>Ga0316604_10000004_pt1 | contig 591978 bp, 529 predicted proteins | sample OWC_soil_day20_C_FD_207650 | JGI IMG/M metagenome (GOLD analysis project Ga0316604, IMG submission 207650) | Wetland soil microbial communities from Old Woman Creek delta, Ohio, United States - OWC_soil_day20_CT | ecosystem: Environmental > Terrestrial > Soil > Wetlands | place: USA: Ohio... | reverse complement strand
TTATGCATAACGGCTTGATTTTTACCACAAAAGTAAATTCAAATCCGTTCGCATGAAAACCATTCATAACAAATTGAATATCAATTATTTCAAAGAACTACTATGATTTTTTAGTGGACACTAATGACTTATAATTAATAATTAATGAAGTTGCGTCCCGTGATGTTTGTGGGTACCGGTTCGGATGTGGGCAAGAGCGTGATTAACGCTGCTTTTTGCCGCATCTTTTTGCAGGACGGTTATCGACCCGCACCGTTCAAGGCACAGAATATGTCGCTTAATAGCTACGCTACGCCCGAAGGTTTGGAGATCGGTAGGGCACAGGCGGTGCAGGCCGAAGCGTGCGGTATCTCCTGTCGTGCCGATATGAATCCGGTACTTCTTAAGCCTACCAACCATACCTCTTCGCAAGTGGTTTTGAACGGGAAACCGATTGGAAATCAGTCGGCTTTTCACTATTTCAACAAAACTGATCGTCTGGAGCTTTTCGACCAGGCGATGGCAGCTTGCAACCGGCTTTTGGCGGAGTACAATCCGCTGGTGATCGAGGGTGCGGGGAGTATTTCGGAGATGAATCTATGGGATCGAGACATTACCAACATGCGGGTTGCCGAAACGTTGGATGCGCCTACCTATCTGATTGCCGATATCGACCGGGGTGGGGTGTTTGCCAGTGTCTACGGCAGCATCAAGCTCTTGCCCGAAGTCCAGCGAAAGCTGATTAAAGGCGTTATCATCAATAAATTCAGGGGTGATATTGCTCTGTTTGAAGATGGCCGAAAAATGTTGGAAGAGATCAGTGGCGTGCCGGTGGTGGGTGTGATTCCCTGGTTCGACGATATTCACATCGAACAGGAGGATTCGGTGGTGCTTGAACATCGCAAAGAGAAGCAGCTTGGTGGTAAGGTGAATATTGCGGTGATATTGTTGCGTCACATGTCCAACTTTACCGATTTCAACCGTTTAGAGTTGCATCCGGAGGTAAATCTCTTTTATGCCGCGCACCCGGATGAGTTGAAAGAGGCTGATATCGTGCTGTTGCCGGGTTCTAAAAACACCATCGACGACTTGCGTTACCTGCGTCGTTCGGGCATGGCAAAGGCTGTGCTGCAACATCACGAAGCCGGAAAAGCGGTGTATGGGATTTGCGGTGGTTACCAGATGATGGGCCTTTCGGTGGAAGATCCGTTGGGCATGGAGGGCGATATTGCTGCCGTGCCGGGACTTGGGATTTTGCCGGTGAATACGGTGTTAACCGAAGAAAAAAAGACTGAGGCGTGTCGTTTCTCGTTTTTGGGAAGCGAAGCCGATTGCGCCGGTTACGAGATTCACATGGGGGAAACGAAGGCCAAAACATCCAGTCCGCTTTGCACGACCGATAAAGGGGCTCCTGACGGCTATTTCCTTTCGGAGAAGAGCTTCGGAACCTACCTGCACGGCTTTTTTGATAATGCCCGTACCATCGATTACATTCTTCGTCAGGTACCGGGATATGGGACGGAGAAAGCTGTCACAACCGATTATGCGGCGTTCAAAAACGAGCAGTACGACAAGCTGGCGGCACATGTGCGCAGTTGTGTCGATATGGAATACATTTATAAAACAATGCGCGAATGATTGAGGGACACGGTAATGATTTGCATCATTATGGCGATAAGGTAAAGAGCGATTTCAGTTCGAATGTCGCGGCGCGTCGGGTGCCGGAGGCGCTGCTTGCGTTTCTGGCAACACAGCTGGAGGCGATTGCTACCTATCCCGAACCCGATTCGGAAACTTTACGAAATGCTTTAGGTAACCGGCTTCAGGTAGATGCCAATCAGGTGTTTGTGACTAACGGTTCGGTGGAGGCATTTTATACGATTGCCGCCGCGTTTCGTCAGAGCCGGTCGCTGGTGCTGATTCCTTCTTTTGCCGAGTATGAGGATGCCTGCCGGATGCACGACCACACGATTTTTTACAAAAGCAATGAATTGTTGCGCGAAGCGGGTAGTGTTCGTCCGCAGTTGGTTTGGCTGGGCAATCCCAACAATCCCGATGGCCGGTTGTATGCCGCGAAGGAGATTGAGGAGCAGTTACAGCAAAACCCCGATGCCGTTTTTGTGGTGGACGAAGCTTACGGCGAACTCTGCTCCGGTTTTGAGTCGGTGGTGGGTTTGGTGAATCGGTTCGACAACCTGATTGTGGTGCATTCGATGACCAAACAGTATGTTTTGCCCGGTTTGCGACTGGGTTATATGGTGACGAGCCGCTCGCTTGCCACCCGCTTGCGCTCTTTCTCTGTTCCATGGACGGTAAATACACTGTCTCAGAAAGTTGGCATCTATTTGATGAGTTGCGAAGAATTTCGCATTCAAAGCAAAGAAAATATTCTTCGTAGATCAATTGCACTGCAAAAACGGTTTTCATCGCTTCCGGGAATCACCGTTACACCTTCGCTTTGTAACTTCTTTCTGATACGTACGGACGGATTGGAAGCTGCGATAGTAAAGAAAAAATTGATGAACGATTTTGGTCTGCTGGTTCGTGATGCCTCCAACTTCCGCGGGCTCAACAATCACGCTGTCCGCATCTCGGTGCAGTCGGAAGAAGAAAACGAACAATTGTTCATTGCAATGGAGAAAATTTTAGAACAAAGAACAAAGAATCAAGATTAACCATTGACCGTTAACCACTAACCATTATCCATTGATGCTTTCTCCTCTCTTACCCGCCTTTTTACTCGATGCCCTGCTGGGCGATCCGCGACGGTTGCCGCATCCCATCCGTTTGTTTGGAAATATCATTGCCATTTTTGAGCAACGCTGGAATCGTGGCAAGTATCGCTTTCAGAAGGGAGCTTTGCTGACTATTTTATTGGTTTGTGGCGTGTGGGCAATCTTTTATGTGGCCGAACAATTGCTGCAACCCTATCCGGTAGCGGCCTATCTCTTTGCCGTCGTTTTTGTCTTTTACGGGTTGGCCAACCGCAGCCTGATCGGCGAAGCGCTGGAGGTGGAAAAGGTGCTGAGTAACGAAGGTCTCGAAGCCGGTCGTAAACGGTTGAGCTGGATCGTAGGGCGGGATACATCGCAATTGAATTCCACGCAGATTCGTACCGCTGTACTCGAAACGCTGGCCGAAAACCTGAGTGATGGAGTGGTAGCGCCTCTTTTTTATTATGCCATTGGCGGTGTACCGTTGATGTTTGCCTACAAGATGGTGAATACCCTCGACTCGATGATCGGCTACAAAAGCGAGCGTTACCGGCAGTTTGGCTGCTTTGCCGCACGTACCGACGACGTGTTCAACTTTATTCCGGCACGCGTCACCGCCCTGTTGATGCTGTTGGTTACCTTCCGGTGGAATGTGTTACCCTTCGTGCTGAAGTACGGACCGAAACACGCCAGTCCCAACTCGGGTTATCCCGAATCGGCCATGGCGGGAATTCTGAAGTGCCGTTTCGGCGGACCCAACGTGTATCACGGCGTGTTGGTGGAAAAACCTTTTATCGGTACAAACCAGCGCGAAATTACCACTAAAGATATCCGCAGGGCGTGTGCTGTCAATTTTGCCGTGGCAACGGTGGTCGTGGTGGCGATTGTGTTGTTACGGAGCGGAGCGTAATATCTCTTTACCGAACGCCATACATTCGCTGCGTTTCAGGTTGTCGTACTCATCCAGATTAAAAGCCTGTAACTGTTTGCGCGCATCGGGTTCCATCAAACCCCAGGTGATGCGTCCGAGAAATACCTTGGAGGCTACATTGCTCACACCGATCAATTTGGCGAAGTGGTTGTCGATCAGTTGCTGATACTGAACCTGAGTTACAGGTTGCTTCATATTGCCGCATACGGCAAACAATCCTTTTATCCTGCCTTTCAGCTGTTCATTGTGCTCCGTCAGGTAGCGTTGAAGTTCCGGCGTGGTTTTTCCGGCGCGTATCGATCCACCCACAATCACATATTTGTAACCGGACAAGTCGGGATTTTCTCTCACGTCGAATACTTTGGCAATGCCATTCATCCCTTCCGAAATCCAGGCGGCGGCATCACGTGACGAACCGCACCAGGTACCGTAAAGAACAGCCCATTCGGCTTTTGATGTTGTGGGATAAAAGTCCATCGCCCATATCTTTCGGGGCAGCAGCAAGGCTCCCATCGTTAGCAGGCCGCCTTTCAAAAAATCGCGTTTTTTCATGTCGTTAAAGGTTTTATAAGTTGTCTTTTATCTCTTTGTTCTTTATTTTACTGATGTCTGAGTTATCCGATACAACACCTTGTATCATAGTCGCCTGACCAAATATCTACCCGTAGTTCCCGAACCGCCGATTACGATTCCTTTCATAAGAAAGAATGGTGATGTAAATTAAAATTTCACATTGTTCTTATATCGAATAGCATCAATAATTTCATCTTTCTGATTTGTCGTTTTTCCAACCCAGATAGTCTTTTTGTGATTGAAATAATTCCATGTGTATACAGAAACAATTGAATCCTTTAGTAAACATTTCGCAGAGATTATGCCTCCATTAAATTCATCCAGACTTGTATTGATGTTAATTGTATAAACTTTGTTTGGTTGTGATTTAAAGTAATGATTTAGGGCATATTGGTAGCTTTTTCCTTTAAGCTTAGTAATGGTTTCACAAGGTTTGTGGAATAAATCAAAATACAACATTAATCCAATTCCAATCACACTAATTAAAAGGAGGTATTTTTTCATAAGCTCTTGTTGTTTTGCCGATATTTTTCTATAAACCAGCCATGACTATGGCATTTTGAAGTCCCATCGGGACTATAGGTTTATAGAAAACAGGATTTCGGAATAGAATGAAGTACCGTAGGTACGACACTTTATATAAGCATGAAGTACATGAAGACAAATCCATCCATCTTCTATGGGCATCTTCGTAATTGTCGACACAAATTTACATTTTCTTTTTTAATTGACAGTCGGATAAACAAAAAGCCCGGGCGTTTTCTTCCCGGGCTTGAGTGTATCATATATCCGTTAGGTTCAGTTAACCATCCAATCCTAATGCCTCTTTTTCGAGATTACGTTTTCTGGTATGGTGCATTATATCCGCTGCACCTTTGATAATCCGTTGGATAATATATCCCAGCAGAATGGACACCGGAGCATAAGCCACCGATTTCCATAACGGAGTGAGATCGGAATTGGGATGTGCCTGATGTGTAAATGTAATTAACATGATTCCCCAGCTGATGATGGAAAATGTGATACAGATTATGTTTCTACCCCAATAGGTCCGTTTGAAAGTGATCCATTGTGAATGGATCTTGTGTCGGCGAGCTTTGAACATAGCTCTTTTAGACAACACTCTGTGTGATTTTTCCGAAGCGATCATGGTGTTTTCAGTTTAAAAAGTTCTTGGCAATAGCTCAAATTCAAATGAAAAAGTCACGAAACAGGGAATCGAACCGTAAAATAATGACCGCAACTGGGTCACTCTTTTTGTCTTTTCCCGGAAGATCACGAAACGATTTTAATCAGTTTACATTTTCAAATATACATCAGTTTTGAAAGAAATGTTCTCCTCTTTTCCAATTTTAGACGAATGAGAGGTAAAATGAGTTACGCAATATCAGGTCAATGTGTTATCTGGTTGACGTGTTGCATGTAGGCCGCGATATCGAACTTATTTTTGCAACCCGAATAATTCATATAGCGTATTTTGCCGAATACCGGGCGGGGAAACCAGGCACGGTCGTGTACCCCGCCGATGCTCCATGCGATACCGGCATATCCGTTGGGATCGCGGCCGTCGAGCGAATATTTGTCGTTGAGATAGATCGCATACTCCATGGCTGTTTCAACCGACGGCGTCCACTCCAGAATTTTCTTTGCCCAGTACATCCGCATGTAGCCGTGCATTTTTCCGGCACGCACCATCTCCGTTTGCGCCGCATTCCAGAGCGGATCGTGCGTTGTTGCCGCTTCCAACCCCTCCCGCGTGTAGAGATATTCCCGTTCATCATTTCGGTGCAGGTCGATATCTTTTCGGGCCCATTCGGGAAAACCTTCGAGCGAATCGTAATACGGATTGTAGAAGCAAAAGTTATCGGCCAGTTCGCGACGCACGATCAGCTCTTCGAGCAGAGTCTCCTTGTCGGGCGAGTCGGGTAGTAGAAAGACCTCCCACGCAACCCGTTGAGCCGACAGTTGGCCGAAATGGAGGTAAGGCGATAGCCTCGATTGTCCGTCGATAGAGGGATTGTTACGGTTTATGGCATAGCCCGTCAGTTTGTGTGAGATGAAATGACGCAATGCATTCAGGGCTGCCTCTTCGCCCGGAACAATATTTTTGATAACAGTAACCGACGAATCGAAGGCAGTTAACGTGTATGCTTTCCGAACGGATGGATAGTTTCCATCTATTTTAGGGGCATTTTGTTGTGGTTGCAATGCCGGAAAATCGGTCAAAAACCCGATCAAAAGGCGCTTAATCTTCGGCCTCAGGGTATAGGCTCCAAATTCGGCTTTGGGCGATGCTTTCCAACAAGGAACGATGTTGTGGGCATCTACTTCGTAGTGGGCAATTCCTTCAATGGTGTTGATATCGGCGATCCACTCCTGTTTGTGCCGTAGCGGATCGAAGTCGGAGACAACCGCCGTAACGTTATTTTGCAGGATAAATGTTGTCAGTGCAGCCGAAACATCGTTATTGAGAATCACACAAAACGGGATGTGGAGTGCTTGTAGCTTTTGTTCTACCGATTCGAGTCCGCGCAACAGAAAGTCGAAATGGCGCAGGTTGGCTCCGGGATAGGAGGGCATCAACGTAAACACCACGGCTAAGCTCCTTCCGGTCGATTCTGCCAGTTGTTGCGCAAAAAGCAGTGCCCAGTTGTCGCCGACCCGTTGATCGCGGCTCATGCGGTAGATAACCGTACCACCGGATTGCGTTTCCGGCTTGTGTAGTTTGACTCTGTCGGGATGGACCATCGCTGTATAATTTGAAGGTAAAGTTACATTTTTTGCGTTTGATTCTTAGAATTGCATCATGATGCCGATAGAAGGCACTATCGATCCGTTTTCAATGTCAATTGTTTTCATCAGGTAGCGGCTGTTGTCGGACGGATCGGTTATGCCGGTACTGTTCAATACCGGAGCCTGCTTGTTTTTACTGTTTGTCGCATTCTGTATATCCAAATAGAAGCCAAGCATCCAACCTTTGAAATAGTATGTTTTGTCGATCCGGATGTCCAATTGACAAAATGTGGCGTTGCGTTCGGTGTTGAACCGGGAATAGTCGTAGTAGGGGCGGTTTTGCGCGTCCCAGGCGGCTTTCAGCGACGATTTCGACGCGTCGTAAGGTGTGTAGGGAGCTCCGCCAATTACCCGGAGTTTGGTGCCGATGTCCCAGTTGCGGGGTAGTTTGTAGCTGCCTGTCAGGGTCAACAGGTGGCGGTTGTCCCACGACGACGGGATATATTTGCCGGTTGCCGGTTGCAAAAACTCACTTCGAACAAAAGTATAGGCCACAATCAGGTTCAGTTTTTTGTATCCGAACCAGCGCGCCAGTGCTTCTGCTCCGTAGGCTCTTCCTTTGGCGGTGGAGGTGACTGCCTCCGTGCCGAACAGTGTGTAGTCGTTTCCTTTGGAAGAGAGTGGAATGCCGTCGGAGACCGAGAGGAGTCCGTCGGTATATCGTTTGTAAAAGCCTTCGAGGGTCAGGCGGATGTAGTTGGTCGGGCGACGTTCGAGGCCAATAACCGCTTGGTCCGATCGTTGGTAACGGATGTTATTGGCCTTGTTGACCAGCACTCCGTTGCCGTTTTTATAGCCGAGCACGGTGTAGGAGGGCAGTTGGTAATAACGTCCTACATTTCCGTTGATATACCAGCCGTCGGTAATGCCGTAGGCCAGTGAAATACGTGGCGAGAGTTGGCGCAGGGGATTCGACATGGAGCCTACAAAAGTGTTGGCATCGGTGCGCAGACCGGCCGAAACCGTTATTTTTCCGTCGCCGCTGTCATAGTTTAGCGAGGTGTAGACTCCCCATTTGAAGAACGATATATCGGTGTTGTAGGTGAGGTTAACGACATTCCCGTTCGTGAAAATGGATTGGCGGGTGTCGTTGAAATAGCGTGCCAGTTCGGTATTCGCGCCGGTCATGAGGCGGAAATGGTTCAGCTGGCTGCTATTCTCGAAGCGAAACTTGATTTCGCGTTCGAACGAGGCGTAATCGAGTATTTTGTTGGCTTCCGAACTGTCGTCGTTGTTGCGGTATTTGTGTTGTTTGTTGTCGAGGTTGTTTATGCTCAATACATAACTCTGAACCGTGTTGCCTGCAAAATGCTTCCACACGCCTCCCAGCGTGTAGGTCGTTTGCCGGATCACCGGAATGGTGGTCAGAATATATTTGTTTCCCTCCGTTTGTCCGGCAGTATCGGTATTCAGCGACATATTGTCGATGGCTCCCAGGCCGAGCAGGGTCAGTTCGTTCTTTTTATCGAACCTGATTTTGATTTTGAACTGACTGTCGGTATATGCCGGCAGGAACGGAAGTTTCAATGCCTTGAACAGAAATTGCAGATACGACTGGCGTGCGGAGAAGAGGTAGGTCGTCTTTTTGCCGATGTAACCGTCGGTGGTGAAAGCCGCTTCGGACGAACCGAGCGCAACATTGTAATTACGGGTGGTGCCGCTTCCCTCTTTGAGGCGGAAATCGAGGATGGAGCTGAGCGCGTTGCCTTTGCCTGCCGGAAAGGCCCCGGAATAGAAGTCCGTTTCCCGTATCAACTCGGCATTGATGATGCCGATAGGGCCACCCGAAGCGCCTTGTGTGGAGAAATGGTTGATGTTGGGTATTTCCACGCCATCGATGTAATATTTGTTTTCCGACGGACCTCCACCGCGCACAATCAGGTCGTTACGATAGCCGGACGGAGCCGAGGCTACACCCGGAAACGATTGAATAACGCGTGAAATATCGCGGTTGGCTCCGGCACTTTTCTCAATTTCGGAAAAACCGATCACACGGAGCGAGACAGGGCTTTCGGCAGGTTTTCGGTAAGGACCCGCCACTACTTTTACCTCTCTCAGGGTTTCGCTGTTCTCTTCCAGTTCAATGTTGAACTCCACATCTTTATTGACCACCATAAATTCCGGTGAAATGTAGATTTTATAACCCACAGCGGTTGCCTGTAGGCGGTAGGTACCGCTTCTTACGTTTTTGATCAGGTAGTTGCCCGTGCTGTCGGTGGTGGCTCCTTTGGTGGTCTCCCAAATAACCACATTGATAAATTGAAGATTTTCGCGGGTGGTTTTGTCCAGCACATTTCCCCGGATGGCATGTGTTTGTTGCTGCGCCTGTAGTGGAAAGATACTCAGGAACGACAGCAAAGTGAATAGGATGTATATTCGCATCGGTATAAGTTTCATGTTTTCAGCAGTATCGATTGTTTAGTAGTTGCAAATATACATGCGTTCCGACCTCTTTGCAATAGAAATACGATTGAATATGTCAATGAAACTATTGATGCAATTTATAGATGAGAGAGAGGAGTGTTTTACAGATTCAATGTAAAGATGTAATTTTGCACCATTTATTGGTTGACATACATAGATGAGCAAATTCTTTCTGTGGTTCAGAGTCCTTCTTCTGACAATTTCGCCGTTTCGCCACAATATTCTGTTTTTCGGACTTTGTACTGTTGCATTTTATTTCAATTTCTGGTTGTTTCTGGATATTGTAGAACAACCGATCAGCACCGAACTGCCTTCGTCGGTGTTTCTTCATATTGCCACGGCACTGATTCTTTCCTTACCCTACTTCCTGGTGCGCAAGCGAAAAGAGATTTTATTGATTGTGCTGTTTTTGCTCAATTTTTATTGTGTCAGCAACCTGTTGTATTATCGCACCTATTTTACGCTGCTGCCTTTCGATTCATTTGCAATGGTTAGCAACCTGAACGGATTAAGCGATAGTATTCTCGGCTCTTTCAGAACTGTCGACTGGTTTTTTCCGATCCCCTCTATCGTGCTTTTGTTCAGCTATCTTTTTTCCTTTCGTAAAACGATCACGCCCGAATCTATTCGTCTACGGGCGATAAGTGGTTCTGTCGTGCTTGCTGCAATTATATTGATTATCGGTTACAATTTATTCAATGACAGGAATAAGGTAAGTAACCTGCTATCGGAAGAGAACGAATTTCGGTACGATTTGGTGGAAGGGGCCTCTACGTACGGATTTTTTCATTGCTGGGTGTATCAGACTAAAAATTTGTTGCACGGGCAGGTGGCGATGACTGCCGCGGAGAAACGGATAGTAGACAAATGGCTGAACGAAAACCGGCAGAACTTACCTCCGGTTACTCTGCATGAAGTCGGAAACAAAAATGTGATTTTACTCATTGTGGAGTCGCTCGAATCGTTTCCTATCGGCAATTCGGTGAATGGCACGGAAATTACGCCGAATCTCAACCGTTTGTTAAAAAACGAACAGTCTCTTTACGCTTCGCATGTGGTTCCTCAGGTAAACGGTGGCCATTCAAGCGATGCGCAGCTGATTTTCAATGCCGGAATGTTACCTCCACGCACGGGAGCGGCCTGTTTCCGCTACCCGCACAATACCTACTTTACATTGGCAAAAGCGTTGAAAGCGAAAGGATATAACACCCATACCATGCTGGGCGGTAACGCTTCGTTCTGGAATCAGGGAGTGCTCACAAAGCAACTGGGTTACGATGATCTGATTGCCGTCGATCAGTATGATTGCGACGAATATTACGAGATGGGGCTTACCGACAGTACTTTTTTAGCCCAGTCTGTGGAGAAACTGAAAGCGTTTAAACAGCCGTTTATGGCGCAGCTGATTACGCTTAGTTCGCACGATCCGTATCAATTGCCCGATGACCGTATTTACCTGAAAGTGCCGGCCGGTTGTCCACCCGACATGGCGGCTTACCTCAATGCCATTCATTATGTGGATCAATGTATCGGGAGGTTTGTACAGGGACTGAAAAAGAGCGGGCTTTTATCCAAATCGGTTCTGATTATTACCGGCGATCACGATTGTACCAAACGTCAACCGGCTCAATGGCGGGTGTACGCCAACCGATGGCATGTCGCAACCTCCGTTACACCATTTATTGTGGTGAATGGAGGCCTTCGGCAAGACTACGAACCGGTGATGGGGCAGATAGATATCTATCCTTCGTTGCTTTCAATTCTCGGCTTGCAAGCCTATCAGTGGCACGGGCTGGGTCGAAGCATCTTTGATTCCGGTAAAACTCCGTTTACCGTGAATGCCCGTATGTCTGAATTTGGTGGCGATAATACCATTCCTTCTGCCGTTCGGAACCATATCAAATCGGCTTGGGATGTCTCCGATTTGATGGTTACCCGCGATTATTTCGGAAAAGAGTGATAAACACGACTTAGTGATCGGCAATCATTGCCGATACCGAGAATGACGAAAACCCGAGCGTAGCTTCTATGGCGTAGTGGTCGGAAAGGTGAGTTTTGTAATTGGGCTCCGTGTGGTAAAATTCAAGAACGTTGCGTTGAATTTTATCAATCAAGTGAGAATTGCGGGTCAATATATAGTCGATAATCTCTCCTTTGCCGTTGGGTTGCCGTGCCAGATTGTTATTGCATCTATCGTAAGTCACCTTTAGCGATCCGGCTAATTCTCCGTTTTGAGCATCCAGTGTTTCCAGCATTTGTTCATAATTTTCCCGGTCGCTCATTTCGGTATTAAAATCTCCGCATAAAATCTGAGGAATATCTTCTCTGTAAAATTCACCCAGTAGTTGCGAAAGTTCTTTGCATTGGCTCTGTCGTATTTGGTGTGGATTGTTGGCTTGTAGGTGTGTAGCCATTAATTGAAATTTTTTTCCGTCGAATTCGCCTTCCAGTAAAGCAGCTCCTTTTCGGGCTATTTTATCATATCCTTTTGAGGTGTGAAACCGGATGGTTTTCAGTTCGTTCAATGGAATCTTACTGAGAATCCACAATCCACTGTTGGTTTTGAATGGCCATAGCGAGGCGTTAGCGGGGCCATACTGATAAGGATATTTATTGGCGAGCATTTTGCGCATAATTCTTCGGCACTTGATGCTGAAGGCTTCCTGAAAGACAATGATGTGAAAATCGGAATCCTGCAATTGTGTTCCAATAACCCGTGCCCGACGAGCGTTGCGGTTGAACCAGCTAACGTATGGAAGCATGTATATATTCCAACTTAGAATTTTTAATTGCCGGGAATCTGGTTGGAAAGGCAAGCGTTGGTGTTGCTGGGAGGAAAGGTTAAAAACCGACAAGATACTGAAGAGACTAATCAATAACAATCCATTGTTTCTCATAATTCTCACACGTTGTTTTCTGTCGCAAAGTAAATAGTTGCATATTACAACTTAATTGAGAAATCGTGAGGAAAAGGTAAAGATTATATCCGGTTAATTCAGGGTGATTGCTTATAAACCATTACGAAATAGATATCTGATTTTTGTCATGCTCTTTCAGAACTAGTCAGTTTTTTACAAAAAGCAGTTTTTTTGAAAGCAAGCGTGGCTGCTTTTAAAAAGATTTATTTTCTTTTTTTCAAAAATAAGGTGCCGAAAGAAGATGCGCGCCTTTCTATCATCAAGAAACCTCTTCTTTTAAATAATGCGCGGCTTCTCTTTGGGTATTGGAATCATCTTTCTCCTGCAAGGCAGTGGTTGAATCCGGTTAATGCGGAGAAATTCCCATCCAGGTGTATTTGTAGAACAATGTCTTACGAAATAGTTTCCCGGTCTTGAAATATTTGTCGACAAAGGCCTTTTGCTCATTCATTCCGGCGGTAGCCTGATCGATCGATTGAGAGATCTGTGAAATGGAAGTTGCCGTTTGGGCATCCGGCTTTTCGATTGCGGCAATCTGTTTACGTGCCATAGCAAGTTCTACCGCTACAGTATCTACCATCCGGCGAATATCAGCCTCTTCTTTCTTGGGGGTGAACTGCTTGTTGCGGTACTCTATAAACTGGTTCAACAGAGAAATGCCGTTGTTGTAATGTTTTACGGCTTCGTTAAACTGAGTTACAACCGCAGTATTGTGCAGATAATCTATCTGTTGGCGAATGTGTTGCAGTTGCTCGAAAATCAATCCGTTTTTTACTCCGTTGGTCTTGATCCGACGTGCTGAGGCAATCAGTTGGTCACTCTCCGGTAAACTGAGGTGGTGAGCGATCGAATCTTTATAACTGAACAGTTTGCGATTGGAAGGGTCGGTTTTGCCGTCGTAGAACTCCTGATTGGTTACCGTGTAGCCGAGCATTTGCCACAATGGGTCGAAAGGCATGTGCGAAAGGATATATTGTTGCGGATTGGCGTTGAAGTATTTGTTTTCGATATGCCGTACAAATTTACCGTTTTGTATGTATCCGGCTCCCCAGGTCGCATCTATCAGGTGCCACTCAGTGCCTATTCGAACGGCATTCCATGCATGTGGCACAACGTCCACTTTATTGTTTTGCTTAGTGTAGCCATGCACGGCATACGATTTTAATCCTGTTTTTTCGGCAATTTCGTTGAACAGTTCGGTGTATGACATGCAAATGCCTTTTCGGGTTCCTAAGACCCGTTTCACAATGTCGTTTTTATTCTGGTAGAAGTCGACATTGTACATGTTCTCCACGTCGTAGGCAATGGTATGCGTGATCCAGCAGAAAATGGCTCTGGTTTTATCTTCCGGCTTTTCAAAATGACTGTTGATGTAACCGGCAATTCCATCCGTTGTTTTACTTTCGGCATCAGGGAGTTGAAGCGCAATTTTGTCAATGGTTACATAATTGTTTTGGCTATGAACGTACAGAGCAAAAATAAGGCAAAAGACAAGAATAGGGATACGCATAAATAGTAACTAGATCTGTTTTTGAAATACCATTTTGGTTTTTGTGTCGTAGATAAGGATTCCTTCGCTTTTGTCGTCGAGCTGTGCGGCCAGTGTGCCATCCGGGTGCCAAACCGAGCTTTTTCCGGCACAGGTATATCCACCTGATTCGCCCACGTAGTTTGCCATAAATGTTGTCATTTTGTATTTGCAGGCAATATCCGAAAGTCGTTTCAGATCATTGTCGACACCACCCACCGAATTCAATACACTGGCAATATAAACGGATGCTTTTTTGTTGTGAGCATTCTCTGCGTGTTGTGGCACCGAAAGTTCGTAGCAGATGGCCGGTGCAATAACCGTATTTTTTTCTGGCTGTAAAAAAACAGCCTTGGAACCGGGTGCGAAATAATCGACTTCGGTGGGATAGAGATGTTGTTTGGAATAAGTCAACCGTTCTTTTTCGGATTGGAAAATAATCATGCTGATAAACTGCTTTTGCTCCGATCGGGTAGGTAGTCCGACACAAATAGTTATCCGATGTTTGTCGCTGAGTTTTTGAAAGCAGTCAAGACGTTTGTCGTCTTGAGTGGTGGACAGTTGTGCTGCCAGAGTGAGTTCGTAGCCGGTTATCGATAATTCGGGGAATACGATCAGATCGGCACTTTGGGAAACAGCAAGATCTGCAAACTGAAGGTGGTTGATAATGTTTCCGGTAATGTCACCTTTTAGAACTCTTGTCTGAGCAATACAAATATTCATCTTCTTCGTGCTTTGTTTGCAAAGTTAAGGAAAGGTTTTGTGCTCCACAATTATTGATGACAAACAAAAAAGGCTGTAAGTAATCTTGTTTACTTACAGCCTTTACCTAGAGTTTGAGAATTACATCATTGGCATGCCACCGCCACCAGGCATTCCGCCTCCGGCTGGAGGCATACCACCACCCGGCATTCCTCCGTTTTGCCACATTTGTTGTCTTTGACGATTCTGCTTTTGTTGTTGCTGTTGGTATTTTTGTCCGCTGAAATTACGTAAGTCGTATGTGAAACTTAACATTACAAATGGTTTCAGCACATTGGATGTTACATCTTCATAATAGTTATCGTAAACATTGCGAGTCAAAGACTTGTTCTGGCGTAGGATGTCATAAGCTTGCAGTTTGATTTCACCTCTGTCACCCTTCATGATTTTCTTGCCAACACTGGCAGTCCAGAGAAAGTAGTTCTGGGTAAAACCGCTTGAAAGACTATTTGCAAAACTGTGGTAGTTTTGATAGGTCATCGCATTCTGGAATGTTAATCCTTTCCAGAATATCCAGTCGAGTTTAAAACTTGCTGTTTGGTTCAGATATGTGTTGTTTGAAGATGAATATGCGCTGTTACGGGCAATATTATATGCCGAACTGTAGGAAAATGTAAAGTCAAGTTTATCACTAATGTTGCTGCCGAGGATTGCCTTGGGCGTAATAGTATAATTTTTTGTCATTTGTTTTATTCCATTGTAAAGAGATGGAATCTGGGTAAATCCGAAATTGGTCGAAATATTCAGATTACTTTTGAGAAAATCTACAGGAAATCCGAACGTAAACATAGAATTCATGTTCCAGCTACCGGATAAGTTAACCGGCGAACTGTATTGAGCTCCGCTTCGGAGTGTAATACCTTTTTGCAACACACTATCCTTGGTAGCCAAAATGGTTGAGTTTCCAATATAGTGCAAGGTATTTCCCGCACTGAACATCACTATCAGGGTTTGTCCCGACTTTGGAGTAAAAGTGTAACGGAACATAGCATTATTCGATATTTGCTGATTCAGATTCGGGTTACCTCCGGTAACAGCAGCCGGATTGGAATTGTCAATTACATTTTGCAATTGCTGTATAGAGGGAGCTGCCGTTGAAGAACGTAAAAAAACTCTTACGGTATTGTATGTGTTGAAACGGTAATTCAGCATCAGATTAGGTAATATACTGTTGTACGATTTATCGGTGTTGACATTTAGCGGATAGGTTTGATTGCCGGTAAGAGCAGCATGTTGAAAATCGAAATTGGCCATCAACATTAATCCTTTACTGCTGAGTCGGTATCCCAAGCCACCCGATTGTGTCAAATAATCGCTGTTGTATAAGTTAGACAGTGCGGTATCCAATACCATAGTCATCTTATCTCTTGTTTGCTTGTCGATGTCGCGGTGGTTGTAATTAACGCGGTAGGTGGCCTGTAATTGTGACATTTTACTTAAAGGTTCTGTGTATATTGCATTGGCTCCCAGGCTATATCCGTTTGAATTGTTCAAAATCGTTTGGTAGTCGTCTTCCGTTATAACATTGTTTAGAAAATGTTTTTCAGTGTAGCCGTCGTTGTTATTTTCAGTGGAATTTCCGTTCAATGTCAGTGAAATAGTACGTCCCGCTTTGCTGAATCGATGGCGATACAACAGCATGGCCGATAGATTATTGGCAGTTACGTCTCGGTTTGAAATTGTGTTGGTTTTGGTAGATGAAAGTCCGTTCAGATAAGTATTGTAGAGCATAGAACTGTTCCCGTTATTAGTCTGGAAACTTAAGTTCGGCATAAATGTCAACGAGTTGTTTTTGTCGATCTGATAATCCAATTTTAGATTGAAGCGGTGGTTGATATTCTTTGTCTTGGAAAAATCATTTTCGTCCGATGTCTGGATTCTTCCTAAGGCATCCGGTTTGAAATAGGTATCATTTTTTGACTGAATCAGTGTATTATTAGTCATGTTGAAAAAGTATCCTCCGGTAATGTCTATTTTCTTTCCCCATTTATCGGTATAGTTCAAACCACCGGCATTGGTTTTAGTTAAGCCGCTACTACCGGAAACCAGCGAAGAACTACCGGAACTGCCGCCACGGCTTCCTCTGCTCATTCCACCCATAATCCCAGCTAAATCGTCCTGCGAAAAATTTTGCTGATTGATATTGTTCGACATTCCCAACAGGGTAATGCGCCGGTTACCTTTGAATATATTCATGGATAGCGATCCCTGATAGTCGGTTTTATTATCTTCGTCTATCCCGATACCGGCATTCAATTTTCCGAAAACACCGGTTTGCATTCCTCTTCGTGTGATAACATTGATGGTTTTTACCGAATTGCCATCTTCAAAACCGGTAAATTCGGCTTGTTCGCTCTTTTTGTCGAACACTTCGATGTTTTGTACTACTTCAGCAGGTAAATTCTTCAAAGCCAGATTGGGGTCTCCGTCAAAAAACGGTTTACCGTCCACCATTACTTTCTGTACGGTTTCTCCCTGAGCCTGTATTTTACCCGAACCATCCACTACAATACCGGGCATTTTGGATATCAACGTACTTGCATCTGCGCCTTGAATGGTTTTAAAGGCATCGGCATTATATTTTATAGTGTCTTCTGTTTGTTGTGCACGCGTTGCCCGTCCTACAGCAGTGATTTCTTTGAGGTCTATCGACTCTTCCTTGAGAGTAAAACTACCTAATCGTTGATTGTTTTGCTTAATTTCAATATTTTTGGTCAATGTTGTAAACCCTACAAACGAAATTTGCAACGTATATGTGCCAGGCGATAATCCTTTAATTGAGAAAGAACCGTTTGCATTCGCCACATCGCCCAATTTGTGATTCGAATTGGCTTTGCTGTAAAGCGTCGCAGTAGCTCCAATGAGAGGTTGGTGTTTCGTGTCAAAAATAGATCCGGTTGCCGTGATGTTTTGAGCCGAAATAGTTGCCGAAAGAGATAAAAATAGAGCGAGGAACAAGTTTTTCATGTAGTCTAAAATTTAGCGTTTAATTTACAAAAATGAAGTATTTCTAAACAATAGTCACTAATGAGATACAAGAAACGCTAAAAAGTTTAATGTGGAATACTAAATTAAAGTATTTTTATAAACAGATTGTATTTACCTGTTTTGAGATAACACAAAATGCCCAATGCGACATTGCAGGCATTTTTTAGTGTCGCAATAGTTTTTTTTGAGATGGATTAATGCTTGACTGTCAAATGCGGAAGATGCAGCTATATTGTGTTGTTTCCAGTTGGCAATGATGCTGTTTTGCTCTGACGGGATTTGTTCCAGCAAAGTAAGCGCTTTTTCCTGCATTCGTTCATCATCTTTATATTTGCCATAACTAAACAGAAAGGGAATGACCGTATTTATAAGCAAAACTTTAACTGTCGATTTTCCAATGGGTTTGTTTTTGGATGCCGAAAGTTTATTAAAAGTGTAGTGTAATTGCCAGTAATCCGATGTATTGCACTGAAAAAGGCTCTCCATTTCAGCTAAAGATTTTGCATTGATTACTTTTGAAAATAGTTTGGTCGAATTGTAGGTCAATGAGGCAAATTGTGCAATTCGGATATGAGGAAAATTATGTGGTCGTAGGCGCAATAACTTCCAGAGGTGATGATTGATCGGCTGTAGTTGATATTTCCGCTTCAGAAAATCATATTCTTCTTTAAGAGCTTGACTATAATCATCTTTAGAAGTATCATTCAGTAGACCCGATTGACCGAATAACATGGCCTCCAGTTGAAACAAGTTGTCTTTATGTTTTGCCAGATATACCTGAGGCAGACTTTTGGCTAAAAGTTCGAATGGAATGGAGTTGATGCCAGTTCCGAAGTTCCGTGCAAGTGTAATGTAGAAGGCTTCTTCCCAGTCGTTTTGTGAGTTTGCGAGCAATGTTTCGATGTCGTTTGTTTTCCGTTCCAGTCTTTCGGTTAATAGCGCATTTTTCCATCCGGACAGAAGTATTCGGGGCACACACGCTAACCGATCAGCACACGCAACAAATGCATCTTGTTGTAACAAAGCGTCGTATCGTTGCTCCAGATCTTGATAATAGGGTAAAACAAACTGCTCTATTTCTTCTCCGTTAGTGCGGTATATGTTCGCATTCCAATTGGCCACAACATGCAAAATAATAGTGCTATAGGCTTTATTTTCCGTATGATGGTGGTTCTCCCAGTCCGAAGAATTGACATGGACTTCTACATTTCCGACCCACAACGTATTTCCTATTTTTATTTTGGCATTGAAAAAATCGGGTCCGGCATCCGTGTTGAGTTGTCCCGGATCGATGATCTCAAGGGTATTACCGTTAACAGTCGTGAGATTGTTGTTATAGAATAGCTTGTGTTGCCATGCGTACTGAAGTAAAGCTTCTTTCATACGATAATTGTTTTACCTAAGAACCTATTTAATTTTATGTTGCTAAAAATTAGTTCAATTTTCTTGGACGTTGTGCAGCAACGTGTTCATTTCATTATTCGGATAAGGTTGCTGAATGTTTTCGTTCTCTTTAACTATTAGTGGGTCCAAAATTAGTAATTTTACTTTAATAAAATCCGAAAATATACCGATTTTGCAGAAATATGCAATGTGTTAATAACCGAGATCCTTCACAACTCTTTTTTTGTATCTTTGCATAACCGATGACAAGTTGTTTTTAATAATAATAAAGGGAGTGAAAATGACTGTATGTCGCTTATTCATACGAAATTATTGAAAGATGAAATACATTGTAATTTTGGGTGATGGGATGGCTGATGAGCCCATTGCCGAACTGGGAGGAAGAACTCCTTTGCAAGCAGCACAAAAACCAACTATCGATAAACTGGCCACACTGGGGTCGTCTGGGATGCTGAACACGATTCCGGAAGGTTTTGCTCCGGGTAGCGAGATCGCAAATATGGCGGTATTGGGATATGACGTTCCGAAAGTATTTGAGGGTAGGGGTTCGCTGGAGGCTGCTAGTATGGGAATTCCTATTGAAGATGGCGAAATGGCTATGCGTTGCAATTTGATTTGTATTGAGCATGGCAAAATCAAAAATCACTCGGCAGGTCACATTTCGAATGAGGAAGCGGCTGAGTTGGTTGCGTATTTGAATCAAGAACTGGGCGATGATATTATTAAGATATTTCCGGGAGTCTCCTACCGTCATCTATTAAAAATGAAAGGAGGTAATAAGCATCTTGGTTGTACGCCTCCGCACGATGTGCCGGGAATTTCTTTCTCCGAAGTTATGATTAAGGCATTGATTCCGGAGGCGGAAGATACTGCTTGTCGATTGAATGAACTAACACTCAAATCGCAACAATTGCTTGAAAATCATCCTGTCAATCTAAAAAGAAAAGCTCAAGGAAAAGATCCAGCCAATAGCATTTGGTTGTGGTCGCCGGGTTATCGTCCTCAGATGCAAACCATCAGTCAGCTGTTTGGAGTGAAAAGCGGTGCCGTGATCTCTGCTGTCGATTTGATTAAAGGCATTGGCGTGTATGCCGGTCTGCGTCCGATTATTGTAGAAGGTGCTACCGGTCTTTATAATACCAATTATGAGGGAAAAGCGCAAGCGGCTATTAATGCTTTGCGTACCGATGATTTTGTTTACCTGCATATTGAAGCCAGTGATGAAGCTGGTCATGAAGGTGATGTGGCATTGAAAGTGAAAACAATTGAGTACCTCGATTCTAGGGTGGTAAAGCCGATTTTTGAAGAGGTCTCCACCTGGAATGAGCCGGTGACGATAGCTATATTGCCCGATCATCCCACACCGTGTGGCATTCGTACTCATACGGCCGCTCCGGTACCTTTCATTATTTACCGTCCCGGACAGCAACCGGATGGAGTTCAAAAATACGATGAGTTTGAGGCTCTGAAGGGATTGTACGGTTCTTGCCAAAGTCATGAATTTATACAGCTTTTATTGCGTTGATTCAATTAGTTTTGACTATGTTGAATAATGAATAGCTTCTTGTGAATGTAATTGATTGATACAATAATAGGATAGAATTTTAGTAGCTCATTGGATAAAATGTTTCGGATGCCGTTGTACTTTAAACTTATTTTTGTTTGTTCTCTATTATTTTTTTTCTGTCAGAATCATGAATCAGTAGAATCATCGTATCTTTGCGCTTGAGAATAAGCGTTAAGATATTTTACAAATGCATTCAAATTCAATGATATGATGAAAAAACTCTTGTTGTTTGTTGCCGTTGCTGTTGTTTTATCTTCGTGTGGAAATAATAAGGAGACAGCGCAGATGTTGATTGATGAAGAGTTGTCACACACGTTGAGCGATTATAAAAGTTACCATCCGATCAGTTTTGGCAGTCTTGATTCATTGTTTTCTTCTTATAAAAGCGATTCGGGATATGTGGATCTTGCCCGCAAGGCTGAGTATTACCATAATTTATTTGTGAACGGAACCGGAGATGCTATTTTATCTCAAACATCAAAACAGCAGGAAGCTTTGCAAGATAAAGTCAAACAGTATGAAGATTCTGCGGCATTGCTGAAAACGCAGGCTGATATTTATGCAAAATCGTTCAAAGGAAAATATATTGGCTGGAAGATGTCGCACACATTTAAAACGCCTTCGCAGGGAACGGTAACATATCGATTCTTTTTTGATCCCCGATTAACGAAAGTAGTAGGCTCTGAAAAGGAATAATTTTTGAAATAATGGATTAAAAATAGGATAAATGAGGGTACCCTGTTATTTGGGTACCCTCATTTTTTATGGCTTTCGATTATTATCCGTTTGTCTTCGATCCGCTTTGCCAAATAATCTTATGATCATTATCGTACATAGTCCAATTGTTTACTACATTATTCTTGGCATCGTACAAAATATAATTATCGATCGCTTGCCATGCAATGATACGAGCCTCTTGTTTGATAGACAGGCTTGATGTTTCGGTTTGTGTTATCGTCTCCTCGGTGGTTTGTTCTTGTCTTGAAAGCTCGGTTTTAGTCCATGAGTATTGGGCTGATAATTTGCCCGATATTTTTGCTTTTTTACTACCACCTTCGCCAGAAACAGATGCACCCACAACAACACCTACGGAAATTTCAATTTGTTTGATATCGGTTCTTGAGCATCCAAACGATACTGTAGCTTGCATTGATTCTGTCATGTCGGGCAATAATATTTTGTCATAAATATTCTTCCAGTAGCGCCTTCTGACAAGGTAATAATAGGGATGAGCATTGATTTGGTCGATAACATTGGAGTATCTGCTATCGGATACCAACACGGAAGGTAGCACCTCTACTCCTTCGATAATATAGTGCGGAGTTTCACTAGGGGAGTCTTTCAGGTAATCACATACAGGGGGAGCCGGAATCTCTTCTTCGCTTTTGTAGACTGTTTCTCCATTCAGAATGCTTTTTATTTTTGTTTCGTCAGGGTACCCTATAACATTGATCGGGACTAAGGTAAATAACTGACTGTTTTCATTTGTCTTCTTCCATCTCAAAATATTTCCATCGCTGCCTACCGAAACATACTCATCTTTGGTGTGTTCCTGTATGTTATAGGTTTTGTTTTGTTCGTTGTAATTGAGAAATGTAAATCGTTGATCTTTATTGCCCGTGGAAGCCCATCGTAGAATGTTCCCATTACTACCAACAGCCATATTTTCACCGTTCTGTAATGTAATGATATTAAAATTTCCCTCGGTTCCGACAGGTAGCAATACCCATTTTTGCTCATTACCGCCGGTGGCTTTCCATCGTAAGATATTTCCGTTGCTACCAACCGCAACATACTCATTTTTGGTGTGTTCCTGAATGTTGAAAAAACAGGTTTCCTTTCCATTGGAAAGAGCAATTCGTTTGATGTCTTCAAGTGTCATAATTTCTAATTTTAAGTGATTAATAACAGTACGCACAAAACGCTATATAAATAATAATTACGGCGTCTCGGATCAAGCATTGATAATGCTTTTTCTGATTAGAAATTTGGTTTGAAAGTAGTCAGATCGAAATTTGTGTCTCAATTTCAGAAAGAATAGTAAATGTACTGCAATTTTAGGTGGATGACAAATTAATTTGTTTAAATCATGTTATTTGAATAGTCGTGTATATATTAGATAGCATAGCTTTCTGCAGAACATTTGATTGTATATATCTCTTCAATAAATTCTGAGTTGTTGGGTAATCGGCTCGTGTAACGCTTCCGCTTTCGGTTATCGGGTTATATAAATGCCCATAAATAGTGGGAAGGGATTACTCTTAAATGACAGACTCTATATTCGGGTTGTCAGTCATTCGGGTAGAAATGTTGTTGTTCATAATGGATAAAAGCTTTATCGTTATTATCTTTCGGTCATTCAACTAGTTTTTTTTTGAAAGAGACATATAAAAATATATCTTTACGACCTTTGAAAAATATAATATTAGCCTGCGATGGGAGAAATTTTGGATAATATACATATAATGCTCAATGTTGAGAAAGAAGGTGGTTTGTGCAAACATTTGATTGAAAATTCATTAGATGCGGTGGCTCTGATTCAGAATCGACAATTTCTCTTGGTGAACAAGTCTTTTTGTAAGTTGTCCGGTTATACCAAAAAAGAGATACTGAAGTTGGATCTCTCCCAACTACTCGATCCTCAGGACAGAGATCGAGTAATGGATCTCCATTATAAGCGTATGAATGGAGAATCAGATACACATCATTATACGGCCCGTTTTATTCATAAGTCAGGGAAAAGTATTTTGATTGAATTGAATGCATCTACAGTCCAAGTAAATGGAAGAAATGCCTCTTTTACCTCTATCCGGGATATTACGCAGCGCGAACAGATGGAACGGAATCTGCGAGAGAGTGAAGCTAAGTACAAGACATTGGTGGAGCACTCTCAGGATGGGATTTTGATTGTTTGTGATAATCAGATTTTGTTTGCCAACAGAACTATTTGCCGGATGCTGGAATATGAGTATCGGGAATTATATAGTCTTGATGCCTTTGATATCGTACATCCGGATGATGTTGTAAAAGCACGGTATATTGCCGATAGGCCACAGAATATAGATTTTTCAACCATTCATAACAAAATACGCATGGTTGGTAAGTCTGGTAAAGAATACATTTGTGAAGTGTCTTCCTCTATAATCGATTTTCAGGGTATAAAAGCCACTTTTTATACTATTCACGATATTACAGAGAGTATTCGCATTCAATATGAACTACAAAGAAGCGAGTTGAAATATCATGAACTATCCGAAATGTTACCTCTGGCGGTTTATGAACTGGACGTAAACGGCATGCCGACTTATATGAACCGGACTGGGCTGAAATTGTTGGGATTGAAACAGCTTGATTATCATGACAGGCCGGCGACTTCCTATTTTAAACCAACTGATCAGGCTTTGATGACTGCTACGTTGGCTGACGAATCGCGGCGGGTTGTTCGGCGCAATGGCAAGCTCGAACCTATTGCGGCCGCTCCGATGGAATATACCGTCTGTCGCCCAGATGGTACAGAAGTGCCCGTTGTTATTTATGGAACTTCTATTATCGAAAATAATAGGATAGTTGGATCTCGTGGACTTATTGTTGATATTTCAGAGCGTAAGGTTATGGAAGATGCGTTACGAGAGAGTGAACGGAGGTATCGCGATCTGGCTGATTTTATGCCGCAGACATTGTTTGAATTAGACGAACAACTACATCTTGTGTATGTAAACAGATGTGGAAAAGAGACATTTGGCTTTTCTGATGCTGATTATGGCAAATTTACTCTTGATTGTTTTGTGGAAAGCGATCGTCCACTGGTGGCTCACAATCTTCGGCGTCTGATGGAAGGGGAGACGCGTGAGTTGATGTGCGAGTATACCGGGATTAATACTTATGGACATCATGTGCCGGTTATTACCTATTCGATCCCAATTTACCGGGATGAGAAATTTGTTGGGGTAAGAGGTATTGCAATAGATATTTCGGAGCGTAAAGCAAATGAACAAGCACTACGTGATAGTGAGAAAAAGTATCGAGAATTAACAGAGATGCTTCCTCAGATGGTTTATGAGATGGACAGGCAGGGAAATGTCAAATATCTCAATAAAGCAGGACGGGATAGATTCGGCTCTGATTATGAAACCAAACCCGTTTCTGTCTTTTCGTATGTGGTAAATTCGGATCATATGAATCAGATTCGTCAGAACATGAGCAGTTTGTCTAACAGTGTACTGCCTGCAGAAAAACGGTTGTTTTTTACTTTTCGCCAAAAGGACGGTAAAGTATTCGATGCCATGATTTCGGCGGCTCCTCTGATTGTGAATGGAGAGGTAATCGGATCGCGCGGAATCATGATTGATATGACGGAGCATAGAGCAATGCAAAAGGCATTGGCCGAAAGTGAAGAGAAATATCGTTTGTTGATTGAAAACGTAACCGATGGTATTGTTATCGTTCAGAACGGATTACTGAAATTTGCCAATCAGGCGATGTGTGATATGCTGAAGTATGATATAAAAGAATTGCTCGAAAGACCTTTGCAAGATTATATTGATAAAGAAGATCCTGAGTTGCTGTTCAGGTATCATGGACAGAAAATGGTGGGAGAGCCGTATAACAATATTTTTCGCAACTATTTTATTCGCAAAGATTCAAAAAAGATCACCGTTGAATTAAATGCCAGAACATTGCATTTTGAGGGTAATCCTGCGGAATTTATTGTTATCCGCGATATTACCGAACGCTTGAAAATAGAGACGGAACTGCAAATAGCAAAATCCGAATTGGAAAAACTGAACAGCCATCTGGAGAAACGGGTCAAAGATAGTTCGAAGCGACTGGCAGAAGCCCGTACTCAGCTTATCAACCTGCAGAAAGAGAATTTGCAGTCGCAGTATGATGTGTTAAAACAGCAGGTGAATCCTCATTTTTTGTTCAATAGCCTTAATGTACTTACTTCTTTGATTAAGATAGATCCCGATCTTGCCGAACAATTCTCGGAGCAACTATCGAAAGTCTATCGTTATGTTCTCGAAAACCGTGATAATGAACTGATCGATTTGAATACCGAACTTACTTTTATAAAAGCCTATATTTTTCTTCTTAACATACGCTTTATGGATAAATTGGTAGTTCGTGTGGAGATACCCGAAAGCAAGCGTTCTGATAAAATCATTCCATTGGCGATGCAACTACTGATTGAGAATGCGATTAAGCACAATGTGATGTCGAAGAGTAAACCTCTTACTATTGATATTTTTGTAGATAGACGCAACTATCTGAATGTGATAAATAATCTTCAGGAACGTCCCTCTCAGGTTGTTTCTACCGGACTGGGTCTGAAAAATATTCTTAATCGCTACCAGTTGCTAAATCAAAAGTTACCTGTGTTTGAAAAAACAGAGAATCAATTTATTGCAAGAATTCCATTGGTGGAAAATTTATAAATACAAATACTATGAAAACAGTAATTATCGAAGATGAAATTTTTGCTGCACGTCGACTGGAAAATATGATAAAAGAGATTGATCCTGCGATAGCGATTGAGGCTAAACTTGAATCGGTTGAAGAGTCGGTGGCATGGTTTGGTACGCATAAGCAACCCGATTTGATTTTTCTTGATATTCAATTGGAAGATGATCTGAGTTTTGCTATATTCGAACAGGTAGCGGTTCATTCCAAAATTATTTTCACCACCGCTTTTGACGAATATGCCATAAAAGCATTCAAACATAACAGTATAGATTATCTGTTGAAGCCGATTGATAAGGAAGAACTCGGTCGGGCTATCGAAAAATATCGTTCATGGACTGCCGAGAAGTTGCAGATGGTAGATGCAGCTTTGCTGCGTGATTTGCTTCGACCTCATCCTGCCTATCGGGAACGTTTTATGGTGACCGTGGGCGATAAGCTTAAATCGGTCAATGTGGCCGATATCGCTTATTTTTATTCTACATCGGGAATAACATTTATGGTGATGAATTCCAATACCCGGTTCGCCATCGATTATAGCCTCGATAATCTGAAAGAGATGGTCAATTCCAAAGAGTTTTTCCGGGTTAATCGTCAGTTTTTGGTTCGTCTGACAGCCATAGATAAGGCATTTGTTTTTCCTAAGAGTCGATTGAAACTGGCGCTTGTTCCTCCATCCGATACTGATGTTTTTGTAAGTATCGATAAAACGCATGAATTCAAACAATGGATGGGGGGTGATGAGATTTGATCATGCCTCTTTTGAGCATAGAAATAGATACAAAAAAGTTTGTTGTTGAGCCTTTTTTTATATTTATCGCTTGTGAAATCTATTTTACTCACCATGCAATCTGGCTGCTTCAACGGTTTTTTATCTGTGTTCATCGATAAAGGTTTTGTCAGAGACAACTTTGATTTTATTTTTGCAGAACAATTAAAAAGAGATAACTATTGATGAGCGATACAAAACCGTTTCTTCTCAGACCTTGGCGCATTTCGGATGCAGGCAATGCCGCCGAATATGCCACCTTTAATGTTTGCCGGTATATGTCCGATGCTTTTCCGGGGGAGGATATATCTAAATGGAAACAATTTATTACGTTTGCCAATAATAATCCTGCGGCCTTTTATAGGGCTATAGAGATAGACGGACATGCTGTCGGAGGAATCGGCGTCTTGATTCAGAACGATATTATGCGTCTTAATGCCGAATTGGGTTACTGGATTGGAGAACCTTTCAGGGGGCGGGGCGTTATGACCGAAGCAATCAAAGAGATGGTGGCATTGGTGTTTAATAACTTTGGAGTCAATCGTATTTATGCCACACCTTTCGAATTCAATTTTGCATCGCAACGTGTGCTCGAAAAAGCAGGCTTTGTGCTCGAAGCAATGTTCGAAAAAATTGTGATTAAAAATGGAGTACTCATTGACGAACTGATATATGCTATCAGACGTGATGCCATCTCAGACTAGCAGTTATAAGCATGCAAAATGGAATTTGTTCTGAAATTGTGAATGCAAAAAAATAAATAAAATACCGGAACGGAAACAATCTACAATATAATGCACACTATCGATCTTGAGAATTGGAAACGTAGGGAACATTTTGAGTTCTTTTACCGAATGGATTATCCGCAGTATAACATTTGCGCAAACATTGATGTAACGCATTTCCTGCGTTTTGTAAAAGAACATAATTTGCCGTTTTATTACGCGATGATTTACGCTGTTACCAAGGTAACCGATGAGTGTGAAAATTTCCGCTACCGTGTGCGTGAAGGCAAGCAGGTGGTACTCCATGACAAGCTTCATCCCTCCTTTACCGATATGTCTTCGGATTCAACCGAGGATCTGTTTAAGTTTGTGACGATGGATATGGAAGGAACTTTGTTCGATTTCGTACACAAGGCTCAAGAGGTATCCGCAAGCCAAAAATGCTATTTTGATTTCGCTCCTATGATCGATCGTGACGATTTTCTTTACATTACCTGTATTCCATGGATCTCGTTCACTCATTTGTCGCATACCATTTCAATTAACCGTAATGATTCCGTGCCCCGTATTTCGTGGGGAAAATACTTCGAACAAGATGGGAAAGTGTTGTTGCCATTTTCGGTACAAGTTCACCATGCCTTTGTGGATGGGATACATGTGGGACAATATTTTGAAAAACTGAAACGGTATTGCAATCAACCCGAATAGCGATGTTGAGCATGTATTTTGATAACTTCAATTATAGGTATGGGCGATTTTGGATAAAATGCTAGATTTCTTCAGGTGAAAAGATCGGAACAATAGGGGTATTTACTGCAACGATTGTCATATAAATAGTATCAAAGTAAAAGTTCTTATGTACTATTATAGCATTTCATCTTTCTTTCCTGTGTTTTTTTATTTTTTTCTTCTTTCTCACTGCTGCGATTCATTTCAAGGCAGAGAAATACCGGCATCAATCTGCTTCAGACCGAACAAAAATAGGTAAAGACATAAGCTACCAGTTTTGTATTCCCGGTTTGTTTTTGCTACAGCTTCTTTTATCTTTTTCCATGCAAATGCAGGGACGAATGTGACGGAGGTAGGGAAAGTTATAATTTGATGTTATTCGTTAGGTGTAAATAGAGAATGCTTTAAATGTATTTTGTGTAGGTGTTAGTTATATTAATCAAATCTGTAATTTAATTTTTATGATCTTAAGGCAATGGGTTTTATTGTGTCTACTACTGTTTGCTGTGGCGGCTTCTGCCGTCACACCTATGGCAGAACGGATGAGTTTGAGTGGAAATGTGAAGGATGATGCAAACGGAGAAGCACTCATAGGGGTTACTGTCTACGTCAGGGAGTTGAAAGTGGGAACCGTTACCAACAATTACGGATTCTACTCGTTGAGTATTCCGAAAGGAAAATACACGGTGGAGTTTTCGTATGTGGGATATCAGTCGTTAACACGTGCGTTGGATCTGAATACTCCTTTGAAATTGGATGTAGCCCTGAAGGCATCGACTACCGAAATGAAAGAGGTGGTGGTGACCTCGCGTCGGAAAGATGCTAATGTTTCGGCCAATATGATGAGTTCCAGACAGGTGTCGATCAATGTAATCCGCAAGATGCCGGCATTGATGGGTGAGGTCGATCTGTTGAAGGCGGTTCAGTTACTGCCTGGAGTAGTTTCGGCAGGCGAAGGAACATCCAGCTTTAGTGTGCGGGGTGGCGGTATCGACCAAAACCTGATTGTGCTCGATGAGGCTACCGTGTATAATGCATCGCATATGATGGGTTTTTTCTCGGTTTTCAACAATGATGCGATTAAAAACATGACTCTTTACAAGGGAGATATTCCGGCTACGTACGATGGCCGCCTCTCTTCGTTGCTCGAAGTGCAGATGAAGGACGGTAATGCTAAAAAATTCTCTGGAAGTGGCGGAATCGGATTGATATCGAGTCGGTTGACATTGGAAGGTCCGATAGGCTCCGAGAAGACTACCTATGTCGTATCTGCCCGTCGTACGTATGCCGACCTGTTTCTGAAACTTTCGTCCGATAAGGATGTGAAGGATAATACACTCTATTTTTACGATTTGAATGCCAAGATAAATCACCGTTTTGACGATAAAAACCGTCTGTTTCTTTCGGGATATCTGGGACAGGATGTTTTCAAAAATAAGGATGCCGGATTTAATTTTGGAAATTCTACCGTTACGGCGCGTTGGAACCACCTCTTTTCGCAGAAATTGTTCAGCAATTTTTCACTCAACTACAGTCACTATAATTATGGACTGGAGTCTGATTTTGCCGATCAGACAAACTTCAACTGGAAGTATAGCATGCAGGATGCAGGTCTGAAAGCTGATTTCTCGTGGTTTATAGCTCCCGAAAATACGCTGAAATTCGGATACAACAACGTGTTACACAATCTGAAACCTGGAACGGTAACCAGTAAAGGAGGCGCGACGGATTTTGACGATTATATTTTGCCCGATATTAATGCATACGAACAAGCCATTTATCTGTCCGATGAATATCAGTTTAGCAAAAGGTTTTCGGTAAAGGCCGGACTGCGGCTTACCGGTTTTTCCAGTATCGGAAAGGGAACGGTATATCATTTCGATGATAATTATAATGCGATCGATTCGGCCGTGTATGGAGCCGGGAAAGTGATAAAAACATATTACCGATTGTCGCCGCGTTTAGGTCTCAATTACCGTTTGAGTGAGAATTCTTCGGTGAAAGCCAGTTATGCTCGCACCAATCAGTTTCTGCAAATGGCTTCCAATTCCACGGCTGGTACTCCGCTCGACCTCTGGTTTACTGCCGGCAAAAATATCAAACCGCAAACTTGTGATCAATATGCTGTCGGTTATTTCCGCAACTTTTTGAATAACAAACTGGAAGCTTCGGTAGAGCTGTTTTATAAATCGATGGCAAATACGATTGATTTCAAAGACCATGCCGATTTGTTGTTGAACCGTAAACTGGAGGGTGAATTACGTTTCGGACATTCGCGGGCATACGGAGCCGAATTTCAGCTGCAGAAAAACGAGGGAAAACTCACCGGATGGATCAGTTATACCTACTCCCGTTCGGAACGTACCATTCGCGGTGTGAATAACGATCAAACTTATCTGGCGCCTTACGATAGACCGCATACCGTGTATATTGTCGGAAACTACGATCTTAACGACCATATTTCGTTCGGAGCCAATTTTGTATACTCAACCGGTCAGCCCATCACCTATCCTGTTGCCCGGATGGAAATCGGCAATGTTATTTTGCCTGTCTACTCCAAACGCAACGAATACCGGATGCCCGATTACCATCGGTTGGATCTGTCGCTTACCTGGAAGCCCAAAGCAAAGAAGAAAAAATTTTGGACGGGAGAATGGAACTTCTCCGTCTATAATGCTTATGCGCATAAAAATGCCTGGGCTATCAATTTCGTGAACGATCAGGATAATGCTTATGTAACCAAAGCGCAAATGACCTATCTGTTTACTTTCGTTCCTTCAATTACATATAATTTTAAATTCTGAGAACATGCAACTTAAATATTATATTTCCGCAATTGTAGCAGCACTTATATTGATTGCCTGCACTACCGATATCGATATCAAGCTCGATGGCGTTAAACCCGCTCTGGTGGTCGATGGATGCGTTACTACCGATACGGTGGCACATACCGTCTATCTGAAAAAGACATCCGACTACTTCTCCAATAAGGCGGCTGCTGTGGTTTCCGGAGCTAAAGTCACCCTTAATGACGGAATCGCAACGGTTACGTTGACAGAAGATCCTTCTGTAAAGGGAGCCTATAAAACACCATCGGATTATTATGGCGTTGTCGGTCGTACGTATACCCTTACCATTACTGATGTAGACGTCGACGGAGATGGAACAACGGAAACTTATACCGCTACCTCTCAGATTGCACGACGTCCTTTGCTGGAAAAGATCAGTGTAGAGAAAAGCCATATTTTCAGCGAAGATATGTGGGCCGTTAAAATATGGATGCAAGAACCAGCCACTGAAAAGAACTATTATATGGGGCGTCTCTATAGAAACAATGTGTGTGTCTCCGATAGTATTCAGGAGTGGGGAGTGACTAACGATGAGTTCTTTAGCGGCACCTATCTTAACGGGACTACATACATGTATTTTTCGTCCGAGAAGAAAGATGAAATTCTTCAGAGCGGTGATCTGATAACGCTAGAAATGAGTGGTATAACAGAAGATTACAAGGACTTTGTGGATGAGGCATCGACCGAATTCTGGGGGCGGAATCCTTTATTCGGCGGGCAGCCGTCCAATATCCGCACCAATGTCAAGTTGGTATCACCTTCCGGAACATCAACAACGCCCCACGGTTATTTCGCCGCCTATTCAACCATTCGGTCTTCGACCGTTTATAAGGAATAAGAAAAAATGATGCGTGTGAACGGTAAGAGGTAGCCGATCGGTAGTTGTCAGATGGATAGAAATGCCGTGCTTCTCTCTTTTTGTTCTCAATTGAAAAATCCGGTTTGCTCCTTGGCAAACCGGATTGTCTTTTATAAACTGCGCTACTCTTGTCGAATCATTATCCGGTAGGTTACCCGAACATTTATCGTAAAGAAACGCGATGTGCAGAATCTTGTGTGCCGTGCGAGGATGAAATTGGATGTAAAGATCTTGTGTTGTATATAACTGATTTGAGGTAGAGCAGGGTAGGGTGAAATATTCCGTAGGAAGGTCACCTGCCGGGACATCAAGTTGCAAATCCTTTGCTTTTCTTTTGCTATCAACACAAAAAATCCGGTTCACTGATGGCGAACCGGATTTTTTATTTGTATCGGTGATGATTAAGAACCTTGATTGACTTTCGGGTGGCTTTTTGCCACTTTTTTAGTCGGTTCTCCGTATTTTTTCTTTGCTTTGTTTTCTCTTTCTTTCAAATATTCGCTGCACTTGTCATATTGGCGTTTGGTCAATACATCTTTCAAGTTATCGTTGAAACCCAACTCTTCACCTTTGATTAAAGCGCTCAGCATTTTAATATTGTCTTTGATCTTCTGCAAATCTTCTTTTGCTTTCTGCAGATCGTCGATGTGCTCGTAATACTCTTTCAAATATTTGGTTACATCTGCTTTTTGGCTGTCTGTCAGTTTGGCAATCTGATCGATTTTATTAGTCTCTGCTGCTGTTGCACTCCCTGCATTGCCAGTAGTATCGGTTTGTGCAAATACAACCAAACCTTGGATTAGAAGCAAGGAAACGAGGAAAATCTTTTTCATGAAATTTCTATTTTTACTTGATAAGAGGGTTAAACTTCACATATTTGATGAAGGCAACAAAGGTAGTGTTTTTTTAGAAAAAAATATGATTTTTGGGGAGAGTTTATTATTTTATGGATTATAAAATTGTTTAAAATAACCCACAGACAGAGCTCTTTCCATAGATCTTATATGGTTGGGTGTTTTGTAAGATTCAATAACTGCTCCCTTATCGTTCTTTTTCCTGTTTTTCCCACATTCTCTTTTCTCTTCGGGTGCTTTTTCCGCAGGGGAGAGTGCCCGGAATGCCTTTGGTTCGTGAAGAGAAGCCGATCTGCAACCGAACCAAAAGGGTTATTTTCGGAGGAATTGCTCTTCTCTCGCCGGAGAGAGGGATGACGTAAAATTTCTATTATTTGTCTTATTAACAGGCTAATTTAGAGAACCGGTATCGGTATGGAAGTGTGAGCCAGTTTTGGTGCGTCGACCCTTCTAAACTTCTCTGATAGAAAGGGAAACTGAGTTATGAAACAGAGCGTTTTCATCCAATTTGTAACGTCAAAGCCCGTATATTGGGGATTGGAAATCAAGAAATAACAAGCAGGAGCGACTTGTATCTCCGATAATCCTTGGATGATATTGTTAGTTTTTTATTCCGCATTACTATTAACTCCGATTTTTGTTGTAATGTAAATGTCAATTTGTTTACAATTGATTTATATTTGCATGATGTTTTTATTTAAGTAAGTTTAACATTCTACTATTGCTACTCGTAGAGTGAGGAGAGCCTGAGTGTGTTGGGGAAAAGTATCTGGCTTCGGTTGTGGTGGATATGGGTAGTCGAGGAATATATATACTTACAACCGAGGGCGATTATGTTTATTCTCAATCTATCTGTCTGTATAGTCATTCTGCTGCTCCTTTTTTCGGGTGCCTTGTTCTTGAGAAAATCATCCTGAAAGAGGATCAACCGCTATCTTGCCGTGGTCGGTTTGTTTGTGGTAGTGCATCATCTCGCCAGTATCCACCAACTTTCGTGCCACAATCACTCTAGTTGTACCCTGATGGTCTGTTATTTTCCACTTCATCTGCTCTCGGTTATGCCGGTGGCTCCCGCGCTTTATTGCTACTTGATCGCTTTTTTCGGACATGCAGGCCGTTGCCGCTACCATATAACCTACAATCTGGCGGCGATGTTGCCGGTGTCCGGTTCCCTTATTTGGTTTCTATTACTTTCGCAGGCAGAGAAGGCCGGATTGTTTTTCGTCGATTCGTCGCTGGTTACCATGCTGATAATGGGGTTCCATGTTCAGTTTTATATACAATCTGGTGCCTATTATTTTCTTTGTTTCCTGCTGGTTTACCGGCAATGGCGTTTCGGTTATCTGTGGGAAATCGACCGTAGTTATTACAATATTCGGTGGGTACAAGGGTTTCTGCTGCTGTTTATTGCCGGCTTCATTGCCGATATCGTTTGTTGCGTTGTTTGTCATTTCAATCGTAGTTGTCGCGAATTCGGCTATGAATGCGGCTTCGGAAGCAGAGCCAGTTTCTACCGCGCTTTTAAAAAATATACTGACACCACGCCCTGCAAATATCGAAAAAAAGAGGAGAGTTTGCCGTTAACGATAAACGGTCGCCGGTGAATGGTAAATGATAAAGGAAACCAGGTCAATAGCCGGAGTGAAATGTGCACCGTCTTTGCTCCGGTCGAGTGTTTTTTCTCTGCAATGGATGGCTTCTTTTGTTTGTTTTACAGACCGGTTCCGATTCAAAAAGCGTGCCTCTTCGGTATCGACCTGAAACGATTCGAAAATTACCGGTCAGAGACCTGTTTGGCTCTTAAGAAGGGGCGTTTGCCGGATAAGAGGTGTGGACTTCCTAATTTTATCCGGACAAAAATTAACTCGATACTGCCGCTTAGAGTTTACAAGCCAACGGGGCAAGGAGATTCTGATTCGGGTAGGCGGCGGCAACTGCTACGGATGGGGCATTCCCAGTGATTCTGCTTCATTTATTCCCCGGTAGTGCCGTTGTTGCACTGCATTTGTGTCGGCAGTGGGTGTCGATGCCCGGCACAATTCCCCGGAGGGTAAATCCTCGGCCCGGCCTTTTCACAGGCCGTTTTTTTTATTTTTCAATGATTCCGAATAAAATTAACTAAATTGTTTGCTTATTAAAAGGGTTTTTGTAGATTTGAGACGTAAAAAGAAAATCGTTGTCGGGATACTAAGTTGCAGTATAATTGAATTTACAGAATAACTGCCGATTTTAATAATACGAATTCGATGATCGTCAGTAGCTTTTGGGGTATGTGTCAATCTAAAACAAGTATCAGTCCAAAAAGCAACATGATGGAGGGTATTAAAATATGGAGCCGCCAATTATCAACTATAACACTATATAAAAGGAGATTATTATGTCATTAAGTCCAACACTATCGACAACCTTTACCAACACAAAACTTAGAACTCCCAATAATATTTGTGATTTATCAGGGATGTGTTCAGTATGCTCCGATAAATGTACGGGTTTGTGTGAAATAGGGTTGTCCGCTATTAGAGGAGCTGAGGTTGCCTATCCGTATAATACAAATGACCAACAGTTTGCATCGGAAAAAAAATATCCTTTCGATTTTTCACATTTCAACATCAATGGGCGGATATTTGGCGCGATTGGCGCAGCTGAGGATGCCGAGCAAACGAATGTTCATGTTGCAGATATTTCCTGCGAAATTGGCTATGTGAATAAGATTAAATTAAAGGCTCCTGTCATATTGCCTGCAATGGCAAAACTGAATTGGGAAGACTATTACTCAGGAGCAGCTATGGCAGGAGTGATGGTTGTAATAGGTGAAAATGCCATTAATAAAGATTCGGATTTAAAACACGACAACAAGGGTAAAGTGATTCATGCCCCTATTCTTGGAAAAATGATTGATTGTTTCAGGAGATTTGAAAAAGGATATGGCGATATCGTGTTGCAAGTAAATGCCGACGATATTGTTGTTGGTACGGCTGAATATGCATTAAAGACCTTCGAAATTAGAACCATAGAGATTAAGTTCGGGCAGGCAGCTAAAGGAATTCAGCACGTAGCTCCGGTATATTCGTATGATGATGCGGTGTCCCTAAAAAATAAAGGATATTTAGTCTTTCCTAATCCGATGGAAGATGGAATTAAAGAGGCATTTGATCGTGGCGAAGGTTTTCATGTTATGCAATATGGGCGGTTACCGATGTGGAATGAGTCTATTCTTGAAGCATTGATAAGGAAATACAGAGATCTTGGAGCCCACAATATATTGTTTAAAATGGCAGGATATGATATAGAAGATATTCGGCGCGTGATACGGATTGCATCAAAAAATAACATTGCCTTAATTACCTTTGACGGAGCTGGTGGTGGAACCGGACATAGTCCGTGTAAGATGATGAATGAATGGGGATATCCAACAATTGATTTGGAAAAAATAGTGAATGGGATTATGAAAGATATCGCAAAAGAGGGAGGTTGGATGCCCGACATAGCTATTGCCGGAGGTATTGCGATGGAAGACACTATGTTTAAAGCAATAGCTCTGGGTGCACCTAATATAAAAATGGTTGGCATTGGAAGAGGGGCGATGGCTGCTGCTATGAGCGCAAAGAATATGGCTGCGTTGATTAAGGCGGGTAAAACACCTCAAACGCATCTCGCTTTTGGGACAGACGCGGATACAATATTTAAGGATGCAAAATATGTTAAGAGCATTTATAAGACCGCAGACAAACCTATATCTTACGGTGCCATTGGGCTTTATTCGTACATTAACCGCCTCTCTTTTGGTATGAAATTATTAATGACTCTGAATCGAAAATTCGGCTTGCAATATATCGACCAATCCGATGTCATTCCTTTAACGAAAGAGGCCCGGGAGTATCTGTCGGACTGAGAGATGTATTGTGGTAATTTATCGACAAAAGTTGCATAAAAAAACTATGATCTTATGCCCCCGGGTCGGTGAAGATTGCAAATTACGGACAATATGCAGCAATGCCGCATAATCGATGTTTTGAAAGAAATCCATGATTCAACGGGATTGAAAGTACGATTCAATAAAAATTATTTTTTATGTCTAAAAAAGTTCTTCTATTTTTGGCTCAAGGATTTGAAGCTTATGAAGCGAGTGTGTTTACGGATGTATTTGGTTGGAGCCGAGAATCCGGTATCGAATCGGTTGATTTGATTACCACCGGTTTACGATCAACGATAAAATGTTATTGGAATCTTATTGTACAGCCCGAACTACCATTCGATCAAATAAATATTGATGATTTTGATGCTTTGGCTATTCCCGGAGGTGCAGGCGAAGCCGGCTTTTACGAAGACGCTTATGACGAACGTTTCCTCAGCTTAATCCGAAAGTTTAACGACAAAGGAAAGTTGATTGCTTCTGTGTGTGTTGGTGCATTGCCAATCGGAAAAGCGGGAGTTCTAACAAACAGAAAAGCTACGACCTGGGATTTAAATGATGGTGCAAGACGTCGGCAGTTAGCCGATTTTGGAGTAACCGTTTTAGATCAACGTTTGGTGGTCGACAGCAATATTATTACGTCAACAGGTCCTGCTACAAGTCTTGATGTAGCCTTTCAATTACTTGAAATGCTAACTGATATGCAAAACGTGAATGAGATAAAACGGAATATGCGTTTTAGTTTAGAATAAACCGTTTATTGTGTATGACATTGAGAGAGAATAGTGAGAAACGAATATAACTGTCGGCTTTTACACTGAATCTTTCGGGTTGTTATTTCCCTCCTTTTTTCCAACATAATCTTTTACTTGTTATGTCCGATTTGTCGTGCGCAACAAGACAAGCATCAGAATCAAAACAAGCGCGGATTCGAATTTTCTTTGCTGATTGCCGATTTCGGAGCAAAGACAGGACAGCACTGTTGGCGTCGGTTTTGCTCCGTCTTTGTGGCAGAATGACTACATTTGCAGTCTGTTTTCACGATGTATCAAAAAATTGAATTATGCATAAGAATGTATTCTCCGTTTTATGGCTCTTCTTTGTAGTCTCGATTCTTCGGGTCTCGGCACAGGGCGAAAATTATACCATTATTGTCTCGCTCGATGGATTTCGTTGGGATTATCCCGCTCTTTATTCCACACCCAATCTGCAAAAAATGGCGCAGATAGGGATACGTGCCAAAAGTATGAAACCTTCATATCCGGCCTCTACTTTTCCAAATCATTATACACTGGCAACCGGTTTGGTACCCGATCATCACGGTATTGTCAACAACTCGTTTTGGGATTCCGTACACGGCATTCGTTATTCGATGAACGATTCCACAACCCGTAATAACCCGGACTACTATCTGGGTGAACCGATATGGATTACGGCTCAAAGACAAGGGTTAAAAACCGGAAATGTTTATTGGGTGGGATCGGACATAGCCATCAAACACACACATCCTACCTACTATAAACGATATGATCAGAAACCGCAGATTTCGTTTGCTGCGCGGGTGGATACGGTAGTGTCGTGGTTGAAGATGAAAAAGGAAGAGCGTCCGCGTTTGATTATGCTTTACTTTTCGGAGCCCGATGGTACAGGGCATCATTTCGGACCTCACAGCAAGGAGGTGGCGCATGAAGTGCATCTGCTCGATAGCCTTGTCGGCGATTTGATGACCAAAATCAAATCCCTTCCGGTTGCGCCTAAAGTCAATGTTATTGTTACCTCCGATCATGGCATGACGGAGATAAGTTCCGACCGCTTTATTCGCATGAAAGATTATCTCCCGGCGCGATGGCTGGAACGAACCGAAGGCGCCAATCCGACATCGCTATTTATCCGTAGCGGATGTCGCGACTCGGTATTGCTTGTCCTGAAAAATGTAGCACATATCAAAGCCTATAAAAAGGAGGAGATGCCGGCATCGCTTCATTATGGTACCAGCGACCGTATTGGCGATGTAGTGGTTTGTCCCGATTGCGGCTGGCAGTTTGGCGACAAGCCTTCGCCCAACAAAGGGGCACACGGCTACGATCCTGCCTCTCCGGATATGCAGGTGGCTTTTTATGCCTACGGACCCGATTTTAAGAGAGGTTATGTATCGAACGGTTTTGTCAATGTCGATGTTTATCCGTTGTTGGCTCATTTGTTGGGAATAACACCCGAAAAGACAGATGGCGATTTTAACCGGGTGAAAGATCTGCTTAAAAAGTAAGCGGTTCGCATTGGAGGTATGGGAGCAGATCGATCCCATCACCGCTTTATTTTGACCGAACCATTATCGTCTCTTTATCCATCGGTTTTGAGAAAAAGAGAATGCCCGGAAACCTCTTTTTGAGTTCGGGAAGTTTTGCCTGCCATACTGCAATTTCAGCAGGCGGAATGTGCATCGGTACAATATACCGGGGCTGAAGCACATCCAACACCCGTTTCAACTCTTTGGGCTCCGCCTCCAGTATCTTGTAATAGAGAAAAGCCACATCGGTATGCAATTGCCATTCCTTGTGTTGTGACTGATAGAGCGCAAAAGCATCGGGCATCACGTCGCCTGAATGGAACACGGAGATGCCGTCCATTGTAAAGTAAAAACTGAGGTTGAACATGTATTGCTCCAGATCGATACCGTTTCGGAGATAAGTCAAATGTTTCAGCGCGTAAGCGGTAACCGGAATGCCCCCGATGGCTTTCGCAACCGATCGGTTAGCCGGAGGCGTCATTTCGCGGAATTGCGCTTGCCGGCTGACAAAGCCGAAACACTCCCCGTCGATAAATACCAGCGAAGGTTTGCTGGTAACCAACGGAACCGTCGGATGTTTAGCAAGATATTGATTGATAAATACCGGATTGCAATGATCTTTGTGGTAATGGGTAAGCAACAGCGCGTCAATGCTGTCGAAAGGGGCAACCGACTGCTGGATATTTTGCAACACCGATTTATCGGGAACAGCAAAAGTGCCGTAACTTTCATCAAACAAGGCATCAATCAATACCTTGTGATGCGCCGACTGCAACAGAAAGCCTTCATTGGCAATATAGGTAATATCGAGGCTTTTCGATTGTGCGGCGATGGTGCTGCAAACAAAAGTAAGCAGTAAAAGGGGAATCAGTGAATGAAATTTGGATGTCATGATAGATTTTGATATAAATTTGTATGTGTAGGATTTCTTCGCCTAAATTAGGTAATCATTGGAATTTGTATTAGTTATTATGGCTATTGCAATTTCTTTACCTTTTCCCATTCTTCTTTCAAAATTATTTGAGTGACTTTAATTATTTCGTTTTTAATTCGTTCATATTCTGCTTCTTTCGACATTGAAGAATAGTCTGTTGCTAAGTTTAATAGAGTCATCAATTCAATTAATTTTTTTGAGTTCCCCTCATTGGGATTTAGTAACTACTTTATCTTGTAATAAAGTAGTTGCCATGACTTAAATTCTTCTTTATATTCAGGTTGTGTATTTTTATTTTTTTGGTCATACTGTCTTATAAGCTTAGATAATTCATGGCTTGATAAATATTGGCTAACAGAATCTCTTAATGTGTTTATCCATTCTTGTCTATTCTTGGATAATATATCCTTATTTATAGCTTGTATAGAAATCTTCCTTTGGTTTTTACTTACTAATATGTTAATTATTGCGGACGAAAAGCCTATGAGAAAGGCGACAATCCAGGGCATACTTTGATTTATATCCATATTTTTAGTAATTGTTTTTAGAGAATAATTTTCAATCTTTATTTGTTGTTAATTATTTGGCTTTGAATGTATTTAATTATAGCTATTTGTGTTGAGTTGGCTACATGGTTTATTAAAAATAAGGTATTCATTGACAGTGTTTAATAGTTATTCGATGTTCAAAGTTCCCAAATATTTCTCTAATTTCCAAATATTTGTTATTGTTTTTGAGCAGCGATGAAATATCTATGTAAAGCTAATTCTGACACAGTTTGTTGAATAGACACTGTTTTTTTGACAAAAAATAGATTATGTGAGAAGTATTTGTAAGGATTCAACCTTGCATAGTGATTTTAAACCTGTCGTTGATATTTTAGCCGGGCTTGTTGGGAAGCCCTTTAAAATAGAGTACATTTGCAAAAGAGACCCTAAAACAGTTACGGATATGAAGATAGCAATTATAGGTACGGGCGGAGTAGGAGGGTACTTCGGCGGTCGTTTGGCCAAAGCGGGTCACGACGTTACGTTTCTTGCCCGGGGAAAACATCTGGAAGCCATGCTTACGCATGGGCTTATTGTGCAGAGTATCAAGGAAAATTTTACCATTCAACCGGTACAGGCTACCGATTCCATTGCCGCCATCGGTCAAGTGGATCTGGTGCTGCTTTGTGTCAAGTCGTGGCTGGTAAAAGAGATGGCCACCGATTTGTTGCCTTTGCTGAAGGAGGATACGGTGGTGCTACCGCTCGAAAACGGAGTGATGGCAGCCGAAGAGTTGCAATCGGTTATTCCGTCGCATCATGTGCTCGGAGGCTTGTGCCGCATCATCAGCAAGATAGAGGCTCCGGGAGTGATTCGTCACTTTGGCGTCGATCCTACTATTGTGTTCGGAGAACTGAATAATGAAAAGAGCGAACGGGTGGTGAAATTACAGCAGGCATTTGAGAGTGCCGGATTCAACGCCCGCATTTCGCACGATATACCGGCCGATATATGGAAGAAATTTATCCAGATCTGCGTGAGCGGACTGCTGGGTGTGACACGGGTGCCATACGGCGGCATTCGTGAGGTAAAAGAGACCCGCGAAATGATGATTGCCCTCTTCCAGGAGGTGTATGACCTGTCGCAAAAGATAGGTATCCGCATTGAGCCCGAGTTTGTACAGAAGACGGTGGATGTAATCGACGCTTTCGATTATAACGCGTCGGCATCGCTTGCCCGCGATATATGGGAGAGTCGCCCTTCAGAACTGGAGTATCAGAACGGCACCGTCGTGCGTCTGGCTGCGAAGTACAATCTGGATGTCTCCGTAAACCGGTTTGTCTATGCCGCCCTCTTGCCCCAGGAACGCAAAGCCCGGAAAGCGTAGAGGCTTCGGCCTTCGCTGAACGGAGAGGTCGAAATAAACCATGAAGGCATTAAGAAGCATTTAGTCTTCATTTCCTTTATCGCTTAATGGTAAAAAAGAAAGATCCGGTTTTCGTAGCATGTAAAGCCGATTGAAGCTCTGTGTATGGCTCTGCCTACGCTGAGATGTTATCCTAACTCCGTCCTTCAGGGCGGAGAAGATCAATGGTGACAGCAATGGCTTTAGCCGTGACAATGCAACTGACTCAGGGCTAAAGCCCCGGATGCGATCGGTCGGCATTATCTCCGCCCTGAAGGACGGAGTTATAATCCCTTCAGGGTTCATGGAGGTCGAATAAACCATTAAGACATTAAGAAGCATTTAGTCTTCTTTTTCTTCATCGCTTAATGGTAAAAAAGTTTGGTTTCTGTTGTAACTCGTCAGATGTCTGCAGGATGAGTGGTAAATGGTAAAAAGTGATAACGATGCTGTCTGTGAGGGAAACATGGTGTAACTTTGCACTCTCCAAACAAACAAGTCTGTTTGTTGAAATTGAATAAATCGTGGATTTTAAAATTATATCGGAATACCAGCCTACCGGCGACCAGCCGGAAGCTATTCGTCAGTTGACCGAAGGGTTGAATAACGGAACCAAGTTTCAGACTTTGCTCGGGGTGACGGGATCGGGGAAGACATTTACCATTGCCAATATGGTGCAGGAGGTGAATCGTCCGACACTGGTGCTTAGCCACAACAAAACTTTGGCGGCACAGCTGTATGGCGAGTTTAAGAGTTTCTTTCCGAATAATGCAGTGGAGTATTTCGTGTCGTATTACGACTATTACCAACCCGAAGCTTACCTGCCATCATCTGATACCTATATCGAAAAAGATCTTTCCATCAACGAAGAGATCGAAAAACTCCGGTTGTCAGCTACCTCGGCGCTGCTGTCGGGTCGGCGCGATGTGTTGGTGGTGTCGTCGGTTTCCTGTCTTTATGGTATCGGTAATCCCGAGGATTTTTACAGCAATATTATTGCCATACACAAAGGTCAGAACATCACCCGCAATACCTTCTTGCGATCGTTAGTGGATAGTTTATACTCGCGCAACGAAATTGAGTTCAACCGTGGCAATTTCAGGGTGAAGGGCGAAACTGTCGATATTTTTCTGGCCTATTCGGACGTGGCTTTACGCGTGGTGTTCTGGGGCGACGAGATTGATGAGATCACGACTATCGATCCGTTTAATTGCAATACGCTGGAGGTATTCGATCAGTATCAGATCTATCCGGCCAATATCTTTGTGACGACCAAGGAGCGCATTAACCGTGCCATCAACGAGATTCAGGACGATATGATGAAGCAGGTGGCCTTTTTCGAGTCGGAAGGTCATCCATACGAAGCCAAAAGAATCAGGGAACGGGTGACGTACGACCTTGAAATGATTCGCGAGCTCGGCTATTGCTCGGGTATCGAAAACTATTCGCGTTATTTCGACGGACGCGAACCGGGCAGCCGCCCGTTCTGTCTGCTCGACTATTTTCCAAAAGACTTTTTGATGGTGATCGACGAGAGTCACGTGACGGTGCCGCAGATCAGGGCGATGTACGGCGGCGATGCTTCGCGTAAACAAAACTTAGTGGAGTATGGTTTCCGGTTGCCGGCGGCCATGGACAACCGTCCGTTGAAGTTTGAGGAGTTCGAAACCCTTACGCCGCAGGTTGTTTTTGTCAGTGCTACGCCGGCCGATTATGAGTTGAAGCAGTCGGATGGGGTAGTGGTGGAACAGGTAGTGCGTCCTACCGGTTTGCTCGATCCGATTATCGATGTGCGCCCCAGTCTGAATCAGATTGACGATTTGATGGAAGAGATTGCCCAACGAACGGAGAAAGACGAACGGATATTGGTTACTACGCTTACCAAACGGATGGCCGAGGAGCTGACCGACTATTTTATGAAGATGGGGATTCGTTGTAACTATATTCACTCCGATGTCGATACGCTCGATCGGGTGAAGATTATGGAAGACCTGCGCAACGGCTTGTTCGATGTGTTGGTGGGGGTAAACCTGCTGCGTGAAGGGCTGGACCTACCCGAAGTTTCGCTGGTAGCCATTCTGGATGCCGACAAAGAGGGTTTCCTTCGTTCGCACCGTTCGCTGACGCAGACGGCCGGTCGTGCCGCGCGTAACCTGAACGGGCGGGTTATCATGTATGCCGATAAGATTACCGACAGCATGAGGCTGACGATCGATGAGACGGCTCGTCGTCGTGAGAAGCAGCTGGCCTATAATGAAGCCAACGGTATCACGCCGAAATCGATCCACAGGGGACATACTTCCGTGCTGGGAAAACAGACTGCCGAAAAAGCAGCAATGAAAGCATACGTAGAGCCTGATACTATTAATGTAGCTGCCGATCCGGTGGTACAATATATGAACCGTCCGGCACTTGAAAAAGCCATTGAGAAGACCCGCAAAGCGATGCACGATGCGGCCAAAAAACTCGAATTTATCGAAGCTGCCCAATACCGCGACGAACTGATGAAGCTGGAAGAGTTGTTGAAGAGGAAGAATTAGGAGTATTGAAAATCAGGCGCACAAAATACATGGAAAAAGTCAGAAACGTAATCAGTTAATTCCGTGTATTCTGTGCGCCATATCCGATTCTATTTTTGTAGCGCTTTCAAATTTTCCAACGCAAACGGAGCATGTTGATGAATGCCTCCGACAATAGTGCAATCTTCCAGTTCGGCACAATCGGCGCAGGTATCGTATCCTTTTAACTTCACGCAGTTGCGTACCTCGCATTCGTTGCAATGTGAAAATTTCACACCCTCTTCGCGGCAACCGGTACAATTAATAATCTGGTAAGGAATCGCTACTCCAAACTGTTTCGACCACTCTTCTGCGGTTTGTTTGCGCAATTCGTCATCGTTTTGTAGTGTAGCTGTGCGGGCGCTGCAATCGGCGCAGTCAAGTCCGCAACAGGAGATCAACGTGTTCATACAGTTTGTTTTTTGTTAGGATTAAGTTCGCTGGATCTTAAGGAGCCGGATCGTTATTTCTCGGGATAAAAAAACAGAGACATTTCTCCGCTCGAAGGCTGCAATTCTTCCCATTGATCTATTTTAAAATCAATAACAGTAACAGCAGCCGTAGGCAGATGTTGATGAAAATCTCCGGTCAGCTTGGCGATGATATAAGAGAGATTCGGGTTGTGTCCGACCATCAACACGGTGTTTGTGAGCGGAACTTCTTCGATTAGCAACTGTTTGACGTCCGAGAAATTATAATCGCCATATAAAAAATCTTCTTTAATCAACGACTCTATACCATATTGCTCTGCAAAAACAGTAGCCGTTTCAAGTGCCCGTTTGGCTGTGCTGCTGATGATGGCATCCGGGGTTATTTCGGTGCTGTATAACTGGTTTGCCATCTTCACGGCATCGCTTTTGCCCCGTTCGCACAGTGCACGATCTATATCGGTGCTTCCGGGTTTCTGAATTTCTGCTTTGGCGTGGCGGATAATTATCAGTTGTTTCATGGATCAATAGTTTTAGATGTTTTGAGAAATATTCTACGGACAAATATATTGTTTTATCTCAAGAAACTTCTTCATTTAAGGATGTTTTACATCAGGTTTTGAAGAAAACCCATCAGTAAGTGTTATGTTGTACCACAAAGGCAGCCAAGGTTGGTACCAGGAACTTCAAGGCGAAACCTTGTTTATTCAGGAATGAATGCAGACGACGGCTTCTTTTTTAATGCTCTTTGTGATGTACTTTGTGCGACTCTAAAAGAATTAAGGCATTAAGAGATTTTCTCTTAATGCCTTAATAGTAATAAAATTCGGTTTAGTTTACCGGATATTTATTCTGTAATTGCCTCCAACTTTTTCAGCATGGCAAACATAAAGATGGCCGAAACCAGACAGCAGAGCACCAATACGCCCCATACCATCCACAGTTCCATGCCACCGCCCCAAAGATCGCCGATAACGCCCGTCAACTTATTGCCCAGTGCCGTAGCGCCGAACCAACCGCCCATCATCAGACCTTTGTATTTGGGAGGTGCCACACGCGAAACAAACGAAATGCCCATCGGACTGAGGAATAGTTCGGCAAAAGTCAGTACTAGATAGGTACTAATTAACCAGTCGGGTGAAACCAGGGTGGAACTTACGCCACCGGTAGCTTTGAGTTCAGTAGGAGAGAGCAGACCTAAAGAGCCGAATGCCAGCAGAGCAAAACCTGCAGCGGCAATCACCATTCCAAAACTGATTTTACGTGGTGCCGAGGGTTCTTTCTTCTTTTTGGCAAGCCATGAGAAAATACCTATCGATAGCGGTGTCAATACGATTACAAAGAACGGATTGAACTGTTGGAAGATTTGAGGCGTGATTTTCATCGAAGGTTCCATGTTGGCATACACAAGAGCAATAGCCCCCAATGAAGCCGTCAAAAAGAGTCCCGAAATGGTTTTTCCTTTTCCTGTTTTCGATTGAAAAATATTGGCAATGCTATAAATAGCCGCTATCAGAAGAACCATGGTTGCCAATGAAAAACCGATACGGTTCAGTCCCGAAACGGAACTTGCCGTGTAGTCACGTGCAAAGAATGTCATCGTCAGTCCATTTTGGTGGAACGACATCCAGAAGAAGACAACCACAGCAAATACCATCAACAAAGCAAAGATACGTTCGCGGGTCTGTTTGGGCGTCAGCTCTTCCACATGCGAGGTCGCCGTCGGTTTGTTGGCATTGTAGTCGGCATGTTTGTAGGTTTTTTTGAAGAATACGAAAATGGCAATAGAGATGATCAGTGAAATGCAGGCAATACCGAAACCGTAATTATAAGAGGTGCTCAGTTTCTCAATATAGAGACTTGAAAAATCGGTAAGTGACAGTTTGGTGCCCTGTTCGGCCGCCAAAGAGGTAAGCTGAGCCAATCCGTCAGACGAGATGGTTCCTTCTAAAAGTTGGTGAGCCAACGAGGGAATATGGGCGTCGTAGGTCAGATGATATTGGTTGAGATTGTAGTTGGTAATCCATTCGGCTGCAGAAGGAGCAAAAAAAGCGCCGATATTGATACACATATAAAAAATGCTGAAAGCCAAGTCCCGTTTGTTGCTGTATTTTGGATCGTCGTAAAGATTTCCGACCAGTACCTGCAGGTTGCCTTTAAAGAGTCCGGTACCCAGTGAAATCATTGCCAGTGCCGACACCATTGCTATCAACGAGAAGGTGCGATCGTTGTTAGGAATGGCTAGTAAAAGATATCCGGCAAACATCACCACAATACCTATCATGATGGTGCGTCCGTAACCAAGCCATTTGTCGGCAAGGAATCCGCCCAAAAGGGGAGTGAGGTAAACTGCGCCCAGAAACCAACTGAAATAAGAACTGGTCTGCGACGTGTCGAAACCGAATTTAGCCTGAAGAAATAATGTAAAAATGGCTAACATCGTGTAGTAGCCGAAGCGCTCACCGGTGTTAGCCAATGCGAGAGCAAAAAGTCCTTTGGGGTGTTCTTTAAACATAAAATGAATACTTATTAGGATTAGAAAATAATACGAATCTAAATTTGCTATAACAGATCAGATAATAAGATTATCTGATCTGTTATCTATTGTAATTAATTTGTTACGATCACTTTAGCGGCTTTTGATCCGGCTTTAATGATCCAAACACCTTGAGGTAAGTCGATAGTAGTATTGTAACTGGTATTGGTTACTACTTTGTATAACCTGCCATCCGGAAAATAGACGTAAATCTTTGCTCCGGTATCGAGTCCGACAATTTGCGGAGATATGGTATGTCCATTACTGCTTGAGCTATAATTGTAGATCAATGGGGAGGAGGATGTAAAGTTAGCCACCAGAGTATGATCGTCAATGATAGCGAGTGTGTAATTTGCCGCAGTAGAGACGATGGATCCGTTTTCCGTCCAATAGGCAAAAGAAGAGCCGCTCGAAGGTATGGCGCTGAGGGTGCAATTGGATCCGTAGTCGTAGGTTCCGGTGCCGTTTATCGTACCACCTGTGGTTGGGTATGCCGTTGCCGAGACGGTATATTGGTTGATTGTAAAGACAGCCGTCAGGGTATGCGCAGCACCCACTGTAAATGTATAACTGGGATCGGTAGAAAGCACAACCCCATTTTCGGTCCAGTTGGTGAATGTATAGCCTGTATTCGGCGTTGCAGTAACGGTACAACTGGAACCGTAAACATACGAGCCTGCTCCGGTGACAGTGCCTCCGGCGGAAGGGCTAGGTGTTGTTGTTACCGCATAGCTGTTGATGGTAAAGTTGGCTGTCAACGCAACATTTGTATTTACAGCGAAAGTATAGCTGGCACTGGTAGAAACGATAGCTCCGTTCAGGGTCCAGTTGGCGAATGTATAACCGGTATTGGCAGTTGCCGTGAGTGTGCAGTTTACTCCATTGGCATAGACACCTGTTCCGCTTACAGAGCCTCCGCTTGAAGGGTTGATGGTAACGGTAACAGCATGTTTGCTGTCGTCTATCGCAAAATTTGCCAGTAGGTTGTGAGCCGAACTGACCGTAAAAGTATCCGTTGATAATGTCGAGAATATCGTTCCGTTTTCTGTCCAGTTTACAAATGTATATCCTGAGTTGGCCGTAGCTTTCAGTACACAATTTGATCCGGAAGCATAGTTTCCTGCTCCGCTAACTGTTCCTCCTGCTGAGGGGTTGGCTGTTGTTGCAATGGTATAACTTGCCTCATAATCCAGACAAGCTTCAGCCCCAGTTATTCCACTGTTGACCGTCTGGATGCAATATGTGCCGAGAGATGCCGAAGGAACGGAATAGGAGAGAGTATCCGAGGTGCCAATCAACGTGTTGTTATAGTATACGTTGTAACTGATAGGATTACCGATATTAATCAATCCTCTGACATTAAAATTATAATCCAACGATGAGTTATCAAGCAACGAAAAAGAGGGTGAGGTGCCATAAAATGCTCCGCAGTTAAATCCGCTTGCAGTGCGTATTTGCGGTCCACGGTCAACCGAAGGGGTATATCCGCTTGAAGAGGTATATTTTACGGCAACGCCATAGTTGATGCCAGACTGAATGGTGACGGGACTAGTGAATGTGAATTCATTCCAGCTATCAGCAGTTACTCCGCTAATTGCTTGGCTTTGTAGCAGAGTAGCCGACATGGTATTGCTAGAGGTCGATACTGAGTTAATTTTGTAAAGTTCGATGTAATAATTGGAAGCATTTCCATCGGTTGGCATAAATTTAACGCCTGTCCATTTTTTGCCAACATATTGTTTCAGAGAGTCTACACTGTACATTTGTCCACACGACCAGGTTGTTTGAGAGTTGGTATATAGAGAGCCATCCTGACTGCTTCCATCCCAATGCTGTTCTTTGATACTATCGGACAGAACCGGCATATTGGTCGGTTTATTCCAAGAAAGGACGAGATTGGAGCCTGTTACTTTTCCTGTCAGGTTTAGCGGGCTTGGCGCTACGGCCTGATTTTTCATAAAGCTGAATGAGATCGTTCCGTTACTTTCCGTGATGTCGGTGATGGGTTTCAGGTTGTTGGATCCGCTCCATGCTTTTGCCGATGGCGTGGTGCTATCGGTAAACGAAGTCTTGCCCGATGTGCCCGGAAAAGGGCAACCTCCCGAGTTGATAGTGCCGTATGACGCTACTGTAGACGATGGGTCGGTGGATGCCGAAGCACAGACAGGATATACTTTTTGCGGCGCTGTAATATTCAGGTTATAAAATAAATCGTCGGCATATTTGGCTATGTGGTAGATCATCAGGCCGTGTCCGGGTAATGCACTGTCATAGCCGCTTTGCTGTCTGTTCTCAAGCAGATAATATTCTCCGCGAGTCGGAGTGTTTATAATATAGGCTTCCCCTTTCGTACCATTTGCAGCCATGTTACTGACCGTGGTAGATGATGTCAGAGTGGTAGGGGTAATCCATCCATAGCGATATTTTTGATAGAGTGTCAGATTGGGCGGACAGGTGCCGTAATAATTGGATCCGATGCTGTTCCAGCTTCCTTCGGCCATCAAATCCCAATCGCCGGTACCGACAAAAGATCCGTCTCCTGTGTTGTCGTAATTGGTGTCATAATAATCGGGAGCTCCGATCACATGGTTCAGTTCATGGCAAAGGACCCCCATGGTACAAGTGATGCTGGTTGAGTTGGCATACAACTCTGGTGTACAAAGGTAATGGGTAATAGAGCAATAACTGGGTGGAGTGAAATCGTTCTGGTGCGACCAGATTGCATCTGTGGTTACGCCGGTGAATTCTTGTCCGTTACCGGCGAAAATAATGCTGATGGCACTGTAATCGGCAAAACTAAACGTGGGGTCGTTTGTGTGGATAGCTCTGATGGCCTCTTGTACTAACGAATCGGGGTGTTGGTCGTTACCTTCCGTTCCACCTACATCTTTGCCGTAATATACCCGATTGTTGGCAGCTACGTACGGACCTTTCACATCGAATGACATAGAAAACTTACCGTACGAATTGGCGTCGAAGTACTCTTTTACGGAACTTTGGTTGTTATTGGTGGAGTATCCGGTTTGGTTGAATAAGTTATTGAAGTCGGTTGTAGTTTTAGAGAATGCTACGTCTTTGAATGACATCAGTACAACCAGAATTTTAACAGTACCGGTAGGAGCAGCTGCGCTTTTTTGCTGTTGAAATAGAGACGATGTTTTACTTCGAGAACTTACAGAATCGAGCTGAGCCTGACTGAAAAACACCTTTTCGGTTTGAGTTGCCAGAAAACTTTTTACTTTTGTCGAACGTGCTGATACATCTTGTGCAATAACGTCGGAAGCGGTCATGTTACCTTTGGTATCCTTAGTGGCGTAGGTGATATATCCTGTGCTGTTTTTCATCAAAGTGATACCATCGGTAGTTTCCATCCAGTGGAAATGTTCATCTCCTTTTTGAATAACGGTGACGACAGTTCCATCTGGTTGTGTGATTTTAACCGGCTTGGGAAAGGCCGATACGGCTGCTACTTGAATGGCACATGAGAGCAGAAACAATAAAATAAAAAGGTTTTTCTTCACGAGTTGACGTTTTATAAAGTATTCAGGTCAAAAATATTGCTTTTAACGTTAAAAACCAATAAAATAGTATCCTTTTAGCATGTTTTGTGATTTAAAAGTGATCGTATCATGCCTGAACGATCAGTTATGTTGCTGTAAAACAGCATGCCATATTTTACATATTCGGAGCATTCTACAATGAAATCCAACAACACTATTTATTCTTTAAAATCGAACAAAGGTACTGTTTTTTTAGGGGTTAATAATTGTGGAAGTTATTTTGACTTCTTATTATTCCATTTCAGCCCGCCTCAATTTCAAGAAAAAGCAAGACCCATTTATGATGAAATATTGAATCTTCGTTTCATTGTCAAGTTTTTTTACGGTTTGCCTATAAGCTGTAGCGCTGTTGTCTGTTTAAGATGATTTCTCTGATAAAAGCAGACAGAAATTGCTATTACGATGCTGTTTTGGTTACTGTAGCATGGATGAAAGATTTGATGGTGGGACAGGGTATGATGAAAACATTTGCTCCCGATTTTGCCGTTTTGTGGAAAGAAGTTTTTAAACAGCCATTATTTTCTAATCCCAAAACTTTGCAATCGCAGAGGTTTCGCTATTATGCAGAGTGTTATGTCTATTTTCAGATATACATGCATGGTAATTTTATACGGGAGAAATTGGAAGAAACCAGTAAGTCGAAACAAAACAAAATCAATAAGATAAACGAGAGTAAAAAGTATTTACCGATCAATGTACAGGAAGATTATATTGCCTCTTATTTGTATGAAGAATGCTCTCAGGATCGATATGAAAAGGAGTTGATCGGATTGTTTGACGATTTCAAATCGGCCTATCCACAAAGCGCATATATTCCATTCATCTCTCCTTTGATTGAGAAAATTGTAAAGTCTCATCAGACGGCAACTACCGCTTTCAACGCACAAATGAAATTTGTGGAGGACTATTAAAACAAAGACAGTCTGGCTGAGATTGCAAAAGCAATCGGTAAGCCTAAAATATTTGTCGATGTGTGGGCGACCTGGTGTGGCCCGTGTAAAGCTGAATTTGCACACAGCGACGAGCTGCAAAAACTCTTGAAACCAAACGACATTCCGATGCTGTATATATCTCTCTCGATCGCGATCAGGATGCTGTACAATGGGAAAACATGATTAAATATTGCCGTCTGGAAGGATATCATGTAAGGGCAAACAAAACGTTGGATGCAGCACTGGGGAAGTTATATGATCGGAATGGAGCAATCGTGATTCCGTGGTATATGTTGTTGGATAACAGCGGCAATATTCTTATCCGTCACGGCAGTGCCCCATCGCAGATGGATAGATTAGGGAAAGAGATTCGTGGAGAATGATCTATGAACCAGAATTTAAATCAGTGGTTCACTATAACGAATCATTGGCATCAGATATCCAAAGAAAATTAATAAGATAAAACTGAATGGTCTGCTATTCCGTCATTGTGCATCAGGTGAATTGTGAGTTGATGATCTTTGTGTCGTTTTGCATGCAATGTATTTCAATTTTATTGAATATGTTATGCTTTGCTAACGATCTGCAATAATTCTATGAGAAATGCTTTCACTCTTATAGTTGTCAATAAGTTAGATGGGTTTTCTTTTCAGTTTTGATAAAAGTGATGTACCTTTGGATGCATAAATTAAAAATCAAAACTTTTTACAAGTACTATATTACCAGAACCTTGTAAAAAGCAATTTCTTTAATCTTACTATCAGTAATGCAATCCGAACAATTTGTTGATCGTCACAACGGAATAACCCGCGACGACCTGCCGAAAATGCTGGCTACGATCGGTGTCGGCTCTTTAGATGAATTAATCGACCAAACGATACCTTCCGACATCAGGTTAACAACACCGCTGAATTTGCCGGTTCCTCTCTCGGAGCAGGAGTATGCCGAGCATATTCACGATCTGGCGTTGAAGAATCAACTCTTTACCAATTACATCGGGATGGGTTACTACAACACGGTGACTCCGGCTGTGATTTGGCGAAATGTATTTGAAAATCCGGTTTGGTATACCTCGTATACTCCGTATCAGGCTGAGATTTCGCAAGGTCGTTTGGAGGCGCTGCTCAATTTTCAGACGGTTGTTACCGAACTGACATCGCTGCCGCTGGCAAACGCTTCACTTCTTGACGAGGCTACCGCAGCTGCCGAAGCGATGACCCTGTTTCACAATACCCGTAGTCGTGATCAGCAGAAAACGGATGTCAATACGTTGTTGGTCGATCAAAACATCTGGCCACAAACTCTTTCGGTATTGAAAACCCGCTCGCTTCCGCAGGGAATCAATCTGCTGGTTACAGATGTGGATACTTTCGATTTCTCGATACCCGTATTCGGGGCTATCGTACAATATCCCGATTCCAATGGCGAGATAAAAGAGTACGCACAGTTTGTGGAAAAAGCACATGCGAATGGTTGCCGGGTGGCTGTGGCTGCCGATTTGCTGGCATTGACTCTGTTGACACCTCCGGGCGAGTGGGGTGCCGATGTCGCTTTCGGTTCGACACAACGTTTCGGTATTCCGATGGGATACGGCGGTCCGTCGGCGGCTTACATGGCAACGCGTGATGAATTCAAACGCGATATTCCGGGTCGCATCATCGGTATTTCGAAAGATGTGCATGGAAAAACGGCTTATCGTTTGGCATTGCAAACCCGCGAACAGCATATCAAACGCGAAAGGGCGACCTCCAATATTTGCACGGCACAGGCCCTGCTGGCCACGATGGCTTCGTTTTATGCGGTTTATCATGGGCCGGAAGGATTGAAAAAGATTGCCGGACGAATTCATTCGTACACGCTGCAACTTTCTGCGGCTCTCGAAGGATTGGGTTACAAAAACAATAACAGACACTTTTTTGATACGTTGAAAATTACCCTGCCCGCAGGAGTTTTGGTAGAGGTATTGAAAGAAAAAGCATTGCAGCAGAAGATCAATCTGCGCTATTTTGCTGCGGGTGAAGTGGGCGTAAGTATTGACGAGACTACGACCGATCAAAAATTGCAGGCGCTGGTGGCTGTGTTTGCCGAAGCTGCTGGCAAATCGGTGCCAACAGAACAATCCGAAACCAAACCGGACGCGATACCCGCTTCGTTGAAGCGAAGCTCGGCCTATTTGCAACAGACAGTTTTTAGCCTTTATCGTTCCGAAACGGATTTGATGCGATACATCAAAAAATTGGAACGCCGGGACATTTCGCTGGCACATTCCATGATATCGCTTGGCTCGTGTACCATGAAATTGAACGCCGCAGCCGAGATGCTTCCGTTGAGTAGTCCTCACTGGGGTGCCATGCATCCGTTTGCGCCTGCAGATCAGGCTCAGGGATATCACATCCTGTTTAGTGAATTAAAACAATATCTTGCCGAAATAACCGGATTCGCAGCCGTTACACTGCAACCGAACTCTGGAGCTGCCGGTGAATATACCGGATTGATGACCATTCGGAACTATTTTGCCGATAAGGGAGAAACGCAACGCAACGTCGTGCTGATTCCGGCTTCGGCCCACGGCACCAATCCCGCCAGTGCTGCACAGGCTGGCTTTAAGGTTGTCGTTACGGCATGCGACGAAAATGGCAATGTGGATGTGGCCGCTTTGAAAGCAAAGGCCGAACAATACAAGAATGAGTTGGCCGCTTTGATGATTACCTATCCGTCGACTCACGGTATTTTTGAAGTGGCTATTCGTGAAATTTGCGATGCCGTTCATGCAAACGGAGGACAAGTGTACATGGATGGAGCCAACATGAATGCCCAAGTGGGGCTTACCTCTCCGGCTTTTGTCGGAGCCGATGTGTGTCATTTGAATTTGCACAAAACGTTTGCTATCCCGCACGGTGGCGGTGGCCCGGGTGTTGGTCCTATTTGCGTAGCGGCTCATTTGGCAAAATACCTGCCGCAGCATCCGGTTGTCGATGGCGATGTGCAATACAATGCGGTAGCTGCATCTCCTTATGGAAGTGCCAGCGTGTTGCCGATATCGTACGGTTACATTCGTATGTTGGGTGCTGAAGGCTTGACACAAGTTACCAAAATAGCAATCCTCAATGCCAATTATCTGGCGGAGAAACTCAAAGACACCTACGGTATTGTCTATACGGGTGCTACCGGCAGAGTGGGGCACGAAATGATTTTGGAATGTCGCCACTTCAAGGCAACGGCAGGTGTTACCGAAGCCGACATCGCAAAGCGGTTGATGGATTTCGGATTTCATGCTCCTACGCTTTCGTTCCCGGTGCACGGCACACTGATGGTAGAACCTACCGAAAGTGAGTCGCTGGCCGAGTTGGATCGCTTTGTAGAGGCAATGTCGGTTATTTATGACGAAATCAAGGAGATTGAAAATGGTGTTGCGGATAAGAACGATAATGTATTGTTGAATGCGCCGCATTGCGAATACGAAGTGGCAGCCGACGAATGGGCGCACCCTTATTCACGCACCAAGGCTGCATATCCGCTTGATTGGGTAAAAGAAAATAAGTTTTGGTTGCAGGTAGGACGCATCGATAATGCGTATGGTGATCGCAATCTTATCTGCTCCTGTCAGACCTGATGATTTGGTTGTGTCATTGAAAAACGTTACTTTAGCGATACGTAATTGAATTTTCGTATACAAATATTCATCTTATTGAAATGGACATAAAGCAATTACATTTGCCCGAACCGGCGTTGCGACGTTTACCATGGTATTTGTCGTATGCAAAATTGGCATTGGAACGGGGCGAAACCACGATTTCATCTACTCAGATAGCGAAAGACATTGGTGTGGAGGCGTCAATGGTTGCAAAAGATTTGTCTTATATCAATATTACCGGTAAAACCCGTGTCGGATATAGCACTTTTACGTTGATTGAGGTGATTGAAACGTTTCTTGGTTTTACCGAAACCCACAAAGCATTTTTGTTCGGCGTCGGGCGTCTTGGCGGTTCTCTGTTGCAGGATAACGGATTGCGTCAGTTCGGACTGGAAATCATTGCTGCATTCGATATAAAGTTTGAACTATCGGGAACGAATATCAATCATATTCCGATTCATCACATCGACCGGATGAATGAATTGAAACAACAAACAGGAGTAAATATCGGCATACTGACGGTACCGATCAATCAGGCTCAGGAGGTTGCTGACATGATGATTCAGGCCGATTTCAAAGCCATCTGGAACTTTACTCCGATTCGGATTCGGGTGCCGAACGATATCGTAGTACAAAACACATCGATTTATGCACACTTGGCGGTAATGTTCAACCGTCTGAAAATGAACCAATAATAGATTAAATTTAGAGACCTGTCATTTTTGGAGTGACGGCTTTATTTGTAAATCCGTACGATTGTGAAAATATTTGCGATAGGCTGGAATTATTCGGATCATAACAAAGAACTTGATTTCAATAATTTGCCGGACGAACCGACTTTTTTTATGAAAGCCGAGACCGCTTTGCTAAAGGATAATAAGCCTTTCTTTTATCCCGATTTTTCGAAGCAGATTGAATACGAAGTTGAAATAGTAATCCGTATCGATAAACTTGGAAAAGGAATTGAAGAGCAATTTGCACACCGCTATTATAGCGAGATAGGGCTTGGAATCGATTTTACGGCGCGCGATCTTCAGCGTAAGCAACGTGCGTCGGGTGGTCCGTGGGAGATCTGCAAATCGTTCGATAATTCGGCTCCGGTCAGCCATTTTATTTCGGTCGATCGTTTTGAGGATATTCAGAATATCCCTTTCCGGCTCGATTTGAACGGTAAAACCGTGCAACGGGGAAATACATCGGATATGATTTTTTCGGTGAATAAAATTATTTCATACCTTAGTCAATATTTTTTGTTGAAAATGGGAGACCTGATTTTTACCGGAACTCCTGTAGGTGTAGGGCCTGTAAAGATTGGAGACCGGTTACAGGGTTATATGGAAGACGAATTAATGTTCGATTTCTTGATCAAATAAGCAATTACAGTATTTTTTGAAGTGGCTATAATGGTATCGTGCAAACGGATGCTGAGGTTTTTGTAGGCTTCAGATGCCGTGATTTATACCTTGTCGGAGAATTATATTTACCTTGGTCTGTCATATTTGTTCAGTTTCTTTTTTACAAGAAGTGAATGTCGGGAAGATTTTGTTAACTTTGCGATTTAAAATGCTAAGCATTCGTTTTTTTAGGAACAATTTATCTCAGGCTGTGACTTAAGTAATGATGGTTGATCCTAAATAAAAAATGGCATTTAACAAAAAAATATTGAGGTAAAACAATAAACCGAATATCAGGCCGTTATTAGTTTGGTATGTGATTTCATATTATATTTGCAAAATAATAGCGGGCATCTATTCTTAAATGGTTTAAAAACAGTATAATAGGATAATGACCTAATATTTATTCTTCGTTATGGTAAAAAAAACGACAGCTGTCATTTTGTTATTTCTTTTCGGAGGCATGAGTGCGTTTGCTCAGATCGATAAAACACTGAATCCTCTTATTACAGGTGTACCATCTTTATCGATAGCCCCCGATGCCCGTGGTGGTGCGATGGGTGATCTTGGTGCAGCTACGACGCCGGATGTGAATTCTCAGTATTGGAATCCGGCTAAATATGCTTTTATAGATGATCAGGCGGGTGTTTCTCTTTCCTATACTCCTTGGTTGCGGAAACTGGTAAGCGATATTAATCTGGCTTATGTGGCAGGTTATTATAAAATAGGTGATAAGCAGTCGGTGAGTGGGTCTCTACGTTATTTTTCGTTGGGGCAGGTTGAGTTGCGGGATGTGAACGGAACCTTACAGGGAGATACCAAACCTGCGGAATTTTCGTTGGATGTGGCTTATACCCGTAAATTGTCCGAAACTTTTTCGGCCGGAGTTACTCTTCGCTATATCCATTCCGATCTGGGTGGTGGGATGATAAGCGATATGTGGCCGGCAAATGCTTTTGCCGCCGATGTTTCTGCATTTTATACCCGACCTATTGCTTTAGCAGGAACGTTGGATGGTAAATTTTCGTTAGGAATGAACATTTCAAATATCGGATCGAAAGTGTCGTATGACAAAGGTACTACCAAACAATTTTTACCCACAAATTTTCGCGTCGGAACTTCTTATGAGCATCCTATCGACCAGTATAATACGATTTCGATCAATATGGATATCAGTAAGTTGTTGATTCCTGCCGATACCGCAACAACAGTAGACGGACATCAGCAATATTCGGACATATCAATGCTTTCGGGGTTATTCAAATCGTTTGGTGACAAAGATTTTCTGAAACGAATTCAACTGTCGGTTGGTGCCGAATATGTTTATAACAAACAGTTTGCCGTTCGTGCCGGATATTTTTACGAATCGGAATTGAGTGGAAATCGTAAATATTTCACATTTGGAGCCGGCTTCAAAATGAATGTATTTAAGCTGGATGCTGCTTATGTAGTTGCCACTTCGCAAACTAACCCGTTGGATCAAACGTTGCGATTTACGTTGGGATTTGATTTGGATGGGTTAAAAAAAATAGTCGAGTAAAATCTTATTACTACGAATAATCATAATATCCCCGCATTTCTGCTTGAAATGTGGGGTTTTTTGTTAAAACTTCGGAGAGTGCAGAATTATGTCGTATTTTTGTCACTCGTTTTTGTATTATATAAATTTGTAGAGCAATATGAAACTAAGAGTCGGAATGGGTTATGACGTTCACCGCTTGGTGCAAGATCGCGAACTGTGGTTGGGTGGTATTCGGATTGATCACGAAAAAGGGTTGCTAGGGCATTCGGATGCCGATGTGTTGATTCATGCTATTTGCGATGCTTTGCTAGGCGCTGCCGATTCGCGCGATATCGGGTATCACTTCCCGGATAACGCGGGCGAATACAAAAATATAGACAGTAAAATTCTATTGTCGAAAACTGAAGAAATTATAAAAGAAAAAGGATTCGAAATCAGTAATATAGATGCTACCGTGTGTGCGCAACGTCCGAAACTGAAAGACCGGATACCCGAGATGAAACAAGTTTTGGCTCAATGTCTGAATATCGACAGTGACGATATTTCGATTAAAGCAACGACAACCGAAAAGTTGGGTTTTGTCGGTCGGGAAGAAGGAATGTCGGCTTATGCGGTAGCGTTGATTATTAAACATTAGACTATGGCTAAATCAGCAACATATTCATTAAAGCATTATCCGGCATTTTCTCCTCAAATGAAGATGGCCGATCTGATTCATGCAAACTATAAGAATCTGGTTGTACTGAGTCGACTGGGAATTCCTCTCGGGTTTGGAGAGAAAACCGTAGAAGAGGTTTGTAAACGTTATTCCGTAAATGTAACGTTGTTACTCCTTATATGTAATGTCTTGTTAGATAGTAATGTGGATCCGACAGAGGAGCAAATCGATCAGTGTCCGGTCGAACAGGTTGTGCTTTATCTACAGCAATCGCATCGGAACTATATACAAGTAGCATTACCTAATATTCAGATTTTGCTCGATCGTCTGGTGGCTGCTTGCAGCGAAACACATGGCAAAGCGCTTAATCGTTTTTTTAACGAGTATCGGCAGGAAGTGGAAAGTCATCTGGCACATGAAGATCAAATCGTGTTTCCGTATGTGATGCAATTACTCGGGGAACCGAAGAAAAGCCGCTTTACTATTCGTCAATACAAAGACCGCCATGCGAATATCGAAATCAAACTGACCGATCTGAAAAATATCATTATCAAATATATCCCGTATGACAACACGGATTATCTCCGGGATGATCTGCTTGTACAGCTTTTTAACTTTGAAGACGATTTGAACCGGCATACGTTGATTGAAGAAAAGCTACTGGTACCATCCGTTTTGCGTTTGGAAAAATCTATTTTACAAAGCTAAACGATTTGTATATGCAAGTTGATGGTAAAAGTAAGAAGCGGATATTGCTTATAGAACCTTCGTTGATGGTCGGAAAGGGATTTGCCTCTGTTATTGAGGATGTAATCGGTTATCAATTGATAGCTTCTGCGCAAAACGCGAGTCGTCTTTCGGAGCAGCTTTTAAGTAGCCGACCCGATATTATCGTTTTCAATCCGCTGATAATGAGTTTTCAGCATCGGACATCGATACGCTCTTTTTTTAATATCCCGGCAGAGATTGCGTTGGTGGCTTTGGTATATACTTTTGTCGATGAGTGGATCCTTTCGCAGTTTGATGCAATACTTACCGTGAACGACGATCAAACGCAGATGGTCAATAAACTGAATGGTATCAAAAAATCATTGCCGGTATCGGATAAAAGTAAAAGCGAGAATGAAGAACTGAGCGAACGCGAAAATGAAATACTGGAGTGCGTTGTAAAAGGAATGACCAATAAAGAGATTGCCGAAAAGCACTTTATATCGATACATACGGTAATTACTCACCGAAAAAACATCGTTCGGAAAACCGGTATTAAATCGGTATCTGGATTGACGGTGTACGCTTTGCTGAATAGCCTCATTACTTACGAGGATATAGAATAGAAGATGCCTATCATTAGAATAGGGTAGGCAGGAGCTGCTATTATCCTTATTTATGGGGATGGTGTCGCGCTTGTGGATGTTGTATTTTTGCAGTGTAAAAAAACGCTCAAAATGACAACGACTAAACTTATTCGTTATTCTACTGTTTTGTTATTCTTTGTAACATCCGAATATTCTAATCGTGCAGTTGCTCAAACTGATTCTTCTTTCTCTTTCAATGCTTCCTACCTTGGCGATTGGGTGACAAATTTGCATGGAGGAATTAAAACGGGTTCTACCTATTCTGGTCTTGCTAATTTGAAAATCGGATTCGATACCGAAATAGCCAATTGGTGGAAAGGCGGTTTGTTTTTTATCAATGCGGCAAATACCCATGGGGGACAACCTTCGGCCAGTCTGGTGGGCGATTTTCAGGGCGTGTCAAACATCGAAGCCGGAGATCTCACTTTTATGTATGAACTTTGGTACAAGCAACAAATCGGTCGGGTCGTTTTGACTGCCGGTCTGCAGGATTTGAATGTCGATTTTGCCACTACTTCATACGGAGGCTTGTTCACTAACAGTTCGTTCGGTATTCAATCGAGTATTGCCGACAATATTTCTTCCCCGATTTTTCCTCTTACAGCATTAGGCGTATCTTTGCAATGGAATGTCTCTTCAACTTTCTCCTGGGAAATGGCTCTTTTTGACGGTACTCCCGACGACTACCAGTCCAATCCGTACAACGTCCACTGGAAACTAAGCAAAAACGACGGTTATCTGGCCATATCCGAATGGCAACTGGCTGCCAGCCTGATTCGTGGCCTCGAAGGAAAGTATAAACTGGGAATCTATACCCACAGACACAATGACAGTATACCCACCAAGATGCATAATCAGGGCCTTTATGTGATTGCCGATCAGCAGATCATCAAAACAGAAAAGGGAGGCGTCGGGTTGTTTTCACAGTTAGGACTTACGCCACGAAAAAATTGCAATAATTATTATGGCAGTTTGGGCGTAAACTGGCAAGCTCCGTTTGCAAATCGCCCCGACGATGAGTGTGGCATCGCTTTTGCTTATGCCGGTATGCACGATAACAACGGTATCGGTGGTGAGCTGTCGATAGAAGCACTATATAAAGCGCAACTGACAAAAAATCTGTATCTGAAGCCGGATCTTCAGTATGTAGTCAATCCTGCCGGTACAGATATGAAATTGCCCAATGCCCTGGTGGGTATAGTGAGAGTCGGGATCGAATTCTGACAAACCGGCGGACCTTTTTATTGATAAAAAAGAACACAATATAATGACAAAAACAATTAAAACTACTTCTTTAGCCGATCTCAAGACGGGCGAGCAGGGTATTATTACAAAGGTGCTTGGGCACGGGGCCTTTCGCAAACGCATTACCGAAATGGGATTTGTGAAAGGAAAAGAGGTAACTGTTATTAAAAACGCACCGCTGCAAGATCCTGTCGAATACGAAATTATGGGGTATAAAGTCTCGCTGCGGCGAAGCGAAGCCCGTTTGGTAGAGATTGTGGCGGCTGAAGATGAAAACGAACCGGTTGGTGCCGGTTTCTCGGGAACGATCGACAGCGAAGAGATCATTCGTTCGGCACGTGAGAAGAGTACCACGATCAATGTAGCGTTAGTCGGCAATCCCAATTGCGGTAAGACGACTTTGTTCAATCATGCTTCGGGATCACACGAGCGGGTGGGGAACTACAGCGGCGTGACGGTAGATGCCAAAGAGGCAACGATGAAACGTGATCCGTACACTTTCCGGATTGTGGATCTGCCCGGCACCTATTCAATTACCGAATATTCTCCCGAAGAACTTTACGTGAGGCGTCACATTACCGAGCAGATGCCCGATATCGTTGTCAATGTGGTGGATGCATCCAATCTGGAACGGAACCTGTTTCTCACCACCCAGCTGATCGATATGAACGTGAAGGTGGTGATTGCACTCAATATGTACGATGAACTGGAGAAAAAAGGGGTTGCTTTCGATTATAAAGCGCTGGGTCGGATGATCGGTATTCCTATTGTGCCCACCGTGGCTTCGAAGGGAACGGGCGTAGACGATCTGTTCGATACGCTGATAGAGGTGTACGAAGACCGGGAACCGGACGTGAGGCATATTCATATCAATTACGGCGAAGAGATCGAAAAGGCGATTCGCGGTATTCAGGACGAAGTGTGGAAATCGCCCGAAGTGACGGATAAGCTTTCGTCGCGCTATGTGGCTATCAAACTGCTTGAAACCGACAAAACGATGTTGTCGCAATTGGAGAGTTGTGCAAACTATACTGAAATTAAGCGTAAAGCTGAAGATGCCATCCAGTTGCTTGAAAAGGAGTACGGCGAATCGTCGGAAACAATTATTACCGATGCAAAATACGGTTTTATCGATGGCGCTTTGAAAGAGACTTTTCAGGAGGTGAAACGCAAAGACCGGCGCAAGAAGAAACGCGAGCTGGACGATCTGTTGACCCATAAGTTCTGGGGATTTCCCATCTTCTTTTTCTTTATGTGGCTGATGTTTCAGGCCACGTTTACGCTGGGCGGGTATCCCATGGAGTGGATAGAAGCGGGGGTGTCGTGGTTGAGCGATACGGCACAAAGCGCAATGACCGAGGGTCCGTTGCGCGACCTGATAGTCAACGGTATTATCGGTGGAGTGGGTAGCGTTATCGTATTTCTGCCGAATATTCTGATTCTTTTCTTCTTTATCTCGATGATGGAAGATACGGGCTATATGGCGCGGGCTTCGTTTATTATGGACAAGCTGATGCATAAAATCGGGCTTCACGGCAAATCCTTCATTCCTTTGTTGATGGGCTTCGGGTGTAACGTGCCGGCTATTATGGCCACCCGTACGCTCGACAACAAAAAAGATCGCGTCCTCACGATGCTGATTATTCCGTTTATGTCGTGCAGTGCCCGCCTTCCGGTGTATCTGTTGCTTATTTCCGCTTTCTTTCCGGGCAACAAGGCTTTGATGTTGTTTGCCATCTATATCATTGGCATTGTGTTGGCAATATTGATGGCGCTAGTTCTCAAACGTTTTCTGTTCAACAAACAGGAGGTGCCTTTTGTGATGGAGTTGCCGCCTTACCGTACTCCGACAATGAAGAATACCTCGATACACATGTGGTTCAAAGCGCGTCAATATCTGAAGAAAATGTCGAATGTGATTTTACTGGCCTCCGTCATCATCTGGGCATTGGGCTATTTTCCGCGCGATGTGCATTACAGTACCAATTACGATGCCAAACGACAGACGATTGAAGCGAATTCCGGACTGACTGCCGCTCAGAAAGAAGAGAGATTGAATAACATAAAACTGGAACAGCAATCTGAGAAGCAGGAGAAATCGTATATCGGACAGTTGGGTCATGCTATCGAACCGGTAATCTCTCCGTTGGGTTATGACTGGAAGATGGGCGTAAGTCTGCTTACCGGACTGGCAGCCAAAGAGGTTGTTGTCAGCTCGATGGGAGTGCTCTATCAGGCCGACGATGAATCGGGAACGCTAAAAGATAAATTGATTGAACAACGTCATACTTCCGGTCCTAAAATAGGGCAAAAGGTGTTTACCCCGTTGGTAGCTTTCGGTTTCATGTTGTTCATTCTTATCTATTTCCCGTGTGTGGCAGCTGTGGCGGCTATTAAGAAAGAGGCCGGCTGGAAGTGGGCGGCATTTACCATTGTCTACACCACGGCACTTGCCTGGTTGCTTGCTTGCTTGACATACCAAATAGGCAGTCTGTTTGGATAAATCCTAAAATTATGAACGACAAACAACTCTATAAATATGCTTTCGTGCTGGCATTGTTTACCATTGTTTACAATGTATTGGAAGCTGGTTTCGCCCTCTATTTCGGTGCCGAAGACGAAAGCCTTTCTTTGTTTGGTTTCGGAATCGATAGCCTGATCGAAGTGATTTCAGGTCTGGGCATTGCTCATATGGTGATTCGCATCCGGCGGAATTCCGATAGCAACCGCGATGATTTTGAACGCACCGCACTTCGTGTCACTGGAGTCTCGTTTTATCTTTTTACCATCGGCTTGGTGTTGAGCGCTATCGTTTCCTTTATCGAAGGGCATAAGCCCGAGACTACATTTTGGGGAATTGTCATTTCGCTGATCTCCATTGCTTTTATGTGGGCGTTGATATGGGGAAAAACCTATGTGGGAAAACGGTTGCATTCGGACGCTATTCTGGCCGATGCCGCCTGCTCGCGCACCTGTGTTTACATGTCGCTGGTGTTGCTGGCAAGTAGCGGCATATATGCTTTGACACATTGGCCGTTTGTGGATGGTATCGGTGCGTTGGGATTGGCTGTTTTCTCTTTTATGGAAGGGAAAGAGTGTTTTGAAAAAGCAAAGAGCAACCGACATTGCGGATGTGGCTGCTCTTGTAAAAACTGACGGATATGGTACAGGAAATCATTGTATATGTCATATTGCTTATCGTTTCTGGGCTGGCTGTCAGGGCAATAATCAAACGTTTCGGACATAAAAGCTCCCCCTGTGACGGATGCAGCGGATGCGATCTGAAAAATTCGGTTCGCAAAGGGCAAAAGCCTCCATGCGGATGCTCGTAAAGACTATTTCTCTCTATTTTGGAGAAAATTGGATAGGAGTGGATCTTCGCTTATCGGTTTCGGGAAGGGTTTCGTTCGTAGACGCGTCTATTCCCAAATAGAAAAGGAGTACTATTGCCCGAAAAAGAAAGTATTACTACTCTTCTGTTTTAAACAAAGCCATTTGCAACCAAATATCAGCCAACTAAAATGAAATATTCGTCAACTAAAGTGCGCGCAAAACAATCTGCAGAAAGAAATAAACAATCTCCAATGAGAATAAAATGATCTGCAGAGAGAATATAATCATCTCCAGAGAGAGAAAAACGATCTGCAATGAAAATAAAACGATTTGCAATGAGAATATGAGATTTAGACTAAAGCCAATCGGAAGAGCGACAACGGATCAATGGAGTTTGATGAGAAATAGTTTCCCTATTAATTAACATTAACTCTTTGTTGCGATGTTGTTCGAATTATCTGTTCTATTTTTGTACTCGAAAACGAATTTAGTCGAAAATGGCAAACAACTTACTTTCCAAAGAAGATTTATTGCGCAATGAAATCATTTTAACTGCGCAGAAATTATTCCAACAATATGGTCTCCAAAAAACCACGATGGAAGATATTGCCCGCGCGATGGGCAAGGGGAAGAGCACGTTGTATTATTATTATAAGAGCAAAGAAGAGATTTTTGATGCTGTGTTGAGGGTAGAAATGAACGAGGTGTATCAGTTATCGAAGGAGGCTGTTTTACATGAAAATACTGCCTCGGATAAGCTGAGAGCCTATTTTTCAATATCTTTTCAAATAGCCAAAAGCAAGGTCAATCTGTATAAAATAGTCACCGAAGAGATGGCCATCCAGGACTTGTCGGGAACGCATCGTGTAGTGAAGGAACTCAATGCGAAGTCGGTTGCCATGGTGGAAGATATATTTATATCCGGATTTATATCCGGAGAATTTTGTGATGAATTGAGAGATCAGGCACACTTATTAGCCTATTCGATGGTGAGTGCCATGCGAAGTTTGGTGATGGATATGGCAATTGACGATCATATTCCCGACTGGGATCAGCGCTTGACAGTCTTACTCGATTTTATAATCAGGGCATTACGAAAATAATGCCATTTTTTTTGTTGAAGTTTCGACCAAAATACGAAAAACGTTTTTGTATAGTATTGTGGCAGTAAGATAATTCAAATTTAATTTTTGACAAGATGAAAAAGGTTGTTTATGTAGTTTTGAATATTTTCATGTTGGTGGGGTGTAGTCAGGTAAAAACAGACAAGGTTGTCGATCCGAAAGTGGAGGTGGCAACGGTGCAGCAAATATCTGCATCGGGTGCCTTGCAATACAGTGGTACGATAGAGCCGACACAAACCATACCACTCACATTTCAGTCGCAAGGTACTGTGCTTAAAGTGTTGGTGAATGCTGGTGATCCGGTAAAAGCCGGACAATTACTGGCGGTGGTCGATAAAGCCGATGCTCAGAGCATGTATGAAATTTCATTGGCCAAATATCAACAGGCCAAAGATGCTTATAATCGTTTAAAGCAGGTTCATGATAACGGTAGTCTGCCGGAAGTGAAGTGGGTGGAGATGGAATCGAACCTGCAACAGGCACAATCGTCGGCAGCTCTTGCCAAAAACAATCTGAAAAAGTGTAACCTTTATGCTCCTGAAAGTGGAATGATAGGGGCGCGTAATATTGAGCCGGGTATGAATAGTATCGGCAATCTGAAGGCACCATTGGAACTGGTCAAAATCAATACGGTGTATGTAAAGGTAGCTGTTCCCGAAAATGAAATCAATCTTATAAAGAAAGGTCAGAAGGCCTCTTTTGCCGTATCGGCTCTGGATGGTCAGGAGTTTGATGGAACGGTAACCAATGTCGGTGTGGTGGCCGATGCCGTATCGCGTACGTACGAAGTGAAAATTACGGTAAATAATCCCAAGATGTTGTTGAAACCGGGCATGGTGTGCGATGTAAAAGTGAATGCCCCGCAAAACCGGATAGTGGTAGGTGTACCTTATCAGTCCGTAGATCAGGATAGCTCCGGGAATAAATATGTTTACGTGGTAAATGAAACACAAAAGAGGGTATCCAAAAGAGTTGTGATGGTAGGGAACTATCAGGATGATTTTGTGCAGATACTTTCGGGTCTGTCGGTTGGTGAGAAGATAGTAGTGAGTGGCATGCACAAACTAACGGATAACGGAAAGGTAACATTGTAAAAGCGAAAAGAGCAAAGAACCAAGCAAAGCCTGTTTGTTGACACGAAGACACCGCGACACAAGGGTCATTGGAAAAACAGTGGATGTTATCTGGTATTTGCAGTGTGTTTTGATTCTTAGCTCTAAAATTTAATCAGATGAAACAGAAAAAAATAGGGTTTATAGGGTGGGCTATGCGCTACCACAACATTACCAATATTTTAGTGGTATTATTTGTTCTCTTTGGAGTAATAGCTCTGATAAAGATGCCCCGCAATGAATTTCCTCAATTTACGATACGTCAGGGGCTGGTGATAGGTGTTTATCCGGGAGCCAGTTCGTCGGAAGTGGAAGAGCAACTCACCAAGCAGGTTGAGAACTATCTTTTTGGTTTTAAAGAGGTAAAGAAAAAAGATACCTATTCCGAATCGAAAGACGGAATGATGATTATCTATGTTGAATTGAATGATGACGTAAAAGATGCCGATGCTTTTTGGTCCAAACTGAAGCATGGGTTGAATGAGTTCAAGTCGTCGTTACCTCCGGGCGTGGCTGCATTGATTGCCAATAGTGATTTTGGGGATACCTCTGCTATGCTAATTTCCATGTCGTCGGATACGAAGGGCTATAAAGAGATGGAAGAGCAACTGAAAAAGCTGAAATCGGAATGCCGCAAGATTCCTGCCGTTTCAAAAATAAAGGATTACGGTATTTTGCGCGAAAAAATCTATGTGAATGTAGAGCCCGAAAAACTGAACGAATACAATATCAAATCATTGTCGTTGCTGGCTCAATATCAGCCTGCCGGACTGGTTTCTCCGTCCGGTATGCTTAAAAACGGAATGCACGACATGAATGTTCATTTTCCGTCCAATTTTCAGTCAGAAAAAGATCTGGCCGACCAGATTGTCTATTCCGATCCGAATGGGGGGGTGGTTCGGCTGAAAGATATCGCTACTATTCAGCGTCATACCGATACCGATCCGGATAGTTATATCCGTCAAGATGGAAAGAAAACTATTCTACTCTCGCTCGAAATGCAACCGGGCAATAATATCGTGGCATTTGGCAAGGATGTCGATAAAGCGCTCGATTCCTTCAAAAAGCATTGTCCGAAAGATATAGAAGTGAATGTTATTTCCAATCTGCCGCATTATGTTCACGAATCGGTAACCGACTTTATGCGTGAATTTATTATTGCTATCGTAGCCGTTGTGCTGGTGGTGATGTTGTTGTTGCCTATGCGGGTAGCTTCCATTGCCGGACTCACGGTGCCTATTGCCGTATTGATTACACTCGGATTTCTCTATTTTTTCGGAGTAGAGCTGAATACCGTTTCGCTGGCCGGGTTGATAGTGGTGTTGGGAATGATAGTCGACAATTCCATTGTGGTGATCGATAACTATGTCGAGAAGAAAGATCATGGTATGTTTTCGTGGCATGCTGCCATTAAAAGTGCCCGCGAGTTGGTTACTCCGATTCTTACGGCAACCATGGCCATTTGTGTAGTTTATATCCCACTCGGGTTTATGTTGCCGGGCACTGCGGGTGACTTTGTGAAACCGCTGCCGCTCACTATTTGCATTGCACTGGTCGTGTCGGTTATTGTGGCTCTGTTTGTAGTCCCGTTTCTTAATTTCTTCTTTATCAAAAAGGGGCTTAAGTCGGATGACGACAAACCCCAAAAGAAAAGTTTTCTTGATAAAATGCAGGCAGCTTTCGATGCAGCACTCGAAAAAGCATTTCGTCATCCGAAACGTACCATTGCTTTTGGAATCGGTTCGGTGATACTGGCTGTGGTTTTGTTCAAAATGATCGATCAGCGTCTGTTCCCCGAAATGGAGCGCAATCAGTTTGCCGTCGAAGTATATCTGGACGAAGGAGCCTCACTCGAAAGTACGGCCAAGGTGATGAATACTTTGTCGGATGCACTCGAGAAGGACTCACGTGTAACTACGGTTACCAGTTTTATCGGAACAAGTTCGCCCCGTTTTCACACAGCCTATGCCCCCCACATGCCCAGTACCAATTTCGGGCAATTGATGGTTAACACTACCGATAACGAGGCAACACGTGAAGTTTGTGAAGAGTACGACAAAAAATTTAACGGAGTATTTCCGAATGCACATATAAAATGGAAGATACTGGCTTTGCAAAAAAGCAAATATCCGATAGAGTTGCGTCTTTCCGGCGACTCTATTAAAGATATCCGCAAGGCGGAGGCCATGGTCGATTCCATAATCAAGCCGGTAAAGGGTATTGCCTGGATTAATCCTGATTGGGGGCAAAAGAAACAGAATATACGTGTCGATCTTGACAAGGATAAAGCCAACCGTATGGGTTATACCAAAGGTGTGGTGGCCACGTCGATAATGACCGGGCTTAACGGCATTCCGCTAACCACGGTTTGGGAAGACGATTATCCGGTAAGTGTGGAATTGCGTCAGGATCAGGGAATGAAAAAGAATATCGACTTTTTGAACAATCAACTGATTACTTCGCCGGCTACCTATTCGGCAATGCCTTTGCGCTCTTTTGCCAAACTGTCGCCCGAATGGGAAGAGGGAACCATTGTGCACCGGAACGGAACCCGTACGCTTACTATTCAGCTGGATGTTCAATCCGACTATATGGCATCCACGATTACCGATGAGATTAAACCGAAATTGGATAAACTGAAACTACCCGATGGCGTAACGCTTTCGTACGGTGGAGAACTGGAAGATCAGGAAATTTCATTTATTCCGATGTCATACGCTCTTGTCATCAGTATTGCCGTTATCTTTTTTATCCTGTTGTTTCAGTTCAAGAAAATAAAACTGGCATCCATCATTATGTCTACTATGTTACTCGGGTTACCAGGAGCTGCCATCGGTTTGTTTGTTGCTCGTTATCCGTTCAGTCTTACCGGTTTTATAGGAATTACCAGTTTGTGTGGTATTGTAGTCCGTAACGGCATCATTTTGATCGATTACTTGCAAGAATTGCGTGTGGTTCACGGTTTGAGTGTTAAAGATGCTGCTCTTGCGGCAGGAAAACGACGTATGCGTCCTATCTTTCTTACCTCTGCTGCAGCTTCGGTGGGCGTTATTCCGATGATTATAAGCCGATCTCCGCTATGGGGTCCGCTGGGAACCGTTATTTGTTTCGGATTGCTTATTTCGATGGTTTTGACATTGTTTATTCTACCTGTTCTCTACACGGTTTTGTATCGTGAAAAACCGGTTGTAAAAAAAGTGCATAAGCATATTCCCTATACAAAAAGCATAGGCGGAGGAGCTACCATGTTGCTGCTATTACTTGCATTTTCGACCATGCAGTTGAATGCTCAAACCAAAATGATGTCGCTCAATGAGTGCAAACAACTGGCTTTGCAAAACAACTCGAAGGTGAAGAATGCCGGTCTGGAGCTGCAATCGTCGAAAGAGAGCTGTGCGGCAGCCTATACCAAATATTTTCCGCAAATCAGTGCATCGGGTACGTATGTTAAGTTCAACGAGTCGATGATTAAAATGAATGTGCCTTCGGCTAATCTTCCGGTTTATAACGGCGATATTACGACTCTGGCGAGTGCAACCCAGTATGCCTATTTTCCGGGAATGTCTCTCTCTTTACTCGATAAAGCTACGATAGGTTCCATTACACTGACGCAACCGGTGTTTGTCGGCGGGCGTATCGTGAACGGGAACAAGTTGGCGAAACTGGGCGAAGAGGTCAGCGCCAGTCAGGTAGTATTATCGAAAAGCGAGGTGCTGCAAAAGACCGAAGAGCAATACTGGCAGATTGTTTCTCTCAAAGAAAAGATGAAAACGCTTCGGGCACTTCAAACGATGCTGGATAGTACCTATAAACAGGTCAACGATGCCTTTCGCGCCGGTTTGATTAATCGCAACGACGTGTTGAAGGTAACGTTGAAGAGGAGCGATACCAAAATCAGTGAACTGCAACTGGCAAACGGTATTAAGCTCGCTTCGATGGCAATGTGTCAGTACATAGGAGTGCCTTACGATTCTACTTTGTCGTTCGGCGAAGAGGTATCGTTGTACCAGACTCCCGAACAGGTATATGAAGATTCCAAACAGGCCGTCAGCAACCGGGAAGAATACAAATTGCTCGGAAAAAATGTGCGGGCCGAAGAGTTACAGTCGAAAATGAAACTGGGCGAATATTTGCCGGAAGTAGGTGTTGGAGTCGGAGGTTTGTATCAGAATGTTATGGATCAGAAAATGACCCGCGCCATGGTGTTTGCAACAGTAAAGGTGCCTATATCCGATTGGTGGGAAGCTTCGCATACGCTGAAAGCCCGTAAATATAAGGAACAGATAGCCCGTAACGAAAGTAAGAACAATACCGAGTTGCTGACACTGCAGATTGAAAAGGTATGGAACGAACTCACGGAGTCGTACAAACAGATTGCTGTGGCTGCCGAATCGATCGGGCAGGTGGAAGAGAACCTGAAAATCAATCGCGACAACTTCTCTGCCGGGATGATTAATATAACCGATTTGCTGGAAGCTCAGACGTTGCTGCAACAGGCCAAAAACCAGTTGACCGACAGTCAGACGGCTTACAAGAGCAAATTGGTGGAATACATGCAGGTGACGGGAAGATATGATAACTAAAAATGCTGTCGGACAGTGGCAGATGAACATGAACCCCATGTTTATTGTGTTTCTTAAACTATTGATTGTTAAATTATAACTGGAATAATTGTATTTTACTGCACTCTTGGTTTAATAGCTGTTTTGTTAAAAAACGATAAGCCAAAAGCGGATTGTTTTGAAATTCAATTGATCGATAGTACATTTGCGCCACTTGGATATTTAATTAAATATTATATTAAACAAATTCGAAATCGCTTGAATGTCAATGTAGAACGGGAGTATTTCGAATGACCTTTTTTGAAAAAATCACATGATGAGTAGTGGTGAAAACCGTACCGGTAGGTATAAACTTACAATTGTGGTACCGGTATACAATGAAGAAGATAATATTCGTGCTTTGGAACGGCGACTTGTTACTTTCTTACCCGCCTGTAAATATTCTGCCTGTGTATTGTTTGTAAACGACGGTTCGAAAGACGATAGTCGCAATTTGTTGATGATGGCATGTGGTCGTAACGATCATTTCTATTGCATCAGTCTGGCACAAAACAGTGGATTGAGTGCTGCCATGAAAGCCGGAGTCGATGTGACCTGTTCCGATTATGTGGGATACATGGATGCGGATATGCAGACAACTCCAGAGGATTTCAATCTGTTGCTGGAGCATATCGACGAATATGAAATGGTGATGGGTATCCGGGCCAATCGGGAAGATTCATGGTCGAAAAAAATTCAGTCGAAAATAGCAAATGGTTTCCGGCGGATGATGACTCATGATGGAGTGTCTGATACGGGATGCCCACTGAAAGTAATGCATACCGATTACGCCAAACGAGTTCCGTTTTTCACTGGCATGCATCGTTTTCTTCCGGCGCTTATACAGTTGCAACACGGTAGAGTCATGCAGATTCCGGTACGCCATTTTCCGCGTGTGGCAGGGGTTTCCAAATATAATTTGTGGAATAGGTTGGTGTCGCCGTTTGTCGATTGTTTTGCCTATCGGTGGATGAAGAAACGTTATATAAACTATGCTATAAGAGAAAGTAACGTATGATGATTTATGCTTACGTTATAGGATTCTTGTCACAGGCTCTTTTTTCGGCAAGGATTCTGTTTCAGTGGATATTGTCGGAGAAAGCCCAAAAGGTGTTGTCGCCGGTTATTTTCTGGATACTCAGTCTGGCCGGCTCTTATTTGATGTTTATTTATGGCTGGATGCGCGATGATTTCTCTATTTTACTGGGGCAAATGATTTCGTATTACATCTATATCTGGAATCTTTACGAGCAGGGAGTGTGGAAACGGATCAATATTTTAGGGCAAGGTCTTTTGTTCCTGACTCCACTGGTAGCTGTTGCCTTTGTTTGTAATCATGCAGGTGAGTTTATGGCCACTTTTCTTAAGAACGACAAAATACCTCTCCGTTTGCTTTTGCTCGGCTCATTGGGACAGGTGATATTTACTTTTCGGTTTGTTTATCAGTTTATCTATTCTGCCCGCCGGAAAGAGTCGTTATTACCTGTCGGTTTTTGGGTGATGAGTTTGCTCGGGTCTTTGTTGATTGTGATATATGGCGTTATACGGCGTGACCCGGTACTTGTTTTAGGGCAATCGGTCGGTTTTGTGGCCTATTTCAGAAACATTGTTCTCGAACGTCGATCGCCACATCAACCTATTTCGGAAGAATGAAGATAAAATACTTTATACTGTTCACGCTGGCGATGATTTCGCTTTTTTTGCTGAGAGATTTCACTCCCGATAATGAGTTGCGCTATCTGAGTATTGCCGATGAGGCTCTTCGTAACGGTACCTTGTTTACCTTTTATAATCATGGGCTGGCTTATGCCGACAAACCGCCGCTTTATCTGTGGATTGTGATGGCCGGTAAGTTGATTTTCGGTACCCATAGCATGTTGTTTCTGGGTCTCTTCTCGCTGCTTCCGGCGTTGGTTATTCTGTATGTGATGGATAAGTGGACGGCAGGCGTATTGGAGCGGGCAAACCGTTCGTTTGGGTTGCTGTTGTTGATGAGCTCGGCCTATTTTCTGGCTTCGGCTGCCGTAATGAGAATGGACATGCTGATGTGTATGTTTATCGTGCTGGCGTTGTTTGTTTTTTACCGGATGTATTGTGGCGAAACTCATTGGCGAAACAAAATTCTGTTTCCGCTGTATGTTTTTCTGGCACTCTTTACCAAAGGACCCATCGGGTTTCTGGTGCCGCTGTTATCGGTGATTGCTTTTCTGGTGTTGCAACGTGAGTTGAAAACGTTGGGGCGTTACTGGGGATGGATCACCTGGAGTATTCTAATTGTGTTGTGTGGCAGTTGGTTCGTTGCCGTATATGCCGAAGGGGGTGCTGCATACCTGCACAATCTCTTGTTCAATCAAACGATCAACCGTGCGGTGGATGCATTTCATCACAAACGTCCGGTTTATTATTATTTCATTTCGATGTGGTATGTCGTTGCACCGTGGTCGCTGTTGATTGCCGGAATATTGATTGCCTCCGTTAAGAGAAAATTAGTGACAACCGATATGGAACGGTTCTTTTTGACGGTAGCGGTGGTGATAATGGTAATGCTATCGTTAATCAGCTCGAAGGTTGATATTTACCTTTTGCCTGCGTTGCCCTTTTTGGTTTATCTGACAGTGTTACTGTTACAGAAACTTCCGACGCAGTGTGGACTGTTGAGAGGATTGCTGGCGACGCCTGTGCTTCTGATAACGTTGGCGGTACCGGTAGGATGCATTTTGTTGCAGCAATCGCACTGGGCAATCCCCTCTGGCGTCTGGGTTTATGTTGCAGGAGTATTTGTGACTGTTTTGGGTACAGTAACCCTTTGGCTGTTGTTTCAAAAGGCCGATGTGCGGAAAGCCGGTTCGTTGTTTGCGGTGGGTATGCTTGTGACTCTGCTGGTTGTATCTCCGTTGATACCTGCCATGAATAGTAGTATCGGTTATGGGGCAATGTGCGAAACCGGAAAGCAATTGGCGCAACAAAACCAATCGCAAGCGTTCTGGTTTTATAATATACGTCGCGGAGAGAATATGGATGTTTACTTGCATCAGGAAGCGGTGGAGTTGACCGACGATACTTTGAAACAGTTAGTTTCTGCTCGTGGCATTCTCTTCTGTAGAGCAGACGATGTGACGAAAAATAGGTTGTTGCAACACATTGTGTCCGGAAAACCTCAAGTGACGAAAGGTGAGTATGTTGTTGTTGCACTTCGATAAAATGTATTGATGATGAGAAAGATATTGGTGACCGGAGTAGCCGGTTTTATAGGGCATTCGTTCGTGAAACAACTATTACTTCGTGGCGATGCTGTGATCGGGATCGATAATATAAACAGCTATTACGATGTCAATCTGAAATATGCGCGTCTTGCCGATTTGGGTGTTACGCGGGAAGAGATAGCAGAGGATGTAGCGGTCGGGAGCAAAATATATCGGGCATTCCGGTTTATTAAAACGGATCTTCAGCGGAAGACTATCATTAATCGGCTGTTTGCCGACGAACATTTCGATGCGGTATGTAATTTGGCGGCACAGGCCGGTGTCCGTTATTCCATCGATCATCCGTTCGAATATATCAATTCGAATATAGTAGGATTTATGCATCTGCTTGAAGCCTGCCGTCAGCATAAAATAGATCATTTCGTATATGCCAGTTCGAGTAGCGTGTATGGCAACGACAATGCAGTGCCTTACTCCGAAAAAGACGAAGCAGATCATCCTGTCAGCCTGTATGCTGCAACAAAAAAATCGGATGAGCTGTTGGCCTATTCGTATAGTCAATTGTACGGATTGCCAGCTACAGGTGTTCGTTTCTTTACAGTCTACGGTCCGTGGGGGCGTCCTGATATGGCTCCGTATCTTTTTATGGATGCCGTTTTGTCCGACAAACCGATCAAAGTGTTCAACTACGGTAATCTTGAACGTGATTTTACCTATGTGGATGATGTGGTGAACTGCCTGATACGGATTATCGATTCGCCGGCAGAGGGCAAAGTCCCATACGAAATTTATAATATAGGCAATTCGTCGCCTGTCAGGCTGATGGATTTTATCGAAACGATAGAACGAACGACAGGAAAAACGGCAATAAAAGAATTTGTGGGAATGCAACCCGGCGATGTGTTGCGTACCTGTGCCGATATGAGCCGTTTCGAAGAACGATTCGGACCGGGTCGGTTTGTGACTATCGACCACGGTATTGCGAAAATGTATCAGTGGTTTGTGGCCTATAGGAGCAGGCGCAATAAGACAACCACAGTTGAACGTTGTGACATGACAAAATAGTTTTTAATCTGTAAATTACCACTAAATTTAGATCTGTATGGAGGCAATAATAGAATACGAAGAGGTACTGAATGTTCTTTCGGGAAGAGTGGTGGATAGAATAAAACGTCCTTTTTATAAGGCGTTTGCCCGTGAACGTGTAGCCATTTCTTCCGAACAGTATACAATACTGGCTTGTCTGGTAAAACAAAATATGGTGACACAGCAAACCTTGTGCGGAATGACCAAAAAGGATAAGCCCAATATAACCCGTTTGTTGGATCGGTTAGAGCACAAAAGTCTGGTGCAACGGATTGCCGATACCAACGATAAACGTAAGAAGCGTATCTGTATTACCGAGCAGGGAGTTCTGGTTTATGAAAAAGTCAATCGCATTGTTAACGATATGATGATACACGCCACAAAGAATATTGATGAAGGGCAGATGGTCGTTTTTCAGGATGTGCTCCGGCATCTGGTAAATAATCTGGCAGTGGTGGTATAGTTGAATGGTTTTATGAAGTATATAAGATTTTCTTTGATAGCCGTATTATTTTCAGATTTCCTGATATCATGTACAAATCTGTTCAGTTATAGTCCTTTCGATATAAATCTCAAGACACAACATCTCAATGCCAACAGTATTGAATCTTTGCAGTCGGTGGTGGTTTCGAACAACGATACCATACGGATTGCCGTTATTTCGGATACTCATAATAATTATGACGATCTGGAGGATGCCATCACATCGATCAACCGGATGGATGATATTCGTTTTGTGATATGCTGCGGTGATATTACCAATTGGGGTACGACCGACGAATTTAGGTGGTATAAGGAGCGAATAGAAAAATCGAATATTCCGGTCATTACGATGATTGGCAATCACGATTATCTGAGCAACGGTTATTTGGTCTTTCAGCGAATGTTTGGCGATACCAGTTTCTCTTTTACGTATGCAGGGTATAACTTTGTTTTTTTTGATGACGTAGTGTGGGAAAACAATAATCAGGCTCCCGATTTTGCCTGGTTGCAAAATAGCTTGAGTACCACAAAAAAGAATCTGCTGTTTGCTCATATTCCGGTATGGTCCGATCAATTGGAAGGAACTTTTGCTCAGCAAATGGACAGCATTATCTCTGATAACGGGGTAATTGGGGCGATATACGGTCATGATCACAGTTACGAACATCTGACGAGAGACGGAACCGACCAATATATGATTAATGATATTGACGATCGCTGCTTTGCTCTGGTTGCACTATCGGGCTCGCAAATGACGCTTAGGATATTAGAATATTGATGATACGTATAATGTTTTTATTGTTAGCCGGCATGCTATCGTTGCCGGTGTCTGTTTTCGCTCAAAAAAATCATGCAGGCTACCTCCGCCCCGATGTTGTCGAAATTCAGTATGCCGGCAATTATGGATTGATGTCGTTGGGTTTGGGACAGGAATTTTGCAAAGATATACTCTCGTCGTATCTGGTGTTAGGTTATCTTCCCAAAGCAGTGAATGGGGTGGAGGTGAAAAGTTTGGCTGTAAAAAATACGATTCAGATGAAGCAATTCGATTTTCGGAATAACCGATTGCAGCTTTACACCGGCGTTTCGGTCATCTATTACAAAGTTCATAATACGTATACCCGTTTCCCGAAATATTTTCCAAAGGGTTATTATGATTTCCCTACATCGCTGCATGCCGCGCCTTTGATAGGGTCTTCGTTTCTGTGGAATACAACCAAAAATAAGCTGGCTTTTTTTTGGGAATTTGCAACGCTAGATTACTATCTGATTAATTATTTCAAAAACCGGAGCATGAATTTTCTGAATTTATGGAATCTGAGTTTTGGAATGACTTTGCATTTTAACTAAAATAGGCTGACATAAAGTGATTCTGGTTTTTTTAATGATTTTCGAATAAGTTGCAATGAGAGAATTTAGATTCGGTTTAAGCCGGAAAAGCCGTACTTTTGGACTTGGAAAATTGGTGTCAGTGTTGACATCACAATAGATGAGAATAGAGTGTTTTGTAAATAATTAGGATGTGTCTGTGTTTTTACAATTGCATCCTGTAGAATATTTGTGCCGTGAATTCAAGATTTTTTACTTTGCTGAAGAGTTATCTCTTCTTTATCCTTCTTTTTGTAGTTCAGAAACCGCTTTTCATGTTTTATCATTGGGATCAGGCATCCAAAGCCTCATTCGGTGACTGGTTTGCCGTGATTTGGCACGGACTTCCCATGGATCTTTCCACGGCGGGCTACTTTACTGTTGTGCCGGCTCTCTTACTGATCGCTTCCATCTGGGTCGACCGTAAGTATATTGTTCCGGCGGTCAATGTCTATGGTATTGTTGTTCTGTTTGTAATCAGCCTGATTTTTCTGGTCGATATCGAGCTTTACTCTCATTGGGGATTTCGTATCGATACCACTCCGTTCTTTTATCTGAAGTCGCCCAAAGATGCACTGGCGAGCATCTCGACCGGGATGTTGCTCGTGGGAGTCGTTTGTCTGGCGCTCTGCTTTGCGGGAGTGTATTTGCTGTTTCGTCGGTATATTCTCGATCGGTTTCGGAAACTGCCGAAGGTTCCCGTACGTCGTGTGCCCTATACCGTTTATATGACGCTGATTACGGCTCTGCTCTTTATTCCCATACGCGGAGGTTTTTCGGTTGCTACGATGAATGTGGGGACGGCCTATTTCAGCAGTCAACTATTTCTCAATCATTCCGCCGTCAATCCTGTTTTCAATCTTTTAGCATCCATCGGGAGCGAAACCCACTTTGATAAGCAATACCGCTTTATGGACGATGACGAGGCCCATCGGATTTTTCGTACATTGACCGAACAACCCGTCGGTACCGATTCCATTCCGTCGCTGTTGAACCAGCAGCGTCCCAACGTGATTTTCTTTATTCTCGAAAGTTTTATGTCGAAAGATATAGCAGCGTTGGGAGGATTGCCCGTGGCACAGAATTTGAGCAAACTGTGTAGCGAGGGGGTGGTGTTTACCAATATGTATGCCAACAGCTTTCGTACCGATCGCGGCATTATCTCCAATTTGAGCGGTTATCCGGCGCAGCCTACCACTTCCATTATGAAATACCCGGCGAAGAGTCAGAGTTTGCCGTCTATTCAGAAGTCGCTCAGAAAGGCAGGTTACTATGCATCATACTACTACGGGGGTGATGCCGATTTTACCAATATGCGGTCGTATCTGCTCAGTTCGGGCATCGAGAAGCTGGTGTCCGATAAAGATTTTTTGTTGAAAGAGCGTATGTCGAAATGGGGAGCTCCCGATCATATTCTGATACGCCGTTTGCTTACCGACTTACAGCATCCTCCCCGTCAACCGTTTGTCACTATTGTGCAAACACTCAGCAGTCACGAGCCGTTCGAAGTGCCGATGCATCGTTTCAAAGATCCGTATCTCAACTCGGTGGCTTATACCGACAGCTGTCTGGGCGTGTTTATTAATGAATTTAAGAAATCGCCGTTGTGGGAAAATACGCTGGTGGTTTTTGTTCCCGATCATGCCATGCGTTATCCGTCGACGATCGAGAATACCGATCCCAATCGGTATAAAATACCATTGATATGGGCGGGCGGGGCAGTGAAAAAGCCGGCAAAAATAGGACGCTACGGAGCACAGATGGATATTGCCGCCACACTGCTCTATCAACTGGGAATTCCGCACAACGAATTTACTTTCAGCAAGAACCTGTTGAATCCACGATCACCTGAGTTCGGCTTTTTCGACTTTGTGGATGGCTTTGGTTTTGCAACGCCCCGAATGACGGTGGTGTACGATCATGCCCAGAAGAAAGTGGTATATGGCGATCCGAACTCGAAAGAGTTCCGGCAGGGAAAGGCTTTGTTGCAGTGTCTTTACGACGATCTGGGTAAAAGATAAGGAGAGACCTCTCCCCAATCCCTCTCCGACCTCTCCTGTCCTTCGGACATCCTCTCCCAAATGGAGAGGAAGAAAGGAATATTACTTTTTAGAGAGGGGCTTTGTGTCTGTATTAGTGAGTTGTATGTGCTATTGTTGATGTCGTATTCCTCCTCGCCTTGGGAGAGGAGGTTAGGAGGAGAGGTCGGAACAAAATAGTTTTACTCAATTTCGTCATAGTCTATTTGATGTAGACTCTAAAATTTAGTAGAAAGAGAGAGACAATGAAAAACAAACTAATCTATATTGCATCCTTGATACTTTCGGCGTTGCTATTTTCCGGTTCGCTATGTGCCCAAAACTGGAAATTTGTAAAAGAGAAGGATGGCATACAATTATATACCCGTCAATCGGGCGGTAAAGGGCTCAAATATTTCAAAGGTATTGCCGAAATCAACGTTCCTGCAGAGCGAATCTACAACAAACTGGAAGATGTATACCAAACTGACTGGTGGACCAAAGATGTATCGCAAATAAAGGTATTGCAGTATGTAAAAGATCGGTTATCGCAGTACTATCTGGTTTATGATTTGCCCTGGCCGTTCAAAGATCGTGATTTGTGTGTCAACGTCACGGCCTCCCTCAATCGTACTACCGGAGAGCGGCGGCTGACGGCGGTTCCGATGCAGGGTGTCTGTGTGATCAACAATCAGTGTACGCGGATAAAAGAGTTTTGGGAAGAGTGGAAAATCAGACCGATCGATAGAAACCGATCGCTGGTAGAGCTTGAGTTCTATATCAACCCGGGAACCAATTTGCCCGACTGGATTGTAAATATGGTACTGACCGACTCTCCGATAAAGGTTATCCGCGCCATGAGACGCGCTCTTTGAGGCAACATACAACGCCATTTTTTACCATTAAGAAATGAAGAAAATGAATGCTGAATGGTTTTTAATGCCTGAATGGTTTGTTCGCAGGGAGATGAGTTAGGGTTATTCAGCTGTTAATTTATACCTGCTAACCCCTCCGCTTCGCTCGTCCCCTTTACCAAAAGGGGACACTTCTCGGTGTGGGATGTAGATCATTTAGTAATGTAAGCAAAGCTACAAGTTGCCACAAACCTTTGTTTCCGGTAAAACTGAACGTAGCAGATTAAGTCTTCCCTTTAGATAAAGGGAAGTGTCCGTAGGACAAAGGGTTTGATATGAAAGTGTCAACATATCTCATAAGAAATGAAGAAAATGAATGCTGAATGGTTCTTAATGCCTTAATGGTTTGTTCGCAGGGAGATGAGTTAGGGTTATTCAGCTGTTAATTTATACCTGCTAACCCCTCCGCTTCGCTCGTCCCCTTTACCAAAAGGGGACACTTCTCGGTGCGGGATGTAGATCATTTAGTAATGTAAGCAAAGCTACAAGTTGCCACAAACCTTTGTTTCCGGTAAAACTGAACGTGGCATATTAAGTCTTCCCTTTAGATAAAGGGAAGTGTCCGTAGGACAAAGGGTTTGATATGAAAGTGTCAACATATCTCATAAGAAATGAAGAAAATCAAGACTGAATGGTTTTTAATGCCTTAATGGTTTGTTCGCAGGGAGATGAGTTAGGTTTATTCAGCTGCTAATTTATACCTGCTAACCCCTCCGCTTTGCTCGTCCCCTTTACCAAAAGGGGACACTTCCTGTTGCGGGATGTAGATCATTTAGTAATGTAAGCAAAGCTACAAGTTGCCACAAACCTTTGTTTCCGGTAAAACTGAACGTAGCAGATTAAGTCTTCCCTTTAGATAAAGGGAAGTGTCCGTAGGACAAAGGGTTTGATATGAAAGTGTCAACATATCTCATAAGAAATGAAGAAAATGAATGCTGAATGGTTTTTAATGCCTGAATGGTTTGTTCGCAGGGAGATGAGTTCGGGTTATTCAGCTGTTAATTTATACCTGCTAACCCCTCCGCTTCGCTCGTCTCCTTTACCAAAAGGGGACACTTCTCGGTGCGGGATGTAGATCATTTAGTAATGTAAGCAAAGCTACAAGTTGCCACAAACCTTTGTTTCCGGTAAAACTGAACGTAGCAGATGGGGCTTCCCTTTAGATAAAGGGAAGTGTCCGTAGGACAAAGGGTTTGATATGAAAGTGTCAACATATCTCATAAGAAATGAAGAAAATGAATGCTGAATGGTTTTTAATGCCTTAATGGTTTGTTCGCAGGGAGATGAGTTAGGGTTATTCAGCTGTTAATTTATACCTGCTAACCCCTCCGCTTCGCTCGTCCCCTTTACCAAAAGGGGACACTTCTCGGTGCGGGATGTAGATCATTTAGTAATGTAAGCAAAGCTACAAGTTGCCACAAACCTTTGTTTCCGGTAAAACTGAACGTAGCAGATGGGTCTTCCCTTTTGCCAAAGGGAAGTACCCGCAGGGGGATGGGTTAGAGTTAAGATGGTGATTAACTTAATGCAAATGCTTTACAATTTCGAGTAACGTCCGTTCTGGAAAATCAAGTACCTCAAAATTTTCAAACCGCAAAACTGTTACGCCAAGCTCTTTTAGCTTTTCGGTCCGTAGGGTATCATACTCCAGCTGATCTACCTGTAGATGTCCCTCTCCATCCAACTCTATTGCCAATTTGTATTTGGGAGCATAAAAATCAACAATATAGTTGCAGATACTGTACTGGCGTAAGAAACGTACTCCTTCCAGTTGTTTATCTCTTATCATCGTCCAGAGAACAACTTCGGCTCGTGTCATTTGTGACCGTAACTTACGGCGGTATGGCTTTAAAGCAAGAATATTTTTCTTACTGGTTGGCATGACTGTGATTTTTTATGCAAATATACATACTAACCCCTCCGCTTCGCTCGTCCCCTTTACCAAAAGGGGACACTTCTCGGTGCGGGATGTAGATCATTTAGTAATGTAAGCAAAGCTACAAGTTGCCACAAACCTTTGTTTCCGGTAAAACTGAACGTAGCAGATTAAGTCTTCTCTTTAGATAAAGGGAAGTGTCCGTAGGACAAAGGGTTTGATATGAAAGTGTCAACATATCTCATAAGAAATAAAAAAAATAAATGCTGAATGGTTCTTAATGGTTTGTTTCGACATCGTTAGTCTGGGCTATTTCTACGGTGTCCTTACAGGACACGCTCTCTTCTTGCATTTTCTTATCGGTTTTTTCTATAAACAGGTCATGCTTATGGCATTTTAGCCTTATCGGGACAATCGGTTTATAGAAAAATATAATTTGGGCAAGCACGAAGTGTTGTAGGTACGACGCTTTATTCAATCTATAGTACAAATTATCCGGCACGGCACCGATTGTTGAGGCCGACCGACCATGCGGTATCAAAAATAGAGCCGGCAAATAAAATTGTTTTGCCTGTACATTTATTTTTTATCCCTTCGAAACAAAAAGTCTTGCCCGTTTTTAAAAAAGCGATGGCTACTAAAAAACAGGCAATGCCATCGGAACGAAAAATTTTGTCCACATATTTTTATTCGATGCCTTCGAAACGAAAAGTCTTGCCTGTTTTTAAAAAAGCGATGGCTACTAAAAAACAGGCAATGCCATCGGAACGAAAAATTTTGCCCACACATTTTTATTCGGTGCCTTCAGAATAAAAAGTTTTGCCCGTTTTTTAAAAAAAGATGGCTACCAAAAAACAGGCAATGTCATCGGACCGAAAAGTTTTGCCCACACATTTTTATTCGGTGCCTTCAGAACAAAAAGTTTTGCCCGTTTTTAAAAAAGCAATGGCTACCGAAAAACGGGCAATGTCATTGGAACAAAAAGTTTTGTCGACATATTTTTATTCGGTGCCATCGAAACAAAAAGTTTTGTCCACACATTTTGATAAAATAGGGTAAAAAACAAAAGAAGAGCCTTTGCACTTTAAACCTTTTGAGAAACTTTGTCCAATGTCGTGACATTGGACAAAGTTGCCCCCCGAAAATTTGACAACCGGCAACGCGTTGTTTTACATTTGCCGGTGACAAGAGCATTAGTTTCAAACCATTAATTTTTTACAGCTTATGAAAGAATACCGCGCAGTACTTCATCTTCTCTCGAAAGAGCCGAGGGGAATTTACGAACTGGGAGGAAAGGTTTTCTCTAATCTGACGATCCAGACCTCACTGTATCCCAATCTTGATCCGCCACTGGCCACTCTTGGCACCGAAGTGACTACTCTCGACACCCTTATGAAAGGAAAAGACGGCAGTAAACATCAAAATCAGGCTATTACCGACCAGGCAGAGGTGGTATACAAAATCCTGAAGATGTATATTTTTTATGTAAACAAAGTGGCACAAGGCGACAAAGCCACTATTCTGTTATCGGGTTTCGATTGCAACAACGAACCTACCCCTCATCAACAGCCGGGTAAGGCGTTGATACGCCGCATCGAAGACGGTAAATTGTCGGGTAGTCTGAAAATTTATGCCGAAGCAATTGAAGATGCCGACCGTTACAAGGTGGAAATTGCCACCACGTCGACCGGCGAGTGGAAGACGGTGCTCGACCATGGCACACTTAACAAATTGGAGATTACCGGTATGGATCGGGGCAAAGAGATCTGGATTCGCATTAGCGGAGGCAATGGCAAAGGGTGGGGCGATCCCAGCGAACCCACATCGTTTATTCCTCGCTGATAATTTCTATCGGTTACTTACCGTCACAGGAGCCTCTTTCTGCCCATACCGGAGGCTCTGTAACCCAACAAACAGTCCGGCCCGCAAGAGCCGGATTGTTTGTGTTTAAAAACAGAAAATAATTTTAACCTAATTGTTTGGTTATTAAAATGAAATTTGTAGATTTGAGGCGGGAAAGTTTTCTCCGATTTTGCAGGAATAGCAACACATCCGGGTGTAAAATTATGAAAGCTGAGAAAGTAGAACACCATTCCGAATTCCGTATCCGCATTGATTTTATCTACGACAATACAACCGTCGGTTTGATAAAACAGATCGATGGTGCCCGCTGGAGCCAAAGCCTGCAAGCATGGCATCTTCCTTATACGAAAGAGGCTTTTACGAAACTGAAAAAGCTTTTCCCTGACGTGGAAATAGTAGCGTCTCAATCGCCGATAAAAGAGGTGAAGCCGGACGGAAAGCTTGCTACCAAGCCGTTGCTTACAACAGAAATGCCGGAAATAAACATCCGGGTAACTCCGGCACAGATTTTTATCACGTTACCCAAGAATGACGCCGACATCCACTATCTCCGATCATTTAAATTCACCAGATGGGATCAATTTAATTTTCAGTGGATAGTTCCGAACTATCACCATAATCTCGACTTGCTCAAAAAGTATTTTCAAGAACGAAAAACAAGAATAGAAGAGATAGAATCGATACGTATAGATGAATCGTTGCATCCCAATTATCAGTCAAAGCAACTATTAGCCGTAAACAGACATAACAAGACCCTCCGGCTCTATTTCGCCTATAATCAAGCGGTACTATTTCAGGTAAAACAACTTCCGCTTTGCCGGTGGAATAGCTCAGAGAGTTGTTGGACGCTACCCTTCAGGGAAAATACCCTGCAACAGATTCGGTCTATAGCCGAAGAGGCAGCATTGGAATTTGTCTATCAGATGGTATCCCAGACAAAAGGGACACCACGATTACCCAAACAGGCCGACTCACGGAAATGCCCGCAAGAATATGTGGAGAAACTGAAAGAGTTGCGCTACAGTTCCAATACATTGGCGGTTTACACCGATATGTTCGAGGAGTTTATGAATTTTTATTCCAATAAAATTCTCGAGGAGATTAGCGAAGAGGAGATTGTGATGTTTCTTCGGTATTTAGTGAACGAAAGGCAGGTTTCGACTTCGTATCAGAATCAGAGCATAAATGCGATCAAGTTCTATTATGAACGTGTATTAAGAGGAAGTCGCAAGGTATATTATATCGAACGACCACGGGGAGAAAAGTTTTTACCCGAAGTATTAAATACTGATGAAATATCAAAAATACTCAGTACGATTGACAATCTGAAGCATAAAGCTATCTTGATGACGATTTATTCAGCTGGCTTGAGAATTGGAGAAGCCGTAAATCTCAAGATAAAAGACATTGACTCAAAACGAATGCAGATACGCGTAGAACAAGCTAAAGGCAAGAAAGACAGATATACATTATTAGGAAATAAGACATTGGAAGTACTGAGATTGTATGTGGCAGCATACAAACCCAAAGCATGGTTATTTGAAGGATTGACAGGTGAACAGTATTCTCAAAAAAGCATTCAAATGATTTTAAAAAAAGCCGTAAAGAAGGCAGGCTTAAAGAAAAGAATAACGGTTCATACATTGCGTCACAGTTTTGCAACCCACTTATTAGAATCAGGTACAGATCTGAGATATATACAAAGTTTACCGGGGCATTCAAGTAGTAAAACGACAGAGATCTATACTCATATAACCAATAAAGGATTCGATCAGATTAAAAATCCATTGGATAGTTTGAATATATAAATGCATTATCTAAAACAATTAAATGCATAAACAGCCTATTTGCAATGAGAATCTGTCGATAAAAACGGTTCAAAATAATTTAACAGTTCTATATGAGAAACCATACCAATAAATACCCATCAAACTATCTGTCTGATATTAAGAGATATGACAACAGCAGGACAAACCAATAAGGCGGATATATGGGAAACATTGTTTCTTATAGGGAATCGTTATGGGCAATGCTAAAAAAAATAAAGACTTATGACGTATCTCGAAAAACACAAACAATTAAAGAAGATTGTAGACAAACATATTGCTGCATTTACAGCAATAGATTCAAATATAATAACAAGTGAACAGAGTTTTTCTATTCCAAATTCAACTCAGTTATTGCATTTTGACAGCAACGACAATACTTTTAATCAAATATTTAGCCTCAAATCACTAGAACAAAAGAAAGCAAAAAGAAGCTATTTTCATTATAAATCTTTTGACCTTGCATACAAATTCGTTGAAGAAGGCTATTTTACAGCCTCTGCATTATCAAACTTTATTCACTCAACAGGTGATGTAAAAGAATATGAGCACTTTTTCGAAGTTACTAAGATTCCTTACAACCAAGCATTTATTGACAGCCAGCGAAATAATTTTTTTATTTTCTGCTTGACTGAAAGCAATCAAATTGAAAAATTCTGGGTCGATTATGTTTCTGACCACAAAGGTGTTTGTTTTGAGTTTGAATTTGTCGACAAACAAAACTTGCCCTACACATTTGAATTGCGACAAATTTGCTACGACGATGGGAATGATTTTAGATTCTATTCTGAAATGCAAGATGAAATCTATTTGAATTTCAATAAATATTTATTGACACCTGGCATTGCGAAATTTGGTGCTTTATACAAGCGAAAAAAAATATTCGAGTGGGAAAAAGAAACTAGACTCTTATTTAACTGGGGGCTTTATCAACAAGACCTTACAAACAATTCTATTTCTGAGTTTACTTATGACTCGAAAAGATATTTGAAAATTCCATTTGACAATAATTTATTCACACTTAAAATCAAAAATATAACGATTGGGAAAAATTTATCTTTTTGTCAGAATACGAGAATCAAAGAACTTGCAAACAAAAAGGGAATAGCATATACGGAGGAAAAATGAAAGCACATGCCCATAACACACGCCTATGTCCATTGGCTGGCTGACGTGCATTCCGGCAGTTTCGCTCCCGCATTCACTTTGTCGCTGTGCGACAGTGAACGCTCCCGAAAACCGCCAATGCCCATAGCCTCGGTCGTTAGCCACAAGCATATGAAGACACTGCACATTATAAGCATACTGATTTTTTTGACTCTAAGTGTTAAATCACAAGAGATTAAAAGAATAAATACGAAAGACTTGATTTCAGTATCAAATGAATTCGGACTTGATTCTGCATTGCACTTATCTGGCGGATTTCCTATATATCGAATTGACAGTATTACTGCATTAGATTTGTTAGATAAAATGACCACATATACAAGATATACTCCTTCTGAATATTTCTTTAATGAGATGGCTCATACTTGGACAAATGAGAAAGTAAAAAACAAAACACAAAGTTTAGCATTACTCCAACTTAATGAGATAAAATCACAAAAACGCAATAAGTACAACAGGCTCATTGTTTTAGATGATAAATTGATTATAAGTATTATTAGGCAGAAAGTTCGCATTGAGCAACAATTGATTTCATGTTATAAATTCTGTGATTCATTATCAAAATGTCAGAAAAAAAAGTTTCCAAATTTCTTTCAAAGAATACCAAATGCGTTCACGGGAGAAACTCCTTTAATAATCGAAGATTATAACGCAAGTCAAAAGAATTGCTATAAAATCATGAGACTTTTAGGAGAACTTAAAAGTGATTACTATAATTCCCAAAAATATAATTACCATAAATCAAAACTTAGACCATATGAGAGAGATAAAGATATTTTTCGGTTTGAGGAACATTATGGAGAATATGATTCGATTACGGTAAATCTAAATGGAAATTATAATTCAATTAATGAACTGGATTTCAATAAAGAACCAGAATTACAGAAAATTATAAAAGGGTTCGATAAAGACAGATGTTGGGAATTTATTCTTCAAAACGATAGTAAAGGCTTTTTAGATTTGGGATGCCAATTTGCACCATTATCTGGATTTGGCGTAAAATATAAACTGGCATTGATTGATAAAAACAGATTACAGATAATTAAAATTGAAGAATGGATTTCCTAATAAAATGCCAGTGGCTAACACACAATATAAAACAGTTGGGGTTCAGTGGTTTGCGGGGCTTTGGTTCCCGCGCCAGCGCTTTCCTCGGTGGATACGAACGTGCTCCGAAAACCCAGCTCTTTGGCTACCGCCAACCGTTATATGCAATTGTAGAGATTTGACCGACAATGGAATAGAGAAGTTTAAATCGAAAGTCGAAGTTAAAGAACTTCGAGAAGCGCGAAAACAAAACGGATGCAGAGAAAGCGATTTATCGGAAATCCTTCTTTGCTTTCGAGCAAAGATTTTCAGGAAGATCATGAAAATCAGTTTCGATTTAAACGTTTGGCGTTTTATATTTATTGTGTCGGAACAAATCTCTAACATTTGTTCAAATCCACAACAACGTCACTTATCAAACATACGTGCCATAGTTGTGCCGGAGGAAAGATTTGAGCAAAACAACAGACATATAACAACCGATAAGTCCCATTGGAGCCTGCACAAGGCTTTAAAGGCTCTACAACGGGACTTATCTACTCGTTATGTGCCATAATACAAGAGACTAACCATGGATAAGAAACATGCTATGGAATTTCAGAAAATCTATGCTGGAATATCAAAGAATTTGAATAATAAAAAGTGGAAATGCATAATTAATAACTGCGATAATCATTCCATTAATTCTCATTTATTACAGCAAAATGGGATTCTTAATCTAATATCAGAAGATAATCATGTGATCGAAGTAAAAGCTATAGATTCTTTCAAATGGAATGAAAGTAACTCTCCACTGACATTTAAAAGAATAAGTATAAAACAATCGTTATCATTGAATTTGTTCTGTAATAAACATGATACTGAAATTTTCAAACATGCAGAAACACTTCCCCTTGATTTCAATGATTACTTGACTCAAATATTGTTTACATATCGGATTATTTGTGCAGAGATTAGAAAAAAAGAATATAATATCGAAATTTATCAAAGATTATTAAATTCAAATACTTTATATGGCTCATTACCTGTAGACAATTTTGAAACTTTCATCGAAGGGTCAAAAAGAGGAATTGAAGACTTGCGAGTTTATAAAGAGAAAATTGAAAATGAGCTTAATGGCAGCGAAAAAGAATTTGAATTTAAAGTGTTAAAATTTCCCTTGATAAAGGTTTATTGTTCTGCGGGTTTTAACATTTACGAAACCTATGCAACACCTCTTGAAGAAATTCCGCTTAAATATGTTTTTATTCATGTTATACCGAGCGAAGATTCTTTAAATATTATACTTGGATACAATAAAAGACTTGTTAAAAAATCAATTATTGATTATGTGAACTCTTGGGAAGGTTTATCTATTGGTGAGTTCGAATTAAGACTTACTGATTTATTTGCGACAAGGGTTGAGAATTGGGGATTATCACCAGTTATTTATCGTCAACTTAATAAAGAAACTGAAAATGCTTTTATAAAATATTTTGGGGAAAATTCTTTGAATTATTTAGACGGTCAAAAGATTGATTTTAATTTATTTGAAGGAAATAATTACGGCACACAACAGCCGCTATAAAAAAATGCCGAGAAATTACTAGCTTTGGGCAGGTTAGCTCGCTTGGGTTTGTTGTAGTAGGCGGACAGAACGCAGTCCACGAATTCGGCAACATTTTCATAGCGGCGGCACGTTATGTGCAACAGCAAAAAAATAAAGAGCGACATTGTTTTAGCTGAAAAATCTTTGACGAACTGTCCGCTTCGTGACTCGACTTGACAAATCTGTAACGACAGAATTAGCTGACTTTCCAACTTTTGCTTGGCGGACAATTCCTCGCGGATTTTCAAGGAATACAAAACAACTATTATCATTTCAACTGTTAGACATAATGACTGAGAAACAATAAATTAATTGAAATTTGCATGAAACTAACTTATAACATATTATCTCTTTTATTGATTCTATTGCTAGTTTACGGTTGCTCAAAGAACAAGATTAAGATTGAAAAGAATATCTATTTATTAGACTGGGTTGGCATGCCATATCATAATTGTACGACAGAAGAAATAATCGAACAACTTGGTAAACCAGAGAAAATTGACTCGTTTAAAATTCATGACTCGACTAATTTATTTCCAATATATAGACCCTTGACACGATTTATTCCTCATAACAGCGACTATGTTTTAGTTAAGGAACTTTTCTGGAAACAAGACTCGTTTCAAATATATTATTGGTTTATAAAAAGTAGAAATGTTTGGTATTCGAGAGATGGGTTGGTATATGACCCGAATCATGTTGAATTTTAAGTAGAAAACACAATATAAAGTCAATGAAAATTTTCATATTGACAGGAAAAACACATATAAATATCAAAGCTGCTAGCACATAACACACGCTCTTAGGTTTGCAAAAGAAAAGAAGGATTTGAGAGGCGAGGTTGATTTCTCTACTTTTGTTGTAAAAAAGCAAGGAATTAACCGGCTATCGAGGGTTAACTAGTAACACACGTGAATATAATTCATCATAGGTATAAGACCCAGGTAGCCTGGCTGAAAGACACCAAATAGAATTCTGGTATTCGCAAGACCAATAAGAGTGTTAGTGCATAACAGCTATCGGTTAATTCCAAGCAAAACAGTTTTACAAAAGTATGAAAAAGGTTTTTATTGGAATTGATTTCTCGAAATTAAAATTTGATGCAGCAATTTACAGCGTTGATACAAAAACGATTGTATCTACAGAAGTATTTAAAAATGAGCAACCAGGTTATATTGCGTTTCTCCAATGGGTGAAAGAAAATAATCTTTGCCGAAAATCAGAAATGTTGTTTTGCGGAGAGCATACAGGTTATTACTCGGGTAATTTATCCCTATTTCTCTACGAATCGGGTTATGATATGTGGTTGGTCTCTGGATTGGAGATGAAGCTGACGCAAGGCATCAAACGAAACAAAACCGACCGTGTGGATGCCTGCAAGATAGCAGAACATGCCTGCCGGTATCAGGATAAAGCAATTCTTTTTCAGCCTGTTTCCAAAGCGTTGGAAGAAATACGGGAGTTGCTTTCTTATCGAGAACGCTTAGTGGAAACCCGCAAAGTACTGATCACCTCAGCAAAAGAAATGAAGCGGGTAAAAGACAATGCTTCGTGCGATTATATTTATCAGGATAGCCTTGAGTATATTCACTCAATCAATGCCAGCGTTCATGACTGTGAGAAACGTATAGAAGCGTTACTCAAATTAGATATTTCTCTGAAAACAAACTATAAACTAGTAAGTTCGGTAGTGGGCATCGGACTGGTAAATGCTGCTTTGATATTGATTGCTACAGCTAATTTCACACAGTTTACTAATGCCCGCAAGTTTGGATGTTATTGCGGCGTGGTTCCTTTTGAGCATAGTTCCGGCAGCAGTGTGCGTGGGAAGACACGAGTCAGCAAGATGGCCAACAGGCATTTAAAGACAAAACTAACGTTAGCAGCACAAAATGCAGTACGTTTCGATCCTGAATTAAAGGTATATTATCAACGTAAACGAAGCGATGGGAAGAATAATTGGTTGGTGCTGAATAACGTAAAGAATAAATTAATACACAGAATATTTGCAGTGGTAAGAGATGGACAGATGTACGAAAAGCAGTATGTACACCCATTGAAGCAAGTAGCCTGAACAATCTATTTTTCTTTGTTTCTGATTTTGTAAACTTACAGAAAATGAAGAAAATAACCCGGGGCAAGATTGATTGAAAAAATACAACCGAACGTGAGTGAGTGTGGAGATTTTTTCAATCACCGAAGGCTTGATCTTGAGCAGGTTATTTTCGGAATTTACCTTCGTGCACAAAAACAGAAATAAAGCAAGGAAACAAACTAATTTTTAATACAAATAATTTGGAATAACCATAGAATTCCTATAGGCATTGGCTGGCTGACGTGCATTCAGCAGGTTTTGCTCCCGCATTCACTTTGTCGTTCCACGACAGCGAATGCTCCCGCAACCCGCCAATGCCCATAGCCTCGGTCGTTACAGGTCATTTAAAAACAAAATATATGAATACTAAAAAAACTGTTATTATCGTTTTGACATTCTTTTTTATTAGTTGTGAATCAACGATTATGAGTGAAACACTAAAAAAAGAACATGTAGTTGTGGCAGGAAAGATTGATAGTTTCGAATCAAAAGTAGTCAGTATTGCTTTTCAAGATATAGTTAGAGGGAAAAACAATTTTACTCAGGTTATAGATACATTAGACGGAACATTTAAATTTATGTTCGATATATATCATGGTCAAGATATAAGGTTTGAATATAAAAATGCCTTTTTAACTTTATATATTGAACCTTCGGATAGTCTATTTTTAAGATTTGATTCACATAACTATACGGCAAATAATATCAAAATAGAATTTAGTGGAAATAACAAAAAAATCAATGAAGAAATTCTGAAATATAAATCCGATAAGACAGTTCCCGCTTTTAATCCAGTTTGTGAGAATAAAAGTGTAAAACAATATCATGCCGATTTAAAATTGCAGATTGATAGAGAACTCGCCGAATTAAACCTTTTTATAAAAAATAATGACCCATCAAATAAGTTTATTCAATGGGCACAAAAGGATATCTTATACAATAATTCGAATTACTTAATCAACTATAAAGCACATTTATTGTACAACAATCTTCCCCGTACTGATAGCATCTTTAAAACAGATTTGTTCCCAATAGAAAATGAGAGCTCCTTAATATCATCCATGTTTGGATTGCATATTTGGCATTATGCAACAGATAGGTATATACAAAACAATGAAACCGTAATGGATTATTTATACAAAGAAAATCTTTATGATGCTTATAAAGTCAGTATTGAAAGCATAATGCAAAACGAAAAACAAGGATTGATTAGAGATATTATGATATTTCAGTTTATGAATTCTCTATTTGAAGAATCATTATCTGACTTTGAAAGAGTTTTTCAATGCGATAAAAATAAAATAAATGATTCTTTGCTGATTTCAGAACTTGAACAACGATTAGTAAAGGCAAATGAATCTTCGACTCAAAGCATTGTATCCTTTGCTGATTCGACCATTTGGGAAAAAGAGAAAATAGGCGATTTATTTGATATGTTAATCAAAGAATCAATTGGAAAAACACTTTATGTGGATTTTTGGGCTACATGGTGTGGTCCATGTCGTGCAGAAATTCCCAAATTAATCGAATTACATGAGGTAATTGCCAATAAGAATATTCAAATAGTTTCGATTTGTTGCAATTCAGACCGAGAGGCGTGGTCTGTTTTAATAAAAGAAAATAGCATTCCAGGGAAACATTATTATTTGGACAAAAGTCAAACTGATTTCATAAAATCAAAGTTTAAATTTCAAGGTTATCCAACATACATGATTATAAAAGATGGGATAGTAGTAAATAATAATGCGGAAAGACCTTCATCCGGAGAAAAAATACTTAATCAACTTATAAAAATAAACGCCCTGTAACATCGCATATACCTAATGGCGGTTTTACAGCACTTTGCTAGGCTTTTTGCCCGCTCAAACTTCACCACGGTTTGACTGTTGAATCGGCCGCAATCCGCCACTAGGCATATGCGTAACGTTATGTGCAACAGCAAAAAATAAAGAGCGACTTTGTTTTAGCTGAAAAATCTTTGACGAACTGTCCGCTCCGTGACATAACTAGACTTTTCTGTAACGACAGATTTTGTGGACTTTCTGACTTTTACACGGCGGACAATTCCTCGCAGATTTTCAAGGAATACAAAACAACTATTATCGTTTCAACTGTTAGACATAATGACTGATAAACAAGAAATTGAGTAAAATTTGCATGAAACTAACTTATAACATATTATCTCTTTTATTGATTCTGTTGCTTGTTCACGGTTGCTCAAAGAACAAGATTAAAATTGAAAAGAATATCTATTTATTAGATTGGGTTGACATGCCATATCATAATTGTACGACAGAAGAAATAATCGATCAACTTGGTAAACCAGAGAAAATTGACTCGTTTAAAATTCATGACTCGACCAATTTATTTCCAATATATAGACCCTTGACACGATTTATCCCTCATGACAGCGACAATGTTTTAGTCAAGGAACTTTTCTGGAGACAAGGCTCATTTCAAATATATTATTGGTTTATAAAAAGTAGAAATGTCTGGTATTCGAGAGATGGGTTGGTATATGACCCGAATCATGTTGAATTTTAAGTAGAAAACACAATATAAAGTCAATGAAAATTTTCATATTGACTGGGAAAACACATATAAATAACAAAGCTGCTAGCACATAACACACGCTCTTAGGTTTGCAGAAGAAAAGAATGATTTGAGAGGCGAGGTTGATTTCTCTACTTTTGTTGTAAAAAAGCAAGGAATTAACCGGCTATCGAGGGTAAACTAATAACACACGTGAATATAATTCATCATAGGTATAAGACCCAGGTAGCCTAGCTGAAAGACACCAAATAGAATTCTGGTATTCGCAAGACCAATAAGAGTGTTAGTGCATAACAGCTATCGGTTAATTCCAAGCAAAACAGTTTTACAAAAGTATGAAAAAGGTTTTTATTGGAATTGATTTCTCGAAATTAAAATTTGATGCAGCAATTTACAGCGTTGATACAAAAACGATTGTAGTAACAGAAGTATTTAAAAATGAGCAACCAGGTTATATTGCGTTTCTCCAATGGGTGAAAGAAAATAATCCTTACCGAAAATCAGAAATGTTGTTTTGCGGAGAGCATACCGATGTTCATTGGCTGGCTGACCCCGTTTTGACGGGGTAAACTGTGCATTCCGGCATCCCGATAGCTATCGGGAGCTCCCGCATTAGCTTTGCTGATCTTCGATTCACTTTGTCGTTTCACGACAGCGAACGCTCCCGCAACCAACGGTCACGACCAACGGGAGTAAACCGCCAATGCCCATAGCCTCGGTCGTTATGTGTAAGCGTAAAAAAAGGAAGAAACAGAGAAACAAACTGTTTAGACATTGATAAAAAGACTATAAATGCAGAAAGTAAGATTATATTGGGAATTTCACAAAAGCACACTGTTTCTAAATTGGGTTGTTTCTTTAATTTCAATATTATTGACAAAATCATTTTTGTTTGTACCCATAACTATGATGACTGTTGGACCTTTCTTGAGTCTATTTTATAAAGAAATTTCATCGAAGAACGAATACTATTTTTATTATAACAGAGGAATCTCAAAAATTAATTTGATAGTCGTGAATTTGATCTTGAACATACTAACAGGTTTAATTCTATTATATATATTCTTTAAATGTCAAGTATTCTAGAAACAGATAGTGTTTTAAAATCATTTGGTGAAAGACAAGTTCTCACAGACATTTATTTGAGATGTGAAACTGGCGATATCATAGGAATGTTGGGACGTAATGGTTCCGGAAAATCTACGTTTCTAAAAATTCTATTTGGCACATTGACAGCTGACAGAAAATTTATCAGAATTGATGGAAAAGTATTTAGTAATCCTTACAAGACAAAAAATGAATTGTGTTTCTTGCCACAGCACAACTTTTTACCGAAATACTTAAAAGCTGTAAAAGCTGTTGAATTATATCTTGGCAGAGAAGCTGTCGACAACTTCTTTGATGACAAAACACTGACAAAATTAAAGAACAATAAAGTGTCGGAATTATCAGGTGGCGAATTAAGATATATGGAAATTAAGCTTTTATTAAATACAGACTCGAAATTTGTTTTACTCGATGAACCTTTTAATGGCGTTTCTCCACTATTAGTTGGATATATAAAAAGTTTGATAATTGAGTCTTCAAAAACTAAAGGAATAATTTTGACTGACCACGACTATAAAAACGTTTTAGATGTTGCAAACCGATATTGCTTAGTATACGACGGAGGAATTAAAACAATAACAAACAAACAAGAACTCGTTAAATGGGGCTACGTTCCAGCGACAGAAAATATAGATGAATCAAAAACGAACGAAACCCCCGCTAGCGCGGGTCTCCTGACCCGTGCTATTAATGGCTGTAAAGAATGACTGTAAACGGACTTGATATTGCTGAAAGCCAGATTTGAAAACATTGGACAAAAAAGGCTGTTTTGAAGGATTTGCTATGGACACGGGTCAGGAGACCCGCGCCAGCAGAGGGAATCGTTAGCGGTCAGCGTAAAAAAACATAGCAACATTGATATGTAATGACTTTTAAACGATTAGATAAAAAGGATTATAAAAACCTAATGTTAACAAAAGGTGATTCAGAGATAAATCAGAATCATGTGATTCTGCGTTTTATAGATTTTGATTTTAACCCAGATGAAATCACAGATAAACTGGGATTAAAACCCTTATCGATTGCAAGACAAGGTGAAGAATATTTTTTAGGACCAAAGCAAGTTCGTAAGATTTGGGAATTCAATCATTGGGATTATGAACTTAAGACTAAAACGAATGATTTCATTGGTGACACAATTGATAAGTTCTTTAAGGAGTCAATAATTCCACGATTAGATGATATTAAGGAAATAAGTCAGAAAAGCAGAATTACGAGACTTATTATAGTTCAATACTATTATACTGGACATAATCCTGGATATGGATTTGAAAAGGAACAAATAAAAGTATTGGCCGAGATTAATGCTGAGGTTGATATGGATATTTATTGTTTATGTGAAGATGAATAAAAACGCCGAACCGCTAACACACAATATAGCCAATAAGGGTTTCAGTGGTATGCGAAAGTTTGTAGCCCGCTTCAACTTTTCGTGTACCTTGACAGGAAATCGCCCGCAATCCCTTACTGGCCATATTGTCAACCGTTAGCAGCTATGGTAAAAAAATAAGACAATGAAACGAATAGCCTTTATCTCATTATTAATTCTTACGACTATTTCGACTTTTGCACACAAAGAAAGGTGGGATGACCGCAGGAAAGACTGGACAAAATTAATGTTGACAATTTATGACAGCAAAACAGCTGAATACCATAAATTAATTGAAAGCGGGGTTAACGTAAATCAAGTTGCTTCAGGAAAGACCGCCTTAGAAGTTGCAATTATGACACAAAACGAGGACGCTGTGAATGCATTGCTTAAGACAAATAAAATTAAACGTTTTGGTCTGTGTTTAGACTTGGCAGCAGGGCGAGAGAATTTTCGAATTGTAGAATTACTAATCAAATATGGAGCAGACCCGAATAAAAACAGAGAAAATGGACATTCTGTTCTAATGACAGCTGTGAGTTTTGGTTCTTATGACGTAATTGAAACTTTACTTAAACATAATGCAAAAGTAAATCATGCACGAACAGTAGATGGCATGACACCTCTAATGTTTGCTGCATACAACGGAAAAATCCAAAATGTCAAACTATTATTAAGCTATAAAGCTGACAAAAGAATAAAAGACAAAAATGGGAAAACTGCCTTGTATTATGTCGACAACGGACTTTATTCTTCTGAATTAAGCGCAAACATAAAAAATGGATTGAGAAAACTATTGAAATGAAAAACCACAGCTGCTAACACCCGCTCTTAGGTTTGCAGAAGAAAAGAATGATTTGAGAGGCGAGGTTGATTTCTCTACTTTTGTTGTAAAAAAGCAAGGAATTAACCGGCTATCGAGGGTAAACTAATAACACACGTGAATATAATTCCCCGCTAGCGCGGGTCTCCTGACCCGTGCTATTAATGGCTGTAAAGAATGACTGTAAACGGACTTGATATTGCTGAAAGCCAGATTTGAAAACATTGGACAAAAAAAGGCTGTTTTGAAGGATTTGCTATGGACACGGGTCAGGAGACCCGCGCCAGCAGAGGTAAAAAAAATAAAAAACGACTAATTTACAGCATACTAAAACATAAATACGATGACAACGACTTTAATTATTATTATTTCTTTAGCTTTATTTTCAGGTGTAAACGCTCAAGTTTCATACTCCGAGACTGAAATAAAACAGAAATGCGATTCGATTTTAAATGAAGGTGAAAATTTGTATCAATACGAAAGAGCAGCTTGGATAACAAGTGACTTGGCAATTGAAAAAAAAGAAATAAAAAAACAGTTTGGAGGATTATTGATTTACAAGAGAAATGATTCAATTTCAGCGATAGTATTATCAAAGAAAGACTCAAAATGTATTTATGAGGCTGTTTTCAAGACAGACTTTAACAAACCATGTAAGGAATATCTTATCACTAGAGAATTGACTGAAAATGAAACAAATTTACAAAGCTTAAAAACTAAAATGGTTGACGATGCTTTAAAAAATGAAGAGTATCAAGTAACATGTCCTCAAGGCTATAATATTAACATGCAATTAATTCCTTACGATTTAGGATACAAACTATATTTTATATTAGGCACTAACCAATCGAACATAGTTCCATTTGGTAACGATTATGTCTTTTTTGGTGACAAAACAGGAAAAATAACTTCATGGAGAAAGATGCATTCTAGATTGATTTACTCACCGACAGAATTCAACGGAGAAAAGGGAAGAAGTTTAATTCATAGTCATTTAAAACAAGAACCTTTTATTACTGCAACAGACATTTGCACATTCAAATTATACGGAAGTTTATATGGCTTAAATGAATTTGAAGTCCTTTCGACAGGTTTGAAAAAGTATTTTAAATACAAATTAAAAGAGAATCTAATTGAGACACGCGACATGTAACTCGACAACTTAATTGAAAAATCAAACACCTAGCCCATAACACACGCTCTTAGGTTTGCAGAAGAAAAGAATGATTTGAGAGGCGAGGTTGATTTTCCTACTTTTGTTGTAAAAAAGCAAGGAATTAACCGGCTATCGAGGGTAAACTAATAACACGCGTGAATATAATTCATCATAGGTATAAGACCCAGGTAGCCTGGCTGAAAGACACCAAATAGAATTCTGGTATTCGCAAGACCAATAAGAGTGTTAGTGCATAACAGCTATCGGTTAATTCCAAGCAAAACAGTGTTACAAAAGTATGAAAAAGGTTTTTATTGGAATTGATTTCTCAAAATTAAAATTTGATTCAGCAATTTACAGTGTTGATACAAAAGCGATTGTAGTAACAAAAGTTTTTGACAATGAACAATCCGGATATGTGGATTTTCTCCAATGGGTAAAAGCAAATACCCGTTGTCAGAAGTCAGGGATGTTGTTTTGTGGTGAGTATACCGATGTTCATTGGCTGGCTGACCCCGTTTTGACGGGGTAAACTGTGCATTTCGGCATCCCGATAGCTATCGGGAGCTCCTGCATTAGCTTTGCTGATTTTTAATTAGCTTCGCTGATCTTTGATTAGCTTCGCTGATCTTCGATTCACCTTGTCGTTTCACGACAGCGAACGCTCCCGCAACCAACGGTCACGACCAACGGGAGTAAACCGCCAAATGCCATTGCCTCGGTCGTTAGGTGCAAGTTTTAAAAAAAGACCTCGCCACAAATATTATAAATTTAAAAGGGTTAAACATGTCAATAACAAAGGAATTCGAGTTGATAGGAATGCAAAAGGCAAGTGAAGCAGTTGCATATACGTTAAAGGAAATGATAAAATTTGCTCAACCAGGTGTGACAACAAAAGAGCTTGATGAATTTGGAGGAAAACTATTAATGGAGTTTGGTGCAAAATCAGCTCCATTTGTAAGTTATGGCTTCCCTGGTTGGACTTGTATAAGTGTAAATAATGAGTTTTGTCATGGTATCCCGTCTGACCTTAGAATATTACAAGAAGGCGATTTGATAAATATAGATGTTTCTGCTGAGCTAAATGGATTTTTTTCAGACAACGGTGGCTCCTTTGTATTAGGGAATGATCAACACCAATATCAAAATCTCGTTAATGCTTCTAAAGAGATTCTTTACAAAGCTATTCACAATATAAAAGGTGGAGTCCGTATTTCGGATATAGGACTTTTAATTGAAACGGAAGCAAAAAAAAGAGGCTATAAAGTAATCAAAAATTTGACTGGACATGGTGTTGGAAGAAAACTCCATGAAGAACCGAATGAAATACCTAATTTTAGGGACAAATACAATACTTCCCGATTTCGCAAGAACTCAGTTGTTGCTATCGAAACATTTATTTCAACAACTTCAAACTATGCTGAGACTTTAGGAAACGATGGTTGGACTATGATTGGAAATAAAGGAGGGTTTATGGCTCAACATGAACACACTATTATTGTAACTGATGGTAAGCCGATTATCCTCACTGAAATGAACGAGATTTGGAATTAGCAAAAAACTGCGGCTAACACACGCTATGTTCATTGTCAGGCTCACTCCGTTTTGACGGGGTAAACTGTGCATTCCGGCATCCCGATAGCTATCGGGAGCTCCCGCATTAGCTTTGCTGATTTTCAATTAGCTTCGCTGATCTTCGATTCACCTTGTCGTTTCACGACAGCGAACGCTCCCGCACCAACGGTCACAACCAACGGGAGTAAACCGCCAAATGCCCATTGCCTCTGTCGTTGGCTGCAAGTCTCACAAAACGCTTGCAGACTTAGACAAAGCCTACCAGCTAAAAAATGGACTTTTCACGACAATAATTTTGGACTTTTCAAGAAAGCTAAATGAATATTTTTTGCTCATCTTTGCAGCTTAAAATAAATTTATATTATGGCTTCACTAGAAGATTTAAAATGGCGTTACGCTACAAAAAAAATGAACGGACAGACCGTTCCGCAAGAAAAATTAGACTATATACTGGAAGCAGCAAGATTAGCACCTTCTTCTTCCGGATTGCAACAATATCGGGTTTTTGTCATTAAACAAGGTGAAAAACTTAAACAACTCAACGATTTGGTTTTTAAGGATTTTCCTTTTAATCAAAACCAAATTTTATCTTGTTCTCATGTATTGGTTTGGGCGGCTTTTTCCGAATACACCTTCGAGAGGATAAAAACGCCACTTACCCAATCAGCAATATTTCGTGGTCAACCCGAAAACCATTCGGATGAATATATCCAAAGACTTTATGCGCATTACGAATCATTCGATAAAAATTGGCAGGAAAACCATTGTGCCAGGCAAGCTTATTTGTCTTTTGGCATAGCTCTTATGGCTGCTGCCGAGCAAAAGGTAGATGCTACGCCAATGGAGGGTTTTGATAAAACTAAAATGGATGAATTTCTTGGTATTGGTGGTGATTCAGGTCTTAAAAGTGTACTGGCAATGCCCATAGGGTACAGAGATGAAGCCAACGATTGGTTGGTAAATCTAAAGAAATGGAGAGTATCAAAAGAGGAATTTGTAACCGAAATAATGTAAGCTGATGCAAACAAGGAAATTAGGAATAAACGGACCGGAAGTTTCAGCTATATCGATAGGAACAAGCTGGGGAATAAATAGCTTATCAGAATGGCATCAAGCTAAAAAACAATTAAGCCAAACTTTGCATCAGGCAATAAACGCAGGAATTAATTTTATCAATACTGCTGATTTTTATGGTTGTGGGATTAGTGAACTTACGATTGGTGAAGTCATTAAAGAAAGAAGAAAAGACGTATTCATCAGTGTTAAAACAGGTGCAGTCATTAACCCCCACGGACATTTTACAGGACTGGACGGAAGTCCAAAAGCGATAAAAAATTATTGCGCCTATTCACTCAAGCGTTTGGGGGTAGATGAGATTGATTTGTACCAACCTTGCCGCATTGACCCTCAAGTTCCAATTGAGGAAACGGTTGGTGCAATTAAAGATTTGATTTCTGAAGGAAAGGTTAGATATTTAGGACTATCCGAAGCAAATGCGGAGCAATTACAGCGGGCAAATAAAATACATCAGGTATCAGCATTGGAAATTGAATATTCTTTAGCAACGCGGTTTATTGAAAATGAGATTTTACAAGTTGCAAGAAACCTGGGTACAGCTATCGTTCCATATTCTGTTTTCAGCTATGGTTTGCTTACAGGTAAAATGAAATTTCCTTTACCTGGAAATGATTATAAAAATAGGTGGCCACGATTTGAAAGTGTAAATTTGGAGCATAATTTAGAAATGGTAGAACAGCTAAAGGAATTTGCCAAAAGCAAAAATGCAAGCCCAAGCCAAATAGCATTGGCCTGGCTCCTAAATCAAGGCGATGACATTATTCCGATTGTTGGAATGACAAAACCTGAACGGATAACAGAAAATACAGAAGCACTACAAATTAATTTCACAAACAGTGAGCTTCAACTATTAAATGAAACCTTTTTCGAAGGAGCATTTAAAGGAGAACGTTATCCGCCGGCTTTTTTATCCTGGGTTGCTTCGTAAATCAGAACGTCAAAATGAGTATAGATAAAACATCAGAATATGTAAATGCTGAAATTTCGGGAGAACATTTTATTTCCGAACACATTTTCTTTTATATCAAAAAAGGGGAGACAACGTGTTATGACGGAAATCAAACAGTTGTTTTCAAATCGGGTGAGTTTGGACTCATCCGAAAAAACCGCCTTGCGAGATACAGCAAGAGAAAAACAATCAATGATAACGAAACGGTATTTATCCGATTTGATAAAGAATTTCTCCAAAATTTTCAAGAAAAATATAACACTCAAACAGTCTTATTCAAGTCCGAAAGCACATTTATACAATTAAATCCAAATGAGCTGTTGCCTGTTTTTTTTCAATCATTATCCCCTTTAATAAATCAAGGAATAATCAGAGAACCTTTTGCAGATGTTAAGCGTGAAGAATTGCTTCTAATTCTTTTACAGAAACAACCGGAATTAGCCGGTTTGTTTTTTGATTACGGCATTCCACAAAAAATCGATATAGAGGAATTTATCAATAAAAATTACAAATTCAATGTAAGCGTTGAACGCTTTGCATTTTTGACAGGTCGTAGCTTGTCTGCATTTAAGCGTGATTTTAAAGCCATTTTCAATGAAACGCCAAGCCGTTGGTTAGTAAAAAAGCGTTTGCAGGAAGCCTATTTTCTCCTGGAGAAGAAAAAACAAAAACCATCTGACATTTATTTAGAATTGGGTTTTGAAACATTATCCCATTTTTCTTATGCCTTCAAAAAGCAGTTTAGAGTGACACCAACAGAAATTGCCGGACAAGAGAAAGAGACCAGCCGCTAACAAGGTATTGGCAAAAGCAGGAATACTATTGAACTTTTGGCTATATTTGAACTATGGTATTTCTATTGAAGTTTTGTGCTAAGAATCTCCGCCTTCGGCAATACCCAAACCGTTAGTGGTCAGGCTAAGTGCACGAATAAATAACATTGACAATTATGAAAATGAACAGCAATATGAAAACTATCACCACGATTCTATTAGCGGGTATTTTACTTATTTCTTGTAACAATCAAAACACAAACAATATGGCAATAACAGAAAATGAAAAAATCGTAAGACAGTATTATGAATACTTCAATAATCACGAATGGAAAAAAATGGCAGAAATGTACACAGAAGTTTCTGACTTTAAAGACCCTTCACTTGGACAAGGCATTGTAAAACAAACAAGACAACAGATTATTGAAAAATATTCGGGACTAAGTGAAATGTTTCCTGATGTAAAAGATAAGATAGTTCAAATCTATCCATCGGGTTACAAACACATAATAGTTGAATTTATCTCGACCGGAACAGCACCAGACGGCTCAAAATTTGAATTGCCAATCTGTACTATTTTCACAATTGAGAACGGGATTATTACCAAAGACTTCACGTATTATGACAATTTTGAAGACCCAAAACAAGAATAATAAAAGCCCGAATCGCTAACAATGTATATACAAAATAGGCGTGACTGTAGTAAATTCAATGGCTGTAGCCCGCTTAAAATTGTAACGGTTTGACAAGAAACTACCATGCAATTTGCCACGACTTATACAATTTTCCGTTGATGGTAATTTTCCCTATCACGAAAACTTGATTAAATTCTCAAGTTAACGTCAAAATGGGAGCAAGAAAAAAGAGTGAAAATGAGAAATGAAGAGAAATACATAGCATTGATAATTAACCCCAGTTTTTGACGTTAGTCAGAATTTAAGGAGACGACATAAAATTTTGAAAATATTGTGGATATGGCAAAAGAAAAAGTATTATTAGCCGGAGCTACTGGATATTTAGGGCGATTCTTAACCCAGAAACTAATAGAAAAAGATTATGAAACGATAATTGTCGTTCGAAATAAAGAAAAAGTTAAATTAAAAGCTCCAAATCTAGAAATAATTGAAGCTCAAGTAACAAAACCGGATAGCTTAAAAAATATTTGCAAGAATATAGATATAGTAATTAGCACGGTTGGAATTACAAGACAACAAGATGGATTAACTTATATGGATGTCGATTATCAGGCAAATGCAAACCTGATTGATGAAGCTAAAAAAAGTGGTGTTAAAAAATTCATCTACATATCCGTTTTAAACGGAGAAAAACTTAGGAACCTGAAAATTTGTGAGGCAAAAGAAAAATTAGTAGATTATTTAAAATCATCAGGATTAGACTACTGCATTGTTCGACCCAATGGATTTTTCTCGGATATGGCAGACTTTCTTAAAATGGCAAAAGGTGGGAAAGTTTATCTGTTCGGAGACGGAAAACTAAAACTAAATCCAATTCACGGAAAAGATTTAGCGACAGAGGTTGTTAATGCTATCAATCAAGATAAAAATGAATTCAATATTGGTGGACCTGATTTGCTTTCTCAAAACGAAATCGCAGAATTGGCATTGAAAGCATACGGAAAGCAAATTAAGATTGTTCATTTGCCCGATTGGATAAGAAAGGTTGCTCTTTGGTGTGTGCGGACATTTACGAGTTCAAAAACGTATGGTTCGATTGAATTTTTTATGACAACTATGGTTATGGATATGACTGCTCCACAATTTGGAGAAGAAAAATTAGAAAACTTTTTTAATAGCGAGGCGAGAAAATAAATAAAAACTGCACACAACAATGGCTTATAGGCGATAGCGGGTAGATGCTCAATTCGTAGGTTTGTAGCCCCGCCCGGGCATTTTCTCGGTTTTAAAAGTAATACTCACGTAAACCGATACGACCCATAGCCGAGACCATTGGTGGCAATCTTAACAAAACGACAAAATGAGAGTAGGAATATTACTTTTTGAAGATTTTGAAACTTTAGATGTTTTTGGACCTGTTGAAATTCTCGGCAGACTTAAAGAATATTATCAAGTTGATTTTTATTCGGAATTGGGCGAGACTGTAAATAATTCTCATGGAGTCTCCATTGATACAAAAAAACTTGAGGACATTTCTGACGGTGTAGATATCTTTCTTATTCCAGGAGGATCTGGAACAAGAAAAGAGGTTAATAACAAAAATCTTATAGATATTATCAAGCAAATTGCTGAATTAAGTAAGTATGTTCTGACAGTTTGTACCGGGAGTGCATTACTTGCTAAAACTGGAGTATTAGACAATAAGTTTGCAACATCTAACAAAAGAGCATTTGATTGGGTAACTACGAATGGAGAAAAGGTCAAATGGATTAGAAAAGCACGTTGGACAATTGACGATAAATTCTATACATCTTCTGGTGTAAGTGCCGGAATGGACATGACCTTAGGTTTTTTATCAGACACACACGGACTTGAATTTGCCAGAAAAGTAGCTTTTCAAATTGAATATAATTGGCAGGAAGATAAAAATAACGATAAATTTAGTGAACAATAAAAACTACCACCAACACAGTGCATACATCATGCGGGTTTCAGAGCATTTTGCATGTTCATAACTCGCTGGCCCGTGCAGAAACACATGGCAGGAGAAACAATGAAAAATGTTTTTTTGGTTTGCGATAGGAACATTGTTGGCATAGGCACAGAGCAGAGCTCTGCGCCAGCGGGGAAACCAAATGGTTTGTAACAAATGGAGGCGCTTCGAAATTTGATGACACTAACTGGACTAACTATGCTTATAATAAGGATAACGCAAATGGGATAGCAGAAAGTGGAATTATGGATATTGTTATTGACAATCAAGGAGACAAATGGTTTGCAACATTTGGTGGTTTATCTGAATTTGATAGAACGACCTGGACAACGTTTAAAACTCAAACAGATTGGTTAGAATCAGAATCTCCTGTTTTATCGACTGCGATAGATTCAAAAGGTCATAAATGGTTTGGCTCCAATGGCTGGGGCATTTCAGAATTTGATGGGGTGAAATGGACAACTTACACAACAGCCAACAGCATAGTTATTGCTCCAGTCAACGCAATAACCAAAGACACAAATGGGAATTTATGGTTTGGTACAAGTAATGGATTGTTGGAATTGACAAAATGAGAAAACAGTTTCGCTGACAAGTTGGGAAGTCTTTCAGAAGAACAAAAAAACCGACCCCACAACGTCAGCTACCCGCAAGCACGGTAGCAGTGTTTTTCGGTGGACATCTTTCCGCTCGGGCTGCTTTTCGGCTTGACAGGAAATCGCCCGCAATCCGCCTTTGCGCGTAGCTTTCTACGTTGGTGGCATTAAAAAAACAAAAATGATCCGAGAATTCGAATATAGCGATAAATTAGACATTCAAAGATTATTTGAGGAATTGACTGACTCAAGAATTTCAGATTCTGACCTGATGAATCGGTTGGATTTTATCAATAACAGTTCGATTGACTCTTTATCTGTTTATGCTTTAAATAATTCTGTTATTGGTTTATTAGGATTTAGAATACGGGAAAATATGGAGGAAAATAGCCGTTACAGTGAAATTTCTGTAATTGTTGTAGATTCAAATTTTCAAAAACAAGGAATTGGCAAACAATTATTGGAGTTTGCTGAGCAATTAGCAAAAGATTTGAATTGTAAAGGCACTTGGTTAGTAAGTGGATTTGGAAGAAAAGAAAAAAAACACCAATTTTACAAATCATTTGGCTATGTTTCAACAGGATATGAATTTGTAAAACAATAATTTATGTAATATGAGCGTAACAATAAGAAAAGCAACAGAAAGCGATTTTGAGAAAGTCTATCCATTGTTTGAACAACTTTGGCCAAATAAGGAGTTAGATAAAAACGCATTAAGAATTGTGTTTAACCGAGGTGTAAATTCAGACACGGATGAATTATTATGTCTCGACTACTCCAACGAACTGATTGGATTTTGTGCTTATGCAATTGTGAACAATTTGTGGTTAGCCGGATACATATCTTACATGTATGCTATGATAGTTAATGAGACACATAGAGGAAAAGGATTTGGAACAATGTTAATTAAAGAGTCAATAAAAAAATCTAAGGACAAGGGATTGAAACGTTTGGAATTAGATTCTGGATTTCATCGTGAAAAAGCTCATGAATTCTATATGAAACTTGGATTTGAGAAACGAGCATTTTTATTTTCATATCAATTATAACGACGACAAAAAAAATTAATGACCGCCTAATATCCGCTATGGATCATTGGCTGTCTGACGTGTATTTAGCAGGTTTAGCTCTTGCAAACCGGCCGTGCCCATTGCCTCGGTTGTTGTGCCCAATTGTAAAAAAGACGCACATTGAGAGCGATGTTTTTTGATATTTAGATAATATAACTATGATAACTTGTAACAGTTTAGAAGGCAAATTTAGATGTTCTACAAAAGTAAAGGAATTTGAAATTGTATCTGATGCAACTATTGAAAAAGGAGGTCAAGGACAAGGGTTTCGTCCACATGATATTTTGGAAAGTGCATACGCTTCATGTTTGAATATTTTTGTACAAATGCTATGTGAGAAAATGAAAATATCATCGGATAATATTTCGGTAATGGTTGATTTGACTAGATTAGAATCGAAGACTATATTTAATTACTCCATAAAATTTGGAGACAATTTTTCAGAAGGACAAAAAGAGAAGATATTAAAGGCTGTTGAAGGATGTCCAGTAAGAAAAACGCTATCAAAATCTATAGAATTTGAATTAAAGAATGATTTATAAAAAACAACCGGCCACGACAACGTCACTTATAAAACATACGTGTCATAGTTGTGCCTGACGTAAGATTTGAGCAAAACAACAGACATATACAGATAAGTCCCATTGGAACCTGCACAAGGCTTTAAAGGCTCTACAACAGGACTTGTCTACCCGTTAGGCGGCAAGCAGACAAGCAACAATGCAATAGGAAATAGGATTAAAACATAAAAATAAAAGAAGTAAATTTCATGCAGAAAAAGTCTTTAGTGGTAATTGACATTCAAAATGACATTACCAAAAACTACAAAGAAATTATTGACAATGTTAATCGGTCAATAGATTGGGCAGTGGAAAATGAAATTCATGTCGTTTACATAAGGCATTATAACTTATCTGACGGCACAAGGACTTTCAAACCTAATACTCGTGGATCTGAATTAGTTTCGGACATGAAATTGGTTTCCAACAATATTTTTGAAAAATCCAAAGGCAACGCATTGACTAGTGAAGATTTTGCTGACTTTATCAGGAAAAATGAAATAAGTGAATTTTACATTACAGGAGCAGACGCTATTGCTTGCGTGAAATCAACCGTATTTAATATGTGCAAGAAAAACTACAAAGTTACAGTCTTATCAGATTGTATTACGAGTTATGATAAAAGGAAAATTGATGAAATGCTGAATTATTACGAAAAAAATGGCAGTAAAATAATTAAGTTGAACGACTTGTTAGCTTCTAAATAAAAATGACAGCGGCACGTTGGGCGATGGAGAAAAGAAAAAACATGGAACTTAAAGAAACAATTGAAAAAAGACGCACTATTCGAGATTTTCAGAATAAGATTATTCCGATAAATATAATAGAATATGCCATTGAAAATGGATTTAAAGCGCCGACATACAACCATCTTAGAGAATGGGATTTTGTATTAATTAGCAGTTTGCAATCAAAACTAAAACTCATAGAATCCGAGCAACTTGATAAGATAATTGATTATGATGAGCTTGAGGCAATTTTCAGGAATGAAGATACAATTATGAAAGAAATGTATTTGGATGCAATCCCAAAACAGAAAAAGATGATTTTGGATGCTCCATCTATAGTTATTGTTGTTTTTAAGCCTAAGACAAGAGTAGAGAATGCAAAAAAAATCTATGATCTAAATTGTCTTGCATCTGTATGGGCTTGCATTGAGAATTTTTTATTAAGTTTAGCAGAGCATGATGTTTACGGAGTAACGTTTATTCCGCAAAATATAGATATTATAAAGAAAAAGTTAGGAATTCCTGACGAATTGGAAATAGCATCAATAATTCCGATTGGATATAAATCTGATAGTGCTAAAATTCTGAAACAGAATAGAATAAATATCATTGAAAGGATTCATAGTGAGAATTGGTAAAACAGCTACGCCCAACATTATATGAATTTTATTGGGATGGAATTGCTGATTTTAAAGTGGTTACTTCTAATTTAGCTTTTAATGTCTCGATAGGATATCGCTACAAAATCCCCGTTCGACGGAACGGGAGCTACAAGTTAATCGTTCATTCTTATCTTTATGCTGCTCATTTCTGAATGCTGAAAATTAGTCCTATTCGGTTGCTGGCTGTTGGTTCTGTTGCCGACAATTGACAGTGGATTATACAGGCCCGTTTATTTTCTTTTATGGTAAAGAAACCGGAACGGGTCTTGTTATGTATCTGCTCTTGTGCCGGTTTGCAGCCTGTTTCCCGCCGTTTGCAGATTTTATTTTACCCGACAGTTGAAATCCCTCATTTTTGCATTGAAATATGACGCACGGTATCGTTCATCGTGCTGGTAAATACCTTATTCTTCAATGAAACTACGATGGAAAATAACCAATGGTATGCTGTTGATCCTGATAGGATTGTTGCATGTACAGTTGGCGTTGTCGCCTGATGGTGCCGGTCAACAATTTCAGCAGATGGCGGAAACATTCTTTTTTAAAGTCAGCAAAGGATTGGACGAGTTGCCTATTGTGGCAGGAAAAACAAACAGTGAAATTTTTGCCGCGTTCTGGTTCTTTTACTTTGGGCTGTTGCTTATCCCGTTGGGATTGCTTGTTCATAGTATCGAAAAGGAGGGTAGGACTTTGCCCCATTACTTTACGATAGCTTATCTGATAGCTGTACTGATCGGATGTTATATGATTCCGAATTCGGGTATGACCTTTATTATGCTTCCTCATGCCATTTACATGTTGGTTGGCAACTGTGTGAAAAGTAGAAAAACACGTGCTAAATAGATATGTTGATCGGTATGTATAAGTACAAATTTATCCCCGGTCTTCTCTGCATCGCGGCAGCTCTTTGTCTTATGTTCGCTTTGATGGGGTATGCACCTTTCTATGCGCCTTCCTATTTCTTTTGGATCGGGGCCATCCTTTCGCTCGCGGGTCTTGTTTCGCTGCTAAAGCCGTTATCGTTTCTGTTTGTTTTTAACCGCCGTATTGCCATGGTGGTAGTCGGTTGCGGCCTGTTGCTGATAGTTGCGTCGCTTTACTGGCCGGTGCCTACTTATCATGCTGCCGCCAACCGGAAAATAGATGCTTTGTTGCCCGATTACTCCTTTTGCGAGTATCACGAGGCGCTGGTCGATGCACCGCCCGAAGCCGTCAAACGAGCCTTGCAAACCACCGCCGTAGATGATGTTCCGGTTATTCGTCTTCTTACCACCATCAGAGGCATTAACGATCGACATGCAAAAAACAAAAGTACCATTTCTATACAAAAATAGGCGCGTTCGGATACGTTTTCAACTCCCGACTTCACCTTTTTTGTCGTCGATTCAACCGAATTGGTCACGGTAATGCTCCTCAACGCATCGACCGATGTACCGCCGCCACCGGTTAAAACGCCGGAACAGTTTCGGGTATTTCGTAAACCGGGTTATATTAAAGTGGCGATTAATTTCCGCTTTATTCCTCAGCGTAACGGACAAACATTGGTTACGACAGAGACCCGTAACTATGCCATGACAAAGGAAGATGCCCGTGTATTTGCTCGTTACTGGCGTATTATCTATCCTGGCAGCGCCATCATTCGGCGGGTCTGGCTTGATGAGTTGATAAAGCGGGCAGGGAAGATATAATGGTATGCAGTGTGGTATGGACATTCTGCTTTTTGTTTGCTTAATCAGTGGACACCTGTTTTCATATCATATAAACCTGCTAATTGCTTTGTGAAACGAACCATTTTGTGAGTAAACACAAATGCAAAATGCCGGCATTGAGTTTTATAGAATAATTAAAAACAAACTATTTACAATGAAAAGGAACATTCTCTTGGTCAGAACAGCCGGAGTGATCACAACGCTTTTCAGTGTTTTTCATCTCTCTTTTTATTGGTTATTTCATTGGAAAGAACGGCTGAGTTGCCTCGATACAGATACATGGGCCATCTTTCATGCTTTCAACTATGGAATGAACATGATGTTCATTCTCTTTGCCCTGATCTCGCTCTTTATGACGAAAAAACTATTGTCGGAGTCGTTAGGAAAGGTGTTGCTGGTGTTTATGTCGTCCATTTACGTGATGCGTATTATCAGCGAATTTGTACTATGGAGGTGTCAGCAGCCGATGTCGGCCGTAATAATTATTCTATGCCTGCTGCCTGCTGTCTTATATTTACTACCTTTGTTTGGTAAACGCAATAAGCTGCAAGATTGAGATATGCATATTATTCTGAAAGTCATACTTCACCTGTTCTTTTGGACGGTCTTTTTCCTGCTTTCGGGAGCCAACAGTTTCCGTTTGGCGGAAGGAACCGGCTACCTCGTGCAGCACCTGTGGCTCTACCTTTCGGGGGTGTTGTGGGCGGCAAGTTCGTTCTATTATTTTTACTTCTTTTTGTATCGTTACATCGAACAGCATCGGTTTGTTCGTTATCTGGTGCTGTCATTTATCTTTGTTATCGGTATTTCGGTTTTGTTTATTGCCTTTTACCGCCTCGTTGTGTTTCCCAACCATTTCAACGAACCGGTATCCTGGAACTTTACCACCACCTTCGGAACCTATGTTATTGCCAGTTGCGGAAGCTTGTTACGTGGCTTTGTGGTATGGATCGAATCGGTAGGACAGAAGGAAGAACTGCTCAAACGTAACCTGCAACTGGAGCTCGATGCGCTGCGTTCGCAGGTCAATCCTCATTTTCTGTTCAATACGTTGAACAATATCGATGCCCTGATACGTACGCAACCCCGTAAAGCTTCGGAAATGCTCATTACGCTTTCGGATGTGATGCGCTATATGTTGTATCAGACCAAAGCCCCGACGGTTACTCTCGAAATGGAGAGCAAACATTTACAGAATGTGATTGCGCTGCATCGGGTTCGTTTTCAGGAACCCGATTATATTTCGTTTCACACGGAGATAACCGACCCCGGACAGACCATAGCGCCTTTGCTGCTGTTGCCCTTTGTAGAAAATGCCTGTAAGTATACTCATCCCAGAAAGCAGCAGCCTTCTATCGTTGTTTCGATGTGCCAGACGCAGAATCGATTGTCGTTTCAATGTTTGAATGGGTATGACAATGCCGAAACTCCGAATGAGGAGAGTGGCGGTATCGGACTGGAAAATGTAATGAAACGTCTGCAACTGCTCTATCCCGGTAAACATCAATTGGAAATGTCGGACCGTAATAGGGAGTTCTCGGTTCGTTTGACGATCGAACTTTTTTAGAATAAGTATATGATGAAAATCTGTTGCATTGCTGTAGAAGACGAACCACCTGCGCTCGAAAAACTGGTTCGGTTTATTCGCGATACCTCCTGGCTCGAGCTCCTGGCTACCTTTACCAAAAGCATCGATGCAATGGTATATCTCAACGAGAATGAGGTGGATTTGATGTTTCTGGATATCCGCATGCCCGCGATGACCGGCTTGCAACTGCTCGATACGTTGCAACGGAAGCCACAGGTGATTATCACCACAGCCTATACCGAGTATGCCCTGAAAGGGTACGAATACGGCATTGTAGATTATCTGTTGAAGCCGTACTCATTCGAACGGTTTGTGCAGGCCGTGCAGAAAATTAAAACCGATATGCAACCGGGAGTATCGACGCCTGCCAATGCATTTATTTTTGTAAAGATCGATTACCGGATTGTCAGGGTTGACTATGATGATGTTTGGTATATCGAAGGGATGAGAGACTACCGTTGCATTGTGTTGTCGACGGGCAAGATATTGACATCAACTACTTTCAGTGAACTGGAAGCTGCTTTGCCCCGGCATCTGTTTGCCAGGATTCATAAATCGTATATGGTATCGTTGCAAAAAATCAAATTGATAGAACACCACCGAATCTACATGCATGATAAAGTGTTACCGATAGGAGAGACCTACCGGCAGGCATTTTATCAAAGCATCAACAATACGAAATAACAAAAAATACGCTTAAATAATTTGTTTCTAAAATAAAATTTATACCTTTGTACTATGCTTTTGGGCAGTAAAACGTATTATATGAGATTGAGTCTAAATAGTATTGCGGTCATTATTATCGTCATCGGAATCCCTGGGATTTGCCGAAGGTGATAGTTTTGTGCTGCACAAAATAGTTCAACCCCCTTTCGGTAAAAGCCGAAAGGGGGTTTCTTTTTTTATTCACTTAATACATTTGTCTTATGAAAGAAACCGCATCAATCAGTTTTGCACATCGTATGGAGGGAGTTCCCCGTTCGTTTATTCGTGAAATATTAAAAGTTGCCATTTCGCCCGAGGTGATTTCGTTTGCGGGTGGTTTGCCTAACAAAAAACTGTTTCCGTTGGAAGAGTTACAGGCAAGTGCGGTGAAACTGATGTCGGGTTCGGATCGGAATATTTTGCAGTATGCCAATACAGAGGGCTACCTGCCTTTGCGGGAAAAAATTGCCGAACGGTATGCGCACAAGGGATTACAGATCAATCCGCAGAATATTCTAATTACTAACGGATCGCAGCAGGGACTCGATCTGCTGGGAAAAATATTTATCAACGAAGGAGATGCCTTGGTGATGGAAGAACCGGGTTATCTGGGCGCTATTCAGGCATTTTCTATTTTCCATCCCCGCTTTGTAACCGTACCGCTTACCGATGAAGGAATTGATGTCGATTGTTTTCGACAAGCAATAGCAAATGAGAATCCGTGTCTGGCCTATCTGATTCCCAATTTTCAGAATCCATCGGGAATCAGTTACACGGAAGAGCGACGCAAGGAGGTGGCTCGTATTAGTAAGGGGAAGCCGTTGTTTTTGGTGGAAGACGATCCGTATGGCGATATTCGCTTCCAAGGTGAACGAAAAAATTCGTTCTACCATTATCTGCCGGAGCAGACCATCCTGCTTGGAACCTTTTCCAAAACGGTAGTGCCCGCTTTTCGTATGGGATGGATTGTTGCGCCCGATGCCGTAATGGATCGATTGATTGTGGCAAAGCAAGCGGCCGATCTTCATACCGATTATTTCACGCAACGGTTGGTGTATCAATATCTGTCCGATTATGATATCGACTGGCATATTGCACAAATATGTGAAGCGTATGGCCGGCAGGCCGGAGCAATGATGCAGGCCATCGAACACTATTTTCCGAAAGAGATTCAATATACCCATCCCGAAGGGGGAATGTTTCTGTGGCTGACGTTGCCAGAAGGCCGAAATGCGATGGAGTTGTTCGATCTGGCCATCAAAGAGAACGTGGCTTTTGTGCCGGGAAATCCTTTCTATATTGATAAAGCGGAGGTCAATACCTGTCGGCTCAACTTTTCCTGTTCCGACGAAATGGAAATAGAGGAGGGCATCAGACGGCTATCCGGCGTGTTGGCAACGCTTGGTTGATGATCATCATTGATTATACGTTTTGCGATTGCATTATGGAGCTTACAAAGCCCATGGTGAGTCCGGCAATCATAAAAGCGATTACGAAGATAATAGAGATTATAACCATTACTCCGGTAGCAATGTAATAAAATTTCAGATACTTGAACGCATCTTCCATATCGCTGCTATTTTTGCCGGCTACTGCTTTTTTTGTGAGATTTGAGAAACGAACCAAAAACCACATCGGAACAAAAGTCAGTATGGCAGCCAGTAAGTATGCAACTCCTATCATACCTGCTCCCGGCACGGTGCCCTTTGCGCCGCCAAGCAATAACACCACGGCCAACAAAGCCAGCAGTATGGCCATAGCAATAGAAAAAACGGCAATAAATTTCGACCATTTACGCATTTCATTCAGGTGAAGCAATGCCGCATCGGTTATTTCAATACTGTTTTTGATAGCCTCTGTTTTTTGTACATCGGCAGCCTCTTTGGGTTTTTCAACATAATAGTCCATATATGTAAAGGTAAGGTTATGATTACGTATTATTTCGTGTTTTAATATCGTTTACTCGGTTGTGTCAGATCCATTGTTTATGCTGTTGTTCAATTGCCTGTTTAAATGGAGTTGATTTGTCACAATCTGTCGATAAATCAACAGTTGTTATCATTAGATATTACAAATATACGATTTCAAATGTTCTTTTTTCATACGTAAAGGACGATCCATAGAAATATTTATGATGCAAATTGTATTTGTAACTCGTTATCAAATAAATACAAGTGAAAATAAAACAATGTTCGGTATGCAAAAAAAGAGCGAAAAGCAAGTTGTAATCTGAGCTAAAACTCCTATTTTTGAGACAAAATTACAATAAAACAATATTTACACATGAAGAAAACTTTCTTAACCCTTTTATGTACGCTGCCTATTGCCGTTTTTGCACAGCAGAATTACACTGTAGCCGGTAAAGTTGGGCAGCTGAACGCTCCGGCTAAGGTTTATTTACTGCATCAAGATAATAATAAAATTGTGATCGATTCGGCGAAAATAGTAAACGGAAGTTTTACTTTTAAAGGCACTATAGAAGAACCTACTGCAGCACGGTTTGTATTGGATCACGCAGGAACCGGAATTAAAAAACAGCAGAAAGACCAATTGAATATCTATCTGGAAGCCGGCATCATCACTATTCAAAGCAAAGATTCTGTCGTCAATGCGTCTATCGGCGGTTCGAAGATCAATGCATTGAATCTGCAATTACAAAAGACTCTTGAGCCGATTACCCGTAAAGAGAAAGTGCTGTATGCCGATTATTTGGCTGCAACATCCGAACAGCGTCAGTCGAAAGAGTTTATGGCCGGTATTGAGCAGAGAGACGAAGCTATTGAAGTTGAAAAAAGTCAGGTGCTCAAAGCGTTCATAAAGGCAAATCCGGCCAGTTTTCTGAGTTTGGACATTTTAAAATCAATTGCCAACACTAGTACAGATGCTTCGCAACTTGAATCTACATTCAATACTCTGACTCCGGGAATTAAAAATACCAAAAGTGGAAAAGAACTTGCTGTGGCTATTGGCAGGATGAAAGCTACTGCTATTGGTTCTATTGCACCCGATTTCACGATGAACGATCCAGAAGGAAAATCCATTACATTGTCCGGTTTTAGGGGAAAATACCTCTTACTCGATTTCTGGGCGTCATGGTGCGGCCCTTGTCGTCGCGAGAATCCGAATGTTGTAGCTGCATTCAATCATTTCAAAGACAAGAATTTTACCATTTTGGGCGTCTCTCTCGATAATGAAAACGGAAAAGAGGCCTGGTTGGCGGCGATCAAAAAAGACGGGTTGGTATGGAATCATGTTTCCGACCTGAAATATTGGAACAGTGCTGCTGCTCAGCTTTATCAGGTACACTCTATTCCTCAGAATTTCCTACTGGATCCGACAGGAAAAATCGTAGCTAAAAACCTTAGGGGAGAAGATCTGGAAAAGAAATTAAGTGAGCTTTTGGACCACAAATAAGCAATCCAAACCAATAAAAAGAGCGGAAATGAGAAAAATCATTTTCGCTCTTTTCATATTTCGACAGGTAGAGATATGCTAAAATAGCCTTGAATTTATCTCTGTTTTAGATCGCCAATATGCCCTGTTGTAACAGACGGAATCTCCACGGAGCTGTTACTTGACCACCTGAAATTTGGTCTTATGCCGATCGATTAGAAATAGGCTTGTGGTGAGATATTTATTGATTTTGTAATTTAAAACAAGAGCGGTCATACCATCCATATCTTTGGAAAACGCTATGGTGTTTTGTCTATTAACTCAAGAAATAGACTAAAAAAACATTAATATGCATCGATTTTTTAAAAAATAGATTATCTTTGAATTCCTTTTCTTTAGGGTAAGAAAGTCGTTCTTTAGCAGACTTCGACAAAAGTACCTGAACTACCCGAAATCCAATCTAGAGAGTTTAATAAAGAGTGAGTGTCCGATTCGGAACAAGCTAAGCCATTGGCGAAGCGAGTGTACTTAATTCATTTATTACGCTTATGTTTTTAAGGCAATTAATCATATTGATTTTGATGTTATGTTCGTTGTCGGCTATGGCTGCGGCGCTTCCTGCTGACAGGTTCAGTTTAAGTGGAATCATTAAAGATGCAGCCAACGGAGAAGTGATGACGGGAGTGAATGTGTATATTCGAGAGTTGAAAAGTGGAGCAGTAACCAATAATTACGGATTTTATTCGGTCACGGTTCCTCGTGGAAAATACACAGTCGAAATTTCCTATTTAGGCTACCAGACTCTGGTAAAGAAAGTGAATTTGATGATGTCGCAGAAAGTAGATGTGGAGCTGAGGGAACGAGCCAAAGAAATAGCTGAAATAGAGGTAAAATCTCAGCGTAAGGATATGAACCAAGCATTAAATTCGATGGGAGCCGAACAAGTCTCCATCAATGCAATACGTAAGATACCTGCACTGATGGGCGAAGTAGATCTTCTGAAAGTAGTGCAGTTGTTACCCGGAGTGGTTTCTGCGGGCGAAGGAACATCCAATTTTAGCGTGCGGGGTGGTGGCATCGATCAGAATCTTATAGTTCTTGACGATGCCACTATTTATAATGCATCTCACATGATGGGTTTCTTTTCGGTATTCAACAACGATGCTATCCGGAATATGACGCTTTACAAAGGAGATATTCCAGCCTCATACGGAGGGCGACTTTCGTCGTTGCTCGATGTACATACCAAAGACGGTAATTCGAAAACATTTGCCGGTAGTGGTGGTGTCGGCTTGATATCAACCAGACTAACACTTGAAGGGCCGCTGGTTTCGGACAAAGTGTCGTGTATCGTTTCGGCACGACGCACGTATGCCGATTTGTTTCTGAAGATGTCTCCCAATAAAGATCTTCGGGATAACAAACTCTATTTTTATGATTTCAATGCCAAATTGAACTATCGGATCGACGATAGAAACCGCATCGCAATTTCCGGTTATATGGGTGAAGATGTATTTAAAAATAGTTATGTAGGGTTTCACTTTGGAAATGCGGCAGCACTCCTTCGCTGGAATCATATTTTTTCGCAAAAAATTTACAGTAATTTGTCATTGAACTACAGTCGCTATAAGTACAATCTTCAATCCGAAATCAGCGACAATGATAATTTTGACTGGCGTTACTCCATGCGGGATTTCTCACTGAAACATGATTTTTCCTGGTTTTTGATACCAGAGCATACCATTAAGTTCGGTTATGCCGGAATATATCACAGGTTGAGCCCCGGGAACGTGACTTCTACAGCAGGTATGGGTGCCGATAGTAAATTTATATTGCCAGATATTAATGCTGTTAAGGCATCAATCTATTTGTCGGATGAGTGCCGATTATCGAATCGTTTGTCGGTAAAAGCCGGTTTTCGCTTTACCGTATTTGCGAGTATCGGTACCGGAACGGTATATAATTACGACCAAAATTACAATGTAATCGATTCGACTGTATATAAAACAGGACAGATTATAAAAACTTATTATCGTTTATCTCCCCGATTAGGGCTTACGTATCGTATCGATGAACAATCATCGATGAAAGCCAGCTATGCACGTACCAACCAGTTTTTGCAAATGGCCTCCAATTCAACGGCAGGTACTCCACTCGATCTTTGGTTTACTGCTGGTAAGAACATTCGTCCGCAGACATGCGATCAATTTGCATGGGGCTATTTTCGTAATTTTTTTCATCATAAGCTGGAAACATCCGTAGAGTTCTTCTACAAATCGTTGCAGCATACTATCGATTTTAAGGATCATGCACGGTTATTCCTCAATCCAAAGCTTGACGGAGAATTGCGGCTTGGACATTCGCATGCTTATGGTGTCGAATTTCAGTTGGAAAAAAATGAAGACAAGCTCACCGGTTGGATTAGTTATACTTATTCCCGCTCACGAAATACCATCTATGGAATCAATGATAATAAATCGTATCCTTCACCCTACGAACGTCCTCATACAATATACATCGTTGGAAATTACGAACTAAGCCGGGCTCTCTCTGTGGGAACAAACTTTGTGTATACGACAGGGCAACCAATCACTTATCCTGTAGGACGTATGGAAATAGAAGGTGTTATAGTTCCCATATATTCGAAACGTAATGCATACCGGATGCCTGATTACCATCGGCTCGATCTGTCGTTAACATGGAAACCCCAGACTAAAAAGCCTCATAAATGGCAAGGAGAGTGGAATGTTTCGGTATATAATGCTTATGGGCATAAAAATGCATGGGCAATTAATTTTGAAAAAGATCCAAATAATCCGTATAAGACCAGGGCAAAAATGACATATTTATTTGCAACAGTACCTTCTATATCGTACAACTTTAAATTTTAGACAGATGAATACCACGCGATTTTTCTTTGCCGTTTTAGTTCTGTCGGCAATGTTGTTTGTGGCCTGTACAACCGATTTTGATGTACAACTTGACAGCATATCACCCGAGCTGGTCGTTGATGGTGCTGTTACTACCGATACTACCGCTCACACTGTTTATCTGAAAAAAACAGGAGCTTATTTCTGCGATCAACCCGCAGATGTGGTCACAGGAGCTATGGTTACACTTAGTGATGGACTAAATACCGTTGTTCTGAAGGAAGACAGCACGGAGAAAGGTGCTTATAGAACGGCGGCCAACTATTATGGTATCGTAGGACGCACTTATACACTGACGATTGGTAGTGTGGATATCAACAACGATGGCAAGAAAGAGACGTATACCGCGTCCAGTATCATAGAGGAAGTACCTTCGGTCGAGAAGATTAATGTAAGTAAAGAAATCGTTTTTTACGAAAATGTGTGGGCGATAAATGTATGGATGCATGATCCGGCCGGTATCTCAAACTATTATCTCACCAAAGCTTTTAAAAACGATGTGTGTTTGTCGGATACCATTACAGAATGGAATATAATGACTGATTCTTTTTTTAATGGTGTTGATTTATGTAACAGAACTATTATGTATTTGCCTTCGAATATCAAAACAGAGAAAATTCATAGCGGCGATAAGGTCGGATTGGAATTATGTGGCATAAGCGAAGATTATTACAGTTTTATAAGTGAAGTACAACAAGAGGCTGGTGAACGAAACCCCTTGTTCGGTGGACAACCTGCTAATGTTCGCACCAATGTCAAACAAATTTTTCCAACGAATACAACAGGGAGTCCCAGAGGTTATTTTGCTGCTTATTCCATCTCTCGCGCCCAAACCATATACCAATGAAGATAACAGGAGGAGGTTGTCATCACGCAAAGAACGGCATATTCGTAGAAGAAATCAACGAATATGCCGTTTCATTTTTTTGACTTTCGATACATGGAAAATATTGTAACTTTGTACCGTTTTCGATTGAAAATCTTTAGAAAACAGTATAATTCAACATAAATAACGATGGATGAAATATTCCCTTTGGTAGATGAACAGGGAAATGTAACAGGGAAAGCTACCCGTAGCCAATGCCATGGAGGAACTTTTTGGCTCCATCCTGTAGTGCATCTTCATATTTTCAACAGTAGTGGTGAACTATTTTTGCAAAAGAGGTCGATGACCAAGGATACGCAACCCGGAAAATGGGATACAGCGGTAGGTGGTCATGTCGATTACGGAGAAACTGTGGAGACGGCATTGAAGCGGGAGGCTTTTGAAGAACTCGGTGTTACGGAATTTGTTCCGACTCCGGTCGCCCGTTATGTGTGGCAATCGGCAGTAGAAAAAGAGCTTGTAAATGCATACCGAACAATATACGACGGGGAGTTCGTGCTCGACTACAATGAATTGGACGAAGGTCGGTTTTGGTCAATAAGTGAGATTCGCAACTCGTTGGGAAAAGGGATATTTACTCCCAATTTTGAACATGATTTTCAATTGGTAACGGAATCGCTACCTCAATAAGTTTCATGCAACGAATCGTATTGTGTGTCCGTTTGGCCTTGCCGAAAGCTACGCATACCATTGTATGGCTACTGAAGCTGATGTTGCCGGTAGCTTTACTTGTGAGTTTTTTGCAGTATTGGGGCGTGATGGGCTGGCTGTCGGGCTATTTATCTCCGGTCTTTATTCATATCGGATTGCCCGGAGTTTCGGCTATCGTTTTTATTACAAGTCTTTTTCTGCCTCTGTATTCGGTATTGGCTGTTATTGCCACACTCACACTGGGGATGCGTGAAGTGACTATTCTGGCCATCATGTGTCTTATTTCTCATAGCCTGATTATTGAGACGGCAGTGCAAAAACGTACCGGTTCGTCGGTATTCAATATGTTGGTGGTACGCGTCGGTATGAGTTTTATTGCTGCCGTGTTGTTGAATTGGCTCTTGCCGACAACCGGTTTTGCCGTATCGCATTCAACGGAGCAGATGCTACGGCTTACGGCAGTATGGGATGTTTTATTGCAGTGGGCGAAAACTTCTATGATATTGACTATTAAGGTTTCATTAATTTTGTATGGACTGTTTATATTTCAAAATATACTTAACGAATATAACTGGCTTAATAAGATTTCAATTTTCTTCGCGCCATTAATGCAATTTTTCGGTCTGTCAAGAGAAGTCTCTTTTCTCTGGTTTGTGGCTCAGACACTTGGGCTGGCTTACGGGTCTGCAGTGGTTATCGAGCAAGTGGAGACGGGAATGGTAGAGAAGAAGGATGCCAATATGCTTAATTATCATATTGCGGTCAATCACTCATTACTGGAAGATACGTTACTCTTTGCATCGATAGGAGTTTCGGTTTTATGGATCGTGGTGCCTCGTATTGGTCTGGCTTTGTTGCTTGTTTGGGGCATTCATGCCTTCCGGCGAATATTTCCGACAGTAAAATTATAATGATAAAATAAAAATAGATACTATGCTGAAATATAAGTTTTTAATTTTGTTTATGTCGGTTGCTACTTTCGGTATGGCACAACGACAACTATCCATGCCTCCCAACTATAATTTGTTGCGTAGAACTATTTTTGATGCAAAATCGGACTGCTATTTTCCAAAGTTGATGCAGCGTTTTTTGGCAAACGATACGACTATGACAACCGATCAGGTTCGTTCGCTTTACTATGGCTATACGTTGCAGAAAGAATACAAGCCATATTACCACAATGCAAAGGATTCTCTCTTATTTACTTATGCTCGGAAAGTAAATAAAACGACTGCCGATTGCGACACCATTATCCGACTTACACGTCAATCGCTGGCCGTGTTTCCACTCGATCTATATAAGCTCAATCAACTGGCCTATGCCTATCATATGACTGGAAGAAATGATCTGGCACATCTCTACACTTTAAAATCCAAACAGTTGGCAAGGGCAATCTTTTCTACTGGTAATGGCCGGACGCAGATGACCGCCTGGCATGTGATTTCTGTGTCTGACGAATATGAACTGATTTACCTGCTGGGATTATTTCCTGTCGATCAGCGTTTTGTTTATAGTAATTGCGATTTTATATCGGTTGCTAAGAACAGGTTGAAAGTCAATGGATTTTATTTTAATATTAAGCGTTTGATTGATGTCAATGGTTCGATGCCGTCGTCTAATTGATTGCATTGGCAAGGAGGATGCTACTTAATCTTATCTGAAATATCATGCTGAAAAACACAACCGCTTCCTTGAATATCAATATCAAAATACTGTTTTAAAGCATGATACTACAACCAATTACGGAATTTATAAATCAACATTCATACCCTGAGTTTAAATTAAAGGCTGTCTTATTCGATATGGACGGCGTGCTTTTCGATTCGATGCCGGCACATGCCGAAGCCTGGGTGAGAGCCATTAGAAAGATCGGATTGCCATTTACACACTACGAAGCGTATATGCACGAAGGAAGAACCGGAACCGGAACGATCAACGGTATTTTCCAGCGTGAATGGGGACGAAGCGCAACCTCGGAAGAAGAGAAGGCGATATATACACATAAAAGTAAAGAGTTCAGGGAGTTGAGCCGTACGATACCGATGCCTTTTGCGGGTGAGCTTTTAAATAAACTGAAGAACAAAGGACTGGACATTATTTTGGTAACCGGCTCCGGACAAGCCAGTTTGCTCGATAGTCTGGAGGTATATTATCCCGGTATTTTTTGCCAGGAGAAGATGGTGACGGCCTTCGATGTTAAGTACGGCAAGCCCAATCCGGAACCCTACCTGATGGGATTGCAAAAAGCCGGTGTCAAACCCTGGGAAGCCGTGGTGGTAGAGAATGCCCCGTTGGGGGTAGAGGCTGCCAAAGGTGCCGGAATTTTTACGGTGGCCATCAATACCGGTATTCTCGAAGATGAGGTGTTGGTCGATGCCGGAGCAAATATTGTTTTGCCGGGAATGCAGGAACTTTACAACGAGTGGGATATTCTGTTTTAGTTATAAACCGAGCGATTATTATTGCCATTATGATGAAAACTATCGAAAAAATAGCACAAAACAAGCATTACGCAGCCATCGATCTGGGAAATCTGGAAGAGATACTGCAATACACGTTGATTCATCCTGTCAGCAAACGGGAGATCGAAGGTAAAGTCTTTGTGAAGGATGCAACAGGAGCGACCGGAACGGAAATTTCGTTCAATATGTTGCCTCCGCATACCGAGGTACCCTATTTTCATATCCACAACAAAAACGAAGAGACCTATATCTTTCTGAAAGGGTCAGGCTTTTATCAGGTGGACGACGACTGTTTTCCCATCAAAGAGGGAAGCGTGGTACGTGTGGCTCCGCAGGGAAACCGCGGTATGTGCAATACATCCGATGAACCGATGATCTACATTGCCATTCAATCGAAAGAAAATTCGCTGGAAGAACATACTTCCGCCGACGGTACACGGATACCTACTGAACCGAAATGGAAACGTTAGGTTTAAGTGGTAAGGTATAAGGTGTAAGAAGTAAGATGTAAGTGGCAAGTAATAGTCTTATTTGTTTTTGTTAATCAGTGTATTATGAAAACTCAACTACAACGGATATTACCGGATGCAGATTTGTCGGACGTGGTGGCAGTGCTGAGAAGTGCGCATGGAACGGTGGCGCGACAATTCGGCTTTACACAGGAGACCAACCCGACAAACAGTGCTTTTATCGATGCGGAAACGTTGCGCGGACAATTAGAGAAGGGCATTGAACTGTACCTGATGACTGATGATCATGTTCCTGTCGGATGTATTGCCATTGAAGAATCGAAAACCGAAGCCGAAACGTTTTATATTGAAAAGGTCTCGGTGGTACCCGATTGCCGGAACCGTGGATTGGGAGTGGAATTGATGAATTTTGCCACATCTTTGATCGGGAGTCGGGGAGGGAAGCATATCGGCGTTGCATTGATTAATGAGCATGAAAAACTGAAAGCGTGGTACCAACAGCAAGGCTTCAGAGAGGTGATTGTAAAAGAATACGCGCATTTGCCTTTCAACGTGTGTTTTATGAGTAAGGAAATATAATTCCATCTGACTGTGGAACTAATGAGTAATAATGAAAAAAGTAGGAATGAAGCTGTCTTTGTTCTTTACTCTTTGCTCTATTTGAATGATTGACTATAATTTACCCAACGATATCGGTCTGGTTCTCGAAGGTGGTGGCTTCAGAGGAATGTATACCGCCGGAGTATTGGACTCGTTTCTTCAGCAAGAACTCTATTTTAAGTATCTTATTGGAGTCTCTGCCGGAGCTGATTACGGTGCGTCGTATGTGTCGCGGCAGTTCGGACGCAATCTTGCGGTCAACGAATATGTCTCCGATCCCAACTATTGCAGTTGGTTTCACCTGCTGTCGAAAGGAGAGTATTTTAACGATGATTTTGTCTATCGTTATTTACCGGAACATTTGGTTCCTTTTGATTTTGAGGCTTTTTCGTCGGGTAATGTTACGATGAAGGTTGGTCTGACCGATTGCAATACCGGTAAGGCCGCATTCAAAGTGTTGGATGCTACGGATAAAAAGCGTTTTGCAACGTTGCTTTCGGCCACCTCTTCGCTTCCTGTCATTGCCAGACCCAAGCAGATCGACAAGGAACTCTACCTGGACGGTGGTATTTCCGATTCGATTCCCGTGCAGCAGGCTTTCAACGATGGATACAAACGTTTGGTGGTGATTCTTACCCGTGATGCCGCTTATCGGAAAGATCAGGTAAAATTCCTTCCGTTCTGGAAACACCATTACCGTCACTATCCGCGTTTGGCCGAAGCCATTATCAACCGCGCAGCCCAGTATAACCAAACGCTGGATCTGATTGCGAAACTGGAAAAAGAGGGTAGTATCTATGTAATCCGTCCCAATGAAACGCTTCCTGTTTCGCGCATGGAAAATAAGCCGAAACGTCTTGAGAAAGTCTATTATATGGGTCTGGAACAGATGAATAAAGAGATAGACCGGCTGAAAGAGTGGATCGGAATTTAATTTGAAAATGTGGGAATTTGAAAATTTGAAAATGAAGTCAAGACCACTTCAATGATATAATCTGCCAACTGAATGTGCATGGCATAACTACATGATTAATTTGAGTATGAGTAGAAATCTGAAACAAGCCGCGATATTGTCCTTCTTTTTGCTGGGCATATTTTCTTTTAGTAATGCGCAGTCTGTCGATCCGATGGTGTCGCATATCGATTCGACCGAAACGCCGGGTCATGATTTTTTTCTGTATGCCAATGGAAAATGGTTTAAGCAGAATCCTATTCCTGCCAGTGAAACATCGAATGGTATTTTCCAGATGATTCAGGATACCATTAACGCCCAGATACACGATGTGTGTGTGTCGTCGGCCGGGATGAAGAACAGCGTGAAAGGGAGTGCCCGTCAGAAAATCGGTGATCTCTTCTTTACCGGCATGGACTCCGTGTCGTTGAACCGGATGGGAATTGCTCCGCTCAAATCCGATTTGGACCGGATTAATCAAATCTCTTCGGTTAGCCAGTTGATGACTACGGCGGCTTACTTAAGAACGATCGGTGCCGGTTCTATGTATAGTCTTGCCGTGGGACAGGACGATAAAATAAGCAGTAAACATGCCGTATTTGTCGGTCAGGGAGGATTGAGCCTGCCCGATCGCGAGTACTATTTTGCCACCGATGCCCGTGCGGCCAAAGTGCGTGAAGCGTTTATGACTTATGCCCGTAAAATGTTCGGTTTGATGGGTTATAGCGAAGCTCAGGCGAAGGTAGCTGCTGATGAGGTGATGAAACTGGAAACGACTCTGGCCAAGGTTTCGCGTAAACGCGAGGATACCCGCGACCCGTTGTTGAATTACAATAAAATGACTTTTGCCAAACTGGCATCCGAAAATCCTTCGCTGGAGTTGAAACAGTCATTGACGATTGTGGGCCTGCCCAAAGTAGACTCGATTATTGTAGGGCAACCCGAATTTGTGACGGCTCTCAACGGTTACATTAAAACTATGCCGCTATCGGCCTGGAAATCGTATCTGAAGTTGCGCCTGATGAGTGCTTATGCTGATTATCTCGACGATAAAACATTTGCAATTGTCTTTGAATACAGTTCGGCATTGAGAGGAACTACCGAACCCCGTCCCCGCTGGAAACGTGTAACCGAAGAGGTGGATGGTTCGTTGGGTGATCTGGTCGGTCAGGTGTATGTGAAAGATTACCTGCCGAAAGGAACCAAAGAGAAGCTGATGGAGATCGGTACCGAAATCAAGAAGGTGTATGCCGAACGCATCAAAAACCTCGACTGGATGTCGCCTGACACCAAGATCAAAGCGCTTCACAAATTAGACGTGATGATAATGAAAGTGGGTTATCCCGACAAATGGAAGGATATGAGTAAGCTGCAGATAGACAAAAGCTCGTATGCAGCCAATATGAAGCACGTTGCTCAATGGCAATATAACTATATGATTTCCAAATATGGCAAACCGGTCGATCGTACCGAATGGGATATGCAGCCGCAAACCTACAACGCGTACTATAATCCTTCGAATAACGAAATTGTGGTACCGGGTTGTAACATCATTGTGCCGGGATACGAACGCAAGATGGCCGACGATGCCATTCTTTACTCTATTATCGGCGGGTCTACTTTCGGTCACGAAATGACACACGGTTTCGACGATCAGGGGGCGAAATACGATTCCAATGGTAACCTTGCCAACTGGTGGACTACCGAAGACAGTACTAAATTCTTTACCAAGACGAAGATGATTGTGGCTCAGTTCAACAAATATGTTGCGGTGGACAGCCTGCATGTAAACGGTGAGATGACGCAGGGCGAAAATATTGCCGATTTGGGTGGTGTTGCTATGGGTTATGAGGCCTTTAAAAAGACGGCACAATATAAAAACAATCAGGTAATCGGTGGCTTGACTCCCGATAAACGCTTTTTCCTTGGTTACGGAATGGCCTGGATGGTCAATATTCGTCCCGAAGCGCTAGCCAATCAGGTTCGCAGCGACGTACATTCACCCGCTCGTTTCCGTATCAACGGCCCGCTTTCCGATATCGATGCTTTCTATAAAATATTCGATGTCAAACCGGGCGATGCCATGTGGATTCCCGAAGAGCAACGCGTGAAGATCTGGTAATCGTTCGTTTGAACGACCGGATTCTTTACTAAACAATTCAATCCACGGATTCAACGATTTATGCGTTGATCCGTGGATTTTTTTATCTTTATAAAATCTTTATATCCGCCGCTCACATCTTTATTTTCTCCTTACACCTTCTGGTATACATTTGCATCGAAAACAATGCGAATGATCATTTATAGAAAAATAAAGAAACAATGAGTACTTTTATTCAACTCGCTCTCTTTTTGGGCGCTCTCATCCTGCTGACTCCCGTCCTGGGAAAATATATGAAGCAAGTAATCAGCGGAGAAAATCACATACTGACACCCGTCCTCGGGTGGCTCGAACGGAGTATTTATCGTGTTTGCGGTATCGATCCGCAGGAGGATATGAACTGGAAAAAATACCTGGCGAGTCTGCTATGGTTTAACTTTTTCGGTTTTGTCATTGTCTTTGCTTTGCAGTTGACACAGGCGTGGTTGCCATTTAATCCGGCAAAAGTGCCGAATACCTCTTGGCATCTGGCTCTGAATACCGCTATCAGTTTTGTGACCAACACCAATTGGCAATCGTACAGTGGCGAAAGCACGATGAGTTATCTTACTCAGATGGCAGCGCTTGGCGTGCAGAATTTTCTGAGCGCGGCAACCGGTCTGGCTGTATTAATAGCACTAATGAAAGGCCTGATCAAAAACACGAAACAACAACTCGGAAACTTTTGGGTCGACCTTACCCGTTCGGTGATCTATATTTTATTGCCGTTGTCGATTGTTTTTGCGTTAATTCTCGTAGGGCAGGGCGTTGTGCAAACATTCTCTTCCTATACCGACACTACAACGCTGGAAGGTGTTAAGCAGGTGATTCCGCTTGGTCCGGCAGCCTCTCAGATTGCCATCAAACAACTCGGCACCAATGGCGGAGGCTTCTTCGGCGTAAACAGCGCTCATCCGTTTGAAAATCCGACACCTTTCTCCAATTTTCTGGAGATGTTGGCCATTCTGCTTATTCCGGCCGCCTTGACCTATACGTATGGACTCTTTATCGGTTCCAAAAAACAGGGATGGACGCTATTCGGTGCCATGCTGATTATTCTGTGCGTGGGTTTGGGCGTATCGCTTTATGCCGAATACGCGGCCAATCCGGCGCTGCATATTGCCGGGTCGATGGAGGGAAAAGAGACCCGGTTTGGAATTGTCAATAGTATTATCTGGTCTACATCCACCACGGTAGCCTCCAACGGTTCAGTAAATGCCATGCACGACAGTCTCTCTCCGCTGGCCGGATTGGTGGCTATGTTCAATATGATGTTGGGCGAAGTGGTTTTTGGGGGCGTTGGTTCCGGTTTGTACGGCATGATAGCCTTTGTGATTCTGACGGTGTTTATCGCCGGATTGATGGTGGGACGTACTCCCGAATACTTGGGTAAGAAGATCGAATCGTTCGAAGTGCGGATGGCGTTGATTGCTGTGCTGGCTCCGGCGGTATGCATATTGGCTTTCACGGCCATAGCGGTTAGTGCACATGCTGGTCTTGCCGGGTTGAACAACAAAGGGCCGCACGGATTGTCGGAAATTCTCTATGCCTTTACTTCGGCTTGTGCAAACAATGGTAGCGCTTTTGCCGGACTAACCACCAATACCCCGTTTTATAACGTGCTATTGTCGATATGCATGTTGGTGGGGCGCTTCGGGGTTATTATTCCGATGATGGCCATTGCCGGCAGCATGGCGGGCAAAAAGGTTACGCCGGTATCTTCGGGTACTTTTCATACAGATAACGGGATGTTTCTTATTTTGTTGATCGGAGTAATCATCATTGTCGGCGGATTGACTTTCTTCCCTGCTCTTTCATTGGGGCCGATTCTGGAACATCTGTTGATGCAGGCGGGAATGACGTTTTGATTTGAAAATTTGAAAATTTGAGAATTTGAAAATGAGGAAATGAAATCTGTAATGTCTGAAACATTAAACATTAAACTTTGAACAATCAATGAGTACACAAGATAAAACATCGTCGCAGCTATTTAACCGGAAATTAATTGTTCCGGCGCTGAAAGACGCAGTTGTAAAGCTGCATCCGGCCAAACTGATCCAAAATCCAATCATCTTTATCGTTGGACTGGGTGCCGTACTGACAACCGGAATTGTTGTCGCAAATCTGTTTGCCGGCCACTTTTCCTCCTTCGATTTCCAGATTACCGTCTGGTTGTGGTTTACCGTTTTGTTTGCCAACTTCTCCGAAGCCATTGCCGAGGGTAGGGGAAAGGCACAGGCCGAGACCCTGAAAAAGAGTCGCACACAAACCAAAGCCCGCCGGATGAAAGGCGATAAGGAAGAGGTGGTTTGGGCAACCGAACTGACCCGGGGCAATCTGGTGGTTTGTGAAACAGGGGATGTAATTCCTGCCGACGGTGATGTGATCGAAGGTATTGCCAGCGTGGACGAATCGGCCATTACCGGCGAATCGGCACCTGTGATCCGCGAAAGTGGCGGCGACCGGTGCGCGGTAACCGGCGGCACCAAGGTGCTGAGTGACAAAATCATTATCAAAGTGACCTCTGAACCCGGAGATACCTTCCTCGACCGGATGATTGCGCTGGTGGAAGGTGCCAAACGGAAGAAAACCCCCAACGAAATCGCGCTGAATAATCTTTTGCTGGGTCTGACAGCTATTTTCCTAATTGCTGTTATTACCCTGCCTTCGTTGTTCAACTACAATCTTGCCGGACAGCAATCGACGTTGAGCCTGACCATTCTGGTGGCGTTGTTGGTCTGCCTGATCCCAACCACCATTGGCGGCTTGTTGAGCGCGATCGGAATCAGCGGGATGGATCGCCTATTGCAGAAAAATGTGATTGCCACCAGTGGAAAAGCCGTAGAAGCTGCGGGTGATGTGGATGTGCTGATGCTCGATAAGACCGGTACTATTACGCTGGGTAACCGTATGGCGACCGATTTTATTCCGGCCGACACGATTTCACAGGAGGCTTTGGCCGATGCTGCCCAGCTGGCCTCGCTGGCCGACGAAACGCCCGAAGGACGTTCGGTGGTGATTCTTGCGAAAGAGAAATTTCACCTGCGCGAACGCCATATTCACGAGTCTGATATGACTTTCGTTCCTTTTACGGCTCAATCGCGGATGAGTGGAGTTGACATTCGTTTGCCGAACGGTAAAATACGTTCCATCCGCAAAGGAGCTACCGATGCTATCCGCAAGTTTGTTCAAAACAACAATGGCTTTTTTCCTCAGAGTGTGTCGGACAAGGTGGTGGAACTCTCCGGTCAGGGAGCAACCCCCTTGGTAGTTGCCGATGGCGATCAGGTACTGGGAGTTATTCACCTGAAAGATATAGTGAAAGGCGGTATCAAACATCGTTTTGCACAGTTGCGTGCGATGGGTATCAAAACCGTGATGGTGACGGGCGATAATCCGCTGACCGCCGCGGCTATTGCAGCCGAAGCCGGGGTGGATGATTTTATTGCCGAAGCCAAACCGGAAGACAAGCTCTCCCGCATTCGTCAGGAGCAGGCCAACGGTCACCTTGTCGGAATGATCGGCGACGGTACTAACGATGCTCCCGCTTTAGCGCAGGCCGATATCGGTATCGCCATGAACAGTGGCACGCAGGCTGCCCGCGAAGCCGGCAATATGGTCGATCTGGATAGTAATCCGACAAAGCTTATCGAAGTGGTTGAAACCGGCAAGCAGTTGCTGATGACCCGCGGGTCGCTCACCACTTTCAGTATTGCCAACGACGTATCGAAATATTTTGCCATTATCCCGGCTATCGCCGCCGGATTGTATGCCGGTGCCAACGGTCAGGGAGTACTCTCGGCACTCAATATAATGCACCTTGCTACCCCACAAAGCGCCATCCTCAGCGCGGTTATCTTCAATGCCCTGATTATTGTCTTGCTCATTCCGCTGGCATTGAAGGGCGTAAAATACCGTCCGCTTTCGTCGAACCGTATTTTGGCTAAAAACCTGTTGGTGTATGGATTGGGTGGGCTGGTGGTGCCTTTTATCGGCATCAAGCTGATAGATATTGTGCTACAACTTTTGCATTGTGTTTAATTCACTCAATATTAAATTGTTGAAAATGAGAACGAAATCAATAATTATGCTGTTGTTAATCACTCAATTGGTGTTTGTAGTGGCTTGTTCTTCGCACAAAGGGCAATCGGGTAAAGGTAATATTACCGAATCGGTATGGGGATTGGTATCTGTCAAAGCGACAACAGGCGATTCCCTGTTGATGCCTCTGAAAGATGAAGTGCCGACTCTGAACGTTTTAACCGATGGTACGATAAAAGGGACTACAGGGTGCAATAGTTTTGAGGGTCAGGTAGCGGTAACCGGCTATAACCTGAAATTCGGGAACCTGCTCTTTACGCATGTGTCGTGTCCTGATAAAACCCTCGAAAGTGCTTTTTATGCCACGCTCGATTCGACGGACAACTATACTGTCGATCACGGCCATCTGTTATTGAAAAAAAAAGATAAAGTGCTTGCTACTTTTATGTCGATGGATGTAAGATAAGTTGTTTTTATGTAATTGATTAAGTGTATGAAAAAAAATATTTTATCCGGTCTGAAAATGCTATTGGCATTCACCTTGCTGACCGGATTGATTTATCCTTTGATGATTACGGGAATTGCACAAGTGGTATTTCCCCGTCAGTCGAATGGCAGTATTGTTTCTATTGGCCAAAAAGCCTGTGGCTCGGAGCTGCTGGGGCAAGCGTTCAAAAGCAACAGTTATTTCTGGTCGCGGCCTTCAGCATGTGGTTATGCCACATTGCCTTCGGGAGCTTCCAATTGGGGTCCGACCAGCGATACATTGCGCAAGACGATTGAAAAACGAAGAGAGTCTTTTATTATTGCCAATCGTCTGCCGTTGAATACGGTGGTGCCCAACGAAATGATGACGGCTTCCGGTAGCGGGCTCGATCCGCATATTTCGCCCGAAAGTGCCACGCTTCAGGTTGAACGAATAGCATCGGCGCGTCATTTTTCACCGTCTCAATTACAACAATTGCGTCAATTGGTAGCAAGTCATACCGAACAACCTCAGTTCGGTTGTCTGGGAGAAAAACGTATAAATGTTCTTGCATTGAACCGTGATCTGGATTTGTTGCGGTAATTCGCGGTATATTTGCATACGAATGAAACGTAAAACGGAAAATAAAAAACCGACTTAAAATCTTACCATTAAGAAATTCAGACGATTAAGTGAAATCTTTATTTTCTTAATGCCTTTATGGTAAATAGATGTTTTTATGAATGTTTACGACGAAAACCGTCCCGATCCGGACGAACTGCTGGCTTCGTTGAAGGAGCAGGAGGATAAAAACAAGCTGGGCAAGCTGAAAATATTCTTCGGCATGTGTGCCGGTGTGGGTAAAACGTACACCATGTTGCAGGCTGCTCATCTGGAAAAAAACAAAAAAGTGGATGTGGTGATCGGGTATGTGGAAACGCACGGTCGCCCCGAAACGGAACAACTGGTGGAAGGTCTGGAGATTATTCCTCCTTACCAGATCGTTTACAGGGGAACGCAGTTTCGGGAGGTGGATATCGATGCTATTATTGCCCGTAAGCCGCAGGTGGTTCTTATCGACGAACTGGCGCATACCAATGCCCCCGGGAGTCGTCATGCCAAACGGTATCAGGATGTGCAGGAGTTGATAAACAACGGAATCGATGTGTATGCCACGCTGAATGTGCAGCACATCGAGAGCCGAACCGATACGGTAACGCAAATCACGGGCGTTACCATTCGCGAAACGGTGCCCGACGATGTTTTGGAGGCGGCCGATGAGGTAGAGCTGGTCGACCTGACTGCCGATGAGTTGCTTCAGCGTCTCGCCGATGGGAAAGTGTATACTCCCGAACGATCGCAGGAGGCGGTGCGTAACTTCTTCCGGAAAGGAAATGTTACCGCTTTGCGCGAGATGTCGCTCCGGTTGGTGGCCGACAGGGTCGATAAGCAGTTGCGCGAATACATGCAAACCCGTCGTATTCCCGGTCCGTGGAAAACGGGACTTCGCCTGATGGTGGCTATTGGCCCGAGCCCTTACTCTGCCTGGCTTATTCGTTGGGCCAAGAGTCTTTCGTATACCATGGATGCCTCATTGACGGCACTCTACGTGCAGAAAGCCGACACGCTTTCGCCGGAGGATCAGGATCAGCTCAATAAAAATATTGCGCTGGCCAAACAGCTGGGAGCGCACTATCTCTCTACCACCGACGAAGATCTTTCGCGGGGCATTCTTGCCATTGCCCAACGCGAAAATATTACACATATCCTTGTCGGTAAGTCGCAGCGTAAAGGCTTGCATCAGTTGTTGCGGCGTGATTTGGTCTCCAAACTGATTCACGAGAGTGGCGATATCGATATTTATGTGGTCGGAGCCAAGGAGATGGCGAAAAAACAACGTCATTTTACCTTTGCTTCGTCCGAATTCAGTTCGTCTCCCAAAGCCTATCTGACAAGTGCGGCGGCGATCCTGCTCACGGTATTTCTTTGTTTTCTATGCAAAGGTTTTGTGGGCTATCAGGTTGTCTCTTACATCCTGTTGTTTGCCGTCTCACTGGTGGCTCTCTTTTTCAGTACGGGGCCTATTCTGTTGGCCGCGGGACTCGGAGCATTGTTATGGGACTTTTTCTTTATCAATCCACCGCTTACCTTTTATATTGCCAAGCCCGAAGATCTGATGATGTTCGGCACTTTCTTTTCGGTGGCAATCATCAATGGTGTGCTGACAACCCGTTTGCGTGGTCAGCAACGGTTGGCACACGACCGCGAACAGCGCACAAACGCGTTGTACGAACTGTCGAAGGTGCTGGCTTCTGCCTCCGGAACGCAGGAGGTGATCGATCAGGCTGTGTTGCACATACGCAAATACTTCAATATCGAAAGTGCGATCCTTTTGGGCGAAGACGATGCCGGTTTGCAAACCACTTTGTTGCCAATGGATACGAAAATGCAACTGCAGACAGCCGAGCATAGCATTGCCGCCTGGGTGTATAAACATGGGCGGAAAGCCGGAAAATATACAGACACTCTGCCGGCTACCGATCTTACTTTTTATCCGTTGAAAGGGAAACGGATCAATACGGGAGTGTTACTGGTGAAGCCCCATAAACCGTTTCACGGAGAGATGGAGCTGTTTTGGGATACGTTTCGCGTGCAGCTTACCAATGCACTCGAACGCGAACATCTCAATGAGGTTGCCCGCCGGGCTTCTGTGCTCAACGAATCGGAAAAGCTCTATAAAACGCTGTTCAATTCCATTTCGCACGAACTGCGCATTCCGGTGTCGACCCTGATGGGTGCCTCCGAAACGCTGTTGCAGCATAACGACGATGCCGAATTGCGGCAACAGCTGGCGCAGGAAATTTTCTCCGCATCCGACCGGTTGAACCGCCTGATTGAAAACCTACTCAATATGTCGCGTCTGGAATCGGATCGCATTACGCCTTCCATCGACTGGAACGATGTGCATGACCTGACCAATAAGGTGCTTGCCGATCTGCACGACGAACTGCAACCGTTCAACGTAGAGGTGGTCATCCCTTCGGATATGCCGCTGGTGAAATTCGATTTCGGACTGATGGAACAGGTGCTGCACAATCTGGTGTACAATGCAACCCAACATGCAGAACCCAAAACGACCATCCGGGTGAAGATTTATTACGATCATCACCAGATGGTGTTGCAGGTAATGGATCGGGGTACCGGTTTCCCTGCCGAATCTATTCCCTATCTTTGCAATAAGTTTTACCGTGCCAACAGCCGTACGGCAGGTGGAGTAGGGTTGGGATTGTCTATTGTAAAAGGTTTCGTGGAAGCCCATCGCGGTACTCTGAAATTTGAAAACCGTTCGCATGGAGGTGCTTTGGTAACGATCAAAATTCCTACCGGGAAATATATGATCGAGAATAGTGAAGGTGACGAAACACACGGAGTACACTGATTAGACGGATTTACACAGGAGGTGGTAGTCAGTAGAAAATCTACCATAGGGCAAGTGTCTATCAACATAGGGCAAAAATGGAAGTATGAAAAGCCAGTTTTAAACAACAAATTACAGTTATTCTAACTACTGACTACCGGCTACCGACTACCTGTTCGGTATTCTTCCGTGTATTCTGTGTGCAAAAATAGTTCGCTATCTTTGTTCTTTACTCTTTGTTCTAAACGATATGTCCGAAACAATACTGATTATTGATGATGAAAGCGCCATTCGGCGACTGCTCGAAATCACTCTGAAACCGGGCGGCTATTCCATTCTCGAAGCTCCTTCGGGCAAAGATGGATTGGCGTTGGCGGCCAGTCACAATCCGCAACTGATTATTCTCGATTTGGGGCTGCCCGATGAGGACGGACAAATTGTGCTTAAAAAGCTGCGCGAATGGTACACCGGGCCAGTCATTATCCTTTCGGTGCGTAGTTCGGAAGAGGATATTGTGCAGGCGCTCGACAGTGGTGCTAACGACTACCTCACCAAACCTTTCCGCACGGGCGAACTCTCTGCGCGGGTACGTTCGTCACTCCGCTTTTCGTCGCAGGCAGGTAAAGCGCAAACCCTGTTCAGTTTTAATAACCTTGAAATTGATTTGGTAAATCACACCGTCAAAAAGGGTGGAGAACTGGTGAAACTTACCACCACCGAATTTTCGTTGCTTGCCCTTATGGCGAAGAATGCCGGCAAAGTCCTTACTCATACCTTTATCCTCAAAGAGGTTTGGGGTTACAGCTATCTGGAACAAACCCAATACCTTCGCGTGTTTGTGGCGCAGCTCCGCAAAAAGATCGAGGATAATCCCTCGCAACCCGTTTATATCAATACCGAATCGGGCATTGGGTACCGTTTTTGCGAATAAAGTCTGGTTTGTATCTGCATTTCTTTCTTTGGGTTCAACCCGATCCGCTGGCTTTTTCTCTTAAATTTAGTAACTTTGTCCGTGTAAAATGTTTGTGGAGTTTCCGATGAAATCCCGCAAAATATAGAGTATTCACACAGATAATTATTGCCGTGTCAGAAATTACATCCTTAGTTCGAAAAAACATTCTGTCGCTCAAGCCTTACTCTTGTGCCCGCGACGAATTCAAAGGTGAAGCCGAAGCTTACCTCGATGCAAACGAAAATCCGTTGAACTATCCGTATAACCGTTATCCGGATCCGTTGCAATGGTCGGTCAAAGAACGTATTGCAGCGATTAAAGGTGTCCATCCCGGACAGGTATTTCTGGGTAACGGCAGCGACGAAGCCATCGATTTGGTATTTCGTGTCTTTTGCGAGCCGCGTCAGGACAATGTGGTGGCTATCGATCCTACCTACGGTATGTATCAGGTGAGTGCCGACATCAACGATGTGGAGTATCGTAAAGTACGTCTCAATGCCGATTATTCGCTCGATGCACAACGTGTGCTTGATGCCACCGATGTGCATACGAAAGTAATTTTCCTTTGCTCTCCCAACAATCCGACTGCCAACCTGCTTAACCGCAAAGAGATGTTGAAGATTGTGGAAGGGTTTACCGGTATTACGGTGATTGATGAGGCCTATATCGACTTCTCTTCGGAACCGAGTTGGCTGAAAATGTTGGATCGATATCCGCGTTTGATCGTGCTGCAAACATTCTCGAAGGCATGGGGACTGGCCGGTGTGCGTTTGGGGATGGCCTTTGCCTCCGAGGAGATTATCGGTTTGTACAACAAAGTAAAATATCCTTATAACATCAACGTGCTGACACAGCGACTGGTACTCGACGAACTGGAGCAGGTCGATCGCAAGGCCGAATGGGTGAATATGTTGTTGAAGGAACGCTTTCGGTTGATCGAGCTGTTGAAGCAACTGGATATGGTGGAAGAGGTATATCCTACCGATGCCAACTTTTTGTTGGTAAAAGTGCCCGATGCCAATGCCGTGTACCGTTATCTGGTCGACAAGAGCATTATTGTGCGAAACCGTAATACAGTGGCTTTGTGCGAAGGATGTTTGCGTATTACGGTGGGTGTGGAGTCGGAAAACGAGCTGTTGTTAAAGGCGCTTGGTGAATATAGAGCCTGATTTTTTCTGAAAAAAATCTTGGACGAAACATAAAAAAGTGTACCTTTGCAGCCGCTAAACGACCAAGGAAAGCTGCCAGAGTGGTCGAATGGGCCGCACTCGAAATGCGGTGTACGGGTGACTGTACCGGGGGTTCGAATCCCTCGCTTTCCGCAAGATACCAAAGTCATTTGGTAGTCAAATTAAGACAAACTCCATAAAATAAGGTTTTTATGGAGTTTTTTTATTGTCTACGCTAGACATCTAAATTCCATAAAATAGCCAAAAAACGACATCATTTCGTTACTAAATCGTTACTAAAAAATGGGGATGTTATTTTAGTAACGATTTTTGAGATAAGTCTCTGATATGTCGTTAATTGTTCTTTAAGTGTCTGCTCATAAACTGAGTGTTAACCGTTCCTTTACAATGTTAAATCGTTACTGTAATTGTGAGGAACAAAAAACGGAAGTATTATGAGTAAAAGTACGTTTAAGATTCTTTTTTATGTAAGAAAGAATCAATTGAACAAAGAAGGTAAAGCCAACATCATGATTCGGGTATCGGTTAATGGTGAGGTGTCTCAATTCAGTTCCAAATTAGATATTGAGCCAAAATTTTGGGATGTGAAACTCTGCAAAGCGACTGGGAATAGCATGCAGGCGCGTAGATTAAATAATTTATTAGAAGACATTCGCACGTCCTTAAGAAATCACTATCGCGAGATCGAAGTACATGAAGCGTATGTAACCGCAGAGAAAATACGTAATGCCTTTTTGGGCTATGATGTTAAGTTGCATACTCTGTTAGAGCTTTTTAAAAGTCATAATGAGGATGCAAGAAAACTTATTGGCATTAGTAAAACAGAAGCTACACTTGCTAAATACGACCGAACATGCCGCCGTTTGGAAGAATTTATGAGCGCTAAGTATAAAATTTCAGATATTGCACTCAAAGAAATAAATCACAAATTTATTACAGATTTTGAAGCTTACTTACATGGTGTAAGTAAGTGTAGTGACAATACATCCGCAAAGTTTATACAAATATTTCGAATGATTATTATTGTAGCTAAAAACAATGGTTTGATATTTAAAGACCCATTCGCAAATTATAAAATACGATTCAAACGTGTAGATAGAGGTTACTTGACGGATCAAGAGATGCAAATAATTGTAGAAAAAAAATTTGTATCTAAAAGATTAGAACAAGTACGTGATATTTTTATTTTCTCGTGTTTCACTGGGTTGGCATATATTGATGTTAAAAATTTGACAATCAACAATATTTGTATGTCTTTTGATGGTAAACCATGGATAATGACACACAGGCAAAAAACAGATACTCCAGTGAATGTTCCCTTATTGAATATTCCCTTATCCATTCTAAAGAAATATGAAGGCAAACTCTCAAACGGACAATTACTCCCGGTATTAAGCAATCAAAAGCTCAATTCATATTTAAAAGAGATAGGTGACTTGTGTGGTATAAATAAAAATATAACCTTTCACATGGCTCGGCATACATTTGCAACAACCACAACTTTATCGAAAGGAGTACCCATAGAGACAGTGTCTAAAATGTTGGGACACACCAATATTCAGACAACACAAATCTATGCCCGTATTACCAATGAAAAAATCAGCAAGGATATGCAATTGCTTTCAGGAAAGTTGAATGATATGGAGCAAGCCATATTAAAGAAAATGGATTTATGATAAGAGGTTCAATTACTTTTAAGGGCTTGCATTCAGACGATTTCCAAATAAGCATTGAACTGTCGGATGATGGAACCGTTTGGATGACAACTCAGGAGATTGCAGTCTTGTTTAATGTGAAACGATCCTCTGTAGAAACCGATTTGAAAACTCTTTTCAAGTCAGATAACTTGATAGAAAACCGAGTAAAAAGAGTAAGACACTACAGATTGGAGAATGATAAACAATGTTTTGTCGATTATTATAACCTGGAAGTGATTATTGCTTTAAGTTTCAGAATAGAGAGTTATTCATGTGTTCTTTTTCGACAATGGGTTTCACAACAAATCAGTGCTTCTATTAAAGAACCTGACCCAATTCTAGGCCGTTTAGGTACTACAGCTATGATGAATTAATCCAAACGATTGTTCCTATTTTTTAGAAGCCGAAAGGTTCTTACTGTATTTTCAGTAGGACCTTCCGGCTTTTTTTTGTATACCAATTTCCCTTTTCCAAATAAAAATCTTCCATAGGTAGGTAATCACCTGTGAAATCACTTACCACATAGTTTCCATTTTTGCACGGCAATTAAACAGCAAAAAAATGGAAATCATCACCTTCGATCATCAGGTATTCCGCGATTTGTTGAACAAGATCGACAAAATTGCGGATTACGTCTTCAAAAAAGAAGCGATCCCGGCACAAGAGCCGGACATATGGCTGACCAGTGAAGAGCTGGCCGATCTGCTTAAAATCAGCACACGCACCCTTCAGCGGATGCGTAAAGACAGAACCATTGCTTATAGCATGGTGCGCAGTAAATGTTTATACCGGTTATCCGACGTGGAGCAATGTATTCGGGAAAGAATTGTTTCTTGTAATCTCCAGACGTTGCATGAGTTTCGTAAGAACTACTTACTGACACGTAAAAATACTTCCCTATGAGTTTATTGGATACCAAAACATTCGAATTGTGGATGAAGCAGGTCATGGAACGCTTTGACTGCAATGAAAAAATGTTGGCAGCCTTATCTGTGAAGGAAGTGAAACCAGCTAAATATTTAGACGGTGAACGCCTTTTGGATAATCAGGATTTATGCCAGCTATTGCAAACCAGTAAGCGATCCCTTCAACGTTACCGGAGTTCAGGAGCTTTAACCTATCACATGCTATGGCACAAGACGTACTACAAAGAATCGGATGTACAGCTATTTCTCAAAACATATTCCAAAGAATTCAGAAAGGGCGAACCTGTTTTGAATACAGCGGAATAGCCCGTTAACAGAATCCCTCAGGAATTAATCAATCATAAAAGTTTACAACTATGGAACAGGACAAAAATGAAAAGGATGTTCTCATTGTCAAGAATGAGAGATCCGGTGAAGTGGGAGTAGTGTTCGGAGTAAATAAGGACGGATCGCCCAAGATAACAGACAGTAAAAAGAGTAACGGACAGGATTTCCTGCATTTTGACCGGGGCGGCAATATGCTGGGTAATTTCATGGTCAATTTCCTCCGGCAATACAAGGATCCGAAACACTTCGGATTTTATCGTGTGGCGGCAGACGGAGTGGACAACGTGTTGACAGTGATGAAAGAGGTGCTGAAAGATCCGGAGGCCAACAAGGAACTTCTTGCCCAACATCGTATTGATACGGGTAAGTATGAACAAAAGATCAAAGAGGCACAAACTGAAGCGAGAGAGCAAAGTCAACATGATTCACAAACGGAACAAAATAAACGACCCTACCAACCCATTGATGAAAACCGTATTAACTGGCAACAGTTGGAAGAAAGATGGGGTGTGAACCGCCATGCTTTGGAAGAATCGGGAGATCTTAAAAAGATGCTGAATTATGGCAAATCGGGACTGGTGACAGTTTCTCCAAAATTTGGAGAAGAACGCTTTGAGACCGAAGCCCGGCTTTCGTTCAGAATACTACCGGATGGAGGTATACAACTGGTTCCCCACCTGATTCGCAAAGAACCTCAGTTGGATAAAACCTTTGAGGGATATACGTTCTCCGTTGATGATAAAGAGAACCTGAAAACGACGGGGAATATGGGCCATATTGCTCAATTGACGAATAAAAACACAGGAGAAACAACTCCTGTTTACATCAGCATTGACCGCTTAACCAATAATATCGTAGTCCTTCCTGTGTACAAAGTCCGTATTCCCGATAAGATTGGAGATACGGTGTTGTCCGATCAGGAAAAAAGGGAGCTTCGAGCCGGACATCCGGTTCGTGATAAAGAGATAGTATTGGCCAATGGAAAAAAGTTTACAGCCACGTTGCAGGTCAATGTCGAACAAAGAGGAATTGAATTTGTTCCCCACCATTCCCAACTAAATCAGGAGGCCAATCAGAAACAGACAGCTACTTATTTCCAATGGATGGATCCGAATGGCAATATTCGGGCACCCAAAACCTTTGGAGGTGTTGCCTTGACACCGGAACAGCAATCCGACTATACGGCCGGGAAAACCATTCTGGTAAAAGATATGGTGCGCGATAGACAAGGCGAACCCTTTACCGCATACATCAAATTCAACAGGGAAGAAGGCCGTCCGAAATACTACCCTTCCAATCCAGATATTTCCCAGGCAAAACAAATCACACCTGCATCGGAAAACCGGATACAGGTAGCCGTTAACACGGAGGGTAAGACCAATGAAGCAACCAAACACATTGGAGAACCGCTACAACAGGGACAAACGGCTCCTGCGAACCAACAACAGCAGCAGCGCCAGGCTCGGGGAACGCAAAATAAGCCGAAAGGCGTTGGCATCTGATTCTTTAACTCAACCACTAAAATCCACAACAAATAAGTTAAAATGAAAACAATTATAGCAGAAAAGCCGAGCGTTGCCCGGGAAATTGCCCAAATTGTAGGAGCGACTAAAAGGGAGATTGGGTATTTGACCGGCAACGGTTATTCGGTAACATGGGCATTCGGGCATTTGGTAACACCAGCTTTGCCGGATGGGTATGGTATTAAAGGCTTTCATCGGGATAACCTGCCGATCATTCCCCCAGTTTTTACACTTGTACCCCGTCAGGTAAAAACTGAAAGAGGATACACTCCCGATAGAGACGTAGTGGCACAGATCAAGATAATCGCCCGGCTCTTTAGTGAAAGCGAAAAGATCATTGTGGCTACTGATGCCGGACGTGAAGGTGAGTTAATCTTCCGATACCTCTATGAATACATCGGTTGTTCAACCCCTTTCGATAGGCTATGGATCAACTCTCTGACCGATAAAGCGATCTGTGAAGGATTGGAAAATTTAAAGAGCGGGAATCATTATGATAGACTCTATTATGCCGCTAAAGCCCGCAGCGAAGCAGATTGGTTAGTGGGCATTAATGCCACTCAGGCCATTACCATAGCAGCCGGACGGGGAACCTATTCCCTGGGTCGGGTACAGACACCTACCTTGGCAATGATATGTTCCCGCTATTGGGAGAACAAACAATTTGTAAGTGAGGCTTTCTGGCAACTGCACGTTTCAACGGCTGGGGAGGCTAACGAGGAGGCATTGACCTTTACATCCGTTGAAAAATGGAACGACAAGCAAACAGCGGAAAAAATCTTTGAGGCGATCAAGAAATGTCATTCCATTACGATTTCGAACATAGAACATAAAGAAACCGTACAAGAAACGCCACTGCTATATGATCTGACAACGTTGCAAAAGGAGGCAAATACCAAACATGGATTCTCAGCAGAAAAGACACTGAATATAGCGCAGAAATTATATGAGGCGAAACTGATTACCTATCCAAGGACAGGTTGTCGTTATATCCCCGAAGATGTCTTTACCGAGCTGCCAACGCTGTTGTTAACGCTCAAAGGAAGTTCTAAGTGGGGCGGTTATATTGACCATATAGAAGAATTGACACGACGCAGTGTGGATAACACTAAAATTACCGATCACCATGCTTTATTGATAACCGGGATAAAACCGCAAAATCTCTCCTCCGATGAGGCAACGATCTATCACATGATTATCGGTCGGATGCTTGAATCCTTTTCAGACAAATGTATAAAAGATGTGACTTCTGTTTCAGTGGAGTGTGCGGGTGTTGACTTTGTTCTGAAAGGAGCTGTTGTAAAACAACTGGGGTGGAGAGCAATCTACGGTGAAGAAAAAGAAGAAATTACGTTGCCAGAATGGTCGGAAGGAGAGATTCTGCCACTTACAGCTAGTTCTCTGACGGAAGGACAAACCAAACCTAAACCGCTGCATACCGAAGCTTCTCTACTTGCTGCGATGGAAACGGCAGGCAAAGAGATTGAAAACGAAGAATTACGACACTCTTTATCTGCATGTGGAATTGGTACGCCAGCAACCCGGGCATCCATCATCGAAACTCTATTTCATCGCGAATACATGACAAGACAGAAAAAATCACTTGTTCCTACAGAGAAAGGGCTGGCACTCTATTCGGTGGTCAAGGACATGAATATTGCCAATGTCGAGATGACCGGAGAATGGGAGCTTGCCTTGGCCAATATTGAAAACGGAAAACTGCAGGCAGATACTTTTCGTAAAGATATTGAAGCTTATACAGCCCAGATTACGTCGGAACTGTTGACCTGTGATAAATTCTTTACCCATAAAGAGACGCAATGTCCTTGTCCTAAATGCAAGATCGGTTCGATGCAATTCTACAGCAAGGTAGTACGTTGCGACAACCCCAGCTGCGGATTTCCGGTGTTTCGACAGGTAGCAGGTAAAACACTGGAGGATCAGGATATTCTGGATTTATTGACCAAGGGTAAAACAGGTCTAATAAAAGGTTTCAATAGCAAGCAGGGAAAGACCTTTAGTGCGGCCATTGCCTTTGATGCGAATCTAAATACCCAATTTGTTTTTCCTGAATCAAAACCCCACAGCAGAGAAAAACGGAGATAAAATTAATGTTTATTTTTGCCACTAAGTTCACTGTCAAAATTGTTCTTGCTCTTTTGTTGTGGATTTTAGTGGTGGCACTTCGGGAGGGATACCCGGAGTGCTTTTCTTATTTATCCACCTTTCCCAACCACCCACTAAAATCCACTGAGCTATGAATCAAAAGAATAATTCCACAGAATTGTCCTATTACGGACTGTATTTGCTCTCTTTTCTTAACGAAAATCATCCCGAACGATTACCCGATACGGATTTTATTGAAACACGCTCTGCTTTGGCTGATGATATCTATGAACAAGCCAGACGGGAAGGGCATACCGTTGAACAAGCACAAGAGCTTGCGATGGCAGCATTATTAAAGGATCTCCATTTTTCAAAATTCAATACCCTGATAGAGGTCCTCTGGAATGAATTTGCAGAGGAAGTGCCACCGGTAAATGCAGCAGAGGTTGCCTTTAAAATACAACCTTCATTGGAAACCGTTTTTGCCAACTATTCCCTTTCGGACGATTTTGTCTACACCAAAGAATACGATTCCCTCTACACGGAGCTGACGGGTGCTGTTTTACTTTATATCGAAGAACATGGCATTTAACCGTAAAGCGAAGCTACGGGATAACATTGAAGCTATACGGATCCTATTTGAACTGGATAGAACGGGACGGAAGGCAACGACGGAAGAAAGGGAGATCTTAAGCCGTTACTGTGGATTCGGAGGATTAAAATGTATCCTCAATCCGGCAACAAGTCTTTCAGATAGTGTTCGTTGGACGAAATCCGATTTGGAGTTATTCCCTATGACAATGGAATTGCACCGGATCGTCCGTGATAATGCATCCAATGAATCCAGGTACAAGCAATATGTGGACAGCCTGAAAAGCTCAGTCCTGACGGCATTTTATACCCCGGTGGAAATTGTCTCCACTCTTGCCGACACATTGCATCAACACAGTATTACCCCCCAGCGGTTACTTGATCCTTCAGCCGGACTGGGAGTTTTTATTGCCGAATTGGAAAAGCAGTCTCCAAGAGCGGAGGTGATGGCATTTGAAAAAGATCTGCTTACAGGCAAACTGCTTTCTCATCTATACCCTGAACATAAAATCAGAATTGAGGGTTTTGAAAAAATCGAACATCCTTTCAATAACTATTTTGATGTAGCTACCTCCAATATTCCATTTGGAGACATTGCCGTGTTTGATCCGCTGTTCAGTGGAAGCCGCGCTAATGCCCGGCGACAATCAACAAAGGCTATCCACAACTATTTTTTTATGAAAGGATTGGATGCCGTGCGTCAGGGAGGTATAGTTGCTTTTATCACTTCACAAGGGGTGATGAATGTTCCGCAATATGAACCGCAACGAAGGTGGTTGATGGAAAATGCTGACTTGGTGTCAGCTATCCGCTTACCGAATAATCTTTTTACAGAGATAGCCAATACGGAGGTTGGAAGTGATCTGATTATCCTGCAAAAACATATCGGTAAAGGGACGTTCTCTGACGAAGAACGTTCCTTTTTAAAAGGATATGTAACTGACTTTGGAACGACAGATAATCTGTATTATCAAACAGGGGAGCGCATTGTCCATACCAAACACCATTTAGGTACCGACCCTTATGGTAAACCGGCTATGATTTACATTCACGAGGGAGGGGTGCAAGGCATCGCCGCCGATCTGCAAAAAATGCTTTTTGAAGATTTTTCGCTACGATTAGATGAAAAGCTATTTCAAGAGTATGCCAATCAATCAGAGAGAAGGGAAAACGTCAACAGCACAAATGCTAACAATTCCATTAATCAGCCTCACAGCCCCACTGTGCATCACGTATCCAAAAGTCAAGTGATAGGAAAGAAGCTGGAGAAGGTAGAGGCTAAACAGGAACCACCGTTGTTGACCCTCTATGACCTATTTGGTTTTTCGCAGGAAGAACGGCAACAGACACGGATAGTAAAAAGAAAGAAAATGGTGCATGTTCCTCAAAAATCAACACCTGTTCAACCTAACTTGTTCTGTCAAAACAGAGCCACACTACAGTCCGGTCAAGTAAGCACGGAGACCAAAGAATCGGCAGGCGAGTCTTCTTCGGACGATATGTTTGCCGAAATTAACTGGATCGATAATCCACCCATCAACGGCTATTATGAAATGATGATGGGGTTGCCGGAAGAAAGGAAGGCGGCTTTGCATCAGGAAGCAAAAGAAATCAGTCAGCGGAATGTTGTCCGGCATCAGAAAGAAGAGTTGATGCTACCCCGGGGATTTTCTCAAACCCCGAAAACTCATCATCGGGATGGATCACTGGTTTTGGAAAACAATTCACAAGTGGGGTATTTGAACGATGTCACCAGGTATGGAGCCACATTCCATCCTTTGGATTTATCCACTATTCAGGCCGAAAAGGCGACGCTTTATATATCTGTCCGGGATAGCTACCAAAGGTTATATGCTTATGAAGTAGAAAAACGGGAAGAAAACAAAGAACAAAGGAGTGCATTGAATGCCAGCTATGATGAATTTGTGCAACGTTTTGGGTTCCTCAATGCAAAAGCCAATGCCAAGTTCATTCTCATGGATGCTTCCGGGCGGGATATGTTTTCCTTGGAACGTGCAGAAAACGGACAGTTTGTTAAAGCGGACATATTTTATCATCCCGTTGCCTTTTCTCTGGTTCAAATTACACATGTTGATACACCCGAAGAAACCTTGTCTGCGTCCTTAAACAAATACGGGTCGGTCAACTTGGAATACATGGAGACGCTGTGCGATTATGACAGGGAGGCTCTTCTTAAAGAGTTAGATGGAAGGATTTATTTCAATCCGATAATTGGTAACTACGAGATTCGGGATCGGTTTATTGCGGGAAATGTGGTTGAAAAAGCGGAACAAATTCAAACGTGGATGGAAACGCATCCGCATGGGGATCGGGAGAACACCTCATTGAGTGCATTACAGGAAGCAGCACCTCGTCCGATTACATTTGATGAACTGGATTTCAATTTTGGGGAACGTTGGATCCCTACCGGAATATACACCGCCTTTGCCCGTTCCTTATTTGATGCCGAAGTCGATATCTCGTATTCGGAGAGCATGGATGAGTATTCTGTCCGGTGCAAGAGTAAGAATGCTAAAATCTGGGATCAATATGCTGTAAAGGGATATTACCGTACGTATGACGGTATTAATCTGTTGAAGAACGCATTACTAAACACAGTCCCGGATATTACCAAACGCATCGGAAAAGATGAGAATGGAAATGATATAAAAGTCAGGGATAGTGAGGCAATCCAATTAGCAAACAGTAAGATTGATGATATACGTAACGGTTTTGTGGATTGGCTGCAAGAACAGTCACCTGAATTTCAATCACGGTTGACCGAACTGTACAACCGGAAATTCAATTGCTTTGTCCGTCCCGAGTACGATGGCTCTCATCAGACCTTTCCGGATATTGATCTGAAAGCACTTGAAAAAAGGTTCAACATAAACGATATTTACAAGAGCCAGAAGGATTGCGTCTGGATGCTTAAACAAAACGGAGGCGGAATCTGTGACCACGAAGTAGGTACCGGAAAGACATTGATAATGTGTATTGCCGCGCATGAAATGCATCGTTTGAATTTGGCTCACAAACCCATGATTATAGGATTAAAGGCCAATGTGGGAGAAATTGCGGAATGTTACCGGACAGCCTATCCGAATGCAAGGATACTTTATGCAACAGAGAAAGATTTTTCTGTTCAAAGCCGGGTGAAATTCTTTAATAATATCAAAAACAATGACTGGGATTGCGTGATTATGTCGCACGATCAGTTTGGAAAGATTCCACAATCTCCCGAATTACAACAACGCATTTTACAGGCTGAATTGGATACCGTGGAGGAAAATTTGGAGGTGTTGAGGAATGAAGGTAAAGAAGTCTCCCGGGCAATGCTCAAGGGACTGCAAAAGAGGAAAATTAATCTGGAAGTCAAATTAAAGACGATCACCCATGCTATTGATACACGCACGGATGATGTGGTGGACTTTAGGCAGATGGGGATCGACCATTTGTTTATAGATGAAAGCCATCAATTTAAAAACCTAATGTTCAATACCCGGCACGACCGTGTGGCTGGGTTAGGAAATCAGGAAGGTAGTCAGAAAGCATTGAATATGTTGTATGCCATTCGGACCATACAGGAACGTGCAAGTAAAGATTTGGGAGCAACTTTTCTTTCCGGTACAACCATATCCAATTCTCTGACGGAACTTTATTTGTTATTTAAATATCTTCGCCCGAAGGAATTGGAACGACAAAATATCAATTGTTTCGATGCATGGGCAGCAATCTTTGCAAAGAAAACCACCGACTTTGAGTTCTCAGTTACCAATCAGGTGATCCAAAAAGAACGATTTCGTTATTTTATCAAGGTGCCGGAGTTGGCCGCATTCTACAATGAGATTACGGACTATCGTACAGCGGAAGATGTAGGAGTCGATCGCCCGGACAAAAATGAAATTCTGCAGAATATTCCGCCAACTCCCCAACAGGAAGAGTTTATCCAAAAATTGATGTCCTTTGCGCAGACTGGAGATGCTACCATTCTGGGACGTGACAAGCTTTCTGAATCGGAGGAAAAGGCGAAGATGCTGATTGCAACAGACTATGCCCGTAAAATGGCCTTGGATCTGCGTATGATAGATCCGCATAAATACAGCGATCATCCCGATAATAAGGCAAGTCGTTGCGCAAAAACAGTTGCTGGGTATTATCATAAATATGAGGCACAGAAAGGTACGCAGTTTGTATTTTCCGATTTAGGCACTTACCAGCCCGGAGCATGGAGTGTCTATTCGGAAATTAAACGAAAACTTGTTGAAGATTATGGAATTCCTCCTTCCGAAATCCGGTTTATACAGGAGTGTAAAACTGAAAAAGCACGTAAATCAATAATTGATGCCATGAATGAGGGGAAAGTTCGAGTTTTGTTTGGCTCTACTTCCATGCTCGGTACGGGTGTCAATGCTCAAAAACGAGCGGTTGCGGTACATCATCTCGATACACCCTGGCGACCATCTGATTTACAACAAAGGGATGGTCGTGCAGTGCGGAAAGGAAATGAGATAGCCAAGCTGTTTGCTGGCGATAAAGTTGACATTATCATTTATGCGGTGGAAAAGTCATTGGATAGTTACAAGTTCAACCTGCTACATTGCAAACAAACCTTCATTACCCAATTAAAAAGCGGAGCAATGGGTGCACGCACTATTGATGAAGGTGCAATGGATGAAAAAAATGGAATGAATTTCTCTGAATATATGGCCATTCTTTCCGGTAATACTGATTTGTTAGAGAAAGCTCGCTTGGAAAAGAAAATAGCGGCTTTGGAGAGTGAACGCAAATCGTTTCACAAAGCAAAGAGTAGTTCTGTTTGGAAATTACAGGAACACACCGATACGTTAAATCGCTATAATGAATGTATCGCGAGGTTGACTTCTGATAATGAAAAATTCCAATCCCGTCTTAGAGCCGATCGGGATGGATATCCTCTAAATCCTTTACGGTTGGATGGATTGCAAGCAACAGATGTAAAAAGTGTTGGAACCAAGTTGCAGGACATTGCCCACAATGCTTCTACCGGAGGAGATTATCTCTCCGTAGGAGAACTGTATGGATTTCCAATACTTGTTAGATCTGAAGTTGTAGAACGCGACGGCCAAGAGGTAAACCAAAACCGTTTTTTTGTAGCAGGGGAATATAAATATACCTATAACAATGGACAAATAGCAATGGTCGATCCCAAAGCTGCCGCGTTGAACTTTCTGAACGCATTGGAGCGTATTCCAAGACTTATTGATCAGTACAAGGTGCAAAATAGTATGTTGGAAAAGGATATTCCTACGTTGCAAGAAATAGCTAATAGTTCATGGAAAAAAGAAGATGTTTTGAAGAAAATAAAGAGTGAATTGTCGGTTTTGGAACGTAAGATTCAACTGGCGTTGATACCTCGAATTAATAATAATGATAAGCAAGCACAATATTCTACATCAGAGGCTTCTATTATAAGTGATAAACGAAGAAAAGAAAAGAGTGTTCATTTTTGAAAAGCAATCATTCTTTTATCTTTTAGCACAAAGGTGTTGTTGAAATCATTTTCGCTAAAAATATTTGCATTTTTCAATCCTTTACGTACCTTTGTCATCGCATTTGGTGATTGTTTTTCTATTCGGGAAAACAATCGAAGAGGGAATCCGGTAAGTTCGGTTTCGCTGAATAATCCCGGAGCTGTACCCGCAGCTGTAGATCCCATTAACGTATCCGAAACACCATTGCCACTGTGAAACAGTGACCAGTGAACAGAAAACGGTAAGCAGAAAATAGTGAACAGAAAACAGTTAGAAATAACTGATACCTGATAACTGGAAACTGATACCTGATAGCTGACAACTGGAAACTGACAACGGGAAGGCTTCGGAGACGGGGATGAGCCAGAAGACCTGCCAGTGTTTGTTTATTTACCGGAATTTCGGGATAAAGGTTCCAGAAGCATACAAATTCATGCATATACTTTTTTATTGTATTAAGTGCACAAATAACATTGTGTACGCATTGATTGTGCATGCCGTTTTGCAAGGCTGAATGCCTCTTTATATCCCATAACTTATTATTGGTTTGTTGCTAAAATGAATTCTAAATATAACGATTCTTTTGTCTTAACCTGGCACTGATATCATTTGGATGATAGCTGCCGGAAGTTATCGAAGAGTGATAGAGGTGCTTTGGTAAGATAGAATGAAAAATATGGAGTATCGAATGTTTTTTAGTTATTGATAAACTGAATTTATATCTAATGGTAAGTAATGATGCCCTTTGAAAGGGTGATACTCCGTGTTTGTGATAAGCCGTCAATGCCCTCGTGAGTGGTCATTGCGGCTTTCCAGACACATTTTATGGATAATATGACGCTTATGTTTTCAAAGCCGGTTTTTAGCTACAACAAGCTTTGGACATAGAACGGATCTGCATAATTAACTATTTAAAATTAAAAACAATGGCAATTTTAGATTTGAAGAAGTACGGTATTGCGGATGTTACCGAAATTGTTCATAACCCATCGTATGAGCTGCTTTTTAATGAAGAAACAAAAGCCGGGTTAGCGGGATTTGAAATAGGAGAGGTAACGGAATTGGGCGCAGTCAATGTAATGACGGGTGAATATACCGGACGCTCGCCGAAAGATAAATTTTTTGTGCTGGACGAAACGACAAAAGATACCATTTGGTGGACTTCGGACGAATATAAAAATGATAATAAGCCACTTTCGCCTGAAAGTTGGAAAGCGTTAAAGGCTCTGGCTACAAAAGAGCTATCGAATAAGAAACTTTTTGTTGTCGATGCTTTTTGCGGAGCTAATGTTACTTCGCGTATCAAAATACGTTTCATTATGGAAGTGGCATGGCAGGCTCATTTTGTTACTAATATGTTTATTCGTCCTTCAAAAGAAGAACTGGAGTCTTTTGGAGAACCTGACTTTGTGGTAATGACCGCTTCTAAGGCTAAAGTAAGTAATTATAAAGAGTTGGGACTTAATTCGGAAACAGCGGTTGTCTTCAATTTGACTGAAAAAATACAGGTTATTCTGAACACATGGTATGGCGGTGAGATGAAAAAAGGGATGTTTTCTTATATGAATTATCTTTTGCCGTTGAAAGGTATGGCTTCCATGCATTGTTCGGCCAATACCGACAAAGAAGGCAAAAATACAGCTATTTTCTTCGGTTTGTCGGGAACCGGAAAAACAACACTTTCTACCGATCCGAAGCGTTTATTGATCGGGGATGATGAACACGGTTGGGATGATGATGGTGTCTTTAATTTCGAAGGAGGCTGTTATGCCAAGGTAATTAATCTGAGCAAAGAAGCCGAACCCGATATTTATGCTGCCATTAAACGCGATGCTTTACTTGAAAACGTGACAGTGGAAAACGGAGGAAAAATTAATTTTGCCGATAAATCGGTTACGGAGAATACCCGTGTTTCTTATCCTATCCATCATATCGATAATGTTGTAAAACCTGTTTCGAAAGGGCCTGCCGCTCAAAAGGTGATCTTTCTCTCTGCGGATGCCTTTGGAGTATTGCCTCCGGTTTCCATCCTAAGTCCGGAGCAGACTCAATACTATTTTCTTTCCGGATTTACTGCTAAACTGGCCGGAACCGAACGGGGCATTACCGAACCGACACCTACCTTTTCGGCATGTTTCGGTGCTGCATTTCTATCCCTGCATCCAACAAGATACGGTGAAGAGCTTGTTAAAAAAATGCAGGCTTCAGGAGCAAAAGCTTATTTGGTAAATACGGGGTGGAATGGTTCGGGTAAGCGAATCTCTATCAAAGACACTCGGGGCATTATTGATGCCATTCTTGACGGATCGATAGATAAAGCACCTACGAAGACGATTCCGTTTTTCAACTTTGTTGTCCCTACCGCATTACCGGGTGTAGATACCACTATACTCGATCCGAGGAATACATACAGTACCGTTGGCGTTTGGGATGGCAAAGCTCAAGATTTGGCTGGCCGTTTCATCAACAACTTTGCCAAATTTATTGGAAATGAAAAAGGCAAGGCGCTTGTAAGTGCCGGACCGAAATATGATGAATAAGTTTCACTTTAGTGTATTTAGGGGTTTCGGTATAATCTAATTATGTTGATGTCGGCTCCAACAAATACTCAAAATGTGTGAAGGTAGAGTAGGTGTTGAGGCTATGCAGATTGACTGAAACCCCGTGTTTGTGATAAGCCGTCCATACCCACGTGAGTGGTTATGGCGGCTTTGCAAACACTTTTTATTATGTGCGGATACTGAATTCGCATCCGCAATATTGCTGATTGTAAAAATTATTTTCCTGCAATAAGATCTTCCGGCGTTCTGTCAAACCTCCCTTTTTCCAATCTTTATCCCAGAAATCGATATCATGGCATTGCGCTGCCGCCCACTTTCCTGCCTCTGTAATTTGGGATAGACTTTTCCAGCGAGAACCTGTTAACGTAGTTGTAAACTGTGTAAATTGCAGCTCCGAAGCTATCGACGCTGTAGCATACAGCCGCATTTTGAAACATTGCAGGCATCGTTTGCCTCTTTCCGGTTCTTCTTCCAGACTGGCCATTTGTCGTAACCATTGTTGATGGTCGTAATCGCCATCGATAAAACGGATATCCTGTTTCTCGGCATAACAGATGCACTCCTCTTTCCGTTTCTTATACTCTTCTTGCGGGTAAATATTTGGATTGAAAAAAAAGAGTGTAGGCATGTAATCGTTGTTCAGCATCCATTCGATAATGGGTGCCGAGCAGGGAGCACAACAGGTGTGGAGTAAAATCTTATTTTGCAATTTGTATTCTGTTAAAAAGTATCTGACGATTTAGCTATTTCGGTTCCTACAATTTCGGCAGCCATCGCAACACAACGACTACATGGTCGTAAAGCATAATAACGGGTATTTCGTTCTGAAGGAGTTGCTTCTTCCGGTTGCCGTTTAATCTTGAGTAAATCGGCACAAATATAAGAACCCATCTCCTGTTTGAATTCCGTTGCAGTTCGTTGGACGGCCTGATAGTTGGTCGTTTTTGCTTTCTTGTCAGTTATATCTGTGGCCGGATAATGTAATCCGAGCACCATAAACATGCCGCTGACTGCGCCGCATACTTCGCGCAATCTACCCATACCACCTCCGAAAGAGGATGCAAATTTTGTTGCGGTTTCTTGATCTATACCGTATAAATCGGCATAAGCCATTAATACGGATTGCGAACAATTATATCCTTGTTCAAAAAAGTCGATAGCTTTTTGAGTTCTCACTTCAATCAATTTATTTTGTTGTGCTGTCATGTTGATATTTTTCAATTGCTTTTACTAAAAACGGAGGTGGTACACATGGTTTCCAATTATTCAAACCGACAAACGCAAGTTCAGTCTCGGCTTCGTTTATTAATTCATCTTTTTCATTTTGAAGTCGGTAAGTAAACCAAATGCGAACGCCTTTGATGGCTTTTAATGTTGTCTTGACTGTAAGCAATTCATCGTATTTGGTCGTTTTTACAAATTTGAATTTCATACTAATCACAGGACACATTATGCCTGCGTCTTCTATCGTTTGATAGGGGATACCTATATTTCGCAACAGTTCCCATCTTGCTCGTTCATAATACTTGGCATAGTTGGAATGGTGAACGGTTCCCATTTTGTCCGTATCAGGGTAAGCTACCCTAAATTTATATTCGTATGTTATCATTTGTTATTCTCGTATATATCGATACTCTTTTTTCTGATTTATAACAGCATAAGCCAGTTGTTTGAAGGCAGAATCGATGTTTGGGTCATCAAATATATCGGTTAGATTTCCCTTGTCACAATCCCAGCAAATTAATTCATTAATCGGGATTTGCGTCAAAACGGCAAGATCGAAAATCTCGGATAGTTTTTGGGCTCCTCCTTGTCCAAAGATAAGATATTTTTCTTCCGGATGTTTGGTCGGTGTAAACCATGACATATTCTCAACAATGCCTAAGATAGGAATTCCGATATGTTCATCTTTCAACATACCGATAGCTTTTTGCACATCTGCAAGTGCCATTTGTTGTGGTGTGGTAACAACAATTGCACCCGAAATATAAAAATTTTGGAGGAGTGTTATAAGCACATCTCCTGTTCCGGGAGGCGTGTCGATGATTAAGTAATCAAGTTGACCCCATTCTGTCTCAGTTAAAAGCTGCTTAATGGCATTGGTTACCATAGGCCCTCTCCATACGACTGCTTGTTTTTCGTCAAAGAAAAATCCGATGGACATAATCTTAAGACCGAGTCGAATAAACGGTTCCATCAATTGTTTCCCGTTTTTCTCGATTAATGTAGGTCTGGCCTCATCTTTAATTTTGAACAATGTAGGAATGGACGGTCCGAAAATATCTGCATCTAAAAGGCCAACGGAATAGCCTTTACGGACGAGCGTAAGAGCAAGACCGGATGCAACGGTAGATTTGCCAACACCGCCTTTCCCGGATGTTACCATGATGATCTTTTTTACATCCGGCAATTTTGTTTTGACAATTTGATGTTGATTGTTCATATCTTATCTATATGATTAAACTGTAATAATTTTTGAATAGGTATTTCTAATTAGTTTGCTAATATCCGAATCAGGGGCATAATCGGTAATAGACTGACAATTGACCATAGCTTCGACAATTAGCGGATCAAACGGTAACTTACCAATAACTTGTATGCCATTTTGATAGCAATAGGTTTCAATTCGAGATGTCATATCCGTATTAATGTCGAATTTGTTGATAATGACACTTGTGTGTAATTTAAAACCGGCAGTAATTTCAAGTGTTCGTTTCAAATCATGAAGTCCTGACATGGTAGGTTCTGTTACAATCACAACGGCATCGACACCTGTAATGGTACTGATTACAGGGCATCCGATTCCCGGAGGTCCGTCAATAATAATATTTGGGATTCCGGATTCTTTTGCAATTTGTTTTGCTTTTTCACGAACCAGATTGACCAACCGACCAGAGTTCTCCTCTCCGGGAGCAAGTCGACCGTAAACCATTCTGCCGTTTTGAAAATATCCGGCATACATCCGGCTTTTGTCTTCATTTACAATACAAATTGCTTCTCGCGGACAAATACGCGAACATAATACGCATCCATCACATAATGTTTCAAGAACGGTTATTTTATGATCCTTTTCAACGATAGCATCAAACCGGCAGTAGTCAATACATACTCCGCAGCTGTCGCATTTCTCTTGATTTATTACTGCTTTCTGTCCAGAGACAAAAGCATATTCTTCGCCACAGACAGGATTGAATAACAGATAGAGATTAGCAGCATCTACATCGCAGTCGGTCAACACTATTTCATTTTGCAGAGTAGCAAATGCCGCACTAATACTGCTTTTCCCGGTTCCACCTTTGCCGCTAATTATTGCTATTTCCATATTGTTCAATAATAGTGTCGTACAACTGATTAAATTTTACGTCCCAATCAGGATACAGATTTGTTAATAACTCTCCGTTTGAGTAGCTAACGGCAATTCTCTTATCAAATGGCACAGTCATCAGTAACGGAATATTTTCCAGTTGCAAGTAGTCATAAATATCATTATTTCCTAAACCTGCCCTGTTGATAATTACCCCATAAGATTTACCCATGCTTTTCAGAGTATCTACCGATTGCATTAAATCGCTTAACCCAAAAGGAGTGGGTTCTGTTACCAGAACTACATAATCAGCCGTAGCAACCGTTTGAATAAATGGACAGGAAGTACCCGGTGGGGAGTCTAATAAAACTAAATCAAACCCGACAGTTTCTTTAATCGCATGCTTAATAACATTGACTGGAGAATAAACTCCTACATTCATTCTTGCCTCAATCAGAGCGCTATTTGTTGAAACACCATACTGACTAACAGAGCCTAATAGATCATCTTTTTCTATTATGGCATTATCATTGCAAGCTACAGAACAAGCTCCGCATCCGTGACAAAGTTCGTCCAGCACCTTTATCATCTTTGTGTCTTTCAGAAAAAAGATAGCATTGTAGTTACAGTACTCCTTACATTTCCCACAATAGGTACATTTTGATTCGTCAATTACAGGAACCTTTTGGGTAACCTTATGTGTGTATTGCAATTCGCCACTGAGAAATTCCCTGTCATTGGGTTCTTCCGCATCACAATCGACCAGAGCGATATTAAAGTCTCTTTTTTGCAATACATTAAAAAGGTTGGTTGAGATAAACGTCTTACCGGTTCCCCCCTTACCACTTGCAATTGCAATTTTCGTTTTTGAGTTCACTTAATTAGTTTTATCAGAAAAATAATAGATATACCTGTGAGTATTAGCAATATTTGAATAATAGACTCAGAAGTTTTCGTTTTCTTGTGCATTTCCGGAATCAGTTCGGCCATGGCAATGTATAGAAAACTGGCTGCCGAAAAAGTCAATGCATAGGGGATAAAGGATTTCATTCCCTGCATGAAGAAATAAGCCAGAATACCAGAAATAATAGCCGTGCTGCCAGAAAGCATATTAAACCAAAGAGCTTTTCTTTTCGACAATCCGCTCTTTAGTAATATTCCAAAATCTCCCATTTCCTGAGGTATTTCATGAAAAATTACCGAAAGTGTCACAAATAATCCCATATCTATAGAAGTGAGAAAGGATGCAGCAATGATAATTCCGTCGATGGCATTGTGAAATGCGTCACCTATCAGTATCATCGGGGCTGCGGCGTGGATATGCCGTTCACAGTTTTTGTTTTTGCAAGTATGCCATAAGATAAGTTTCTCCAAGATGAAGAAGAAAAATATACCTGCTAAAATCAACTGCATGGTTTGAGTTGTATCCATAAGGCTTAATGCCTTTGGAATCATGCCGAAAAAAGCAGCTCCAAGCAATGTTCCACCGGCCATATATACCAACCAGGTGGAAATTTTCTCCAAGACAGCTCCTCTGAACAGCAAAAGCAGGGAAGCAATGGCAACGCTTCCCACACTGCCACTAATTAAAGCAGCTACTGTCAGCTCCAACTCTAAGCTCATAATAATATCAAAAATTTATTCTTGGCTATTATCGGCAATTGATTTATTACAAACCACGAAACTGTCTTTTTCTACATGCAACAGTTCGGCAACAACATCACATTTTACCATCAATAAGTGAAAAATACGAGGATCATTTTCTTCAATTAATCCTTCAAAATTACCTTGACCTTTCGAAATGATAAGATCAGCCTCTTTGTAATAGCGTAGAAACTCTTCACTGCACTCGCTCAATACGGTGGACGGCGCATCATAACCGTTACTGATCACATCTGCGACTAAGTTCATTCCAACTTGTTGTGCGTCTTCTAATGTGGCATCATTGAGCACATGTGATCCTCGTACCGCAAATGTCAGACGCGGATGCATAATCATCTCAATAAAAAGTTTGTCAAACACTATTTCACCGGCATTGTCGCCAAGATATAAAATTCTGGAGGCAGATTTCATTCTCCTAATCAACTCTTTGGAGTGGTCAATGGCAAATTCGCTTTCAAGCACCTTCTGTATGGTAACCGGGACATCAAAATTTGCATTTGCACCATAGTCTATAATATTTCCCGCTATAGCTAAGCGCAATGCCATATCAAATGGGTTGACCGATTCTAAAACTCTTGTTCGGAATTTTTTATAAAGCGAAAGTGACAAAGAATTACTTTCTGCTTTCTCTTTTGCATAAGGATTGTTTACTCCTGTAATTCGACAAAACTCCCTGTTCAGTTCGCTGTAAAGCTGTGCCATAGTTAGCGAAGCACCTCGTGCCATTACGAGATTAAAGTATCCGAAAAATTCTTGTCTTTGATTGTACGTAGCTTCATATTTGGTCAATAACCGATCGAAGGCATTGAAGTGGCAATCCATGCATCGGAAATCGACTTCGTATTTTTGTCTCTCAGTGTTGGCAAGTGTGTTCGTGTTGGTCATCGTGGTTACAATAGTTTGCATTCAGGGAGAGGTCTCCCGCTAAAAAATCTTCAATAATCTCTTTGGCTCCTTTTATAGGGCTTCCAACAAAAGCATTGATGTTTTGTTGATTAAATAAATCTATGGCTTTTTGTCCCATCCCTCCAGCAATTACATCGGTAACCCCAAACGAAGCAATCCATCGTGGATATACGCCCGGTTCATGTGCCGGTGGTGTTTTTTCAATTATTTCTGAAATTTGATTGTTTTGTACGGTGGCAATTGCAAAATACTTACAATGCCCGAAGTGAGAACATAATGTCCCGTTTTCCATCGGAATGGCAATTTTTTTAGTCATAATTTCAATTTTTAGTGTAAAACAATTGCGTGTATGTTTCGTAGTTGATAAAAATTCGTCTTGTCAACTTTTACTACGCATACACGCATTCTTTATTTGAGCTTTTATTTCTTTACAATTTTATTCAAGATTGTTTCTTTATCTAATTTTCTGGTACAGAAAAACCAATCATAACATTTCGTATCTTCGGCTTTACTTTCCATCCTTTCTTTAGCAACACCACAAGAACCGGCAGTGGGAACAATAACTTCATCGCCTGGTCGCCAGTCTGCCGGAGTAGCGACACTAAATTCATCGGCAGTTTGTAGAGCAATTATTACCCGATATAGTTCATCAAAGTTGCGCCCAAGGCTTAATGGGTAATAAATGATAGTGCGGATAATACCTTTCGGATCGATGACAAATACAGCTCTCACAGCCTTTGTGTTGCTTTCGCCGGGCTGAATCATGCCATATTTTCCAGCAATCTCCATGGTAATATCTTCAATCAGTGGAAATGTTACTTCCACGTTTTTCATTCCTTTGTATTCAATCTTTTCTTTAATGGTACGCAGCCATGCAATATGGCTGTAAAGTCCGTCTACGGATAATCCTACCAATTTGCAGCATTGAATTGTTTTTCCATTGATGCAAAAGTCATGAACTCTGAAGTGCAAACCGGGGTAAAATCAGCCGGGTGGCTAAACAGAATGACCCAACTTCCACTGTAATCACTGGGAAAGTTAATCTCACCTTGCGTGGTTACGGCTTTAAATTCCGGCGCTTCTTCTCCAATTCTTGGCATTGAAAATACATTTTGTTCCATAATTTTTTAGAATAAAAGATTAATATCCTTTACATCCCTTATATTTCAATAATGCTTTATAGAGCGACTTTCCCAATCACACTGTTTGGGAATTGTTACTTTTCAAAATCACAAAAATTAATTCCCGTTACAATTGCGATTTTTACGACCCATGCCCATACCTTGGCCTCCCTGACCACGGCCTAAGCCTCTTCCCATACCACGCCCTTCTCCGGTCATGGTTGAATTCCCACGTTCTGTTTCTTCAGCAGAACTTTTTTTGCCAGCACCAAAATTGGTACACTTGCCTATTTTGCGTCCGGTCATTGGACCGTCACCCATTGGGCCTTTGTGATTTAATCCAGGCATAATTACCTCCTTTTTTAAAAGTTGTTTTTATAAATCATTCCCGCTTTTTAGGCGTTTTTTTCTTCCTTCTCCGCCACCCGTTTTTAGGCGTTTGCCCATGCCAATTCCTAATATTTTTAGTTTTTCGTCATCTGTTGTGATACTACAATTACCCATTTTTCGTCCAGTTCCGGCACCATGTCCTTCTGGGCCTTTTCCATCCAGCTTAGGCATATTACAACGTATATTTAAAATTGTTTGATAATTTCTGAAATGGACTTACCACTATCATTTAACATCTCAATTTGAAGATTATCGAGCAAAGATTTGATTTTGCCTCCGAATTCTCCAGCCACAATCTTTTTTACTCCTTTTGAAGCAATAAATTGCACGGCCGCAGGTCCTGCTCCTTCTGAAGATTCTTTTGCAGGATTGGGGAAGAATTCTGTGCTTTGGGTGTCTGTGTCGAGAATAGCAAAAAAGGCACATCTGCCAAAACGAGAATCAATTAGCGAACTGAGAGTATTTCCTTCTGAGGTTATTGCAATTTTCATATTTAATTAGCGTTTGTTGAGTTATATATTTTCTGAATATCCACAATAAAATTGGATTAAATGATTTGTGAGAATTTGAGATAATGTTATGAATGCATTCTCTCCAGTACAATGTCCCGTAAGAAATATGGTTTTAGGATATTGTGATTGCAAAGCATTCCCTATCGCAGTTATTTCCGATTCTGATTCATAAAAGATCCCTTTGCGAGGTGTAAGCAGATGAAAACCACCTACTATCCAACTAATAGGTGTTGATATGTTAGTTGTTACAGTTTCCAATATGTTTTGCAAACCATTATGTGCACACCCTGTATAAACAAAAAGCTTCTCTTTGCCGATAGTAAAGATCAATTCATGATTAAAATCATCTGATATGAATTCTCCGTTCCCTTCTTTTCGAAAAAGATTTTTATTACCTAATGGAGTTGCATATTTTGTTGATTGATTAGAATATACATGTATTTTATCTGCTATTGAAATCTCTTTTTCTACAAAAATGATTCGGTTTCGATAAGCGTCAAGATTAATATTTGCACTAATGCTGTGTAATCTGTCTCGTTTCGAAAAATAAAGTTGATGTTGAATAGCAGTTGATATTATAATTTTGGCTTTTGTATTTAGTTCTAAGAAATAGGATAATCCTCCTATGTGATCCGAATGTCCGTGAGAAATAAACACATAATCTACTTCTTGAAGATTTATATCCAGTTTTTTCGCATTTTGTATGAATACGTCTGACGCTCCGGTATCCAGTAATATTTTGTACTGATCGGTTTCAAGATAAATGCAAAGTCCATGTTCCGTTTGTAAATCATGACTTATTTTTCTGTTATCTGCTAATACCACTAATCTCATTTAATTTTCATTAATTGGGGCTAATTCATCGTTACTATAGCTTGTACAGTCCTTACATGGTATGTGATTTTCAATTCCATCAATTAATTTATTACATTTTCGGCAACGATACCACATCCGTCCAAAATCAACATTTCCACCTTCAATCACTATCATTTTCCCTTCAACAAATGCTTTGGCAATAGTTTTACGCGCATTTTCATAAATACGAGTCAGAGTAGGGCGTGATATATTCATTTTTTCAGCAGCTTCTTCCTGAAGTAGCCCTTCATAGTCCAGTAATCGGATTGATTCATATTCGTCATAATGCAAGGTGACTTCTTCTGCCATCGATCGGGGAATACCAAAAGGTTTAAACCCCGACATTAAGGGCGGAGATACAATTTTTCGACACTGTTTTGGTCGCGACATAAATTTGTTCTTTAGAATAACGAAATTGATGCAACAAAGATAGGCATTATTATGAACATTTGTTCATAATAATGCCTGTTTTGTTTACCAAAAAGATTGTATGAAAGAAAAGAGGGGAGATGAGCAGCAAACCTATATCCAACAAATTATATTCAATTTGTTGGATATAGCTTATAGCCAGCCCAAAATAAGTAATGCGCGAAATGAAATATTCGAAGGTTCTACTGTTGTCAATAAGCCGACTTTAGAGCTTGCTGTATGTCGATTATAATGTCGTCGGCATTTTCAATTCCCACCGAAAAACGGATCAAGTCGGGAGCAACGCCGGCAGCAATCAACTGTTCGTCGGAAAGTTGTCTGTGGGTGTGACTGGCAGGATGTAGCACCGAAGTACGGGCATCAGCTACGTGGGTAACAATGGCTGCCAGTTGCAGGTTGTCCATAAATCGGATAGAGTTGTCACGTCCTCCTTTTAGTCCAAAAGTTAGCACACCGCACGACCCGTTGGGAAGGTATTTTCTCCCAAGTTCATAATATTTATCCTCCTTTAGTCCGCAATAATGTATCCATGCAACTCGTTTATCATGTTGCAATAATTCAGCCACTTTTTGTGCATTTTCACAATGCCGTAGCATGCGTAAATGTAAAGTTTCCAATCCCAAATTGATTAGAAACGCGTTGTTAGGCGGACTGGATAGAACCTAAGTCTCTCATGAGTTGTACGGTGGCTTTAGTAATGTATGCCATTTTTCCAAAACTTTGGGTATAAATTAATCCATGGTAAGAATCATCGGGTGTGGTGAGTCCTGGAAATTTATTTTTATTCCCATCCCAATCGAAATTTCCGCTATCCACGATAACCCCGCCTACCGTACTGGCATGTCCATCCATGTATTTTGTCGTTGAATGAATGACAATGTCTGCACCCCATTCAAATGGGCGGCAGTTGATAGGGGTGGCAAAAGTGTTATCAACAATTAAAGGAATTCCCTGTTTGTGTGCAATTTTTGCCATTTTTTCAATGTCTAAGACAGCCAGTCCGGGATTGGCAATCATCTCCGAAAACAGTGCTTTCGTATTGGGTTTGAAGGCAGATAGAATCTCTCTTTCTGGAGCATCCTGATCGATAAATGTGACTTCGATTCCTAATTTTTTTAGGGTAACGGCAAAAAGATTAAAAGTCCCGCCGTAAATTGCGGAGGTGCTTACGAAATGATCGCCGGCAGAACAGATGTTGAAGATGGAATAAAATGTAGCGGCTTGCCCTGATGAGGTGAGCATGGCACCAACACCACCTTCAAGTGCTGCTATTTTGGCTGCTACTGCATCATTAGTGGGGTTTTGCAAACGAGTATAAAAATATCCGTTTTCTTCCAGATCGAACAGTTTTCCCATTTGTTCGCTTGTGTCGTACTTGAAGGTCGTACTCTGATAAATAGGAAGAACACGCGGTTCTCCTTTTTTCGGTTGCCAACCACCTTGTATGCAAATGGTTTCTAAATTTTGTTTTGGTTTCATATCAGGCTTGGTATTTTAGTAAATGGAGTGTGTCTATATGTAAAATATTATTGATTTCAGTCTGATCGGATGTCTCCGTCTCAGAAAAAACAAAGGCAAGAATATTTAGTTTTGAATTATTTACGGCTCTTATTTCCAGATGTTTGTGAAATAATTTTTTTAGCTTGTTTATATCCAATTGTTTGTCATTGACCTCTTCTGGCTTCTCAAAAATAGAGAAACAGAATGTTGTGTTTTCTTTCCCATTCCACATGGACGTATAGTCTGGTATTGTTGATTCAAAGAAATAACTCAACGGATGTTTGCCTGTAATATGACAGTGTAATTCGTTCAGACATAAACCCGCAAAACGTAGAGGGTTAATTTCGATCGGAACAATGCGATTTCTCTCATCCACCCGTAATTCGATATGAACGGGAATGTTATCTAATTTCAATACGTTGTTTAACCGCGAGATGTGTTCCGTAAACACGGACAGGTAGTTGTCAAATAGAACTTTATTGGTATAATAAAGCCGGTCACTGACATCTTTTCCGGACGAAAACGGATGCTCGAAGATATTGATGATGACCGGATCGAAATTCTTAAAGTAAAGATCAATTGCAAACTCGCGTCCCTGAATGTACGACTCCAGAATAAAGGAAGAATCTTTTACGACATCATCCGGAAAACTATTGGCTTGTCTCACAAAATTCCGATGAATATCTGTTATTGCATTTTCCCAATCTATTTTATCGGTTATGGTGTATACTCCGGCACTTAAAAACCCTACAGAAGGTTTTAATACTGCAGGTAATGCAATAGTGGAAATATCGAATTCGGCTAAATTGGCGTAACTGATTTCCAAAAAACAGAGATCTTCGTAAATGCAACTGCTAGCTCGTCGAAAAGCCGCTTTGTCTTTCATCAAAGATACCTTCTCGGTTAATTTGTCATCCCCTAATGTTTTGTAGATCCAATCCAGAGCATATTCGGATACGGTGTATAATTTGGGGTAATCAGAGTTTCGATAAAGCTGGATAAAATCTGTCTCTTCTATAACATTTAAGTTGGAATTGGTAGACAATGTCCTTCGTACGAAATTATTGCTTAATATCGGGATCTTCGTCTTTTCAAGAAAGTCTACTAATGTTTGAGAGATATAAGGTTCTTCTAATAGGATCATTTTAATATGTGATTATTAGTTTTTTATAGTAATGTGTCTGATGTGTTAATACGTCGATAGCATTTTTTGTGTGAGATTCGATTCCGTTGCTCATTTTCCCTGGATTAACCCGATAAATAACGTAGCGGTCAGCAGCGAACCTATAATGATGCAAAGAATAATAAGCAACATCGTAATATATTTAGAATTGGGTTTGGTGTCTTTATGCAAATCGCGCATAAAATATTCTTTAAAGAAAAGATACAAAGCAGGTACCGAAGCACTGGCCAGCAAAAAATCTTCAGGAATATTGAAAAAATAGGTTTTGGATATGGCAATAATAGACCAATGGCCGAGGAAAAGCACAATATACATATTAATGTTTTCTGAAAACATTAATAGCAACCCAATTGTAAATACGGCTACAGAGCAAGGCATCACGGGTGAAGTAATGCTGGGAAACGACAAGCCTCGGGCCAACGAGATGGCCGGATAGATAAAAGGCATAACTATGAGAAAATATGCCAGAATATCATGTTTGTGCGACCGGGTGAAGGTAGTGTGCCCTTTTATTGTGTCCCAAATCCATAAACAGGCAATAATGCCCCAAAATAGAGCAAGAATATTGTTGTATTTTCGTTCTTCACAATAGATTAAATAATAAACAATTGCGATCCATGAATTTAGAACGATCAGGTATATTTTCATGGCGAGTTTTGTTCTCTGTCCCGGCTTGGTGATTAAGCGGGCAGTTAAAATAACTCCGATAATAACAAGAATTACCTGATATATCCATGTTGCATTGTTGTAATTAGCAATAGTTCTCCAAAAGACCTCCATATAATAATTTAGTTTTTATGTCGTGTTAATGAAAATGCTTTACGGTGGAAGATGAACATGGGAATGGTTGCTCCAATGGCTAATAAGAAAATTACAGTGATAGCTACCATTCCGTTTGAAAAAAACATCTCCATATATTTCGCTTTCAAAACGGGCTCATTCATATTTTGCAGAAACATGATTTGCGCAAAAACTGTGTTGTAGGCAAATTTCCCCGGAATCATCGGAAGTAAAGCCGGAATGTAAATCACGGTCATCGGGCAGTATATTTTACCACCCAGCCATAGGCTTCCGAACCCGATAACTAAAGCGCTGATGAGCGAAGCCGTTGCAATATCGATTCCTGCGTAATTCATTAGACAAAATCGACACGCATGTCCTATTGCAGCAAGCAATGCAATGGATTTAAACGCCCTCATCGGTGGATCGGATATTGCTCCAAAACCGATAGCTGCGATTGCGGCAAAAAAGCCGTCGGATAAAATGTTAATTAATATCATATCAAACTGTCACGGACTAAAAACAAAGTAATAGAAAGTCCTATTGCAATACAAATTATCAATAAAAATGCGCTGGTCAGTCTGCTAATTCCTGTGAGCGTATGTCCTTCCACAATGTCAATCACTCCATTGATAAGGGGAACGCCAGGAATTAAATAGAGCACACTGGTAGCAATGGCAATATCGGACGTGATGTTGAAAATAAGCGCAGTAGATGCCAATAGTGAAGCAATAAATGAAGACGCAATAAACACAATATAGTGGTTGATATGTTTGTGTAACATTTGCGTACGTACAAAAAAACCAACAACAGTGGCAGAAAATACGATGGCCATCGAGATCCAGTCACCTCCGAAAAGTTTACAAAACGAGGCATTAGCAAAACCTACCAGAAGCAGAACAAAAAGAGGATCAATTCTTGATTTGGAGATAATGGCATTATATTTTGTTTCTAACAGTTCAAACGGTAGTTTCTGATCAATTGCTTCCCAACTCAGAGCACTGAGCTCGGAATTATGTTCAAAACTGATTGGTAGAGCCGGAATTTCTACTACTTCGCTAAACGTGTGGTGTGTCTCTTTGTGAAGTAGCGTTAGAATCATGCTTTTCTGGAAGACACTGATATTTATTGCAAAGTTCAATGATTCGCTAACCCGTTTGGTGTTGCGGACTACCCGGGATGTATGAATGCCACAGCCCATCAGATGAGCCGCATAAGTTGCCACAAACGTTGCTTGTTGCTGTGGTGTTGCGCAGACCATAATGTTTTTATTTGTTATTTAGAAAGCTGAAGAACAAAAATCTGCTTTGTCAGAATATGTAGCTGATAGTGGCTAATAAGCGATGGTTGTTTACCGTGTAAGCGTTATTGACCCGTCCATCGGCTCTTATAGTTCCATATTTCCCGGAAGTCAATTCACATTCTAATCCTAATTTGATGTTGCGTGCGTTGTATGAAACGTGGGGTGATATTCGGTATAAACGGTCTAATAAATCTTGACTGGTTTGATAGAAGCCATTACCATAAGCGATAAATTTGCCCCCGGCATCAGCCAATAGATCTTTGTTGGTGCCTAAGTTTTGCGATAACCCTCCGAAAATACCCACTTGTATTTTAGTCCCATACACCACATTTACCCATGACGACAGTGTATTGAAGTTAGTATAGGTAGCTTCTTTGTATTTCGCGTCCGTATTGCATGCGCCATAGCCACCGATCATCTGGTGGTCGCTCATATTTTGTCCATACAACATTTTTGCTTTGATTTGCAACGACTTGGTACCATATTGTCCGAAAGCTGCGGTACTTACAGAAGTGATTCGTTGATGATTCACCTTGATAGTTTTTGTATCACATCCGGCTCCAACGGTAACATTCCCTGTCGTATTTTCTATAGAGGCAAACAAGTCCGGTATGATTGCATTTTTCATATAACTTACACTTGATCCGTTTGGTCCTTGCGACATGTATTGCATTTGATATGTAGCGGCCATTGTTAGTGAAAAACCGGCACCAAGCAATTTCTTCAATCTGATTTGAGGACTACGATTGAAGGGCTGAAACGGAGCCCCTGTGTTGAGCGACGGAATTGTTGGCGATACACAGGTAAACAGTGGATGCCATGTTTGACCGATCAGCAATTCCGTTCTCTTCCAGTTCAGTTTGAGGTAAGCCTGACGCAACCGAACAACATAATAGTTGGTGGAAAAGCCGGAGAAATCGCATTCAATCTTTCCCGTTGTTTTTGCATCGAATACGGTAGAGCTCGTAAAATCAATTCCCAGACGGGTAGCTATGCTCAACATCTCAGCATTAGCCGTCGCATTCTTATCTTCTCCCAGCGAATTCTGTTCTTTGGGTTTGGGGATAATGCTGAATAAACCGTCTTGAGCTTCGACATTTTGCCTGCTGTTATAGTAAAAATCATTTCGGATAAATCCATATAACTTATAATTTACATTGGGTTCAGCTGCAAAGAGGCTGGATGTAAAATATAACAGTGAGGTGCAAAGAAAAATTTTAGAACGTGAATATATTTTCATTATTAAATAGATCGGTGATTTATATTGAAATAACGATATGCTCGTCTTGTATTCTGTCTTATGTTAGGCTTTTAGTCTATTCTTCTTATTGCCCACTCGAAACTTCCTCAAAATCGGGACGATTCGGAGTGGGCAAAATGGAAAGTCAGGATGACCTCAATAATTCAATGTTGTTATAACGTTAGAAGAATAAAAACTTGAGTAAGTAAAATCCGTAAGAACATCGTTAACGGATATACGGTGGCGTATGCAGTCGATTGTATTTGAACCGGAGCTATTCCATTTGCAAATTCAAGTGCAGGGGGATCGGTCATGGCACCGGAGACGCAACCACAAATTTTAAGGTAATTGACTTTGAAAAGTCGTGCGACTACAGTTACAATTATCAGCGGAATGAATGTTATAAGAGCCCCGTAAAATAACCATTGCAATCCGCCATTCATAATGGTTTGAACGAATTTTCCTCCGGATAAAAGTCCGACACATGATAAAAACAGTGTAATCCCGATTTCACGCATAAACAGATTGGCTCCAGGAGTCATATAAAAATTCATTTTACCTATACGGCCTCTATTCCCAAGTAAGATAGCAATCAATAATGGACCACCTGCCAATCCGAGTTTGGCCGGTGCTGGAATTCCAGGAAGAAAAATAGGAATACTACCCAAAATAATTCCGACGAAAACTCCTATAAATACTGACATAATATTCGGCTTCGCCAATTCTTTTATTGAATTTCCCATCTCTTTTTTAATATCATCAATACTATCTTTTTCTCCTACAACTTTAACAGTATCACCCAGTTCTAATGTTGTGGTCATTGTGGGCAATATTTCGATTCCGGAACGATATATTCTGGTGATATTAGCAGGATAGCGTCTGTATATACCTATCTGATCAATGGTTTTTCCTGCGAGATTTCTGTTGGTTACTAAAATGTTTTCGGAAGAGAGCATCCCCGATATGTCTTGTCTATCGATGATTCTTACATCCCCGATTTTAAGTTGCAAATTGTCGATATGAAGTTGAGCAGAAACTCCAAGTAAAACATCCTGTTCAAGAAGAACTTCATGATCTGTAGCTATAATGTACTCTCCATTTCTCAATATCCGGGATACGGCAAACTCCTTGTCGACAAAAAGTTTAATGTAAGATATTTGTTTGCCAATCACATTCTGGTTATTGACGGTAATTTCTACACTTTGAAGTTTGGTCTCGTTTCCTCCAAGACTTTCGTTATACTGTTCTATTTCTTTATCTACATTTACTCTGAAAAATAGACGGATCAATATCATGGCGAGGATTATGCCGATCACTCCAAAAGGATAGGCAACGGCATAGCCCATACCCGAACTGGCTGCACTTTTTGCTAGTACCCCCCCTTGTTCGGTCAGTAGTTGTTGTGCGGCACCGAGGCTGGGCGTGTTAGTGACGGCTCCACATAATATTCCTGTAATGGTAGCTGATGACAAGCCTGTTACCCGGAAAATGATATATGCAACAACAAAGCTCAATAGTACGATAGCTGTTGCCATCATGTTGAGCGTTAATCCGTCTCTTTTAAATGAAGAAAAAAAGCGAGGCCCCATATCAACACCAATACTATAGACAAAGAGGAGTAGTCCGAAGTCGCGTAGAAAACCCAATGTGTGTTCATCAATAGGAAAACCGAAATGAGCGATTAAAATACCGCTGAACAACACACCAGCTATTCCTAGTTTTATTTTTTTGAATTCAAGCTTTCCTATTAGTATTCCACTGAAGGCAGTCATACATAAGATGAGAAGGGTTGATGTAAGACCAGGTGATGTAAAAATCGTTTGAAAAAAGTTCATGATGATTAGGAATTTTTAAAAGTTATAACGGCATGTTGCCATGCTTTTTATGTGGGTTGTTTTCTACTTTGTTTTGCGTCATTTCCAACGCCTGAATTAGTTTAAATCGGGTATCTTTCGGGAGTATGATTTCGTCGATATATCCGTTTTCGGCAGCACGATATGGATTTGAAAAGGTATCGTTATACTCTTTCAATGCTTTTGCTTTTTCTTCTTTCGACGCCGAACGGTAAAGAATATTGACTGCTCCGGCAGCTCCCATTACTGCAATTTCAGCTGAAGGATAAGCCAAATTCACATCCGATCCAGATTCTTTTGAAGACATTACAATATAAGCTCCTCCGTATGCTTTTCTGGTAATAAGCGTGATTTTCGGAACAGTAGCCTCTACATAAGCATACACAATTTTTGCCCCGTGACGGATAATTCCATTGTGTTCCTGCTCGCATCCAGGAAGAAAACCCGGTACATCTTCAAATGTAATAAGCGGGATATCGAAACAATCGCAGAACCTAATAAAACGGGCAGCTTTATCGGAGGCATCAATGTCTAAGACACCGGCTAAATAAGCGGGTTGATTGGCAATAATGCCGACTGTTTGTCCATTCATACGGGCAAATCCGATAAGAATGTTTTGAGCAAACGAGCTCATCACTTCAAAGAAATAGTGGTCGTCTACCACTTCCCAGATGACGGTTTTCATGTCGTAGGGAATATTGGGGTCGGAAGGAATAAGGTTGGCTATTTCCGGGCATTCGCGATGTATGGAATCATTTGTGGACGCTAACGGAACATCTTCCATATTATTAGAAGGTAGAAAGGTCAGTAATTCTCGGATCATTTCGAGTACTTCATCTTCTGTATCCCCCACAAAATGAGTTACACCGCTTTTACCGGCATGTGTATCGGCACCGCCCAGCTCTTCTTTACTCACCTCTTCGTGGGTTACAGATTTTACTACATCCGGCCCGGTGATAAACATATGGCTTTTTTTCTTTACCATAAAGATAAAGTCAGTGAGAGCCGGAGAATAACAAGCTCCGCCTGCACAAGGGCCGAGGATGGCGGAAATTTGAGGCACAACTCCAGACGCTTTGATGTTGTTGTAAAAAATATCGGAATAACCGCTGAGAGCCATTACTCCTTCTTGAATACGAGCGCCTCCCGAATCGTTAAGGGCAATGATTGGGGCTCCGTTTTTAACTGCCAGTCGCTGTACTTTAACAATTTTACTTGCATTGGTGCGGCTTAAAGATCCACCGTAAACAGTAAAGTCGTAGGCATAAACATATACTAACCGGTCGTTTATTTTACCGTAACCGGAAACAATTCCGTCTCCGGGAATATGTTGGGCATCCATATTGAAATTGGTACATTTATGAATGACTAATTTATCTATTTCAACAAAAGTATCCGGATCCAGGAGGCGTTTGATGCGTTCGCGTGCAGTCAGTTTGCCTGCATTTTTTTGTTTGGCAATTGCTTTTTCGCCGCCTCCTAATTCTGCTGCTGTATTGATCTGCTCAAAACTTGTTATTTGTTCGTTTGTCATATCGAAAATCTATTTTTATTTGAAACTTAACAATGCCTGATCTTTAGCAACAGCATCGCCTTCTTTTACCAAAATCTCAGCTATTTCTCCGTCACGGGTAGCCATATAGGTATTTTGCATCTTCATTGCCTCAACAACGAAAAGAGCATCTCCCTTTTTGACTTGAGAACCCAATTCGACACATACTTTTATAATTTTTCCCGGCATGGGGGAGGTCATGTTACTTTGTAAAACATTATCACTATCCGATGACTTTCGGATATTTCTATGGGTATTGAACAGTTCGATATCGAAATTTCTGAAATTGGTTGTGATCGTGTAATTCCCATTTGCATGTTTTACCGATTCGGCATTATAAGATCTACCGTCACAAATAATGGAACAAAAACCGTTTTCAGACATTACAACATCGATGTCGTATGTTTTGCCGTTGGCGGCAACCTGAAGGTTATTATCCTCTTTGGATAATAATTCAACTTCTCGTAATTTATTGTCAACTAATATTTTCATGATTATAATTCGGAACTGTAATTACAGAAAGTCCTTTAATTATAAGTTTTGTTTAACGGAATTAGAAACGCAAAATGCTTTTTTGTTTTCCGAAAGATCTCCAACGACTTATTGGTCGGTTATCTGCCTGATTCTGATGTTCTCCTTCGATCGGATTATTGTTGTTTACCAGATAATCGATATAAGCGGCAATCACAGCGATATCTTCCAACTCTTCGATTTGTTTTCCATCTTGTTGTAGTTTCTTGCTATTTTCCTCAATAAAATGGGTGGTGTAGTTTCCTTTTACAAAGTCTCGCGTATCGATGATTTTGCGTAAATAATCGATATTTGTTTTGATACCGGTAATTTTGTATTCGTACAAAACCCGGCGCATTCTTTCCAGGGCGTATTCGCGGGTGGTTGCCCACACAATCAACTTGCCCAGCATCGGATCATAATGCACGGGCACTTCGTATCCGTCGTAAATATGGCTGTCGATGCGAACGCCGATGCCTTGTGGACTTTGTATGTGGCAGATGATTCCGGGAGAGGGCGTGAAGTTGTTCTGGGCATCTTCAGCACAAATACGGCACTCGATGGCATGTCCGCGTTGCAGTATCTCTCTTTGTGTGAATCGTAGTTTTTTGCCATTGGCTATATGAATCTGTTCTTTCACCAGATCAACACCTAACACTTCTTCCGTTACAGGATGTTCCACTTGCAGGCGGGCATTCATTTCTAAAAAATAGTAATTCATCTTATCATCAACCAGAAATTCAATGGTTCCCGCACCGGCATATCCAATAGCTTTGGCTGCTTTGACAGCTATCTGTCCCATTTTTAATCGTGTTTTCTCATCAATAAACGGAGAAGGGCTTTCTTCCACGATTTTCTGATGGCGGCGCTGTACAGAGCATTCCCGGTCGAAAAGGTGAATCACGTTGCCGTGGGTATCACCCAGCAATTGAATTTCGATATGATGAGGTGATTCGATGTACTTTTCAATATAGACAATGTCGTTGCCGAAAGAGGCCTTTGCTTCCGATTTTGCAGAATAATAGGCTTCCTGCAACTCTTTTTCGTCGCGTACCAGCCTCATGCCTTTGCCGCCACCTCCGGCTGTTGCTTTAATAATTACAGGTAATCCTATTTTGCGGCATAAGCGAATCAGATCTTTCGGTTGCAAATCTTCGGCGGTGCCAGGAACGACAGGAACGCCTGCTTTTATCATATTCTGCCGAGCCGATATTTTATCTCCCATCGATTCTATGCATTCTGCATCTGGCCCGATAAAAAGAATGCCCTCTTCTTTGCAACGACGTGCAAAGTGGGCATTTTCACTTAAAAATCCGTATCCGGGATGAATAGCGTCCGCATTAAATTGTTTGGAAGCATTGATGATCTTTTCTATATTCAAATAGCTCTCCGAAGCAAGTGCAGAGCCAATACATATGGCTTCATCTGCATAGGCGACATGACGCGAAGTGCGATCGACATCAGAATAAACAGCAACCGTACGGATTCCCATTTCTTTGCAAGAACGCATAATTCTTAGTGCAATCTCACCTCGGTTGGCAATCAGGATTTTTTGTATCATAGTAGTTCATAATTAGTGCCTAATAAATGATACAATGCCAAATCCGTTGGGTATGGAAAGAAATTTGTTTGATGTATGTGTGCAAACACAAATTACCGTTTATAGAAATGATCTATAAATGGCGATAATTTGAGGCTAACAAAATATTCCGGATATTTTTTATTACCGAAATGTGTTCTTGTTTAAAAAATAAGGATATGTTCTGCATTACATCAATAATCCAACCCTCGGGATTCTTGAGCATTGTATGCATGGCAGGTCTTCTGACTTACTCTCGGTTCGAAAGCCTTCCCGTTGTTAGTATTTAGTAGCGAGTAATTAGTATTGAGTGAAAACACTTAGTACCGTTTACTGTGTACCGGAAACAGTGGCAAAAGTTATAGTTCGAAACGTTGTAAAGAGCTTACAGCAGCGGGACTGTTCAGGATTTTCACCTGATTCCCTTTTAATCGCCGGTTGCGAAAGCAACAGGCAAACCAATGCGAGTGCAAAAGTAGTAAGTATTTTCGGAATAAAAAAGTGGATGGTTCCATCCACGGAGGGAAAGAATCTTCGTATGAGGAAATAAATTCTTTTGTTTAACTCTTCTTGATTGGGAGTCTTTAATCTTGTTTTTTTCGATTGTTAAGTGCCTAATTCTAAAATAATATTAAGAAATGCCTCTTTCAAAAATATTTATTCATGCAGCTTGTCTATCTGAGTAGAGGCCGGTCTTTCAATAGTAAGAATCAGAAACAAACAATCTCTAAAAATAGATACGAAATGAATATCATTTATATACTATTGGCGATACTATTATTGTTGTTTGCCGGCACGAAAATCTACCGAGAAAAGAGGAATGGAAAACGAATTGTCAGTATAACGGAGGCCAACTGTTCGCGTTGCGGTAGTTGTGTGCGGAAATGTCGGCACGGTGTGCTGGAACTAAGGAATAGTGAAAATGGCAAACAAGTAGTGGTAGCAAATCCAGATTTGTGTACCGGATGCGGTCACTGTATGGAGGTGTGCCGGTTTGGTGCTATCGAAATGATCCGATCGTAAAAGAAAAGAGTGGATATGGCTCATTTTGAATGCATGGGTACAAACGAAGAGTGTGGCAATTGTTCCGATATTGTCAATCTGTTTGCACAGTTACATATTCCCTCCGGCGAACAGATCGTACTATGGAATATCGCGCACCGCAAAATGGATAATAACGGATTGAAGAATTTGTTGGTACACTTGCTTGACATACATAAAAAATAGCAGAAGCTTTTTTAGCAGGAAACGGATTCTTGCTATGTCAGAATATAGTACTATCTTTCTTGTGTTCATTTTTATTTTTTAAAACTAAGAACATAAGTAATCCGCAATAAACAGGCTCTTTGACTTAAATGCCTGTTTTAATGCTCGTTTCACGATAAAAATCAAAATAAATGATGAAATCGCACTTTGTAAAACTGATCGTACTGGTGGTGGCTTTTGCAACTATTGTCGGCGTAGTGGTCATGCTGCTATGGAATTGGTTGTTGCCCTCTATCTTTGGTCTTAAGACCATTAATTTCCTGCAGGCTGTGGGAATTGTGTTGCTTGCCCGGGTGTTGTTCGGCGGTTGGGGCGGCGGATTCTTTTCACGGTTTCATGCACATGCGCATCAAAATCCCGTGCGCGAAAAGTGGGCGAAAATGTCACCCGAAGAACGGGATGAATTTCTTCGGCACCGTCATATGCGGCGTGGTCATCATTTCGGATGGAATGCGGAAGATATAACTGATAACGGAAAGTAAGGTGGCCGATAATCCGACACGGGAGGAGCTCGATGATATTATTGCAGAACATCAACCGCGGCTGAAATCGTTTATTTCGCAACGGGTGAGGAGTACAAAAGATGCGGAAGATATTCTGCAGGATGTGCTGTATCAATTCGTCAAGACCGTGAACGATTCCGTTACTCCCATCGGACATATCTCGGCCTGGCTCTACCGGGTAGCACACAATACCATTATTAATGCGGGCATCCGAAAAAAGGAGGAGTTGCTCCCATATTATACCGACGATGAGGGCGAAACCTATTTACCGGAAGGTTTTCTGGATATTATGTCGGGAGATGAGGCGGCTCCCTCTCCCGAAACGGAATACCTTCGTTCGTTGGTGTGGGTGGAATTGGAAGAGGCTTTGGCCGAGCTTCCGCCCGAACAGTGCGAAATATTCGAACTGACGGAACTGGACGGTATTCCGGTGAAAGAGATTTCCGCAGCGTCGGGAGTCAGTGTAAATACCCTGTTGTCGCGCAAACACTACGCTGTCGTACATCTCCGCAAACGCCTTTCCGATCTCTACGACGATATTATCGGTTCGTAGCCTTAGTAGTTTTAGTTCATTATTTCGTATCTTGTTGTATTATAAAGGCTGTCTCAATACTTCTGTTGAGACAGCCTTATATATTATCTATTAAGGTGGAAAATTAGAGGTTGCTCAATTTTATGCCAATAAAATAACTTTTGGGCAGAGACGGTCCGTAAATATATCCAGAATCGCGAAGACTTCCCTTGTCAAAATCTGATTGGTAGCTATTCAGTATGTTTTGTACGCCAGCATTCAGCTGAAGATTCATTGAGTTGATGAAGAACTTATAGCTGGCTTTGATTCCGGCATCAAAAAAGTCGGGTGTCACCTTCAATTCGTCCGATGCAATGTATCCTGCAAAGTGAGGTGCGAGCATCGATCCTGTATATGTTCCGGTACAGGACACCGACAATGATTTGGATGGTTCTACTTCAAAGGTGAAATATCCATAACTATTAGGAGAACGAAGCATCCGCTTTACCGGAGTAACACTTGCATCGTCCGACCATGCCTGAGGCTTCAGGTAATTACTGCGTTGAATTGTATAGCCCAGTTGAAGGTTGAAGATGCGTGAAGGTACCAGTTTACCTTCAATATTGATTCCTTGTACGTTGGCTCCCGGGCCGTTGCGTCTTTCTTCTGTTAGGTTACCGGCGTCATCGGTGCCTGTTTCCTGAAGTACGAAAACATTGTTTAAACGTGTATAGAAAGCCTCTACCATAAGATTTGTCTGTACTTTCCCTATATTCAGATAATAATCCAACGATCCGCTGAAGCTGTGCGAACGTTCTGGTTTCAAATCATTTGCCAAGTGAATGAGCATTACCTGGCCACCGACTGCAGCAACGTGTAAATCTTCATCGAAAGCCTGAGGTGCCCGAAATCCAGATGCATAACTCAGACGTGATTGCAGATTGTCGGCAATATTGTATTTGATATTGAAGCGGGGACTGATAATAGCATGGTCAATCAGATTGTGTTTGTCTATACGGGCTCCGGCCAGCAGACTGATTTTTTTTGTTTTCCACTCGTTTTGAGCAAAGAAACCGGCGATTTTGGTTGTCTGGTCAATGTCACGATTGTATCCGGGCATCTTGTCGTTTAATTCATCGAACTGGTATTCGGCCCCGGTAGTAAAAGAAGCAGGCATAAATAGCAATTTGTCAAAATCGTGTACATATTGTGATCCGATGACGTAGGTCAAATCGGTTGTTTTACCATATGCATTCGGATCTTGACCTGCGCCATAGTAGCTGTTGCGGTTAATGTGTTGTAAAGAGGCATAAGCATTGATTTTGTTTTTTCCATCCGGTGTAAACCAATTGTACCCGAGACCTCCTCCGTTGATATAATGTTCAATTTGTTCGGTGATATCCGTTTTGTCGGGTTGTAAATCGAATTTGTTACCACCTCTTCTGAATTCGTGCATATTGTGGTACTCAAAGGTCAGTTTGCTGTAGTCGGACGTGTGAATGTAAGACCGGAATCCGAAGGAGTTATTTTTGATGATAGGCACCTCCGAAAAGCCGTCTCCGTTGTCATCGTAAGCTTGCCGGTCTCGGTATGAACCATACAGATACATTCCCATTTTGCGATCGTCGGATACGATGGATGTGTTTACATTAGTCGTATTATCCGCTTTCTTTCCTCCTACCATGGAGAGGTTGTGGCTGATGGAGTATGAATTGGTTTGAGGATCTTTAGTGATAATATTGATCGTACCGGCAATAGCATTCGATCCGTAGAGTGCTGACCCTCCACCACGCACAACTTCTACTCTTTCTACCATGTTTACAGGGATCTGCTCGATACCGTAAACACTGCTAAGGGCACTGAAAATGGGGCGACTATCGAGTAGTATCTGAGAATAGGGTCCCTCCAGACCGTTCATTCTTACCTGCTGAAACCCACAGTTCTGGCAATCGCTTTCTACTCTGAGGCCGGGTTGGAAGTTGAGACCCTGAGCCAGACAAACGGCATTGGATACTTCAAATGTTCTGGGGCTGATAACGCCTACCACAATGGAAGCATCTTTGCGGTTGGTTTCGTTCCGGTTAGAGCTGACTACAACTTCATTCAGATGGATGGCATCTTCTTCCGTCTGTAACTCTATTTGTGTTGCTTTGCCTTTAATCGACTGTAGTTCGCTTGATACGGTCTTGTATCCTACCCCCTGAGCCTGTACGGTTATTTTGCCTACAGGTATATTTTTGAGTGTAAACTTACCGTTCGCATCGGTTGTGGTACCGATCACCGTATTTTTGATCAGAACGGTAATAAATGGAATTTGCTCTCCTGTTTTCGAATCTTTCACTATGCCGGATACAGAGGCTCCGGTTAAGCGGTTGTCGGCATGAACATTCAGTGTGAATGCTAAAATTGTTGCGAGTAATATGAATTTTTGTATTATAGCTGTTTTCATCGTTCTTGCTGTTTGTAATTTTTGAGAAATAAATTGATACTGGTTTGTTGCGCTTGCTTTGTCTCTATCAGTTCCTGCTGATTTCTAAACCGCTGGTGTATTGCTTTACTCAGGGGCTTATCTGCGTGTAATGCCAATAAGATATTGTCAGGGGTGAGAGGTATTAACGGCTCGGAATAATCGCAGCAGAAGTAATACTCTCTTTGTGTTACCGTGACCGGACGTGCAGATCTCGATGTCGGAATCATTTTTGTAATCCGGTTCTTGTAACTGAATATGAGCAAAAAACTGCTGTCGATCAATTGGTAACATTTTCGTTGCCAGATACGATATATTTTCTCGTCATATTGTTTCAAAGCATATATACTGTCCATGGGTATTTTTATTTTTTTCCCGCCGGTATGTATGTAAATATATGGGCGCAAGAAAAAATTACTTACCTCAATAGCATGTCCTTTGGTTTGCCGGTCTGCAGTAATGTTGAATTGTTGATATTTTAAATCGTTAGCAGTTTTATACACTCCGCACATATTTTGACTCTTGCCTGAGGGTATGCTTAAAAATAACGACATGAATGCAATTAATAGTTGTTTCATAGCGTATGTATTTAATCCAAAACTAAATTCAGAGTTAAGTAAATAAATAGAATGCGGATAATTGTCTTATGTACAGGCGTGTAATAATGTGGTATGGACAAGGTAAGCCCACACAACAACTCATGCCTGATACGAGTGAGTATCGGAAATTATCCGCGTAAAAAAGGAGAAAATCAGCAAGCCACAGGAGGAGCTCTTAGTGAGACTTGAGAAAATAGATTGAAAAGGATGGCCGGTTCTTCATAAGACAACAAGGGTGCATGAATGATAATGACCGGTTTGGGTATTTGGGGCGTATTGATAGTATTGTCCCAATTGGTTTCGCTGAGTTGTTGAATTAAAAAATATGCCGCAGTATTGTGCGTGTGGAGTGGGAAGTTCGGACTCTTCTCTCCTCTCGTACTGAAAGGGTGGGAGTGAACAATGATTTGCCCATTAACAAGATGCCCATGGAAGAAAAGCGTGATGCCACTGTAATATCCCAAAAATAGGAATAACAGCAGAACTTTGCTTCCATAAACAATCTTGTTCCGTAAATGCATATCGTCCGTTTTACTTTGTGAGCAAAGATATTTGTTTTTTATTATGACCCCAATCCCTATTTATGGGGATTTTATGAAGATTATATCCTTTACTATTGCTCTTATAAGCAGAGTTTATCAATGTAGTCTCCGTATAGTAGTGCAAAGCGGGTTGTGTGTCCCGTCTATTTATGAAATACCCAGGTGCAATCGGTCATCTGTTCGTTATCGACGCGGTAAAAGCGCTGGTTGGTGGTGGGCGATTGCAGTCCACCCAGCTGCTCTACGTAGGGGCCGAGCTTCAGGTAATCGAAACTGCTGAGGGCACAGCTGTCGGGAAAGCGGCTTTTGCCCGAATACCATGCCGTTTTCAATTTGCTGCCACTCATAGCGCGCACGTAACGCGCCAGCCGGTCTACTTCGTGCGGATCGGCATCGCCGCCCATAAAGCAGATGCAGGTGATGGCTTCACCGTATTCTGCCAGCAAGGTGTCGATGGCGCTTTCGGTGAGCCATTCGCCCGTGTCCTGCTGCAAATGGGGGCTGTGGCACCCTTTGCAGCCATTCGGACAGTTGGCAAGGTTGATGGCCAGTGTTACCTCGTTGGGCACCTCCTGAAATACGATATCATAACTCTGAAACCGCAGCATAATGACGTTTGGCGGCCTCCTTTTGCCGGCTTTCCGAAAAGTTACTGACGCGTTTCATATATCCGATAATACGGGTGAGGTAGTCCAGGTCGTGGCTTTTGCAGACGGGGCACTCCTTCAGGTTGTGCTTGTCGATGTGTCCGCAACTGTTGCACACCGTGTTGGGAATGTTGAAGGTGAAATAGTTGCAACCCTCCTTGATGGCCACCCGCAACAGCTGTTTGTACTGTGCTTTGCTCAGGTGTTCGTCCAGATTCATGTGCAGCGCCGAACCGCCGGTGAGATGCTCGATATATTTGCGGCCGTGCAGACGGAACTTGTCGATAATGTTGGTCGCCTCGTCTTCCACTACGTAGAAATAGCTGTTGTAGCAGTCGCGTTTCACCGTGTAGCCATCCTGTTTATCCCATTTGGCATGTTTTACTCCCACGTTCTCGGCCGGGATCATTTCGCAGTTGAACATCAACTCTTTGGTGCGGTACTTTTTGTTATAGGCTTCGATCAGTCCCAATACCTGCTGCACGAATTCGGTGTAGCTGGGGTTGTCGGTGATGGCGATGCCCAGAAACTCGGCCGCTTCCACCAGTCCGTTTACCCCGATGGTGAGGTACTGGCGGCTCATATTGATATATCCGGCATCGAACAGCGGCAACATCCCTTTGTCGAGCATATATTTCAGGTTCTCGTTGTAGGCAATCTGCACTTTGTGCACCAAATCGACCACCTCTTCGAGGAAGAAGAGGTAATGTTGTCCTTTGCGTGCCGAATCCTGAATGCAGCGGTTCAGATTGATGGTCAATACGCTTTTGGAACCGGTAGATACCCCTCCGGCTCCCAGCGTGTAACTGAAGCCGTTGTCGGTAATCTCGTTGCGCAGGCGGCAACAGCTACTCAGCGAATCGGCGTTGTCGCTCATGTAGGTAAAGAACGAATGTCCTTCGGCATACATTTCGGCGGTGAAATCACCATATTCCTTATTGGAGGTTTGTTAGAAATGGTGGACTCAATACGGATTGAAAGCGGATTTTAAAAGCACGAATCCTCCTTTTCGAAACTACAAACAGGAGAGTTGGAACTAAAAGCCGGAAAACTGGAACTACAAACAGGAAAACTGAAACTAAAAGCCGGAAAACTGGAGCTAAAAACGGGAGAGTTTGAACTACAAACAGGAGAGCTGAGACTAAAAGGTGGAGAGCTGAAACTAAAAACAAGAGAGTTTGCACTAAAAGGCGGAGGATTAAAGCTACAAACAGGAGAACTGAAACAAAAAGCCGGAGAATTTAGCCTCAACCCGGGATTTTTAGGCGAGCCCCAGAACCCGATCTGATGCATTTGGAATACGCCGGAGCATTCGGTAACATATTCGTTGTCAATGTGGTAAAAGCGTTGCTTGGTGGTGGGCGATTTTCATCCGTCTTACGGTTTTATGTAGCAAGCGAGCTCCGGGTAGTCGATACTGTGTTGCGAGCAACTCTCGGGCAAGTTGTTTTTTTCAGCATATTCAGCTGTTTTTAGTTTGCCCCGACTTATAGTTTATACATGATGTGCCAGACGGTTTACTTCGGGCGGCTCGGCATCACCTTCCATAAAACAGATGGAGGTGATGGCATAGCCCTATTCTGCCCGTAGCGTATCGATGGAGCTTTTGTCCGGCAATTTGCCTTTGTTCAGCTGCAAAGAGAGGCTCTGACACCTTTTGCTGTCGTTCGGACAGTTGATTGGGTCGATAGCCGGCGTCACTTCGTCGGAGAGCTCCTTCTGCCGGAAAATAACTATCCAAATGTTTCGAAGTTATTTGTTTCAGAGACAGGCTCTCTCTCCAGATTGTGCCAGTGCACCGTTTTTTTATTCTTCTACAGCATTCTCTTTGGGATGTAACTTGATTTTATTTTCAAAAACAGAAACATCCTCCTTTAGTTTATCAAACTTGGTGGACACATTGTCAAGAAACTCATTGAACGATTCTTTCACTGCATCCGTGCCCTTTGCTCCTTTTTTGTAGATCTTTTTACGAAGATCCGAGCCTTTAGCCGGAGCAAATAATATACCCAATGCTACACCTGTTGCAGCTCCAGCCAATACGCCAACCAATACTTTACCTACACTCATGATAATTGTTTTTTATATGATTTATAAACGATACTGTTACTCAATAGCCTTTCCTCTGATTATCCGAAGAAGCAATACAATAACAGCCATTACAAGAAGAATATGAATAATGCCTCCGGTGCTCAGGGCAAAAAATCCGATTGCCCATGCTACCACCAGCAAGATGGCTACTACATAAAGTGAATTGTTCATAACAAATGTGTTTGTGTTTTCTGTCCTGTTTGTAATATGCTTCGTGCCGATTACATACATTTGCACTTCCTCAAGTGAAGAAGTGCGAATGTGTGTAACGAATGATGTTAGAGTCTGAATCCTACAGTGGCCTGATACGTTACGTTCTTATAACGCGGTGTAGAAGAGGTTCCGTCGCCATGATTTTGAGTGAGATCCCATCCCGCTCTGATGCCGATAACGAAACTACTCAGGTTAATATCCACACCACCTATAATTCCCAGTGTATTCTTGCGAACATTGTCGTTTTTAAACTCCTGTTCCTGCACGGTACTGAACGTCGAATAGGTAAAAGAATCTTTCTGTTTTAGCAGATAAGAGTACTGTGGACCTGCCAGGATGGTGATAAATGGACTCGGTTTGATAGTAACCAACAAGGGTATATCAATGTAATCGGTAGTACGGGTAAATTTATAATCACTTCCGAGAAGATTGCCGGTTCCTTTAAATCCCTTCTGAGCAAACAACAATTCGGGTTGTATGCCAAATAATTCCCCGATGGGGATACCGAGAAAAACGCCTGCGACCATACCAAATTTGGCATCTGCATTGAATTGCTCTCCTTGAGAGTCGTATACATTCGAAAGATTTGCGCCGGCTTTGACACCGAATGTAATCTTGCTTCGCATGTCATTGTCCATTGTTTGAGCACTACTGCCCAAGGCGATAAAAGTAATGGTTGCGATAACTAAAATTGTTTTTTTCATTTTGTCTGATTTGAAATGTGCTGTTTACTGGTTGTTTTTTGCTGAGATTCGGACGGATTACTTGACATTTTTCACTGTCAGGTCTTTCAACGATGTGCCCAGCGCGTCCATATCGTGATTAAATTCCGTCTTAAATTGTGTCCAATCTTCCGACCCATCATCTTTCAAGGTGGTCAGCCTGGTTTTTAAATCGTTGTTTTTCTGTTCCAACTCATACAATTTCTTTTCATGTTTGGCTTTGAGCTTTTTGTTTTCATTGGCAATTTTGTCTTTGTATTCTGTGATCCGTAACTCCGAATCACTGATTTTACGTGCCGATTCTTGCTTGAATTGATGAATGGAATCTTGCCGTGCCCTGAGCAACTCCTCATTGGCGGTCGCTACATTTTCTTTTGCATTTTCTACTTTCTGAGCAGAAGACTGGCAACTGTTCAGGAGCATACTGCCACCCATAAACGTTATTACCACGATGGCTAGAATAGGTTGTTTCATCTTGTTGTTTTATTTATGAATTTCTGTGATGAATCGCTATTTGCAATTCCATTTTGCATTCTTACAGATTTCCTGTGGTTAAAACTATTTCACCGTTCGGATATTGAACGGTTCCATCATCTTCGGCCGTTATAAATACTCTATTGGGCTTAGCAGAGGATACGGTCTCGAACGAAGCTTTCATACTTTTGGAAAAACGAGCCGATTTACTGGTTAAGCGTCCGATATTTTTTGTAACCCGTTCGCCCGATACCATCCAAACGACATACGTAAGTTTCGAGGTTTGCAATCTTTCTACCTCGGCCAAATTATAGATGTCTACCTTAATGATATAATTCTTATTTCTGTCTTTCTTTACCTTTACCGTTCCTTGGGCAGCCGGCACAACCGACGAGGTTTGGAATTTAGCGCTGGAAGCACAAGAATTGACTGTACATGCAATGGTAACTCCTAAAAAGGCTAAGGCAATGTTTTTTACGAAAGAGCGCGATACTATTTTTTTCATTTTGTTGTTTTTAAAAATTGTGATGTATGCGAATAGGCATTTTATTGATTCTATCTGATATTTGCCCGGTAATTAGTGAATAGCAAGACCGATGGTTGAAACCCCGGTGGATATATCGAGGAATATTCCAATGGTTTTACTTATGTGATATTCGGTACCGATATGTGCATCCAAAAACAGATTGCTTCCGTCCTGATAATAGCTTCGGTCTCCATTATACCCGTTATCCCACGACGAAGTTGTCAAGGCAAATCCCAGAGAACCGGCCAGATAGAAATCCCATCTGGAGTTGGCATTCAACAGGCGATCAAAGTAATAAGTACCTTTCACTGCCAATGGAATAACCGTTTCCCTATAATCTCTGTCTCTGTAGGTATAAAAGGTCACAGATGGCGCCAATGTAAACTGCGGAGCAACATCAAACTCATAATTGAGATTGAACACCGGAACCGATTTTCCTACGTACCCGTAGTATCCCGAGTATCCTCCGATACCCAATCCAATGTTCAGAGTGCTCCCGTATTTTTCGCTGTAACTGCCATTTTGAGCAGAAACTCCGTTTCCTAATGTTACAAGGAGGAATAAAACTACACAACTTATTGCCTTCATTTTTGTAATCGATTAATTGAATGATTATAATACCCTATGTTGTTATTTTTGTCTGTCGTTACTCTCATTTTTGTCCTTATTATCGCGATTATCTCCTCCTTTTTTATCATTATTATGACTCTTTGCCGGATTTCTCCGGTTGTCTATATTGGGGCGAGGAGCCTCCGCATGATTTTTTCCGGGATGCATTTGCATGTTGTTTGGTGAGTGATTGCGGTTGCCTCGTCCATACTTTACCTTGTGTTCGCGAAAATGTGTGTATGGCGAATTGCCCCGATAATCGGATATCATTACTTTACGTCCGTTGTATAAATTGTAATTTCTGTATTGAGCGGGCAGATGTGACCGACGTACCCATTGCTTTCTGTTTTGATAAACAAACATCGATGTTTGCACATCATAATAGGCTTCCACGTCCGGCAAATAATAATAGCGAATGTCGGTGTGTCCGGCAGGAGCCCATGGTGGCGGGGTGCCTATATGTACATTAACAGAAAGTTGTGCTTGCAGGATGCCCGTAAACAGCAACACTATTACAATCAATACTGGTTTTAACGTTCTCATTTTATTCATATTTAATTGTTATTTAATGCATAGACAGTCGATAGCTCCCTTTATTCAGGGCACAGCAAACCGGATCTCTACCCGGAGTAAGTTCGTTGATATATGAACCGATACCGGCTACAAATTCATTTTTAATCCACCCATCGTTGCGATAATATTTATCGCAAACCGGATATGATTTCAGTAAAATTGGATGTTGAATCAGAAACAATGGGAGTAATCCATTTCAGGTAGCTGAAAGTTCCACCAATTCAGGAACTCAGTTTTACTTTGGATAGTCGGGTGACAATAGTCGCAGAAGAGGAGATGTGTATCAACTCAAAGTTAATTGATAGTTGGATAGATGCCAAAGGATAGTGACAATTGCAAAATTGTTTTTCTTTGTTTTTTCCTTACGGGTAGCATTTTTTCTCTTCTTAGCTTAGGCCTTCTTTTCAGAACCGATTTGATAATTTATTTTGCTTTCAAACATCCCTGAAAACTGGTAGGCGATGTTAGATGCAAAGATCGACATTCAAACGACAACAAATGCAACACAATTATGAGAAAGTGTTTCAATATTCACACATTATAGCAAATAGAGGAAAACGGAGCCTGTTAGCCCGGTCACTCATAGCCACTCTTTATAATGGTCGAAATCATTTTGAATCGTTCATTGGCCTTCACCGTATTAGCAGTGTTAGCGGGAATGATGATTGCCTGGCCGGTATTCAACACATTAGATGTGCCATCAATGACAATTTCGGCCTTACCATCAATAATCTGGACAAAAGTATCGTAAGGTACTTTTTTCTCAGCCATAGCCTCTCCCGTATCGAACGAAACTACACTGACATTTCCGGTCGTTTTCTTTATGATTGTTTTAATAACCACAGAATTGGGGATGTATTCAATGATTTCAACAATAATAAGCGCTTTTGCTTTCTCAATTTCTGTTGTGTCCATATTGTCGTTAGTTATTGATTGCCTTCATAAAAAAGACCGGTTTTTCAACCAGCCTTTCTGCAAAATTGACTTGAGGGTAATGATTATATTACACAACAAAGATGCAATTGTTTATATCAAAATGCATTATACAACTACGACAATAGGTTGTATCATTCACACATCGTCCAGATTACCGCGCCTTTTATCTTTCAGAATTTTGAAGTGGGTAGGAGTCAGGCCGGTCATTTCCTTAAATTGATTGGAAAGATGAGATACGCTGCTATAATGTAATTTATCAGCTATTTCGGTCAGGGTGAGTTCGTCATAGACCAACAGTTCTTTAACCTTCTCTATTTTATGCGAAAGATAAAACTTTTCTATTGTAGTGCCCTTCACTTCCGAAAAAAGGTTGGACAGGTAGGTATAATCGTAATTGAGCTTTTCGCTCAGGTAATCGGAAAGATTGATTTTGATTTGATCGTCTCTGTAATGAACCAATTCTATAATTACCGCTTTAATTTTTTCGACCAGGATGCTTTTTTTGCTATCCATCAATTCCAGACCGCTTTTTTTCAACGCACTATCAAGAAGCTCTTTTTGTTCAACAGAAATAGCATCGTCTACCTCCACTTCACCGAGTTCTATGGTAGTATAATGCACACCGAGCTTTTCCAACTCGGCCTTCACCACCATCTTGCAGCGAATGCAAACCATATTTCTAATATAAATTTTCAAGTCATTTTTTTTAATTGAAGTATGAATCTTACAAAAGTACGATGGATTTGGCCTTTATGTTGCTAATAATGAAATTTATAATTGGAATGAGAATTAAAGCACAAATAAATTCTGTAAACTTGGGATAAGATGTCGATGATTGTTTTTGAGGGTAAATGTACCGTTAGTTAAAAAAGTTCGTTTGAAGTTGTGATGAGAATAAACGGGTAGACACCGTTGAGTGAATATTCCCGGACAAACTATCTTTTCCTGTATTTGCAATAACAAAGCAAACTTACAAACTGAATTTTTGATAATTTGCTGCATTTATCGAGCTTGGAAACTGATTTTCCAGGTAATTTGCATCCTACTCCGAAATAGTACAATGCATGAAAATATCTGTAAATTATTTATAATCAATAAATTTATGTTATTCGTATGTAAATGGGCTTTCTAAAATATGGGATGGGTAACAAATATTCATAATAGATTTGAATTTATATATTATCTTTGCCATGCAAATAATATAAATAAATCACAGTATGGAAGAGTTAGTAAACAAAATCAAAGAACAAGTAAGTGTTTTTATTGAAAATGCAGATCTGCAGGTGGAAAAAAATAACAAGGCAGCCGGTACACGTGCCCGTAAGGCTTCCCTGGATCTGGAAAAAATGCTGAAAGAGTTCAGAAAAGCATCTGTTGAAGCAGGTAAATAAATTTCCCTTCACAAGCTAAAAGCACTGCATAAATAGATACTTTATGCGGTGCTTTTTTATTAGCCTATATGTTGTTCGATTGTTGAATGTCAAATAAGCAATAGGATGGAAATCCTAACAACTGCGGAACGCCGAGACCATTAAGTAATAATGACGAATTCAGAGCTTTTGATAAAGACTTTGAAAAAACGGGAGGTGCATAGTTAACGATGTTTGGAGCACCGATTCTTTCTCTTTTCAGATTCAATCGGATTTTGTAAATTTGTAAGAGGTTTTCGTGCATCTCCTGAAATAAAGATCTGTAGGCAAACCTGGAAAATATCAATTATAGAATAGATGCAGCGAAAAATCAGCGCCATATTGTTCGATATGGACGGAGTGTTAGTCGATTCCGAAGGATTTATTTTCGAGGCGGCCAAGCAGATGTTTGCCGAACATGGTGTGAGGGTGCGTTCGGAAGAGGCACTGGCTTTTGTAGGAACCGGGGAGGATAATTTCCTGATAGGTATGGGGCGATTGCATGGTTTCGAGATAGATCTTGCTCGAGATAAAGCACGTACTTATCAATTGTATGAAGAGTTGGTGAGGAATGAAATGCCCCCGATGAAGGGAGTTACGATGTTTATTCGTCAGTGCCGGGAGTACGGTTTGAAGTTGGCCGTAGCCAGTAGCGCCGACCGGATTAAAATCGGCATTAACCTGCGCGAAGCGGGTATGCCGGCGGAAACATTCGATGCTGTGGTTAGTGGAGACGAGGTAAAACGTAAAAAACCTTTTCCAGATATCTATCTGTTGGCAGCCAAAAAACTGGGAGTAACAGCCGAAGAGTGTCTTGTGGTGGAAGATGCCGTGAGTGGCGTAACAGCTGCTAAAGCCGCAGGAACCAGCTGTTTGGCACTAACTACAAGTTTTTCAGCCGATAAATTGACTGAAGCCGATCATATTGTCGATTCGCTTGAAATCGGACTGGATGAGGTGCTTGCAAAGTTCCAGCCGGGAACAGTTCATTAAAAGAAAAAGAATGATAATGGTCGGAAGATTCTTATTCGGAAGGTGTTTCGGCACCATTCTCTTATCCAAATAAAAATAGATGAAAAATATAGTTGTAGTGAGTGTATGCGTACTGTCGGTCGGTTTGACTGTTGTTGCTCAGCAAACAGTGTCGTCGAATGCGCTTAAAGTGACGATAACGAAAAGTGATGCAACTCTTACCTCGCAGTGGCGCGGTAAACGGGTGGCTTATCTGGGCGATTCGATGACCGACAAACGTCGGGTAGGGACTACTTGTGTGTATTGGGAGTATCTGCATGAATTGCTTGGAATCGAACCGTATGTGTACGGTATCAGCGGTAATCAATGGGATGGCATTTATAAACAGGCAGTGAAACTGCATGAAGAAAAAGGAAAAGAGATAGATGCAATTCTGATTTTTGCCGGAACGAATGATTATAATCATGGTATTCCTTTGGGTAAGTTTTTCACTGAAACAACGAAGCGTACCAATTATAACGGAGTGGTGGTGACTCGCAAGTATCGTACTCCGGTGATTGACAATGCCACCTTTTGCGGACGCATCAATAAAGTGATGCAATACCTGAAAAATAATTATCCTCAACAGCAGATTGTTGTTATGACCCCCATTCACAGAGGATATGCCAGATTTAGCGAGAAAAACGTGCAACCCGACGAAAACTATTGCAACGGACTTGGTCTGTATCTCGACTCGTATGTCGATATGTTGAAGCGGGCGGCCTCGTATTGGGCCGTACCGTTGATCGATCTCTATTCTTTGAGTGGGCTTTATCCGTTGTCCGATGCTCACGTACAGTATTTTCATAATGCCGATACCGATCGCTTGCATCCTAATGCCACCGGCGATTATCGTCTGGCAAGAACCATTCAGTATCAATTGTTGGCCTTGCCATCTACCTTTGTGTTAAATCGTTAAAAATATACAGTTATGTCAGTCGTAATGGAATTTGCCATGTTTCCGATGGATAAAGGGTTGCATGTGAGCAGGTATGTAAAACAGGTGGTGGAGATGGTAGATGCTTTACCTTATCGCAGTGAACTGACACCGATGGGTACCATTGTAGAATGCACTACCATGGACGAATGTCTTAACGTACTCTTAAAAGCCAATGCCTTGTTGGAAACGGTTGCCGACCGAATCTATTGTACTGCCAAATTTGATAATAAACCGGGTAAAACCGATCAGATGGAACACAAAGTGGAGGCGGTAAGAAAACCGTGATTGAGCAGAGAGAGTTTATTTGTGAGACATTCTCTTCTTTAAGTGAAATTTTTAATGAAAAAATCATACGTGGAAGTTGGCTTTATTTTATATAAAGTTTATCTTTGTGAGTTCCCAATAAGGAATAATTGAGTTTTCTGCACCATGATAGATCACGAAGAGTACATTGTATCACAGTTAAAAGAAGGGAACGAGAGTGCCTACCGATATTTGTTCGACAAATATTATGTAAGGCTATGTCGGGTAGCCAAACTTTACACGAAGGACTCTTATGTGTCTGAAAATCTGGTAGGCGACTTGATTTTTTATCTTTGGGAAAACCGCGAGTCTATGCATATTCATACCTCGTTAAGTTCCTATCTTTTTACCTCTATTCGCAATCGTTGTCTCAACTACCTGCAACAATCAAGTGTGATGTACGAATCACGCTTTCCACTTGCGTCGACCGATATGTTTGAGGATATTTCGATCGAATCCGATTCTCCATTGGGTATTATCATCGAAAAAGAACTTGAATTGAAAATGAATGATTCGATAGAGCATTTGCCAGTCGAATGTAGAAACGTATTCAAATTAAGCCGATACGAAAATCTCAGTTATGACGAAATAGCGGAACGTATGGGGATTTCGGTCAATACTGTGCGCTACCATATCAAGAATGCTTTGTCGTCTTTACGCGCCAATTTGAAGGAATATCTGATCCTATTTTTTTAGTGTAATTCTTCGCCCGGAGAAAAAAAGCATACTATCTCTTATTTTTAACATTTTTGGACTACCCAAAACTTTTTTCACATTGTCTTATCAATAGAACCCAAATTAATGAATAATTACGATTTAACTCAAGATCAAATTGACTCGCTCATTATCAATGTACTGGGTGGTGTAGCCAATGCCGAAGACGAAGGAATTCTCAGGCAATGGATGGGGAAAAGTAGTGCCAACCAGCGTTATTATATGCAAATATGTGATATTTGGGAAAGTTCAAGTGCAGATACAACATCATTCAACAAAGATCAGGCGTATCGTAGATTTAAAACTCGCATTGCAGCTCAGGCATTGTCAGCCGAAAAGAGGGGAGTATTCGTTTTATCTCGTTTTGTCCGTTGGACGGCAGTGATAGTGGTGGCATTTGTTCTTGGAAGTTTCAGTGTATATGTCTGGAATCAATATTCGCAGAGTTCTAATTTATATACAGTAACAGTACCTTTAGGTTCTAAATCGAAGGTCGAGTTGCCGGATCACACCACAGTATGGCTCAATGCCGGTAGTAAATTGTGCTATAGTCCCGATTTTGCAAAACGTAGTCGTCAGGTTTCCTTAGAAGGAGAAGCCTATTTTGAAGTGGCCAAGAATCCGAAAATGCCTTTCACAGTAAATGGAAGGGAGATGGCTGTAAAGGTATTGGGAACTAAATTTAATGTCCGTTCGTATCGCGAAGATCCTACCGTGGATATTACTTTGTTGGAGGGTTCAATCAGCCTTACCAATCATTTGGCGGAAAGTCAACTTCCCTGTTTTCTAAAGCCGAATGAAAAGGCAACGCTAAACAAAAAGAACGGTCAGATGACCATTGAAGCCGTACAAGCTTCCGACTGGAGCGAATGGACACGCGGCAAACTAGTGTTCGATGCCGAACGTTTCGGACAGATTATACGACGACTTGAGCGTGAATACAATGTAACTATCCGGGTACAAGATAAGGAATTGATGAATCGTAAATTCTATGGAGATTTTCGTAAAGCGCAGTCGATACAGGAAATTTTTGATATTATGACGGCAAGTAATCAATTTCGTTATAAGTTCAAGGAGAGCGTTATTACTGTTTATAAATAATTCGATTTTCACCTTAGTAATACTAACCTTAAAACACATAACTCATGTTAGAAACCTAACCATTTGCAAAAAAAACCGGAAGATGTTGCAGCATCTTCCGGTGGAATCGTTCTCTATTGAGCGATTATTGTTTTTGATTCCGCAAAGCTACAAAAACTTTCCGAAACTCATCAACGTAAACATTTATAGTTGTCCGACAGGAATATCTTCCTGGTATGGAAAAGGTTCTTCTTGCCATTTTTATAATAAATGAGCATGCATCTGAATGAAGATTAACTTTCAGCTTATTAATTGATTATGTAATGTAATTCTTGCTTGTAAAACGTTTTTAAAACAAGAAAACAAAGCAAGTATTGTCAATACTCATTAACAAAAAATCATTTTTGTATGAAAAAACTCAGGTATTTTTTATTTTTGCTGGTACTCGTTATGGCAACATCGGCGTTTGCTCAGCAAAAAAAAGTGACGCTTGCGCTTGAAAATGTAACGGTAAAAGCGGCTTTAGAGGCTTTGAAATCTCAAAGCGGACTATCGTATTGGTTTGATACCAACGATGTCAATATGCAAAAAGTAGTGTCTGTCAACGTAAAATCCAAACCAGTTGACGAGGTATTAAAAATAATTCTTCAAGGGCAGGATGTTCGTTATGAAGTAAAGAACGATCATATTGTTATTGCAAAAAGTACGGGATCAAATCAAAAGGCGTCAGAAACACAGGTTTTCGGCGAACCCCGAAGAGTATCAGGAAAAATAACCGATGAAAAAGGAAATTTGTTGCCTGGTGTCACGGTAATGGTGAAAGGTACTTCTGCGGGGACAATTTCGGACGTGAACGGGCATTACGAACTAGGTAAAGTTCCTGCCGGTTCGATTTTGGAGTTCTCTTTTGTGGGAATGACCAGTCATACTGTTAAGATAGGTTCACAATCAGTCGTAAATGTTACATTGCGGGAGATGGACACCAAACTGAATGAGGTTGTGGTTGTCGGTTATGGTACCACTACCAAAAAAGGACTCGTTTCGTCTGTCGTATCTGTAAAAACAGATGAATTGAATAAAGGTGCTATTACCGATGTAGGTCAACTATTGCAAGGTAAAGCGGCCGGGTTGAATATAACGGTAAGCGGAGATCCTACCCGCCAGTCTAGTGTTATTCTTCGCGGTACTTCAACGTTGAATAGTTCCATGACCCCTTTCTATGTGATTGATGGTATACCGGGAGCGGACATTTCATTAGTGGCTCCTGATGATATTGAAACCGTCGATGTTTTGAAGGATGCGGCAGGTACATCCATTTATGGAAACAGGGCTTCAAATGGTGTGATTATGATTACCACCAAAAAAGGGAAAAAAGGAGCAACACATATTTCGTACAATGGTTATGCCGGCATAGAGAATGTTACGAATAGCCTAAAACTAATGAATGCTTCACAACTCAGAGCTTTTGCTTCAAGTACCGGACAAAATCTTACGGAAGATACAGGTGCAGATACCGACTGGCAAAAAGCAATTCAACGAGGAACAGCTTATTCGACCAACCATAACTTGTCGTTCAATGGGGGAGGCGAGCATAGTAATTACAGTGCTAGTGTGAATTATAGTAATAAGCAGGGAATTATTTTGGAAAGCAACCAAAATAAAGTAGTGGCGCGCTTAGCATTTAATCAATATGCTTTTAATGACAAGTTAAAGATCGGACTTTCAGTTGCTAATGCTAAAGTTAAATCAGATTATGTTCCTTTATTAGGAGCTGTCTTGTATCAAACAGCTTATCATTTACCGACTTCACCGGTTAAAAATGCAGATGGATCCTTTTATGAAAACTTTACAAAAAATGGATATTTCAATCCGGTTGCTATTATAGACAATGCTCAGAGTCAACAAAAAAACAATAATTTAATAGCTGCATTTACGCTTAATGCCAAATTACCATGGGGTTTGACATATGACATGAGCTATTCGTATCAAAATTACAGTGCATTATATGGTGAAGCCTATAGTTCATACCTTTATCAGTATAATGGAACTGTGTTCTATAATAATCCAGATCCCCCCAGTACACGTTCTATCGTAACATTCTATCCCGGCGGATCGGCCTTGCGTAGTAGTTATCAAAATACCAATCAGGCTTTTGAAAACTGGTTTACATGGAATAGAACTTTTGGAGTTCATTCTATCAATGCCGTATTGGGTTATTCATTGCAAAATGACGAATATGGAGATGGTTTTCAGGCCACTAACGCTAATTTCCCTGTAAATAGTGTAGGGTTCAACAATCTGGCTTTGGGTAATTACTCTGCTGTTTCCGGTTATACCGTTAATTTTGGAAATGATCAGGCGTATTATAAAACAAGATTAATATCGAATTTTGCCCGTTTGAATTATAACTATAATGATAAATATTATTTTCAAGGATCTTTACGTCGGGATGGTAGTTCGGTATTCGGAAAAAATAACCGCTGGGGATATTTTCCTTCTGTAGGTTTATCTTGGAGAGCCGGTCAGGAAACGTTTGTTCAGAAATTGAATCTGTTTTATGATTTGAAGTTAAGAGCTAGTTATGGTGTAACGGGTAATTCGACCGGTTTTAATGCTTACACGGCTCAATTCCTCTCTTCTTCAATGGGTAATTATTATTACAATGGAACTACTCAGGTGACTTATGCACCGAATAAAGCGGCTAATCCTGATTTGAAATGGGAAAAAACAGCAACTACTAATATCGGATTAGATGCCTCTGTTTTGAAGGGAAGGCTCAATATGACATTTGAATGGTACAATAAGAATACGACCGATATGATTTATTCATACTCAACAGAACAGATAATAGTTCCGGCTGGTAGCATTACAGCTAATGGGGGTAGTATCAGTAATCGTGGTATTGAAGTAACCATTTCGGCCACGCCTATTCAAAATAAGAATTTTACATGGAAATCAAATTTGAACTTAGCGCATAACACGAATAAAATTACAAGTCTTTCCAATTCCTATTTTGCGACGGTCGACTCAGTGCGCTATACTCAACCGGATGGATCCGGACAAACCGGAAGTACTTTACAAATTATGAAAGTGGGTCGTCCTCTAGGACAGTTCTTTACTTTGATTTATGCGGGTAAAAATAGTGATGGCGTTTCACAATATCTGGCGAAAGACGGTACATTAACAGTGAATCCAACCACCGCAGATTATCGATATGCAGGAAGTCCGCAACCGAAGCTCACATACGGGTGGACCAATAGTTTTACATACAAGAACTTCGATTTAAATATTTTCTTGCGTGGCGTATATGGGAACAAAATTTTCAATGCAACACGAGCCGATCTGTTCCGTCCTTCAACGGTAGCATATACCAATATTTTGGTGGATGCAGCTAACGAATCGGTTAAGGATTATAATGCTTACAGATACTCTTCCCGTTTTATTGAAAGTGGTAGCTATTTGCGTGTCGAAAGTATGACATTGGGTTATACATTCAAAAGTCCGATAAAATATGTTGAAAACATTCATTTTTATAGTACTGTAAACAACTTGTTTGTGATCACCAAATATAAAGGAGTGGATCCTGAAGTATATATGGGTGGTACGGCACCGGGAATTGATTCCAACAACTTCTATCCTAAAACAAGAACAATTTTGTTCGGAGTCAATGTCAATCTATAAAATTCCGCAAAGGATATTCGTAAAAATATCATAAGGAGCTTATAACAAATAAAAGATCTTCATATGAAAAAATTAAAATATTTTCTATTGTTGGCAATATTGCCAGTGCTGTTTGTATCCTGCTATGATCTGGATGTGCCCATTACTACTCAAATTACTGCTGATGCTTATCCTTCGGATTCGGCCGGATATGTTTCTACGGCAGGAATAGTATATTCAAAATTCAGAGAGAACTATGCCATGGCGTATTATTTCACTACTGAGTTGAGTACCGATGAAGCAATCTTACCTGCTCGCGGAGGTAACTGGTTCGATAACAAAGGATACCGCTATTTTCACTATCATGAATGGACTCCAGACTATGGTTGGGCAAATACTTGCTGGGATTGGTTATCTGGAATTATCGGATATGACAATCAGGCAATGTATATTCTGGAAGCAAATATGCCTGCCGGTAGCCAGAAAACCCGTATGTTAGCCGAGCTTAGAACGATGCGTGCGTTGTCCTATTTCTATTTTATGGATCTTTTTGGTAATGTACCTATCTATACCACATACGGTAGCTTCGAACAAAAAGCAAAATCGGATCGTACGGAGGTATTCAATTTTATTGAAAGTGAACTGAAGGCATGTGTCGGAAATCTTACCACTGACGTTAGTGCTTTAACCTATGGCTATCCAACCCAATATTTGGCTTATTCTTTGTTGGCGAAACTATATCTGAATGCTGAATATTATACAGGTACAAAGCGTTATGATGATTGTATTGCAGCTTGCGATAAAGTTATTAGCTCAGGCAAATATTCGTTGGCTACAAGGAGTCAATACCTGAAAATGTTCTATCCGGACAATGGTCCGTCGACGCCAGAGTTTATTTTTGCGGTTCCTTATAATCCGTCTTATACTTCTGGATATATGTATCGTGCCCGTTATGATGTGCCACGTTCGGAACAAGCTAAATTTGGTCTTCCATTTAAACCGAGTGCTCCTGAAAGTACACTCCCTGAATTCTATGCTAATTTCGATGATCCCAATGATGTGCGAAACGGACAATGGTTAACAGGATTACAATATTTGAATGATGGCGTGACTCCTGTTACAGTTACTACTACCAATCAGGGTTATAATCAATTCTATTCTGGTAGTGATCCTAAAGGAACCTATACGTATCAGGTAAATTTGTCCCCCAATGTAACTCTTCGTCAGGATTCATTATTATTTGACTGCGGAAACGATGAAATTGCCTGGAACATGGGGTATCGTAACATCAAATTCTATCCCGATGCCACTTCTACCAGCCGTAATCAGAATAATGATATGCCGGTATTCCGTTATTCGGATATTCTCCTGATGAAAGCAGAAGCAATACTTCGTGGCGGCACTGCTACAAATGGCCAGACTGCGTTATCGTTAGTAAACACTGTTCGTGCTAACAGAACAACCTCTTCTGCATGGACAACTATTACACTGGATAGTATTTATAACGAGAGAGCGCGTGAATTTGCGTATGAAACATGGCGTCGTAACGATATGATTCGTTTCGGTAAGTATGAAGGCAAATGGGGATTTAAGAAAGATGCAAGTGTTTATCGTCGTATTTATCCGATTCCTACCACGGCTTTGAACTTAAATAAAAAATTGACTCAGAATCCGGGTTATTGATTCATATACTTGAAAAGTGGCTGTCGACCCTGTGATGATGAACTGTGTTGTTGCGGGTCGGCAGTTTTCTATTTGTAAGATAGATTATTTAAATAATGTTGTTTTAGCTAAAGGTATTTATATATATATTTGATATGGGACAGGAAAAGGCGGTACAATCGGAGCGTTTGTTGTCATTGGATGCATTGCGTGGATTTGATATGATGTGGATAATCAGCGGGGAAATCATCATACATGCTTTGGCAAAAGCTTCCAACGATCCGGTATCTATGTGGATGTCCAATCAGTTGCATCATACGCCGTGGAACGGTTTCACTTTCTATGATATGATCTTTCCGCTGTTTATTTTTATAGCCGGAATATCGATGCCGTATTCGTATGGTAAAAAGTTGGAAGGTAAAGAAAATGAAGCATTGAGAAGATCAAAGCGACAGGCATATCTGGCGTTGGTAAAACGGACTTTTATCCTGATAGTATGTGGTATGGTTGTGAATAAAGCATTACAATTCAATGGTTACGAACAAACCCGTTTTGCAAGCGTGCTCGGGCGTATTGCTGTTTCCTGTTTTTTTGCCGCTATTATTTTTCTGAACTGCGGACTGCGGACGCAGATTGTTATTTTTCTTACATTGCTAATAGGTTATTGGATTTTAATGATAACAGTGCCGGTACCGGGGCATGGAGCCGGTGATCTGACAAAAGAAGGAAATCTGGAGGGGTATGTCGACCGGCTTTTTTTACCCGGAAAATTGCATCGCGTGGTGTATGACCCCGAAGGAATTCTTTCAACCATTCCGGCTATCGGGACAGCCATGCTGGGTGTCTTTACCGGACAATTTTTACGGAAAGAATTCGACTCGTTGAATCGTTTTAAAAAGAGCCTATTTATTGGCGGTGCGGGTATTGTTTTGCTCATATTAGGTCTGTTGTGGAATATTGTTTTCCCGATCAACAAAAACATGTGGACCAGCTCGTTTGTATTGTTTGCCGGAGGCTGGAGTTTGTTGTTTCTCTTTGTTTTTTATCTTGTGATCGATGTATGGGGTGTGAAAAAATGGTGTATGCCTTTTGTTTGGATCGGGACGAACTCTATTCTGATCTATATGGCTGCGCATGGTATCATCGATTTTCAATATACCTCAACTTTCCTGTTTGGTGGCATGGTTCAATCTTTGTCCGAAGCATGGCAGGAAGTGTGGATCGGCTGTGGTATTCTTCTTATTCAGTTGGTATTAGTCTATTTCCTATATAAAAAAAGATGGTTTCTGAAGGTGTAGTCAATGCATAAATCGGGCTTCTCATCTAACCAAAAATTAAATTGTTACTAACCGAATCATTATCTTATTATTATGACTCTCTTCAGAAACCTCTTTCTACTTCTGTCTCTGATTGTATGGTCGGTCTCTCGGGCTGCCGGTTTGTCGTCGGAGGCTTCGCAAGCATTGATAAAACGGATTATTCCTGAACATGCCGATCAGTTTGTTGTGGAACCGTTGGCGGAAAACAATGAGAAAGATTGCTTCGAAATCTTTAATCGTGGCAATAAAATCGTGCTGGCAGGTAACGACGGAGTAGCAATTGCTTCGGCACTCTATTACTATTTGAATGAATATTGTCATTGCCAGATTACCTGGAATGGCGTAAACATGAACCTTCCGGCGCAATTGCCGAAGGTGACACAGAAAATCACTAAAAACTCACCTTACGAATATCGTTACTACCTTAACTATTGCACATACAACTATAGTATGAGTTGGTGGGATTGGAACCGATGGGAGAAGGAAATCGACTGGATGGCACTTCATGGCATCAACATGCCGCTGTCCATTACGGGCGAAGAATATGTGTGGAACGAAGTGTACAAAGAGATGGGCTTTACTGACAAAGAGTTGGAGAGCTTCTTTTGTGGTCCGGCCTATTTTTCGTGGTTTTGGATGGGCAATCTGGACGGGTGGGGTGGTCCGCTGCCTCAATCGTGGATGAACCGTCAGAAGGATCTTCAACTTAAAATTCTGCAACGCGAGCGGGAACTGGGAATGAAACCTGTATTATCGGCTTTTACCGGTCACGTTCCGGTAACTTTCAAAGAACGGTTTCCCAATGCAAAACTGAAGCAAACCAACTGGAATAATGGTTTTGCAGACACCTATATTCTCGATTCGGAAGATCCGATGTTTGCCGAAATTGGGAAGAAATACCTGCAAAAACAGACGGAGTTGTTTGGTACCGATCACCTCTATTCGGCCGATACGTTTAACGAAAATGAACCCCCTTCCAATGACCCGGAGTTTCTCTCGAAACTGAGTGCCAGGGTGTATGAAGGAATGCGTCAGGCCGATCCCGATGCGATTTGGGTGATGCAGGGCTGGTTGTTTTTTAGTGATCGTAAGTTTTGGAATGCACCTCAGGTAAAGGCGTTGCTCGATGCCGTGCCCAACGACAAGATGATTCTGCTTGACCTGATTACCGAATACGAACCGGTTTGGAAACGGACCGAAGCCTATTACGGCAAGCCTTGGATCTGGAATATGCTGCACAATTTCGGTGGCAATATCAGCTTGTTCGGGCAAATGGAGAAGGTTGCGTCACAACCGGCTGCTGCCCTCAATGACCCGGCTTGCGGAAAACTAAAAGGCATCGGTTTGACGATGGAGGCGATAGAACAGACTCCGGTCATGTACGAACTGATGATGGAAAATACTTGGCGAAATTCGGCTATCGATCTCGATTCATGGTTGAAATCGTACATTCGTAATCGCTATGGAAAAGGTACTGTAGCCTCTAATGCCGATATGTTCAAAGCATGGCAAATCTTGAAAAATACGGTTTATAATGGGAAAGAGATACGCGATGGCGCCGAATCGATCCTCACCGGGCGGCCTACATTCGACTCTATCGCTAAGTGGACCAAAACGAAGCTGAATTATAACCGAGCCGATCTGATTCCGGCCTGGGATCTATTCGTTCGTTCGGCAGTTACCTATTCAATTAGCGATGGATTTCAATATGATTTGGTGGATATTACCCGTCAGGTATTGGCCAATTATGCCCGTCCGTTGCAACGCAAATGGGTACAGGCGTATCAGGATAAAAATTTGTCTGCATTTCAAAAATACAGCAAGCAATACATCGAATTGATTGACGATATGGATAAACTGCTGGCTACCCGTACCGATTTTCTTTTGGGAAAATGGATTGCGGATGCCCGTAGTTGCGGAACGACTGAATCGGAAAAAGTGCTTTACGAACGCAATGCCCGCGACCTGATTACGCTCTGGGGCGATGCAGACAGCCCGTTGCACGAATATTCGTGTCGTCAGTGGAGTGGATTGCTGAACGATTTTTACAAAGTGAGATGGCAAAAGTTTTTTGCCGAAGTCGAAAAATCGATGGTCTCGGGAAAATCGATGGATGTAGTAGCCTTTGACGAAGAAATTGCCCGGTGGGAGTGGCAATGGGTAAACGAGCACAAGAATTTCGCTACTCAAGCTTCGGGCAATAGTGTGGTGGAAGCACTGCGTTTATATAAAAAATATAGGAATCAACTTACTAATTAATACATTATGAGATACAAATTCTTTAGAACAGGACTGTTTACTGTGATGTTATTCCTGCCTATTTGTCTGTTTGCCCAGTCTAAAGTGATAAATATTATCTCTTTGGGTGCCAAAGGAGACGGCGTTACCAAAAATACGGTTGTTATTCAAAAGGCAATCGATCAGGTTTCGACTGCCGGCGGCGGACAAGTAATTATTCCCTTCGGTCGGTTTGTAACCGGCGTTATTGTCATTAAATCGAATGTTGATTTGCATTTTGAAAAGGGAGCTTACCTGCTGGCAAGTACTCAACGGATTGATTATGGAAAAGGGCCGGCATCGGCGCTCATTGTAGCCGACAAGGCAGAACATATAGCCCTAACCGGTTATGGAATTATTGACGGCAGGGGAGAAGAAGTTGTAAAAGATCTTCAGGTATTGCTTGAGGCTGGAATATTGCAGGATAAAGAGTGGAAAACCGTGAACCCCTGGCATCAGGTTCGTTCGGCAGAAATCAATCGTCCTATGCTCATTAATTTTGAAAATTGTAATGATGTACAGGTTCGCAATATTGAACTCAAAAATGGTTCGTGCTGGGTGCAACGTTATGAAAACTGCCGTAACATGGTATTCGACGGCATTAAGGTGGAAAGTAACACCTACTGGAATAATGACGGTATAGACCTTGTAGATTGTGAGAACGCGGTTATTACCAATAGCTTTTTCAATGCCGACGACGATGGCATTTGCCTCAAATCGGAAAAACGGAATCATTGCTGCGAGAATATTACCGTCGAAAACTGTATCGTCCGTTCGAGTGCCAATGCCGTGAAACTGGGTACGGCTTCGTGGGGTGGTTTCAAAAATATCTCCATTCGAAACATCAAGGTGTACGATACTTTCCGTTCTGCTGTGGCCATAGAGTCGGTTGACGGTGGCATATTGGAAAATATCGATGTGAGCAATATCAAGGCTGTCAATACCGGCAATGCCTTTGTAATTCGTCTCGGTCATCGCAACAAAGACGAGGTAATCAGTCAGGTGCGCAATGTCTCCATCCGCAACATGACGGTGGAAGTACCCAAAGAAAAGCCGGATAAAGGCTATCCAATGGAAGGTCCGTTGGTGAAAGCGCCTCACAATATTTTCCCATCTTCCGTAACTGGTCTTCCCGACCATTCTGTGCAGAATGTAAAACTGGAAAATATCGAAATCGTATATCCTGGTGGTGGAGACAAAAACGTGGCTTGTATTGCCATCGACTCTTTGGCGAAGGTTCCGGAAAATCCGGCCGGTTATCCTGAATTCTCGATGTTCGGCGAGTTGCCTGCATGGGCATTTTATAGCCGCCACGTGGAAGGTTTACAGATGTCGAATGTGCGTGTCTCCTACAAAGAGGAAGACTTTCGTCCTGCATTTGTTTTCGACGATGTAAAACAATTGCAACTGGACAATGTTAACGTGATGAGTGCCAAGAATATTCCGGTGATTGTGCTGAATAATGTTAATGGCTTTGATGCACGCACCGTCCAATTGCCTTTCGACAATACAACCGGCATTGTGACGTTAAAATAACATCTTTAAAATCTACGAATTGCATTGATTGACCGAATAAAGTGAATAATTGAATAAACGTGTGTCTATACGTGTTTTTCACTGTGATTTGTGGATTTTTTACTCTGATACCAATTCAGCATAGAATGATAAACCGGAAAGTCTTTTTGTGTTTTTTGAGTGGATTGTCGTTTCTGCTTTTTGCTCAACGTCCTGTCGATAAGGTCTATCCATGGCTCGATTCGGCTCATTCGCGCTGGTTCTACTTTTCATCGGCTTGTCGTCCCTTCGGAATGGTAAGCCTGTTTCCCGATAACCGGACGGACGAAGACTGGGACAGCGGTTATCGCTATGAAGTGGACTCGATCCTCGATTTTAGTCATCTGCACGAATGGCAATTGGCTGGAGTAGCGGTAATGCCGGTCAGCTTTCGGAAGCGGGAAGAGACCAAACTTTTCTATGACTATTCTTCTCATTTTTTACATTCCAAGGAGATTGTTCGTCCGGGCTATCATTCCGTGTTTCTGGAAAAATATAAGCTTCGTGCCGAATTGACTGCCACCAACCGGGTCGGTTTTCATCGTTATTCCTATCCGAAAGAGACCGAACAGGGAGTCATATTCGATCTCGGAAAACATCTTGGCCCTTCGGATATTTCGGAAGGCGGCTTTATAAAAGTGAATGATCATGAAATCCGGGGCTATGTGGTCAATGCTCCAACATTCCGACGGAGTCGCAGCACAACCGTCTATTTTTGTGCGGTATTCAATCATCTGGTGAAAGAAATTATGCTGAAAGAAGGCGATCAACTGCAAAAAGGAATCGGTCGGTGGAGCGGTAAAAAGGGGGTTATGCTGGCAACCTTTGCTAACCGGTCGAATGAGCCGTTATTGATGAAGGTTGGTATTTCGTACACCAGCGAGGAGGGAGCTGCCAATAACCTGAAAGCAGAAGCTCCGGGGTGGAACTTTGATGCCGTAAGAAAAGATGCCGAAAATCAATGGAATGATATGCTTTCGCGCATCAAGATTGAAGGCGGTACCGAACTTCAGCAACAGCGTTTTTATACCGATCTGTGGCATGCCATTCAGGGACGTCGTGTCATCAGTGATGCCGATGGAAAATATACCGACTGTACTGAATCGCAACCGATAGTGCGTCAATTACCGTTGGGAGCAAACGGTAAGCCCAAATTCAACATGTACAATTCCGATGCGTTCTGGGGTGCACAGTGGACGCTCAATACCTTGTGGCAACTGGTTTATCCCGAGGTGGCCGAAGAGTTTTGCAATTCGTTTATTAAGTACTACAAGAATGGTGGCCTTATTCCCCGTGGCCCGTCGGGAGGTAATTATACCTATGTGATGACAGGAGCTTCGTCTACACCTTTCTTTGTCAGTGCATGGCAGAAAGGTATCCGTGGTTTCGATGTTGAAACGGCTTATGCAGGCTTGAAGAAGAACCATCTGCCGGGCGGTATGATGAGCAAAATCGGCTATGAGCATACTACATCCAGGGGCGGTGGATTGGAATTTTATATGGAAAAGGGGTATGTGCCTTATCCGCTTTCGGATACCATCTATGGAATGCATCAGGATGGTGGTGCCATTACCCTCGAGAACGCTTATCAGGACTGGTGTCTGGCGCAATTGGCAAAAGCTTTGGGTAAAACGGAAGATGCAGCGTACTTTACCCATCGTTCGGAAAACTACCGGAATATTTATAACGCTAAAGAACGGTTTATGGTTCCGAAAGATAAGTATGGTAACTGGCAGAAACCGTTTGATCCGCTGATTACCAACAAAGGATTCGAAGAGGGCAACAGTGCCGAATATACATGGTTTGTGCCGCACGATTTGACGGGCTTGTTTTCACTGATGGGAGGCGCCGATTCTGCAATTGTCCGACTCAACAGACAATTTGAAGTTTCCGAATGGCATCGTTTCTGTAACGAGCATCCGGAGATGTCAGAACCGGGAGTGGTGGAATTTGGTGCCGCAAAAGCACCGTCGGCAGCCCGTAAATTTATCAACGATCAACGCACGTGGACTAACTATTCCAACCAACCGGGCACGCAGATGGCTTTTATTTTCAATTATGCAGGCGCTCCGTGGCTCACGCAATACTGGAGCCGCATGGTGGTGGATAGCGCCTACAGCAAGGTATCGCCTTACTATGGCTATAATGGTGACGAAGATCAGGGAATGATGGGTTCGCTGAGCGTATTGATGAAGCTGGGACTTTTTCAGATGACGGGTGGTTGCGATGCTGATCCGAAATATGAACTGGGCAGTTCCTTATTCCGCAAAGTTGTTATAACTTTGAACCCGAACTATTACAAAGCAAAAAAACTGATAATCGAGACAACTCACAACAATGCTCAGTCGCCTTATATTCAATCGGTGCTATTGAATGGAAAGCCGTTGCAACGCTTTTATTTCCGACATTCCGATATTGTGAACGGCGCACATCTGTTGATCGATATGGGAACCGAACCCAATAAAAAATGGGGCAAAGAATGATTTATTCACCATTAAGAAATTAAGGGTGTTAAGAGAATTTCTTAATTGGCTTAATGCCTTAATGGTTGATTTATTGTACCTGTAATTTATTTACGTACAAAATGAAACGTTTGTTTTTGATCTTGAACCTGCTTGGAGTTATTGCTTTCAGTCAATTGATGTTGGCCGGAAACCATTTTCAATACGTTGATCCGTTTATCGGTACGGGTAAGGGAAAAGGCGGTCTGGGCAATGTAACGATTGGGCCTTCCTGTCCGTTCGGAATGATAAAACCGGGACCGGACAACAATAAAGCTTCCAATAGTGGATATTTGGCGGATACGTTACAGCCGGTTTATGGTTTTAGTCAAACGCACGTCAGTGGTACCGGCGGCGGACCGAAATATGGTAACATTTCCGTGATGCCTTTCTCCGGTGATTTGGAATCGGTTACCCAAGCATCACTGCGCACACGCGAGATAGCCAAAGCCGGTTATTATAGTGTTGATCTTAAAAAATGGAATATCCGAACGGAGATTACCGTTTCGCCTAAAGTCGCTTTTTACCGTTTTACATACGGCAGTAAAACCAAGTGTCTGAAGATTGATTTAGGTCAGTTTTTGGGAGAGAAACCTGTTCCCGACTATCGGGAGGCGCAACAATTTGTGGGCTCGGAGATAAAGATCGAGTCGGACAGGGAGATCAGCGGCTATTCGCGCGTTCGTGGCGGTTGGAACAACGGAACAGCATATACTGTCTATTTTTATGCGGTGGCCGATCGTCCGTTTAACCGCTTTACCACATGGAAGGGAAATTTGTTGAGCAAAGGGGCCAACGTGCAGGTCGATACCGGGGAGAAAACCGGAGCCTTGCTTTATTTTGATGATGCCTCCGGGGATACCATACTACTAAAGATAGGAATCTCGTTTATAAGCACTCTCAAGGCAAAACAGAATATGGAACAGGAGGTGCCGCACTGGAGTTTTACTCAACTGCGTACCGAAACGGAAAATCGCTGGGAAAACTTCCTGAAACGGGTGGAGATTTCGGAAGATGCTACACCTGATCAGAAGAAAATGTTCTACACTGCGCTCTATCACACCCTGTTGATGCCGGCCGACCGCACGGGTGAGAATCCGGGGTGGACTTCCGATCAGCCTTATTACGATGATTTTTATGCTATTTGGGATACGTATCGTTCGTCGCATCCGCTCATTACGCTGATAGCCGAATCGCGACAAGTGGATATTGTAAAGGCATTACTCGATATTTACAAGCACGACGGCTACATGCCCGACGCCCGTAGCGGTAACTGCAACGGCCGCACGCAGGGCGGTTCCAATGCCGAAGTGTTGATTGCCGATGCCTATGTCAAGGGGCTGAAAGGCATTGATTATGGACTCGGCTTGCAGGCGATGCTCAAGGATGCGATGGTTCCTCCGGGTGGAAATGAAGAGAAGGAGGGCAGGGGAGGCCTCACCGATTACAACACGCTGGGTTACATTTCCGATCGTTTTGTGCGTGCCGGTAACCGTACGCTGGAGTATTCGTACAACGATTATTGCATCGCCCGGGTGGCAAAAGGGTTGCATCGCATGGGTGAATATCGTCGTTTTCTGAAGCAATCGGACAACTGGCAAAACCTTTGGCGCGACATCGAAGATCATGGCGCTCGTGGCTTCATTATGCCCAAAGATGCCTCGGGTCGCTGGATCGACACTATTCCCTGCGATATTGCGAACGGACAACGGGATTTTCTGTTGTACACTCCGACGGCGCAGGATTGGCCCAACTGCCTTTGCTGGTGGTGTGGTTTTTTCTACGAAGCGGGTTCGTGGGAATATTCGTTGTCTGTACCGCATAACATACAGAAAATCATAGAGAAATCGGGAGGCGAAGATGCTTTTAAAAAAAGGCTGGATACTTTATTCGAGAACGATTATTATAATGTGGGTAACGAACCCTCATTTCTTACTTCGTGCCTCTATCACTGGATCGGCAGACCCGACCTGAGCAGCGAACATACCCGTAAAATCATTACCGACAATTACGATGCTTCACCGTCCGGCATTCCCGGCAACGATGATTCGGGCGCGATGTCGTCGTGGCTCGCTTTTCACCAGATGGGACTCTATCCCAACGCTGGGCAGTCGTACTATTTGATTACCTCTCCGTTTTTCCGCCAGACGAAGATCCACATGGAAAACGGAAAGTCGTTTGTCATTACGGCCAGGAATCTGTCGACCAAAAACCGTTTTATCAAGTCAGCAATGTTGAACGGAGTGAAATTCGATAAAGCCTGGATCGAACATGCCGATATAGCTGCCGGAGGAGAACTTTTGCTCGAAATGGCCGATAAACCATCGGACTGGGGAACCAAACAGTTACCTCCTTCCGGAGAATTTTGATGGAGCATCAAGTTGAAAGTACTCAAGAATGTCGTTGTATTTACATAACTATTTAAATATGAAACGTAAACGATACATTTTATTTTTCATTTTGTCTTTGACAATGGCCGGATGGATGTCGGCTCAAACTGCGACGAAGAAACCGGCAATAGGTTTGGATCGGCCTAAATTGGTGGTCGGCATTATTATCGATCAGATGCGGTGGGACTACCTCTATCGTTATTACGACAAGTACGGTCAGGGTGGCTTCAAACGATTACTCAACGAAGGTTTTTCGTGCGAGAATACCTTTCTCAATTACATTCCTTCCATCACCGGAGTTGGACATGCATCTATCTTTACCGGTTCGGTACCCTCCATACATGGCATTGCGGGCAATTCGTGGATTGATCCGGTAACAGGCAAATCGGTCTATTGTACCGACGATCCCACAGTGGATGCGGTCGGTGTGGCTTCTTCTCCCAAAGGGAAGATGTCGCCGCGCAATCTGCTGGCTACTACTATCACTGACGAGTTGCGCATGGCTACCAATTTTCAGTCGAAAGTAGTAGGCGTGTCACTCAAAGACAGGGCGTCTATTCTTCCTGCAGGACACAATCCTACGGCAGCTTTCTGGTTCGATGAGGCCAGTGAACGGTTTATAACCAGTTCGTACTACCTGCCTCAATTACCCGAATGGGTTCGGACTTTTAACGATGACAAACCGGTGGCGCAACTGATTGCAGGTGGATGGAATACCTTGTTGCCGATTGCGCAATACACCGAAAGTACGCCCGACGATTCGCCTTGGGAGGGTTTGTTGGCAGGAGCCGTAAAACCGGTTTTTCCATACGATCTGAAAAAAGCTTTTGCGTTAGATCGTACTTCGTTTGAACAGACGCCATTCGGAAATACACTCACCTTGCAATTTGCCCGTGCAGCTATCGACGGTTATCGGTTGGGACAGGAACGAACAACCGATTTTCTGACGATCAACTGTGCGTCGACCGACTATGCAGCTCATCTTTACGGCCCAAACTCCATCGAATTGGAAGATATTTATCTGCGTCTCGACCGCGACCTGACTTCGTTCTTCGGGTATCTCGATACGAAAGTGGGGAAGGGAAACTATCTGGTATTCCTGACTGCCGATCATGCCGGAGCAAATTCGGAAGGCTATTTGGCCGCACATAAAATGCCGACCGGCTTGCTGGATGAAGGGATTGCATCGAATCTGAAAAAGTGTGTAAAAGAGACGTTTGGTTCCGATAGGCTCATTGCCAGGGTCAATACATTTCAGGTCTCTTTTAATAATCGCCTAGTGGATAGCCTGCAAATAGATCGCGAGAAACTGAAAGCGTTTGTCGTCAATTTTTTAAAACGTCAGCAGGGTATTTTATATGCTGCCGATCAGGAGAAACTGGCTATCAGTTCTATTCCCGAGCCCATCAAAACCATGGCGATCAACGGATACAATCCGCAACGGAGCGGCGCGGTTCTTTTTATTCCGCAAGCCGGATGGACACCGTCGTTCTATGCCAAAGGAGCCAATCACAGTCTCTGGAATCCGTACGATACCCATATTCCACTCTTGTTTATGGGTTGGAAAATAAGACATGGAGCCATCTCCCGAAGGGTGCAGATAACTGATATTGCAGCAACCGTTGCCGCCTTGCTGCATATTCAAATGCCCAGCGGATGTATCGGTTCGCCGGTGACGGAGATCACAGACAGCGGTAAGTGATAGGTCGTGGTTGGTACTGCTATGAAATCTCTACCGTACTGATGCCATTGTTTTTTTTCAAGACCTGAATTTGAACGGGAATGCGTTCTTTCAGACTATCCACATGCGAGATGATGCCGATCGATTTGCCTTGTGCTTTTAGCGTCTCCAGTGTTGAAATTACCGTTTCGAGGGTATTGTTGTCCAGCGTTCCGAATCCTTCGTCGATAAAGAGCGATCCGATGCTGACATTGTTGCTTGCCAGATCGGATAAGCCCAATGCCAGCGAGAGACTGATCAGAAACTTCTCTCCTCCGCTCGATGTGTCTACCAGGCGTGTTTCGTCGGCCTGATAGTGATCGACCAGTTTGAAGTTAAGTTCTTCACCTGTTTTGTATTGCGCATTGAGTTGTAACGAATAGCGTCGGTTGAGCTTGTAGAGATGCAGGTTGGCCAAGTCGATCAGATTCTTCAGCGTCAGCCGTTGCACATAGGTGTTGAGAGCATCCTGCGATCCGCCCAGAACCGACATTAAGTTCGTCCACTTCCGGAAGATTGTCTCCTGCATCTCAATCTCGGCCACAACGCGGGCATTGCGCTGTTTGATTTCGTTGTTCTTACGGAAACTCTCTGCAATCTCGCCTAATCGTTGTTGCAGTCTCTCCTTTTCGTCGTTTATCCGAAGTTGTTTTGCCTGTGTCTCTTCGAGCGTGGCGTCGGGCTTCAGCTCCTTCTCCAGCTTTTCCAGTTCGGCGGCGGTAGTGGTGTCAAGAGTCTGCAGCGCTATCCGGCGCTCTTCGATACTTTTGCGAATTTGTATGTAGTATGTCCGCTTCTCTTCCGTCAGCAGCGCGGCGGTAAGCTCTTCTCTCTTTGCGAAACTACTTTCGGCAATTGCGTCATTCAGTTGTTGCAACGTGGTTGCCAGCAGTGTTCTGTTCTCCTGCAACTCTTTTTCCGTAGTCGATTTTTCGGTTGTCACTACCGTTTGTCGCTCCTTCAGCAGGGCGAGGCGGTTGCGGGCTTCCGTCTCCGTCTTTTTGGTTCGTTCTACAGCCTCTTGCAATTCGGTACGTTTCGTATTCGTTTCCATTTCAAGCGGTAGAATCGATCGACGCTCTTCGGTAAAAACGGTCAGCTCTTTTCCGAGTGTTGCAAGCTGCTTCTCATTTGCTAACATCTCGTTTGTTTTGGCTGTCATCTGCTCCACGAAATTGGTGATTTCCAACAGGCATTGCTGTAACTGATGTCTCGTTGCGGTCAGTTGCTTCTCATTTTCGTTGTAAGTCCTGACTGTCTGTTCCAGTTGCATAATCAGTTGAAGCGTCTCTTCCGGCTTGGGTAGCTGCACGGTGCAATCGGCAAGCTGAGGTGCCAGTTTTCGTTCTATTTCTCCGTTTTCGGCATTCAGGCGCTTCTGTTCCTCTTCGTTCGTCGAAATGGAGGCGGTGCTGTTTACGTTTTCGGTGGTCAATTCAATCTGCCGGAGTTCGAGCGCTTTCAGTGTTGTTTCCACACTTTTGACCGCCTCTTGCTTGTTGTCTTTTTGCTTTTGTAACTCTTGCGAACCGGCAATCTGTTTCGAAAGAAGCGTTTGACTCTCTTCCAATGTTTGCAATTGCGCTTCGAGAGCTGCCGTGTTAGCTATGTCGGATGCCGATTTCATTTCCGTGAACTTAGCCTTCGTCTCTTGTAATTCGTTCTCATTGTCAGACAACTGTTGCATCAGGCTTGCCAACCCGGCGTTGCAGCGCGTTAGTTCGAGGTTGACCGCCTGTTGTTCGGCTTTCAGCTTTTCGAGCCTGGCTTTGCGTTCGTCGAGCCGTTGTTTGCTCTCCGAAATTTCCACTCCGGCATAGTGTTGCACCAGCGGATGGGTGGTCGAGCCGCACAAAGCGCAGGGTTCTCCCTGTTTCAACTTCTTGCGTTCGGCTTCGAGACTCACAATGTAACGATCTTTTTCGTACAACTCCTCGGCATCGGCCACCGATTGTGTGGCAGTCTGTATTTCGATAGCTAACCGTCCGGTTTCTTCCGACAGCTCTTGCTGTTTTGTTTGCAAGGTTATTTGTTGACCGGTGAGTGTTTGTCGATTTGTATTCAGTTTGTTGTAAGCGCTCGAGAGTTGAATCGATGTGCGTACCTGCTCCTTTCGGGTGTTCAGGGTATTTTGTTCTGCCAACAGATGTTCGATATCCGCTTTTGTAAGTTGATCCTGAATTGCTTTCAGTTCGGCACTTAGCGTTGCCAGTTTCTCTTTTTCCGCCGTATGACTTTTTCCGATCTGCTCCAGCGTAACACTATTCTCCTGCAAAACGGTTTGGGCTTTGACTATGTTTTCGCTCAATGCCGTCATTCGCTCCCGGTTACTCTTGCGTTTCGTCAGTTGTCGGCTCCACTCTCCCAACTGTTTTCCTATTGCCGGAATGTAGGGATGTTCCTCGAAATAGGACTGAAGTTGCGTTGCCGTGACTTGAAGCGTCTTTTCTTCGTTTGTTTTTGTTTGCAACGACGATAATAAGCCGGCATGGCTCTTTTCCAACTCTTGCTTCGTGGTTTGTTTGTCGGTAATCGCTGTTCTACATCTGTTTATCTGTGTGTCCAGTGCCGTTACTTTCTCCAGTAGTGGTTGCCAGTCGCGTGCCAACTGTTCGCTCTCCTCCGTTTTTGTGTGGCAATCGTTCTCTTCGGCAACGGCGATCGTTAGTCTTGCATCCAGATCGATCTGCTCCGTTTCGATAGCCGTTATCCGTGTCTCCTTTTTCGTCTGCTCTTGTTCCAATCGCTCCGTTTCAGTCACTATAGCCTTGAAGGGTTCGGCTGCTTCGTGCTTTTCGAGTAACCGAAGCAGGGGAGTGCTTGCTGCCGTTTCGTTTTCCAGTTGTGTCCAGCCCGTGGCAATCTCCTCTTTTTGTTGTTCCAGCTTGCTCCGTTGCGCATACCATTGCAACACCTCTTCCACTTTGCGTAAATCGTTTTGTAACTCTTCCTGATTGTTTTGTAACTGCGCAGTTTCCGCTTTCAACAGGTTCACACTCTCTTCATCCAGTAGGTCGGCTGTATTTATTTTGTTGCGGATCTGTTCCAGTACTTTTTTCTCGTCCGCTATTCTGTTTTTTAATGCTTCGCCTATCTTGCGGTAGATTTCGTCGCCGGCTATCTGTTGCAAGAGTAACCCTTTTTCCGAATTCTTGGCCGACAGGAAAGCGGCAAACTCGCCCTGTGCCAGCAACACCGAACGCAGAAACTGTTCGTAATTGAGCTGGGTGATTTCTATGATTTTTTCATCGCATCCAGTTTTTGTTTCGGCAACGATTTGTTCCGTGGTGAGGTTTTTCAGGCGTACTGTCTCCACCGGTTTGCCCAACGCCTTCCCGGTGCTGCTTGTCAACCGGATGTTCCACTGTGCTTCGTAGCGTTGCTGTTGCGCTTCGAACGTTATCCGTGCCATGGCCGTTGCCGCACCGTAACTTACCACATCCTCCAGTCGTGCTACATTGCCCGATTTTTCAAAACGCGGCACCTTCCGATAGAGCGCAATAGTGATGGCATCCAGTAGCGTGGTCTTTCCCGCACCGGTGGGACCGGTTATGGCAAACAATCCGACATCCTCAAAGCGCGGTTGTTCGAAATCGATCACAATCGGCATCTCGCATTGGAGGGAGTTGATATTCTGGAGTTCTATTTTCAGTATCTTCATAAAGCGTTACTCCTTTTCAATTACCGACTGCAATATCTCATTAAACGCATCCAGCATTTCGGGTTGTGTATGCAGGTCGATCTGCTGCTCTTTGCATTTCAACCGGAAAACTTCTGTCGGGTTGAGTGTCTTGATCTGTTGTGCCTGATCGACCAGACTTTGCAAATGGTCATATCGGCGCTCCTCCAGTACCGTTACCTTCAGCAGTTCCAATGCGAGCTCTTTTGCATAGTCCTGAATCTCTTTGTAGCCGGTGATTGCCTCCTCTCTGTTCTTCAAAATTACCTCCGCCCACGGTATTAACGAGTGTGTTCCGGCAGCCAGCAGGCTGAGTTGTGCTTTGCACTCGGCCACCGAACCCGCTATCTGTACAATTTGCCGAAATGCAGGAACGGTTCTGTTCGTAATCGTCAGCGATTCGCCGGTCTCCAACTCGATAATATTTTTTTCCTGTCCCGCTTCACTGAAGCTTAACGGATAAGGCGATCCCGAATAGCGGATATATTCTTTGCCTCCTACCTGTTGTGTTCGGTGCAAATGGCCCAGTGCCACATAATCGAACACTGCGGGGAAGTCATCGGCGCCGATATCACCCAGATTGCCTACATAGATGCTCTGCTCGCTTTCGGAAGTGCAGCCACCGATGGCAAACAGATGTCCCATGGCAATTACCGTTGTTCCTTCCCGCTTCTTTGCTTCGCAACAGGCGGCCGCTTCCCTGAAATGGTTGACCAGTGCGGTTTTATAGCGGTTGACAATCTCTTCGGACGACTCTGCTGCAACGGCCCGGCGAATATCCTGATCGCGCAGATACGGAACTGCCGCCACAATCACCTGTTCGTCGCCCACCGTCACGGTGAAGATCTCCTCATCGATAGATCCGCTTGCTTTGCCGACCACCCGAATGGAGAGTGCATTCAGTAACTCTTTCGGAGCATTCACCGTTCCGGGTGCATCGTGATTGCCTCCGGTAATAATCACCTCTTTGCAACAGGTACCATGCAATCGAATCAGAAAATCGTAGTATAATTTTTGCGCTTGTGTCGATGGAACTCCCACATCGAACAGATCGCCCGACAGCAACAACAGATCGATGCCGTGTACATCGATATAGTCGATCAACCAGTCAAGAAAAAGCGTCTGCTCTTCGAGTTGCGACTGTTCCAGCAGGCGATGTCCCAGATGCCAGTCGGATGTATGTAGGATTTTCATATATTTGTGTCGGTTATCTGCTTATAAGGTTTGGCATCCATCGTTACTTTTTGCTGCGTAGCTAGACTGTCCATACACTCTGAATAAAGTTTGCGCTGAATCTATCGTCCCGAAAGGACTTACAATGCCATAGGTATGACAAGTTTATAGCAATAGTGAAATATAGAAAGCCGAAGAGTGCCGTAGGAACGGCACATGCTAATCTATCAAAGCAATCTAAACCGGTTTGTTGTGACGAACCATTGGAGTTGATAAACAAGTCAAGCCGACTTCATTGATTAAGTCAACCAACAGCTTTTGCCGCTCAGCTACCAATGAAGTACCGGGAACTACATAATGCCCTGTTTGTTTATTACTTCTGTTTGTTCTACCGTAGTTCCCTCTTCTTGGAAGAGGGAGTGAGGAGAGCTTTTAATTCAAAATAGTACATTATATCGCTCCTACTACTTATAGTGAATTAGGTCGACTGAAATGTGACGCGACACTAGAAACGCATAAAGAAATCCCACGTCTCTTTTGCTATCCAGTTGACATCCGATCCGGGATCTTTAACGTTGTCGGTATGACCACCCACAAACGAACCGAACATCACCGGATATTCCGCAGGAAGTCCTTTAATTTCAGTGGTGACATGAGTCGGTGTTGTAGCTAACGGTAATTCCGGCAATTGGTTTAAGCCATTGTCTTCGATGTGTGTCAATACACAATACTTACCACCTTGCTTTTTTTCATCCGAATTGACATATTTGCAAAGACCGTCCTGCGTACCTGTTGTGCTAAAGTAGGCTAACGGTTTGTGCTTGTTTTCCGGAAGATAAATATTCCAGTTGGCCGGAGCATAACAAGCAACAGCACGAAGATCACTCTGAAATTCTAAAGATAACGAATAGGTAAACATGGCACCAAAGCTAAATCCGCAGCAAAATATACGGGAAGTGTCGATGCTTAGTTTATCTTTGAACAGTTGAAGCATATCGGCAAAGAAGATATGGTCTTTATCATCACGTGCACGCCAGGGAGTTTGGTCGGTATATCCTTGAGGTGCAACGAAAATAACAGGAACATTGTCTTTTTCGGCATAGGTTTTAAGGCCATAATAATTATTATCAACCATTGTTTTCATACTTCCCCCCATCATGTGCATGGTAAAAATCAAACGGTACGTTTTGTTTTTGTCGTAGTTCTTGGGAATATCGATGGTATATTGGCGGGTAAGCCCTGCACTTGTGATGGTATACGTCCCGCTCTTAAAATCTCCGAGTTCTTTACCGTAACCGGCACTGGGAGTTGGCATATTTTTCAGGTGACGGGCAACTTCGACCGGTTTATCTGATTGTGCATTGAGCGCAAAAAAGGAAGCTAAAAGGATAAATAGTACAACTGTTTTTTTCATCGTTCATGATTTTTAAATGATTCTTGGTTATTTCTTATTACTTTCTATGCATCAGACACTGCTGTGCGTTTCTTTACAAGGCAAAGATACACATATTCCTGCTTGAGCGTATGCCAATTGTGGAAGGTTGGGTGCGTCGCTTGCGGATTGAATGGCTGAATAACTGAATGATTGAGTGATAGAATGATTGAATGTATGCGCTTTGGAGAGCTATACTCTTTTCTGTTTTGGTTGCTTACTCAATGCTCTGTTGATCTCCGATCTGTTCATTGTCATCAGCGTCACTTGTTCTCCGATTACTTCATTGCCGTCTGCTTTAGCTGACGGGTTGGGTTCAATGTTTGCTATAGGCTTTAGCCAAATAGTGTTTCGGCTGAAGCCGTTTTTGCTTCTCTCTCTGTCGGTTGAAACTGACGTCAATCGAACTCTGTCGTTATCACTGTGTTCTGATGCGATACCTTATTGCTCGGAATTGTTGCAAGTATGCTTTGCAAAAGAGTGGCAGGAGAGAAAGCTGGATGTGATTATATCAGTCGTCATTATAGATCAAATTAATCTTTCATATAAAAGAAATATTTGATAGTAGAGATAAGATAGTGATGAAAATGGTGCAAGGGTTATAGAAAAATATCAAATATCTCATTTTACGATTAATTCGTATTTATCCTCGAAAAAGAGGTTTAATGTATTACGATTATCTTCGCGAAGTACAAATTCAACTTCTTGATCAGTTAATTCACAAATACCAAAATTTCTAATATAATTTCCATTTAGAGAAAAGTAATTTGATGAATATGGCTTACTTGTGGATTTAATGTAGTACCAGAAAACACTTGATTCCATTATCTTCTTCAAAATGATCATTTCAGTTTCTGAACTTCCAACTACAGCCAATCCATTATAAAAAAGAAGATCTTCATCTGAATTAATTATAAAACTTGGTGTTCTGTCAGAGTATTTAGGAAAGAACATTTTGTTCTTAGTCTTTTCTAAAGATTGAGTTCGACCAAATGCAAACCAATTTTCGTATTTGCCATTTCCTTTATCTCGTCCGGCTAAAATGCTTCGTTTCTTTCTTAAGTACTTATATGCTTCAGGATATTTTTCTTTAATTAATTCTTCAGATAATAATTTGGGCTTTGCTTGTTGATCGTATGGAAAAATGACTTTTTCTTTTAGCTCACTTAATATGACTTCACGACTTAGCTTGTTTGAATTCACGATGTCTTTACAAATACCTTTTTCAATTCGGTATAAACTGCCATTTTGCAAATAAAAATAATTTTCATCCTCACTGACGGGTTTGAAAATGTAAATATCGTTTTTAAGCGTGGCTATACCATGCCTTGTTTGATAAAGCTCACCAAATGGTATGCCTGTAGATTCGATCCTTGAAATTACTTTATTGTCTTTTAGATTCCATCCTTTTTTTGAATCAAGTAGATTATAATCGATTTTTTTAAAAGAATGGCTATTTTTCAATTTAATACTGTCGGCAGAAGCGTATGATATGAAGTTTTGTTTGCGGTTCTCAATAAAGCAAATGCAGGTATATGTGTTTTTGGATTTAAAAACTTGTTCGGATCCAAAATCAATTATACTAAATACAAGAGATACCCTTTGGAAATAATCTCGCAATGCTCTACCATTTAAACTTTTGAAAAAAGAATTCATCGTTATGAAGCCAAGAAATCCATTTAGTGATAAATTTTCGATTGCAATTTGAAAAAATGGAATATAAAGATCTGAATTTCCGGATTTGCATACTTCCCATTTTTTTAGCTTTTCCTTAGTCTCTTCTTCGAGATTTCGAGCACAAACATAAGGAGGATTTCCTAAGATTGTGTCAAATCCGCAGAATTGTTCAATCTTTACAGACCAATCGAAATCAAGTGAGTCTCCCTGAAACAAATTAAATATAAAATGTTCCTCATCTTCACCTACACTTATTGCCAATAACGACAGTAAAAGTTTTGATCTGTTTATTGAGTAATCCTGAATATCTAATCCAAAGATGTGATCTCTAAAAATATTTGAGTATGATTTGCTTGTTTTTTGTTTCAATGTAATTGATGCATTTAATAAGAAGCCACCACAACCACAAGCTATATCTGAAATTTTAAAAGCATTTGAAATTTCAGTTCGCTTTCCAATCGTTTGGTTAACTATATATTCCCTGATATAGGAGGGGGTGTATATAGCACCATTGATTATTCTATCGGCAGGAGAAATTACAAATTCAAAAAGTTCTATAAGTTCTTCAAATCCAAACTGTCCTTTTTCACGTGAAATAACTGATATGAAATTGATTAGTTTGGCGTATTCTTCAGTATTTGTTTTGAGGATAAGATACTCTTTGAGTAATTTATTGTGAGAGAACTGAATCTTATTTATTTCAAGAAAAGCTGAAACAATAAGTCGGTCAACATCCATTGGAACTGTTGAACAATGTTGACTTAGATATCTATAGCTGTTTTTCATTGAATTGCTCTAAGATTTTTTAAATAATCTTGGTATTTAAAAGATACTTGAATATATAGTTCCATAGCTAGCTCATTGTGAGTACTCTCAATTAGTACCCGAAGATCAGTTAATTTTTGTTCTAATTGCTCTAACATCCAAATTATACTATATCTTTTCAAATATAATTTTAGCTTTATATACATATATTTGGCAGACTCAGATTCTTCTTTTGGATATATGTTACCGAATTCATCTCTATAAAAATACAAGTTATAGTCTGTATCTACAGGATCTAAATAGGTTCCGCAATCATTTCCTTTAGCTCTATTCACGTAAGAGCAGCAATATACAAGATTAGAATAGTTTGTCTCAAGCTCTGGGTATATTGATTTTGGTTTAAAATGGTCTATTTGAAAATTTGTCTTTCCGCCAAACCAAAAATCTGAACATCCAGTATAACCACATCTTGATTTAAAATCGTCAGCAAGATATGTCTTGTAGTATCTGTAATCTGAAAATTGTTTGCCAGAATAAGTCCTTTCTGGAATGACATTTCGAAAAAATAATTCAGTCATCTTTTTTTTCTAGTGTTTTTGTTAGGTCGTCTACTTTTTTAAGAAGTTCAGACAAATCAGAAGCTTGTTGATCATCTCGTAAAATGTTAGATATACGGCTTTCCTTGTCTAAGGCCTTTTCTATTTTGGAATCAAGGTCTGATAATTCTTCTTTTTCTATGGCATCAAGTTTTCTTTTTTTACTTTCAGCGATTAATTCTAAAAGTCTTTTTTCTTCTTTTTCTATTTTGTGTTTGTATTTTTCTATTTGAGCTTTGACTCTTTCTAAAAAATTTTCACCTTCATCCAACTCTTTTTTTTCATAAATAATATTGACGTCTTCTCCTTTAGATATAGCATCATCTTCATAGGATGTTAAAATAAAAACGGGAAAGCCTTCTCTCTTTTTTAAAAAATGACTGACTAAATTAGTGCCATCATAGTGTATCGTGGAAAGTTGTTCCGCAAAATCAAAATCAGAAATAATGGCATCAACATGACTTTCCAAAATTTCGTTACAAGTTGCTTCAATGTCATTCTTTGGAATAATTGGAATCACGTCAAAATGATTATATGAAAATCGTTGGAATCTTCTTGTGTCAGATTGATCTTCATCAATGTACGCAACTTTATATTTCATAATACTACAGATTATGCGGTAATGTAACTCTTATTTTAAAATTTGGTCTCGATTGTAAAATTTCTACATCTCCATTATACTCATCAACAGTAGATTTCACAATCCACATTCCTAGTCCTGTACCGATTTTTTCACCGGTTTTATCATCTCTTTTGGTCGTAAAAAACGGTTGAAATATTTTATTGGGATCTGTAATCTCCTCTAAAAGCCCTGGGCCATAATCTTGATAAATAAGATTAATTCCATTTGTCTCTAGTGGGTTAAAACTAAAACTTAACTGGATCTCTCGGATATTTCCAGAATCTTTTCGCTTGTAAGCATCAACAGAATTTGTGATGAGGTTATTAAAAATACCATCCAAATCAATTTCGTATCCTTTAAAATAAACGTCCTTAAATATTCCTTTGTTTATAGTCAATTTGATATTTCGTCTTGATAGTAAGGAATTCCACATTTTTCCAAGGCTTTCTATATATGTGACCAAATTTATCACTTTTCTTGTTCTTTTATCTTTTCTTACAGATGAAATTGAAAATTCAAGCCAAGATTTTAATCTTTCATCCTGTTTTCTCATATCAGATAGCATGATATAGGGATCAAAGAACTCAGGAAGTTGATTTAACTTGTTGAGATCAATAATTTGCTCTAATACATTCTTAAGCTCTTCTGTCCTAGGTAAAATGCTGTCGGTGTGGTTTCTAAATTCATGTGCGAATGATGTGACAATTAAACCCGCACTTGCTAAAACTCTTAAAATTTTTTGCTCTTCCTGTAATTCTTCAACATCTTCTTTGTAAGCCTCAATGGCACTTATCAAAGTCTTTTTTTCTTCATTAGGGTCAATAGTCTCTTGATTGCTTTTGTTTTCTTTTTTGCTTTTAATTATTCTATCGGCATCTTCTTTTGCTTTATTTTTCTTGTTGTTTTCATCATATATCTTTTTGAGTGTCATCATTATTTGATTCCTATCTTGCTCAAAAATTTCAATTATAGATTTTAAAACTTCTTTAAATAAAGCGAAGGTGTCGTTTTCTTGTAATCCCTCACGGCTTGATTTGTCCTCAAAATTTATATTATCAATTCTCGAAATATTTACAATACCATATACTTGTTGAGGACGTACTCTATATCCAGGTCTTGTCACAGTTGGATTGCTTAATGCTCTTTTCCCAAGGTCTAACCAGTCAAAAGAGCTGCTCTTTGTTTCTCCATAGGGCCTTACTCTGAAATTATCTCTGAATATTTTAATTCCACCAAATTTTTCCAACCAACTGGTGCGATTGTTATAATTGACAGATTTATACGGATATTTACTAATATCTTCATCTTTTTCTTGTCCACCACCTCTTTTTAAGAAATAAAATGAAAATGTAAAAGGCCCGATCTTACTTAGATTATTGTTTTTATCAATATCTTTATAACCAGCAATAAGAGTTTCTAGTTTTGTGGAAATTTCAAATTTTCCTTTTTCAAATGCAGAGAATTTATATTGTGGCTGATTTAATTTTGATTTTTCAAAAAAACCAATTCTCTTTAAATCTCCAAAATTTAATTCATTCCTGTAAACTTCAATATTAACTATTTGATTATCAAAAACAGTTGCTGAGACTTTATAATCATAATCATCACAAATAGATGGAGAGACTTTTCCATATTTATCAGGTTCTAATGTGCTGAATAGGAATAATTGAAAAATATTTGTATCTAAAGGTGGAACTAATATTTCCAAATTTGAAAATAATGATTGCGTAGCTCTTGCATCCCACATATCCTTTAGATTCTCAATGGAAATGAGAGTCCCTTTTTCTTCTTTCCAAAAGTCAATAATTGATTTATTAAATCCAGTGGAGTGTTGTATGCCAATTATTTCTTGCAATAAATTGCTGTTGCCAATTTGTATTGTTGCCTTTATGTCAGATATTACAGCCCCAGTATTGTTAAATTGATCCCAATCGACTTGCCAAATAATACTTTCGGAGTTTGACATTTTTGTTAGTATTATACTGGATTTACCAAGTCGATCTAATGCAAATCTACCAATTCCTTTAGCTCCAGTTTTTACCCGAGATTTTGTTTTGAAATTAATTTTTTTATCATCAGTTCCAATGGTCATCCATTGTTTTTTGATGATTGTTTCAGACATGCCATCTCCATTATCTAATATTCTAATAATATCATTTAGAGCATCAATGATAATGACACAGACAGAAGCATCAGCATCGTAGCTATTTTTTACTAATTCTATAATAGCACCTTCTGCATTGGCAAAGTTTTCTTGTCCAATAAGCCGTGCTGTTCTTGCCGAGACTGTGAATGGAATTTGAGTATTTTCTATCATTTCAATGTCGTTCTTGATTAAGCAACTGAAAGACTACAGGAGGTCTTCTAAATCTCTTCGAAAAGCCATTTTTACATTTTAGTATCTATATACTTCGTTTATATAAATCGTTAATTACTATAACATTTAAGTATATTCAAAGTGGATTGTATCTCATTAATTTCTCCTCTTGAAACTATTCTTGCACTCTTATCAAGCTACTCTGCTAATGATTTACTGCTTAGATTTTTTAAATAATATTGCACCAATGCTATTGATCGCGTTTTTACTCAAACAAACTGCATTGTATGCAAAGATAATTACTTTTTATGAATGAAGTCATCTTGACTTTTCGTTATCTATTCAATTTTGTGTAAAACAGGCATAAAGTATCGTACCTACGGTACTTTATTCTACCCCGAAAACATGTCTTGCTATAAATCTATCGTCCCGAGGAACTTAAAATGCCATAGGCATGACAGGTTTATAGAAAATAGTCAACAAATCAAGCTAAAAATTCCGTAGGAATGGCATAGGTTGAAACATCAAAATAACTTGCACCTTGTTTGTTTTGGCAAATCATCGACATTGCAGAGAAAGTTAAAACGACTTCAATATCAATATTACTGTAGAAGAGCTATAAATTGGAATGTGAAAGTTGCTTTTCGATATTTTTTGTCCAATAACTTTCTTTGTAGACGGTGCTATACGGGTAGTCAAATTTCCGTGTTCAAACCACACATTGCCTATTAGCAGAGTAGTAACTAAATATCTATTTTTACTATCGAAAAACTTTTAAAAAGGGCGAAACCTGTGCGGCTTCGCCCTTTCGGTTCTCTACTTCTTCACCAGCGCTATTTTCAGCTCTATCAGTCCGGTGCCCGGTATATTGAGGGTAACCTCCTGACCGACATAGTCGATGCGCGATACGCTCACCTGATATTCGCCGTCGTTAAGCGATTTCACATAGAAGCTGCCGCCGTCGGCGGTCATCTTTTCCAGTATCACCGTGCCGTTTTGTCGGAAAACGAATTTCACACCCTTCAGTTTGTCACCCGTGGCGCTGTCGCTGGCCATCCCTCTCACCGTCATGGAGCCTTTGCGCACCACCACGGGGCGTGTGTCGTAATACTCATTAAAGAGTTCCGGTTGCGTGTTTTCAAGCATATCCACCAGCAGGTCTATCTTTTTCAGCACGGCGGTCGTATCGGCTATTGCCTTCTCCAGTTGATCGGTAGTCTGTTTCTTCTCAATAGTGCCCTCTTTCGGCACCTCCGAACCCACTTTAAAGGCGTCGATAGCACTCTTCAGCACGGTTTGCGTGTCGGCTGTCACCCCATATTCGGCCAATACCGACAGATTTTTTTGTCCGGCATTGTAAATCACCATACAGCCATTCACCAGGTCGTTAGGGGTGTAGCGGTTGAGGAGAGTTTCCGAATAGTCTACCTCCTGAAGCAGGGCCTCTTTGTCGTTGAGTACGGCATACGCCTTGATGCGTTTGACCGTTTCAACCACTTTTTTTATCAAATCACTCCTTAAGTTCTCTTTTTGGGTTGTCAACCCCGAGATGTCTTTCTCCTGTTGTTCGCCCAACACCTCTATCTGCTTTAAAAGCAGTTCGAGGGCCTCTAAAAGTTTTGTAAACATAGGCAATGTGGAGAGCAATGCCAGATTCTTCACTAAAAAATCATAGACGCGTCGGAACATCGACAACGCACTTTTTTGTTGTTTGTTCATAGTATAAGTTGTTTAAAATGACACTATGTGAGATTAATTAAAGCCAAAAATATGTAATATATTTCACATTGCAACAAGTTTAATAAAGATTAATATTTTTTTATTTTTCGGGTTGGCTGTTTTATGTTTGTTACAATAGGTGCTTTATATGCCGTTTTTGTTGTTCGATGTAGTTATTTTATGCTTTTAATCCCTATAAAGTGAAATGCTTTGTGGTGTCTAAATATGAAAATTAAATATCAACGTTTGGCTACTATTTGTTTATCATTCTATTTTGTTTGCACTTGATCGCTCATTGTTCTGCAACCATTATCTTCTGCTTTGAAACCATCGCATTCTGTTATCGTTTCATTGCTCTATGTTTGGTCACCATCGATCGATATTTCGCTATCATCGGCTTCTGTTTGCTCACCATCGGTCTCTGCTTTGCCACCATTGCCGTGTGCTTGGTTACCATCACTGTGTGATTCCGTTTCATCGCCGTGTGCTTGGTCACCATCGTCGTGTGTTTCCATTCCATCGCCGTGTGCTTGTTTGCAATCGCCGTGTGCTTTTAGTTCATCGCTCTATGTTTGGTTATCATCGGCTTCTGCTTGCTCACCATCGGTCTCTGTTCGGTTACGATATTGTTCTGCTTTTTTTTCATCGGCTTCTGTTTATTCACCATCGACTTGTGTTCGGCTTTACCCTCTATCCGGTAATCCGGTATCGTTCTCCTTGTTACAGACGATCGGATACCGTGACGAATCCCCATTTATAGGTATTGTTTCGTACCGTACGGCAATGCTATCTTTGCGCATAAATTGGGATGCAACCGTTCTTTTTGTTTCGAATGGAGAGAATAAAAAGCGTGCGACCCTAAAAATCAGGCGATAAAGGGGTGTTGTCCGATTCAAAGCGCCTCTCTTCGGGAGAGAGGTTGGGTCCAGACGATAAATATCTGGCTCCGTCACAAAGTCGTAGGGAGGAGTCTTTTGTCGTTGACAATTATCTGTCGACTGTTGACAGCTTTCTTTGCACCCTCTACAGGACTTCTGTTTCCGGCGTATTGAAATATAAATCATGCGATATGAAAAAATTGTTTTACAAACTTCATCTGTGGCTCGGTCTGGTGTCGGGACTATTGGTTTTTGTCATTGCTCTCACGGGGGCGCTTTATGCGTTTCAGGCGGAGATCTCTTCTATCGGTTCTTACCGGCATGTTACTGCGCGGCAGACGCCGATGCTTCCGCCTTCGCAATGGCAGGCCATTGCCGAGCAACAGTTGCCCGGTAAAAAGGTGAACGAGATTCGCTATGACGGTCCTTCGAAAGCGGTTCAACTCGCTTTTTACGGCTACAATCCGACCTATTACTACATCGTCTTTCTCGATCCGTATACCGGCAACGTTCGGAAGGTGAAAAATATGGATAAAGATTTCTTTCGCTTTGTTATGCGCGGACATTTCTACCTTTGGCTTCCTCCCGCAGTGGGACAACCGCTGGTAGCGGGGGCTACGTTGCTGTTTCTGCTGGTTGTTGTGTCGGGTCTTGTTATCTGGATTCCACGCAATGCGGCAACCATCAAAAACCGGCTGCTATTGCGATGGAAAAAGGGGGTGGGTTGGCCTCGCGTCAACTACGATCTGCATGTGGTGGGCGGAGTGTATGCCACCCTTTTTGCACTGATTTTTGCGCTGACCGGTTTGGTGTGGGGTTTCCCCTGGTTTGCGCAGCAGCTGCACCGTTTAGCGGGTGGTCAAACCTCATTGCGTTACAACGATGTGACTCCCTATCGCCATCCGGCAGACACTTTGCGGGCAACGGAGCCGATAGACCGGGTGTGGTTGCTGATGCGCAAAGCTTATCCCGATGCTGCCTCCGTCGAGATTCGTCCTCCGCGCACCGACACCACCTTAGTGGTGGCCAGTGCTTCGCCGTGCAACGACAAATACTGGAAAACAGACTATCGCTATTTCGATCGGTATACGTTGAAAGAGGTAAAATCGGAGACCATCTACGGTCGCTTTGCCGACACCAATGCGGGCGATAAGTTGCTACGAATGAACTACGACTTGCACACCGGCGCTATTCTCGGATTACCGGGAAAAATCATTGCCTTCCTCGCCAGTCTGTTTATTGCCGGCTTGCCACTCAGCGGCTTTATCATCTGGTGGCGCAGGCGAAAGAAGCGCCGGGCGTGAAATGCTGTTTGCATTAACCCTCGGCTCTCTCGCAGACCATCAATTCGGTGATCTCTCTGCCGGCACACCCTTTTTTGCGGATGCCGGCTTTGACCACGGCTCCCGGTTCCAGCAACAGGGCAGACTTGGAGAGTTCCATCGAACGAAACTCGCCTTTTTCGTTCATGAAAATGTAGAAAGGCACGTTTTCGAAACTGCTTATTTTGACAAGCGTAAGTATTTCCGCCGTTTCATTGTCCATTGCATCCTCCTTATCGACTTTGTTTTCTCCGTACTATATTTCTAATAAAAAGTGTGCCAACAATGTAAACGACACACAACCAATCGGTTTTATGTGTTCTTCGTATGTTGCAAGATTACATTTGTGTGTTTTCTTTGCCTCTTTGTTACAAAAATGTGTATTGCGCTGGTTGCCTTCATCGATGCCGGAGTTTCTTAAGAACAAGTCCCGTGCGCGTGGTTTCAATTGCACTGTTTTCGGTAGCTTTCGATGTGTTGGAGGAGAGAATGGCTGATGGGGGTACGACAAAAGAAGAGTAGGGTGATTGGAGTCCGACGATTGACAGGAAAACGGTAATGTTATTCCGGCACACTGTTCTCGCGGTATTTTCGGTAGTCGATATCGAATTTTTGCATTCTCAGACTCAGTATCCTGCGGCTCAGACCCAGCTCTTTGGCCGTTGCCGAAATATTTCCCTTGTGAAACGTCAGCGACTCTACAATCATTTCCAGCTCAAGCGAGTCGAGTTTGGCAATCAGTCCGTTGCTGTGAGAATGTTTAGCCGATATCGGGGTTTGCAGCGAGAGCGGGAGATCATGCGTGTGTATAATATCGTCTTCTGTCAGAATAACGGCACGCTCGATCACGTTTTCGAGCTCTCTTACATTGCCCGGCCACGAGTAGGTCATCAACATCTCCTGTACGGTAGAGGGAATACGTTTTATCTCTTTCTCGAACTTCTTGCCGAATTTAGCCACAAAAGCTTCGGCAAGGATAATGATGTCGCTGCTACGTTCCCGTAGCGGAGGAATCACAATGGGAAAAACATTGAGCCGGTAGAACAAATCCTCGCGAAAGGTGCCGCTCTTGACCATCGATTCCAGATTGCGGTTGGTGGCTGTGATAATGCGGATGGATACTTTGATCGATTTGTTGCCACCCACACGTTCGAAGGTTCGCTCCTGCAACACACGCAACAATTTTGCCTGCATGGGTAACGACAGTTCGCCCACTTCGTCAATAAACACCGTACCGCTGTTTGCCTCTTCAAAACGTCCTTTCCGCATAGCATCCGCTCCGGTAAAAGCCCCTTTCTCATGGCCGAACAGTTCGCTTTCTATCACACTTTCGGGCAATGCGGCACAGTTGAATTTAATAAAAGGGGCATCGGCATCCGGACTGTTGTAATGAATGGCGCTTGCCACCAGCTCTTTGCCCACTCCGCTTTCGCCCAATAGCAATACGGTCGATTTGGTTTGCGCTATTTTGCTAATCAGCGAGTATACTTCCTGCATCGGTTTGGAATTGCCGATGATGTTGGAGGGTCGAAACCGCTCTTTCAACGCATCCCGCAGGCGTTCGTTCTCTTTTTTCAGATGCGATTTGTTTTCGTTTTCCAGCAAATAGAGTTCTACCGCTTGTGCAATCATCGAGGCAATAATGCCCAGCATCTCTACATCGTAATTGAGCTGTTCCGGATCGCGGCAAATCCGTTCGACACTGATTGCACCCAATACTTTGTCGCCCCGCAGAATAGGGATGCAGACAAAGGAGAGTTCCGAATCGGCCGGATTTTCCACGCTTTGTGTTTTGTTCAGAAAATTGGGCTCCTCGCTGATACGGGGTACCACAATCATTTTACCCGTCTCTACCACTTTGCCGGTAATTCCTTCGCCGATGGAGTAGACGCCGCGTGTCTCTTCTTCTGTTGTCAGTCCGATACTGTCGTGGATAAAAATCTTTCCTGTCTTACTGTTGTAAAGATTCACCATGCCGCGTATCACCCCCATATCTTCTTTCATGATCTTGAGCAGTATGCCGAGCGTTTCGGAAAGATTCCGGTTGTTAATCACCGTTTTGCTCATCTGAAAGAGAGGCGATAGCATAGCACCCCGACAAATTATTCTTGAGTTGAGCCTGATCATCTGACAATCGGTTCCCTGACAGAAATGGTTGGCTTTTTTTGTAGTCGTGTTGGGAAGAGTATTCATAGCAGTTTGTTTAATGCATGATGAGAGAGATATGTTTTGAATAGTTTGGCTGCATCTACGTTTCGCGAAAGCGACATTCGGTGACGCATCTCTTTCAGAAAATCATCGATCAGTTCGTCCGAAAGATCATATCCTTCTGTTTTAGCCAGATGGTGTATTGCTTTCCGTCCCGAATGTTTTCCTACCACCAGTTTGCGGTTCCGCCCTATTTGTTCGGGATTATAAAACTCGTAGGTCTCCGGATTTTTCAGTATGCCGTCTACATGAATGCCCGATTCGTGCGTGTATACTTTCTCACCGAAAATCGGTTTGCGGTCGGGGAGGGGACTTGCCGTCAAACGGGCTACCGATTCGCATAAATCTTTTAGGGCAACGAAGTCGAAATCGTTTAATCCGCCTTTGAGGTAATGAACGATGCCTGCAAACTCTTCGAGCGATGTGTTACCGGCTCGTTCGCCCAGTCCGAGTACCGAACAGGAGATGATTTCCGCTCCGTTTTCCCATGCAGCGAGCGCATTGGCCGATGCCAGCCCGAAATCGTTGTGTCCATGAAAATCGATGGGGATGCAAATCGTCTCTTTCAGAAACGAAACGAGTCGTGCTACCTGTGCCGGTGTCAGAATACCCAATGTATCGGCTATTCTCACCCGCTTGGCTCCGAGTTGCTGTGCCGTCAGAAAGATCTCCTGCAGAAACAGCGGGTCGGTTCTTGAAGAGTCTTCCGCTCCGAACGAAATGTCTAATCCGTGCGACGATGCCAATGCAAATATCTTTTCCATTTGAGGCTTCAGCCACTCCCGGCTCTGTCTCATTTTGGCTTTCAACAGGATGTCGCTGGTAGGTGAAGAGAGATGTACCGATTTTACTCCCGATTGGAGCGAAGCAATCACGTCACTCTCCAGCAGCCGGTTCCAGGTCATGATTTCAGCCTTCAAACCGAGACCTTGCAATGCTCTGAGATTTTTCAGCTCCTCTTCTCCCATCGAAGGGATTCCGGCTTCGATAATGGCAATGCCCAACCGATCCAGACAGGAAGCGATGTGCAACTTCTCTTTATTGGTAAAGTAAACACCCGGCGATTGCTCGCCGTCGCGTAAGGTAGTATCAAGAAGAATCGGACGCATAAAATTTCCTTTTAATGATTCTGAGCATGGACTTGTAAAGCGTGTGTCGACAAGGTATCAGTCAAGGTTTTTTTATGCTTGTGGAAATGGTTATTCCACCGTTGAGAGATCAGTCAGGAAACTCACTATCCTGATTGATAAAATCCGGCAATTTGTCGTCATGTATAAAATCCCATTTCATCCAGTCCGTTTTGCAGGGCAACACACCGGATTGAGGCGTGATGAATCCTGCTTGCGTCAGTTTTGATGCAAACTGCTCACTATAGAGGTGATCGATCCACTGGTGGTACGTGGCAAGTTTGCCCTTTTTCACCAGAATATGAATCGGAACCGGAATAAAGCCGTCTGTCGGCCATATTATTTTATAGTTTGTGTTTTTTATCTTGTGGGCATAAGAGTAGGGCATCACATACAACAGGGCATCGGTTACCTGGACATTGTTAATGGACAACACCATCTGCTGAGGGCTTTCTCCTCCTATTAGATTGCCGGCAAGTTGTCGGATAGCGCTGTCGCCACCTATCTTAGCGTACGGATAGAAAAAGGCATCGTAATAATGTTCTTCCGAACTGCTGTATATAATGCTTCGTTTCAGACCGGGATGCAACAATTCGTACCATTCGGAAGGCAGTTTTTGAGTGCCGAAACGGAATTTGTCGGCCACTATCACCATTGCATCGGTAGCAAAGGTTCCTACCAGATTGGCAAACGGTTGATAAAACATAGCATATTGACCCGGAACGGGATAATGGAGATAGTCGAAAAGAGCACCGGCAATACCCGAATGTTTGCAAAAATGGGTGCGCAGCTCTCTGAATCCTGAAGTGATTAATATGTCGGGTATACCGGAAGCACCTGAAAGCGGGTTGTTATGTCCTGTTTCATCCTTGGGAAATACCTGACGCATGATGTCGGATAAGTTTTCCGGACATTGAATTCTCCATTGCGAAACTTTCCGGAATAAATCCCGTTTTCTTTGTGTTCCGGCACAAGCTGTATAGAATAAAATAGGGCTCATTCGTTACTAAATTCTGTTAGTTTGTATCGAGACGTCTGCATCCCGGGAAGTGGTCGCATCTATTTGATGCAATTTTCAACGGTATGTGTTTCATTCTCTTTTGCTTTATCGGTTGTCGTATTTGCGCTCGATATTTACCGTATTACAAATTATATTCTCGTTATCCATAATAATGAATAAACATAGAATGTGACTGTTCGTTTTCTTGTAAAAACTTGTAATACAATATTTGTATGCCATATTCGATATGTTTATAAATGAATAACGATAGTTCAGAAAAATGCGTTATAATCAATAATCATACAACGCAGTGTTTTTATACAGAAATAGATTCAAATTGCGTGCCAACTGCTAACTATCTTGTTTTCAAAAGACATACTTTCGGACGGATTACATATATGTAGAAATGACTCTCGAACTGTACGGATAGGTACATAATTTATCTTTTTTTACAAGGCTTTCAAAGCTTGAATAGGCCTTATTCATTCGGAAAGTGATGCCGAATCGCACCTACATGAAGAGCTGCATCCCGAGAATTCCGATTTGCATAGGGTCGGGATGGGAATGTTTCGATATACTGCATCTAATCCGGCATCGATCAGGCCATTCATCCGAATCACCTTTATTCCGTTTTCCTGAAGGACACGCATCGGAGTCTCTCCAACGCCACCCACCAGCACTGCCTGGCAATCGATCAGTGTTTTATCGGCAAGTGTTTTCCAACGCTCGGAACCGCCGCCCTGAGGGGGAGTATTGCGTGTCTCTACAAAGTGATACCCGTTGTGCGACTGTTCGAAAATATAGAGTTTCAGAGCTTCGCCAAGATGCAGATTTACTAATAAGCCCTCTTGTGTCGCTACGCCCACCCGGGTACGGCCTTCGCCGCGATTGATCACCATTGTAGAAAACTGTCCGATCATATCCATTGCTTCGGTACTATCTTTACCCAACAATCCGGCAGCATCGGCACGGCAGCGGGCACAGTGCGCCATCGGTCGGATCTGTTTTGCTACTTTGGTCTTCAGCTCTTTCATAGAGGCTTTCGACGGCTCTTCCATATATTCGAATCGTGTGTTTTCGGTCGGATAGATCGGGATGCAGTTCATCGTGTCGGCACCCAATTCGGCCACCTTTTGTGCGAGCGCCTCTACCTCCTGATCGTTGATGCCGGGACAAACTACCGTGTTGATCTTTACTATGATGCCTTTGGCTTTCAGCAACGGGATGCACGCCAGTTGCTGTTCGAGCAAAATAGTAGCGCCCTCTTTGCCGCGATACACCCGACGCTGGTAACGTACCCACGAGTAGATCTTTGCCAGCGTATCCACGTTCAACGAATTGATGGTGAGTGTAACATGGGTTACTCCCAACTCGGTAATCTTGTCGATATGTGGTGCCAGTTCCAGTCCGTTGGTAGACAAACAGAAAATTATATCGGGAAACTCGTTTTTCAGTATCTCCAGCGTTGTGACGGTTTCCACCGCATTGGCAAACGGATCGCCGGGACCTGCGATGCCCACCACGCTGATGTTATCCATTTTTGCAGACAGCGCTTTCAGGTAATATACTGCCTGCATGGGTGAGAGCACCGTGCTGGTAACCCCGGGGCGGCTTTCGTTGACGCAATCGTACTTGCGGTTGCAGTAGGCGCACTGTATGTTACACTTCGGGGCTACCGGAAGGTGAACGCGTGCTTGGGTATGTTTTGCCTTTTCGTTAAAACAGGGGTGTAGTGTTATATCTTTCATTTGTTTGTTTTTTAGATAAAAGAGCAAAGAACAGAGAGTAAAGACAATCTGCATCTGCTTAGCGGATCATCCTTTCGGTTGGAGCGATGTTCAAGCGCATGGGTATTTCGTGCATTCGTTTTTATTTTTTAGCAAGAAGATGTAGAAACCTGGAAGTGATTGCCGTAAGCGGCGTTATTACACCCATCCTCACATCCTCAAATCCCCACATCCCCAAATCCCCAAATCTTCACATCTTTATCTTTGACGTTTGCATCTTCACTGGTTTCGTCGGCATTTGAAGAGCTCCTCTTTGTTAGCTTTGAGAATGCTCGTTGCCGTCTCAGCTTACGGGCAATTTGTCGGGTAATGGCAATGTGCATAATTGATTGTTTGGTGTATCATAGTGAAGGATAATAGACAACAGAACGTATTGCATTGTCAGCATGTGCCGCAACCTCCCGAAGAACAGCCACCTCCGCCTTCGTTGCTGAAGCGAATGCGTTGCCGTTCGGTAATGCCCGTTTCGAAATCGATCGGTTCTACCACAGCACGCAACAAACCGTCTTCCGTTTCTGTTATATCGTAATGGAGTTTCATCAATACCATGGCCGATTCAAACCATTTGGGTATATGGTTGCAGTCGATGGTCAGTTTCCGAAAATTGGTTTTTTGTATGAACGGAATCAACAGGTCTCTTGAATTGAGGTCGCAATCTTTGTCGAGAATGGCCGCCAGATTGATTTCGTAACAGTCATCCGCTTCGTCTCCCACCGGAACAGGACGTACATTCTGCTTCACCTGTGCTTTTTTTACTTTGGCCAACTCCTCTCTTACTTTGTCGAGCAGGTGAAAAAGAAATATACCTTTGAATTGCCACGTTCCCACTTTAAATTCTTCCAGCACCACTTTGGCAAACCCTTTGATACTGTCAATGACCAACAGCTCGCAATCTTCAAATTCGGAAAGCAACAGTTTTATATTCGTGCGTATCTCATTCATACTTGATGCGCCGGAAAGGTCGAATGGAATTTGATTGACACAAAGCCATTCGCCCGACTCGTCGGAAAAGAGATCGACGACTCCTGCTGCCGAAAAAGGCAATACGTTGCCGGTTTCATCTACAAATACGGCTATCTTCATGTGTTTTAATTTTAGAAAGAGCAAAGAATAAAGAACAAAGAGAATCTATAAAAAAGCTATGTTTCTCTGTGTTATTAAGAATAACGATCCAGCCCGTTCTTTCCTGCATATTTCGTTTGTTAAATCAAGCAGACAGTTTGCCTATTTAAAATATTTACCGGTGATTTCCAACGGTGTCACCTCAATGATTCCGGTTGCTTTAAGCATGGCAGCCGGATAGCTTTTTCCGACATGTTGCGGCGTATATTTTTTCACAACTTCGTCCAGTACTTTTATTTTGAGCGTTTCATCATCGATCGGTTTTGCCGATCCCAGCACAATTACGCTTTGATAATCGGTATTGGTATCGCAGGGCAATTCGGGATCGTGTATCAATCCGTTGAGTTTGAAAACCTCAAAGCCTACCTTGGGATTTGCCTTGAGATAATTTAGTTTTTGCCCGGCGCATAGTCCGTGTATATAGATCTTTGCATCTATCAAAACAAAATGTACGGGGGTGATATAGGGAAACCCTTCAGGAGATACGGTTCCCAGATTGCCGACCTGTTCGGTTGACAATAGAGCGGTAATTTCATCCTGCGACAGCGGATGTTCTTTCATTCGTCCTTGCATATCTGTAATTTGTTTGGGTAATTAAAAAGAGAAAACGGTTTCCGATTGGGCCAGCTCTTTAACTTGTTCAATGCGGTTTTGATCGAAGAGTCGTTGTACTTCCGTACACAAAAAGAGAACATTCTCCATGTCCGACTCGTCAGGATTCGGATGCCGGTATTCATCGATAGAGCAAATTCCGAAAATCCAGTCCATTGCCTTTATGCGCTTGTTCAACTCAGGGGAAATATCCACCACTGTTTCCGCCGTTTTCATCAGTGTGATATAATTATGATTGCGTGGATCTTCCCCATATAAATCGCATATTGCCACCAGATAACGTTCCAGAGCTACCGAAGCGATATTGAATACCAGGCTGGGGCGCATACCCTGATTCTTAAATGTCAGAGCGCATTGATAGTAAGCCTCTCCATCCTTATAATCGGTAAAAAAAGCCTCATCGTCTATCACCACTTCATCAATTTCAATCATATAAGTTTGTTTTAGAATGTAGTATAAACACCGATACCCTTCGCGGGCACCGGTGCTCCGTAAAAATGATAGTATACTTACTAAGAGAAATTGTTTTACCATACATTCAGCACCCACTCTTTGTTGTGCTTGTACTCCATGTCTGTAAAGATGGTGTTGGCCATCTCTTCAGCCAGCCAGATGGCACCATCATAGCCAACGACCGGATGCCGGAACCCACCGGCACGGTCGTATACGGGATAACCCAGCCGCACCATGGGGATGTTGTTGTCGATAGCCACAAAACGACCTTTGGAATGCCCGAGAATCAAGTCGAGTTTCAATCCTTTGTTTTTGATACGGTCTTCCAGTTCCCAGAAGTCAGCATTGGTTACAATTTCCATTTCGAACCCGACACCTTCTTTCAACGCTTTAATTCGGGGATCGGCGTTGTATGTGCCATTGTCGTCGCCTAAAAGCAACAATACGGGTTCCATTTCCAAATCGATGCAATACTCTGCCAAACCAATTACTAAATCAGGATTGCCGTAAATGGCCACTTTTTTGCCTGCTAAAAACATGTGCGACACATCGGCAATGGCATCAAGCGCAATACCTCTTTTACGCACCAACGACTGAGGAATGGCTTTTCCGCTCATTTTTTTTACATTGGCAAGAAACGTATCGGTGTTGCGGATACCGATGGGTGTCGGGCCGATGATGGCAGGAACCTCAAACTCGTTTTCGAGATATTTTGCCGCTTTTGCACCTTCATATTTGTTCAGGGCAATAGTTCCGATGGCGTTTGCAGTGCTTTGCAAATCGGCAATGGTGGTTTCGCCATGCGACACATGGTTTCCGTCGGGCATAATGGGTGAATCGAAAGTTTCGATGTCAAATAGGACTGTTGCATCTACCTCCATGGCAGCCAGTAACGACTTTAGCTCCGTGACATCGGCAGGATTAACCCAACCGGTCAGCAGGTTGATTTTACCATTGGTCTTATCGCTCTTTGTTGCAAAGTGTTCGACTATGGCCTTCACAGCCACGTCGTATCCGCTTATCTGACTCCCTACAAAACTGGGAGTATGGATAGGGATCAGATGCACTTCGCGACCGGCATATTTTTCTTTCAGCAGGCCGGCCTCCAGTTTTTGCACAACACCATCCACATCATCGCCGATAACCTCGGTAGAACAGGTGGTGATGATCGGAATAACTTTCAGGTCGGGATAGCGCATCAGCAACACATCCACACCCTGTTCCACGCGGTGCAATGCACCGAATACCGCCGCGTCTTCGTGTACGGATGAGGATGCCAGTTCAAAGCTTTCTTTGAAATGTTGCGACATCGTTAACCGCACAAACATCACGCATCCCTGACCGCCGTGAACAAGACCGATACAATCTTTAATGCCAATGCTGGCATATTGCGCACCTGCCGGTTGGCAGGTAAAAATCGGGTTAATTGTTCCGACTCTATCTTTTGCTTTTAATTCACAACTCATAATTTTAATTTTGCTGTAAAAAATAAGTCTATCCGACAACAATCAAATTTGCCGTCTGAAAAACTATTTTTCTGTTAATACTGTTGCTTAATAAGTTCTTGATTCAAAGAACCTTTTACCATGGTAAAGTCCATTCGTTCTTTCAATAAATCCAGAATCTGAGCAATGTCATCTTTGGATGTTTCTGTTATCCAGGGGAAATATCGTTTAAAAGCCCCGGCCAAAGACATTGCTTCACTCCAATAGTATCTGTCGGCAGTAGTATCATCGTCCTTCGCATTTTCTCCACGCAGTACTTGTTTGGTTTTCGTCAGAATTCGTTCATTCTGAATTAACCGGTCCCATCCGCGTGAGTTGTATTGCCATAAACAATGTTTGGATATATACCATTCCAGTTGAGCCATTTTCTCTTCGGCTACATTTTTATCCATAATCATTCTTTTTTATTTTATTCAACATCAACTACTTTATTCTTTTTCAGCTTTTCGAGCGGTACCTGTCTCCATTCTCCTGTTTCGGGATCGGGGAATGTATATAGGTTCTCTTCCAGTTTCTTCCGTAGGCGTGGAATCGGATCGTAATCGCTGGTGCATTCTCTTAGCTCGGTGGAATTTTTGATCTCGTCGCTCAGGTTTACATCCGATAGCATTTGACGCGTTACAAAACCCTTGTCGGTAGGAATTTCATCCTTGCTGATATCCAGATGCACCAGGCTGTGAGCCGGAGAATAGACGCAGTTATAGATGTCTCTGGCCAAACGTACCCAGCCTTCAAAACCTTTGTAAGGGCCATTGTGATAACCGTGTACATTCAGATAGGGAACACGGATCTTTTTTGCCACCTCTCCCGGACGTTTACCGGTCATAATCAGGTCGGGTTTCAGTTCGTACATCGCTTCCAAACCTTCCAACTCGTTGGGGTCGTCAATGGCCAAAGCTCCCGGTTCGCAGCGCGAAACTCCCTTTTCCATATCTCCCTGGTGCCCGAATTTGGTATAAACAGAAACCACATTGATTCCTATTTCCGTTTTCAACATGTGAGCCCAGTGCCACAGCTTGGAACCACCCGGCCACAGACACATTTTTACACCTTGCAGGCGGGCTGCGTACCAGTCGAGTTCCGGTTTCCAGCGGGCATATTCTTCGGCAATAATCTGTTCGGCTTTATCTTCAATGCCAAAGAAATAGCCGATTTTGCGCAACGAATCAGCAGTGGCTTCAAAGCCGAAACCGTCGATGTCCATCCGTGGAATACCGTAGCGAACGCGCAATTCATCGCAGATATATTCAGCTGACCGGGCACATTCCAACACATTAAGGTGGGCTTTATGCAGGCAGCGAAGGTCGTCAAAACGTCCGTTGCCGGTAAATGTTGCTAGAATCTGGATTCCCATCCGGTAGAAATAATCACGCATTATCTCCTGATCGCCCTGAATGTTGTACTCGCCAATGTAATTGATGACGTATTTGCTGTAAATTTCAGGCTCTCCGGTTCCGACCCATTGATTCAGAAACTGAAGATTGATTTTGTGGTGACCACCCGATTGACTTGGGCCGGCAAACCCGGGAGAGTTACACACAAATATTTTTTTGCCCGGCATCTCTTCCATCACCTCCTCAGCCACCGCATTGATATCGTCGCCAATCAGTGCCGTAGCGCAGGTGGAATAGATATTCATGTTGTGAATCTGCGGAAATGCTTTGAAAGCTTCGATGATATTCTTCTTCAGCATTTTTTCAGCACCGAACACCACATTCGATTCTTTTACATCGGATGCAAACGTGTATTTCAACTGAAAGTTTCCGTCGTCGCTGATGTAGCGTTTGGTCTGCCAGGTGTCGTAGGTACAACCTACCGGTCCGTGACTCAGGTGAATCACGTTCTTCATCGGTGTTCCTATCACGTGTTTCGCACCGCAATAAGCACATCCTCTTTCCGAAATAGTTCCCGGAATGGTGTTCAGATATCCCAGTGGAAGAGCGGAAGTCAGATCTTCATCGACTCCTTTGTCTACCGCGTGTTGCAGACGCTCCGGGATACATTCACTGCATTTAAATTGATGATATGGCATAATTCTTCTTTTTATCTGTTTGACATCCTTTTACTATAAAGCAGTATCTCCGCTTTCTTTCGTTCTAACTCTCAGGGCATTGTCGGTGGGACAAATAAATATTTTCCCGTCTCCGATATAACCTGTCTTGTTGGTTTTGACCAGTGCGTTGACAATCGTATCCACGTCTTCATCCTTGGCAACAATTACAAGCATACGTTTCGGGATGAATTTCATCCCCGATACGCGCCCTTTGGCTAAAGTTTCTTTGCCGATTTCGATGCCGGCGAGTTCAGTGTTGATGCCTCGCTGGTTGCCCCTGCCCAACACGGGAATGGCGGTAACCGAAGGAATGTTGAGGTCGTCAAGGCTTTTTTTCGTGGCATTCATTTTGCTCGGACGTATGAAGGCAATTATTTCTTTCATCTGTTTATGTTTTTATTTTTACACTAAGGCTGCATAGAACTTCTCCGTCGGAACGGGGTTCATTCTATAACCGGTTGATTTATATTTCGGTAGAACCGGTACGTACCGTCAATGCTTTCTCTACCGGTGAGATAAATATCTTACCATCCCCTTCGTTGCCGGTATATGCCTTGTATTGAATAATTTTAAGCACTTCATCTACCGATTTATCTTCGACAACGATGATGATAAGCATTTTGGGCAATTCGTCATAATGTACATTGCCTACGGTTAATCCCTTTTGTTTTCCTCGCCCGAATACAGGGAGTTTTGTCATCGAATAAAAACCGGCTTCCGCTAAACCGTCGGTCACAACATCCGCCGTTTCGGGACGGACAATGGCTCTAATCATTTTCATGTTGTTATGTTTTTGAAATTTAGAAACAAGTTTGATCTTTTTTTGTTTGGTTCAGAGTCTCTTAAATGTCTTTTTAACCCCTGAAGAAGAGGCTAAAAAGACGTTTGAGTCCGTCAAAAATGAAGTAGAAGAGTTACCCGTATGAGTGATGGCAAAAGTTCACAGCGTTTCGTTGCGGATAACCGATTTCGGATCATTTTCCCGGAAGCAGATACTATTGAAATAAAGGTTAATAATTGGCACGAACGAAGTGTGCAATGTGCCGGATAGTAGCAATCTTTGTATCCGAAGATTCAAAAGAGGGCTTTTTGCAATCTGTTATCAACTCAAATGGATAGAGAACATCCTGAACCGGATGAATTATTCGGCAATACCGTATTTTACGACCATCGCTTCGAGTTCGGGCATCGTAAGGGGTTTCGGAATAACAAAGTTATCGTTGGCAATGATTTTACGGGCCAGTTCGCTGTATTCATGTGCCTGATTGCAGGTTTCGTCGTATTCAATCACCGTTTTTTTATTGAATTCGGCTTTTTGAACGATGTTGTCACGAGGTACGAAGTGAATCATGTGTGTGCCGATGGCCGCAGCAAATTCTTCGATAAACTCTTTTTCCCGATCGACTTTACGACTGTTACAAACCAGACCTCCGAGGCGTACGCCGCTTTGTTTAGCGTATTTCACCAAACCCTTACAGATGTTATTGGCCGCATAAACAGCCATCATTTCGCCCGAGCAAACAATGTAAACCTCCTGCGCTTTACCGTCGCGGATCGGCATGGCAAAACCACCACACACCACGTCGCCCAATACATCGTAGAAAACATAATTCAACTCATCGGTGTAGGCTCCCTGAGCTTCCATCAGATCGATAGCCGTAATTACACCACGTCCGGCACATCCGACTCCTGGTTCTGGACCACCCGATTCGCAACAACGAATGCCGCCGAATCCTGTAGAGACTACTTTGTCTGCCGTAACCAATTCGGCGCCATCGTCACGTAAAGTGTCCATGATTGTTTTTTGATTCATTCCGCCTAAAATCATACGGGTAGAGTCGGCCTTGGGGTCGCATCCGTGAATAAATACTTTCTGGCTATGGAAATGTGCCATAGCAGCTGCTGTGTTTTGTTGTGTGGTAGATTTTCCAATACCACCTTTTCCGTAAAAAGCAATCTTTTTCATAACCTTAAAAATTTAGATGAATAAATAAAATTGAACTATATTCTGAAACACAATCGTTGTTCATTTTAGTTTATATAGACAAGGAGCGTGCCACAAGGTATAAAGCCGTTGATTGTACTGACCGGAAGCGAAGCGTCGTCGTGATGTAATTATCTAACAATCACTGAATATTGAAGTGATAAAAAATATGGAAAATAAATTCAGAGCGACTCGGCTTGATGGAAATTCGTTCCTGGAAGGTGAACCAAAGGGAACATAATACCGATATTTTGTTCGTTTTCGAACACCTGTGGTATCCGGTTAAAACTGGTAAGTGAACAGTAAAATAGTATCCCGATAATATTGTCTTACAGGTATGGCTTTCGATATCGGAATAGTTCGTTGTGCAAATCTCTTTCACCTATTCTGATGATAAACGGGCTGCAATATCGCTATTATTGGGGATTGCCGGCGGCATCCGGTACCGATACCTTTGCACTGTCAATTCATTAGTTCTGATTTGCCCTGAATAATTTTTGAATGATGTTAGTGATGATGTGAGTCCTCCTTTATGGCATGTTTCCTTTCGGGAATACATGTCATACTGGAAAGGAGGATCTCCGCGAAACAAATTACAAACCGAATTTTACAACCGACAATATGAAAAAAATAGCACTTATTTACGGAAGCACTACCGACAATACAAAATGGATAGCCGAACGGATTGCTGCGAAATTATCGGCATACGAAGTGGATCTGATCGATGTGGCAAGGCTCAAGGCCGAACAGTTGGCGCAATATTACAATCTTATTCTGGGAACCTCTACCTGGGGCGCGGGCGATATTCAGAACGATTGGGAGAGCTTTCTGCCCAAACTGAAAGACGTCAATTTGAGTGGAAAGGTGGTGGCACTGTTCGGATTGGGCGACTCTTACTCTTATGCCGATACCTTTGTGGACGGAATGGCGCAACTCTACGAAGCGGTCAAAGACAGAGGTTGCACCGTTGTGGGGGCCGTCTCTCCCGACGGTTACGTACATGCGTCGTCCAACGCTGTGGTAGACGGAAATTTTGTGGGACTTCCGCTCGATCAGGATAACGAAAGCGACCGCACTGATGCACGAATCGATGGTTGGCTTTCCGAAATCGAATCGTTGTTTATCGGTTAAAATCGTTTGCTATGACAGTTCTGATGCATCATATCTACGAATATAAAAAGGGGTTGCGCAATCTAGTGCTACACACCATGAATGCTGCCGACAGAGTACAGGCCGAACGGCGGTTGCAACACCAGCATATCGACTACCTGATATGCCCCGTGAGCGAGACCAAAATCAATATTTTTTTCGGTGCGGAAGCTTGTGTGGCGGTTGTCCGTCATTTCGGCGATAAAAAACTCAATCGGTTTACGCCCGAAGAGGATTTTATACTGGGCATTATGCTCGGTTACGACCGGGTAAGGCAATGCAACCGTTATCTGCAACGACGGCAGGATGCCGGATACGACTTACAGGCAGTGTCGTAAGTCCCGTTTTTTCAGCAATCCTTTTGCGCTTCGCTACGAAAGAAAATCGTTTGTTTTTTATCGGTACCTTTTCGGAAACCGCAAGTTTCCCGGAACACAGACCTCATTCCGATCGCATTGCGCCTTCGTGCGTTTTGCCTATCGGTAGTATTTGCCGACAACAAAGGATGCATCTCATTCTTCGTGCTGTTTTGTGCAGTCTGTTCCCAACAGTTCAGGGGGCAGCATCACCCGCTATTATGTCAAATTATTAATTACCTATATGTTATGAAACGAGCATGATTCGTAAACTCTCAAACACGGATGGAAACTTATCATGCGAGTTCTATCCGACAACTATCTAAAAATTATTTACGGATGAAACAAAATTTTCTTTTCTTACGTCTGTTTACTGCGGTTCTCCTTTTGTGGAGTGTTACGGTTGTATTGCAGGCGCAACAAAAACAATCGATAGTCAGTGGCCGCATTTTTACCTCCGACGGTAAGCCTGCGCCCGGCGTCAATATCCTTATCGAAGAGCTGAAGAGGGGTGGGGAGTCCAACCGGCAGGGTACGTATGCACTTGCCAACGTACCGGCAGGGCATTACACGCTTGCTTTTTCGTTTATAGGTCTGCAAACCATCAAAGTCACTGTCGATGTTCGTGCAGGAGAGAATCTGCATCTGTCGGATGTGACGCTGTCGGAGAATGCGGAGAAATTGCAGGAGGTGGAGATCGTTGCGCAACGATCCGATCGCTTTTCGCAGAAGTCGAGCGAGTCGGTTGCCAAGCTTCCGCTCAGCGATTTGGAAAATCCGCAGGTATACAATACCGTTACGAAAGCGGTGCTTAAAGAGCAGGTGGTTACCAATCTGAACAATGCGCTGAAAAATGCCACCGGCATCACACGTCTTTGGGAGAGTACCGGTCGTGGTGGCGACGGAGCCGAATATTACACCATGCGCGGCTTCTCTTTGCAGCCTACCATTGTCAATGGCGTGGCCAATATCAACAATGGAGCGCTCGATCCGGCCAATGTAGAGAACATTGAAGTGATAAAAGGCCCTTCGGGAACGCTCTACGGAGGCAACCTTATCTACTACGGCGGGTTGATTAATATCAACACCAAGAGACCATACGATACGTTTGGCGGCGAATTGGGATATATTACAGGTAGTTACGGTTTACAACGCATGACAGCCGATTTCAATACGCCTCTGAGTCCGAAAGCTTCGTTGCGTTTGAATGCAGCTTACCATTACGAGAACTCTTTTCAGGATGCCGGGTTTACCAAATCGATCTTTATCGCACCGAGTTTCAAGTTCAAAGCCTCCGATCGTCTCACCTTCCTTATCAATGCCGAATACAAATCGGGTGAGAGCGCCAATGCTCCCATGTTGTTCCTGAGCCGGTACAGTAAGCTTTCATTCTCGAACCTCGATCTCTTTGCTGCAAATTATAAGAAGTCTTACACCAGCAATGCGCTCACCATTCAAAACCCTACTTTCGGAATGCAGGCGCAGGCGCTCTATAAAATAGGCAATGGTTGGAGTTCGCAAACTATTTTGTCGTCGGGCAATACCAAAACCGACGGGTACTATCAATACCTTTGGGATCTGGCCAACGGCAGCAATTTCATTCGCTACATATCAAAAAGAAACGGACAAACCAACACACTGGACTTGCAACAGAACTTTATGGCCGACCATACGATCGGACAGTTCCGCAATCGTTTGGTAGTAGGTATCGATTATCTTCAGAAAGAGATTCGGAGCAATAGCACCGGATGGGTCTCCGATGGTGTTGTCTCTTTGTCCGGTCAAACCGACACCGGAACGCTTACCACCCAGGGTGTCGACGCTCTGCTTTCCGCTTCGCAGGAGGGTTTGTCCACTGCCACCACAAAGATTTGGAGCGGATACGTTTCCGATGTGTTCAACTTCACTCCGCAGCTTGCAGCCTTGGTAGGTTTGCGTGTCGACAACTTTCACGGAATTCCCGGATACAGTACCGAAGAGATTAAGAGTCAAACGACATGGTCGCATAAAGTAGGGCTGGTCTATCAACCCATCCTCGAAAAGCTATCGTTCTTTGCCAACTATATGAACGGTTTTCAAAACCTCGATCCGGTAGAGGTTTCGGATGTCGACGGCAGCAATACCACCCTCAAGATCCTGAAACCCGAAAAGGCCAATCAGTGGGAAATCGGCCTCAAGACCAATCTGCTGACCGATCGCATCGCTCTGACGGCAAGTTATTACAGTATTCTGGTCTCCAACAAGTCGATGACCGATCCCAACAATGTAAACAACACCGTGCAGGACGGTCAGGTAGAGAGCAAGGGAGTAGAGGTGAGCTTGGTTGCCAATCCTTTTGCCGGACTGAACCTTATTTCGGGCTACAGCCACAATTATAATAAGGTGACCAAAGATGCTGCCGACGGAGGATACCTTGGGCTGCGCACCGAAGAGGCAGGTCCTGCCGATCTGTTCAATCTGTGGATCAGTTACAAGCCTATGTTCGGAGCGTTGAAGGGTTGGGGCATCGGTTGCGGAGCCAATTATGCCGGCGAACACAAAACCCTGAATCGCTACACCACGGGAACCTTTACTTTACCCGCCTATACCGTCTTCAATGCCCTGATTTCATACAGCGGCGACAATTATACCGTCAGTCTGAAAGGCGATAACATCGGCAATAAGTACTATTACAGTGGTTGGAGCACCGTAACACCGCAGAAGCTACGTACCATCTCCGTAGCCTTGAACTATAAATTCTAAACAAAAAAAGAACCGGCAAAGAGCTTCTTCCAAAAAGCATCTTTGCCGGTTTATTGTTCTGTTCTCTTTCCGTTTATTGTGCCGCTTATCTGCCTGAACCGAAATATTCCATTATTATCAAGCTATGCGGAGGCTCTTTTGTATATCTGTCATTGTGTGATGCAGTCTATTTTCACTGTACCTCCGGTTCATAGTGTTACTGTTGTGTGCCGATTCTTATCTGTTGTTTTTAGTCCGTTAATAAATCATCTAACTGAGCAACCATTTTATCGATATCACTTGTCTTGATTGTCAAAGGTGGCATGAATCTCAGGGTATTGAGTTTGAATCCGATCACATTTCCCTTTTCAAACAGCGAATCGCTTAGCTGTTTTCCATCAAAACTCTCTTTCAATTCAAGTGCAAGCATCAGTCCGCAGGCTCTTACCTCTTTCACTTTATCCGTATGTTTATTCCATACCTGTTCGAGCTGTTCTTTAAAATAACGTCCGACAGTATCGGCTCTCGCAATTAACTCTTCCTCTTCGATGATTTTAATGACTTCAAGTCCGATGGCACAACCGAAAGGATCATTTTGATGCGATTGCGCATATCCGAACGGGGTTCGGTTGAAGCTTTCCGCTATATCCGAAGATACGGTGACTGCGCTGACCGGAAATCCGTTCCCCAACGCTTTGCCCGTTACAACGATGTCCGGTGTAATATTATACTGTTGAAATCCGAACCATTTTCCCAATCGTCCTATGCCTGTTGTCACCTCTTCGGCTACAATCACGCATTTGTTCTTCTTTGCCTGGGCTGTCAGTTGTGTAATAAATTCGGAACCCGGAAATTGAACCATCTCAACCGAAGCACCTCCCACTTCCAACACCAAAGCGGCTATTTCAGTATAATCAATATGCGCGATGTCGTTTAAATTGTTGAATGCAATGGTCATCAAACTGCCGTTGTCTTTTGATATCCGACCGAAACCATAGGAACTCAGGAATGAATTATCGATCTTCAGTATCTTCGTTCTACCTGTTAGGTGTCTTGATAAGGTTATTGCCATATTGACGGCTTCAGAACCGGAACTCAAGAAGACACTCGAACCCTGCCGAAAACCGATTAATCGTTGTAGTTCCGCCGAAAGTTCTTCCGCATACCGGTTCCGAAAACGATAACCATGATGCACCGATTCCACAGCCTGTTTTGCAACCACTTTGGCTATTCTGTCGTTGCAATGTCCTATATTTGTACACCACACACCCGATTCAAAATCGATATACTTCTTCCCTTCGGAATCATATTGATAACAATCTTTCGATCGTACAATTACTTTCTCACTGGAAGAATAAAAAGGAATTATCCCGTCGTTCATTTGTTTCATCTCTTTTTTATCTGATTTTGAGGATGGAAGTCTGGCGGATGGCTTGTCGCCATGCTACCGCTCTTTGGTCGGTAACGAAACGATTCTCTCGGACAACATTGTGGCAAAATCTGTTTTTTGATACAGTACATGATCCATCTCAGCCAAAACCCTACGTTCAATGTTTAGTTCTAAAAACCAATTGTTGTCGGGTTTGTACCGATCGTTCTCCCCATAAAAAAGTTCGATAACGGCCGTAGGCTTTTCCGTTTCATATCGTAGTCTGGTTGCCGATACGGCAAACAAGCTTTCTGCGTTCAGTCCTGCCAAACATGCTTTCCAGGCTATTACGCCGCCCATGCTGAATGCTAAAACGACAACCCTGCCTTTTTCTTTTTGAAGTAAATTGCTTACCGCTCGTTGCATGCCTCCATTGACAAACTGATGATGCAACTGATTTTCGGAACATGCTGTTATATCTATTTCGCCCAATTCGCAGCAATCGTAATAGATTATTTCAAAAACCGTTCTCAAATGAACAAGATAATAGTCCATCCACCACGATTGTTCTCTTCCCCACATATCGGAAAGAATAATTAATCTTGGTTTGGCATCTTCACAACTCATGTAAAACCGATTTTTTTATTTGTAACGGGAAATCGGGTATCTGTTCGCTTTCAACAGTAGCCGGTAACAAGTGTCAATGTAGTTCTCCTTTTTCAAACTTGTCAATCATTTCTCCGCCAATACTCACACCGGATGGATGATCGGGAAGATTGTCGCGTGTAAACCAACCGGCGGATGCAATTTCGTTGTGATCGATCGTGATCGGTTGCCTGTCGTCCGCTTCGGCGGTGAAACCCACCATCAACGAACCCGACAGCGGCCACGGTTGACTTTTATAGTAACGGATATTCTTCACATCCAGCCCCACCTCTTCTTTCACCTCGCGTATTACGGTCTCTTCCAGCGTTTCGCCCACATCGGCATATCCGGCAACCAACGAATGCCACCCGGCGCGGAAATTGTTGTTGCGTGCCAGCAAAATTTTGTCTCCGCACGTGATCGCAACAATAATAGCCGGCGATATTTTCGGAAAAAAGAGTGCATGGCATTCGGGACACATCATGGCGCGTTCGTCGGGCTTATGTTCCATTTTTGCACCGCATTTACCACAAAACCGATGCTCGGCATACCAGTTGTGCAAGTGGTAGCCCACGATGCTTACCCATGCCACCTCCTTCTTACTGGCAGTCCGGAAGAAACTGATCTCTTTGTAGGTAAAACTGGATTGTTCGGCTACCGGTCGATTCCACACCAAAAAGCATGAAACGTCGTTCAGCGTGAACAGAAAAGTGGCTTCCGTGTTCCCGGAGAGCTCCGGTAAATCCCGTTTGCGTGGCAATTCGCACTCATCGCCGTCGGTTTTCAACAGCAACGTGTTGTCATTGTAATACAGAATAATATCTTTCTCGCCGATCGGTTGACCGGGCAAATAGTGGTTGTCGAAACGGTTGGGGTATATGTCCTGAATCATTGCAATATTCGATTAAATTCCAGCAACAGTTTGATGCCGCTGATGTAGCGTACAAATTTACGGTTTATTTTCTGAATAAGCAGAAACCGAATCTCTGCAAAACAGCCGAATTTTATATTCGAATCCCTCCATTACCTGCTTATTCCGAATAATGATTGAATTGCAAATGTATATTTAGCTTACACTGACTCTTGGTTGTCTCCCATTTATAAAAAGTGGAGATAAATCTGCTATTTAAGCAATAAATTGTACAATAGAGCCGAAACTCCCCAGTCAGGGATGTTTCCTTTATCCAAAGGGGACGATCGAAACGAAGGAGTTAGTATAATGCTAAAATATAAATTCTTTAATATATAGCATTTTATACCAGTTACTCTAAATGCACCTCAAGTTATAATAATTATGATATGGACATTCTGCTTTTTGTTTGCTTAATCAGTAGACACCTGTTTTCGTATCATATAAACCGGCTAATTACTTTGTGAAACGAACCATTTTGTGAGTAACCGCAAATGCAAAGAGCCGACATTGAGTTTTATCATACAGCAATTGTCCTGACTTTTTTAGCAACGCTGATAGTTCGTCAAAGCAAACAGGTTTCGATTGCTTTGATAGATTGCTTATTACTGAAATTCGGTTCCCGAAGATTGGAGAAGAGTCGCATTTGTTTCGCTTAGCCAGTGTTCTGTAGTGTTTTCATCGCTCCATGCTTTGTTATCATCCGCCAATGTTTGCCTGCCATCACTCTATGCTTTCGCTCCATCGCTCTCTGTTTGATCACCATCGCCGTGTGTTTTTGTTTCATCGCCGTGTGCTTGGTATCCATCACCGTGTGCTTGGTCACCATCACCGTGTGCTTTCACTCCATCGCTCTATGTTTTATCATCATCGCCGTGTGCTTGACTGCAATCGCCGTGTGTTTTGTCACCATCGCTCTATGTTTGGTTACCATCCGCCTATGTTTTATCACCATCGCTCTCTGTTCTGCAATCATCGGCTTCTGTTTTGTGTCTTATGCCGTATGTTTGCATTCCAACCGCTAATGCTCGCCGTGTTGTTTCCTCTGCGCGTAGTCGTATCTCTTCCTGTTTTTCTACATCGCCTATCTTTTTCTTTCCGAATATCACCGCGCAATACATTCCTAAAATAAATCATCTGCCGGAAGAATAAAAATAAGAATCCCCGCTTTCGGAAACGAAAGCAGGGATTCTCTATAACTACTAACGATTAACTGTCAACTGATAATCGTTAACTGATAACTGATAACCGATTACCTGATATTTGCGATACTGATAATATCGGCAAACACACCGGCAGCCGTCACACTGGCACCGGCACCATATCCTTTGATAATCATCGGATAGTCGTTGTAACGCTCCGTGGTAATCATCAGAATGTTGTTGCTGCCCTCCAGGTCGTAGAGCGGATGGCGCTGATCGACCTCCTGCAGACCAACACTGCATTTACCCTCTTCCATAGTAGCCACAAAGCGGAGACGTTTGTGCTCGGCTTCGAGTCGTTGGCGGTGTTGTTCAAACTGCGCATCCATTTCGCCGATCGTATTCCAGAAATCTTCCAGCGAACCCTTGAAATAGTTATCGGGAATAAAAAGGTTGCATGCCACATCCGACTGTTCCACCCGGTAACCGGCTTCGCGCGACAGGATAATCAGTTTACGGATCACATCCTTGCCGCTCAGGTCGATGCGGGGATCGGGTTCCGAGTAACCGGCCTCTTTCGCCATGCGGATAGTCTTGCTCAGCGTATTTTCGGCGCTCAGCGTATTGAAAATATAGTTGAGCGTACCCGAAAGTACGGCCTCCATTTTCAGAATACGGTCGCCCGAGTTAATCAGGTTGTTGATAGTATTCATAATAGGCAACCCGGCGCCCACGTTGGTCTCGAAGAGGAACTTGATGCCGCGTTTGCTGGCAATCGATTTCAGTTCGGCATAGTTCTCATATTCCGACGAGGCGGCAATTTTGTTGGCTGCTACCACCGAAACGTTGTTCGACAACAGATCTTTGTAGATGGTTGCCACGTCGGGACTCGCCGTACAGTCGACAAATACCGAGTTGAAAATATTCATACCCAGAATCTCGTCGCGCAACAGTTGCGGCGAAGTCGGTTTGCCTTTTGCTTCTATCTCTTCCTTGTAATTTTCCAGATTGATACCTTCGCGGGTAAAGAGTGCCTTTTCGGCATTGGCAATACCCACCACGTTAAGCTTCAGCCCCTTTTTAGCCATCAGTTTGGGTTGTTGTTGACGAATCTGATCGAGCAAACTGCCACCCACGGTACCCGTACCGGTGAGGAATACGTTGAGTACCTGATAGTCGGAGAGGAAGAACGAATCATGAATTACGTTCAACGCTTTGCGCAACGATTTCAGGTCGGTAACAAACGAGATATTTGTCTCCGAAGCTCCCTGTGCACAGGCAATCACGTTAATGCCATTGCGACCCAACGTGCCGAAAAGCTTTCCGGCAATACCGGGGATGCGTTTCATGTTTTCGCCCACGATAGCAACGGTAGCCAAATCTCTTTCGGCCACGGCACGATTCATTTCACCCAGTTCTATCTCCCGGGCAAACTCTTCGTCGAGTGCTTTCACTGCCAGTTCGGCTTCGTTATTTTTAACGGCAAACGAAGTATTGTTCTCCGATGCTGCCTGCGAAACGAGGAATACGCTGATTCCGTTTTTTGCCAGTGCTTTGAAAATACGGTAGTTCACTCCGATTACACCTACCATGCCCAAACCCTGAACGGTAATCAAACAGGTATCGTTGATGGACGAAATACCCTTGATAGCTTTCAGTGTGTCGGTGGTACGATCGTTGGAAATATAAGTTCCCGGAGCCGACGGATTGAACGTATTCTTGATCCTGATCGGAATATTTTTGTGATACGCCGGATAAATAGTCGGCGGATAGATCACCTTGGCTCCGAAGTTGCACAGCTCCATCGCTTCAATAAACGACAACGACTCGATAACGTAGGTATTGCTGATAATACGTGGATCGGCAGTCATAAAGCCGTCCACATCGGTCCATATTTCCAGTACCGAAGCCTTCAATGCAGCAGCCAGAATGGCAGCCGTGTAGTCTGAACCGCCACGACCGAGGTTGGTCACCACGTTGGTTCTTGTGTCGGAAGAGATGAAACCTCCGCATACTACCACCTTTTGTTCGTTGGCAAACTGTTGCTTGATAAGTGCATTGGTGGTCTGAAAATCGACGATATGTTTGGCAAACTGCGGAACAGTTTTGATAAATTTACGCGAGTCGTACGTAACGGCATTGTCAATCACCTGTCCGATAATAGTCGAAGAGGCTCGTTCACCGTAACTAACAATAGAATCGGTGATTTTTTGGGTAAGGTCTTGAATGAGGAAGATGCCTTTCATAATGTTGGTAAGTTCTTCCAGCAAGTCGGTGACGGTTGTAGTGACCTGAGTTCGTTTTTCGGCAGGAACAACGCCGTTCACTACATCGATATGCCTCTTTACAATTGCCTGCATGGCATCGATGTAGGTCGGGTCGCCGTTAGCGGCTAAGTTAGACACATGGTAGAGTTGATCGGTGATACCACCCAGTGCGGAAACTACTACGATTACCGGCTCCTGCTGGGCTTCAACGATTTTTTTTACCTCCAGAATGCTTTCGATGGAACCTACGGATGTTCCACCAAATTTTAAGACCTTCATTTGTTTTGTTTTTTAAGTAAATAAATAGATTTAGCGATGATTCTCTTCTTCCATCAAGGAAATGGTTACAAATCCATTCCCCGGCCTGCCCGAAAGAGTAAATGCAGACAAATGGCTTCGGATAAATCTCAGTACAAAGATACGTTTTTGCCTTACTCCTTCCAAAATAACGATAATCGGTTTATTATAAACAATATGGTATGGGAGTGATACAAAAAAGCGGATACCCGAATGAGTATCCGCTTCCGGAAAAAGGATGGAAAATTTAAGTTGTCTGGAATGAGGGAAATTTTGATGCAGCCCGTTGCATATTGCTTTCGTAGAGGTATTGATAAATATTCAACAACTTTGCGCGGACTTCATTTTTATCGAATTGCCGGATCAATGCCTGCGAAACAGCTTTTCCCTGTTCCAATTTTTCTGTGTCCGATATCATTTCACGGGTAAGCCGGATAAATTCATCGGTGGTGGCAGCTTTCAGGTACGGACGTTCGTACAAGGTGCGGTATTCAGGAAGGTCTCTGAAAATCACCGGCAATCCGCAAGCGGCTCCTTCGATAGGTGCCAGCGGGCAGTTCTCCTGATACGACGGGAAGAGCATCAAATCGGCAGCAGCGTAAATAAACGGCATTTTGTCCAGACCCAACATGCCGGTAAATTGTATGTTGGAGCCTTCGCTTTCGGCAATGCGGGTATCGATGCGGGTAATGCCTTCCGTCATCGGTCCGAAAGGACGTCCGCCTGCCCATACAAAGCGGGCATCAGGAATGGAGGCAGCCACATCCATAAAGTCTTCCACCCCTTTACGGGCTTGCAGCTGTCCCACGCCCAAAACAACAAATTCGTCCTCTTTGATACCCAGCATTTCACGACCTTGACGGCGTTTTTCGGGAGTGCATTTCCACCGATCGACAGGAATCGGATTGTAGATTCGTTCTATTTTTGTTTTGGCTCCGCTCTCCAGGATAGCCTCTTCTACACGTGGTGAAATAGCAATGCAAACATCGGCATACGAGTAGACCTGTTTGAAGTACCATTTTACAAAAGGCATCCATAGCTTCCAAGCCGGTAGCGAACCTTTTATAGAATCGGGGATAACGTGTACAGTAAAGACTTTCTTGTGTCGGTAGCGAAGTCCTTTCCAAAAATAGAATGGTCCGTACGTATGACTGTGCATGACATCCCCTCTGCCTTCGTTGTTTATAACAGTTTCAACGTCTTTTTGTGCATTTAGCAGTTCAACATGATCGATATATGCGGTGTGAACTCCATTGCCTTTAATCATATAGGCGGTTTCGGATACTACGTGTACTTTCATTTTGCTATAATGGTTATAAATTGGTTGTTGTACGTAACTATATGAATACAGATAAACTTGTTTGTGTGATTACAATGAATTGGTTATATGTCTGTTGCTTATTAAATGGAATATAAACCGGATAGATAGCCAAAGTGCAATTCCTACCGGAATGGATATCAGAATGTATTTGAAGCTATCGATATGCATATTGACATATTCCCAATAGGGACCAAGCAGGTAACCTGCCATTATATAGCTCGACCCCCATAGCGTAGAAGTAATCAGGATGGTGAGGGCGTAGCGTTTTGGGTTGATGTGTAGCAGCCCGCAAATAACAGCTACATAGCCTCGGATAAAAGGCGAAAGTCGTCCGATCACGATACCCTTCAATCCAAGACGGGCTATTCGTTGCGATTGTTTTTTGATATGTTGTTGGGGTAGCTGAATCCACCGCAATTTTTTGTTCAGTAAAACAATGCCAAACAGATGAAAAACAATATAGAGAATGGCAGCAGCCAGCAGATCGCCTCCGATAACGGACAGAATAACCAGACCGGATTTGAAGATTCCTGTAAAAACTAAATATCCGGCAAAAATAAGAATTAGTTCATTGGGGAGTGGGGTGGGTGCCCCGACCTCTTGCAGAAAAACAATGAGAAAAATGGCCAGATAGCCGTAGTGACTGATATAAAAGACTAAATCGTCGGGCATGTGTTGTTTATTGTAAGCGGTCAGCCAGGGCTGAACCTGCTTTTTTACACATGCAAAAATAGGGCAGAACTGTTGCGAAGTTATTACGTTTTGAAGAGGATATTGCTACGATTCCAGGGTGGATATGATTTGCACCCGGAATCGTGGAAACAATCTATGGCTTTTGTCGTAACGCGTACTCGATTACCTGTGGCAACTGTTTGATGCCAATACGTTTGGATAGAATATGCTTATTTTCGTCCAGCAGATAGACAGTGGGAGTAGACATGATATTATACGTATCCTTGTAGGTGTATTCAATCGGTGTAGCATTGATCCAGTCATACATTTTGTGTTCATTGACAAAATCTACCCATTTGGCTTTGGCATCCACGCCGGTCAGCATATGGATGGCAATAATTTTTACACCTTTATCCTTGATACTTGGATAGATGGAATCGTAGAGCAGTGGTATTTCCTTCTGGCAATGTCCGCAATCTACTTCCCAGAATACCAGAACGGTAAATCTGGCCTTAATATCCTGTAATTTAATCAATCGGCCTATTTGAAGGCTCTTGCGGGCAATCGAGTCGGTTTTCGAGGTCAAAAAGTGTTCGACTGGAATTTCGGCCAGTCGCAAATCGGGTGCTGCTTTGCCAATCAGATTCGGTTTGATTCTGGAAATATCTTTTTCCAAATCGGTCCTGAATTTAGAATCTATCCATGTTGCTTGCGGGAGATAATATTTTTCGGCGAAATAGATAAACGGAGCGTCCATCCCTACATATTGGTTGGCTTTCTCAGCCAGATGATTATAGATTGTCCCGAGCATATAGCGTTGTACTTCTTCATTTTTACCTATTCTTGACATCAGCAGGTCGGTCTCTTTTTGAATGGAGTCGGGATGTTGGATGGCCGCTTTGTCGAGGTAATCGATCACTTTACGTTCGTAGAACGGAGTATGCAGCAAGCGCACGTCGGCCAGATCAAAGTTGTCGAAAAAGTGGCGGTGCCAGTATTTGTACTGGAATGTCGAATCGGTTACATTCCCTTTGGTATCGCGCGGTAACGGTGGAATGTCGATCTCCTGCAATGCCTGTAGCCAGGTTGAGAAGAAACGCCCCTTGTGCCGGTCTATCGATTGACGGATGTAGGTCTTAACCTCGTTGTTGATTGCGTTCCGCTCTTTGTTTATAGCCTCTTTTTGAGTCGGATCGGCCTTAGCGAACCGTTCCCCCAGCGTCTTCATTTGGGCTGACTTATCCGAAATCAAATTTCGGTATTCGTAAAACAGGTTATTCTCTTCCGATCCTTTGAACCGGACGTTTTTTTGTAGATTGGTCGTATCGGCCTCTATGCTAAATTGCTGGTTATCGCCAATGAGCAGGTCAAAATATTTTTTCTGTGGAAGTATGACAATATACATCCCTCCGGCTAATGGCTTGGAATTTGCAAACACAGCTTCTCCGTTTTTATTCAGTTTGGTAGAATCGTCTTTGATAAAGGTCAGCGTCTCTTTGGCAAAATAATGAGCCAATACCACCGTGGAATCTTTCAATCCGGCAACTTTAATCTTTATCTCGTATCCGGTTTTAGCGTATAGATTTGCGGCAAAGAAACTGATTAGAAGAAAAATGGAGAAAAATCGTTTGACAGTCATTTCGGATGAATTTTATTGGCAAAAATAAAAAAATATCGGGGAAACTTCACAGTATCCCCGACACGCATTATGAGAAAAGAAAATTACAATTTATTTCGCGTACTTGTAGCTTTTTCCCCAGTAGATAGCCTGGTCGCCCAAAACTTCTTCAATACGGAGCAGCTGATTGTATTTCGCGATCCGGTCACTACGCGATGCCGAACCGGTTTTGATAAGCCCGGTATTCAGTGCTACCGCCAAATCGGCAATGGTACTGTCTTCCGTTTCACCCGAACGGTGGCTCATAATTGTAGTCATACTGTTTATTTGTGCTAAGTTCACAGAATCAATTGTTTCCGAAAGCGAACCGATCTGGTTTACTTTTACAAGGATGGAATTCGCAACCTTGCGATCGATGCCCATCTGAAGCCGTTTTACGTTGGTCACGAACAGGTCGTCACCCACCAGCTGTACATGATCGCCGATCGTATCGGTCAGTAATTTCCAACCGCTCCAGTCGTCTTCGGCCATTCCATCTTCGATAGAGATAATCGGATATTTCGAGGTCCACTCTTTCCAGTAAGCCACCATCTGTTCGGCGGTCAGCTTCTCTCCCGACGATTTGTGAAGATGGTAAACCTTTTCTTCCGGAATGTAATATTCTGACGAAGCGGGGTCGAGTCCGATGCAGATATCTTCGCCCGGACGGTAACCGGCTTTTTCGATGGCTTGCAGGATAACAGTAACGGCCTCTTCGTTCGATTTCAGGTTGGGAGCAAAACCGCCTTCATCGCCCACATTGGTCGAATATCCCTGTTTTTTGAGCACCTCTTTCAGGTGATGAAACACTTCCGAACCCATGCGGAGCGCTTCGCTGAAGCGGTTGGCGCCCACCGGCATAATCATAAATTCCTGAAAATCGATCGAGTTGTCGGCATGTGAACCTCCGTTGAGGATGTTCATCATAGGAATAGGCAGTGTATTTGCATTAACGCCTCCCACATAACGGAAAAGAGGTTGTTTGGTAACGGCAGCTCCGGCATGAGCGGCTGCCAGCGAAACGCCCAGAATGGCATTTGCGCCCAGTTTACCTTTGTTTTCGGTACCGTCGAGCACCAGCATTGCATTGTCGATGCCACGCTGATCGAGAACCGAATGGCCTTCAAGAGCAGGAGCTATAACGGTATTGACATTATTAACGGCTTTCAAAACGCCTTTGCCCAGATATTTGGATTTATCTCCGTCGCGGAGCTCTACGGCTTCGTGAACCCCAGTCGATGCGCCGGATGGAACGGCGGCACGTCCAACGATACCTTCATCGGTAGTAACTTCCACTTCCACGGTCGGATTCCCTCTAGAATCTAGAATTTGCCGTGCGTGAACTTTCTTTATTGTTGACATAATCAATAATTTATAAATGAATAAAACAAAAAACATCCATGAGGCGAACCTCATGCTTTGAGATACAACCTGCACGGATGTTTGTACAAATATACGTTACGAAAAAGCGAAATCAAAGTCCTTCGGCTATAAACGTATTTTCTTAATTATTTCTTCAACAGGGCAATGTCCAATACTTCTTTAATATCAGTTACGTAATGAAAGGTAAGCCCTTTCAGATAAGCCGATTTGATCTCTTCGATGTCTTTCCGGTTATCTTCACACAAAATAATCTCTTTTATATTGGCGCGTTTGGCTGCAAGAATCTTTTCTTTGATTCCGCCAACGGGTAATACTTTACCTCTCAGAGTCATTTCACCGGTCATGGCAAGTGCTTTTCTTACTTTACGTTGAGTAAATGCCGAAGCTAAAGCGGTTACCATGGTAATACCGGCCGAAGGACCATCTTTGGGAATGGCGCCTTCCGGCACATGCACATGCACGCTCATTTCTTCAAATTTGCTTTCGTCGATGCCGATTTGTGCAGCGTGTGATTTGATATATTCCAGACCCAGAATGGCCGATTCTTTCATTACATTTCCCAGATTTCCTGTTAGTGTGAGCGATGGCGCTTTTGACTTACTCAGACTGGTTTCGATAAACAAAATTTCACCACCTACCGATGTCCAGGCCAGCCCGGTAACTACGCCCACGTAATCGTTTCCTTCGTAAATATCACGGCTGAAGGGTGGGGTTCCCAGATAATCTTTCAATGCTTCGGGATGAATAATGATATCATACGATTCGTCGGTGCCGATTTTTTTTGCAACCTGACGCATAATTTTAGCAATTTTCCGTTCCAGATCACGCACTCCCGACTCGCGGGTATACGATTCGATTATATTTTTTAGCGTAGCTTTCGGAATAGTTATGTGATCCTTTTTTATGCCATGATTATCGCGTTGACGCGGCACTAAATGTCGATGGGCAATTTCGATTTTATCTTCGGTGATGTATCCGCTAACATCTATCAATTCCATGCGGTCGAGCAGGGGCTGCGAGATGGTTTGGGTGGTGTTGGCCGTAGCGATGAACAATACTCGTGACAGATCGAAATCGATATCCAGATAATTGTCATGGAACGTCGAATTTTGTTCCGGATCGAGCACCTCGAGTAGCGCCGAAGAGGGATCGCCCTTGAAATCGGCATTTACCTTATCGATTTCGTCGAGCACCATCACTGGATTTGCCGAACCTGCCTTTTTCAGGTTTTGGATAATACGTCCCGGCATCGCTCCGATGTAGGTACGACGGTGTCCGCGAATTTCGGCTTCGTCGTGCAGTCCACCCAAGGCAATACGTATATATTTTCTATTCAATGATTCGGCAATCGATTTTCCCAGCGAAGTTTTACCGACACCCGGAGGGCCATAGAGGCAGATGATCGGCGATTTCAGATCACCCTTCAGGCGTAAAACGGCTAAGTGTTCAATGATGCGCTCTTTTACCTTTTCCAGACCAAAATGATCGCGATCCAGTATTTTTTGTGCCCGTTTCAGGTCAAAATTGTCTTTCGTATATTCGTTCCAGGGAAGAGAAAGCAACATCTCCACGTAACCCATCTGAGTTGGGTATTCCGGTGAGTGCGGATGCATGCGTTCCAACTTTTCCAGTTCGGAGTTGAAGGTTTCGGCAACCTCTTTGTTCCATTTTTTCTCTTGCGCTTGCTCGCGCATTGTTTTGATTTGCTGTTCGTTGATACCCCCTCCCAGCTCATCCTGAATAGTTTTGATCTGCTGTTGCAGAAAATATTCGCGTTGTTGCTGGTCGATATCTTCCCGCGCTTTCGATTGAATAGAAGCTTTGATCTCAAGTAATTGCGACTCTTTATTCAGAATTTCAAGCAACTGATAACCTCTCTCTTCCAGATCGTCAATTTCAAGCAATCGTTGCTTTTCTGCTACTTTAAGCGCGAAATTACCGGCAATAAAATTGATAAGTTGTTCGGAACTGTCGATGTTACGGATCGCGAAAGATGTCTCGGGAGGAATGATGCCCGAGTTTTGAATGATCTTAACAGCCAGCTCTTTCAGAGCCTCGATTAATGCATTGAAAACACGGTTATCATCACTTGGTACTTTATCGGTGAGCAATGTTACCAATCCCTGGTGGTATGGGGTAGAGGATACGATCTCCTTCAATTCGAATCGTTGAATGCCTTGCAACAAAACAGTAGTACTGTTATCGGGCATTTCGAGAATGCGGACAATCCGCGCAACGGTACCAATCGGTTGCACGTCGGCGGTAGCCGGATCGTCAACTTTCACGTCTTTTTGGGTTGTGGCAGCCAATAGACCGTTTTTTTGATATACTTCGCGTATCAGACGCAGCGATTTATTCCGGCTTACGGCAATTGGCATAACGATATTCGGAAACATTACCGTATTACGTAAGGGCAGAATGGGTACCAGTTCATCCGGTTTTATGCTGATGGCGGGTAAATCGTTACTGTCGGCCACTATTGAAAGGTAGCCCGGTTGCTCGTCAGAAAGATCTTCTTGAAGATTGTTGATGATTATATCCATGTCAAAATGTTAGTTACGTTGTCAGTTTGACAGCTGACTTCTGTTGTTCGGTAAAATCGCATTTCGATTTAGAATTGCATTAACCGTTTAGTATTCAGTTGTGAAATACAGCTCAAATATACGATAAATACTGTAATAAAACAATGGCAGCTACCTTTAACAATAGCTGTGCCAATCATAGTGCATCCGAATCGTATGTATGAGAGGTGTGAATCTGGCTTCTGACAATGAATTTGTTACAAGAAATGATGAAAAAAAACGTCCGGATATTTGGTGGTTTCAAATAAGTCCCTTACCTTTGCACCGCTTTTGTGAGAGACTCACGGCCCATTCGTCTATCGGTTAGGACGCCAGATTTTCATTCTGGAAAGAGGGGTTCGACTCCCCTATGGGCTACTAAGATATACTATTTGAAATATAGATTATGGCAAACCACAAATCATCTGTCAAAAGAATACGTCAAACGCAAAAAAATCGTTTGCACAACCGTTATTATGCTAAAACTGCCCGTAACGCTGTAAGAAGCCTGCGTGCAACTAAAGAAGCTGATGCGGCTGCTACATTGTTGCCTCAGGTGGCTGCAATGTTGGATAAATTGGCAAAACGCAATATGATTCACAAAAACAAAGCCAGTAATTTGAAATCGAAATTGGCAAAGCATGTGAATAAGTTAGCGAAGTAATTGCTTTTTTTGTTAAAGTATTATACACCCTCTGTTGCGAAAAGTGACAGAGGGTTTGTTTTGTTTGTCATTGCTGGTACGCTGCAATTTTTGTACATTTGCATTCCTAAAAATAGACAGGTTAAAATAAATGTTACAAAATAGAGGATATTAGTATGTTTTCAGGTATTATTGAAGAGGCAGCCACAGTAGTTGCATTGCAAAAAGATAAAGATAATCTTCACATATCGTTGCGGTGTTCGTTCACCAACGAATTGAAAATAGATCAGAGCGTATCTCATAATGGAGTGTGTCTGACGGTTGTAGATATTAAGGAAGATGTATATACGGTTACAGCCATCAAAGAGACATTGGATAAATCGAATCTCGGATTATTGAATGTAGGTGGCAGGGTCAACGTGGAACGAAGTATGATAATGAACGGACGTCTTGACGGACACATCGTACAGGGGCACGTGGATCAAACCGCCGTTTGTACCGCTGTTCAGGAAAATAATGGTAGCTGGTACTACACATTTTCATATTCGGTGGCTCCCGAAATGGCAGCACAGGGTTATGTGACGGTAGAAAAAGGATCGGTATGTGTCAATGGGGTTAGTCTTACCGTGGTAAATTCCAGAACGAACGGTTTTTCCGTCGCTATCATTCCATTTACCCGTGAGCATACCAATTTTGATCAGATCGTAAAAGATTCGGTTGTCAATATAGAGTTCGATATTGTGGGTAAATATCTCAGTCGCATGTTGAATATAAATCGTTGATTAAGCATTTTATGAAGAAGATATTTATCTCCCTCTTTCTCATTTTAGAGACTATTTCGGTGTCACTGTTCGCCTGTACCAATTTTCTGGTTGGCAAAAATGCTTCTACCACAGGTTCTACCTTTATTTCGTACGCAGCAGACTCTTATTTTCTGTTCGGCGCGCTGGCATTTCGTCCGGCAGCCGACCATGCGCCCGGCGAAATGGTGGATGTGCACGACTGGGATACGGGCAAATACATGGGTAAAATCAAACAGGTAGCCCATACCTATTCTGTCGTTGGTAATATGAACGAATTTCAGGTGGCTATCGGCGAAACCACTTTCGGTGGAAGAGAAGAACTGGTGGATACTACTTCCGTGATGGATTACGGAACGTTGATATATACGGCATTGCAACGGGCTAAAACGGCTCGTGAGGCAATCAAAGTAATGACTTCGTTGGCTGAAGAATATGGTTATGCAAGCGAGGGAGAATCGTTCTCGATTGCAGATCCTGAAGAAATCTGGATTTTGGAGATGGTAGGCAAAGGCCCGAAAGGCAAAGGTGCTGTGTGGGTTGCTCGCCGCATTCCGGACGATTGCGTCTCGGCTCATGCCAATCAGGCACGCATCACCACCTTTCCGCTGGATAATCCCGACGAATGTTTGTTCTCTCCCGATGTAATCTCTTTTGCCCGCGAAAAGGGATATTTTAATGGTAATAATACGGAATTCAGCTTTTCGGATACATACGCGCCCCTCGATTATGTGGCGTTGCGCGCCTGCGAAGCCCGTGTCTGGTCGTTCTTCCGCAAAATGGATCCGGCGATGGACAAATATCTTTCGTATGTAAAGGGTGAAACCAAAGAACGCATGCCATTGTGGATCAAGCCGACTAAAAAGGTCGATCTGAAAGACCTGATTGTTGCCATGCGCGATCGGTATGAAGGAACCGAACTGGATATTACAAAAGGAGTGGGGGCCGGCCCTTACGGTTCTCCCATGCGTTGCAGTCCGCTGACATGGAAACTGGATGGCAAAGAGTATGTACACGAACGTCCGACGGCAACGTATCAGACCGGTTTTTCGTTTATTGCTCAAATGCGTCACTGGATGCCCGATCCTGTAGGAGGAATCTTCTGGTTCGGAGTCGATGATGCAGCCTGCTCTGAATATGTGCCGATGTATTGCGGTATTACCAAAGTGCCGCTCTGTTTTGACGAACATAACGGCAGTCTGCTGAAATTTTCGTGGACATCTTCGTTTTGGATTTTCAATTGGGTTTCAAATATGGCATACACCAAATATTCGTACATGATCGAAGATATTCGCAAGTTGCAGACAAAATGGGAAAAACAGTTTACCGATACGGTTCCTTCGATCGATAAGAAAGCGATGGAGTTGTACGAAAAAGATCCCGTTGCTGCCAGAGCTTACCTTACCGATTTCAGCAATCAGCAAGCGGAGGCTGTAACCGCATCCTGGAAAGAGTTGGGCGAATATATGATGGTGAAGTATATGGACGGAAACATCAAAGTGGAAAAGGATGGTAAATTTGTTCAAAACGAATATGGAATTCCAACCACTATCAATCGTGTCGGTTATCCTGACGCTTATAAACACCAGATCGTAGACCCGGAACCGGATAAATTCAGAGTGAAAAGCAAAGAGGAGCTGGAGCAGCGAAAATAATTCAGGCTTTCGACTCCCTGTTGGAATTTTGAAATCTTGAAACTTGGAATTTTGACACTGAAAAATGTCTCAAGCAGATTTATCACATACAGAAATAGGCCCGATCGGAGTTTTCGATTCCGGCTACGGTGGGTTGACCATTTTGAATGCCATCCGTCAACACCTGCCTCAATACGATTATCTCTACCTTGGCGATAATGCCCGCACTCCTTACGGTTCACGCTCGTTCGAGGTGGTATATCATTACACGCTGGAGTGTGTAAAAAAGTTGTTTGAACTGAATTGCCACTTAGTTATTCTGGCCTGTAATACCGCTTCGGCAAAGGCTTTGCGGACTATTCAGCAACGCGATCTTCCGGTTCTTGATCCGAACAGGCGGGTACTTGGCGTGATTCGTCCGACGGTTGAAGCTATCGGTAGCCTTACCGAAACACGTCATGTGGGTCTGGTAGGCACGACGGGAACCATTCAATCGCACTCCTATCCGCTCGAAATTGCCAAACTGTTTCCCGATATTGTGGTGACCGGCGAGGCGTGTCCGATGTGGGTGCCGCTGGTGGAGAATGGAGAGTACGATTCGGAGGGTGCCGATTATTTTGTCAAGAAGAATCTGGATCATCTCTTTTCGGTCGATCCGGCTATCGATACCCTTATTTTAGGTTGTACGCATTATCCCTTGTTGGTAAATAAAATTCAAAAGTATCTGCCCAAACATGTGGCTTTGGTTATTCAGGGTGACATTGTGGCCGATAGTCTGGCCGGCTATATGAACCGTCATCCTGAAATGGAAAAAAAATGTTCGCAAAGCGGAGAATGCCGCTTTCTCACCACCGAGGCGGAAGAAAAATTTGCAGCGTCGGCCTCTGTTTTTATGGCAGAGCAGATCAATGCCCGACAAATTCAATTGTAAGCGGCGAGAGAATCGCCGCCAATCGTAAATTGTAAATGACTAAATTGTAAATAGAAACATGCCTGTAAATATTCCTGATAAATTACCTGCTATCGAGCAGTTGAAGCGTGAGAATATCTTCGTTATGGATTCACTTCAGGCCTCTATGCAGGATATTCGTCCTTTGAAGATTGCGATTCTTAATCTGATGCCGCTCAAAATAACGACAGAGACCGATTTGATTCGTCTGCTGTCGAACTCACCGCTGCAAATCGAGATCGATTTCATTAAAATCAAAGGGCATAATTCAAAGAATACGCCTATCGAGCACATGATTGCCTTTTACAAGAACTTCGATAAGATTAAGGATCAGAAGTACGATGGGATGATTATTACGGGAGCTCCCGTAGAACAATTTGAGTATGAAGATGTGAGTTATTGGCCTGAGATTACGAAAATTTTTGATTGGGCACGCACGCATGTTACCTCCACTTTTTATATTTGTTGGGCGGCTCAGGCGGGTTTGTACCACTTTTATGATATTCCTAAATATCAACTCGACAAGAAGAAATTCGGCGTATTCGAACATACGATGAATGATCCGCTAAATCCTATCTTCAGGGGGTTTGACGAGGTATTTTATGCTCCACACAGTCGTCATACCGAAATACGGCGCGAAGATATTGAAAAGTGTCCGGAACTGACTATTCTATCCGAATCGGAAGATGCCGGGGTATATATTGTGATGGCGCGCGACGGACGCGAATTTTTTATCACAGGCCACTCGGAGTATGCTCCGTATACCCTCGATCAGGAGTATAAGCGCGACGTTGCCAAAGGCGAGGCTATTCAGGTTCCGCAAAATTACTACCGGGATAACGATCCGTCGAAAGCTCCGCTGGTGCGTTGGAGAGGTCATGCCAATTTGCTTTTTTCCAATTGGCTCAACTATTTTGTTTATCAGACCACGCCATTCGACGCGCAGGATATTCATTAACGGGTATCGATCTGTTTGGGTGGAAAAATATTTGCAGACTGCAACTATTCAAATTCGGGAAATGTATTAACTTTGTACTGTTTGTGAGCCAGCTCCGGCTGTTTCCGTAAAAGATACATCCGGTTCAATTGAAAATCGTCAATGAATTAATTGTAAATAATAAAGATGAATACCTTACTGTTTCTTAGCTACGAGCATTTGCTCATTATTGCGTTGATTGTGTTGCTGTTGTTTGGCGGAAAGAAAATTCCGGAACTGATGCACGGTTTGGGCAAAGGAGTGAAAAGCTTCAAAAGCGGCATGAAAGACGTTGAAGAAGAGGTGAAAAAGAGCGTGGACGAAGTGAAAGACGAAACCACAAAATAACTCTTTCTGTAACTTATAAGCTGGTGTCGGGAGGTAAAAAGGCCGAAATGTCTTTCCCGTAAGACAGCAAATCGCGTACCACTGTTGATGAGATAAACGAATAGGCGGGAGCAGTGTTGAGAATCACAGTTTCAATGCCTTCCAGATGTTTGTTGGCATCAGCGATGGTACGTTCGTATTCAAAGTCGCTTACCGAGCGCAATCCCCGTAAAATAAACTGAGCTTCTACCTCCTTGGCGAAATCAATGGTCAGCGTGTTATATTCCTGCACCTTGACGCGAGGCTCGTTCTTAAACGCCATCTTTATTATTTCCACCCGTTTTTCGACGGTAAAGAAAGTCTTCTTTGCCTGATTGATTCCCACACCGATAATAATTTCATCGAAGAGGTTCAGACCGCGTCGTACAATGTCGTAATGACCGATGGTGAATGGATCGAATGTCCCGGGAAAGATGGCACGTTTAGCCCCACCCAGCCTCCCCACAGGGGAGGAGATCGAATTTGAATCAGTAGTCATTCTTAGTTGCGTATTAACATAAGGGGACTTTGTTAACCGGATAACTTTTGATTTTCCGATTACAAAGTCCCCTTGTGGGGGATTTAGGGGGCTTTATAATTTCGCTCTAATCGCTTTGCTTTCGGCTTCGTAGCCCGGTTTGTTGAGCAGAGCGAACATATTTTTTTTGTATGCTTCAACGCCCGGTTGGTCGAATGGATTCACACCAAGCACATAACCGCTGATGCCACATGCTTTTTCAAAGAAATAGAGCAGTTGTCCGAGGTTGTACTCGTCGAGTTTCTGCAATTCGATCTTGATATTGGGAACGCCACCGTCGACGTGTGCCAGCATGGTGCCCAGTTCGGCCATTTTGTTCACTTCGTCCACCTGTTTTCCGGCAAGGAAATTCAGACCGTCGAGGTTGGCATCGTCAGAAGGCACCTGAACGCTGTGGTTCGGCTCTTTTACCGAAATAACCGTTTCAAAGATGCTACGTTCGCCCTCCTGAATCCATTGACCCATGGAGTGAAGATCGGTGGTGAAGTCGACCGCGGCCGGGAAAATACCCTTGTTTTCTTTGCCTTCGCTTTCGCCGTAGAGCTGTTTCCACCATTCGCCAACAAAGTGCAGTTTCGGATGGAAGTTCACCAAAATTTCGATCTTCTTACCGCTCTTGTAAAGTTCGTTACGGGTAGCGGCGTAGATGGCAGCAGGATTTTCCGCAAACGGAGTATCCAGTCCGGCAATCTTTTCCATATCGGCAGCACCGGCAACCAATCTTTTAATGTCGAAACCGGCAGTGGCGATGGGCAACAAGCCGACCGGAGTCAGGAACGAGTAGCGTCCGCCGATATTGTCTTCAATTACGAATGTTTTGTAACCTTCCTGGGTAGCCAGCGTACGCAGAGCGCCACGGGCTTTATCGGTAATGGCCACGATCAGTTTCTTTGCAGCCGCTTTACCTTGTTGATTTTCCAGCTGTGTTTTCAACAGGCGGAAAGCCAGAGCCGGTTCGGTAGTAGTTCCTGATTTTGAAATGGAGATGATACCGAATTTCTTTGTTTTCAGGAACGATTGGAGTTCGAAAAGGTAATCTTCGCCGATATTCTGACCGGCATAAACGATAACCGGATGTTTACGCTCGGTCTGCAGCCAGTCGAAACTATTGGAGAGCGCGTCGATGACGGCTTTTGCGCCGAGATAGCTGCCGCCGATACCTACAACAACAACTACTTCGCAATTGTCGATCAGAATCTTGGCGGTTGCTTCGATGTCGGCCAGGTGTTCTGCGGTAGTTGACGAGGGCAGGTTGAGCCAGCCCAGAAAGTCATTTCCCTTGCCGCTTCCGGCATGTAGTGCGGCATTACTTGCTTTTACTGCTGCTTCGTACCCCGAAACAGCCTCTTTGGAGATAAACCCAAGAGTTTTGTCAATATTAATGCTTATATTCTTCATTTTTGGTTGAAATTAAGTGTGTTATTAAAGGTGGTGTTTGTTATCTCAAAAGCTCGGTGAGTGCTCTAACCTGAAGAATGGGTGATGCCCTGTTGTACAATACATTATAGACAAACTCCATGATAGGCATCTTCACATGGTAGCATTCGTTAATCTCTTTGATACATTTTGTGCCGTAATATCCTTCGGCAATCATTTCCATTTCGAGCTGGGCGGTTTTTACCGAATACCCTTTCCCGATCATGGTTCCGAAGGTGCGGTTGCGGCTGAACTTTGAATAGGCCGTTACCAGCAGGTCGCCCAGGTAGGCCGATTCGTCGATGCTGCGGTGCAGCGGATGAACGGCGTTGCAAAAGCGCTGCATCTCCTGAATGGCATTCGAGATGAGCACGGCCTGAAAATTATCGCCATACTTCAAACCGTGGCAGATGCCGGAAGCGATGGAGTAAACGTTTTTCAATACCGAAGCATATTCGATGCCGGTCACGTCGTCGGTGGTGCTGGTTTTGATATAGCTGTTCGTGAAAACACAAGCCAGCTTGCGTGCTTTTTCACGGTTGCTGCAGGCAATAGTCAGATACGAAAGACGTTCCAGCGCCACCTCTTCGGCATGGCACGGACCGGCAAGAACTACCAGATTGTCCTTTGGTACCGACAAAAATTGCTGAAAATAATCGGTGACGATCAAATTTTCATCGGGCACAATGCCTTTTATAGCCGTAACAATTGTTTTGGTTTTTAAAGACTGACGCAGCTTTTTCAGGTGCATCTTCAGGAACGGCGACGGAGTGGCAAAGATCAGCGTATCCGAATTTTTTACCACTTCGTTTATCTTGCTTGTAAAATTGATGCGATCGGTATCGAATTTCAATCCGGTCAGGTACGACGGGTTTTTGCTTAGTCGTAAAAATTCGTCGATCTGATCCTGACGGCGCATGTACCAGTTGATGCTATCCTGTGTGCTTAAGAGTATCTTTGCAATAGCAGTTGCCCAACTGCCACCTCCGCAGACGGCAATTCGGCCGGGGGAGTACTCGGAACACTGTTTTTCACTATCGGCGACCATATCAACGATTGTTAGCGTTTTCAATCCACGAAGTTACCTCTTCTTTTGTCGGATTGGTCAGTCCTAATTTCATTTTTTTATTGAGTCCGCACAAATCCTGATGGAGTTTGTTCGGGTTTTGATCTTTCAATGCGGCTACGGTTATAAAACCTGCCTTGTTGACAATCTCTACCCATGCTTCAGGAATGCCAACCGACACGAAAGTTTCGGCGCTGTCTTTGCGAATCACCTTTTCAGGACGCATTTGCGGGAAGAGCAAAACTTCCTGAATAGCCACCTGATTGGTCATCAACATTACCAGACGGTCCATACCGATGCCCATACCCGATGTGGGAGGCATACCGTATTCGAGCGCGCGCAAAAAGTCCTGATCGATAAACATCGCTTCGTCGTCGCCTTTTTCGCTCAGACGCAGCTGCTCTTCAAAACGGGCACGCTGATCGATCGGGTCGTTCAGCTCTGAATATGCGTTGGCCAGCTCTTTGCCGTTCACCATCAACTCGAAACGTTCGGTCAGTTCCGGATTGTTGCGGTGGCGTTTGCAGAGTGGTGACATTTCGATAGGGTAGTCGGTGATAAAGGTCGGCTGAATGTAGTTGCCTTCACACTTTTCGCCGAAGATTTCGTCGATCATCTTGCCTTTACCCATCGTTTCGTCGGCTTCCACATTGAGCTGTTTGCACACGTCGCGCAACTGCTCTTCGTTCATGCCGTTGATATCGATGCCGGTGTGTTCCTTGATGGCATCGATCATGGTGATGCGTTTGAACGGACGTTTGAAGCTGATGGTTTTGTCACCTACCTTGACTTCGTCGGTGCCGTTTACATCCAGACAGATTTTTTCAATCATGGCTTCCGTCGTATCCATCATCCAGTTGTAATCCTTATAGGAAACGTAAATTTCCATACAGGTAAACTCAGGATTGTGCGTGCGGTCCATTCCTTCGTTACGGAAGTTACGCGAGAATTCGTAGACCCCTTCAAAACCACCTACGATAAGGCGTTTCAAATAGAGCTCGTTGGCAATACGCAGGTACAACGGAATATCCAGCGCGTTGTGGTGCGTGATGAACGGACGTGCCGAAGCGCCGCCGGGAATAGGTTGCAGTACCGGAGTGTCCACTTCCACGTAACCCTGTTCGTTGAAGAAGTTACGCATGGAGTTGAATACCTTGGTACGTTTGAGAAATATATCTTTTACGCCGTCGTTTACCACGAGGTCGACGTAGCGTTGACGGTAGCGTTGCTCGGGATCCTCGAAAGCATCGTAAGCCACGCCGTCTTTGTATTTAACGATAGGAAGCGGACGAAGCGATTTGCTCAGCACGGTGAGTTCCTGTGCATGAACCGAAATCTCGCCCATCTGTGTACGGAAAACATACCCTTTGATGCCGATAAAGTCGCCGATGTCGAGCAGTTTTTTGAAAACGACGTTGTACATGGTTTTCTCTTCGTCGGTGCTGATGTCATCGCGGGTGATGTAGATCTGGATGCGGCCTGCCGAGTCCTGAAGCTCTACAAACGAGGCTTTCCCCATGATGCGGCGGCTCATAATACGGCCGGCAATGGTTACTTCATGTTGGGGTGCATCATCCTGAAAGGTAGATTTGATGTTATCCGATAGAGCCGTAACCTGATAAGCTGCGGCGGGGTAGGGTTCTATTCCCAGAGCTCTGAGTCCGTTTAAGCTTTCACGGCGCAGCTGCTCTTGTTCGCTAAGTTCCATAGGTTTATAAGTCAGTCAATATTAGTTGCGCAAAGATACGATTTTTTGGGCAAAAGCGGATGGAATCGGGGCACAATGTGCCAATATGCTAATGTGCCAATTGAATCTGAATCTGATCGGGAGATGGCTGCGATGGTATGTGTTCCCTTTGTGTTTTGGCGGAACGCCTACAGCGTTCTGTTATGTTAAAGAACTAAACGCTGTCAGGCGTTGCCCGGTCAGAGCCGGTTCACTAATGCTTCGTTATATGTATGTTTAGGATACGCTTTGAAAAAGCGCGCTAGCGATGTGCTAGTAATGTGCTATTGATTGCTTTTTCCTTTAATTTCATTTATCATACTGTCAATTCTTTTAGATAGATTATTTTTAGCAGTAACAGCATCAGTTTCTCTCATATCTACTACATAGTTTGTAAGATGTTTTTGCAAATTACTTTGAGTGTACTTTACTTTTTCATTGATTGTTGTCATTTCAAATTGAAGTATAAATATTAGAAAGCTATGAATGTCTTCCATTATTGTAAAGAAATCACGGCTCATTTTCATAACTTTCCTTCTGTCAAATTGAAGAACAGTTTCGTAGTAAGAATTGAAATTTACGCTTATGTGTCCTGAAACATTATTTCTTATTCGACTAATTTCACTTGAATACTTGTATTCTTGTTTGAAATATTTTAGTTCCTCTGTGATAGATTCATATTTTGCTTTTATGCTCTCGTCTCGTTGTTTAACGTATTCATTCAAGAATTTGCCGTATTTATTATATGTAATCAAAACCTCATAAATTGTCAGATAGATGCTTTTTACGAAAAAAATTTCCTCCCAACGATACTTTGGCGATTCTATCTGTTTCATCGCGACAATCAAGTCTAATTCAGAGATTGCAAATAAAGAACTTATTTTGAGAAAGTTTTTTATGTCTTCAAGTGATATTGAAGTATAAATAGTTATGCTCCATTGATTATCATCAAGGTGTTTTTTAAGTTCCTCTAGAAATTCAAATAATGAGACTAACCTTTGATTGGCAACTGTTATGTTTATTTTTTCTTCCATTTTCTAATCTTAAACTCGGTTATGTATAGTTTGTTGTTGAGTCTTGATATGGGCGCACTTTTGAAAGTGAGCTCATGCAAATCCTTTTTATTTCAATCCCCACAGGAGACGACTTTTGCCGTCTCCTGTGGGGATTGTTTATTTTGCCGTGGTGTCGGCAGGTTTCTTGTCGGGAGTAGTGGCAAGGGCGTTGTAGCGGGTGCGCAGCTGCTCCATGGTGTTGAAGAGGGTGTTTATCGTATCGTTGGGGGCGTAGCTCACGGCCTGTTCGATGGCGGTGCAAAAGTCGTTGTAACTCTTGGTGGCGGCCGAGCGGAAACTGCTGGCCGACCCATCGGCTGTCTTGTTGCCTACCTCGCTGGTTCGGCTCTTGTAGGCGGCGGCAAAGGCTGCGTTCTTCGTTTGCAGGGTGGTCAGTTTGGTGTCGATGCCAATCAGTGCGGCATCGGCTTGAATTGCTTTGTCGGCGGTGTATTTAGCCATCAGGGTATCGATCGACTTCGTTTCGGTGTTGAGCGCTTCGTGCGTAATGTTCCAGTAGGGATCGAAAACGATCTTCAACCGTTCGGCAGCTGCTTTCTTGTTCGTGTCACGTCCTTTGGAGAAATAGATAATGTCGCGTTTAATGTCGTCCAGTTCGGTATCGCGATCGTTATCGAGCGTTTTTACCTCGCTGGTGAGGGCATTTTTCTGTGCCAGTTTCAGCGGTGTGCCCATCGCAATGGTGTCGGCGACAAGATGGGTGTAGATGGCTTTAGCCATATCGCCGATTGCACTTTGAACGGGTTCTGCCACTTCTACGGTTTCACGAAAGAGGGCATAGACGTCGCTGACGCCCAGATGACTCAAATGAATGGTCGAAAACTGTTTTGTTTCCATAGTTCGGTTACTTTAGGGGTTAATAATAAAGATACTTATAGTCGATGACCGTTGATTTTGGTCATGCTTTATCGTTGTAATCCATTCGCCGGTGGAGAACGGTCCAAACGGACACAAAACAAGGATTCTCCGTCGGAGAATGTTCCGTTTGCCTTTAAAAGAGCCTTTTTTTGCCGGAGAATGGCTTGTTCGTGTTATAAAATCGTATTCTCCAGTCGCGAATCGACCATTTGTTTGTAAAAATCGATTTCGCTGTCGAAGAATGGTTCTTTCGTGCCGAAATTAAATATTCTCTGATGGAGGATCTGCTTTTAGAACGTTTTTATGCAATTCTCCATTTGCGAATCCCTGCTTTTTGTCTGTTACTTACGGTTTGCGTTGTCCGAATTGTTTATCGAAACATTGGTGGAACTACTTAATCAAAAATGTTATTTAATGTCTTTATTTTTTGCAAATATAGTTTTTTTTGAAGATACCAAATCGGGTTGTTTAAAAATATTTCAACAGGTAATGGGTGACGTTGGTTGACTTTCTTCTCTGCCCCCGATTTTCTTTCATCTTTTCTCTTGTACCTTTTCCCTCCCCAACTATTTATGTTTTCTTGTAGCTCTTTTTTTGGATGGGGCAGCTCTATTGTGGTATATTTGTATCTCTCTTTTGTGCTCCTGTTTCCATAACCAATTAAAAACAATGAATGCATGAAAGCTCTCTTATTTTTATTAACATTTATGCTACAATCTTCGATTATGCCGCAAAATAATTTGACCCCCGAAGAACAATACGTTATTCTTCAGAAGGGAACGGAACACCCGTTTACGGGTAAATTGTTACATGTACAAGCAAAAGGAATCTACGTTTGCAAACAGTGCGGCGCGCCGCTTTATCGCTCGGAAAGCAAGTTCGATGGACATTGCGGATGGCCGAGTTTCGACGATGAAATTGCCGGAGCCGTGCTCCGCACACCCGATCCTGACGGCGTGCGTACCGAAATCAGCTGTGCCAAATGCGGCGGGCACCTGGGGCACGTCTTCCTGAACGAAGGGTTTACGACGAAGAACACCCGCCACTGTGTCAACTCTATCTCCATGAAGTTTATCCCCGACGAACCGGCGGCCTTTCAGAAGGCGTGGTTTGCTTCCGGCTGTTTCTGGGGAACGGAATATCACTTCAACAAGGCCAAAGGGGTGATCGAGACGACGGTCGGGTTTATGGGCGGGCACCTCGACAATCCGAGCTACAGGCAGGTGTGCACCGGCGAAACGGGACATCTGGAGACAACCGAAGTAGTGTTCGATCCGCAACAAACCAGTTACGAGGAGTTGGTGAAACTTTTCTTCGAGACGCACGACTTCACGCAGCTCGACGGTCAGGGTCCTGACATCGGATCGCAATATCTCTCGGCCATTTTTTATGCCAACGACGAGCAGAAGGCTATTGCCGAAAAATATATAGGGATACTAACAGAGAAGGGTTACCATGTAGCAACGACGTTGCGCCCTGCCTCCACCTTTTGGCCGGCTGAAAACTATCATCAGGATTACTACGACCACAAAGGCACAACGCCTTACTGCCACGTCTACCGCCGTATTTTTTAAGCGATAGCGTGTTGCTATCTTGCTGATGCTTTCGGTTTGAGAATGTCGGAGTAGGGGGCTAACCGTACCCCATCCAGACATTGGCAGATGCCTTTCACTTTCGATTGCTTCAGTTCGCTGATGGTTTTAATAATCCCCACGGCAGTATCTGTAATATCGACTGCCGTTGAGAGGGTAGTCAGCGGTTCGAAACTTTTATCTGAGGTAGGGAGCTTCTCTCCCAATATTGCCGATGCCGTCTTTATTGTTTCCAGATATTTTTGTATCAGCTCATCGTCGGTTTGACCCAATTCGATGCCATCGCGTTTCAATATCTTGTCTATCTTTTTATACCGGCTGATGCTATTGGCGGCAATCATATCGGCCTCCAGTTGCGAAATCATCGCGTTGACAAGGGTATAGGCTGTCATATACTTTTGCAGTACCACTGTCGAATCGGAACGGTGTATCGATTCTGCCAGCTTCAATTCACTTTCGCATTTGATTTGCATCAAATCGGAGATCAGTCCTAAGTGTTGACTCTTAGCTTGTGCTGATATTTGAAAATTAAAAATCAGCATCCAACATCCCAATAAAATCAAGGCATTCTTTTTCATAGCTGTGGTTTTAAATGTTACTATAGAACGAATTTGGGTGGAGAGCCTTATGGAATACCTCCGCCTTTCAGGGTGGAGGACAAGATGTAACGTACAAGACTTGAGCCATGAAAATAACGGATGCTGGTCGCAATCGCAATGCTATTTTGCCAAAAACGATTTCGATTTCATGGCGGGAGATCCTTCCAACTGCGGCACTTGCGCATAACGGTGTTTCTTTAACGCAACGCATACGTTGGTTATAAGGGTCGAAAGCGGTTCGTTAAGCCCGTTCTCCGATTGTAGCTCTTTCAGTAGGAAGTAGGTTAATGCCCCGTTGTATTTGTTGTCGAAACAGGCATCGGCCGATGTTTGGTTCGATTTGCAGCCGGAGATCAGCGCCAGATTCAGATCGGAAGCCATCTTTTTAAGACTGCGTAGCTTTATCTCTTTCTGAAAGGCTGTGTGTAACCTCCAGTTTATGTCAGCCGGAGGAATAATGGTTTTGATGCTGATAGTAGGTAGAACCATATCACGCCATAAGTCGCCGGAGTGGCACGAGTCGGAGATCCAAACGAAATCGACCCCCTGGGGCAAAGCGGAAAATATGTCGTTGAACTCTTTGTCGCGAATCAGATGGGCATCCGACCAGTCGAAATCGACGGGACAGATCACTTCGTCCAGACCATCTACTTCGCCTTGCGGATTGCGCGTGGGTACTTGCGCTCCATGTCCGCTGTAATGAAACAATATACGGTCACCGGTTTTTACTCCGGTAATCAACCAGTGCAGGCGCTCTATAATAGCATCTTTTGTGGCTCTTTCGTCCACTAACAGGCGGATGTCGTCCATGGCAAACCCACAGTGTGACACTAAAAAATTAGCCATATCCTGCACGTCGTTTACACAACCATTAAGTGGCTGACCGGGATATTTGTTTATCCCGACAAGTAATGCTCTGTTCATATTTGAAGGTTATTTGTGAGTAGCTTTTGTGCGTTGTGTACCGGGTGTAACCTTTTTTACACCGATTGTTTTGGCTGCACCGGTTCGTTTTACGCCGGAGGTACCTTTGTTTGGCGTTTTACCTGTGTATAGTCTGGTTGTTGCCTTTGCTTTTGCTGGGTATTTCGCCATTCTTTTTTTAGAACTAACAATACTCTTCTGCGCTACCGGTGTTTCTGCAATTATATTCTCGGCAGGGATTTGTATTGTCATGAGATTGATTCTGGGTTCTATATTTTTGATTACTACCGGAGCCGTAATGATCGGATCGACCGGCATAATAACTGGTGTTTCAACGATTATGCTTACCGGTTTCACAGTATCAATGTTGTTTGTGTCCTGACGCCGGTACATCTTCTTGGGTTTGTTTTTCTTATTATGCCCGATAGCAATGACCAACCCCAATTGCGCATCGGCGTATTTTGTTTTGTAAGGTATTCCGTCGCGTGTGAAGATAGCCGGTGCATAGTCGGTAGCAACAAAGAAGTTGAAGGGACCTCCAATCAGATTTAGACCAAATCCGAAGGTGCCGCCTTTGCCATTGATAAATCCGTAGCTGAACGAGGTATTGAAACAGTAAAAAGGGCGAAAATTGACCGATCCGGTCAGTTCCGAATAGCGATAGGTACCACCTAGCGTATTTTCCCAGAGAGCACCGAGGGTTATTTTGTTCTTTACCAGATTGTATTCGCCACCCGCACGTAGTTTGGCTGTAAGCCAGGTGGTATATCCGGCACCGTTTTTGGAATAGGTGAATGCATTTTTGAGTGTATCGCCTATTTGCGTGGCGTAATCATTGTCATCGCTGTTAATTTTGAAGTCCATGCCGGTAAATGAAGCTTTATAGGTCATATTGGCTTGCCAGCTGCTCTTTTTCCAGTGGATAAAACCTAGATCGGTGAGAGATGCAGACAAGGTGAGATTCTTACATAATTTATAAGTAGCTCCCAGATCGGCGCCGGCTCCCCATCCCATAGGTTCTTGCAAGCTATTGTTTGTTTCAAAATCTTTCACTGTTCCGTCACTGTTTTGCGTAACGTCGTAAGGTGATGTGATGCGAGCATAACCGCTACCGGATAGCACTGCCGACTGCTTGTTGATATCGAGATCGAGCTTGCTGAACTTGGCATCGGCATGAGCTTCCCCCATCAGTAGTTTGAGTTTCCCCCCTAAAGTCAATCGATTGTTTACCGGTCGGGCAAAACCCAGCGAAGTTTCGAGGTAAGCCGTTACATCGGTTTGCAACGATTTCAGATTAAAATTATTGGTATTGATGGTATCGGAAGCTCCTTTTAGCAGTAAGCGCATCAGATCTTTGGGTAGTGCCACCGAACTCTCTATCCGCTGTTTAATGGCAAAGGTGTAAAAATTCTTCCGAACTCTGAATCCGAATCCCAGTATTTCCTGTTGATAATTAAAGTTGACATAGGAGGTGGGTTGCAGCATTTTCAAAAAGGCATCTCTATCTGCATTCGGATGAAAAGGGGTAATCAGCATCCCATCCTGTTTGAAAAAGATATCGGCTGCCGAAACGGCACTGTTGCCCGACCAAATACTGATATTGGATAAAAGAGGCAGATCCAGATAATATGATTGGGTAGGAATAAACGCCGGGTTCAGGGAGTTGCGAAAAGGTACGTTTTCCATGAAGTATAGCGTGTTGACTTGCGAAAAGGCTTTGGGTGCAATTGACAAGACAAGTGAGAGTAAGATAAGAGTTACTCTGGAGTATTTCATCGGGCATAAATATATTGTCTTCATGGCTATAATCAATCGTTTAGTTTTGCATTGCCCTTGACGTAAACACTAAGCTTGGCTTTTATAAAATCAGTAGATTTCAATGTCATAGAAGTTGACGCGTCTTTTCCGGCCAGTGCATAACTAAGCTTGACGTATTGCGCTTTCTTTATTTCGTCAGCAGTAAATGCCAGGCTGGATAGCTGATCTTTGGTGGTTGTCGTTTGTGTTGCTTGTCCAGTAGTGGCATCCACATCAAGAGTGGCATCGACGTTTATAAGTTGTTTTGAGATAAACTGGTAGTTGGCATCCAGCAATGTTACCTCGATTGTCATTTTTGCCGAAGTATAATTATTGACGGTCAGCCACAGCTTGACATTATCCAGATTGTTTTTATTGGTAAAGTCGGTAAACGAACTCCCTAACGATAAAGTGTCGAGAAATTGTATATTGACGTTGGGGTTGAAGGCAAAGGGAATATTTACAACAGGTTCAATCTTAAAGGTATTGGAATTCAAGATATACTGCTTGGCGTTGGATGTGCTGGATATTTGAGCTCCCAACGAGTAGGCAATGGTGTTGATACCCTCCAGGGTAAATAAATTATCGATATTGCCGTTGGCTTTATTAAAAACTAACGAATCGGTGACTGTTTTGCCCGGTTGGTTGGGTATTGCAGGAAAGGACTGTGTCGTACTTATGCCACCGAAAGCATACTTGGCATTGGAGGGTGTTGCATTGTTGTAACTCTTTATATAATTGATGTTCAGTTCAATCGGCAACCCAGCATTCGTAGTGCGCATAATCTTGATGGTTGGATCTTTGAACGGAAGATAACTGGTGTTGCTTATTGCCTCATTTAGAAAACTCAGATCTACTGTACCGGTCTGAGAAGCCAATGTATAGGCGAATTTGCCATAAACATACTGAAAGCTAATATTGTCAAACGATACATGAGTAGTTAAAACAGGAGAAGCCGGAATATACACATTTGAAGAAGCTTCTAACATCAACTGTAAGGTGATAATAGAATTATTGGCGCTTACTTTACCCGAGATCGGAAGAGAACATACGGAACCAACGGCTATATTATTAGATTTAGAATACCCTGTAGGGTAATTCAAATTTGAACTGATAATTGTCAATTTTAAATTGGAGTTTGCAAAACTAATGTTGGTGTTCAAAGCAATGTTTAGGGACGCACTATTCAATAAGATGCTATCAAGTTGAGAAACATTAGGAGATATTTTACTCAAATCAATCTGCACTTGAATAGGATGGTTTGTACCAAATATATTGTTGAAAGCAGAACTTGATATTGTTCCGGAAGGTAAGGATGTGGTTGCCAGATTAATGTCTGTATAGACATTTAATGGCGAAATGTTCAGATCAAAACTGTTATTTATGTCCGGTTTGTAGCTTACCGTCAAAATGTCATTGCTATTTGTGGTGATGTTTTGAAGGTTGAGTTTATCAATAAAGTCCTTGAGCGAGACTGTCGATTGTGCCAATGGAAATACAACAGCTCCATTTACAGACATGGTTCCATCAACATCCTTTAAATCAATATCGTTGGTACACGACGATAGAAATGTAGTTAAAGCAACAACTATTATCAGAGACCTGAAACCTTTTATGTAGTTCATATTACTATTTATTGTATTGGAATGGTTGGAATAGGAGAATATAGGTACGAAACTCTTTTTGTAGGTATTTTAGCATTTCAATCTGTTTGGTAATTATAGGTCACGATACAAAAATTAAAGCCCAAATAATTACAAAACAATAGCATAATTCTCTCTGTTTGTAAAAATTAAATAGCCGTTAATAACCCACACAAAAATATAAAAAAAACCTTGATTTCTTGCGTTTTTTTTAAAAAGAGACATTTTAGGGACGAAATCTTTCTATTTACCTTGTCTTTACGAATTTCAGGATATAATTGTATTGTGTATCTTAGCTTTGAGTGAATATTAGTAATGCGCAATGGTGAGAAAAATGAGGTGTTTTGATACAATAATTAGAATAAACTTTGGCCCTTGGCCTTTCCCGACAGCCTTGAGAGGGCTATCGGGGACCAAGACGACATCACGTCGTCATTAGTGAAACTAACCAAAATAGTTTAAATGCGGGCATTTGCTTTCTGTACTTCAATTAGTTACCTTTCAGCTTACATTCGGAAAATATTCAGAATGAATTGAAGAACATATAGATAAAATGTGCATTTTTACTTACACAGCAAAATTAGAGGTATTGAACCTAACGTGCAATAGTAAATTTTATGGATTTTTCTATGGTAAATTTTTACCATAGCGGAATGGACAACGAAGATCAAAAAATCTCTTTGGCGGAGAAGAAATAAAGAAATGAAATATATTGTTATCCGGTTGATTTATATTTGAATAAGTCCAGTCTTGATACAATAAACAACAATTTCAATAATAGTAGAAAGCCTAAATTTTGCCTTGATATGTTCTTTATGTGATTCTACCGTAGAAGGATCGATAGATAGTTGAATAGCAATCTCTTTGGAGGTATATCCCATAGAAAGAAATTCTACAATCTCTTTTTCGCGTTCGGACAAGCGAATCTCTTTTTTTTGTGGAGGCTCGATACTATTTTGCAAACACTTACATAGAATGTTGTGAGGGATCGTTTCGCCCAGATAGAGTCCTTCGCCTTTTATGACGGAACGAATGGTTTTAACTAGGAATTCAATGGATGTATCTTTGGCTAAATAAGCTACAGCTCCCGCATGTATGGATTGAATGATCGAATTCTGATCTTTATTGTGCGAAAGCATGATAACTTTTGTAATAGGAAATTTCGATGTAATGTAAGCTGCCAGTTTTATTCCATCATTCTCATCTTCAAGAAATATATCGAGCAACACTACATCCGGCTGCAATAATGGCATCAGCTTGCGAACTTCGGCTTTGTTATGCGCTTCTCCTGCTACATGCAATCTGGGGTAGGTGCGGAGCATAATCTTCAATCCTTCCAGATGAATTTGAGAATCGTCAACCAATAGAATTTCAATAGGTTTCATCTATCAAATAGTTTTAATGTTGAAATTTGGGAGAAAATGAAGATGTAGCCTTCTCGTCGGCTTTTTGTATTACAATGCAAAAAGTAGTGCCTTTGCCCTCTTTTGTCGTAACATTGATAGAACCTCCTTGTCGTGTAATTAATTCGTGACACAAAATTAAACCCAGTCCGGCTCCCGGCTCATTATTAGTACCTTTTCGTTGTAACTTGGTATCCAATCGAAAGAGTTTTTGCCGATTGGTTTCGCTCATGCCCATACCCTGATCGGCAATTGAAATTTCTATTTTTCCATCCGGTAAATCGTGCGACGAAATTGTAATTATACCCTTAGAATATGAGAATTTTACAGCATTATTGATTAAATTCCCGATCACGGTTTGCATCATATTCGGATCGGCTTTGATATAAGTATGTTCTTGAATATGGTTTCGAATTTCAAGCTCTTTTTCGTTTGCCGCTAACGAATGGAGATCTGTGCATTGCTGCGTTAGTAGTTGTAAATCTATGTTTTGTGGATGATATGTAATATTGTCTTTCTGTTGTAATGCCCATAAAAGAAGATTTTCCAGCAATTTCGATACATTATCAGCTGTATAGTTTATTTGTTTGATAGAATTGAGTTTTTCATTATCATTCAATTCATTGTAATGTTCGACAAGCAAGCCGGAGGTCAGGTGTACTGCATGAACGGGATTACGTAGATCGTGTGAAATAATGGAGAAAAACTTGTCTTTAATGGCAATATTCTGTCGGAGTTTTTCTTTCAATACGGCAAGACGTTGCTTGCTACGACGCTCTAATAAAAAGAAAATCAGAATAGCCAGACACAAAACGAACAGCAGGATGACTCCTGCGATATAGCGCTGGTTGTGAATGGTAAGTTGTTTGTTTTCACTATCGATGCGTTGGAAATTGTATTTCTTTTCAATCGCAGAAAAGCTTTCATTTCCATTTGCCTGATTAACGGAATCTTTGGCCGTTGAGTATAACTCGGCATAATGCAACGCATTTTGATAATTGTGCCGTTTGACTTCAACTTCTTTTAGTATTGCATAACAATCGGTCAAGTCATTTCCGGTAGCAATACAACGTTGGGCATAGAATACGGCAGAATCCAGTTGATTGGTTTGTAGAAAAATCCGCGCAGCAATCGAATGTTTATTATAATCCATAAAATCAGATGTTTGCATCGATTTTCGGATGTATAGCAATGCTTTGTCGTAATTATTGGTTTTTGTGTATACGCCGCAATACAAACGATAAATGGTGGATAAAAGTATTGTTTGCCGAGCTTTTTCTGCTTCAATTTCAGCCAGTCTGATATATTTCAAGGCATCGTTATACTGGTTCATCTGATAATAGCTATTACCTATGTAAATCAGACTAAGTATGACGTTATAGTTATCGGCTATCTTTTTATAGTGATACAATGATAGTTTGTGGTAATACAACATGCTGTCGCGTTGAAGTTGACGATATTCCAATTGATGGCTCTCTTTAAATTGATTCCACTGCTTTTGTTCAAAAAAAGTAGCTTTCTCAGCGCAAACGAGTCCAAGTAATTTTTCAGATTTACTTTCAGTAGCATAATTCATTGCGATAAGCAAATATTGAGCTTGTCTGTTGATGTCGCCTTTATTGCGTTCTATGCGTGATAGAAAAACATAGGCGTAACCGGCCTGTTCCGGATTATTATGATGGGGGTAATAGTTAGCCGCAACGCGGATGACAGAATCGGAGCAGAGAAATTGTCCTTTTCCATCAAGAACTCGACTTAAGATCATGGCATATTTAGCTTTGTCTTCAGACGAAAGGAGTGAAACTTGCTTAATTTTTTGCAATTCCACATAAGCGCTGTCTTCACAAATTGCACATAAACTATCTGCTTTTGACAGATAGAATTTGTCATACGACGACGTGTGCCGACACGCTGAAAGCATGCAGCAAAGCAATCCCAAAAACAGAATTCTTGGAAGCATTTTTATTTTGGTTAGTTGATCAAATGTCCGTTCAATAAGATTGAACTGTTTTACAATAAGTGTGCGTCAATCGTGTCCGAAATAACTCAAAACAAACATACGAAAAAACTCTGATATATAAATGTGCCCTATAAAAAGAATTGATTCTTTTATTTATCGTATCTTTGTCTTGAACCAAAAATGCATTATAGCACATTGCCGGAGACCTATTCCGGATATTGAGAATTGTTTTTGACATGGTTGAATTTTAATTGTAAATAACATAAATGGAACTCTCTGAATATCTTAAACATAATGAATCTCGTATTTTTGATGAATTATTTTCGCTGATTGTCATTCCGTCAGTAAGTGCTCAAAGCGAACATAAAGCCGACATGTTGCGTTGTGCTCGACGTTGGCAGGAATTGTTATCGCAATTGGGAATGGATACGTCAGAGGTGATGCCAACCGATGGCAATCCGGTGGTTTTTGCTGAGAAAAGAGTAGGGGATGGCTTTCCGACAATATTAATTTACGGACACTACGATGTAATGCCGGTCGAACCTCTGGAACTATGGCACAGTAATCCCTTTGAACCTATTGTAAAAGATGGTAAAATCTGGGCTCGCGGAGCCGATGATGATAAAGGACAATCGTTTATGCATGCCAAGGCTATTGAATACCTACTGAAAGAAGAAATATTGCCCTGCAATGTGAAATTTATTGTGGAAGGTGAAGAGGAGATCGGTTCCGGTAGCCTCGAAACTTTTTGTCAGACCAATAAAGAATTGTTGAAAGCTGATGTAATTCTGGTGTCGGATACGAGTATGTTGAGTGAAGATATACCTAGTATTACGACTGGCTTAAGAGGTCTGGCATACTGGCAAGTGGAGGTAACCGGACCATGCAGCGACCTACATTCCGGTATTTTCGGAGGAGCAGTGGCCAATCCGATTAACGAACTGTGTAAGCTGATCGCTTCTCTTACCGACGATCAGCATAGGATAACCGTACCTGATTTTTACGACGACGTGGAAGAGGTGTCTGTTGAAGAAAGAGATTCTATGAGTCAGATACCTTTTGATGAAGAGATGTATAAAGCATCGCTGAAAGTGCAACTACTACAGGGCGAAACAGGTTATTCTACTTTGGAAAGAACAGGTATTCGTCCCACATTTGATGTATGCGGAATATGGGGTGGATATAGCGGAGAAGGTGCAAAAACCGTTTTGCCATCCAAAGCGTATGCTAAACTGTCATGCCGGCTTGTACCACATCAAAATCATGTAAAAATCGGTTTGTTGATGAAATACCATCTGGAAAGTATTGCTCCGAAGTCTATCACCATCGATGTGAAGCCAATTCATGGCGGCGATAGTTATGTTTGTCCGATAGATATACCTTGGTATAAAGCAGCAGAAGCCGGTTACACCAAAGCTTTTGGTAAAAAACCGTTGCCGGTACGACGTGGTGGTAGTATCCCAGTAATAGCCACCTTCGAAAAGGTGCTGGGAGTGAAAACTGTGTTGATGGGGTTCGGTCTTGAGTCGAATGCCATTCATTCGCCTAATGAAAATTTTCCGGTTGACCTGTTTTTCAAAGGCATTACGGCCATAGTGGAATTTTACAATCAGATTAGGATTACAAACAAATAAAGCGTAGCTATTGGGGTGTCTTATTCTTAATAAACTTATTATCAGAATGATGTGTAATGGCGTCAGTCACTTGCGTTATATTTTTGAGGGTACTCATGGATAAATCGATGAGCACCGATTCGTAAGGTGGCTGGCAATGCAGAGTTAAAACGGCACTTTTAGATACGCTATCGAACGAATAATCGTTTATTTGTGACCAGAAAATAAGTCCATGTTTGGTTGTCCATGTTCCTTCTTGATTGATACGTAGTAAGATTTTGATATGAAAAGCCTTGTAAATCATGACAAATCCTACAAAAGCAAGTAAAGCACCTATCAGAGTCACTACAGAAACAAATCTAGGAGTAAAAATCAGTAAAAACAGAGCAACAGCGGAAGCTCCGCATCCCAGAATTAGAAATTTCGGGCGCGATTCTTTTATTTCGAAACAATTTGCTGATTCTGAGTATGATATCTTATTCTCCATACAAGAAAAATTGAGCAACAAAGGTACGTTATTTTTTTCGATTCCTTTTTTATCGTACTTTTGCACCGCTTTCAAAAATACGCATTAATTTTATGAAGAAAACATTATTACAATTCATATCGGAAGGTAAAATATTGATTTCAGACGGTGCATGGGGTACATTTCTGCAAATCAAAGGATTGAAACCTGGAGAATGTCCCGAACAATGGAATATAGATCGTCCGGATGATGTGTTTGACATTGCAGCCAGTTATATTGCAGCCGGAGCCGATATGATTGAGACCAATAGTTTCGGAGGAAACAGATATAAATTGGAGAATTACGGGCTGGAAGGAAATGTGGTTGAGATCAACCGGAAAGCGGCAAAAATATCGCGTAAAGCTGCCGGCAATAGTAAATATGTATTGGGGTCTGTCGGACCTACCGGTAAGATGTTGGTAATGGGCAATGTGACAGAAGAAGAATTATACGATGCATTCAAAGAACAGTCTGTTGCATTGTATGAAGGTGGTGTCGATGCCATAGTGATTGAGACTATGACAGCGCTTGACGAAGCGACCATTGCAGTGAAAGCAGCTCGTGAAAATACACCTTGCGAAGTGATTTGTACCATGACATTTGATAAGACTGTTACGGATGAATACCGTACTATGATGGGGGTGTCTCCTTCCGAAATGATAAATGAGCTGAAAACTGCCGGAGCCCATATCATTGGAGCTAATTGCAGCAATGGTATCGAGGGTATGGTGAAGATTACCGAAGAGATTCGTTCAATAGACAAAAACATTCCCGTGGTGATTCATGCGAATGCCGGTATGCCAGTATTTAAAGACGGATGCACTTGTTTTCCTGAAACTCCGGAAATGATGGCCTCTATTGCTCCGAGTCTGGTGGCTGCCGGTGCCAATATTATCGGAGGATGTTGCGGTACAACACCAGAACACATTCGTAAACTGGTAGAAGTATTGCGTTGAAATCGTGTTGTTTGTTTCTAGTGTCGTATTAATTGAGTTGAAACTGTGTCATTGCGGCACATCCACTGCATGCTGAATATATTTAAAAAACCGTATCCGTTTAATGATGATCTGAGCTATAATAGCAAGATTGTCTTTTTTATTAGTATTGTTGTTCTTGGCTTCTTGTGGCTTTTTCAGCCATTCAACATCAGTCTTTTACCAGCCAAACCAAAGCTCTATCTGATTGCCGGCTTGTCTATTGTTACATTCTTGTCATTGAGTTTCCATTTGTTGTTACTACCTTCTTTTTTTCCAAAATTCTTTGAATCGTCAAAATGGAATATTCGAAAGGAAATTCTGTGGGATGTTTGGATTCTTTTTACAATTTTGTCGTCTTATTTTTTGCTCAATAATACATTGGGGTTGTTGAAGTTTGGATTCGATCTGGTGGTCAAACTTGTATTGGTTGCTGTTATCCCGATTACATTGGTCATTGTATTGAATCATAATAAGATGCTGCGCTCGCACTTGAAAGTAGCTGACGAACTGAGTAAAAAACTGAAAGATCACAAGCTCCTTCAGGATAAGGTAATTTATTTTAATTCCGATTACCAGAAGGATAGTTTGGCAGTGAAAGTAAGTCTTTTGCTATTTATCCGTTCGGCAAACAATTATATCGAAATTTACTGGAAAGAGGGAGCTAACATTAAAAATCAAATGGTGCGTTGCAGTTTGTTCTATGCTGAAGATCTTTTGAAAGAATATAAGTTCATCGTCAAATGCCACCGTTCTTATTTGGTGAACATTAATTTTATGGATCGTATAGAAGGAAATTCGCAAGGTTATAAACTCTTTATTGAGAATATTTCTTTCCCGATTCCTGTTGCCAAACCATCTGTGGTGAAACTGCAGGAATTGATCTGAAACCTTACTATTTTCAGGTGTTTCGAAATAATAATTACGTTAATTATACATCCGAATTCGTCCCTAAAATAATAATATTCGCCCCTAAAATAACGATTTGACCCTATTACCTCCAGATCGCCCCTATTTCTTCCAACTGAAGATTGTATCCGGTACTTTTGTCTAAAATTTCAAAATCATTTATGACACCATTGAGAATAGGGGATATTGAGGCACGTTTGCCAATTATACAAGGAGGAATGGGAGTGGCCATTTCGATGTCAGGTTTGGCATCTGCCGTTGCTAATGCTGGCGGCATAGGAGTTATTTCTGCCGCAGCTATCGGAATGACAGAGCCCGATTATATGCGCAATTATCGCGAAGCCAATAAAAGGGCGCTGCAGCGGGAAATAAGAAAAGCTCGAAGCCTTACAAACGGCATCATCGGGGTAAATGTGATGATGGCACTTACCGATCATGAAGCTTTGATTCAACTTGCCGTGGACGAAAAAGTTGATCTCATAATTATGGGAGCAGGTTTACCTCTCCGCATTCCGGGAATGCTGGCCGAAGCCGGATTTACCGATTTTCATACCAAACTTGCAGTCAAAGTCTCTTCCGGAAAAGCAGCCAAACTTATTTTTCAATACTGGACAAATAAATATAACCGGATTCCCGACGCTGTCGTTGTAGAAGGACCATTGGCCGGAGGACATCTTGGGTTTAAAGCCGACGAAGTTGTGGGCGACGTGGTACCTTTACGTCAATTGATAGAAGAAACAGTGGCAGAAGTGAAAATTTTTGAGGATAAATTCGGTAAAGAGGTTCCTGTTATAGCAGCCGGAGGAGTTTATACTGGAAAAGACATGTATGACATTATGCAAGCGGGAGCAAAAGGAGTTAAGTTTGGTACGCGGTTTGTCACTACACACGAATGTGATGCTGCTCTAGCATTTAAGGAAACATATCTGGCGTGTAAAAAAGAAGATATTACCATTATTAAAAGTCCGGTGGGATTGCCCGGTAGGGTAGTGCGTAACAAATTTGTTGACGAAATTCTGCAGGGAAATACAAAACCATTTAAATGTGTGTGGAATTGCCTGAGTTCTTGCGATTATAAAAAGGCACCCTATTGCATTGCGTTGGCGCTCTATAATGCATCACAGGGGCGAATGTATGAAGGATTCGCATTCACAGGATCGAATGGTTACAGAGCGACTAAAATTGTATCTGTACAAGAAGTGGTAGATGAAATTGTAAACGAATATAACGTAGAACTTGCAAACAACACTGCAATAGGGAAAAAAATCATTGCAGAAGCGGTAGCGTAATCTAATCTTATATACCGACAACGGCATTTAATTTTATTAGAAAACAAGAAAGGAGTTGCCATTCAATTTATGTGGCAACTCCTTTTATTTGGTTATGAAAAAGGCAATTACTGTTTCAGTAATTGCCTTCAAAATTAATATCTTAAACCGACCGTAAATGCAATGTTGCTATTATGCGTAGTCAGGCTTGCCGGTTGCATACTGGTCTGTATGGTATAAGGTTCATACGGATAAAAATGCTGTTTTTGATTGTTTAATACATACGCAATATCAAAATTCCAGTTCTGATACCGATATCCTATACCTGCAGTGAAATTTTGAGTATTGACATCTAATGAATACTCACTGTCTGTACGAACTGAATTATTTGACAGCCAGCGATAGGCAGTCGACTTGGTAGCCGGCGATATATAATTATATCCCAAACGAATAGCAAGACTGTTAGTGGCACGGAATTCTCCTCCTACCTTAAATGTATTCACACCTTTCAAATCTTCTTTTATATATTGGTTTTCGTTTTTGTAAGAAGAGCTCAATCCATCATTATCTTTCAGTTTCATTGTCGTATAATCCTGATATTGATAATCGAAACTAATAATGCCAATTTTTCCAATTACACCCGCAATCCCGAATGTGAACAAAGACGGAGTTTGAATTTTATACTTGCTGTAGCCCCCTTCGTCAGGAGTATATGCTATTCCTTTGATTGAAGCATTATTATTTCCGGCATCGTATGAATTATAAGCTAATGAGGCATAATAATTATCAGTCATATTGTAAAAAGTCGGCGTGTGATACGAAAATCCCAATCTCAGAAAATCGGTTGGACGTACAATCACACCAAGTTTAACATCAAAGCCGGAACCGGTAGTATATATTTCATTTTGCAAGTTGAAGCTACCTCCAGCTGAAAATGTTTCCGAATAGTTACTAACTAATGAATAATTAATACTTTGCCATCCTATCGAAGCCCCAAGGTATACAATATTAGAAAGATTGGCTCCGTAGCTCAGGCTATATTGGTCAATATAGCCTCGCTCTGTAAAGTCATACGAAGGCGAGACATTCCCTCCTAATGCAGAACTCCATTGGCCAGCATTACTGGTGCTTGGATTTATTAAATATGCACTATATGCTAAAGTAGGCAACCATGGGATGGTTTCAACTCCATATGGATCATAACTCTGAGTGCTTAGCAGATCGGATTCTGATAAACCTTCACTACGACTTGCAATATTATCGGTCAGGGAACTAGATTGACTTCCTCCAGATAAACTACCACTACGATTAAACGATTTTAGGCGGTCAAAAGTAAAACTGAATGCAGAACTAAACTGATCGTTTCCCGGGATAGTCTGTACAAGAGAGAAATTATTAAAATGAGCAAATACATTATTGTCATTACTACTAACCCCATTCCAAGAGGAACTAGTAGAACTATTCAATAAATTGAGTGTGGCGGTTAACTCCGAACTACGATAAACACCCAATCCGGCAGGATTTAATGAAATGGAAGAAGCATCCCCTCCCAATGCTGTAAATGCCCCCCCCATACTCATATAGCGAGATGTCCCTTTTAGTTGTGTTTGTGAAACTTTTAGGGCATCAAATTCATCTTGTGCATGTAAGCCGGTAGTCAAACCCAACAACAAACCAAACGAAAGCAAACTTTTCTTAATCATAATATAATAGTTTGAATATTTGTGTCAACGTTTATATTTATTACCTCTGATTTTGTGCAGCCGTTAACGACGACCGCCCCCTCCACCTCCACCACGGGAGCCACCACCGGAATAACTTCCGCCTCCAGAGGAGGTACCACTACTTCCGCCAGAATAACTTTGACGGCTACCTGATGAATAGGATGATGAATTGTTGTTATAGTTGGATGACGATCTTTCAGATGTCGAAGAGCTTGAACTTCTGGCATTATAATATGTGGAACTATTACTGTTATTATTTCTCGTCCCATTACTACGATTAGAGTATGTTGAAGATGGGATCGCAACCTCTTCCAAACTACGACGACTTCCATTATTGGAGTAACTACCATGTGTATTATATTGAGGCGTAGAATTAATTGAGCTAGAAGCAGATGAACGGCTTCCGCTTACATTATACCCCCTACTTGATAAGAAATTATTCCAGAAGGCAGTGTTTTGTCGATTGCCTCGGGTACCAATCGTATTATTGCGAGACCCTGAGGTCGTGGAATTGAAAGCCGAACTTCTGCTTCCCGAAACCGAAGGTCTGGAATCGGCAACAGTACCACGACTACGACTCGAAAGATTCGCTATATTCCTTCTGCCTTCAGTAGTATAGGCATACGGTCTTGTTTTTCCAACATACAATCCACCGTAGTATCCACCCCAACCATAGTAAGGCCATCCTCCACTGTAATATCCGCCATAGTATGGATAATCCCAACCGAATTCCCAGCCATAATCCCAATCCCAAAAAGAACCGTACCAACTTGAATACCAAGGATAATACATGCTTCCCATATATCCATAAGGATAATGACGATATGCTCCGTAAGGCCATCCCCAACCGAAATTACTGTCATAAACATTTACCGTCCAATTGACATTGTCCAACGGATAAGTGCCGGCTTCATCATCACTGTTGATGAGTATGGTTCCATTTGGATTGTGAAAACGCTGAATTCTGCTGGCATACTCGCCATTAGACGCATCAACTTTGGAACTGTCAATGCGAGGCTCCTTATTATCACCGGAATAATAAACAGTATCTCCATTGAGGTTTCTCACCACAACAATATCTTTGTCGCCTACTCTTGTCGACTCAATCTTGTACTGATTTTCGTTTTGCGCAGAAGTTTTTGTCTGCTTGATTTGTACCGGTTTATCTTTGTCAGATTTATAATAAAGGTCATCGTACAGATCTTGTCCAAATGCAAAAGCCGGAAGCAACATTAATGCAGTTACGAAAAACGCTTTTGTTTTCATGATTGTATCTCCTTTTTCTTTAAGGGTGAAATTCTCTTTTATTGTTAGACGTAATATGGTTCTACAGGTTTAATCCTTAACAAGATTTCAATATAGAACGCTTACGGTCTCAAATTTATTATCTAAGTTTGTATACTTTTTTACTCAAGGCAAAGTTAAGCTAAATGGCCTGTGAATAATACGTTTTACTTGATATTTAACGAAAATAAACCAAACCGAAATGGATTACATTGAACTGACATTATCTCTTAACAATTCGCGCGGTTTTGAGAATGATATTGTCTCAGCAACACTTGCCGAAATTGGCTTTGAGAGCTTTGTATATACGAATGACGGATTGAAAGCTTATTGTGCTGCATCGTTGTTCGACGAAAAAGAATTGAACAACTGGAAAGTGTCTTTGCCTTGTAATATTGATGTTGAATATAACTTCGAATTGATACGAGACAAAAATTGGAATGAAGAATGGGAAAAACACTATTTTTCGCCGATTATTATTGGCAACGAATGCGTTATCCATAGCTCATTCCATACCAATGTCCCTAAAGCAAGATATGACATACTGATTGATCCGAAGATGTCGTTCGGCACGGGTCATCACGAAACCACTAGCCTGATTATCGGAGAGTTGATAAAAATGAATGTGGCTGGAAAATCGCTGCTTGATATGGGATGCGGAACCGGCGTTTTGGCGATTTTGGCCGATATGAAGGGAGCCAAACCCATTACTGCCATCGATATTGACGAATGGGCCTACAAGAATACTGTTGAAAACATCCGATTGAACAGTTGTCCGGATATCAAGACTTTGAAAGGTGGAGCCGAATTATTGGACGGACAAAAATTCGATATTATTCTGGCCAACATCAACCGCAACATTCTGCTCTCCGACATGAAACAGTATGCCGCTTGCCTCTCTACCGGAGGACTGCTGCTGATGAGCGGATTCTACAAAACCGATATGCCGGCCATTGAATCGGAGGCGAATGAAAACGGGCTTACCTTCGTTAAATTTGAAGAAAAGAATAACTGGGTAACTACCGTATATGAAAAACGTTGAGCTGTTCATTTGTTGAAGCATTGCGTGAATAATTTCATGCAATAACAAAACAATGAAACGATTACACAAATAAACACAGACTATGAAGACTTATACAAACGTAAAAGATCTGGGCGACCTGAAAGCTGCGGTTGCCGAAGCGTTGGAAATAAAGAAAAATCGTTTTGGATATAAACATCTGGGTGAAAACAGAACATTGTTGATGGTATTCTTCAATTCGAGCCTGCGCACCCGTCTGAGCACGCAAAAGGCTGGAATGAATCTGGGTATGAACACCATTGTACTGGATGTGAATCAGGGAGCCTGGAAGCTGGAAACAGAACGTGGAGTCATTATGGATGGCGACAAAACCGAACATTTGCTGGAGGCCATTCCGGTGATGGGTTGCTATTGTGATCTTATCGGCGTGCGTTCATTCGCTCAATTTGAAAATAAGGAGTACGACTACAACGAAACCATTCTCAATCAGTTTATCCAATATTCCGGTCGTCCCGTGTTCAGCATGGAAGCAGCTACCGGCCATCCGTTGCAAGCTTTTGCCGATCTGATCACCATCGAAGAGTATAAAAAGATGCAACGTCCGAAAGTGGTGCTGACCTGGGCTCCTCACCCCAAAGCATTGCCTCAGGCCGTTCCCAATTCTTTTGCCGACTTTATGAATGAAGCCAATGTCGATTTCGTGATTACTTATCCGCACGGTTACGAACTGGATGAAAAATTCGTGCGCGGTGCCCGCGTAGAATACGATCAGAATAAAGCGCTGGCGGGTGCCGACTTCGTATATGCCAAAAACTGGGCGGCCTATACTGATCCGAATTATGGGCAAATTCTGAGTAAAGATCGTGCATGGACCGTAAGTGCCGAGAAAATGGCACTGACGAACAATGCCTACTTTATGCACTGTCTGCCGGTGCGTCGTAACATGATTGTGACCGACGATGTGATTGAAAGCCCGCAATCGATTGTGATTCCCGAAGCTGCCAATCGCGAAATATCGGCTCAGGTAATACTCAAACGTATGCTGGAAACCTTGTAACTTATGCGAATCAGTAGTTAGAAAATTAGAAAAATGAAAGCGATTGCCAGTTTGCCCAACAAATGGATTAGTAATCCGGCAGTAGATCTTACTTTCATTGCTCTTTGGATTTTTGTTTTTTCATTCAGCCAGTTGAAAAAAGACTCAATAGGATCTGTCTGAGCTTAGAAACAGCACAAGAATATAAGTTTAAGTTATTGAAAGCTTTATTGCTTTGTTTGCTTTGTTCCCCTTGTTCCTTTATACCTTTGACGGGAGTAAGTATTTTCACATCTTATTTTTGTCTTCTTTCAAGGTTAAAGGATTATTTATCAGAGTATATTTTATCACCGAGAATAACTTTAGAATGGATAGAATCACCCCCATGATTGTTAAAATACAGTCAGGTCGTTATCTTGGGCAGGAGTAACCATTATGCTTTCAGGGAAAGAAATGGTTCCCTTACGCAGAGACGCCAAAGTATGAATCTTACAACCGTAGTAATACATAGATGAACAATATCCTTTGGTAGTAATTTCAGTAGCAACTATACCAGTTCTGTTTTTACTGCCACAGGTAATCACAGGCATTGAATCGATAATTGAAAACAAATAACTGATTAATAGAACTTTATTACAGGCTTAGAATCTTAGAGTTTCGACTCCTGATTCGCATAAATAACAGTAAAGTATAAATAACTCGTTGAAATATCAGAAAATGTATAAAGCTAATCAAAGCGATACTTTAAATGCAAAACCCCGGTTGACGGTCGTAAAGGTAGGCGGTAAAATTGTAGAAGAGGAGGCCTCGCTAAAACAGCTTTTAAGCGATTTTGCGGCCATCGAAGGGTACAAAGTGTTGGTGCACGGTGGAGGACGCTCTGCTACGGCTATCGCGGCCAAACTGGGCATTGAGAGCGTAATGGTCAATGGCCGGCGTGTGACCGATGCCGAAACGTTGAAAGTGGTAACCATGGTCTACGGCGGTTTGGTCAATAAAAACATCGTGGCACAGTTGCAGGCAATGGAGATCAACGCGCTCGGACTTACCGGCGCCGACATGAACTACATGCTTTCGGCCAAACGTCCGGTGGGCGAAGTGGATTACGGCTTTGTAGGCGACGTAAAATCGGTGAATGCCGGTTTGCTGGCCGATCTGATTGGCAAAGGAATCGTTCCCGTATTGGCTCCGCTTACGCACGACAAACAGGGACATCTGCTTAATACCAATGCCGATACCATCGCCGGGGAAGCAGCCAAAGCGCTGGCTCGCTATTTCGACGTAACATTGGTCTATTGCTTTGAAAAGAAGGGCGTTTTGCGCGACGAGCACGATGATGACAGCGTGATTGCCGAAATCAACAAAGAGGCGTTTGCTCAATATGTTACTGACGGAGTGATTCAGGGCGGGATGATTCCCAAATTAGAGAATGCTTTTCAGGCCATCGATGCCGGTGTCAGTCAGGTGATTATTACCAAAGCCGATGCCATCAATGGTAAAGCGGGCACGAAGGTAACGCTTTGATTTGAAGAATATAAACCGACAAAAAACCATTAAGAAAGTAAGAAACTGGAAGTGATACTTCAATGCTCTTACTTTCTTAATGGTTATTAATCTCTAAGAGATATTCTCTACATGTTTATCGGAACTAGCAGTTTGATGCTAAAGTTTCGTCCCATGTTGTACACCCCGGTTCTACCCGTGACATTGTTCTCGTCCTCGTATTTAAGTCGGCTCAAATGGCTTTGATAGGCCACATCAGTCAAATTATTTCCCATCAGGTATAGCGAAAAAAGTGTGTGTCCTTTGTGCATAATATCCCCACCGACTCCGGCATAAAGCAATGAATATCCGGGTGTACGAGTTTCTGTTCCGTAAGCCGAATAAAAATGATTCTGGGCAAAATAATTTTCAACCCCAACATTAATATATCCGTTTTTTAGCACATCACCATGGCGAAAAATATCCAGACGCACATCAGCTCTCCATTTCGGAGCCGGAGTCATGGGTAAGTAACGCGTAGAATCAGGTTGATTGAGCTGAATAGAGTTGACATACGAAAAGCTGTTTTCGATATGAAGAAAATCGACAGGATGGACATCCAGCATAAATTCGCCTCCCATAATGCGAGCTTTTCCCGATACAAATTTATACGTTTGATTACCGTCTGTAATTGAATCACCTCCAGCTACACTCGTCAGTTTATGAGCAAAAATATAGTTATTAATTCGGTTGACAAAAAGATCGACTTCGGCAGAAACATAGCGAGACGAATATCCCAATTGAAAATCAGCCTGTAAACTGGTTTCCGGTTTGAGCTGACTGTCTCCTATCTCGTAACGAACCGTTCCGTCATGTACTCCGTTTGAAGCTAGTTCACCGATATTAGGTGCTCTGAAACCTCTTGATAAATTGAATTTTGCATGAAAATCATTGGTTATTCTCCAGGCAGCTCCCAAGCTACCGGTTATTCCTCCGAAATTGTTGGTGAATGCCGAAAAACGATGATAAGCAGAAGGATTCGTTGCCGTCGTTTTTTCATCATTTTCATTCAGATAGAGGTCATCACCATGTTCATGACGGTTATCCAACCGCAAACCACCGCTGATATCAAACCTTCCCAATGTTTTGCTTGCAATGCCAAATACTCCGGCATCGAACAGATTATATTCAGGTACCAGAAATTCGGTTCCTTTGTTCATAGAATGTTGAAACATACCATTTACCCCAAATGAAGCCGACCAGCCGTTCTGTGGATGCAGCATATAATGAACATCATAATTTACAGTATTCAACATAAAATAAAGTCCGTATTGATTGGGATTCAACACATCTTCAAATTCCTGACGACGATTTTGCTGAAAACCGATGGTGGTTTTCAGACTACCGTCTCCAATGAAAATATTGTTGTTCCACACCAACTTGTAATGTTTTACCTGCTGATAGGGCATAGCGTGTTTATAACTGGTGTTGTCCGATGATGTAGCTAGTGTGCTACCTTCGGTATTAGCATTCAAGGCAACCGCTTTTACAAACTTTCCCGATGTCGAATCGCGTTCGCCTTCTACAATACCCGGGGTAAGCTGATACAAGCTAAAAGTAAGATGCGAATATCCCCATGATTTATTGAGTCCGATCAATCCGTTTAATGCATGTTCCTGAAAACGAGAATCATACACATAGCCATCATATTTATTTTTATAATCATGGGCACGTTTATCGCTGTAACGTAAATCCCATACGAATCCGTTCTTATTACCAGCCAAATCGAGAGAGTATGCCATTAATCCATTATTGGTCTGGTAGTTCGCAAAGAAATTACCCGCAATTTTACCTTCGGGCAACGTCGGTGCCGAAAAGAGGTTGATAACACCCGCCATTGCATCCGATCCGTACATTAAACTTGCTGGTCCTTTCAATATCTCAGCTTTGTTAATAGACTGTTCATCAATTTCGATGCCATGCTCATCACCCCATTGTTGACCTTCCTGACGAATGCCGTCATTTACAACTACTACCCGGTTATAACCGAGCCCCCGAATTACAGGTTTGGAAATGCCGCCGCCAGTCGTGATTTGAGAAATGCCTGGTTGGTTGGCCAGCGCATCCATCAGATTGGTTGATGCTACCCGCAAAAGATCGGTATGAGGAACAATGGAAATCGGAGTCGGTGTACGAATCAACTGTGTAGAACCGGCAGTGGCTGTTACCACTACTTCATCTATTTTTGCCGATGATTCGGACAGTGAAAAATTCTGTATAGAGCTGGAATGCAAATCAATATTTTGAATGATAGATTGATGTCCGATATAAGATACCTGCACGGTTAAGATTGCTTTAGGTAAATTGTTTATACGATAAGCGCCTTTATCATTGGTTATGGCGCCTGTTTTCAAGTCTGGAAAATAAACCGCTACCCCGATCAGCGGTTCACCGGTCGATTTGTCGGTAATGATTCCTTGCAATGACGATTGTGCTGCAGGAAGCGGTTCGGCAAACAGAAATGCCGGAATGAGATATAGAAAGATAAAGAGCATTTTTTTTTGCATAATAAATTGTATTTGAAGTAATAATAAAATAAGTGGCATATTGCGTTGATGACAATTGTTGCTGTCATAAAATAAGAGATACTCAAAACGAATATTTACTTGTGCTTTGATGTCAGTATACAATATACCTATTATTCTGCCCAAAAGGCAGTAATGAAGGAAATTCCTGATTTTAACAAAAAGGAAAGTAATAAAAAGAGGTTAGACCACAGGAGGTGCGCGAAGCAGAAACAAATAAGCGACCTGTTTGATAGGAGCTTCTGCTAAACAAAAAAGGCGTTCGGTATAAACGAAAGGCATTACATCGGGCAACACCTTTAACGAATGGAGAATTACAGGAAAGAAATCGAACGAACAGATCAGACAACTATCGGTCTGACCTGTAGAAATAACTACCTGTCCTTCTACGACAGAAATGCCCAAATAATCGTGAGGAATCAATACGCAGTGTACCGACTTCACCATCAGTGTGCCGGTGGCAAGCATCAAAAGAAACGATGCTATCAGTGTGCGTAATGTATTGCGTCTACTCATAGAGGATTTATCGATTGCAAAGGTAACATCACGTTGCACGTATTGTGACGCTGGTGTTATTAAAAGAAGTGAAGCTATTAGTGAAATTCTAAAATTATAACTAAAAAAAGCAATTTCTTTTGTTTGAAACATACGGTATTCCCCTTAACTTTGTTTGGATGCTATTTTCAAAATACAAGTGGTATGGACAATATTCCTGAAATCAACAAAGTAACTATTCGCCCGTTACAATTAAACGATTACAAACAACTCGTGCAATCGTTTACACGTACATACAGCGATGGAAGTGATATTTTTTGGTCTCGAAAACAGATAAACAAACTTATCACTATTTTCCCTGAAGGGCAAGTAGTGACGGTAGTCGATAAAAAAATTGTGGGATGTGCATTTTCTATTATTGTAGATTACGATTTGGTCAAAAACGATCATACCTATGCATCTGTCACAGGTAATGAAACTTTTGATACGCATAATCCGAATGGAAATATTCTATACGGGATAGAGGTATTTATCCATCCGCTTTATCGGGGACTTCGCCTTGCCCGCCGTATGTACGATTACCGAAAAGAGCTCTGCGAAACGCTCAACCTGAAGGCAATTATGTTCGGCGGTAGAATTCCCAATTATCATACGTATGCCGACGAAATGCGTCCGAAGGAATATATTGAAAAAGTACGCAAGAAAGAAATTTTTGATCCGGTACTTACATTTCAACTGTCAAACGATTTTCATGTACGCAAGGTGATGACCAATTATCTTCCTAACGATGAAGAATCGAAACATTTCGCCTGTCTTTTACAGTGGGATAACATCTATTATCAACCGCCCACTCCCGACTTTATATCTCCCAAAACCAGCATTCGCGTAGGTTTGGTACAGTGGCAAATGCGAAATTATCAATCAATCGACGATTTGTTTGAGCAGGTAGAATTTTTTGTCGATGCAGTGTCGGATTATAAAAGCGATTTTGTGCTGTTTCCCGAATACTTCAATGCTCCGTTGATGGCAAAATTTAATCATCTAGGAGAGTCGCAAGCCATTCGAGAGCTGGCTCAATATACCGACGAAATTCGAAAACGATTTATTAGTTTCGCTATCAGCTATAACATCAATATTATTACCGGAAGTATGCCGCAATTACGTGGCAATAACCTTCACAATGTGGGTTTCCTCTGCCGGAGAGATGGTACCTATGACATTTACGAGAAAATACATATCACACCCGACGAAATTAAAAGTTGGGGGTTGACAGGTGGAAAAGGAATAAAGACTTTCGATACTGATTGTGCCAAAGTAGGCGTACTGATCTGTTATGATGTGGAATATCCTGAATTGTCTCGCATCATGGCCGATCAGGGAATGCAGATATTGTTTGTCCCCTTTCTTACCGATACCCAAAACGGTTATTCGCGGGTGCGCATCTGCGCACAAGCACGAGCCATCGAAAACGAATGTTATGTAGTGATCGCCGGGTGTGTGGGAAATCTACCGAGAGTTCACAACATGGATATACAGTATGCCCAGTCGGGAGTCTTTGCACCATGTGATTTTGCATTTCCAACTGATGGTAAATTTGCGGAGGCCACCCCCAATACGGAAATGATTTTGGTATCGGATGTGGATATTTCTTTGTTGAATGAATTGCACACTTACGGCAGCGTCCGGAATCTGAAGGATCGGCGTCACGATTTGTATGAACTGGTATTGAAGAAATAACAAACAAACTGTCATATATGAACCAAAGATTTACAAAAACATTGGCTGGTATTTGCATCGGATTGTTATTCCTGCTAATATTACTCTATAAAGAACATACCCATATATCATCACAGTCATCGGCTATCAATTCTGCAAATAGTCGCATAGTTTGTTCCATTGATACCAATATGGCATATCATGTCATGTGGCAAAAGCTCTTTTTAACTCGCGATCAGATACGCGAAGAATATTATTGCAACCATATTGCTCTCGTTTCCAGCCTGAACCCAGTCTGACAAAATAGAAAAATCATCGGTTAATGTGTATCTGCATCGAAACAGAACCTGTCTTGTTTTATTTTCCGGTAACTCTCATGATTTTATCTTGATCTTAAGTGTCGTTGCTAAGAAATCTTCGTAATAAACAAGTTTTACATCCGGATAATATACAAGATGTCAGTTGGTTATTGTTAAGCAAAATATTTTTTGTTTTTATACTCATTTTTGTGTCAAATAAATTATGAAAAGATAAAATATTATACTACATTTGAACCAGTTTTTTTATACCAAAATCCATTATCTAAAGAGGAACAATGAAAGTTTCCACATTAAAATTGGTCACGACCGATTTAAATTGTGTCGTAGACTATCTGAACTATAATATGAAGTTCAGTTGTACTGATTACCATGATCAAATAGCCGTGCTTTCTAACGAATCGCATGTTTCAAAGCAGAATAACCAGAATGTAAATATGGTTATTCTAAAAAGTAATCAGGGCTATATTGACATTGACATCATTGAAAATGAAACTAAATCCAGATTTTTTGGTCTTAGAAATAATTTTATCAATGATGTAAACAAAGTATTAGACAGGTTTTGTGAGGAATACATTATCTCTCAGAAAAAACCGTCTTCCCTTATTTATGATGCCTTGGGCGCGTAGATAACGGTTCTGAAAACAAATAAAAATTTCTAGCAGCAGTCTGATTCCCGGGCTGCTGTTTTTTTTTATTATCTTTGCTTCAAAGAACACGAAAATCATGGACGAAATAAAACTCAATTCACAATCAAGCAGCTATACCGACGACAATATCATTACGCTTGAAGGATTGGAACACGTGCGTCGTCGCCCGGGTATGTATATCGGAAAATTGGGCGACGGTACTTATGCCGACGATGGCGTATATGTATTACTCAAAGAAGTTCTCGACAACTCTATTGACGAGTTTCGAATGGGCAACGGAAACACGATTCAGGTGACTGTGAAGAATGGTACGGTGCGCATACGCGACTTTGGCCGCGGAATTCCTCTTGGAAAAATGGTCGATGCTGTGTCTGTAATGAATACCGGTGGAAAGTACGACTCGAAGGCTTTCAAAAAATCGGTAGGTTTGAATGGTGTAGGTACAAAAGCAGTCAATGCTCTTTCGGCTCACTTTATGGTTGAGAGTTATCGCGAAGGTGAAATGAAACATGCCGAATTTTCCAAAGGTAAAATCGTCAGCGAATCGCCTCTTCAAAAAACTTCAGAATCGAATGGAACAATGGTGGAATTTGTTCCCGACAATACCATTTTTACCAATTACAAATATCGAGAGGATTACATTGAAACGATGTTGCGAAATTATGCCTACCTTAATACAGGACTGGCAATTGTTTTCAACGGCAAACGGTTTCACTCGAAAAATGGGCTTCTCGACTTATTGAATGAAAATATCACTTCAGATGGACTATATCCTATTGTTCATCTCAAGGGAGAAGACATCGAAATTGCTTTTACTCATACCGATCAATACGGTGAAGAATATTACTCTTTTGTAAACGGACAACATACCACTCAGGGCGGAACACACCAGAGCGCTTTCCGTGAAGCCATTGCCCGTACCATGAAAGAGTATTACAACAAAAACATGGAAGTCACCGATATCCGCAACGGATTGGTAGCTGCGGTGGCTATCAGTGTAGAAGAGCCTGTGTTTGAATCGCAGACTAAAATCAAACTGGGATCAAAAGATGTAGGGCCGGAGGGGCCTTCAGTCAGCAAGTTCATCGGTGATTTTGTAAAAAAAGAGGTAGACAATTATCTGCATAAAAATCTTGAAACATCCGATATTCTGTTGAAAAAGATTCAGGATTCGGAAAAAGAGCGTAAAGCAATAGCCGGTGTTACCAAGTTGGCACGCGAAAGAGCCAAAAAAGTTAGCCTGCATAATCGGAAATTGCGTGACTGCCGATGCCACTATACCGATACAAAAGGAGATCAACGGGAGAATACCTGTATATTTATTACCGAGGGAGATTCAGCAAGTGGTTCCATTACTAAAAGCCGCAATGTAAATACACAAGCTGTTTTTAGTCTTCGAGGCAAACCATTGAACAGTTATGGGTTGACAAAAAAAATCGTGTATGAAAACGAAGAGTTTAACCTGCTGCAAGCAGCTCTGAATATAGAAGACGGATTGGAAGGATTGCGTTACAATAAAATAATTGTGGCCACCGATGCCGATGTCGACGGAATGCACATTCGTCTGTTGCTTATTACATTCTTTTTGCAATTTTTCCCCGATTTGGTTAAAAAAGGACACGTTTACATTTTGCAAACACCGCTTTTCAGGGTACGGAATAAGAAGGAAACTATTTACTGCTATTCTGATGAAGAAAAGCAAAACGCTATAAAGAAACTAGGGCCTAATCCCGAAATGACGCGATTCAAAGGGTTGGGAGAAATCTCCCCTGATGAATTCTGCCATTTCATTGGAAAAGATATCCGATTGGATCCGGTAAGTCTGAAAAAAGAAGATTCTGTTGCCAATTTATTGGAATTCTATATGGGAAATAACACACCTGAACGACAGGTATTTATTATTAATAATTTGGTAATAGAAGAAGACGTTGCCGAATGAGAAGTGTATGGTACATCTATTGTTTTCATTGATCTTTAATTAGTTAAATTATTGCTATTCAAAATATTGAATAGTAATAATAACTTCAGCATGGATCGTCTGTTTCTAGCTTCAGGTATAAACAGGACTATTTTCAGTATTTAAAATTTTGTAAAAACAAAGACGATTTCGACGTTAATTATTGCATTTATAACAAAATGACGTAACTTTGCAGAATCAAGAATAGTGGATAGATTTGATTGCTTGCAACCACGGAAAAAAATGCTAAAACGTGATACTTTCTCGTTCATGCAGTGCTATCGAGCATTGCTTTTTTGTTCCAATCAAATTTTATTCATAACATGATGAGGCGTGAAACGAATTCATGCTTTCTTTGTTTGTTTAATAACGTATTATTGTTCACATGAAGACAACAAATTATTTATTTACTTCAGAATCGGTTTCCGAAGGACATCCCGATAAGGTGGCCGATCAAATTTCAGATGCTATTCTGGATAATTTTCTGGCATTCGACGAAAACTCAAAAGTGGCTTGTGAAACGCTCGTAACTACCGGACAGGTGATTTTAGCCGGAGAAGTAAAATCGAGTGCGTACGTGGATGTTCAGGATGTTGCACGTCAGGTAATCAACAAGATTGGTTATACCAAAAGCGAATATAAATTTGATGGTGATGCCTGCGGCATCTTTTCGGCTATTCACGAACAGTCGGATGATATTAATCGCGGTGTGGAGCGTGCCGAACCACTCAATCAGGGAGCCGGCGATCAGGGTATGATGTTTGGTTATGCAACCAAAGAGACCGAAAATTATATGCCTCTGCCGTTGGAACTATCTCATCAGTTATTGATCGAACTTGCCGCTTTGCGTCGTGAAAACAAAGAGATAACCTATCTTCGCCCCGATGCCAAGTCGCAGGTCACGGTTGAGTATTCGGAAGATGGCATTCCGCAACGCATACACACCATTGTGGTTTCGACCCAGCATGATGAATTCATTCTTCCGCAAAACGGTACGACCCAGGAAGAAGCCGACGAAGCGATGGTGGCTAAAATAAAAGAAGATGTAAAAAATATTCTTATTCCACGTGTATTTGCTAAAAATCCGGAATGGAAAAAATTGCTGGATGAAGATTATATTCTGCATGTCAATCCGACTGGTAAATTTGTTATCGGTGGACCTCACGGTGATACCGGTTTGACGGGTCGCAAAATTATTGTCGACACGTATGGTGGTAAAGGGGCTCACGGAGGGGGAGCTTTCTCTGGAAAAGATCCGTCAAAAGTCGATCGTTCTGCTGCATATGCTGCACGCCATATGGCTAAAAATGCTGTTGCCGCCGGTATAGCCGACGAAATTCTGGTGCAGGTCTCTTATGCCATTGGTGTGGCGCAACCGTTAAGTGTCTATGTCAATACGTATGGCAGGGCCAATGTAAACCTGAAAGACGAAGAGATTGCTTCGCGTTTGGAGAAACTGTTCGACCTTCGTCCGAAAGCGATCGAGCAAAGATTGAAACTTCGGCATCCGATCTATGCGGAAACTGCTTCGTACGGGCACATGGGGCGCGAACCCAAAGTTGTAAAGAAAATATTTTCATCCCGTTATACCGATACGATTGAGAAAGAGGTGGAGCTGTTTACCTGGGAAAAACTGGATTATGTAGACAAAATCCGGAAAGAATTTTCGTTGTAAAGAGTAGTAAAGAACATATATTTTTAGTACCTTTACAGTTCAAAGTTTTGTTATGGCCGATAATTCGGGAAATATCATTTACATTATAGCTGTCATCGTTGCAGTTTTAAGCAGTTTTTTGTCAAAAGCAAAGAAAAGCAAGGTCGATGAATTTCCCACACCATCTACTCCAACGAAAAGCTGGCAAGATGTAATTCGGGAGATGACGCAACCGGAGGAAGAGCATACTAAACCGGTAGTACTTCCGGAACAACCGCGATTCAATAAAATGCATTCTCAGCCTTTTTTGGATGTAGAGCAAAAGGTGCATAAAGACAATTTGGTAACACACGCACATGTACCAAATAACACGTCGAATGTAGCGGAAGAACCTGCGGAGCATGTTACACTGCCTGATTTCTCAAATTTGGATGAAGTAAAACGGGGTATTATTTTTAATGAGATTTTCCACCGGAAATTTTAATTTTTCAATAGGTTATTCTCAGGGGAAAAAAACAGTATCTTTGCACAGGAATTATTCAGCAAACATTTTAATTAAATCAAAATACAAAAAAGAGTTCCGGCAATAGTCGGAATTCTTTTTGTTTTCAATAAGTTACATTAAAAACAAATTTACCATGGCAACATCGTATATGACCCAAGAGGGGTACAAAAAGCTATTGGAAGAGATTAACCAACTGGAGTGTGTACAACGTCCTGCTATCTCACGTCAGATTGCAGAAGCCAGGGATAAAGGCGACTTGTCGGAAAATGCTGAGTATGACGCAGCAAAAGAGGCGCAAGGGTTGCTCGAAATGAAAATTGCAAAATTAAAAGATGTCCTTGCAAATGCCCGTCTGATTGACGAAAGTACACTTGGTACCGATTCCGTTCAGATTTTGAATAAAGTCAAAATTAAAAACACGAACAACGGGCAAGTAATGACTTATATGTTGGTTTCGGAGAGTGAGGCCAACCTGAAGGAAGGTAAACTATCTGTTAATACACCTATTGCACAGGGTCTTATGGGGAAAAAAGTAGGTGATACAGTTCAAATAAAAGTTCCGTCGGGAATTATTCCGTTTGAAATTGTGGAAATATCTATTTGATAACAGGAACAGCTATGGCAACTATTTTTTCACGAATCATTGCTGGCGAAATACCATGCTACAAAGTGGCAGAAGATGATCGTTTTTTTGCGTTCCTCGATATTAATCCCGTCGCGAAGGGACATACTTTAGTTGTTCCGAAAATCGAAGAGGATTATATTTTCGATCTTGATGACGTTACACTTCAGGCGTACATTCTGTTTGCAAAAAAGGTGGCTAAGGCCATCGAGAAAGCGATTCCCTGCAAAAGGGTAGGTGTTGCGGTCATTGGTCTTGATGTGCCACATGCCCACATCCACCTGGTACCTCTTAATTCGGAGTCGGACATTAACTTTGCGAAGGAGAAGCTGAAGCTCTCTCCCGAAGAGATGAAGAGCATCGCATACAACATCAGCTTCTTCCTTTAATTGGATTTACTCCAACCGATAGGCTTCCGTAAGCTTATTTCCACGGAGGAACTCTTCTACCGACATTCTTTTCTTCCCGGCCAACTTAATACTCTTCAGCCGGATGAAACCATCTTTAACCGCTACCTTCACCTGATTGGAAGATTCGTTCAGAATACTTCCACAGGGAAGCGTATGCGCTTTTTCTTCTTTTTCCGTTTCAAATATTTTCAGCGTCAACTCTTCTCCTGCATCGGTTTTTAAAATAGTCCAGGCGGCAGGGTAGGGAGCCAGCCCCCGGATAAAATTATAGATCACCGATGCATTTTGATTCCAGTCGATTTTGCAGGTCTCTTTGAAAATCTTAGGCGCCGGTTTTACTACTACATTTTGTGGCTGCGGTATAGGCGAAACCTTATTGTCCAAAATGAGATCCACAGTCTCCAGTACAAGTGTTGCTCCGGTGGTCATCAATCTGTCGTGTACATCTCCCGCATTGTCGGTCTCTCCAATGGCTATTTTGTTCTGCAATATAATGTTTCCGGTATCTATTTCGTGGGTAAGGAAAAACGTTGTTGCTCCGGTTTCGGTATCTCCGTTTATCACCGCCCAGTTGATCGGTGCTGCTCCCCGGTATTGAGGCAACAGCGAGGCATGAAGATTGAAAGTGCCAAGGCGCGGCATGTTCCAAACCACCTCGGGAAGCATACGAAATGCCACAACTATCTGTAAATCGGAATTCAGCGCTTTCAATTCATCCAAAAAAGCGGGATCTTTCAGCTTTTCCGGTTGCATTAAGTGAAGCCCCTTTTCTAATGCATATTGCTTGACCGGAGAATATTGCAGTTTATAGCCACGTCCGGCAGGCTTGTCGGGCATAGTAATTACACCCACAACATTGTAATCGTTTTCGACCAACATGCGAAGGCTCTCCACGGCAAAATCGGGAGTTCCCATATATACTATTCGTAACTCTTTCTTATCCATTATTTTGTTCTGATTCTAAAAATTCATCACTTCGATACATTCTGGCGAAGCGTTACTCTGTTCTTTTGTCTGCTCCCCACATCAATTTGGTTTTCAAAGTATCAAAAAACGTATGATTCGCCCGTTTCACCACCTTGATAGTGTGATCGGCCTTGCGGATTTTCAGCGTCGTACTTTGCGGAAACACATCAGAACGACCGTCGAGAGCGGCCAGGAAACTCTTCGTCCGGCTGCTGACCGAAATATCCAGCTCCCAGGTATCCGGTATTATTAATGGCCTGATACTCAATGTGTGTGATGCTACCGGCGAAAGAATAAAATTATTCGATTGCGGTACCACGATTGGTCCGCCCACGCTCATCGAATAGGCCGTTGAACCGGTCGGCGTAGCGAGCAACAACCCGTCGGCTCTGTATGAATTGAGCAATTCGCCTTTCACCTTCACATGAATGGTTATCATAGACGACGTATCCTGTTTCAGTAAGGCAATTTCATTGAGCGCAAAAGGACATTCGTTCCAATCCGGATTATCGGCAATCAGTTGTAATACCGATCGCTCTTCCACTTGATATTGATGATTTACAATACTTTCCAATGCCGTTTCAATCTCATTATTGGCCACATCACTTAAGAAACCTAAGCGACCGGTATTGATACCTAAAATCGGAATTCCTTTGGCTCCAATGTGTTTGGCAGTATTCAAAAAGGTACCATCTCCACCTAGGCTAAGGGCTATATCAGCCGAGAAATCTTCATTGTCAAGTATTTTATACGATAAGTCTCCTACATCTCTTCCATGTTGTTCCTGCAAAAACTCATAAAACGATGCCTCTATTACGACATCAATATTTAGCATTTGTAAAGTTGTCAATAAATGAAACGCGGTATCGACCGCTTCAAGACGGAATGTATTTCCGAAGAGAGCAATTCTCATTTTTGTATATTTTAATGTTACGTATCAGATGAGTGTCTGATTATTCGTTGAATATAAGCCAACTAAGCTGTTGTTTGTTTTCAAAGATAGTATCAAATAAGAGAAGGGTAACTTGGTGTTTGCTTGTTTTTTCCTTAACTTTGTCTCATAGAACCAACGATAATGCAAAGAAACGAAATGCATATCACACTTACAAATATACAAGAAAGAATTTGATGACGAAGCTTAGCGTAAATATCAACAAAATAGCAACTTTGCGTAACGCACGGGGAGGCAATGTTCCCGATGTGTTGAAAGTGGCAAATGATTGTCAACTATTTGGAGCAGAAGGAATAACAGTACATCCAAGACCGGACGAACGTCATATTAGATATGCCGATGTGTATGCTCTTCGCCCCATTGTAACGACAGAATTTAATATTGAAGGTTATCCGTCGCGTGAGTTTATAGATCTGGTTTGTACGGTTAAACCCGAGCAAGTAACCTTGGTTCCGGATGCACACGATGCCATCACCTCAAGTGCTGGTTGGGATACCATTGCGCATGGCGCTTTTCTGAAAGAGGTTGTAGCTGAATTTCAGTCGCATGGAATACGGGTTTCTGTTTTTATTGATACCAATCCTGATAATATCCGCAATGCAGCTTTAACGGAAACCGACCGGATCGAACTCTATACCGAACCGTATGCTACCCTTTATCCTCAATCTCCCGAACAGGCCGCAGCACCTTTCATAGAGGCCGCAAAAGTTGCCCGTGAAGTGGGATTGGGTGTCAATGCAGGTCACGATTTGAGTTTGGTCAATCTGAACTATTTTCACGAAAATATTCCATGGTTATCCGAAGTATCTATTGGCCATGCCTTAATTTGCGATGCGCTCTATTTAGGGCTTGAGCAAACAATAAATGCATACAAAAAACAGTTATTATAAGAAACTTATCTGTCGTAAAATTATAAATTCATTCTATTCCTCATGAACTTAATGCTTATTTTGCAGGCTGTAGCACAGCTTCCTACTACTACTCCGGTTACTTCAGAAAAAACAGAAACAATGTTTGACATAGTGCTTAAAGGTGGTTGGATTTTAGCTCCGATTGCGTTTTTGCTTTTAGTAGCTGTGTATGTCATTATTGTTCGTTCTTTTGAATTGCACAAGTCTTCAAAAACCAAGAACCTTGTGGACAAGATAGCCCCAATGCTGAAAGAGGGAAATATCAATCAGGCTATTACCGTTTGCGAAAGCAGTAACATGCCTATCGGAGAGGTGCTTACCTGTGGTTTGAAAAATCTCGGTAACCCGATTAGTGACATCAAAGATTCGATGGAAGCGGAAGCGCGTCAGCAGGTTGACGAAATGAGTAAAGGCATGAATTATCTGGCTATTATCTCATCAGTCGCTCCTATGTTCGGTTTTCTTGGAACCATCTTCGGGGTTATCAAAATCTTCTACAGCATTTCATTGACTGATAATATCAGTATTGGAACGATCTCCGGTGGACTTTACCAGAAGATGATTTCATCGGCTGCAGGTCTGTTGGTGGGTATTATTGCTTTTTCGGCCTATCATATTCTCAATGGCCGTATCGATCATATCATCTCCAGTATGGAACGTCAGAGCAATCGGTTCCTTAATTTACTGCGTAATAAATAATCAGACTTTAATCTTTTATTCGTATGATTATCAAACGTAAACGGGAAATACAGCCGGAAGTTTATACCTCTTCCCTGAATGACATCATGTTTTTCCTGCTGCTTTTCTTTTTGATTGTTTCTACTCTGGTCAATCCTTCCGTTATTCAGTTGATGCTACCGAAGGCCAATGCCAATGTGCAAAAAATGTCGAAACAATCAATCAATATCTCGATCAAAGAGGAGCCGGGAGGATTGAAATACTACCTGAATGACCTGCCCATTGCGCTGGAACAGATAGAACCTACTATTCAACAAATGGTTGCCAATACATCGGACGCAACGGTTATTTTACGTGCCGACAGAACCATTCAGTTGCAAGACTTAGTCTCGGTACTCGATATCGGTCATCAGTTGCACGTTAAAATGATTTTAGCCACACAAAAGCAGTAAGGGTGTATCTGTAACAATGTAAATATGAGGAAATCAAAAATATATGGCATTGTGGGTACAACTACATTTGCGGGACTTGTTCTGCTTTTGTTTTTTTTAGTCAGAATAGCCTCTATACAAGATAATTATACCGAACCTGTATTGATTAACTTCGGAGATTCGGAAGATGGGGTAGGGGCAGCAGTAGCCTCTCCGGCGCCTCCGACTTCGGTTGTACCTCCTCCTCCGTCGACTACCAAAAAACAAGAGAGCAATGATGAAAATCTGGCCTCCCAGGCCAACGAATCTCCTGTACAAACGGTAGAAAAGAAGAAAACCGAGATAAAGAAAGTGACTCCCAAACAATTGGAGGAGAACAGAAAAAAAATATTGCAGGATCTGCTCAAACAACAGCAAGCCAAAGCCCAGGCAGTTCAAAATGCTGCCATTGCCAATAAAGCCCGTAAAATGGGAAGTGTTTTTGGCTCCAATCATGGAAACGGAAGCGGTGATGGTCAGAAAGGCGACGGTACAAAAGGAAATCCTTTAGGCAAAGTGGGTGGTACGGGTAGCGTAATGGCCTCCGTTGCAGGACGTACGGTAACATCAACACCCAGTCCGTCATACAATTCGAATGACGAAGGTAAAGTAACAGTAAATGTGACTGTTGATAAAGATGGCAATGTGATACGGGCATCCATCGGTTCGGCAACAACATCGAGTGAAGCGTTGAGAGATGCTGCGGTACAAGCGGCACGTCGAAGCAAATTTTCTGCTGGATCGAACGAAGCAATCGGAACTATTACATATCGTTTCATTCTGAAATAGAGAAATATTATGTTAAGTAGAAGAGATGTATTTATCTTTCTTGCCAATGGCTTTGAGGAGACCGAAGCCATAGCCACTATTGATGTATTGAGAAGGGGCGATGTTGCGGTGAAGATTGTCTCCATTACCGGAGAGGCAACCGTAACCGGATCGCATGGTATTCAGATTGTAGCTGATGCATTGTTTGAAAGGCTTTCTTTCAATGACAGTAAATTATTGATTCTTCCCGGAGGAATGCCTGGAACGCAGAATCTCCAGAATCACGAGGAGCTGGGAGAATTATTGAAAAAACAATTTAGCAGCAATCAGTATCTAGCGGCTATTTGTGCAGCGTCCAAAATATTTGGACATCTGAATTTGCTTCACGGGAAAGAGGTGATCTGTTATCCCGGATATGAAGATGAACTTACCGGAGCAACACTCTCTAAGTTGAATGTGGTTTGCGATGGAAATATCATCACAGCAAAAGGTGCAGCTTTTGCAATTGACTTTGGCCTTAAGCTGCTGGAGCTTTTGAAAGGAAAAGCTGTTGCCGATAAAGTCGCTCAGGGGATGCTGGTAAAATAGCACTTGGTATCTCAAAGATACTACTTAACATAATATTAATTATAGGAAAATTATATCGGCCTAAATTCGGATATTTAATGCCTGATATAAACTCAAACAAAAATATCGAATGCTCACAAAGATTATAGATAAGCACAAAGTTGACGAAACTTTATCACTGATAGAAAATGCGACACAAATCGTAATCGTTACTCACATGAGTCCGGATGGCGATGCCATGGGATCATCGCTCGGATTGTATCAACATTTGCTTGGCTGTGCTAAAAATGTTTCGGTCGTTGTTCCGAATCGCTTTGCCGATTTTCTGGCCTGGATGCCTGGCGCGGAAAATGTGTTGATTTATGATGAGATGAAACAACAAACGGAAGCGGCTCTGAAAAAATGTGATCTGTTGTTTGCACTCGATTTTAATACGCTGACCCGCATTGGCGATCTCAATAGTTTTGTCAAAAATCTATCGTGTAAAAAAGTTCTTATCGATCATCACCGCGATCCGGATGATTTTTGCAATGTGGTCATTTCGTATCCTAAAATCGCATCTACTTCGGAACTAGTTTTTCGCCTCATTTCTTCGATGGGATTCTTTCCAAAAATGTCATTATCGTGTGCCGAGTGCCTCTATGCCGGGATGATGACAGATACCGGCGCGTTTACCTTCAATTCAAACAATCCGGAAATCTATTATATTATCTCCGAACTGCTGAAAAAAGGTGTCGATAAAGATGCTATCTACTCAAAAGTTTACAACACATATTCTGTTGATAGATTGCGGCTTATGGGCTATATGCTCAGCCAGAAAATGGAGATTTTGCCCGAATATCATACCGCAATAATCACGCTCACGAAAGCTGAACTCGATGAGTTCAACTACAAAGAAGGCGATACAGAGGGATTTGTAAATATTCCATTGAGTATCAAAGGAATTGTCTTCTCCGTGTTGGTGAAAGAAGGAAAAGAGATGGTAAAACTGTCGCTTCGCTCAAGAGGAACTTTCCCGGTAAACAGGGTTGCATCTGCGCTTTTTAACGGAGGTGGACATATCAATGCGTCGGGAGGCGAGAGCTATGAATCAATAACGGATACCGTAAAAAAACTGAAGGCAGCACTCCCCCGTTATCAGAAAGAATTAGAGGAATCCTGCTAAGCAGAATTCCTCTTTAATTTGTTTATTTTCAGCGGATTATTTCTTTATCCTCTGAAGATAGTCTGTTTTCTGTCTGGCCCTACTGAAACGATTTTGATCGGAGTTTTAAGCTCTTTTTCCAAAAAGTCAACATACGCATTGAATTCCTCAGGAAATTCATTTTCGTGATGCATCTGGGTCATATCGCATTTCCAACCCGGTAATTCTGCATAAACCGGTTCGATAGAATCGTCTGCTTCGTAAGGAAAATAATCGATCTCTTCTCCGTTTATTCTGTAAGTTACACAAGCTTTGATGGTATCGAAGTCATCCAGAACATCGCTTTTCATCATAATCAATTGCGTAACGCCATTAATCATAATGGCATACTTCAGCGCTACCAAATCGACCCATCCGCAACGGCGCGGACGACCGGTTACAGAACCGTATTCGTGACCTAAATCTCTGATTTGCTGACCGACTTCATCATGTAATTCGGTTGGAAAAGGACCGCTACCAACACGGGTACAGTACGCTTTGAAAATTCCGAATACTTCACCGATATTTTTAGGAGCAACTCCCAAACCGGTACAAACTCCGGCACAAATTGTGTTTGACGAAGTAACAAACGGATAAGAACCGAAATCAATATCAAGCATAGTACCCTGAGCTCCTTCAGCAAGAATCGAGGTTCCTTTTGCTATGTAGTTGTTTACTTTGTGTTCGCTGTCGATAAACTGGAATTTTTTGAGAACTTCTATTCCTGCAAACCACTCTTTTTCAATGGCTTCCAATTGATCGAGAGGGTAGTTGTATTGTGCCAGAATAGCTTTATGCCGGGCAATGGCAGCTGCATATTTTTTATCAAAATTATGGAGCAGGTCCCCTACCCTTACGCCATTACGGCTAATCTTATCCGTATAAGTCGGACCGATTCCTTTACCTGTAGTCCCAATTTTTGAATCTCCCTTTGCCGCTTCGTAAGCAGCATCAAGTAACCGGTGAGTAGGAAGGATCAGGTGTGCTTTTTTGGAGATAAGCAAACGTTTGGTCAGATCGTGACCGGATGCTTCGAGTGATTCGACTTCTGTTTTGAACAGAGCAGGATCGAGCACTACCCCGTTTCCGATAATATTGATTTTGTCACCCTGGAAAATTCCGGATGGAATTGATCTTAACACATACTTTTGGCCTTCGAATTCGAGAGTGTGTCCGGCATTCGGACCACCTTGAAAACGCGCAACAACACCATATTTGGGTGTAAGGACATCTACTACTTTTCCTTTTCCTTCGTCGCCCCACTGAAGGCCTAACAGAACATCAACTTTCATTTGTTTTGTTTTTATAGACATATACTATGAATCTTACGCCAAAAAGCGTGTAAAGTTACCGATTTTTTACCGGATTTCAACCTGCTGAGATCTGTTTTGCACACAAAAAACTGCCTCAAATTGTAGGATACAATCCGAGGCAGTTATAGATATTACAGGTCATCTTTCAGGTAGGATTTCAACCCAGTATCCATCGGGATCTTCAATGAAATAGATACCCATCGCATCGTTCTCGAAGCAGATATACCCCATTTGCTGGTGAAGTTGATGTGCTTCCGGGTAATGCTGCGTCGTAAAAGCAATGTGAATTTCATTGTCTCCCAAATCATACGGCTCCGATCGATCCTTCAACCAGGTCAGTTCCAAACGATGGTCTGTCTGATTGTCGGATAGATAAACAATGATAAAACTGCCATCCGGAGCATTGATTCGCCGAACTTCCTTCAAACCTAACGCTTTATCGTAAAACGCAAGGCTCTTCTGAAGGTCGAAGACATTGATATTGTTATGTACGAATTTGAAATCCATATTCCTTTGTGTAGTCAGTAGATAGTAAGATGGTATCGGTAGACATTCTACTAACCACTAACCACCAACTACTGACTACTTGATTATCAGTCTTTCAGTTTTGCAACAAGGAACTCACGGTTCAGACGTGCAATGTGCGAAATGGAAACATTTTTAGGACATTCGGCTTCGCAGGCACCTGTGTTTGTACAGTTACCGAAACCGAGTTCGTCCATTTTAGATACCATTGCCTTGGCACGACGTGATGCTTCAATTCTACCCTGTGGCAACAGTGCCAACTGGCTAACCTTTGCAGCAACGAACAACATAGCTGAACCGTTTTTACAAGCAGCAGCGCAAGCACCACAACCGATGCAAGATGCAGCATCCATGGCTTCGTCAGCTTTTTCTTTTGCAATAGGAATTGCATTTGCATCAGGAACACCACCGGTGCTGATAGAGATAAAACCTCCAGCTTGCATAATTTTGTCGTATGCGCTACGGTCTACCATTAAATCCTTGATTACAGGGAAAGCACGCGAACGCCACGGTTCGATGGTAATGGTTTCTCCGTCTTTGAACTTACGCATGTGCAACTGACAAGTCGTTACATCTTCGTCAGGTCCGTGCGGATGGCCGTTGATATAGAGAGAACACATACCGCAGATACCTTCGCGACAGTCGTGGTCGAACACTACCGGTTCTTTCTTTTCCGAAACTAACTTTTCGTTCAGTACGTCGAGCATTTCCAGAAATGAGCTGTCGATAGAAATATTGCTCAACTGATAGGTTTCAAAAGCGCCTTTAGCCTGAGGCCCTTTCTGACGCCATACTTTCAGGGTTATATTAATTGTTTTTTCCATTTTATTTTGAGTTTACGAGTTTACGAGTAAACAGGTTGACATGTTTTTAACTGACGTGGATGCTTTTAATTAAAGAAGAGAGCATTTTTATTATTTCATTGATTCTACCGTTCATTGATTCTGAAGCATCTTCTGCAATAAACTCCAACTCTTTAGCAATAATCAATTGCGTTTCGAGTTCAGAGGCAGAACCTAATGAAATATGCAAAAAATGTTTTATCTCTTTATCGGAACATCTTCCGTAACCTTCTGCAATGTTTGAAGGGATAGAAACCGCACATCTTCTCATTTGATTTGATAATCCGTAAAGTTCTTCTTTCGGAAAACTCTGAGTAATTTGATACACCAGCGTTACCAGTTCAATACTCTTTTTCCAAACCAAAAGATCTTTGTGCGTTCCCATCAGTATCAAAAATATCTACCTGATCTTCGTAACAAAATTTTATAAATTTATAAGCTCGAAACCGATTAACTTGTTAACGAGTCAACTTGTCAACTCGTCAACTTGTCAACTGTTTATTTGTAATTCCGTTGTTGAACATGAATAGATTCGTATACCAGTGGCTCTTTCAAAAGAGTCGGCTCTTGATCTTCGCCTTCGTATTTCCAGCAAGCTACGTAAGAGAATTTGTCATCCTGACGTTTTGCTTCGCCTTCTTCGGTCTGGTATTCTTCGCGGAAGTGACCACCGCAGGATTCTTCGCGATGAAGAGCATCTTTGGCCATCAAATAACCGATTTCGATGAAATCAGCCACACGAAGCGCTTTTTCCAGCTCGGTATTCAAATCTTCGCTTTCGCCCGGAATGAATACGTTGCTCCAGAATTCTTTTTTGATTTCTTTAATTTCAGCAAGAGCTTTTTCAAGGCTTTCTTTTGTACGGCCCATACCTACAAAGTTCCACATTACATGGCCTAAGTCTTTGTGAATAGAATCAACCGAACGGTTACCCTTGATCGACATCAGCTTCTGAATTTTCGATTGTACAGAACTTTCTGCTTCAACAAATTCAGCTTTTTCTGTACTCATGCGCGGCGTACGAATTTCGTCGGCCAGGTAGTTTTGAATGGTGAATGGCAGTACGAAATAACCATCGGCCAAGCCCTGCATCAAAGCAGAAGCACCCAAACGGTTTGCACCGTGATCGGAGAAGTTGGCTTCACCGATAGCGAACAGACCTTCAACGCTGGTCATACATTCGTAGTCAACCCAGATACCACCCATTGTGTAGTGGATAGCCGGATAGATCATCATCGGCGTTTCGTACGGATTTTCATCCACAATTTTATAGTACATCTGGAAGAGGTTACCGTAACGTGCTTCAACCACGTCACGACCCAGACGATTGATAGCTTCGGAGAAGTCGAGGTAAACAGCCAAACCGGTTGCACCTACGCCATAACCGGCATCGCAACGTTCTTTAGCTGCACGAGAGGCAACGTCACGAGGAACCAGGTTACCGAAAGCAGGATAACGACGTTCGAGATAGTAGTCACGATCATCTTCTGCAATCTGGGTCGGTTTCAGTTTACCGGCACGGATAGCTTCTGCGTCTTCTTTCTTTTTCGGAGTCCAGATACGACCGTCGTTACGCAGTGATTCTGACATCAAAGTCAGTTTCGACTGGAATTCGCCGTGAACCGGGATACAGGTCGGGTGGATCTGAGCGTAGCAAGGATTTGCAAAATAAGCACCTTTCTTATATGCCTGAATGGCGGCAGAACCGTTAGATCCCATAGCATTGGTAGAAAGGAAGAAGGTATTACCATAACCACCAGTAGCAATAACTACTGCGTGACCGAAGAAACGTTCCAAACGACCGGTGCGAAGGTTACGGGCTATAATACCGCGCGCTTTACCATCAACCACTACAACGTCCATCATTTCGTAACGGGTGTAAAGTTTTACAGAACCTTTACCCACCTGACGGCTAAGTGCCGAGTAAGCACCTAACAATAGCTGTTGTCCGGTTTGACCTTTAGCGTAGAAGGTACGTGATACCTGAGCACCCCCGAACGAACGGTTGTCGAGCAATCCGCCGTATTCGCGGGCAAAAGGAACACCCTGAGCAACACATTGGTCAATAATGCAGTTGGAAACTTCGGCCAAACGATAAACGTTAGCTTCGCGTGCACGATAGTCACCACCTTTAATTGTATCGTAGAAAAGACGGTAAACCGAGTCACCATCGTTTGTATAGTTTTTAGCAGCATTGATACCACCCTGTGCAGCGATAGAGTGAGCACGACGGGGAGAATCCTGAATGCAGAAGTTCAAAACATTAAAGCCGAGTTCACCAAGTGATGCGGCAGCTGAAGCGCCGGCCAAACCCGTACCGACAACGATAACGTCCAAGCGGCGTTTGTTTGCCGGGTTGACGAGCTTCTGAGAGGCTTTATAGTTGTTCCACTTTTCAGCTAACTTCCCTTCGGGAATTTTAGAATTAATTTGTGTCATATCTTATCTGTTTATTGTATTCTGAAATAAAGAAGAGATTAAGCGCCAAATCCTAATAAGAAGTAAACGTTGATACCGGTAAGACATGCAATAAGAATGGTTGCATAGATGATACCGATTACCTGCAAACGAGGTTGCCATTTTTGATTATTGACACCGATAGTTTGGAATGCACTCCAGAAACCGTGTGTCAGGTGAAACCACAATACCCAGTACCATACGATGTACAACAGGTTATATACCGGATTGCGCATCAAAGTAGCGACCAAACCGTAGGCCTCTTCTGCATGTACTTGTTCTGCGCCACCCATAAAGGCTTGCAATTGCATTTTAGCCCAGAAATGAGTTAAGTGCAACAAGATGAACAACAACACAATGGCTCCTAAAACGAACATGTTGCGTGCGGCCCATGAGGTAGTCTGCGATTTTTTACCGGAAGCATAACCCACTTCGCCACGTGCACGTAAGTTCATCCATGACAACCAGATACCATACGCGATGTGAATAAAGAACCCGGCAGCCAGAATAGGCACCATTACGGTAACTATAGGCAATTCCATAAATTCACATCCTGCCTGATACGTTGCAGGCCCTGCTAACAACAACATGTTGAGAAAGGTGTGCAAAGTCAAAAAGACGAATAGAAATAGCCCAGATAAACTCATAATGAGCTTTCTTCCAATCGAAGAATCGATAATAAATAACTTCATAACAGTTTTGAATTGATGTTTATTGAAAGGATAATAAAAAGCAGAATATTTAATTTGTGCGAATAAAAGACAGTTAACCAGATAATTAAAGCCTTTATAACCTATTTTAAAATGCATTGCAAATGTAGCTAAAAGCCTTGGTTTTGCAAAAGAATAAAGAATTTTTTCTGCAATTTAATGCGAAAGATTTCCAGTCAGAAAAGGTCACTTGCAGTAATTGGCTATAAATAAACAAAGGAGAGTGTCTATTCCGACATCTCTCCTTGTATGTTCTGTGATAATGCTCTATCCGCAACGTGAATATCCACACGATTTACAGGACAAACAACCTTCCTGATAAATCAATGTTTCCTGACCACAATTCGGACACTGTTTTCCTTCGATGGTTGTGCCGTCTGGAATATATTTTTTCAAAGCACGTTCAACCCCGTTTTTCCAGGTATTGATCGACTCGCTGTTGAGCTGCAAACTCGATACAAGTTTAAGTACCTGATTGATTGGCATTCCGTAACGTAATACGCCGGAAATAAGTTTCGCGTAGTTCCAGAATTCAGGATCAAACTTGTGCGAAAGACCTTCCACGGTTGTTTTGTAGCCCCGTTTGTTAGAAAACTGAAAATCATAACGACTTCGTCCATCTTCTTCGTTGTAATTTTTAATAATCTTGCCGGATGTTACATTCTTCGGCAATGTAATACCATCTTCATCGTCGGCCAATCCGGTAAATATTTCATAAGGACGGTCATTCAGCAAACCGACAAATGCAATCCATTTCTCTTTATTATTCTGGAAACGAACTACTTCACAGTCCAGTTCTTTAGGACGAACCGATACCTCCGTAAAGCAGAAACATTTTTTATCCTTGTCTTCAGCAGCCTCTTCTTCCTCTTTCTTTTTGTCTTGACTGGCAGAAACCAATACACCGGCACGAGAACCTTCCCGATACACAGTACATCCTTTGCACCCTGATTTCCAAGCTTCAACGTATAGTTTTTCAACCAATTCTTCGGTTACATCCGTCGGGAGATTGATGGTCACGCTAATGGAATGATCGACCCACTTTTGAATACGACCTTGCATCTGCACCTTTTTCAACCAATCGACATCGGCCGAAGTGGCTTTGTGATAAGGAGATTTGGATATCATCTCTTCTAATTCTTCATCCGAATAATGCTTGATGGTTGAATAACCATTGGCTTCCATCCAGGTTACAAACTTGTGATGGAATACAAAATACTCTTCCCAGGTATCGCCCACCTCATCTACAAAGTCGATTCGGGTTTCCGGGTCATTCGGATTTACTTTGCGACGGCGTTTGTAATAACACGAAAATGCCGGCTCGATACCCGATGTAGTCTGGGTCATCATACTGGTTGTTCCGGTAGGGGCAATGGTCAGGCAGGCAATGTTTCTGCGACCGTATTTGACCATATTCTTATACAATTCGGGATCGGCCTCTTTCAATCTATTGATATAGGGATTATTGGCTTCGCGTTTAGTATCATAAATTTCAAAAGCGCCACGTTCTTTGGCCATATCGACCGACGACGCATACGCTGCCAATGCAACTGCTTTGTGTACTTTCTCCGAAAAATCAGTAGCTTCGTCCGTACCGTAAATCAAACCGAGAGCAGCCAACATATCTCCTTCGGCCGTTGTTCCTACACCGGTACGACGTCCCATGGCGGTTTTTCGTTTGATCTTTTCCCACAATTGAAGTTCGGTTAGTTTAATATCATCACTCTCAGGATCCGATTTTATTTTGGCTATAATCTTATCGATCTTCTCCATTTCCAGATCTATGATATCGTCCATAATCCGCTGTGAATATGCCACATGCTTTCCGAATAAATCGAAATCGAAATAAGCATCTTTTGTAAACGGATTAGCTACATAGGAATATAAATTGATGGCTAACAAGCGGCAACTATCGTAAGGACACAACGGAATTTCACCGCAAGGATTAGTAGAAACCGTTCTAAAGCCCAGATCAGCATAACAATCGGGTACCGATTCACGCAAAATGGTGTCCCAGAAAAGAACCCCCGGTTCTGCCGATTTCCATGCATTATGAATCACTTTTTTCCACAATGCGTTGGCATCTATTTCCTTCGTGGCGGTCGGGTTACTGGCACTAATAGGATATTGTTGCTTGTAGGGCAGATTATTGATGGCAGCCTGCATAAAGTCATCGTGCACTTTCACCGAAACATTGGCTCCTGTAACCTTGCCCTGTTCCAGCTTGGCATCAATAAACGATTCCGAATCAGGATGTTTTATCGATACACTCAACATCAATGCTCCACGACGACCATCTTGAGCCACTTCACGGGTGGAATTGGAATAACGTTCCATAAAAGGCACCAAACCGGTAGAGGTCAGTGCCGAATTTTTCACCGGAGAACCTTTCGGACGGATATGAGAAAGGTCGTGCCCTACTCCACCACGGCGTTTCATCAGCTGAACCTGTTCTTCATCCAACTTGATAATAGCGCCATACGAGTCGGCATCGCCATCGAAACCAATGACAAAACAGTTCGATAGAGAAGCCACCTGAAACTCATTCCCGATTCCCGTCATCGGACTACCCTGCGGAACGATGTATTTGAATCTTCTTAAAAGTTCAAACAGTTCATCATGCGAAAGAGGATTAGGGTACATTGCTTCTACACGTGCAATTTCAGAGGCAATGCGATGGTGCATATCATCAGGATTTTTTTCGTAAAGATTACCGAACGAATCTTTGAGTGCATACTTGGTTACCCACACGCGTGCGGCTAACTCGTCGCCCTGAAAATAATCAAGAGATGACTGAAACGCTTCGTCATACGAATAAGTTGGCTTTTCCACTTGTCAAAAAGTTTTAATTATAAGGAGATTATTGTTGTATCCAGAAGTTCACTTTTGAGAATACAATGATACGATAGATTCTTCAAAAAGAAAAATATTTTGACTGTTATTTTTATGAAGTTTCCCAATTTATTTTTTATAGTGCTTATATACAATAATGTAAATTTTCAGCCATATAAAAAAGTTTTCCAAAAAGAAATCCGATTAAAATATTTGATGCTGTGATCAAGAAATCTTCAAAAGCGAATGATAAAATATTATTTAATGGAAAATGCCCTGCGAAGAGTGAATAAATTTACGAAAAGAGTCCCTTCGTATCACTGTATAAAAGGCAAAAACCCTTTTCCCGTATTCCTTGTTCATTTACAGAACCTGAATGTTAGAAATTTCAATTGCGGGAGTTGCGTCAAAATCAAGCATGGCATTGATCGGCTTGGCGCTGATGAAAAAAGGTAAATCTTCAACGCCTATCGGTTGGCTGATAATACGACCCGTACGCAACAAGCGTTGACGTTGAGTGCCATTGAGCAGGTAAGAAGAGGGAGTAATCCACTGTGTTCCATCATAAAATACAATATTAGAAAACGTGGTATCGGTAATCTGTCCGTTCTTCACAATCAGAAAATCAGTATCCGGCGCGTGTGAAGGTAAGTTGTCGAACATGCGCCTATCGGCATACTTGTAGGTATAATCGATAGTATTGTGCTCAATTAAGCCGAGTGAGTGGATTACCCGTGGAGTGTAGGGATGAAACTCGATGGAATGAATTATATCAGAATAAATAATTCTACATTTTAAAATGCAGTCAACTATTTTAATATCTGATAATTGATTGGAAAGAACGATGGGATTATCTATCCCGAATAATGCTTTTCGCGAATCGTTCATTCTGTGTTCGTGATCTGCAAGATGAGATGGATGACCATGATCTATTTTGAGACTTTCAACCAACAGGCACATATATTTTTGCAATCATTTCGTTATACTCCTCGTCCATATTGCTCCGGGCTGTTATACCTCCTCCACTTTTAAACATCAATCCCCGATCGGTTTCTTCGATAAAACGGATCATCACGGCACTATCCAAAACTTGTCCATCGAAAACACCAAATACCCCGGAATAATAACCCCGGTCGTATTTCTCAACCTCACGGATAATTTCAGTCGTTCTTATTTTAGGCGCTCCGGTAATAGAACCGGCCGGAAGCATTGAAAACAGAATATCGCCCAATTGTGACTGATAATCGGGATTCAACCGGCCACGTATTTCGGAACTAACCTGCAAAAGAGCGCCTTTGCCGGTCTCTATTGTTTCGACGTAACGATAACGGGTCATTTCAACTCTGTCGGCTATCCTGCTAATGTCATTACGCAAAAGATCGACCACACAATTGTGCTCTGCTTTTTCTTTTTCGTTATTCAGAACCTGCTCCGTCGCATTGGGAAGCGATGCGTCAATTGTCCCTTTCATGGGGCAGGTGACAATGGTTCCGTTCTCAATTCGCACAAAAGTTTCCGGAGAAAAACAAACGAAATGGTTTTTGTACCATAACTTATATCGGGCATTTGACGCATGATAAATATCCAGCGTTGACGCATCACAGGTGATTGGGGTCTGACAGGTAAGATTGACAACAAAGCTGTTTCCGCGTTTAATTTCATGCACAACCCTTCCGAACTTCGATGCATACTCCTCTTTATCTATTGGAAAAACTTGCAGATTGATTTTGTTTTGCGATAAAGCCCGTGATGCTGAACATAACGGCGTTTGAAACCGAATTTGCCGGTCGTCTATCTCGTTCAAAGGAATAACTACCGGACAACGCTGCAGAAAATCGACAAAAAAAAGAAACGGACGACCTTCCGATCCCAAACGGTTCATACGCTGTATAGCTTTTTCTTCCGTAATACAAATAGGGTGATCCATTATCTTTCGCTTCGGTGCTACAAAGGTAGTCAATCCGATGTTACCGGAAAAGTAAATTGAGCGAAAATAAAGCAACGGAAATAGATGCCGAAAGAAATAAAAATGTTCATACCGTGTTATCTTTGTTGTGCAAACATCTTATTCCGGCTATCATCCGAAACATAAAAAACGATATTTCACCATACAATAAGTAAATCGACACAATGAATTTTTTCAAAAGTATCTCAGGTCAGATTCAGGGCAAGTCGTTGCGGCAATTGGTTGCCAATTTCAGAAACGAATACATTTCCAACGGTATAAAAGAGGATGAACTGAAAGAAAATCCGATAGATCAGTTCGAAATCTGGTTCAGCGAAGCCGTAAACAGTAAGTTGCGCGAACCGAATGCCATGCATTTGGCCACGACCACTCCCGATGGAAAACCGTCGGGGCGCGTTGTTTTGCTGAAAGGTTTCGACGAAAGAGGTTTTATTTTTTATACCAACTATTCGAGTCGTAAAGGGCACGAAATAGAAAGCAACAGTTATGCTGCCATCACCTTTCTCTGGCTCGAATTATACAAGCAGGTGCGCGTAGAAGGAACCATTCACCGCGTTCCTCCCATCGAAGCCAGCCATTATTTCGATAGTCGTCCCAGAGGAAGTCAGATCAGCGCCTGGGCATCTATGCAAAGCCAACCGGTAAACAACAGGCAGGAGCTGGAACAACGGATGGAAGATATCGAACGTCAGTTTAGCGGCAAACCGATTCCCCGTCCCGAAAACTGGGGAGGTTACTGCCTCTTGCCCACTAAAGTGGAATTCTGGTTAGGGAGAGCTAATCGGCTGCACGACCGCATTCTGTACGAATTGCAAGACGATAATAACTGGACAAAGCAACGATTATCGCCATGATGAACAAGGATATCTCCTATTTTTGAAAGACAACTGATTTTATTTCAACCGACATGCATCAGGATCACGAATTTGCCATTGAAATCTTTTCCGGCACTCTATGGGAGGCTCAGTTGGTACAGAGCCTCCTGCTGCATGTCAATGTCGAATCATATCTTGTCAACTCGTTGCTGAATGCTTATGCCTTCAATCCAGTGATATCACAGAGTGTTAAAGTGATGATCTCAAGCAACGATATAGAGATTGGCAAAATAGTGCTGGATGATTATTTTGCTAATCGACAAACGAACAGCGAGTTTGAATAAAATTAAAGTAAGCTGAGATGCAGAAACCCATCATCTTTCTGGTTGCTTTTCTTTCCGTGATGACGCTGTGGGCTCGGGGTACACACAACGGTCTGCCTGTTATCGAAGCTACAAACAGCATAGCCGGTTATCGAATCGGAAACGATTGGTTTGAAAACAAATGGGTGATTATACCTCAAATAAAAGAAGATACGCTGACCATCCCTTGTTATTCGCCCGTCGAAGATGTTGCCTTTTACACCGACCAAGACAGTATTCACATTGACTTACTTCCCAATCAAAGCTATAAATTCTTTATTCTGCTTAACGATACTGCGTATGCTTCGACTATTATCCGGGGTGTTCACCCTGCCTTGATGGCATTGACCTTTGATACGATTACGCCTCCTGTAATTCCGGTTATTTACGAACAAGGAAGTTCGAATCGCTATCTTATTCAACTCCGCGAAAAGTACAAACTGAATCGTATCGTAAAACATGCAGATAATGATACCGAACGGGCTCTTGAAATAATGCATTGGGTGCACCGGCAGTGGAAACACGACGGATATAATGCTGCCAAGAAGAGAGATGCCTTGTCGATTCTGGATGCTGCCCGAAACGGGAATAACTTTCGGTGCGTCGAGTATGGCATCGTTACGGCAGCCTGCCTGAATGCCATCGGGCTAAAAGCTCGGGTATTGAGTCTGAAAATAAAAGAGGTGGAAACAACATTATCGGGAGCCGGACATGTAGCTACCGAAGTATTTCTGAACGATCGGAAACGGTGGGTGTTGCTCGACAGTCAGTGGGATGCAATGCCGGTACTCAACGGAATACCTCTCAATGCCGTCGAATTTCAACAGGCCATTACATGTCACTATTCTCAACTTACAATTGGCTCGTTGTCTGGTGTAAGCAAACGAATGTATGTCAACTGGATCTATCCGTATCTGTATTACTTCAATTTTCCGTTCGACAACAGAGAGGGCCGCGACATCGAACGCAAAACTATCGACGGCAAGAAAGCGTTGATGCTGGTTCCTGTCGGAGCAAAGAATCCTACCCTGTTTCAACAGAACCGTAAACTCGACTATTGCATCTATACAAACGGCTTGAAAGAGTTCTACGCTTCTCCGGACAATCGTTGATTTCCGATTCCAACAAGTTTTTCCTGATTGCCTGTTCTGAAAAATAACCTACATCGTATAATCACTCAAGGGTGCCGGTATAAATCTGCTATCAGCAAAAAAATAAGGAAGTTATCTCCGCAATAACTTCCTTAAATGCCACCACTTCAAATTTTATTTTAAGCAATTAATCCGTAACATGTTATTGCTTTTTTTGTTGCTGTTTATTTTTGTATTTATCGGTCTGTTCTTTTATTATATTCATTATTTCGGGCATGTATTTCTGTGTTACTATAGCTACCATATCTTGTTGCATGGCCAGTTGCGAATTAATCAGTTTCTGACCCGATGGCGTTTTGTAAAACCGGATGTAATCGTCTATTTCGCCCTGAGTAAAATAGTTATCATACCATTGTACCATATCCACATTAATCATCCTCTTTATTATATCTGCCAGTTTTACCCGAATAGGGTCCATTATAGACTTCATTGCAGACTGAGCTAAAGAGTCTTTTACATGTATTCCTTTCGATGTCAGAACGGTAGTGGCTGCCGAGGAAGAGATGGACGGAAGCATCGACGAGAACATCTTATCGATTAACGAATCGGATTGCATCAAATGAAACAACTCTTTGATAGATTCCGTTTTGGTTTGCGAGAAACCACTGACCGATGCCATCAGGCAAAGCACTAAAATAAATGTCTTTCTTTTCATGTGAATAGTTTTGAAATTAATAATTGGGTCTGTTTGACAGACGTAACCCCTTTTTTTATATTGAGTGATAGGCAAACCAATCGGTTCTTCTCTCTTATCGGCATCGATCTTTTTTTTGGTTCTACCCCAAACCTACTGACGATCGATAATGCCAGTCCTGTAAGCCTGAAGGGGCTAATCTGCTTGCTGTTTCTTGTGTCTTGTTTTACAAACTCTTCTATTTGCACTTACCCAAAGTCCCCTCAAGGGGAATCGAAGATCAGCGAAGCTAATTAGGGGTTGACTAACTACATAACGCTTTACAAATATGTGCCAGCAGCGAGACTTAAGTTGTAATTTGTTGGGCAAATTCTTTCAGTTTATCAAGCTTGGGATGACCTTGCTTCTCGGCTATAGTAATATGATCCTGCAAATTCCAACCAATTGATTTTGCCCCTTTCCCGATTAACTCCTCCAATTGCTTTTCAGCCTCCTCATACCATTTAGGATAATGGGCAAAACGATAAAACCATAATTCAGATAATAAACCTATATTCTCATTATCATCAACTTCAAAAGCCTGATCGATATATTTTTCAGCAGTCTCAAAATCTTTTTTATGTAAAATTAAAAAGTGCGCATAGTTGCCAAGGTTATTTGCATGTTTGGGGTCTGCTGCTATTGCCTTTTTATAATACGCTTCGGCGCTGTCATAGTCCTTTTTGATAATATACAATAAAGAGGCATAGTTTCCTAAACTATTTACATGTTTGGGATCTACCTCTATCGCTTTTTTATAATACGCTTTGGCGCTGTCATAGTCCTTGCGAATATTATGCAATAAAAGGGCATAGTTGCATAGAGTATTTGCTTGTTTGGGGTCTGCCGCTATTGCTTTTTTATAGTACGCTTCGGCACTGTCATAGTCTTTTCGAATATTATGCAAGAAAACGGCATAGTTGCCTAGAGTATTTGCATGTTTGGGGTCTGCCGCTATTGACTTTTTATAATACTCTTCGGCGCTGTCATAATTCTTGCGAACATTATGTAAGAAAAGGGCATAGTTGCCTAGATTATTTGCATGTTTAGGGTCGGCCACTATTGCTTTTTTATAATACGCTTCGGCACTGTCATAGTCCTTGCGGATATTATGCAATAAAAGGGCATAGTTGCCAAGGTTATTTGCATGTTTGGGGTCTGACGTTATTGCCTTTTTATAATACTCTTCAGCACTGTCATAGTCCTCGCGAATATTATGCAAGAACCAAGCATAAATGCCTAGAGTATTTGCATGTTTGGAGTCCGCCGCTATTGCCTTTTTATAGTACTCTTCGGCGCTATCATAGTCCTCGCGAATATTATGCAAGAAAAGGGCATAGTTGCCTAGAGTATTTGCATGTTTGGGGTCTGACGCTATTGCCTTTTTATAGTACTCTTCGGCGCTGTCATAGTCCTTGCGAATATTATGCAAGAAAAGGGCATAGTTTCCCAGGTTATTTGTGTTTTTAGGGTCTACCGCTATTGCCTTTTTATAATACGCTTCGGCGTTGTCATAGTTCTTTCGGATATCAGTCAAGAAAAGGGCATAATTGCCTGAAAAAACTGCATCTTGAGAACTTATCTTTATTGCCTTTTTATAATATTTTTCGGCGCTATCATAGTCCTTTCGGATATCAGTCAAGAAAACTGCATAGTTTCCCAGACTATTTGCATTTTTTGGGTCTGCCTCTATTGCCTTTTTATAATGCTCTTCGGCTCGGTCATACTCCTTTTTGATATCAGTCAAGAAAACTGCATAATAGCCTAATAAATCCGAATTAGCAGGATATTTAGCAATCCCTTCCCGATATGTTTTTTCTTGCCGATCAATGTCTTTTTCTATATACGCATCGTATAAATATTTATTTGCGCCGGTAAAAAGTTCTTTTGTAGCATTGGATACCGGCTTTTTCGTTTGTTGGATAGATGCTAACAGCTGCTTTAGTTTGTTGTCTAATTCTGTCAGCCTACCTTTGGCAGCCTCCACAAAGGGATGTGTCTCCAGTTTATCAAGCTTTGAAAATATGTCATAGTCCAAAGCTGTATTGAAGGCATACATCAATTCATCGAATCCATCTATGCGAACAATAAAATCTTTATTTGTAAGTAAATCCTTTGTTCTAACATTCAGTTCTGAATTCTCTTTTAACACACACCAGTATATACTCTTCCTGTTTTCAACAGGTATTTTTTTTAAGTATTGCATCAAACTGCCATCATTTCCGCCATATCCGATAACAAGCAGATGAAACCGGCTTAGAATAGGTGCCAATGCTTTTTCCCATTCTTGTTTAAGGCAATCAGTACCTTCTTTATCATTAAATGGATGCAAGAACAAATCTCTATGTACTTTGATAATAGTTGGCCTTTCTGTATTGGAAGATATAAACTCAGCTAACGTTTCATGCCCTGCAATAAAAGGTTTTTGAGCAGTAAACATGCGAACAGCATCTTCCACTAAATAGTCGAAATTGGTAGTAATAACAAAATTGTGTTTTTCATTTACCAAAATCTGAGAAAGAATAACATACCCCAAACCGGGGTCAATGTTTTCCATCAATTTTTTGAATTCATCGTAACCTAATTGATCATTCGCTTCATAGCGTTTCTGGTATAAATAGGGATAAAACTCACCGATCTTTTCTTCGTCAAATCCAATTGAATCTTTCCAATCAGATAACTCTTCCTCTGTTAAATCTTCTTGTAAAGCTTTGTACCACTCAACGGCAAGTTCCCATCCTGTTTTAATTCCGGAAGATTTTGAAGCTCCGGCTCCGATTAAGAAACAAAAGCGAGTGTCTTCACTTTTTAATTGCTTAATATCTTTGAACATCCGAACAAGACGTTCTTGACTAATTACTTTAGGCTCATCTTGTGTTTTCATTCTAATCTTGATAGGAATTTTCTATGGTCAGAATTTATTCTTTGCTATCCTAATTTCTCCGCCCCAAATCTACAAAATTCTTCTTGCAAAACACGTTTTTGGTTAATTTATTCTCATTTCAGGTAGTTTGGCGCTTGCTGCAATTGTCTATATTCTCATTGCAGATTGTTTTTTTCTTTCTGCAGATCATTATGTTTTCATTGGAGATTGTTTTTTTCTCTCTGCAGATTGTTTTGCGCTCTCTGCAGATCATTTTATTTTCATTGCAGATTGTTTTTTTCTCTCTGCAGATGATTATGTTTTCATTGGAGATTGTTTATTTCTCTCTGCAGATTGTTTTTTTCTTTCTGCAGATTGTTTTGCGCGCACTTTAGTTGACGAATATTTCATTTTAGTTGGCTGATATTTGGTTGCAAATGGCTTTGTTTAAAAGCGAAACGGAGTAATACGGCCTTTTGAGAACCGTATTACTCCGTCTATGTATTGAATTGGACTGTTTACAGGCGTTGCGATACCTGGCGCACCATTTGGGGCTTCCAGCTGCTGAAATCGCCGGTAATGATGTGTTTTCGCGCCTCGCCCGCCAGCCACAGATAGAAGGCCAGATTATGTATCGAAGCTATCTGCATGGCCAGAAACTCCTGGCTATGGAAGAGATGGCGCAGGTATGCCCTGGAATAGAACGAATCGACGTACGACGTGCCCTCGGGATCGATGGGAGAAAAGTCGTCTTTCCACTTCTCGTTCTTCATGTTCATGATGCCCTGACTGGTAAACAACATTCCGTTGCGGCCATTGCGGGTGGGCATCACGCAATCGAACATATCGACTCCGCGTTCGATTCCCTCCAGAATGTTGGCGGGCGTACCCACTCCCATCAGGTAGCGCGGACGGTCTTTGGGCAGAATCTCGTTCACCACCTCTATCATCTCGTACATTTTATCGGTCGGTTCGCCCACGGCAAGGCCTCCGATGGCATTTCCTTCACGGTTTTGCGCCGCGATAAACTCTGCCGACTGCTTGCGCAGATCGGGATAAACACAGCCCTGAACAATAGGAAAATAGGTTTGCGAATATCCGTACTTCGGTTCCGTTTCGTCGAAATGCGCAAGGCCGCGCGCCAGCCAGCGATGGGTAAGCTCCATCGATTGTTTGGCATAATCGTAATCGGCCGTACCGGGGGTGCATTCGTCGAAAGCCATAATGATGTCGGCCCCGATGATACGCTGAATGTCCACCACGTTTTCGGGGGTGAAGAGGTGTTTGGAACCGTCGATATGCGAGCGGAAATGCGCGCCATCCTCTTTCAGCTTGCGGTTGTCGCTAAGCGAAAAGACCTGATAGCCGCCGCTATCGGTGAGGATGGGACGATCCCACCCGTTGAACTTATGCAGTCCACCGGCCTTCTCTATAATGTTCAAGCCCGGACGCAGATAGAGATGGTAGGTGTTTCCCAGAATAATCTGTGCCTTGATATCCTCCTTCAGTTCGCGCTGATGCACCGCTTTCACCGATCCCGCCGTGCCCACCGGCATAAAAATAGGCGTTTCAATCGTTCCGTGGTCGGTGGTTATCACTCCCGCGCGTGCATTCGATTTCGGATCGGTATGTTGTAGTTCAAAATTCATAGAGCCTCCCCCTTGCCCCCTCCTCAAGAGGGGGTTATAATCTGTTTAGTAGTTGATAAATAAAAAAGTTACTCTCTGCCTATAGCAGACCGGCACTCTCTCTTGTGGAGAGAGCGGGGAGAGAGGCTTCATTTTCGATGTGAAACCCTTTCAAAACCACCTCTTCGATGGTGTTGATCTTCGATTTGTCGTAGGGCGCGGAAACACGCACATAATTCTCCGTGAAACCGTGCATCCATTCGCCTTTTTTGGCCGATTCCCAAAGCACTTTCGCACTCTTCCCTATCTGACTTTCATAGAATGCTCTGGTTTTGCGTTCCGACAGCTCGTGCAACCGTTCGCTGCGCTGTTTACGTACCTGCATCGGCACGGTGTACTCTATTTCCAGCGCTTTGGTGCCGGGCCGTTCCGAATAGGTGAAGACATGCAGTTGCGAGATGGGCAGACTTTCGATAAAACGATAGGCATCCTCGAAATGGTCGTCGGTTTCGCCCCGCACGCCCACAATGACATCCACGCCGATAAAGGCATCGGGCATCACGTGCTTTATCTCTTCTATGCGCTCGGCAAACAATTCGCGTTTGTAGCGGCGACGCATCAAACCGAGTATCTCGTTGTTGCCCGATTGCAACGGAATATGATAGTGAGGCACAAAATGGGCCGATTTGGCTGCGAAGTCGATAATTTCGTTTGTAATCAGATTTGGTTCGATACTGCTAATACGATAGCGTTCAACACCTTTGACGTTATCGAGTGCTTTTACCAGTTCGAAGAAGGTTTCACCGGTCGATTTGCCAAAATCGCCGATATTGATGCCCGACAAAACGATCTCTTTCGCCCCTTCGGCGACTGCCTGTTCGGCAATCTTCACCGTGTCGGCAATGGTGCCGTTGCGGCTCTTACCCCGTGCAAACGGAATGGTGCAATAACTGCAACGGTAGTCGCATCCGTCCTGTACTTTCAGGAAAAAGCGGGTGCGGTCGTCGTGCGAAACCGAAGGATGAAACGCTTTCACGTCGTCGATGGCTGTAGAGTGTACCTCTCCCCGACCCTTTTTGTGCAAATCCTCGATAAAGTTGAGCACGTCAAACTTTTCGTTGGCGCCGAGTACCAGATCCACGCCCTCGATCCCGGCAATCTCTTCGGGTTTCAACTGGGCATAGCAGCCGGTTACCACCACAAAGGCATCGGGATGGTTGCGTACCATCTTGTGAATAGCCTGACGGCATTTTTTGTCGGCTATATCGGTCACCGAGCAGGTATTAATCACGCAGATGTCGGCCTGTTCTCCGGCGCGCACCTTGCGAAACCCCGCGTCGGACAATGTTTTGCCGATGGCGGAGGTTTCCGAGAAATTGAGGCGGCAACCCAGCGTGAGGTAAACCGCTTTTTTATCTGTAAATTGTGAAGTATCGATCATAAATTAATTTGAATTGAAAATCAGCGTAAGCTAAAATTTGAGAATATGCCGATGTGTCAATGAATCGGCTTGTTGCTTTATTCTTTTTAATGCAATGATTTACGGCAAGATGCACTAATTGTTTGAATGGTTTATCAAACCCCTCCCCCGTTCCGGGTACTCCCCTTCATCTGAAGGGGAGACCAAACAACGGTCAGCGTAAGCTAATCTGCAATTGCAATTGTTCTTCAATAATTGAAATCAAATCTCGCATACAACGGTGTCTCCTTTTGTTAAAGGGGACGAGCGAAGCGGAGGGGTTAGAATATCATTTTATGTTATTTCCTAATAATCTGTATTGCTCTTTATTCTTTGTTCTATATTCTCTTAAAATACTTGCTGCAAATTCCTTTCGTTCAGCATATTCTTGCCTTCGGTTGTGTAGAGGAAATCGATTGTTTCGGCGTAGACCTCTTCCACTTTTCCGCGTACTACCTTCATGGTGCTGTTCACCATGTGGTTTTGTTCGGTAAACGGTTCGGGCAATACGGCAAAGGTAGTGGGTAGCCATCGCTCGGGAAACATTCCGGCGTGTACGCCTCCGGCTCTGAACTTGTTTATTTCGTTCACCAACAGTTGCACCGCCTCTTTGCGGCCTTCGGGTGAGTCGGGAGCATGTTTGATATGGCGTTTCAGCGCCTCTGTGTTAGGCACGAGTAACGCCGTTGTGTAAGCATCCTGGTTGTTGTGCAGCACTACCTGATCGATATGGTGTGTCATCGAGACCAAAGCCTCTTCGATGCCCTCCGGACTGTATTTTTCGCCGTCGCTACCGATCAGCAGGCTCTTGAAACGGCCCAAAACATAGAGATAACCGTCTTTGCCCACGTAACCCATGTCGCCGGTGTAGAGCCAACCCTCTTTTACCGTGTCGGCTGTCGACAGAGGATTCTTCCAGTAGCCTGCCATCACGTTTTCGCCACGAATAACGATCTCGCCCTTCTCTCCGGCAGGCAACTCTTTGCCGTCGTTGTCCAGAATTTTGATGTCGAGCGGTTGTACCAACACTCCCGAGGATCCGAATTTATGGTTTACCGGTCCGTTGGACGAGATAATCGGTGTGGCTTCCGATAATCCGTAGCCCTGAAACATCGGGATGCCGATAGCATAGTAGAATTGCTGTAAGTCTTTGTCGAGCAACGCACCGCCACCAATAAAAAACTGCAAATTGCCGCCGAAACTCTCGCGCAGTTTCGAAAAGAGGATGTTATCAAACAACGTAACCAACGGTTTAAGCAGACATCTCCATCCGGCTCCTTTGTTCCAGCCATCCTGATTGTAGATGTAGGCCACTTTGAGTGCCAGGTGAAACAGTCGGTTGAGCGATTTACCCTGCGCACGCACTCCGTTCTCTATATTCTTGCGGAAATTCTTGGCCAGTGCCGGCACACTCAGAATCATGTGTGGTTTGATCTCCCTGATATTTACCGGAATATTCCGTAAAGTCTCCAGTGGCGATTTACCCACCTGTACCGTTGCCACTCCGGCGCCACATTTCATGAAAATATAGAATCCGGCCACGTGTGCAAAACAATGATCGAGAGGTAGAATGACCAGCGTGCGCCATGTTTCGGGAATATCGAGCAAGGTTAACGCCTGTTCGATATTGGCTGTGTAATTACGGTGAGTCAGCATTACCCCTTTGGGTTCGGCAGTTGTACCGGAGGTATAGGTAATGGTTGCCAAATCCTCATTTTTCAACGATTTGGCTATTGCAAGGAATTCATCTGCCGAATGATCTTTCAGGTATCGATCGCCAGCCTGAAGCACTTCTTCGATAAATACCTCTTTGTCGGCATACACTTCTTGTTCATCAAATACAATCACCTTTTGCACGGCGGGTAACTGATCGATGATGGCCCGAATCTTAGGCAACTGATTGCCCGAAACCATAATGCATTTTACATCGGCATGTTGCAGACGAAATAACAGATCGTTGCTCTCTTCCAGTTTGATGGAGAGCGGCACATTGATGGCTCCGGCGTAAAACATCGCCAGTTCGCCCATAATCCACCAGTTACGACCTTCGGACAACAATGCCATCGTGTCGCCTTTGCGCACTCCGATGGCTTGTAAACCCGCTCCCAGACGATAAACCTGCTCGCGGGTCTGTTTGTATGTGGTTTCCTGAAATTTATCGGTGATTTTTTCAAATAAAAAAGGGCGTTCGGCATAACGATCGACCGCCTCTTCGAAAAGATTGATTAGCGTTTTCTCCATGTATGATGTTGATTCGAATAGTTTTAATTTTGCGGTTGCGCACTAACTGGGATTTCAGCAGGCGCTTGTTCTCTTCTATCGGCATATTTCAAAATCTCGGGATGCTCTTCGATATATTTTTTCACAGTAATATATCCGTTCATGTAAATGTCCTTATATCGGCCAAAACTGAAAGAGCTGATTTTCTTGTTGTGTGGAATGCTAATTAAGAAGTCACACATATTGGCTCCCTGTTTTGCATTATTGGCAAGTACTACTTTTACAGTCTTGTTCAATACGCTTATCGGACCGGTAAGTCTCATGCCCTGATCGTATGTATCCACATTGACACCAATTACCACATCACAAAGCGGACGAATGGGCTGTGCCGGAATGTTATTCAATGCACCTCCATCGACATAATTAATTGAATCGATTGTCACTGCGTCGAACACACCCGGAATAGATGCCGAAGCAACCACATATTCGCTCATGCGCTTTCCATGTCCGAAATAGGCCGCTTTACCATTGGTCAGATCGGTTGCACAACAAAAAAACCGTTTGGGCAGACTGTCGAAATCATCGCTCGGAATATATTTTTTCAATACCGTTCGCAACGCATTATGTGTCGACAGGCCTGTTGCCGCGCTATGAGGCATCACCTTGATAAGTTTACTCTTTTTATACATCTTCTCTTGCTGGGTCATTACCAGAATCTGTTGAGGAGTATATCCCGCCGCATAAAACGATCCAACAACAGCTCCCATACTGGTTCCCGAAACAAATTGTGGATGTAATCCATACTCTTCGAGGGCTTGTAACGCACCGATATGAGCAAAACCAAGCGCTCCTCCTCCACTCAGTGTTACTCCCAGACGCAGTTGTTGTGCAAACGAAGCAACAACAAAGCTCGACAATAAAATTAAAAGATAAAATTTCTTCATCTTCAGATGTTTAATGTGTAGTGTGAATAGTAAGACAACGTGTGTTTCGTGATTTTTAGAGTCGGTTCAAATAACCGAGCACATATTTCAATTCGCCGTACGATAATGCCCCCTGAAGCGCTTCGAAGGCAGCGGTAAGGCCTGTCGTTTCGGCCGATTTGAAATAGGTGAGCGCTTTCTGCAATTTATCATCCGGCAATAACACCGAAATATCGATCTTTTCTTCTTTTACAAACCGGGCCAGATGACCCTCTATGGTGGTAAGCGTGAGGCCGCGCTCTTTTGCGATAGCTTCGGCGTTTAATCCGTTGGAAAATAGATTGTAAGTTATATCAAAGGTGTTTGTTTTCGCCTCTGTTTCTTTCTCTTCGCTCTCAACGGTAATGGAGAGTCCTTTTTCCTGCATATATTCGGTAATAATCGCAATCAATTCGTCGCCATACTCCCGAATACGTTTTGCTCCCAGACCTTTGATATCTTTGAGTTGTTTCTTAGTTGTCGGAAGCTTCGCTATCAGTTCATCAAGCGATTTCTGCCGCAATACATCATAAGGCTGCACGTTTTGTTGATCGGCAGTAGCATTGCGCCAAGCCCGCAACTTCAATAACAGATCGGGATGAGCCGACGATTTCAACGAGGCCGATTGAGGCCTTTCTGTTTCGGCTTTATCACCCTTCAGTATTGCTTTGGCTCGTGCCGAAAGATATTCGCTCAAGCGAAAACCATCGGCACAACTCTTCAGCGCCAGCTTTTTGCCAACAATTTGCTCTTTCAACTTATCCAACGTATCGGAAATGTTCTTTCGAATCGCTTTGTTGTCGGTCTCAAATTCCAACGCATCTACGTCGGCCATGCAACGGTCTATTTTGTCACCGAAAAAGGAGGTCGCCTTTCTGATTCGCTCCTGCAACAGGGGATTATTCTCCACATCTCCGTTCTGAGCAATCAATTCGTTGATCTGAGAATGAAATTTAATACCAATTTCAACAATATCCTGATTTATAAACTCTTTTATGGCACGAACAGACTTATGAATATTTCCACTAATCACCTGTTCGCTCTCCCGTAAACGATATATGAGGTTGATAATCTCTTTTTGCAAAGGTGTGAAGTCGAACAGGTCGATCAACAACTCCTGCATGTAATATTGTTGTGCCGTACGCAACGATTCCTGCGACGGTGCGTGCTCTTTTTGCAGACGTGAGAACTGTTCAATCTCCGCATTGTTAATCAAATTATGCTGATGTATCGGCGTACTCAACACCAACCCATCCAGCGAACGGCAACGACTCAGAGCAACATACACCTGTCCGTGAGCAAACGCAGCCCGTGCATCGATCACCACCTTGTCGAAGGTAAGCCCCTGACTTTTGTGAATGGTAATGGCCCAGGCCAACTTGAGCGGGTATTGCTCAAAAGTGCCGATCACCGTTTCAGCGATCTCTTGCGTCGTGTCATCGATGGTATACTGCATGTTGTTCCACTCCATCGGATGCACGGCAATGATGCGCTCCTCGCCCTCGCTCTGCACGTAAATGGTATCGTCGTCGATAGAGGTGATTACCCCTATTTTTCCATTGAAATAGGCTTTTTCCGGCGACGAGTCGTTTTTGAGGAACATCACACGGGCTCCCGGTTTCAGCTCCAGCTCGAAATCGGTAGGATACGAACTTTCAGGAAAGTCGCCGGTGACCTTTGCCTTGAAGAACCTGGAGGCATTCTTCAACTCTTTCAGGCGTTGATCGTTGATGCGTTGCGCCTGATGGTTGTGCGTGGTGAGCATGATATAATCGTCGGCCTGAAAGCCCGGAATCGTCCGCTGACGCAACAAGTCCATCATTGCCGGCGTGAGCTGATTATCGCGTACTGCATTGAGTAGTCCGATAAACTTTGCCTCGCTTTGCCGGTAGATATGTTGCAGTTCTACAGTCACAAAACGAGTCTTACCTAAAGCCCTGCTTCCGTAGAAAAAATTGGTATCGTAGTAACGCGTCAGCACTTCCGAATCGGCATCGGTCACCACCGGAGGCAACTGTTGCAGGTCGCCGATCATCAAAAGCTGAACACCGCCGAAAGGCTTGTTCCTGTTTTTATAGCGACGCAATACTTCGTCGATGGCATCGAGAATATCGGCCCGCACCATACTGATCTCGTCAATTACCAGCAAGTCGAGACTACGCAAAATGTCTATCTTGATGCGTGAGAAGCGGTATTGACGCTCATTTTCATTCTCTACCCTCGCCTCCTTCGGAATAAACGGCGTAAAAGGCAACGAAAAAAAGGAGTGAATGGTAACTCCTTCGGCATTGATGGCGGCGACACCCGTCGGGGCGACCACAATCATGCGTTTCGGCGAAATCTCCCGCAAACGTTTCAAAAAAGTGGTCTTGCCCGTTCCTGCCTTCCCGGTCAGAAACAGGTGTTGATCGGTGCATTGAATATACTGCAATGCCAGATCGGCCTGTTCATTGTTTTGAAACGTAGTCAAATTTCGTGTAATTTTAAGTGGCAAAGAAAATGATAAAATGTAATCTCGTATTTCAGGATCTGACCTCTCCCTATATCCCTCTCCCCAGGAGAGGGACTTTGCTGAGCACAATATTCAAAATATCAACACATTGATTGTGTCGCTAACCTAAAATTTTAGGCTACACACCAATTTCATGATTTTTTCTTTGTTCCTTGTTCCACATTCAGCACCTTATTCTTGGGTACTGTTGCCACAAATTCCTTGAGATAGAATGGTTCAAAGTAAGCCACATCCACAAATTCGCCCGCAGCAAAAGCCTTTTCGGCTAATGGAATCATGTTAGCGGCCTTGGGGTGAATATCGTCTATAAATTGGGCATTGGTGTGCGTGATGCTGCTCCGGCATTTGTCGGCTCCGTTTCCAAAGAAAAATACTTTATGACAGGCCAAAATATCGAGATAAGAATTTTCATCCACAATATCGGCTGCAACTTCGCGAAACAGCTTGAGATCCTTGTCGTAGAAAGCAGAGAAAACCTCCATGCGACGGGCATCGATCATCGGACAAAAAAGTGTATTTTCTTCGGCTTGTGTTTCGGTTGCAACCGTCGAAGCAAGCAACTGAAGCGTATTAACGGCAATGAGAGGGACATTCCAGCCGTAGCAAAGTCCTTTGGCTGTAGAAACGCCGATACGCAGCCCCGTGTAAGAGCCCGGGCCACAACTCACGGCAACCGCATCTGGACGCGCCTTGGTTTCCTGAAGTATTTCCTGCACAAAAACACTCAGCAAAGAGGCATGTGACGGGCCGGTAAGAGAAATTCGTTCCGAAACAACCTTTCCGTTCTCCGATAAAACCACAGAACAAACGGTAGTGGATGTCTCGATATGAAGTATTGAAGGCATAATTAAGTATTTAGACACAAATAACGCCATAATACTACAGCGCTAAATAGTGGCACAAAAGTACTATTTTTAACCCAAAAAAGCGTACATTTGCGCTCTAATTTTAGAACATAACATCATGCTTCAATCTATGACCGGCTATGGCAAAGCCACCGGTACCTACAACGACAAACAAATCAGAATCGAAATCAAATCTCTGAATAGTAAACAAATGGATATTTCGACACGGATGCCCGGGCAATACCGTGAAAAAGATCTGGATTTGCGTCGTATGGTGACCCAGCAGCTCGAACGGGGTAAAGTAGATTTGAGCATTAACATTGCAAGTACAACCGCTGTTGCATCCACACAAATCAATAGCGCTATCCTGAAAGATTACTACAATCAGATCAAACAACTGTCCGATGCCGAAAACATTCCGCTCCCTGCCGATTGGTTTTCAACGCTGCTTCGTCTACCGGAAGTCCTGAAAAACGAAGAACAACAGCTCGAAGAAAACGAATGGCTCGAAGTGGCAAAAATTACTCAGGAGGCGATCGATCAGCTGGTAAAATTCCGTATTCAGGAGGGAGCTTCGCTGGCAAACGTTTTCACTGCGAAGGTCGACAATATCGAACGGTTACTTGGAACGGTGGGACAATATGAAACCGAACGGATCGAACGAGTGAAAACTCGCCTGCGTGATGGTTTACAGAATATTAACGATAACTACAATGCCGATCGTTTTGAACAGGAATTGATTTTTTACATCGAAAAACTCGACGTCAACGAGGAGAAATCGCGACTCAAGAATCACCTCGATTATTTTCGCGAAACAATGAGCAAGGAACACAATCCCGGCAAAAAACTCGGTTTTATTGCTCAGGAGATGGGCCGCGAAATCAATACGCTCGGTTCAAAGGCCAACCATGCCGAACTGCAAAAAATCGTCGTTCTGATGAAAGACGAACTGGAGCAGATCAAAGAACAGGTGCTAAACGTACTTTAACCCCTGTTTCTCGCAAAGGCGCCAAGACGCAATAAGAATACATGACTCAAGACTATCCACTCATTAAAAAATGATTGTATATGACTGAAAACGAATTAGCAAGAATAATTGTCAATGTAGCTTTCAATATACATTCAAAACTTGGTCCGGGTCTGTTAGAGTCTGTATATGAAGAAATAATGTATCATGAGCTGACCAAACAGGGATTATTTGTAGAGAGACAAAAAAGCCTGCCTGTTATTTGGGATACATTAAAATTAGACATCGGCTTCAGAACGGATCTCATTGTAGATCAAAAAGTAATCGTTGAACTTAAATCCGTTGAAAAGGTGATCGCCGTTCATCCCAAACAACTACTGACGTATCTAAAGATCACAAATTACAAACTTGGCTTGTTAATCAATTTCAACGAAGCATTCATCAAGAATGGCATTACAAGAATTGTGAATAATTTATAACTACATCTCCAATAGGCAATAATAAGAAAGCCGATGCAAATTTATTTGCGTCTTAGCTTCTTAGCTTCTTAGCGAGAAACAACAAGTAACTTATGTCCGGTAAAGTAATAATCTTTTCAGCTCCTTCCGGTTCGGGCAAGAGCACACTGATACAGCATCTTCTTCAGCAGAATTTCAATCTCGGCTTTTCCGTTTCGGCTACCAGCCGGGCTCCTCGTGGAGAGGAGAAAGATGGCGTGGAGTACTTCTTTCTGACACCCGAAACCTTCCGTCAGAAGATAGCAAACGACGAATTTATCGAATTTGAGGAGGTTTATCCCGATAAATTCTATGGAACGCTCAAAAGCGAAGTGGAACGCTGTCTGGCTGCAGGCAAAAACCTGATTTTCGATGTGGACGTAGTGGGCGGAGTCAATATCAAGAAATATTTCGGAGACAGAGCATTGGCAGTATTTGTTCAACCACCATCGGTGGAAGAGCTTCGCAAACGATTGACTGGCCGTAGAACGGATGCTCCCGAAGTAATTGAGCAACGCATCAACAAAGCGGAATGGGAACTTGAATTTGCCCCGAAATTTGACGTGGTCATTGTCAACGATCAACTGGAAAAGGCAATGGCTAAAACAGAGGAGACTATCCGTAAATTTCTGGCCGAATAGATTTATTCGAAGTTAAATGTCAGCACAAAGGCCTTGGACGTAAGGCGTGAGATGACATCCGTATACCGCCTTTGTTCCGAGGTAAAATCGCTTGTATTTCTGCTAGACAGCGGCGTCAGCACATTGTTCATTCCCAGACAGAATTTGAATTCCGGAGACAAACGGAAGAAATCGAAATAGATGTCGCATCCTATACCAAAGGCAATAAACGGGCTATACGTTTTCAGATAGACATTCACATCTTTCCCACGTTGCAAATCACAATCAATGCCTCCCCCTGCTATCAAATACGGACGCGTACGATAATACCATACCGACCGATACTTCAGATACAATGGCAACGTTATAAAAGTGGACTGAACAGGCTGATCGGGCCAATGGGTACCGGTCGTCAAATCGCGATACAATATCGTGCGTTGGGTAAAGTTAAGCGAAGGCGTAAAGCGGAGATTGAAAAAATTATTCAGCCGCAGATCGCCGATAATACCTACCGTAAAACCGGGTGTAAATGACGATACCTGAGCCCCTACTAATTGAGGATTACGAGGCGTTACTGCAAATCCGTATGAATTCATTCCAAGCGTAAAGCCATAGTGCCATGTCCGTTGATCCGCTTCATGGTAATCCTCTTCGGCGTGAAGATTCCCCAGAAACAGACAAGAACAGGTCAGAATTACTAAAATTCGCTTCATCGGATTAATTTCTTTGTCAATTATAACGCAATTATAGGTCAAAAATTGCCATAAAAAAACTCCCTTCCCTGAAATATCATCAAAGAAGGGAGCTATGTTATTGATTTGAATCAATGAATCAGGTTCTTTCCTGTCATTTCAGCTGGTTGAGCAATACCCAACAAACCGCAAAGAGAAGGAGCTACATCAGCCAAAATACCATTTTCAACTTTTGCATCTTTTTTGTCGGATACATACACAAAAGGAACCGGATTCAGCGAGTGAGCTGTGTTAGGCGAACCATCGGCATTCACTGCATTATCGGCATTTCCGTGGTCGGCAATGATGATTACTTCGTAGCCGTTCTTTTTAGCGGCTTCAACCACCTGGTTCAGACATTTGTCAACCGCCTTAACGGCAGCTTCAATGGCTTCGTATACGCCGGTATGACCTACCATATCGCCATTGGCAAAATTCACAGCTATAAAGTTGAATTTCTGTGTATTGATGGCGTCTGTTAAAGCGTCGGCCACTTTGAACGCGCTCATTTCCGGTTGTAAATCGTACGTTGCCACCTTCGGAGAAGGGATCAAGATACGTTCTTCACCATCGAATTCGGCTTCGCGACCGCCGGAGAAGAAGAAGGTAACATGAGCATATTTTTCGGTCTCTGCAATACGCAACTGCTTCAAACCCTCTTTCGATACAATTTCGCCCAGCGTATTGTGTACGTTATCCTTGTCGAACAAAATGTGCAACCCCTGAAATTTAGCATCATACGGAGTCATCGTGTAATAGTGCAAAGGAATGGTGTGCATTCCGGCCTCCGGCATATCCTGCTGAGTCAATACAATGGTCAACTCTTTGGCACGGTCGTTACGGAAGTTAAAGAAGATCACCACGTCGCCGCTTTCGATTTTTGCCAGAGGAGCTCCGGCAGCATCGGTCAAAACGATCGGTTTGATAAATTCGTCGGTAACACCATTATCATACGAAGTCTGTACAGCTGTAACAGCATCGGTAGCAGGAGTGCCCTTACCTTCCACCATCAGGTCGTACGACTCTTTCACACGTTCCCAGCGTTTATCGCGGTCCATTGCATAATAACGGCCAATGATAGATGCAATTTTACCGGTAGTAGCTTTCAAATGGTTGTCGAGTGCTTCGATAAACCCTTTTCCGCTGCGTGGATCGGTATCACGACCGTCCATAAAGCAGTGAACATAGGTTTTATCCACACCATAATGCTTTGCAATGTCGGTCAGTTTGAAAAGATGATCCAATGAACTGTGTACTCCACCATTGGATACCAAACCCAGCAAGTGTATCTTCTTGTCGTTAGCTTTTGCATATTCATATGCTTCCACAATACCCGGATTTTTCAAAATAGAATTGTCGCGGCAGGCAATATTGATTTTCACCAAATCCTGATATACCACGCGTCCGGCACCGATATTGAGGTGACCCACTTCGGAGTTACCCATCTGACCGTCAGGCAAACCGACATTTTCACCCGATGCCTGCAATTGCGAGTTAGGATAGGTTGATACTAAATAATCCCAGTATGGAGTCGGCGTTTCAGAGATAACGTCGGCTTTCGATTTATTGCCGATTCCCCAACCATCGAGGATCATCAGCATAGCTTTCTTACTCATAATTTATTATTTTTTTTAAGCCCCTAAATCCCCCTCAAGGGGGACTTAAGAATCGGCTTGATTTATAGATTATCTGTTTACCTGAAATTTGCATTTCAGATTTTCAAAGTCCCCCTGAGGGGGAATCAAAGATCAGCGTAAGCTAATTAGGGGGCTGCATTTGGAAACAGCCTTTATTCGCCTCCGAATTCCATCAGGTAGGCTTTAATGAATGCATCGATATCGCCATCCATCACGGCACCTACGTTCGAAGTCTGATAGTTAGTCCGGTGATCTTTTACACGACGATCGTCGAAGACATAGCTTCGGATCTGCGATCCCCACTCTATCTTCTTCTTCCCGGCTTCCACCTTGGCTGATTCGGCCCGACGTTTTTCAAGTTCCAGTTCGTACAACTGCGATTTCAGCAAACGCATTGCGTTGTCCTTATTGCCAAACTGCGAACGACTCTCCGTATTCTCAATCACGATTTCGTCCGGTTCGTTTGTTACCGGATTGGTGAATTTGTAGTGCAAACGTACTCCGGTTTCCACCTTATTTACGTTCTGTCCACCGGCGCCACTCGAACGGAATGTATCCCAGCTAAGATTAGCCGGATTGACTTCAATTTCGATGGTATCGTCTACCAAAGGTACTACAAAAACGGAGGTAAACGACGTCATGCGCTTGCCCTGAGCATTGAAAGGCGAAACCCGCACCAGACGGTGCACTCCGTTTTCACACTTCAGGTAGCCATATGCCATCTCACCATCCACATGCATGGTCACGGTTTTGATACCGGCTTCATCGCCTTCCTGAAAGTTGGTGATTTCGCACTTGTAATTTTGGCGTTCACACCAGCGTTGGTACATGCGGAACAACATATCAGCCCAGTCTTGCGCTTCGGTACCACCGGCACCGGCCACAATTTTTATAACCGCACCAAATTTATCTTCTTCGCGACGCAACATATTGCGCATCTCAAGATCTTCAATAAGTTGTATGGATTTTGCATAGGCAGTATCTACCTCTGCCTCGTCGGCTACACCTTCTTTGAAAAAATCGAAAGCCAGTTCCAGTTCACCGATAGCATTATGCACTTCGTTGTAACCTTCTACCCAGACTTTTATTTCGCGAATTTTCTTCATTTGCGCCTCGGCCGCCTTCTGGTCTTCCCAAAAATTCTCGGCATGGGTGCGCATTTCTTCTTCTTCGAGTTGTACTATCTTATTGTCGACGTCAAAGATACCTCCTCAACGCGTCCTCGCGTTCTGACACTGCTTTCAGTTGTTCAGTCGTAATCATCTATCTGTTAATGTTTTATATTTATACTCTTCTATCTCAAATTAAAGCACAAAGTTAAGCAAAAATTAAGGCAAAAGCAAGTTTCGGGCACGTATTCCGAAAGGTCGTTCAATTCATTCACAGTTGCTTAATTTCTCAATTTTTCTTCTCCAGTTCGCGCAGGTTCTCCATCTTTTTCTTTGCCAGAAAACCTTTGATATCTTCCAGATGCTCAACCACTTTCTTGTTGCCAAACTCATATACCTTGTGTACCAACCCATCCAGAAAATCACGGTCGTGCGATACCAGAATTAATGTGCCGTCATAATCCTGCAATGCGCTTTTCAGAATGTCTTTTGTCTTCATATCCAAATGGTTGGTAGGCTCATCGAGAATCAGGAGATTGACCGGTTCAAGCAACAGTTTAATCATGGCCAAGCGGGTACGCTCCCCACCCGACAACACTTTCACCTTTTTGTTAATGTCGTCGCCACCAAACATAAAGGCTCCGAGAAAATCCTTGATCTTGGTACGCACATCCCCTTTCGCAATATCGTCGATGGTTTGAAACACGGTAATGTTCTCGTCCAACATCGACGCTTCATTTTGCGCAAAATAGCCGATCATGGTGTTGTGACCCAGCGTGAGCTTTCCATCATGCTTGATTTCGTTCATGATACACTTCACCATTGTCGATTTTCCTTCGCCGTTTTTACCGACAAAAGCCACCTTCTGGCCTCGTTCGATGGTAAAATTGGCGTTTGAGAAGACTACATGATCGCCGTAACTTTTACCGACACCCTCGCAAGTAACGGGATAACTTCCCGAGCGTGGCGATTGAGGGAAACGCAGACGGAGTGCCGAAGTATCTTCTTCGTCGACCTCCACCAGTTCTAGCTTTTCCAACATCTTTACCCTCGATTGCACCTGAAGCGTTTTGGAATAGGTACCTTTGAAGCGTTCGATAAACTCTTGCGTTTCGGCAATCATCTTTTGTTGCTCTTCCCACTGTTTTTGCTGCTGTTCACGACGTTCTTTTCTCAATACCAGATATTTGGAATAGTTGACATTGTAATCGTAAATACGCCCCATGGTCACCTCTATGGTGCGGGTAGTAATGTTATCGACAAAAGCGCGGTCGTGCGAAATAACGATAACCGCTTTGGCGTTATTCACCAGAAAATCTTCGAGCCACTGAATCGATTCAATATCCAGGTGATTGGTAGGCTCATCCAATAAAATAAGATCCGGCTTTTGCAGCAAAATTTTGGCCAATTCGATGCGCATGCGCCAGCCACCGCTGAATTCGTTTGTAGGGCGGGTAAAATCTTCGCGCATGAACCCAAGACCCAACAAGGTCTTTTCCACTTCCGCGTCGTAGTTTATCTCTTCGATGGAATAAAACCGTTCGCTCAAAGCCGAAACCTCTTCGATCAGCTGATAATAACTCTCCGATTCGTAATCGGTACGGGTAGCCAACTGTTCATTTATTTCATTGATGCGCTGCTCCATATCAAAAATAGAGGCAAAAGCCCGGGCAGTTTCATCAAAAACAGTACGGTTGTCTTCCGTCATCAAATGCTGTGGTAAATAAGCAATGACCGTATCTTTAGGAGCAGATACTTTTCCACGGGTAGCTTTTTGAGCTCCGGCCAAAATCTTCAGAAGTGTCGATTTTCCGGCACCGTTTTTGCCCATCAGGGCTATTCGGTCTTTTTCGTTGATAGAGAAAGAGATGTCTTTGAACAGCGTCGCTCCGCTGAATTCTACGGTTAGTCCGTCAACAGTAATCATAAAATAAAAGGTCTTTTTTTGAAGCCGCAAAGATATGATTTTAAGCCCACATTTCAGGTATGCCCGGGGTTATTACATTTTGGCAAATTCTTTGTTAAACCGAATATTTTTTAAAAATAATCTTTATCTTTGTCTTATAACAACCATCAAAAATAAAAACTATGGGACTCCAAGATTTTCTTAAAAAGGTGTTTGGCAGCTCGAAGGAAGTTGCCGGTAAAGTAGGCCAAACCGCAGAAACCACATGGGAGAAAGCAAAAGAAAAAGCACCTGAAGTAAAAGAGAAGGTGAACGAAGCTAAAGAATGGGCGGAAGAAAAAATTGAAGAGATAAAGACGAATCCCAGTGTTATTAAGGCAGTTGATTCGGCTAAAGAGGCCATTGATACGGCAAAAGAAAAGATTTCTCATTTGCCCGAAGATCCCACTGTAATCAAAGCTGTTAATGCCGCGAAAGAGGTGGTGGAAACAGCCAAAGAGAAACTGAACGAAGTGCAGGAAAATCCGAAGGTCGTAAAGGCCGTGGAAACCGCAAAAGAGTATATTGATACGGTAAAAGAAAAAATTGCCGACATTCCGGAGCACCCGACGGTAGTGAAAACCGTTGATACAGCGAAAGAGTACATTGAATCTGCCAAGGGCAAAGTGGAAGAATTCAAAGCCAAACATCCGGAAGTGGATAAAGCTGTTGATTCGGCAAAGGAATTTGTAGCAACAGCGAAGGAAAAAATTGCCGAGATACCGGATAATCCCACGGTGGTGAAAGCCATGGAGACCGCGAAGGAGTATGTAGAAACAGTCAAGGGCAAAGTGGAAGAATTCAAAGCCAAACATCCGGAGGCCGATAAAGCGGTCGATTCGGCAAAGGAAGCAGTAGAAACTGCCAAAGAGAAGGTAGAAGAGGTTATTGAAATGGTGAAACAAAAAACAGCAAAGAAGGAGGAAAAGCCGGTTGCTGAAGAAAATGCATCGAAAACTACAGAACCTACCCCGCCAGATGCTCCTCCTGTTGAAGGAGAACAAAAAAAAGAGGATTAACGAACTTAATACAAACCAAAAGGCTTCCCGAATTTTTCAGGAAGCCATTTTTATTGCTTTTAATCAAACAGTGTAGGATGATCTTCGTCCAGACGTTTCAGAATAGTCCGGATAACGGCCTCCCGCATAAATTTGGAAGTATTGCTTATTTGATATTTATCGACAAACCGACTCACCGCTTTATACTCTTCGTCATTGAGCAAAAAAGCAACCCGATGTTTTCTTTTCAACGTCGGGTGATAAGGCTGTGGAGGTGAAGAGGCCGGTGTTCTCTTTTTGGTCATAAATAACGGACAAGTCTATAAAACCGTAGAGCTACATATTAAAGCTTTGACGGCGAATACTTATTTTAATGGTATCGTCCAACGGCTGATCGGTGACTAAAACCATGTAACCACCGCCACCGGCACCTGCCAGTTTGCGGGCAAGCGAACGATCTTTATATTGTTCCATCACCTCTTTCACATCATCCGGGAGCATTGCCGGAAACATCCGAACCTGAGCCTCGAAAGATTGATTGACGAAAAAGGCAAATTTTTCCAGATCTTTTTGCTGAATGGCATCCCAACAACCTTCGGCGGCAGCAGTGAGCGCTTTCACATTCTCGGTATTGATATAAGTCTCTTTCAGCAAATTTAAACCAGCCGGACGCGGCCACAACAAACGCAATGAAATATGTTGTTCGAGCCAATTAAGAATGGAGTCATCCGGACAGGATTCCAACTTTTGAGGCCAGTAACAATTATCGTAATAATGACGTACCAAACCCGGCATACAGATCCCGATAGAGTCCTGTGCCCCGGAAATTTCGGAACGCCCCGGTTCGTTTTCATAACGAAAGGCCAGCTGGGCAAGTTTTTCGGGATGCATGAGCGGAAGCTCGTAGGGCCATATTTTCCGCAACGCGTTACGCGTCGAGGTACTCATGCCACATCGTTCGTTAAATTCGATGGTTGGCTCCAGCGAAAGGGTGATTGCCCATCCTGGATTATACTTCGACACATACGGTTGATCTATCCATGTGCCGGCCAGATCAATTCGGTATGGAAGATGACTTTGTACCCCGGTACGGATTGATGTTGTGCTTCGAACCGGCAAACCGGCATCCGGAATACGCTTCAAAACGACATATTCAATACCAAGTTCTTCGCACAATACTTCTTTGGCAGGACTGTGTCCGTCTTCGTTGACTACAAAAAAATCAGGAATATTTTTACGAATATCGTTTTCGAAATCCATAATTCCGCTGCCTGAATTAATCCAGGCATCTTTTACATAGCGAATTGATTTCACCATGTATAAGCGCTCCTGATCGCTGTTGACTGTCTCTCTACCCTTCAGTTCCCGAATCGTTCTATCCGAACCTAATCCTACGTAAAGATCGCCATATTCGGCTGCTTCTCTGAAAAAAGCCACATGCCCACTATGAAGCATATCATAACAGCCTGTAACAAAAACTTTCTTGGACATCTATTTATTTACAATTTAACTATTTACGATGTATAATTGGCAAATTGAAAAAATTATTCTTCGCGTCCGTGACAGTTTTTATATTTTTTTCCGCTACCGCAGGGACAAGGATCGTTACGGCCTACTTTTTTCTCCACACGAATCGGTTGATGTTTCACCTGTTCGTCTCTCGTATCCTGCTGAGAGGGCTGTGGTTCACCCGGACGACTGGTTTCGGGTTTAGATGTACGGTACCGGCTGAAATCCGACCGGCGTTCTTCATCTGCCTTGTGTACCTGTTCCGGTTCGCGAACCGGGATCTGTCCACGCATCAAAATGCTGGCAGCACGACGGTTCATCATCTCTACCATCTTCTTAAACATGGTAAACGATTCCAGTTTATAGATCAACAGCGGATCTTTCTGTTCGTAGCTGGCATTCTGAACCGAATCGCGAAGATCATCCATTTCACGTAGATGTTCTTTCCATTCGTCATCAATAACCAACAGAAGAATTGCTTTTTCAAACGCCTTAATCACCTCTTTACCTTCGGTTTCGTATGCTTTTTTCAGGTTGATGGGAATGTTGTACATTCGCTTACCATCTGTCAGAGGAATCAGAATATTTTCGTAAGTATCGCCATGGTTTTCGTATACCTGTTTGATAACAGGATAAGCCACCGTAGCAAGTTTATCCATTTTGCGCTTGGCCGATGCCAATGCGTCATCAAATATGGCATCTACCACATCCACAAGTTTCATGGAGCGGAATGCTGTCTCGTCAAACGGCAGTTCAATGGCAAATACGCTCATCACTTCGATCGACAATCCTTCATAATCGAGACCCGGATAGAATGTTTCAACAACAGACTGGGCCGTATCATAAAGCATATTGACAATGTCCATTCCGATACGCTCTCCCATCAAAGCATGATGACGACGGGTGTAAATAACGGTACGTTGAGAGTTCATCACATCGTCGTATTCGAGCAGACGTTTACGAATTCCAAAGTTGTTTTCTTCCACCTTTTTCTGAGCACGCTCAATCGATTTTGAAATCATCGAGTGTTCTATCATCTCTCCGTCTTCAAAACCCAAACGGTCCATCACTCCGGAAATCCGTTCGGAACCGAACAAACGCATCAGTTCGTCTTCCAGTGAAACGTAGAATACAGAAGATCCCGGGTCTCCCTGACGTCCGGCACGACCACGTAACTGGCGGTCGACACGGCGGCTTTCATGACGTTCGGTACCTACGATTGCCAGACCACCGGCATCTTTCACCGCTTGAGACAGCTTGATGTCGGTACCACGACCGGCCATGTTGGTTGCAATGGTTACAGTTCCGCTCTGACCTGCCTGAGCCACAATTTCGGCTTCACGCTGGTGTAGTTTAGCGTTCAGTACATTGTGAGGAATTTTTCGCAATGTAAGCATACGACTCAACAATTCGGAAATTTCTACCGATGTGGTTCCCACCAGCACAGGACGACCGGCACTAACCAAACTTACAATCTCGTCAATGACCGCATTATATTTTTCGCGTTTCGTCTTGTAAACGCGATCGTTCATATCGTTACGAATAATTGAACGGTTGGTTGGGATAACCATTACGTCCAATTTGTAGATGTCCCATAATTCGCCTGCTTCCGTTTCTGCCGTACCGGTCATACCGGCAAGCTTGTGGTACATACGGAAGTAGTTCTGCAGGGTGATCGTCGCAAAGGTTTGGGTAGCAGCTTCAATCGTTACACGCTCCTTAGCCTCCAACGCCTGATGTAAACCGTCGGAATAACGGCGGCCCTCCATAATACGACCGGTTTGTTCATCTACAATTTTTACCTGACCGTTGATAACCACATATTCATCGTCTTTTTCAAACAATGTGTAGGCTTTCAGTAACTGGTGAATGGTATGCACACGTTCCTGCTTTACCGAATAATTTTGGATAATATCGTCTTTGAGCGATTGCTTTTCCTCCGGATTGAGATTTTGGTGTTCAAGATCCGAGAGCTGCTCTGCAATGTTGGGCAATACAAAGAATTTTGGGTCGTCGGAATCACCGGTAATAAGGTCGAGACCTTTATCGGTAAGTTCCACACTATTATTTTTTTCGTCGATCACAAAATAGAGCGGATCGGTAACCACATGCATTTCGCGGTTGTTATCCTGCATGTAGAATCCTTCTGTTTTGAGCATGTCGGCTTTCACGCCCTGTTCACTTAAGTACTTGATTAAAGCCTTATTTTTCGGTAAACCTTTCTGCACACGGAACAATAAGAGTGAACCCTCTTTGCGTTTTTTGTCATCGTCCGATTTCATCAGGTTACGGGCATCGGCCAACAGTTTAGTCGTCAATGCTTTTTGCGCATTATACAAACGCTCTACTTTAGGCAGTAACTCTTCAAACATCTGATCTTCCCCTTTGGGAACAGGTCCGGATATAATAAGAGGTGTACGGGCATCGTCGATCAACACGGAGTCAACTTCATCGACAATGGCATAATGGTGTATCCGCTGAACTAGGTCAAGCGGACTATTCGCCATATTATCACGAAGATAATCGAAGCCGAATTCATTATTGGTACCGAATGTAATATCGGCAAGGTAAGCCGACCGACGGGCATCGGAATTGGGTTCGTGTTTGTCTATACAATCAACGCTAAGTCCGTGATACATGTAGATAGGCCCCATCCATTCGGAGTCACGTTTGGCCAGATAATCATTGACGGTTACCACGTGAACACCACGTCCGGCAAGCGCATTCAGGAATACGGGAAGTGTTGCCACGAGGGTTTTACCTTCACCGGTTGCCATTTCGGCAATTTTACCCTTATGAAGCGCTACCCCACCGATCAACTGAACATCGTAATGCACCATGTCCCACTTAACCTTATTACCACCGGCCATCCATTCGTTGGAGTAATATGCTTTATCGCCCTCAATGCGAACAAAATCAGTTTTTGTAGCCAATAAACGGTCAAAATCATTGGCTGTCACCACCACTTCTGCATTTTCGCTGAAGCGGCGTGCCGTATCTTTCATAATAGCAAAAGCCTCCGGGAGTACCTCCATCAGGACTTCTTCCAACTTTTCAAGCGATTTCTTTTCAAGCTTGTCTATTTCGTCATAAATTTTTTCACGATCTTCGAGTGTCTCATTTTCAATACTTTCTTTCAATTCAGCAATTCGACTGGTTTCTGTTGCAGAATATTCGGCAATTTTTTGTTTAATAGCCTCTGTATGCTGACGCACTTCATCGTTGCTCAATCTGGATATTTCTTCGTAGGCTAACTTTATTTTTTCTACGTACGGCATCACTTCGCGCAGGTCTCTTTGCGCTTTGTTACCGAACATTTTGCTTAAGATTTCATTAAATCCCATGATTTATCGGAGGTTTATGTGTTTTTAAATGCTTCTTTACAACAAATGATATGCCAACTGCCAAAACAAGATCCTAAAAGGCTGCTGCCTTTTGCTATTTTAGTCACAAAGATACTCTTTTTTCATAGACCAGACGAGTGTTTTACGGAAAAACAAACGAACATCTTTTTCGTGCCGACCTTATCCCAATGCTAACAATAGATCTTGAAAAAACACTAAATAAACACTCAAAACTAACATCCTTACTGTAGCCGATGTAACTTTGCACATTCAAAACAAGAAGCAACCAAGATGGATAAATCATTATGGAATAGGGATTTTTCATTATTAACCCTGTCAAATTTTTTATTGTGCATCACCTATTACGCACTAATTTCCACGCTTTCAATATACTTGGCAGATACAATGCATGCCGATAAAAGCGCTATCGGTCTGGTACTGGCAGCCTATACTATCGCTTCGGTTACCGTTCGTCCAGTATCCGGATTTGCCCTCGACAAATTCGGTAGAAAAATTATTCTAATCAGTGCATTGATCCTCTACTCTATGATATTTATCGGCTACATGTTTGCATTGTCAATTGCCTTAATCACGGTGCTACGATTTATTCAGGGGCTCGGTTGGGGTATCTCTACAATTTCCGGTTCCACCGTAGCAGTCGATATTATTCCCAGCGAAAAAAGAGGCGAAGGAATTGGATTCTACAGCTTGTCGACTACTTTAGGCATGTCGGTTGGGCCGGTTATCGGATTATTTTTAGTGCATCACGGAAGTTACTTTGCCATGTTCGTCGGAATGTTTGTGTTTTCCATTATTGCCATTATTTGTGCCGGCATTGTCAAAGTACCGATCAATATTCCTCATGCCACCAATATGGGATTCAATCTGCACAATCTTTTCGAACCGAAAGCCGTAATACCTTCGGTCAATTTATTGGTCATCATGACTGCCTACGGAGGTTTATTATCGTTTGTTGCTCTTTACGGCAAAGAAATGGGAGTACAGGATACTTCGCTGTTCTTTCTGGTATTTGCCGCCGGCATAGCCATTTCACGTATTACTGTCGGAAAAACATTCGACAAAAACGGACCCGCTGTAATTCTGACATTATGTCTTTTACTCGACATTGTCGGATTTGCTGTGTTGGCTTTGATTAAAAACCCGGTAGGATATTTTGCATCGGCAATTCTGATCGGATTTGGCAACGGAGTGGTTTTTCCCGTATTTCAAACAATGGTAAATAATCTGGCAGAACCGGCTCACCGGGGTGCTGCCAATTCAACACTCTATACAGCTCTCGATCTGGGCATGGGCGCCGGGATGATTCTGATAGGCTTCATTTCAGAGCACACCTCATTGTCCGTAGCATTTATGTGTTGTGCCGTTATCTGCGTCATTGGTCTCGCACTGTTTCGTTTCCGCGTTTTGAACGATTATTTGCAGAAAATTGCATCGTAAATGTTTTACAAGATTGAAACACAAAAAAGCCTCCTGACAAATTTGTTTTGTCAGGAGGCTTTTTTATACTCTTCTGTCTGGGGAAATTAGTAGTTTTCTTTTTTGACTTCAAAATAAGACTGCGGATGCAAACATGCCGGACAAATTTCGGGAGGGGTCTTCCCTATATGAATGTATCCACAATTGCGACACTGCCAGGTCACTTCATCTATCTTATCAAAAACTTCATTCGTTTCCACGTTATGCAATAAAGCCAGATAACGTTCTTCGTGACCTTTTTCAGCTATAGAAATCATACGATACATGGCTGCAATCTGAGGGAAACCCTCTTCATCGGCCACCTGTGCAAAGAAAGGATAGAGATCCGTCCATTCTTCGTGTTCGCCTCCAGCAGCCTCTTTCAGATTCTCTGCCGTTGTTCCGATAACACCGGCCGGATAGGTTGCCGTAATTTCCACCATTCCTCCTTCCAGAAACTTAAACATCCGTTTGGCATGTTCTTTCTCCTGATTTGCCGTTTCTTCAAAAATAGCAGCAATTTGCTCGTAACCATCTTTTTTTGCAACACTTGCAAAATAGGTATAACGATTACGCGCTTGCGATTCGCCTGCAAAAGATTTTAGCAGGTTTTGTTCTGTACGAGTTCCTTTAATACTTTTCATAGCTAATCATTTTTTTGAATATTAGACAACTGAACAATAATGTACTATATTAAACGCTTTGTCATGCTATATTCTTTAATACCCGTTGTGCGATACAATATCCGTCAAGGGTTTTCGAATCTTATCCCGATGGGATGCGGTGGTGTAACCCAACAAAATCAAGAATGGCACTCTTTTGGATGAAGGTATGTGCAGCAATGTTTTAATTTTTTTCTCATCAAGCCATCCGATGATACATGAACCTAATCCTTCGTCTGCAGCGGCTAAGGTAATATGACTTGCCAAAATTCCCAAATCTATCGATGAAAAATGTTTGCGTTTCATCCAGCCTCCTATTCGAGAAGATAGATTTGTCCTCTCTTCCACAACAACCAAATGAACAGATGCTTGTTTTGTAAAATGGTTAATACCAACCACTTTATTGGAAGTGGCATCAGCTACTTTATTTTTCAATTCGGGGTCATCCACAACAATTACCTTCCATGGTTGACCGTTACAAGCAGATGGTGACAACCTGGCAGCCTCTAAAATACGATCCAGCTTGGCATTTTCTACAGGGCGGGATTCATATGTCCTGTCGCTTTGCCGCTTTTGGGCCAATTCATAAAACGTTTGCATCAACTAATCGACCTTAATCTTAAAAACGATTTTTCGTACCGGAGCTTTATCTCCCACTTGTAAGTTCGTAAGATGCACCTGCTGCGGGAAAAATATAAAAAAATGAGACGAGTTGGCCACATAATACGGCAAAATGGGCAGTTGGTATCCTCCCCAGTCTTTCTTTTCATTGAAAGGCGATACTTCTTTCGCATCAGTCAGCTTACCACATCCCATAAATTCACAGCCGGTGATAACATACTGAAAATCGATATATTTTCGATGCGCCTCTAATACCTGATTTCCAAATTCATGCGTTGTATACTCCTGCACTTTTACGATAACATTGTCGTCCAGTTTGGTATTCCCCAAAGGGAGTTTTGTTAGATCGTTGTTTTTCAGATAATTAAAAACAACTTTCCATCGTTCCGGATGTTTTTTATAATGGTCGTAAAGCAATGCTTTGTCTACTGACGGTGCAGGTTGAGCCTCAAAGCCCTCTTTCCAGTCACCTTTGTCGAACCAAGCAGAAATAACAGATGCTTTAGCAGCTTTTACACCCTGAGCCTGCGATAGAGTACAAAATGCGATACAACAAACAATCAGAAATAACTTATTCATCATCAAAATCTTAATAATTTAACCGATAATAGGGTAATGTAATGGTCGGTTCAAATCCGAGTCGGCATGCCAACCGATACAAGATGAAGCGCAGGCGCTACCCTATCGGAATTCTCTATCGGTAGTAATTTCATAGTCCATTCATTATCAAACACCTACTCCTTCGTAAGTGAATCCCATTTCCGATATCTCTTTTTTGTCGTAAATATTACGACCATCAAGCACAATATGATTTTTCATCAACTTCTTCACAATCTCCCAATTGGGCATTCTGAACTCTTTCCATTCGGTGACCAACATCAACGCATCGGCATCGTTCACCGTATCGTAAATATCGGAAGCAAAATAGATATCCTGTTGCAACGATGCATTTATGCTCCTATCTATCGCTTTTCGAGCTTCTTCCATTGCAACCGGATCGAACAGGCGCACCGTGCATCCGGCCTGCAACAACTTACGAATGAGCACTAAAGAGGGAGCCTCCCGCATATCATCGGTATTCGGTTTGAAAGCAAGTCCCCACAAGGCAATCGTTTTACCGGCCAACGAACCATTCGGAATCAACGTTTGCAACTTAGTGTAAAGAACCTCCTTTTGCAGCTCATTCACAGCATCAACTGCCTGAAGAACATGCATCGTATATCCTTGTTTTTCTGCAATTTTAATCAGTGCCCGCACATCTTTCGGGAAACACGACCCCCCGTATCCGATGCCGGAGTAGAGAAATTTGGTACCGATACGGCTGTCGGAACTGATCCCTTTCCGCACCATGTTTACGTCGGCTCCCACCCTTTCGCACAGATTGGCAATATCGTTCATAAAACTGATACGGGTCGCCAACATGGCATTGGCAGCATATTTTGTCATTTCGGCCGACGGGATATCCATGAAGATAACCCGGAAATTATTCAGCAGAAACGGACGATACAACTGAGTCATCAATTTCTGGGTCCGCTCCGATTCAATGCCGACCACAACTCTGTCGGGACTCATAAAATCGTTAATAGCATCCCCTTCTTTCAAAAATTCAGGATTGGAAGCCACATCAAAAGGGATAGAAACACCTCGTCGATCCAACTCCTCCTGAATAATCTCCTTCACCTGATATGCTGTTCCTACGGGTACCGTACTTTTTGTGATCACACATACATACTTGTTCATGTTGCGGCCAATAGTGCGTGCTACCTCGTAAACATATTGCAAATCAGCACTTCCATCTTTATCCGGAGGTGTACCCACCGCGCTGAAGACAACATCCACTTCATCCAGAATGGCCGGCAAAGAGGTCGAAAATTTCAATCGTCCGGCTTTCGCATTCCTGACAACCATCTCATCCAATCCCGGCTCGTATATTGGAATAATACCTTTTTTTAAATTTTCAATTTTTTGAGTATCGATATCCACACAGGCAACATCCACTCCCATCTCGGCAAAACAGGCGCCCGAAACCAATCCGACATATCCTGTCCCGACAATTGCTATTTGCATACTCTATATTTATTTATTTGCAATTATCAATCTCATTTTCTACAGGCGGGCATCCACCAAACTACGATCCACAAAACCTTTCACGTCAAAGATGACAGCTCCGCCATCTCTGTACTTTTTATAATCGATCGTTTTGAATTCACTATGTTCCACCGCAACCACAATGGCTTCATACGGAGTTGCTGGATCCAAAACAGGCAACAATTCAAGGTTATACTCTTTTTTTACTTCGTGAACGTTTGCCCATGGATCATAAACATCCACCTGCAATCCGAACTCTTCTAACTCTTTATAAATATCGATTACTTTCGTATTACGCACATCCGGACAATTTTCTTTGAAAGTAAAACCAAGAATAAGCGCCCGCGAATGCTTAATTTTATGGTCTTTCTGAATCATCAATTTCAGTACCTTGTTGGCAATAAAACCAGCGATACTATTGTTCACGCGCCTTCCCGACAAAATAACCTGCGGATCGTATCCAAGCGCTTTCGATTTATGTGCCAGATAGTATGGATCGACTCCAATACAGTGTCCTCCCACCAGTCCCGGTTTATATTTCAGGAAATTCCACTTGGTTCCGGCAGCCTCAATCACGTCGGCAGTATCGATACCCACCCGGTCAAAAATCAGCGCCAGTTCATTGACAAATGAAATATTTACATCGCGTTGCGCATTTTCGATTGCCTTGGCAGCCTCGGCCACTTTCAGATTCGGCGCTTTGTGGGTTCCGGCTTCAATAATGGAGCGGTACAATGCATCCACAAGTTCAGCCACCTCGGGTGTAGAACCGGAAGTGATTTTCTTTATTTTGGTGAGTGTATTGACCTTATCGCCAGGATTGATTCGCTCGGGAGAATAGCCACAAAAGAAGTCGGCATTAAACTTCAACCCCGATTGCTGCTCCAGTACAGGCACGCAATCTTCCTCGGTACAACCGGGATAAACCGTCGATTCGTATATCACGATATCTCCTTGCTTCAATGCACCGCCTACCGTAGCACTTGCCTTAAGCAAAGGTGTGAGATCAGGATTATTGAATGAATCGATAGGTGTAGGCACCGTTACAATAAAAACATTTGCGGTGCATAAATCGCGCACATCAAAACTGAACGATAATCCTTTCGCGTTTCCATTCCGCTTTAAATCCGAAGCTTTTCTCAGGTCTTCAATATTTGCTTCTCGTGTATGATCTTCGCACCGGCTCAGTTCCTCCACTCGGTGTGTATTTATATCAAAACCAATAACATCATATTTTTTACCGAATTCTATTGCTAACGGCAGGCCGACATAGCCCAAACCGACCACTGCAATGTGAACATTTTCCAAATCAAATTTCATCGTATTTTCGTATTATTCTTCGTCGTAATAGTCTTTTATATAATCCTTGGTAACAGTATTATTTCCATAATTACCATACCCGTAACGTTGATACCCGTAATTATATCCATAGCCACCCGCCTTAGCATCAACGTCATTCAACACCATACCCACATGTTGTATTCTATCGGTTTTCAACTGACGAATTACTGTTTTGAAGAATTTCTTGTTAGTTTTTCTGCTTCGCACAATATAAAGTAAGCAATCGGCAAGCGGTGCAAGCGGATAAGCATCCGATACAATACCCACCGGACTGGTATCAATAATCACATAGTGATACCTCTGTTTCAGCTCATTGACCAACTCCTGCATTTTGGACGAACGAATCATCTCTCCAGGGTTCGGAGGTACAGTTCCGGCCAGCAGCATATCAAAATTAATGTCAGGCGTACTCTTGATAATAGCATCATCCAAAGAGATTTGTCCCAACATACAGTTGGTGATTCCCTTTTCATTGTCAAGTGATAACCGTTTCGAAATAGATGGTTTACGTAAGTCCATATCCACCAAAATCGTCGGCTCTCCGGTCATGGCACACATGCTGGCATAGTTCAGGCAAAAATGGGTTTTACCGTCACCCGATTCAGTGGAAGTCACTATCACACAAGAGGCATCCATTTGTTTAGCGACAAATTTTACTCGGGTTCTTACCATTCTATAAGCTTCAGCAATGGCCGATTTAGGTCGTCTCAACACTGAAATAGAGACGTCGTTAACAGCATGTGGTAAACTACCGACGTAAGGGAATGGCGATATCTTTTCCACATCGCGCTTATCCATTACCTTGGTTTTCAAATATTCCTTTAGAATGATAATCAGCAACGGAATAATCAAACCCAATACCAATGCCATCATCAGGCTCTTTTTTTTATCTCCGCCGTTGGTGACTGACACCATACGCGCTCGTTCCAAAATGGTATTGTCGGGCACATTGGATGCACGCTGAATTTGAGCTTCAGCACGCTTTTGAAGCAAATAGGTGTAATAGGTGTCGTTCATTTTGAACTGCCGTTCAAAATTGTTCATCTGACTTTCTATATCAGGTAACGTGGCAAGCTCTCCCGATGCTTTATGGGTTTGTGTATCGATATCTCTCTTCTCGATGGCAAAAGCGGCACGAACATTATGTAACGCTTCCGAAAGAGAATTTTTTATCTTTCCTAATTCATCCTGATACTTTGCATAGTAGGGATTCTGAGGCGTTGTTTGCTCTAATTTTCGTAGTGTTTCGTTATATTGGGTCAGCAATCCGGTAAGAACCGGATCGACAATACCTAAACTCGAGGGTGTGAGCAGTTCCTGATTATTGACATTTTTTTTAATATAATCAGCCAGATAGTTCAGATACGATTCTTTCAGATTATACTGTAACCGTCTTTCGTCATAGGACGTAAGATGTCCCAGAATTGTTGATCCGTAAGCATTTATGTCAATAATTTGCTTGGCTCTCCTAAAGTGTTGCAACTGACTATCCGACATCTTCAACGAATCGGAAATTCCATTTAACTGTTTGTCTATAAATGAAATGGTACGGTTGGCTTCTTCGTTTTTACGATTGAGGTTATCCAACAAAAATTCATCGCACAAAGCATTCAGAAAATCAATATCTCGCGGATAAACTGTACCTTCCAATGAGACAGCCAATACCGTAGAATTCTGTGTTACAAAGCTTAAAGAAATACGCGGCGTAAAATAATCTATGAGATACGCATTGGATAAAAAAGCAAAATTGATTGCCTTGTGTGATTCAAAGCTATTTGTTTTATTGACTACTACCGAAAAATAGGGAGTATTCAATAGCATTCCGTATCGCCCGGTATAACGAAGACCTCCCAATTGTTTATCTTTTTCGTGCGAAATTTCGTATGTAAGTCCGTCAATATCACGAAAATCAAATTCCAGACCATACACAGCATTATCGATATTATCGCCTTTGATTTCGATAGGAGCATATCCATACAGGTTACTTACCTTGAAATGGCCTGTCGTGTAATAGTCGACATTCGCATTGATTTTATTAATTGCCCTTTCAACCAAATCATTAGAAGTAAACATAATCATTTGGTTATCATTGTTTTTATAAGCTGTATTGAGGTTCACTCCCTGCATCACCATCTGTTGAGATCCCGATTGCGATCCGCCACCGAGAATCACACGCGCACTTACCTGATAAGTGGGCTTCCAAGTTTTATTCGCAATGAAGGCAATGCTAAGGCTAATAGCCAGAGCAATCACAAATAAATACCAATGATGCAGAATCTTAAACAACCATTCGAGAATATCAAAACCGGATTCGTCCTCCTCCACATCACTGTACTGAGAGGGATAATTCTGATATTGCGTATTGTTATTGACTTCCATAAATGAGAAAATTTATTTGATGGTATTCATTACTAAAACTAAGAAAGTAACGGAAGTGGTAATCAGTGCCATCAGAGAACCGAACGATTCTATACGAAAGAAACTACTCGGAGCGGTACTGACATAGATAATGTCGTTGGGATAAACGTAATAATATTCGGAATCAAGCAAAGATTTTGATCGTATGTCAAATTGTTTTACTACAGGCCCTTTTACCGTTGTCCGAATAATTTTAATTTTGCCTCTGTCTCCATTGGTACGAATATCTCCTGCCAAAGCCAGTGCCTGAAAAATGGTCAACTTATCTTTGTATATTGGGAATTGCCCTTTGCCGGCTTCTCCGATCACATAAAAAACATCATTGTTCAATGCAATTACTACCGAAGCATTTTTGTCGAGTTCCTTAATTTTAGCTGCTATAACCTGATTGGCCGCTTGCAACGTCAATCCGCCTATTTTGAGGTGTGAAATAAACGGCAAATCGACCGTACTGTCAGCATAAATTTTATAGGATGTATTCCCGTTCGACTGACCAGAAGATGCAAACAAACGTGTTACATCTTCGTTTATCGACAGTACGCGAATCGCAATTTGATCGTTTGGTTTTAGCACATACCATTGATACGCTTTTTTGTCATACTGCGGAAGGTCTTTGCGAGTCTGAAGATATTGCGTGGTACGATTCGTTACACACGAAGCAAGGCTAAATAAAAGCAAAGCGGCAAAAGACCAGAGGACTATTTGTTTCATTTTTCGCATGCTTAAAAATGTTTAGAGATGCTAATGCCAAGCAAAAAGAGCGAAATTGTTGTAGAGACTGTTCCCAATAAAGTCGACCACGATGTTACACCAAAAAAGTGAGACGGTACTTTTTGTACATAAATTACATCGTTCGGTTCAATGTAGTAAAACTCCGTATGCATTATGTCTTGGCTTCTTACATCAAATGTCTTCACAACAGTCCCAGCTTCACTCTGGCGAAGAATTTTGATTTGCTTACGATTGGCGAAAGATCCCAAATCACCCGATATAGCTAAAGCCTCAAAAATATTCAATTTATCTTTCACGAGTGGATATCGGCCATTTCCTCCCTCGCCTATCACGCTGAAATAAGCATTGGCAAGCGTGACACGCATGTAACAATTACCCAACTGTTTTTTCGTTCGGTCTTCCAACATATCTTTTATCTCTCTCAGAGTTCTTCCGGCAGCTTCTATTTTACCAACAAAAGGAAAGACCAATAATCCGTTTTCGTCAATCTTGTAGGTAAATAAATCACCAGATGCACCTCCGCCAGAAGAGCCATCATTACTCTCACTATTACCTTGAAACAATTTATTAGTCTCTTCATTGAGAGAATAGACCATAATGCTAAGTCGATCACCTACTTGAAGTTTGTAATCCTGAAAACGTACCGAATCTTTATACCGGATTACATCCTGATTAGGCTTTTGCAAATAATTAATGTCTTTGTAGGTAATACACGACACCAACAGCCAACTGCCCGACAACAAAGCAATCAACGTATACAAAAATCTTTTTACTATAGGGTTGAATAAAAACATTCAGTATTTTGAAAAATAATAACAAACCGCAGTATTCATGGGCAAATTTAATAAATAAAACGTAAAAAGGCTACGATAAATGCCTATGGAAACAACTTTATATCAAAAAGAGTTATTACCAGTTGATTGGTTCCAAACCATTTTCCGAAAGATAAGCATTTGCTTTACTAAAATGGCCATTGCCAAAAAAACCGCGATAGGCCGAAAGCGGTGAGGGGTGTGGAGATTGAAGTACCAGATGACGCTGGCGGTCAATAAATTCACATTTACGCTGGGCATACGATCCCCAAAGCATAAATACAAGATGTTCTTTTTCATCATTCAAAACACGGATTGCCGCATCGGTAAATTGCTCCCATCCTTTGTTTTGGTGCGAACCGGCCTGATGTGCTTTCACTGTCAGCGTTGCATTGAGTAACAACACGCCTTGCTGAGCCCAGCGCTCAAGGTTTCCGCTTGCAGGAGCTACAGCATGTAAATCGTCACTTATTTCCTTGAAAATATTAACCAAAGAGGGCGGAAACTCAATACCATCGGGGACAGAGAAACACAATCCATGAGCCTGTCCCGGACCATGATACGGATCCTGCCCGATAATTACCACTTTCACTTTCTCAAACGGGCATAGATCAAACGCATTGAAAATAAGTTTGGCCGGAGGATAAATAGGCCCCTTGCTGTATTCTTCTTTTACAAAATGGGTCAATGTTTCAAAATACTGCTTCGCAAATTCTGGCGCTAGTTTATGTTTCCAACCTTCTTCAATACGAACATCCATTGTCTTTGAATTTTATTAGCGATATGGGAATCCGACAAGTCGTAAATGCAAAGTTCGTAAAGTTTTTGAGAACTACAAACACAGCCTATAAAAACAAAGAAAAACGGTGTAAAGTACTGCATAATAGACTTCACACCGCTTTTACTATGTTAATTTAAATCTTTATTTATACTCCGCCCAATTCCGAATGTCAATGTCATCGACCGTAATTTTACAGAATGCTTTGATAAAGGCGCTTGCTAAACGGGGATTGGTAATCAATGGAATATTGAAATCGATAGCCCCCCGGCGAATTTTGTACCCGTTCGATAATTCTCTTTTCGTCAAATTCTTCGGGATATTGATAACCAGATCGAATTCCTTGTTAGAAATCATCTTCATCACGTTATGTTCTCCGTCTTCGTCGGGCCAATTAACGTCAATTGCATTCACCCCATTTTGTTGCAGGAATTGTTGCGTTCCGTGTGTTGCATAAATGGTGAATCCGTTCTTAGCCAGTAAAAGACACGCATCTAGCATAGCCACTTTCGACTTCGATTCACCCGAAGAGACCATAATGCTCTTTTCCGGAATACGATAGCCCACAGACAACATCGCCGTAAGTAAAGCGTCGTCGAACTGGTGACCGATACAGCCGACTTCGCCGGTCGATGCCATGTCGACACCCAAAACAGGGTCGGCTTTCTGTAAACGGGTAAACGAGAACTGCGAAGCCTTGATTCCTACATAATCGAGATCGAAAGCCGACTTCTCTGGTTTCTCCGGATTCAAGCCGAGCATTACTTGTGTAGCAAGCTCTATAAAATTAATTTTTAGAACTTTAGACACAAACGGAAAGCTTCTCGATGCGCGAAGGTTACATTCGATTACCTTAATGTCATTATCTTTAGCCAGGAACTGAATGTTGAACGGTCCCGAAATATCGAGTGATTTGGCAATCTGCCGGGCAATCTGTTTGATGCGGCGTACGGTCTCCACATAAATTTTTTGCGGAGGGAACTGAATGGTTGCATCTCCGGAGTGAACACCGGCAAACTCCACATGTTCCGAAATAGCATAAATCACAATATCGCCCTTATTGGCCACTGCATCAATTTCGATCTCTTTGGCGTTTTCTATAAATTCGGAAACCACCACCGGATGCTCTTGCGAAACTTCGGTTGCCAGTTCAAGGAACTCTTCCAGCTCTTCCTGATTTGAGCATACATTCATGGCTGCCCCCGAAAGCACATACGAAGGACGAACCAAAACAGGAAATCCAACATTTTGTACAAATTCCGAAATATCGCTCAACGATCGCAACTCCTGCCAACGCGGTTGGTCGATCTTCAGATCATCCAACATACTGGAGAACTTGTGACGGTCTTCTGCATTATCGATCGACGCAGCCCCTGTTCCAAGAATATTAACCCCGGCATCCGACATACGAACTGCCAAATTGTTCGGAATCTGTCCCCCCACCGAAACGATGGTTCCCATCGGATTTTCGAGTTCAAGGATATCCATCACCCGTTCGTAGGTCAACTCGTCGAAATACAAGCGATCGCACATATCGTAGTCGGTCGATACCGTCTCAGGATTGTAGTTTATCATTACCGAGCGAAAGCCCTGTTTGCGAATGGTATTCAGCGCATTGACACTACACCAGTCGAATTCCACCGAACTACCGATGCGGTAAGCACCCGAACCCAATACCACCACCGAACGATGGTCGCCCAGGTATTTCACATCGTTGGCCGAACCGTTATAGGTAATATAGAGGTAGTTGGTCTGTGCCGGATATTCGGCAGCCAGCGTATCGATCTGTTTTACCACCGGCACAATGCCACGGCGTTTACGTTCGGCACGCACTTCATCGCCGATATGTGATTTATTTTCGTGAATATCGAACATCAGGCGGGCAATCTGGAAATCGGAAAAGCCCATCTTTTTAGCGCTCAGCAACAGGTCATCCGACAGGTCGTTGAACGACTCGGTTAATTTCAGTTCTTTGGCCACGTCGACAATGTTTTGCAACTTTTGCAAAAACCATTTGTCTATTTTGGTCAGATCATGAATCTGATCGATAGTATATCCGCTTTGCAACGCCTGCGAGAGGTAGAAAATACGACGGTCGGTCGGTTCGGAAAGCACTTTATTCATGTTATCTATGGGCAACGTTTTGTTTGCCACAAAACCGTGCATTCCTTGCTGAATCATGCGCAACCCCTTCTGCAGTGCCTCTTCAAAGGTGCGGCCGATAGCCATTACCTCGCCCACGCTCTTCATGCTACTGCCGATTTCACGCGACACGCCATGAAATTTAGCCAAGTCCCAACGCGGAATTTTACAAACCACGTAGTCCAATGCCGGCTCAAAGAAAGCCGTAGTAGTTTTGGTTACCGAGTTCTTCAAATCGAACAATCCGTAGCCCAATGCCAGTTTTGCAGCTACAAAAGCGAGCGGATAACCGGTTGCTTTCGATGCCAATGCCGACGAACGGCTCAAACGGGCGTTTACCTCGATCACGCGGTAGTCTTCCGAATCGGGATCGAAGGCATACTGCACGTTACATTCGCCCACAATGCCGATATGACGCACAATGCGGATCGCGATTTCACGCAGTTTGTGATATTCACTGTTGGTCAGCGTTTGCGACGGAGCCACCACGATACTTTCACCGGTATGAATACCCAGCGGATCGAAATTTTCCATGTTACATACCGTAATACAGTTATCGTAACGGTCTCGAACCACTTCGTATTCAATCTCTTTCCAGCCTTTCAACGATTTCTCAACCAAAAGCTGCGGCGAGTAGTTGAACGCTTTTTCGGCCAAGACTTCAAGTTCCTTTTCGTTGTTACAGAAACCGCTACCCAAACCACCCAAAGCGTAAGCCGCACGGACAATAATTGGATATCCGAGTTGAGCGGCTGATGTTTTTGCATCTTTCAGATTCTCTACCGCAAAACTTTTAATCGTTTTCACGTCGATCTGGTCGAGCTTCTTGACAAACAGCTCACGGTCTTCGGTATCGATAATGGCCTGTACCGGTGTTCCCAGTACGCGCAAGTTATATTTTTCGAGGATGCCCGACTGAAACAGCTTCACACCACAGTTCAATGCAGTCTGACCGCCGAACGCGAGTAAAAGTCCGTCGGGATTCTCTTTTTTGATTACCTTTTCAACAAAGAACGGCGTTATCGGAAGAAAATAGATCTTATCGGCTACACCTTCCGAAGTCTGCACAGTGGCAATATTCGGGTTGATGAGCACCGTTTCAATTCCCTCCTCTTTCAACGCCTTCAATGCCTGAGAACCGGAGTAATCGAACTCACCGGCCTCTCCGATCTTCAAAGCGCCCGATCCGAGAATTAAAACCTTTTTAATTGACAATCGTGAATTGTCGGTCGACAACAAGTCTTCTTTTATATTCATGCTGCTATATTCGTTTTGACTTTTGCTAAGAAATACACATTTACTTTCCACAGAAGATTAATTGCGCTTAGCAATTAAATTCAGGAACTCATCAAACAGAAACTCCGTGTCGGTTGGTCCGCTCGAAGCTTCTGGGTGAAACTGTGCCGAAAAATAGGGTTTCGTTTTATGGCGAATACCTTCGTTGGTACCATCGTTCAGGTTGATAAACAACGGTTCCCAATCACTCCCCAGCGTATTGTTATCTACGGCATAACCGTGGTTTTGCGAGGTAACAAAGCATCGGTTGGTGCCAACCATGCGCACCGGTTGGTTGTGGCTGCGGTGTCCGTATTTCAGTTTGTAGGTGCTGGCACCACCTGCAATCGAAAGCAGTTGGTTACCCATACAAATACCGAAGATCGGTTTTCCGGTTGTCATCGCCTTGCGGATGTTTTCGACAGTCACCGTGCAGTAAGCAGGGTTACCCGGTCCGTTCGAGATAAACAGTCCGTCATATTCCAACGTATTGAAATCATAGTCCCATGGAACACGAATCAAAGTAACGTCGCGTTTCAGGAAGCAACGAAGAATATTGTGTTTCACACCGCAATCGACCAGCACAATTTTTTTCTTGCCATTGCCGTAGGTAATTACCTCTTTACAACTTACTTTTGCAACATGATTTTCGCTGTCAGTGTCAACAAATTCCACATCTTCTTTGTCCGGAAACAGCAGTTTGCCCTTCATCGCACCGTATTCACGAATGATTTTGGTCAGTTCGCGCGTGTCGATGCCGTAGATTGCCGGAATTTTGTTCTCCTTCAGCCAGTCGCTGAGACTCTTTTGGGCGTTCCAATGACTATATTGAAACGAATAATCGGAAATAATCAAGCCACTGACATGAATTATTTCCGATTCGTAAAAGGTTGATAAGCCGTTTTCGATAATGCTCTGCGGGACTCCGTAATTACCAACGAGCGGATAAGTGACAGTTAAAATCTGTCCCGAATATGAAGGATCGGTCAAACTTTCGGGATAACCGACCATTGCCGTACTGAAAACGACTTCGCCGGCCCGTGGCTCCTCATACCCGAAAGACTTACCGTAAAAAATGGTGCCGTTTTCGAGCACCAGTTGCATCGGTTTGTTATGTTCCATTATTAATGCGTAGAGATAGAATAAATTTGGTATCTTTTCGACCTGCAAAGGTACTAAAAATCCACCTAAAGCTAAAGAAAAACCAACAATAAAAATAAAAAACAAGATTTTTGATGTTTTGCTATGTCAATTTGATATTTTCGATACAAAATTGCAATGTAGACTTTGCAACCCGAAAGATTAATTGTACTTTTGCAAACATAAATTTTGAAGTATTTATTTAGATAAATACCTAACAGTAAAAATCATAGTCATGAAATCCTCACTTGCAATAATTCGTTACGAAAAATGAGTATGAATGAGGATTCCATACGTTTTTAAACAAAAAATCAATAGCGTATGAAATTGTTGGAAGAAATCATGAGCCGGGCAATTGGAAACGTTCAACACATTGTGTTGCCCGAAGGAACCGAGGAACGTACCATACAAGCCGCTGACATTATTCTGGCTAAAAAAGCGGCAAAGATCACCCTGATCGGTAATCCGGATGAAATCCACAGTTTAGCTGCAAAATTTCAATTGAAAAACATCGAACAGGCAACTATTCTCGATCCCGAAAACTATGCCAAATATGACGAGTATGTCAAGCTACTTGTCGAATTGAGAAAGGCAAAAGGTATGACTTCAGAACAGGCTCAAAAACTGGCAAAGGATCCTTTATATATAGGGAGCCTTATGATTAAGAGTGGCGATGCCGACGGCGAAGTGGCCGGAGCCCGAAACACCACCGGAAACGTGTTGCGTCCTGCTCTGCAAATCGTAAAAACAAAACCGGGAACATCGGTTGTGTCGGGAGCTTTGTTGTTATTCACCAAAAGTCCTTACGGCGAAAACGGACTGGTACTGATGGCCGATCTCGCCGTTACCCCGAATCCAACCGCTCAGGAACTTGCTCAAATTGCAGTAAATTCAGGACATACGGCTCGTGTAATCGGTGGTTTTGAACCCAAGATTGCTATGCTCAGTTTTTCCACAAAAGGCAGTGCAAAGCACGAATTGGTAGACAAAGTAGTGGAGGCAACCCGTATTGCACAAGAATTAGCTCCTGACTTGCAAATCGACGGTGAATTGCAGGCTGATGCCGCTTTGGTTCCTTCGGTAGGCGAAAGCAAAGCTCCGGGTAGTCAAATTGCCGGCCATGCCAATGTTCTTGTGTTTCCTGATCTGCAAGCTGGCAACATCGGCTACAAGCTGGTTCAACGTCTTGGCAATGCCGAAGCTATCGGCCCGATTCTCCAAGGAATGGGAGCTCCCATCAACGACCTGTCTCGTGGATGTTCCGTCAACGATATTGTACAAATGATTGCCATCACGGCCAATCAAGCCATCGGATCTAAAACAAAATAATTACAACATAAATTATGTCGGATTTACCTAACGAACCCGTTGAGAATTACGGACTCAGCCAAAAAGACCGCAAACGCACCCTTTTCTCAAGAATCGGTGTGGTGGGATGTGGCAAGGATGGCAGTATTATTGCAACCATTGCTGCCAGCCGTGGCATGGAAGTCGTTTTTCTGGAACCAACCGAAGAGGGCATCAGCAACGCGTATGCACGTATCGAGAAAAAATTAGATGCCCGGGTTACCAATTGGGGATTGACCAACTCGGAAAAGAAGGCAATTCTTTCACGTATCAGAGGAACAGTTAATTATGACGATTTTGTAGGATGTGATTTCGTTATTGAAACGATCCGGTACGACGATCACACCGGTGTGCGAAGCATTGACCGTCGCAAGGAGGTATTTAAAAAACTGGAACAAGTATTAAGTCCCGAAGCCATTATCGCTTCCAACGTCTCTACTATTGTCGTTACCGAACTGTCGAACGAGTTGCAACATCCAGAACGTTGTGTGGGAGTCCACTTTCTTACCAATGTCCCCGATTCGCATGTACTAGAAATTGTACGTGGTTTATACACTTCAGAAAACACGTTTGAAAAGGTATGCCGTTTTGCAGAACTGCTCAATTACGATTTTATCTCCGTATCCGAGTCAGTAGGATTAGTGAGCCTCCGCATGTTTCTGATTATGCTGAACGAAGCCTGTTCTATTGTGATGGAAGGCATCTCCACTGTAGCAGATGTCGACAAAGTACTGACCGTCGGTTTTGGACACCGTCAGGGCGTTTTCCGTACGGCCGATCAGTTGGGCATCGAAAAAATTGTACCCCTGATGGAAAATCTGTTCCATGAATATGGCAATATCAAGTACAAAGCTTCGCCTCTTTTGTTACGCCTCTATCGTGCTAAACATTACGGTATTCGCCATGCAAAAGGATTCTATCAATATGACGAAAACGGAAAAATCGTCCAATAACAATTAAAATCAAAGAAATGAAGATTTTAGTATTGAATTGCGGAAGTTCTTCCGTTAAATATAAGTTGTTCGACATGGAATCGAAAACCATTCTCGGACAAGGTGGCGTTGAAAAACTGGGGATGCAGGGATCATTTCTCAAGCATACCCGTCCCGACGGCCAAAAGGTAACGCTCGAAGGTGAAATATTAACACATTCGGTAGCGGTTGAATATATTCTGGGCATTTTATTAAGCGAAAAACATGGAGCCATCAAATCGCTCGACGAGATCGATGCGGTTGGTCACCGTCTGGTTCACGGCGGTGAAAAATTCAATAAGAGCGTGTTGATCGATGACGAAGTGATTGCAAAAATAGAAGAATGCATCGAAATAGCACCTCTTCACAATCCACCTAACCTCGCCGGTATCAATGCCATTCGCGAATTGTTGCCTCAGGTTCCTCAGGTAGGTGTTTTTGATACGGCCTTTCATCAGACAATGCCACCGTACGCCTACATGTACGGTATCCCCTACTCACTCTATACCAAATACGGCATCCGTCGCTATGGCTTTCATGGAACAAGCCATCGCTACGTATCGAAACGTGCCTGCGAACTATTGAAGTTGGATATTAACAACTCCAAACTAATTACCTGTCACATCGGTAACGGAGGATCGATTACCGCCATTAAAAACGGGAAATCAGTCGACACCTCTATGGGATTTACTCCGGTTGAAGGTTTGTTGATGGGAACCCGTTGCGGCGACATCGATTTGGGTGTGGTTACATTCCTTATGGACAAAGAGATGCTCGGCACCGATTCTGCATCAACGCTCTTCAACAAACACAGCGGACTGCTTGGTATATCCGGAGTATCGTCCGACATGCGCGACGTAATGAAAGCTGCCAAAGAGGGAAATGAACATGCACAGCTTTCGCTCGAAATGTATCATTACCGCATTAAGAAATACATAGGTGCATACATGGCTGCCTTGGAAGGAGCTGACGCCATTATATTTACAGGTGGCGTAGGCGAAAACGGCTCTTTGTCGCGTGAGTTATCGTGCGAAGGTCTCGAGTTTTTAGGCATTAAAATTGACAAAGCTCTAAACGCCACGATACATGGAGAAGAACAGGTTATCAGCACTCCCGATTCTCAGGTTAAAGTGATTGTTATTCCGACCGATGAAGAGTTTATGATTGCTTCCGACACAATGGATATTGCCGGAAAATAAGAATCGAATCTGCACATATTTAAACGGTACAAATCTGACACAGTTCAATTTGTACCGTTTTTCTTTACTCGTATGTCCCTACACACCATTTTTATTGTATTTTTGTCTATCTCATTATCCAATCAAATCAATCATATATTATGGAAAACCACCCTTCACTCAACCGTTACGACAATAAAGTGCCCTATGTTTCGTGTGGCAAAAGCGGATTGGTTCTACCACGGATTTCGCTTGGCCTGTGGCATAATTTCGGAGATGTGGATGACTTCGACGAAGCAGTAAAAATGATTCAATATGCTTTCGACAACGGAATCACTCATTTTGATCTTGCAAACAACTATGGCCCGCCGGAAGGATCGGCTGAAGAGACCTTTGGCAAGATCCTAAAAAAACAGTTTCCGAACTATCGCGACGAAATGATAATCTCCACCAAAGCCGGACACCGCATGTGGTCGGGACCGTATGGCGATGGAGGTTCACGCAAATACCTCATTTCCAGTTTAAATCAAAGTCTTAAACGGCTAAAGCTGGATTATGTGGACATCTTCTACTCTCACCGATACGACCCTAACACGCCGCTGGAAGAGACCATGAATGCCCTGTCGGATATGGTAAAACAAGGAAAGGCGTTGTATGTTGGAATCTCCAAATATCCGGTTGACAAGGCGGTGGAAGCTTATTCCATTTTGAAAGCAAACGGCACTCCCTGTCTGATCCATCAGGACAGATACAGCATGTTGTCCCGAACCATAGAAAACGGCATACTGGCCACAGCTGAAAAGCATGGCGTCGGATTTATTGGATTTTCGCCTCTTTATCAGGGAGTTATATCCGACAAATACCTTCACGGCATTCCCGAAAACTCACGGGCAGCCAAACCATCCGGCTTTTTACAACGAAACCAGATTTCGCCCGAAATTCTGGAAAAAGTAACAGCTTTGAATGCCATTGCACTGCGCAGAGGGCAGAGTCTGGCTCAAATGGCATTGATGTGGTGTCTACGTACCGCACACGTAACCTCCGTTATTGTAGGTACCAGTTCGCAAAGACAACTTCAAGACAACATCGATGCACTACATTATCCGGGACTTTCTGACGAAGAGATTGCTACTATCGATACTATATTACAACAACCATGAAATACCGTCGCAATTATCCGACACGTAATTTCTTATAAGAAAGCTTCAAAGCAATAAACAGAGCGTAGATACACGACAAAGAAGGGCTTGAACGGTTCCAAATCGGAAAAAATACTATCTTTACAGTCGGGTATTTGCGTTCTGCTGTTTTAAGCAGATACGTCATAATGCTGTTTTTACACATTAGTTTTTCATTATTAACAATGTTTCCAATGGCCGTTAAAAAATTTATTCTCGACACAAATGTCATTCTACATGACTATAAATGTATCTATAACTTTCAGGAAAACGACATCTACCTTCCTATTACGGTGCTCGAAGAGTTGGATAAATTTAAAAAAGGAAATGACGATATTAATTTTAATGCCAGAGAATTTACACGAGACCTTGATCTTCTGGCCGATAACAGCATTTTTACCAAAGGTGTCAATCTTGGCGACGGATTGGGCAAACTGTTTATCGTCACCTCATACGATTATCCCGAAGCGCTACAACAAATGTTTGCCGAAAAAACGCCGGATCATCGAATACTGGCTGTAGCTTATCAGATACAAAAACAGTACAAAAATACCATTTTCGTCTCAAAAGACATTAATCTCCGGTTGAAAGCCAAATCACTGGGAATTAATGCGGAAGATTACATTTCCGACAAGGTAACCAGTACGGATATTTTCGATAAAAAACATGCAACCTTCTCTCATATCGAAGCGCACCTTGTCGATGAACTCTACAAATCGAAAGATGGGATTCCGGTTGAAAAGTTCAGCTTTTGTTCGGATATAGAACCCAACGAATGCTTTATCATCAAAAGCACAAAATCAAGCGTTCTGGCTCATTACAATCCTTTTTCGCAAAATGTTGAACGTATTGAAAAAAATAAAGTTTTTGGGATCGAGCCCCGCAATGCAGAACAGGCGTTTGCATTGAATGTTATGCTCGACAATAATATCAAGCTGGTAGCACTTACCGGAAAATCAGGTACTGGTAAAACACTGCTTGCCCTTGCGGCTGCGTTAGAACAGCAGGAGAATTATCAACAAATTTTATTGGCCCGGCCTATCGTTGCTTTGGGAAATAAAGATTTGGGATTCCTGCCCGGCGACGATAAACGGAAAGTATCGCCCTACATGCAACCGTTGTTCGACAATTTGAATGTCATCAAGCATCAGTTTAGCTATCAGGGCAAAGAGGTCTATAAAATTGAAGAGATGCAACGCGAACAGAAACTGGTTATCGAAGCCTTGGCTTATATTCGCGGGCGAAGTTTGAGTAACACTTTTTTCATTGTCGATGAAGCACAGAACCTTACTCCTCACGAAATTAAAACGATCATAACACGTGCTGGAGAGGAGACCAAAATTATTTTTACGGGCGACATCCAACAAATAGATCAACCCTATTTGGACATGAATTCAAACGGCTTGGTATACATGATCGATCGCATGAGGGGTCAAGATTTGTTTGCCCACATCAACCTGATGAAGGGAGAACGCAGTGCATTATCCGAATTGGCAAGTAACTTACTATAATATCACCTAACACTTGGATTTCACCTTTTCTGTTACTATATTTGCCACTTAAAATTTTTAGAATAAGATACAAACATACAATTTATCATACCGTTTAATATGATATTTTACTTAAAATCAAATTTTTGCGTATGGAAACACTCGATTTATCAGTAGTAGACTGGTCGCGTGCTCAATTTGCGATGACAGCCATGGATCACTGGATTTTCGTTCCTCTGACCTTAAGTCTTGGTTTTATCATGGCACTCATGGAGACCATGTATTACCGAACCGGAAAAACAGAATGGAAGATAATGACGAAATTCTGGATGCGTCTTTTCGGTATAAACTTTGCAGTGGGCGTAGCTGGAGGTCTTATTCTTGAATTTCAGTTTGGTACCAACTGGTCGAACTACAGTTGGTTGGTCGGAGACATATTCGGCGCGCCTTTGGCAATCGAAGGCATTATGGCCTTCTTCCTCGAATCGACTTTCTTTGTCATCATGTTCTTCGGTTGGAATAAAGTAAGCAAGGGATTTCATCTGGCAGCAACCTGGTTAACCTGGTTTGGAGCAACCCTATCGTCCTTATGGATACTGGTGGCCAACGCCTGGATGCAGTATCCAACAGGAACTACATTCAATAGTGACACTGTACGCAGCGAAATGACAGATTTTTGGGCTGTACTGTTCTCTCCAATGGCTATGAACAAATTCTTTCATACCGTCACCTCCTCCTGGATTGTGGGTGCAGCTTTCGTAATCGGAGTCAGTGCTTGGTATCTGATGAAAAATCGAAATATCGAATTCGCTCATAAAAGCATTAAGATTGCTGCTGGTTTTGGACTGCTTGGCATTATCCTTGCCTTATATAGCGGAGATGGATCTGCTTATCAGGTAGCTCAGAAACAACCGATGAAACTAGCTGCTATGGAGGGTTTATATCAGGGGAATAACGGAGAAGGACTGGTGGCTGTTGGAATTTTGAATCCTGCGAAAAAGGAGTATAATGATTCTACCAATCCGTTCTTAATGAAAATAACCCTGCCGAAGCTCTTATCTTTTCTGGCTTATCGCGATTTTAATGCGTATGTGCCTGGCGTAAAAGATTTGTTAGATGGCGGCTACCTCGAAACAAAGCCTGACGGACAAACCGTGAAACCAGTCACTACTAACGAAAAGATTGTATTCGGACAAATGGCTCAAAATGCTTTGAAAGGGTACAAAATAGCCAAGAAGACTCACAACGACTCGCTGGCAGCCGTCAATAAAGCTATCTTTGCAGCAACCTCTCCCTATTACGGATACGGATATGTAAAAGACAAAAAGCAACTTATCCCGAACATTCCATTAACGTTCTATTCTTTCCGCTTTATGGTGGTCTTTGGAGGTTTCTTTTTGCTATACTTTATCTTTATCTTGTATATCAAAAGACGAATAGAAAATATGAAATGGCTTCAAATCGTGGCTATATGGGCGATTCCGTTAGCGTATCTGACCTCATTTTCCGGCTGGATTGTTGCCGAAGTTGGACGCCAACCCTGGGCTATTCAGGATCTGTTGCCTACCTTTGCCGCCGTGTCTGACGTTCCGGTCGGTTCTATTCAAGCTACATTTACAATCTTTGCCGTTATGTTTATCGTACTCTTCGTGGCAATTGTAAGCATCATGGTAAAAGAGATCCGGAAGGGACCGGAACATATTCAATAAGTTAATTGGGTCACTTGATTTTAAAACTTAATTCTTACAATTATGGATTACGCATTCTATCAAGAATATTGGTGGCTTTTAGTATCACTGCTTGGAGCCATCTTAGTATTTCTCTTCTTTGTTCAGGGAGGACAATCGTTGCTCTACACAATTGGAAAAACCGAAGATGAGAGGAGCTTACTGGTCAATTCTATCGGAAAAAAATGGGAATTTACATTCACTACTCTGGTAACTTTTGGAGGCGCCTTTTTTGCCTCTTTTCCACTCTTCTACTCCACTAGCTTCGGTGGTGCTTATTGGCCATGGATGATTATTCTTATCTGTTTCGTCCTGCAGGCCGTAAGTTACGAATTTCGGAAAAAAGAAGGAAATATTCTCGGACATAAAACTTACGAGGCATTTTTATTGTTCAACGGATTTGTCGGATTGCTATTGTTCGGCACTGCAGTTGGAACCTTTTTTACTGGCAGCGAATTTATTGTAAACAAAGAGAATATATACCAACCGATGATGCCTGTTATTTCGCAATGGCAAAATCCATTGCATGGTTTGGAAGCCGCATTCAACGTTCGGAATCTTTTGTTGGGCTTCTCTATCTTTTTTCTGGCACGTGTGTTGGGTAGCCTCTATTTCATCAGTAACATTCACAATCCCGACATTAACAAACGTTCCCGTAAACAAGTGTTAATCAACGCTATTTTCTTTCTGGTTTGCTTTCTCACCTTCTTTATCTGGACGTTAGCATCCAAAGGTTTTGCCGTAAAACCTGAAACAGGTGAAGTATATATGCAAAATGCCAAATATCTGCACAATTTTATTGAAATGCCTATCATTGGCATCGCCATGCTACTTGGAGTAGTATCGTTACTTTACGGGATTGGCATCGGTATTTTTTGCCCGAAAAGTGCCAAAGGTATCTGGTTTGCTGGCGTTGGAACCGTACTGGCTGTACTATCGTTATTGCTCATTTTGGGGTACAACAACACTGCATTTTATCCTTCGGTAACCGATCTGCAAAGTTCGCTGACCATCCGCAACAGCTCTTCCAGTTACTTTACGTTAAAAGTAATGAGTGTGGTTTCGCTGTGTATTCCCTTCGTATTAGCTTATATCTTCTATGCTTGGCGGATGATGGACAAAAAACAGATAGATATGAAAGATTTAGAGAGCAAACAAAATCCACAATATTGAAACTAAACATCTAATTTATAAGCGTGTGCATTACAAACAAGTTTTGCACACGTTTTTTTATGCATTGGTCTTGCCATAAAAAGGTAACTTTGTCTACAGTTTTTCACCTGTTTAAACCAAGCTTTTATTATGGTAGACATACACAACTATTCATCGCCATCCGACAAAACATCCGATAATCCCTTTTTTCAACCATTCGATACACCATTCGGTGCCATTCCATTTGATAAAATAAAACTCGAACACTATCGTCCTGCATTTCAACATGCAATTCAATTGCACAATACTGAAATAGATCAAATTATAAACAATAAAGAGTTACCGTCGTTTCAAAATACAGTAGAAGCTCTGGAATGTTCCGGACGATTACTTGAGTTGCTTGTCAATACATTTTTCAATCTGAATAGTGCCGAGACCAATGACGACATGCAACAACTGGCTGAAGAATTGTCTCCGATCTTAACCGAGCACGCCAACAACATTTCATTGAACTCATCTCTTTTTAAGAGAGTTAAATCGGTTTTTTTGAACAAAAACCGATTTAACCTTACTCCCGAACAGCAAACCTTACTTCAAAAAACATACGATAGCTTTGTCGATAACGGAGCTAATCTCAGTACTGCGAATAAAGCAATTTACCGAAAACTTTCGCAACAACTGGATACTGCATCTTTAGCCTTCGAAAGAAACATACTGAAAGAGATCAATGATTATTTTCTGATCGTTATTGACAAAAAACTACTCAAGGGACTATCCGACGATTATCTTGAAATGGCAGCCGCTAAAGCCGTTCTTCAGAAAGAGCAAAATGGTTGGTTAATCGATATGACAGCTCCCAGTTATATGCCCGCAATGAAATTTCTGGATAACAGAGATTTACGTCGGCAATTGTATATGGCATACGCCACCAAATGCTCTCATGCCAATGCAAACGATAATCGGGAGATCGTCCGGTCTATTGTCAATCTCAGGCTTCAGATTGCCAATTTGTTGGGATATAAAACCTATGCCGATTACGTATTAAAAAATCGGATGGCAGAGAACAGTACGAATGTATACAAATTACTTAACGAACTGCTGAAGGCATACAAACCGGTTGCTCTTACCGAGATTAAAATGGTTGAGCAATATGCCCACAGTTTAGGTTTTCAGGGGCAACTTCAGCCTTGGGATTGGTACTATTATGCCGAAAAGCTCAAAAGCAGACAATTTTCATTCAACGAAGATATTCTTCGCCCCTATTTTGAACTTTCCAAGGTCATATCGGGTGTTTTTGATCTGGCAACAAAATTATACGGAATCACATTTAACGAGGTGCACCACATTCCTGTATACCATCCCGAAGTGCAACTATTCGAAGTGTATGACAATGACGGACAATATCTGGCGTTACTCTATATTGATTTCTTTCCTCGTCCAGGCAAGCGTCCTGGTGCATGGATGACCGTATTCCAAGAACAATGGGCTGATGAGAATGAAAATAACCGACCGCATGTTAGTTTGGTAATGAATTTTACCCGCCCTACTGCAACAAAACCGGCTCTACTCACCTTCGACGAAGTAAAAACGTTCCTCCATGAATTCGGACATGCTCTCCATTGTATCTTTTCCAATATTACCTACGCCTCTATTTCAGGCACTTCCGTTTTTCGCGATTTCGTGGAATGCCCTTCACAATTTATGGAAAACTACGCCATCGAAAGTGAATTCCTCCATAATTTTGCATTTCATTATCAGACAGGAAAATTGATTTCTTCTGAGATGATTCAACGACTAGAAAATTCCGATAATTATAATATTGGATATCAATGTGTACGTCAGCTCAATTTCGGATTCATCGATATGGCATGGCACTCCTTGGCAAACCGACTGGAAGGAGAGGTGATTGATTTTGAAAAAGAGGTGGAACAGGCAACTCTGATATTGCCCTCAATAGCAAACGCCTGCTCCAGCACCTCCTTCGGACATATTTTCTCGGGAAGTTATGCGGCCGGCTATTACAGCTACAAATGGGCCGAAGTTTTAGCTGCCGATGCGTTTGCCACATTTAAATTGAATGGCATTTTTGATTCGAAAACGGCAGATTCTTTTCGTCAAAATATTCTGTCGAAAGGTGGTTCCGAAAAACCCATGACCTTGTATAAACGATTCCGGGGTCAGGAGCCGACTATTGATGCATTGTTAGATTCCAACGGAATAAAGCGCTAAAATAAAAAGAGCAGAACCGTTTGGTTCTGCTCTGTAATAAAAGACAAAATAGTCTATCTATTTCGTTTCTGGCAATGTAATCTTGATGTTCAGCTCCTTCAATTGAGCATCTTCAATTTGCGACGGAGCACCACTCATCACATCTCTGCCCGAATTGTTTTTGGGGAATGCAATACAATCGCGAATGCTATCCAGTCCGGCAAACAACGACACACAACGATCCAAACCAAACGCCAAACCGCCGTGAGGTGGAGCCCCGTATTTGAAGGCATCCATCAAAAAGCCGAATTTGTATTGAGCTTCCTCTTCCGAAAAGCCCATCAGACGGAATATCTTGTGTTGTAATTCACTGTCGTGAATACGAATCGATCCGCCACCGAGCTCTACCCCGTTTATAACCATGTCGTACGCATTAGCTCTCACTTTTCCGGTATCACTATCTAAGAACTGAATATCCTCGGGGTTTGGAGCTGTAAAGGCATGATGCACGGCATAAAAACGTTGTGTCTCTTCGTCCCACTCAAACAAGGGGAAATCGATTACCCACAAAGGAGCAAACTTATTTTTGTCTCTCAAGCCCAAGCGGCTACCCATTTCGAGACGCAACTCGCACAAAGCTTTCTGTGTTTTGACCGTTGCGCCGGCCAGAATCAGAATTAAATCGCCGGGTTTGGCATTGGTTGCTGCGGCAATATTTTTAAGATCGTCAGAAGAATAAAACTTATCAACAGAGGATTTGAAAGTGCCGTCGGCCTCGCATTTGATATAAACCAACCCTTTCGCTCCGATTTGCGGACGTTTTACAAAATCGGTAAGTTCGTCCAATTGCTTCCGGGTGTACGAAGCACATCCTTCGGCACAAATAGCTCCAACATATTCTGCACTGTCAAATACCACAAAATTATGTCCGCCAACCAGCTCTTTCAGTTCGACAAACTTCATTTCGAAACGAATATCCGGCTTATCGGAGCCATAGTAACGCATTGCGTCGGCATAAGTAATACGGGGCAACGACTCAATATCGATGTTCTTCACATACTTGAAGAGATGCTTCATCATTCCTTCAAAAAGATTGAGCACATCTTCCTGTTTCACATACGACATTTCACAGTCTATCTGGGTAAATTCCGGTTGACGGTCGGCACGTAGATCTTCATCCCGGAAACACTTGGCAATCTGGAAATAGCGATCGAAACCCGAAACCATCAACAATTGCTTATACAATTGCGGAGATTGTGGCAGCGCGTAAAATTCGCCCTGATTCATACGGGAGGGAACCACAAAATCACGGGCTCCTTCGGGAGTCGATTTGATCAGAATCGGAGTCTCCACTTCCAGAAAGTTTTGCTGATCGAGATAGCGACGAACCTCGAAGGCAATACGATGGCGCAATTCAAGATTTTTGCGAACAGCACCACGACGTAAATCGAGGTAGCGATACTCCATACGCAAGTCATCTCCCCCATCGGTGTCGTCTTCGATGGTGAAAGGCGGAGTTTTCGATTCATTTATAATGTTCAACTCATCTACAATCAATTCAACATCACCGGTCGGAATGTTCGGATTTTTATTGCTTCGTTCGGCAACAACCCCTTGTACCTGAATCACCCATTCGCGTCCCATGCGATTGGCTTTTTCGCACAAAGAAGAGTTAATATCCTGATTAAATACCAATTGTGTAATTCCATAACGATCGCGCAAATCGACAAAAGTCATGCCTCCCATTTTACGCGTTTTCTGTACCCAACCGGCTAAAGTGACTGTTTCACGAACGTGAGACTGGCGAAGTTCGCCACAAGTATGTGTTCTAAACATGCGTTTCTTTTTTTGTGCAAAAATAATAAATTAAACAGACAAAAGTACAAAGAAACCCTGTCCAATCCCAATAAAATTGAACAGGGTTCTAATTCAAAAAAATAGTACGTTTGGTTTAGTGCGAAATGTGCTCAGCAGCCATCGATAATTGATCATACCAATCTTGTCCGAATTTTCGTATCAATGGCTCTTTAAGATACTGATACAATAACAGATGATTCTTTTCTCCCAATTTAACCGCATCTTTGCATACATGCCATTTATGGTAATTGACGGCTTTAAATGTGGGGAACTGCTTTGTCCTGACAGGATACAAATGACAGGAAATCGGTTTCCGGAATGTTGTTTTTCCTTCGTTATACAGATTTTCTATCAAACAGCTCCAAATCCCGTTCGCTCCTTTCGTCGCAAACACGCATTCTGCACCATTCACAATGGATACTGCCATATCTCCCTCACGGTCGATATAGGCAACACCTTGTTTATCAATGACAGCGCGAGCAGCATCCGAAAGCTTGTCCCACAATTGCGGCAAAATATCTTCTATCTCCGCAATCTCGTCCAATTCAACAGGAGCCCCTTCTTCACCTTCGACACAACAAATGCCTTTGCATGCCTCCAGATCACAGCAGAAACACTGGTCAAAAAGATCTAAACTAATGATCGTATCTTCTATTTGTAACATTCTTACACTAAATCGCCTACTTTATTATTTCTTTTTTGATCTTCAACAATAGCATCCAGAACGGCTACGATCGTCATATTAAAAATATCACGTACCGAACTTTCTACATCGAGAATATGGATCGGTTTGTTGAGCCCCATCTGAATCGGACCAATCATATCTGCTAACCCCATCTCAAGCAATAACTTGCTTGCTGTATTCGCAGAACTTAAATTCGGGAACACCAGAGTATTAACATCTTTCCCAGCCAATTTGTTGAATGGGAACTTTTCATCTCTCAGTTTTTTATTGAGCGCAATGTTCACCTGCATTTCACCATCAACCACTATGTCGGGACATTCTGCATGCAGACGTTTCACCACAGTGTGTACACTTGCCGGACTACCTACTTTATCCATACCGAAGTTCGAATAAGAGATCATCGCCATAACCGGTTGATGATTGAAGAATTTAACCGCATCATTGGCCAGTTTAGCAATATCAACCAGTACATCCGTATTCGGATGGCGATTAAACAAGGTATCGGCAAGGAAGAAGGTTCCCTTTTTGGTATTCAAAATATGCATAGCCGCAATATTGTTAACACCCTCTCTGACTCCGATCACCTGCTTGGCAGCATTGATATTTTCTATAAAATTGGTATACGAACCGGTAATCATAGCATCGGCATCACCTGTCTCTACCATCATCATACCAAAATAATTACGTTCAAACATCTTTTCCAACGCATCGGTAAGGGTCATACCATCGCGACCGCATTTTTCGGTCAATAAGGTAGCATAGCGTATGCGGCGCTCTTCTTCTCTGTCGTGGCGCATGTTCACAATTTCAATACCGGAAAGGTCGAGATTGTTTTCTGCCGCCATTTTTTCAATGCGCTCTTCATTACCCAACAAAACAGGAATACATACGCCTTCCGATTTCGCCATTTCAGCGGCTTTGAGCATATTCAGGTGGTTGGCTTCCGAGAATACAACCCGCTTCGGTGACTGACGAGCCATCTCAACAAAATGACGAAGCATTTTATTATCCGACCCCATCAATTCGCGTAATCTGTTTGAATATGCTTCCCAATCATCAATCTTTACACGAGCCGCTCCCGAATCAATAGCTGCCTTAGCCACGGCCGGAGCCACTGTGGTCAACAACCGGGGATCGAGCGGCTTCGGAATAATATACGAACGACCGAAGCTCAATTTACTAAGGTTGTAAGCTGCATTCACCACATCAGGAACCGGTTTTTTAGCCAATTCGGCAATGGCCAATACCGCTGCAACCTTCATCTCTTCATTGATGCATTTGGATCGTACATCCAAAGCACCACGGAAAATATAGGGGAATCCCAATACGTTATTAATCTGGTTAGGATAATCGGAACGACCGGTTGCAAACAAAATATCCCCGCGCGAATCCATCGCGTCGGCATACGAAATCTCAGGATTCGGATTAGCTAAAGCGAACACAATCGGGTCTTTAGCCATCGTACGAACCATTTCTTTGCTCAACACACCGGCAACTGATAATCCAAGGAAAACATCGGCACCATATACGGCATCAGCCAGAGTATGAAGATCAGTACGTGAAGTGGCAAACTCTTTTTTCTGAGGAGTCAGATTAGTTCGCGTATCACAAATCACACCCTTACTGTCGACCATAATGATGTTTTCACGTTTCGCACCTAAGCAAATATACAAGCGGGCACATGAATTGGCAGCCGCACCGGCACCATTCACCACAATTTTGATTTCGTCGATTTTTTTACCTACTATTTCGAGGGCATTGATCAATCCGGCAGCCGATATAATAGCCGTTCCGTGCTGGTCGTCATGCATTATGGGAATATCAAGCTCTTCCTTCAAGCGTGTTTCAATTTCAAAACATTCGGGAGCTTTAATATCCTCGAGATTAATACCTCCAAAAGTGGGAGAAATTGCTTTTACTGCCTGAATAAATTTTTCGGGATCTTTTTCGTTCACTTCAATGTCAAAAACATCGATTCCTGCAAAGATTTTAAATAAAAGCCCCTTCCCTTCCATCACAGGTTTACCTGCCAAGGCGCCGATATCACCTAATCCCAAAACGGCTGTACCGTTAGAAATTACAGCAACCAAATTACCTTTAGCCGTGTAGTCATAAGCTGTATCCGGATCCTTCTCGATCTCGAGGCAAGGCTCCGCTACACCTGGTGAATACGCCAGCGATAAATCTGTTTGTGTACTATAAGGTTTGGTGGGAACCACCTCAATTTTACCAGGTTTACCTTGCTTATGATAATTCAAGGCATCTTCTCTCGTTAATTTTGCCATGTGTGTATTGGATAATGATGTTAATAATTAATCGCAAATTTAGCATTTTATCTGATTAAAATAGGAAGAAAAAACGCTATTTTCGCGTCATAATTCAAAAAATAAACTAATTTTTATTGCAGATTATTACATTACTGACCACATGACGATTATTCATGGCAAACCAACTATTGAACGAAAAATTGATACACATAGACCCGAAATAGCCGAATTTCTCATCTTATATTTATCAAATATAACAAGTATAGATAATTTTCTAAATCTTTCACCCTCCAAAGAAAAGCCATCTTGTAAAAGAGAATCATTTATTCGATATTTTTAGGAAATATTTTATCTACTTTTGCATTTTAATTTTCTTAATGACCATGCCTCATATATCAATTATAGCCGCAGTCGCATCTAATAATGCCATTGGCAAAGACAATGACTTACTTTGCCATCTTCCTGGCGATTTAGCACGATTCAAAGAACTGACACTCCATCACACTGTCATTATGGGGCACCGAACCTATCTGTCCCTTCCCAAAGGGGCTCTACCCCATCGTACAAATATAGTTCTGAGTAGATCAACCCGGGAGATTGAAGGTTGCATGGTGGTCGATTCCCTCGAAAAAGCGCTTGAGATGTGTAAAACCGAAGACGAAGTATTTATTATTGGCGGAGGCACTCTCTATCAGCAGGCCTTACCGTTAGCCGATCGCCTCTACCTGACACACATTCACGCAGCACTCGAAGGTGATACATTTTTTCCTTCGGTAAACTATACTGAATGGATCGAAACTCATCGAGAAGAGCGATCTCTGGGTGGAAAACATCCTCATTCGTACGCTTTTGTAGATTATCGCAAAATAGATAGGTAACTAATTAATAACAACTTCTAAGATTTGACAGGCGAAGACGCGTATCCTGATCAAAAAGAACCAATAAAGAGTCGTCTTTAGCAGGTAAAGTCAGAGATAATGACTTGCGGATGTATTTTTCTGTCGGAAGCAAGTAGTACTGAAACTTACCATCCAACGAACCTTTGTGGACATAGAACGGAATATAATCCGCTTTTTTCACTTTGCAGTCAGTGGTAGAAATCGTAATACGAGCAAGTATACCTCCATTCGAATTTCGCCAGCGTTGATTGGAAATCATATTTCCCACTGAATAAAACACCGGTACCCGGGTACTATCCGAACGGTATTGCATCTCAAAATTCTGCACCACATGGGGATGTGAACCAACAATAGCATCGGCACCCGATTTGATGATCAATGCTGCCACCTTTTCTTGCTGTGCATTCGACTTCAGCTCATATTCATTCCCCCAATGAATCGTCACAACAATAAATTGTGCCCCTCTCAGCCTGGCGGTATGAATATCCTGCCGAATTTGAGCCGTATCGATACTATTTACAACGTAAGGAGATGGAACTTGATGCCCATTTGTCCCGAAAGTACAATTTAAGATGGCAATTTTAATCCCTTTGACAGTCACAATCAACGGATAAATAGAATCCCGTTGGGCTCTATTCAAATAAACCCCAACCGGTTGTACCTTTTTATTTACCGTCAGAAATGTGCGCATGATTCCGTTAGCCCCCCTATCAGCAATATGGTTATTAGCCAACTGCATGACATCAAATCCGGCATTCACCGCCCCATCCAACACTGCATCGGGACTTGAAAAGCAAGGATAGCCGCTATACGGTTTACCGGCCAACGGAACTTCCAAATTTGCTACAGCCAGATCTGCCGACCGAATATAGGGCGCAAGATACTTGTAACAGGAAGTAAAATCATAGGAGCGCGATGTTTTATCATAAGCAGCCTCCAATTGCGGTACATGTCCCATGATGTCGCCCGCGAAGATCAGGATAATAGAATCACTTTGTCTTAATTCGCTGTTCGTATTCTCTTTTATGTCAGGCGTTTTATATGCATAGCAAATCCAAACAACCGACAGCAGAATAATCAGGGATATATACCGGTATTTTTTCATTTCAATTACATGTCTAATGCACCAATAATGTCATATATCGACGAATATCCGTGTCGATCGAGGTATTCATTGATTCCATCAACCACCTTGACACTCACAGCCGGATCGATAAAGTTGGCCGTACCTATTTGAATTGCCGTTGCACCGGCAAGGAAAAATTCAATCGCATCGGTAGCATTCATAATACCACCCAATCCGATGACTGGGATTTTAACGGCTTTTGCAACCTGCCATACCATGCGGAGAGCCACAGGCTTCACACAGGGCCCCGACAAGCCTCCGGTAACAGTAGAAAGCAGCGGTTTTCGGGTTTCGGCATCGATGGCCATACCCAGAAGCGTATTTATCAACGAAACTGAATCAGCCCCTTCATCTTCCACAGCTTTTGCAATGGAAGCAATATCGGTGACATTCGGGGATAATTTCACGATCAACGTCTTGGAGTAGGCCTTGCGCACAGCTTTGACCACCTCTGCCGCTCCCGCGCAACTCACGCCAAAGGTCATTCCTCCCTGTTTAACGTTCGGACACGATATATTTAGCTCAATAGCCGGTATTTTATCGAGAGCATTTATCTTTTCTGCCGTGGCTACGTAGTCCTCAATCGTCGATCCAGAAACATTAACCATGATATTGGTATCATACTCCTTGATCTGAGGATAAATAGACGATACGAAGTAGTCTATCCCTTTATTTTGCAGTCCTACAGCATTTAACATGCCCGAAGGAGTTTCAGCCATTCGCGGATAAGCATTCCCCTCCCGATGAAGAATAGTTGTCCCCTTGGTAAAAATTCCCCCTATTCGACCAAGATCCATAAAATCGACATACTCTTCTCCAAAGCCAAATGTTCCTGAGGCCGTAGTAACTGGATTTTTGAACTCTACCGCCCCTATTTTTACTCTTAAATCTGCCATGATAGTTCTTTTGAATTGAATACTGGTCCATCGGTGCACACGCATTTATGACCGGTTTGGGTTTGTGTAACGCAACACAAGCAGGCTCCAATACCGCAAGCCATTTTATTTTCAAGAGAGACCTCGCAATCAATCGATTTATACTGCGCAAAGCGGGCTACAGCCTGCATCATGGGGGTCGGGCCACAGGTATAGATCATATCTATTGGCTCTTGTAAAATAGAGTGTTGGGTAACAAAGCCTTTCTCTCCGGCAGATCCATCTTCGGTTGTAATGTACACCTTGCCCAGCTTTTTGAACTCATCCAGTTGCATCAACCCTCCTTCCGACCGGGCTCCCAGCAAGAACATCGGCTCAAAGCCCTCTTGCTTTAGCGTAGAGCCCATAAATAGCAAAGGAGCAATACCGACACCACCACCCACCAATAGTAGGCGAGACTGGCTCTCTTTGGGCATTGTGAATGAATTACCCAGAGGGAGAAGCATATTGACCGTGTCTCCAATCTTGTATTCCGACATTTTACGCGTACCATCTCCCACCTTTTGCACCAAAAGCCAAAGCTCGTTGTTGACTCGATCTACATAATTAACAGATATCGGGCGGCGAAGGAACACGCTCGGAGCATTATCGATGCGCACCTGCACAAATTGCCCCGGCAACATCTCAGGTAATGGTTCCTCTTGGGTAAATTTCAATAAAAAATGGCTGTCTCCCAACGAAATATTCGCGGAAACAACCATGTCTAACGAGCATTTTTTCATTGTGTCATTAATTTGACTGCAAAATTACGCAGTTATCTCTTAATTCACAACAGTTGGCAGAAACTTCTACATCACTCTTTGGAAGAATTGGGTAAAAACTCTTCAAATGTCATATCCGAATAGTACACCGTAATCTTTTTGACTGTTTTTTCTTTTACAATCTCTTTAATTTCTATAGGCTGGGCTACTTCTACCTGTTTTATCTCTTTTGGCGGATAGTTTTTTTCTTCTCTTTTCGGCTCATAACTAACAGTACTACTGGATATTTCCGGCTTAATATCAAACAATGAAGCTTGACGAGAAGGCAATTCTTCGCGATACATTGACCCAACACCAGAAATAAGCCAATCTGGATTGATTGTTGGAAACGCATTTAAGATTTTCTGAACGACTTCCAGACTCGGTTTATTACGTCCGTTCAGAATATGCGATACAACCGAAGGCTGCGTACCTATCATCAACGCAAAGCGGGTAGGAGCAATTTGCTCCAGTTCCATAAGTTTGGATATACGATCTTTCATATGACAGTTTAGCCTTTATGTTTACTATAACCACAATTTATACCTGTGTAATTGTAAAATTGACTGCATTTGTTCATCTTTAGCACGCTACAAATGTAAACAATAAAATTTACATTTACAATACAATACAAATGTATCGGTGGCGATCATTGATGTACATTTGTGAATTATGCAGGTATAAGTTTGAGATAATGTAAAATGCTATTTAAGAACGAATTACTAAACATCTATGCGTTCATACAATATAATCTATTTATTTAGATAAATCATCTTATATACCTTATTATAAGTACAATATTTAATTTTAATATCTATTTATCAAGCATTTGAGCAAATAATGTGTATTAATGGCCAATTAACTTTATCAAATAGATCAAATATAATGCATATATAACTAGTAATTAGATATATATATGACACATAATAGTGATTGCAAATATAATTAAACGCCTCCTATTCACGATTGTAAATAAGCGATGAGAACTGCCATATACTTCATATTCATCTCTGCATAATTCTTGTTTTACAAATGTATTTTGTATTTTATTTCTCATCTGTAATGTATATTTGTGAATAACTCCAGAATCAAACAGGTGATTATTGTCGATATGAATTGACACAGATATTTTTTGTAGATGAACTGCGATAGCCTGCAGTAGAAAATTAACGGTAATGTTTTTTCTTTCAATGCAATACCTTTTATTTTACCTCTTTTTTAGCTTCTGAGAATTGAATATTTCGTTTATCGCTGTATTCTTCTATTTCCCGTTTGGAGTAGCGATGATAAAACTCTATTTTTGCATTCAAATTTTTATATTGTGAAACGAACAAAAAAGCCATTACCCGTTCTTGAAAATATCGTTGTTTCGGATGTAGCTGCCGAAGGGAAAGCAATCGCCAAAAACAATGATATGGTTATTTTCATTCCTTATGTTGCTCCCGGCGACATTATCGATATTCAGCTTACACGAAAGAAATATAGTTATGCCGAAGGGAAAGCTATCAATTTCCACTCGTTCTCCGAAGAAAGAGTGGACCCCATCTGCGAACACTTTGGTGTATGCGGTGGGTGTAAATGGCAACATCTGAATTATACGTCGCAACTAAAATACAAACAGCAACAGGTAACCGACAATCTGACCCGAATTGGCAAGATAGAACTTCCCGAAATATCTCCGATCCTTGGTTCGGGCGAAACTACCCATTACCGGAATAAACTGGAATTTACCTTTTCAAACAAACGGTGGATAACGGAAGAAGAGATCAAATCTGGTGCTCAGTTTGACGATATGAATGCATTGGGATTTCATATTCCAACGCTTTTCGATAAAGTATTGGACATAAAAAAGTGTTGGTTGCAAGATGACATCTCCAATCAGATACGATTGGCTGTAAGAGACTATGCAACAGAAAATAACCTGTCATTTTTTGACTTGCGAAATCGGGATGGCTTTCTTCGGAATATGATCGTTCGTAGCTCTACGACCGGAGAATTGATGGTAATTATGGTATTCTTCAAAGAGTTGAAAGATGAACGCGAAGGTTTGTTGAATCAGCTCCTATCACTTTTTCCTCAAATATCATCACTGGTCTATATTATCAATGAAAAAGCGAACGACACCATTACAGATCAGGAGGTTGTTCTATACCACGGAAACGATTATATTTTTGAGCAAATGGAAGAGTTGAAGTTCAAAATAGGACCGAAATCTTTCTACCAAACAAACTCAAAACAAGCTTACGAACTGTATAAGGTTGTCCGGAATTTTGCCCATTTATCGGGAACCGAATTGGTGTACGACCTCTATACCGGAACAGGTACCATTGCCAATTTTGTTGCCCGTCAGTCAAAACAGGTAATTGGAATCGAATATGTACCGGAAGCGATTGAAGATGCAAAAATCAATTCGGATTTGAATCATGTTGGCAATACGCTATTCTTTGCCGGAGACATGAAAGATATTTTGCATGAAAACTTCATAAACGAGCATGGACATCCGGATGTAATCATAACAGATCCTCCTCGTGCCGGAATGCATACGGATGTAATCGATGCAATACTCTTTGCAGCACCTAACCGAATTGTATATGTAAGCTGTAATCCGGCAACTCAAGCCCGAGATTTAAGTTTACTCAACGAGCAGTACAAAGTGACTAAAGTACAACCGGTAGATATGTTTCCGCATACACATCATGTAGAAAACGTTGTTCTACTTGAAAAACGGGAATAGATCTATTATTTATTGCATAAATATTGCTTGAAAAATCATAAATATTTTGTATCTTTCGAATGTTTATTGGATTAGCGCTATGTCAAATAGCCTCAATTATCAATTCAAATAATATGAACATCAATTTGTTAGAAATAACAAGTGCTTTTGTGGTACTTTTTGCTATTATTGATGTACTTGGTTCTATACCTATTGTACTAAGTATTAAACAGAAACAGAAGATCAATCCATTAACTGTTGTAGGTGCATCATTTGCGGTAATGCTCGGATTTCTGTATGCCGGAGATATTGTTTTGAGTATGTTTGGGGTAGATATCAAATCATTCGCGGTAGCCGGATCTTTTGTCATTTTTATTATGGCAATGGAAATGACATTGGGCATTGAAATATTTAAAATGGACGGGCCTGTTAAGACTGCGTCCATTGTCCCTCTTGCGTTTCCGCTCATAGCAGGCCCAGGATCATTCACCTCCCTACTCTCTTTGCGTGCTGAATATCAGACAATTAATATAATAATAGCTTTGCTACTCAATATGGCTTTTGTCTATTTAGTACTCCGCCTAACTGATAAAATAGAAAAATTAATCGGTAAAGGCGGCATCTATATTCTTCGAAAATTCTTTGGAGTAATTTTATTAGCAATTGCTGTAAAGCTGTTTGCAACTAATATAGCAACATTCTTTAATCACTAAAATGGATCAAAAGGGATTCTCCATAAGCCGCCTGATTAAAAGCTTCGGATATGCATTGAAAGGAATTGCGACAGCTTATTCGAAAGGACAAGTCAATATTAAGATTCATACCTGCGTTGCAATCCTCACCATAGCGTTAAGTATACTTTTATCAATCAGTACTTTTGAATGGGTTTGCATCATTTTGTGCATCGGATTGGTCATTGCAGCCGAAATGACGAACAGTGCAATCGAGACGTTGGTGGATCTTGTCTCTCCGGAGTGGCACGAGAAAGCAGGAAGCGTGAAAGACATCGCAGCTGGAGCTGTCCTAGTTTTAGCCGCGACATCTGTAGTAGTGGGCGCAATAATTTTTCTACCTAAAATTATTGCATTATTATCTTAACCGATCAACTATTCCAGTTCATCAAGCATTTGCTGGATTTCAGCATCAACTTCAAACAGTTGCTGCTTGCATCGTTGAATAATCGACGATGCACGCTTCACCAATGGCGATAGCTCTTCTAACGGCATTTCCACATTGTCGAGCTTCTTCAAAATTTCATCCAATTCGTTCAAAGATTCGGTATAAGATATTTTTTTTGCTGTCGGCATAATTTTAATTATATTGCAAAATACAACAAACTTGGAATCAAAAAGGCTGCTAAAACAACAACATTCCTAGTTCCAAGTTTATTCTCAATTATCTATCTGTTTTCGTACTGTTTGGCGTAATATTTTTGATATTCACCGCTTGTGATATTCTCCATCCAAGCTTCATTTGCCAAATACCAATCAACCGTCTTTTCCAGTCCTTCCGCAAATTGCAATGAAGGATGCCATCCCAACTCTTTTTGTAATTTGGAAGAATCAATAGCATAGCGCAAGTCATGTCCGGCTCGATCGGTAACAAATGTAATCAGCTTTGCCGACTCCCCTTCGGGACGACCCAGTTTTTTATCCATGATTTTACACAACAGTCGAATCAAGTCGATATTTGTCCATTCGTTAATGCCACCAATATTGTACGTCTCTCCATCCTTGCCGTGATGAAAAATGATATCAATTGCCGAAGCATGATCTTCCACAAACAACCAGTCGCGAATGTTTTCGCCTTTGCCATAAATGGGAATGGGTTTATTGTGCTTGATATTATTGATCGAAAGCGGAATTAACTTTTCGGGGAACTGATGAGAGCCATAATTATTGGAACAGTTTGAAACCACTACCGGCAATCCGTAAGTATGATGATATGCCCTAACCAAATGATCGGAACTAGCTTTTGATGAAGAATATGGACTTCTCGGATCATACGATGTTGCCTCTACGAACATACCAGTTTTCCCAAGCGAACCATATACTTCGTCGGTGGAAATGTGATAAAACAGACGTCCCTTCATATTGTCTTTCCATGCTTCTTTGGCTGCATGAATCAAGTTGACCGTACCCAAAATATTGGTACGAATAAAGGAAAACGGATCTGTAATCGATCTATCGACATGCGATTCGGCTGCTAAATGGATGACGCCATGAAAATCATATTGTTGGAACAACTGCTGAATGGCATCTGTATCTGTAATATCCATTTTAACAAAAGTATAATTAGACTGGGTTGAAACATCAACAAGATTTTCAAGATTTCCGGCATAAGTTAAAGCATCCAGATTAACAATATGGTATTCCGGATACTTATTCACAAATAAACGTATAACATGAGAACCTATGAAACCGGCTCCACCTGTAATCAAAATAGTTTTCATTTATCAACAAATTTAAATAGCTATAAAAAATTCCCTTTAAGGCAGTAATCGTTATCTGTTTATAAAAAAATATTTGCAAAGATATAAAGATTGTACCAAAACGAAACTAATTAAAATAAATTCTACTCTAACGACTATCTATTCAACATACCAAGATTTTAGGGTATCAGATAATTAGCCCATTTTGTTTGCAATCACAAAAAAAGTAACTACTTTTGCATTTATATGACTAAGTGAATTTTGGCTGCTTGGCTCAAAATTTACAAGATCCTAAAACACTCTTAACCTCAAAAGCGCATGGACTTAATGGATGACAACAAAGATCAACTCCAGGTAAATGAAGCTGGTCAAACAGAATCAATTACTCAACAAGAACCCGAAAGTGTAGCGATAGCACCAGAACAAGAAAATAGTACGATTGCAAACAATTTTCTTGATTCTTATGCAGCACTTTCTCAAACGGAATTGATTGAAAAACTCAAAGAAATCATGAATAAGGCTGTCGCTGAAATCGAAAAGGATGAGGTTGATGCGATCAGGCAATTATTCTATAAAAAACATAAAACCGAGATAGAAGCACAGAAGAAAAGCTTTATTGAAAACGGTGGAGAGGAAGCTGATTTTGATCCGAAAGTTGATGAGAATGAGAACATTCTTAAAGAATTACTTCAAAAATACAGAGAAGAAAAGGCTTCACACTTTGATGCAATAGAAAAAGAACGGGAAGAAAATCTGATAAAAAAGACTGCCATCTTGGATCAATTGAAAGCTATTGCAGAATCCGGTGATGTCGGAGAATCCTTATCTCTTTTTCGCAAGCTGCAGCAAGAATGGAGAGCAATTGGTCAAGTACCTCAGATCAAAGTTAATGAGTTGTGGAAAAACTACAATTTATACATGGAGCGTTTCTATGATTTGATCAAGATCAATAATGAAATGCGCGATTATGACTTTAAGAAAAATCTTGAACAAAAAAACAATCTTTGCGAGTCGGCAGAAAAACTGGCAGAGGACAAGGACGTTGTAGCTGCTTCTCGCCTACTTCAGAAATTTCACGAAGAGTGGAGAGAAATTGGTCCCGTAGCTCGTGAATTAAGAGATGAATTGTGGAATCGTTTCAAAAATGCATCCACTGTTATTAATAAAAAACACCAAGAATTTTTTGCAGCTTTAAAAGCTCAGGAAGAAGTGAACCTGGCGGCAAAAACAACTCTCTGCGAACAGGTTGAGGCTATAGACCTAACCGTACTCAAAACTTATAAAGACTGGGAGGCAAGAACGACGGAAATCGTCGGTCTTCAACAGCAATGGAAAACTATCGGTTTTGCTCCTCGTAAAGAGAATATTAAAATTTATGAACGCTTCCGCTCTGCTTGTGATCAGTTTTTCCGCAAGAAAAGCGAATTTATGAAAGCTACTAAAGCCGAGCTTGATGTCAACTATGAAAAGAAGAAAGCGTTATGCGAAAAAGCGGAATCACTAAAGGATAGCAACGACTGGAAGGCAACAACTCAAATTATGGTTGACATTCAAAAGGAATGGAAAACGATAGGGCCTGTGCAAAAGAAATATTCTGATATGCTCTGGAAACGCTTTGTTTCGGCATGTGATTATTTCTTTGAACAAAAAGAACAGATATTTTCGTCCAAAAAAACGGAAGAACACACAAACCTTTCATTGAAAAAGGAGTTGATCGATAGCATTGATAACTTCGTTAAAGGAGAAGATGCACAGGAATCGCTGGCTGAGTTGCAAGCATTGATTGCCAAATGGAATACGATTGGGCATGTTCCTTTTAAAGAAAAAGACAAAATATTCAAAGCATTCAAGGATGCAGTAAATAAACAAATGGATGCCTTAAATATCGATAGTATAAACAGAAGATTAATATCTTTCAAAGATAATATTGAAAAAATCGCTGATGGCGAACATCCGAACCAACTTTATCGTGAACGGGAGAAGTTGTTGCGAATTTATGACAGTTTGAAAGTTGAAATTTCAACTTATGAAAACAATATGGGATTTATTTCTGCTAAATCAAAAAAATCAGATTTGATTGTGCAGGAACTGGAGCATAAAATTGAAAAACTAAAAGAAGATCGCAATTTAATAGAAAAGAAAATCAAACTGATAGACGAGAGTCTATAACTAAAACAACTAGCTGTATCAAACACTAGATCAAGGCTATTGCAAGTATTTGGGATATTTGTATAGCCAAAACAAAACGTGTAGCTTTATTTATTTACATTAATTATTTCTAACAATGGATTTTAGAGACGACAAAAGGCAACGTCCCGATTATAGTTCAGGTGACAATGCCAGCCGTGATGGTAACAAAAAAGAGGGACATGCACGTCCCCGGATTTCAAGAACTCCTGCTAACGGGCCCGTATCATCTTCAAATTTTGACAAACCCCGTTATGATAGGCCACGAGACAACGATCAACAACGCCCTTACAACCGTAATTATAATAATCAGGACGGTGGATATCAGCAACGTCCCTCGTATAATCGGGACAATAACGGTGGAGGATATAACCGAAATTATAACAGACCGAATTCCGATCGCCCATATAACAGAGATTATAACAACAACCAACGTTCGTATAATCAAGGTAGTGAAGGCGACCAGCAACAAGCATATAACCGCAATTATAACAGAGACGGGAACTCATATCAATCTCGTCCACAATATAATAGAGATGGAAATGATTTTCAGCGCCGTCCCTACAGAGAGGGCGGAGATTCGTTTCAGCGCAATTCCTATGGCAGAGATGGGGGAGATCGTCGCCCCTACTCTAACAACCGCCCATATAATAATAACCGGGGGGGCAATTATGGATCACGACCAGGAGGCTACAATAATCCTCGTCAAGGCAGTTTTTCTCACGGTAAAATGTACGAACAACCTGCTATTGACCCGAATGAACCGATACGTTTAAATAAATTTTTGGCCAATGCAGGTATCTGTTCGCGCCGTGAAGCCGATGAATATATTCAGGCCGGGGTTGTGAGTGTCAATGGACAAGTTGTTCAAGAACTTGGCGTGAAAGTGATGCCTACCGATAAAGTGATGTTTCATGATCAAACGGTTCAGACTGAGCGCAAAATTTACATATTGCTCAACAAACCCAAAGATTTTGTAACCACCGTAGATGATCCCAAAGAAAGGAACACCGTGCTTGATTTGGTCAGAAATGCTTGCCGCGAACGGATTTATCCGGTCGGACGTCTGGACAGAAGCACCACCGGTGTGCTGTTACTCACAAACGATGGAGATTTAGCATCCAAACTTACACATCCCAAATACAACAAAAAGAAAATCTATCATGTCTACTTGGACAAACCATTGACAAAAGCCGATATGGAACAAATTGTCAGCGGCATCGAATTGGAAGATGGAGAAATACATGCTGATGAGGTTCATTACGTTCTAGAGGATGATAGACAACAGGTTGGCATAGAAATACACTCTGGACGAAATCGGATAGTGAGACGTATCTTCGATCACTTGGGTTACCGTGTGAAACGTTTGGATCGGGTTTTCTTTGCCGGTTTGACCAAAAAGAACCTTCCTCGCGGCAAATGGCGTTTTCTCAGCCAAAACGAAGTCAATATGCTGAAAATGGGCGCTTTCGAATAATTTTTTATTTCTTTGGAGATAGCGCACGGATAGAGTTTACTTCGATGTTGCACTGTTAATCTTTCGACATACTACAGCTAGAATCAGGTGAATTTATATTCCATCGACGACGATAAAGAACAAAAAGCATTCAATAAAGTAAACCAAAAGCCGTCAGTAGCATGACGGCTTTTTTTATCTCAATATCAAGAATCGTTTTAAAATTATGATTAAACGATTGTGTAAGACAAAAGAATGGTTGTTTGAGTTGGTTCCGAATAACAAATCGGCACTAACTTCCATATTTGAATCCTTACAATACAAAAACTACAAACTTTATTTTTACGGGCAAATTATCTCACTGACAGGGACATCGATGCAACAAGTTGCGATGAGTTGGTTAGTGTATCGTATGACGGGATCCATCATGCTCTTGGGGACCGTAGCTTTTCTGACTCAAATACCCAGTTTGTTTGTTTCACCTTTGATGGGAGTTGTAAATGATCGTTTCGACAGGAAGAAAATATTGATATTTACACAGGTTTTATCCATGACGCAAGCCTTATTGTTGGCGACCTTAGTATTGACAAATACAATTCAGATTGTCCATATTCTTATACTGAGTATTTTTCTTGGATTGATAAACTCGTTGGATGCACCTGTCAGGCAAGCATTTTATACAAAATTAGTTCCAACAAACGTTTTGGGAAATGCTATCGCACTCAACTCTGCCACTTTCAACTGTACCAAGTTAATTGGTCCAACCATAGGTGGCATACTTATTGCCATGGTTGGTGAAGGTATTTGCTTTCTAATTAATAGCGTGAGTTTCATTGGTGTTATATTTGCGTTAATGCAAATCAATACCGACAAGCCTATGACATCCGCCGCAAAGGGGAATTTATGGCATGAAATGAAAGAAGGATTCATATATAGCATTGGATTTTTGCCAATTCGTAGTATCCTGATTTTCATTGTTATATTAGCTGTTTTATCCTTTCCATTTCCGATGATGCTGCCGGCCTTTGTCAAATCGGAATTACACGGAGGCAGTGATTTGTATGGCTATTTTATAGCGGCTACCGGCATCGGATCGCTTATATCCACGCTCTATTTAGCCGCACGAAAAAGCGTTTTGGGTTTGGCCAAAATAGTCATGTTTGCCTGCGGCATTCAAGGTATCTCTTTAATCGCTTTTTCGTTAACACATATCGTATGGTTATTAATGATCATCTGTTTCTTCATCGGGTTTTCATATATTGCGTGTCTGGCTTCTTGTAACACATTGATACAAAGCTTAACAGATGAAGACAAGCGAGGTCGTGTAATGAGCTACTACACCATGGCATTTCTGGGATTCACTCCTATCGGAAACCTTCTGCAAGGATATGCTGCAGAAAAAATAGGCCTATCTACCATTTATCTGATATGTGGCATTTTAGTGGTTCTGACGGCGATTGCTTTCGGATATTACCGGCCTGCGATTCGAAAAGCGTCACGACCGATCTACGTGCAAAAAGGCATCATTACCGAAATTGCATACGGACTGCAATCGTCAAAAAATTAAATTTTACAACATGAATATGCAACACTATCCTTCGGTTATTTTGGAAGATGCAGTCAATGAATTTGCAAAATTGCCCGGTATAGGACAGAAAACAGCCCTTCGGTTGGTTCTACATCTCCTCCGTCAGGACAAATCTGATGTCGAACATTTTGGCAATACATTAATTACGCTTAAGAATGAAATTCGCTACTGTAAAATGTGCCACAACATCTCGGATTCCGAATTATGCCTGATATGTGGAGACAAAACAAGAGATGATAAAACGCTATGTGTTGTAGAAAATATCAAGGATGTTATGTCAATTGAAAATACACAGCAATACAGAGGGTTATATCATGTTCTGGGAGGTATTATTTCTCCGATGGATGGTATAGGTCCAAGTGATCTGGAGATTGAAAGCCTGATTAACAGGGTAAAGACCGAACCAATAAAAGAGGTAATACTAGCACTCAGTCCCACAATGGAAGGAGATACAACTAACTACTATATTTATCGAAAATTAAGTCAAAGCAACATTGTAATATCTACCATAGCAAGAGGTGTTTCCATTGGCAACGAACTGGAATATGCCGACGAAATTACGCTGGGACGTTCTATTCTAAATCGGACGCTATTTTCGCAATAACTTATTAATCTTTTGGCTGTAAATTAATACTTTCGATATAATCCAAAATTTCATCCTTTCCTTTGGCTGTTGACGAAGACGTAACAAAAACAGGAGGTAGTTTCTCCCATTGCTCTCTTAATGTCGCTTGATATGCCTGAATATTTTCATTCAACCGGCTACCGGACAATTTATCTGCCTTCGTAAAAACGAGAGAAAACGGGATACCATTCGAACCCAACCATTCTATAAATTCCAGATCTATTTTCTGTGGAGCGTGACGTGAATCGATCAAAAGAAATAGATTGGTTAACTGAGTTCGCATAAGAATATAACTCTCAATCATTTTTCTTAACCGTTCACGGTTTGCCTTTCCTGCTTGCGCGAACCCATATCCGGGAAGATCAACCAGATACCATTCGGCGTTGATTATGAAGTGGTTAATCAATAATGTCTTCCCAGGTTTACTCGAAGTCATTGCCAGCCCTTTTCTGTTGGTCAACATATTGATGAGCGAAGATTTACCCACATTGGAACGACCAATAAAAGCATATTCAGGCAACTTACTCTCGGGACATTGTCTGACATCGGTATTACTCACTACAAAATCGGCAGAAGATATCTTCACTATAATTTAATTTAGAATGTAAAAGTGACTACACATGAAATCTCTCAGGAAATTTCCCTTGTTTATCTCTATAAAAAGCCATTATCTCAACCATGTCTTTATCCACATCACCGGTAGGAATAAAAAGTTTTCCAAAGCCCATTTCTTTCTTATCATAATCTATAAACGCCAATACAATAGGGACATTAGCTTTTAATGCTATAAAATAGAATCCCTTTTTCCATTCAGTATTGAGCTGGCGAGTACCCTCCGGAGTGATCACCAAACGAAATAATTCATGCTGACTGAAAATCTCGGACAACGAATCGGTCAATGATGTTTTTTGAGATCGATCAACCGGAATACCTCCCAATATCCGCATCATATTTCCTAAAGGGAATGTAAACCATTCTTTTTTCATTAGAAAATTAACACGCAAATGCAATACATGACGGAAAATATTACCCCAAAAAAAGTCCCAATTGCTAGTGTGTGGTGCAATACAAATAACACATTTTTCTGGTAAATCTATATCATTCACCAGTTTCCAACCCTTATATTCTAAAATGCTTTCGCTGATTAATTTCATTTGTTCTTTTCTGTAAAATAGATACAAAGATAGCGAAAACATACCGCATTCACCAATGACTACACTAAGGCTGAATAACCGAAAATAATTATCTTTGTAGTGTTTATTGTGAGTATTGATTATGATTAAAAAGATTCTCCGTTACATTGGAATTGCCCTTCTGGCAGGTATTCTATTCAGCATTCTTTCCGTCGTGATATTACGGTTTGTACCAGTGACCATCACCCCGTTAATGATAATCCGAAGTATTGAGCAAGTTTTTGATGGCAAACCCATTAAAATGGAGAAAAAATGGGTTTCGATAGATAAAATATCGCATAATATGGTTCAGGCTGTTGTGGCTTCGGAAGATAACCTGTTTATGGAACATTTTGGGTTTGATGAAAAAGCAATTGAAAATGCGTTAAAACACAATGCTAAAAGTAAAAAAATAAGAGGCGGGAGTACAATATCGCAACAAACCGCTAAGAATGTATTCCTGTTTCCTGACCGATCTTACGTTCGTAAAGCATTGGAGGCTTATTTCACACTGCTAATTGAAACCATCTGGACTAAGGAACGCATCATGGAAGTATATCTCAATGTGATTGAAACCGGAGATGGTGTTTATGGTGTCGAAGCTGCGGCAAAGACTTACTTTCATTGCCATGCTTCGGAACTGAAGCGTCCGCAAGCTGTCTTGATCGCGGTCTCGTTACCCAATCCCCGCAAGTTTGATCCTGCACATCCTTCTCCCTATTTACTGAAACGACAAGCGAAAATCATGCGATTGATGAAGAGAATAGAACAAGTTGAATTTGAAAAATAAGAAATGAATAAGACAATCACTTCGATTGACTGGGATAGAATTGAATACCGCGAAGCTTGGAAAAAGCAAGAAGAGCTGTTTCAACAAATCCTTCAATTGAAATTAAAGGATGAAAAAACTCCTAATTATCTGATTTTCTGCGAACACCCCCATGTATTCACACTTGGCAAAAACGGTTCGGCCAACAATCTGTTAATTGGAAACTTACAACTGCGTTCCGTCCATGCTCAGTATGTTGAAACCAACCGTGGAGGCGATATTACCTATCACGGCCCGGGACAAATTGTAGGCTATCCCATTTTCGACCTTGCCAATTTTGAAATTGGCCTGAGGCAATATATTTTTAAGATGGAGGAGGCTGTAATTAATACTCTGAAGCATATCGGCATCCATTCGGAACGGATGGAAGGAGCTACCGGAGTCTGGCTAGATACAAAAATTCCGGAAAAGTGCCGAAAGATCTGTGCCATCGGTGTGCGAAGTAGCCATTTTGTAACCATGCATGGTTTTGCATTGAATGTAAACACCGATTTGAATTATTTTTCATATATCAATCCCTGCGGATTCATTGACAAAGGAGTAACCTCCATCCAAAAAGAATTGGAAACACCCTACTCTATTCCCAAAATCAAACAACTCCTCCAAACTGAATTCGACCGTCTCTTTTAAAAAGAGTAACGCATTGCAATAAAATACATTATGACCGAAAAAATAAATATTGCTATAGACGGACACTCGTCCTGCGGTAAAAGTACCATTGCCAAAGGATTAGCCCAAAAAATAGGGTATACTTACATCGATAGCGGCGCCATGTATCGAGCTGTGGCATTGTACTGCATTCAAAACGGATTAATTAAGGACGGAGTGGTAGATGAATCTGCATTGAAAACTAAAATTCAATCGCTCCAAATTGAATTCAGACCCAACACTACTGGAGGTGCCGATACTTACCTGAATGATAAAAACGTCGAAAGTGAAATACGATCTTTAGAAGCTGCCAGTGCTGCCAGTAAAGTCAGCACGCTTAAATTTGTTAGACAAACCATGGTATATTTACAACAGCAAATGGGTAAAAACAAAGGAGTTGTAATGGATGGACGCGATATTGGTACCGTAGTGTTTCCTGATGCCGAATTGAAGCTATTTGTAACCGCCAAGCCTGAAGTCAGAGCAGATAGACGATACAAAGAACTAATCAATAAAGGATTAGATGTGGAATATAACGATGTATTGGCGAATGTAATTGAGAGAGACGAAAGAGACTCCAATCGTGCCGAGAGCCCTTTACGCCAAGCCAAAGATTCTGTGGTACTAGACAATAGCGATCTCACTCCAGAACAACAATTCGAATGGACTATGGTTGCTTATCAAAAAGCGATAGATAAAGTTACGCAAACCGATCAGTTATAATATTTTGCATACAAGAGGTTGAACCGGTCTGATTTTGTGAATTTTTCTAGCCAACTGTTTACTGCTTTGGAAAGTCCAAGAGACCGTTTATTAATGCCCCAGCCCTGTAATTGAGGAAATCCGATATCGACACTGACATCAATACCCGGAAAACGCTTAACAAAATAGTTGGCAACTTTTTCATCACATACACCATAACGAACACTACCTTTAGCCACTAACAGTATCAGCTCCTCCGCATCATGTACTTTCAGTTCACTCACATAAATCGTATCACTGATTTCCTCTGCCAGATGTTGTATTCGTTGTGTATAAGACGATCCTCTGACAATACAAAGCTGCTTTTTCCCCAAGTTCAACTGATTCTTCACAAATGTAGTATCGTCTTCAATTTCGGATGATTTACGTTGCACCAACACTGCTTTGGATACTAAAATCGGCGACGAAATAGTAATATATTGTAGCACATCCGTAGATCGGGGGATATTTTGAGCAATCAAATCCACTTTGCCTTGTTTCAACAGTCGAATAGCCTCTATCACATCCGGCACCCTTACCCACTTAATTCTAACATGTAAACAACTATCTGAAAATAACTTAGCCAATTCATACTGAAATCCGGCCAAGGTATCACCCCGCATCATACAATCAATTTGATTCATTCGTACGGCAATTCGTATCTCTCCTTTTTTTTGTATTTTGTCAATATCACGAGGAGTTGACGGCAAAAAAACGAAGAGCAAAATTGCACTTACCAATAACAGAATAAGCAACAATATTCCAACTATTTTAGTACGTTGAACCATTTAGATTACTTCTACATCATCTGGGTCAAAACAATGAAGTTTGGCCGGTGACTTCATCTATCAAAGAATCGTCATTGTCATCATTGGTAACACTATCAGGGAGAACCGATTGGGTTGATGTCGGCAGTGTAGGTGCTTGTTCCTCCGTTTTACTGGGCTGTACTTGTTGATCCACATCTTCCTCTCCGTTTTCACCATCATCTTCCCACTCACTTTCGTCATTTTCAACAGGTTCAGGATAACGAGTGGGCTCCAGTTCGTTTACAGTTGCAATCTCCCAAGTACAAATTCGCTTTCCCTTTGCTTTACAACTCTTTATCCCGATAAATTCATCTACATCAATCGTAATAGGAATCTTTTCTTCATCTTTTCCGCCAAAGACAATTTCAAAACGAGGATAAACTTCGCTGGAAATATGCAACATGGTCGAGCCAGCATTGTCGCCCAAGAAATTCACTCTTTTTTGAGATGGCTCTAAAGTAAAGCGCTTTAAATAAGGGAAATTTTGCTCGGCATCAAACAAAGCAACCGACCAAATCTTATCACTATCATACTTTTCAATAATCTTTGTATCAGTATCATAGTGATTTGTCAAATCAAAATTAGTAGTATAATATTCACCGGATTTTGTAATCACTAAAATCAGATCATCGCTTTGGAATTCGCCCAGAAACTCTCCACGAGAGTCATAATTAAGACGCCATACGTCCCGGTCGAACCAAACATTACGACCACCCAAAGTCGAACCTCCTTTTTGCTTCAACGTAATACGGAGTATGTCGTTTTTAGTCAGAATATTGCCCATCGACTGACGTCCTTTGATGGCTATATCACTAAAATCTTTCTCAAACAGAAGATTCTTCAAACGAGGTTTCGGTTTGAGGGCAATACGAATAACTTCTGCTTCACCATTCGGGTTCACACTGAAGTACATCACCTTCGAATTGGCTTTTCCCTGTGTCAGATCGTATTCTTTATCCCGAGTGGTGCCAGTAACCGCAAAACGTTTCATGTAAAATGCTCCGGATCTACCGTCGCGATACACGGCATTATAAATGGTGCGCGTATCATTTCTCTTAAAAATAGCAAGATACAAGATATTTTTACCGACAAAGATTTTGTCGGCAACTTTCACCACCTTGTATTTACCATCTTTAAAAAATATTATAACATCATCAATATCAGAACAATTACAAAGAAATTCATCTTTCTTCAAACTGGTCCCGATAAAGCCTTCTTCATAGTTCACATAGAGTTTTTCGTTAGCTTCTACCACTTTTGCCGCCTCAATCGTTTCAAAACTTCTTATCTCACTACAACGCGCATATTTGGCTCCATATTTCTCTTTCAGTTTTGTAAACCAGTCAATTGTATACTCAACAATATGAGCCAGATGATAATCGATTTCTTCTATTTGTTTCTTGATCGATGTGATTTCTTCTTCTGCTTTTTCCGAGCTGAATTTCAGAAAACGTTTCGTCTTTATTTCAAATAGACGCAACATATCATCACGCGTTATCTCCCTCAAGAAAAGCTTTTTAAATGGCTCAAGACGTTGATCTATATGAGTAATTGCCTCGTCGAGTGACTTACTGTCTTCAAATTGTTTATCCTTATAAATACGTTGTTCGATAAATATTTTTTCCAGAGATGCAAAATGTAGAGCTTCCAGCAATTCAGCCCGCTGAATTTGAAGTTCTTCTTGCAATAAAGCCAACGTATGATCGACACTGGTGCGTAATAGTTCACTCACCGTAATAAAGCGAGGCTGGTTATCTTCAATCACACAACAGTTGGGCGAGATACTCTTTTCGCAGTCGGTAAATGCATAAAGCGCATCAATGGTTTTATCGGAAGAAACTCCTGATTGTAAATGAATTACGATTTCAACATCACGAGCCGTATTGTCATCTACTTTGCGAATTTTTATTTTGCCCTTATCATTAGCTTTCAGTATCGTTTCAATCAACTTACTGGTATTCGTTCCAAACGGAATTTCATTGATAATAAGCGTTTTATTATCCAACTTACTTATTTTAGCACGTATTTTAACACTTCCACCACGCTCACCATCGTTATATCGCGACACATCAATATAACCACCTGTTTGAAAATCAGGATACAGTACAAAAGGTTCTTTTCTCAGGTAGGCGATAGAAGCATCCAGCAGTTCATTAAAATTATGCGGTAAAATTTTAGAATTCAATCCGACTGCAATACCTTCAACGCCCTGCACCAACAGCAACGGGAATTTAACTGGTAAAGCAATCGGTTCTTTATTACGTCCGTCATACGAGAGCTTCCATTGTGTTATTTTCGGATTAAAAACGACTTCTAAGGCAAACTTTGATAACCGCGCTTCGATGTAACGAGGAGCAGCGGCACCATCGCCCGTCAGAATATTTCCCCAGTTACCCTGACAGTCAACCAGTAAGTCTTTTTGACCCAACTGCACCAAAGCATCGCCGATAGAAGCATCGCCGTGAGGGTGAAACTGCATGGTATGACCCACAATGTTGGCTACTTTATTGTAGCGACCATCATCCATCCGCTTCATAGAATGAAGAATACGACGCTGAACTGGTTTCAACCCGTCGTAAATGTGAGGCACGGCACGCTCAAGAATAACATAAGAAGCATAGTCGAGAAACCAGCTCTGATACATTCCCGACAAGTGATGCTTTACTTGTTCATTACGCACATCGGGAATATGGTAATCGGAATGTTTAGATAGCCCGGCAGCATCGTCAACAATATCCTCACCTCCATTGGTTTCCATATCCTCGTTGATATTCTCTTCGTTGATATCCATTATTCAATCAGTGAATTTCCTAAATATTTAATTGTATATAAATTAAACCAAAACTTTAAGTACTTTCGGTAAAATTCGAATTTCCAATTTCTCTCCCATTATTCCCGGTTCGCCATCATAATGTACATAATCTTCTTTTCCCCGTTCCACCAAAAGCTTTTTGCATTTAAACACCTCTACGTAACGGGTCTTATCCAGCTGTTTAGTAAACAAGCGTAAACTTATTTTAGGCGCCACATAAATAGGGAACTCCGACATAACTACCACATCCATATAGCCATCAGTAACTGAGGCATTTGGCGCAATAGAAGCATTATTTCCCCATTGCGAAGCATTCGCAAAAGTAACTAAAAATGCTGTGCGTTCTATCGGAGGATCGTCATCAAACGTAAGTTTATAAGTTTGTGTTTTATAATCGAAATATTGAAAGATAACTTCGCCCATGTAAACCACAGGCCCCCGTTTACCTGCTTCGGCAAAGCGGTTGGCTATATATGCATCATAACCGATTCCGGCCGTGCAAAAAAACGGTTGATTATTCAATAAACCGGCATCAATACTATTGATTCGTAGTTTGCTGATTCTCTTCAGGGCAGCCGATGCCTGCAAGGGTATTTTCAAGTGTAGCGCCAGTCCGTTACCTGATCCACAAGGCACGATACCTAACGCAGTATTTGATCCCATCACCGCCCGTGCAACTTCATTAACAGTCCCATCTCCCCCAATAGCGACCACAACATCGTAATTTTCAGCAACATATTCTTTTGACTTCAAATATCCGTCATTTGCATATTCTGTAAAATGAATATCAACCTGAAAAAGAGCCTCCGAAAAATATTTATGAATCAAATCTGGGAACTTGTTTTTTCGGCCTGTACCCGATTTGGGATTTATAATAAATGCAATTTTTGTCATGCGTTCAAATTAAAGCAAACCACCATTCAATCAACATATTAGACAGAACAATCATTTTAGCATTATGCAAAGATAAAAAAAATAAAGTCTCACTCAAAAGATGGTTTGCGATTGTTGAAAAGTATCCGGAATGTCTAAATATGACAAAAATAGCCCCGCCAAAGTTTCGATCTTCGAAACAACTGCAAAAGAAATGAATGCTAACCAGGCCACACATCCGCCTATTCACAACATATAGGATTATGACCCGCCACAAAAAAAAGAACGTTCACCACGATTAAGTAATTCTACCACATATATTCAACACATACATCCCAAATTAATGATATATACAACCTGCAAATAAGGCACTAATTCAACTTCCATTTTAGACCTTTTGCATTGACTCACAACAGGTAAGATAAGCCAAACACAAATCGAATTCAGACAATAAAGCACTAATAATAAGAAAATTATAAACAATGTAAAGAATCCAATATAGTCAAGTCTCACATAAAATCCCGGACGCGAATGCTCCAAATGTCAATCAAAGACGATCGTTATTCGCGTATTAGGTTTCAAGAATCATCCCGTCTTTCATCGTAATAATACGATCGGAAAGTGCTGATAATTCTTTATCATGAGTCACAATGACAATGGTAAGGTTAAACTGATTACGCACATCGAAAAAGAGGCGATGCAGCTCTTCTCTGTTTTTAGAATCGAGGCTACCCGAAGGTTCATCGGCAAGAATTACCGATGGATGATTCATTAGCGCCCTTGCTACGGCAACCCGCTGTTTCTCACCTCCTGACAATTCATTGGGTTTGTGAGTCAAGCGATCGTTCAAACCCAAAAATTCCAGAAGATTTTTTGCTTCACTCTCTATTTTTTTATAATTCTTTTTGGCAATCAATGCCGGAAGCATTACATTTTCCAATGCCGTAAATTCGGGCAAAAGCTGGTGAAACTGAAAGACAAATCCAATATGTTGATTTCTAAAAACGGATAATTCTCTTTGTTTCAATGAGAAAACATCTGTACCATCCATAGTGACTGAACCGCTATCAGGTCGATCCAATGTTCCCACAATCTGTAATAATGTTGTCTTTCCGGCTCCGCTGGGACCTACAATCGACACAATTTCTCCTTTATCAACCTTCAGATCCACCCCCTTCAGCACTTGCAGAGATCCAAAACTCTTCGTAATTTGATGTAACTGAATCATAACCATTTATTTTCAGAAACCACTATTTTATATGTGTAAATTTCAGACATACCGGATGCGAAATAGTTACTGTCTCTTTCAAAGGAATGAGCATTCCGGTTTTCTGGTTTCGTCTAAAAACAATAATATTATTTCCATCCTGATTTGCTACCAGCAGAAATTTACCTGTCGGATCAATAGCAAAATTGCGGGGTCGGTTAATTCCCTGTGTCGCCCAACCTAGCGTTTTCAAAGCTCCCGAAGCACAATCGAAAGCATAGATAACAATGCTATTATGCCCACGGTTTGACGCATACAAAAAGCGTCCGTCCGGTGAGAAGTGAATATCGGCAGCCGAATTTATCTGTTTGAATGTCGGAGGCAACATCTTGGTCTGTGAAACAACCAAAGTAAATGCCTGACTCGTATCCCTCTTAATAATCAGCACACTGCTGGCACGCTCATTAGCCACAGCCATCCACCGACCGGAAACGTCAAAATCGATATGGCGAGGCCCAACACCTTTCGGCAAAGTTGTTTCTGCATAAGGAACGAGTTTCCCCTCATTTATTGTATAAACCAAGATCTTATCAAGGCCAAGATCGGCCGAATAGACATATTTTCCATTAGGATCAGGAACTATACAATGTGCCCGAGTAACTCGTCCCCAATGTTTATCAACAGTAGATAAAGAACCAATACCACCATCGGCATTCAGCGGATAAAATGTGACTAAGCCACTTCCGTAACTTGCCGCACCTAACCATTTACCGGCCACAAGTTCGGATATGTAGCAACTATAACTCCCCTCCCCGCTTTGACTATTTATAAACTTAAGATTCATGGCTTTGTCAATCGAGAATGCAGACAAACAATAAGTCCGGTTCATTTCTCCGACCGTCCATAGATGCTGATTATCGCTCGAAACAGCTAAATAACTTGGATTTTCAAGGCGGGCGGCAATTTCAGGAGTAGATAATTTACCTGTAATCGTGTCCATCCAACAACGATACACGCCTTCGCTCCCTTCTCCGGTATACGTTCCAATAAAAAAAGGAATTGACGCGCTCTGTTGAGCATACAAAGACATGACTGTCGCAAATACGACAAAAACTAATAGTCTGAATTTCATAGTCATAACAAATCAAATACAGTTAGAAATAGGCTACTGTTTGTCCAGAAATATCGGTAAGCAAGCTATTCGCCAAACGGCTTGCTCCGATACGAAATAACTTATTATTCAGCCACTCTTCGCCCAATATTTCTTTTACAATAGTATAATAGTTGACGGCATCTTCAGTCGTTACAATACCTCCAGCCGGTTTGAAACCAACTTTTTCTCCTGTTTTTTGATAGAATTCTTTAATCGCAGTACACATTACATAGGCAGCTTCGACGGTTGCCGCCGGTGACATTTTTCCTGTCGACGTTTTTATAAAATCGGCACCTGCTACCATAGCAATAACAGATGCTTTCTTTATATTTTCGGCTGACACTAAGGCTCCAGTTTCCAGAATCACTTTCAAATGAGCACCATGACATGCCGACTTGATTTCTGCCAGCTCTTCGTAGACCATTTCAAAGTCTTCTTCCAGAAATTTGCCTACCGATATCACCACATCGATTTCTGAAGCACCATCACTGACAGCCATCGCTGTTTCGGCCACCTTTACTTCCAAAAAAGTTTGTGACGTAGGAAAACCTGCCGATACTGCTGCAATTCCCAAAGGTAATTGCAATTTATCTTTCACCACGTTAGCCAATACTGGATAAACGCAAATAGCTGCTACAGAAGGCACATCGGGGTATTTTGCCGGAAATACGTTTACTTTTTTCACCATCGCTTCTATGGTGGCGGGTCCATCCGTCGTACCTAAAGATGTCAAGTCAATACAATTGAAGCATAGTTTATATACCTCTACAGTTTTATTTTCATTTGCTTTTTCAACCAACAATGTAGACACATCTTCTTTCACCTGATCGTCATTCAAATTACAGGCGTATTCGCTCCATAGCGCTTTAAAATCTCTCATTTTATCTGTATATAGTTTGTGTTATACAAATCAATACTTGACTTGCAAAAAATAAATTTATCTAGGTAAATCAAGATTCAGACCAGATCCAATTCGTTGCAAATAGTCTGATTTTGCATCCAGACCTTCTGTTTTTTTCGAATTTTCTGCTGACCATTCAGGTCTTCTATTCTGCAAACACCCCCCAGCTATCGACCTCTTTGCCTGTTTCATGTAAATCAGCAAAATAGAAAGAAGGACAATAATCAATTTTCATCTATCGTTAGCATACAAAGTTATTATTTTTTTGGTGTTTGTCCTAACGAATGCCCACTCACAATTCCAAAGACAGAGAATAAAAAAAGGAACGCAAACCAAACCCAACAAAAAAAATAGCTTCAGGAAGTCGATCTCTGAATAAAAAAGCTAATTTTGCACTCAGAAATAACACACAAGTAAAGCAGAATACGATTTTTATTGTCACATTGCAATTCATTCTTAGATAAAAATATAATTATGGTAAAAAAACTATTTATCAGAAAATCGCTGGATCAACTCAATGAACAAGCTGATAGCAAACACAATGAGCTCAAACGCCATCTAGGCCCTGTCAATCTGACGATGCTGGGTATCGGATGTGTAATCGGCGCAGGTATTTTTGTATTGACAGGTACTGCTGCAGCTCTTCATGCCGGTCCTGCCATCGCACTATCCTTCATCATTTCCGCTTTCGGCTGTTTACTGGCAGGTCTTTGCTATGCCGAATTTGCCTCCATGATCCCTGTATCAGGCAGTGCTTATACATACGGATATGCCACTATGGGTGAATTCATTGCTTGGATTATCGGATGGGATTTGATTTTGGAATATCTTTTCGGATCGGCCACCGTGGCTGTCGGATGGTCGGGTTATGTAACCAGCCTCTTAGCTGATTTCGGGTTACGGCTACCGGAAACAATTTGCCAAAGTCCTTTTATTTACGACGCTCATGGATGGCACGCAACAGGTGCTGTCCTTAATTTCCCAGCTGCCTTTATTGTGGCTCTGATGACGACTCTTTTAGTGGTAGGCATCAAAGAATCGGCAAAATTCAACAACATTATTGTGATGATAAAGGTGGTTATTATTTTACTTTTTATCGGCTTTGGAATATCTTATATCGATACACACAACTGGACCCCATTCATACCCCAAAACACAGGAACTTTCGGAGAATTCGGATGGTCGGGATTACTTACCGGAGCCGGAGTAGTTTTCTTCGCATATATCGGCTTTGATGCTGTTTCAACTACCTCACAAGAGGCAATTAACCCCAAACGGGATATGCCCATCGGTATTCTTGCCTCATTAATTGTTTGTACGATCCTTTACATTGCAGTTAGCCTGACGCTGACAGGCATTGTAAACTATAAAGAGCTCAATGTGCCGGCTCCGATGGCACTGGCAATAGACACGGCAGGTCCCGGTTTAGCGTGGCTACGCCCGGTACTCAAACTTGGTGCCATAGCCGGTTTAAGCTCTGTCGTGTTGGTTCTTCTTCTGGGTCAGTCGCGCGTTTTCTTTACAATGGCAAGCGACGGTTTACTGTGGAAGAGTTTTGCCAAAGTGCATCCGAAGTTCAAAACGCCCTACATCACATCAATCGTCACCGGTTGCTTTGCCGCTCTTTTTGCAGGATTATTTCCTATCGGGTTATTAGGTGAGTTGGTATCGATAGGTACTCTGTTAGCATTCGTAATCGTATGTATCGGGATTATTATTCTCCGCAAAACAGAACCGGATGCTCCCCGTGGGTTTAAAACTCCGTGGGTGCCAGTTGTTCCTATTCTAGGCGCTATCGTTTGTTTTGCAGAGATGGCATCGTTGCCCAAAGATACCTGGATTCGCCTTTTTGCATGGATGGCAATCGGATTTGTTATTTACTTCACCTACAGCCGTAAGCACAGTAAAACAAGGCAATATCGCGAGCGATAAAACTCTAACTTTTTTCAATTAGTCTCAAACGAAAAAACGTCACAATCAAATTTCCATTGATTGCGACGTTTTTTTATTTAATAAGCTAAACTAAAAGACTTTCATCATTTTAGAGACTTCTCCGTTTATCATGTTTGCAAAATCATCGGGAGTCATGGTACCCTTATCGCCTTCGCCCTGTTTACGAACAGCAACAACACCAGCTTCCATCTCTTTTTCTCCTACTACCAAGAGGTAAGGAATACGTTTCAACTCGTTATCACGAATTTTACGACCGATTTTTTCGTTACGATCATCCACTGTAACACGAACATCCTGCAAAAAGAGCGCTTTGGCCACCTGACGGGCATAATCGTTATACTTTTCACTGATCGGAAGAACGACAGCCTGATCGGGAGTCAACCACAACGGGAATTTACCTGCCGTATGCTCAATCAGCACAGCCACAAAACGCTCCATAGAACCGAACGGTGCACGGTGAATCATCACTGGACGGTGTTTCTGGTTATCTTCGCCGGTATATTCCAACTCGAAACGTTCCGGAAGGTTATAATCCACCTGAATAGTGCCCAGCTGCCAGCGACGACCGATGGCATCTTTCACCATAAAATCGAGCTTCGGACCGTAGAACGCAGCTTCGCCGAGTTCCACCTTCGCCTTCAGACCTTTTTCATGGCAAGCTTCCACAATGGCGCTTTCAGCCTTTTCCCAGTTTTCGTCCGAACCGATATATTTTTCTTTATTATTCGGATCACGCAATGAAATCTGAGCTTCAAAATTTTTGAAATCCAGCGCGTTGAAAATAATAAAGATAATGTCCATCACTTTCAGGAACTCTTCTTTCAGCTGATCGGGACGACAAAACAGGTGAGCATCGTCCTGGGTAAAGCTACGCACGCGGGTAAGTCCGTGGAGTTCCCCACTCTGCTCGTAACGGTAAACCGTTCCGAATTCGGCAAAGCGTAAAGGCAGATCCTTGTACGAACGGGGCTTGAATTTATAGATCTCGCAATGGTGCGGACAGTTCATCGGTTTCAGCAGATACTCTTCGCCCTCTTCCGGTGTGTGGATCGGTTGAAATGAATCTTTGCCATATTTTGCATAGTGACCCGAAGTTACGTACAACTGTTTGTTTCCGATATGCGGAGTAATAACCTGCTGATAATCAAAACGACGTTGAATGTGTTTCAAAAAATCTTCCAGACGGAGACGTAAAGCCGTTCCGCGCGGCAACCAGAGAGGTAATCCCTTCCCTACCGTTTCGGAAAACATAAATAGTTCCAGCTCTTTACCGATTTTGCGGTGATCACGTTTTTTTGCCTCTTCCAAAAGAACCAGATACTCATCCAGCATCTTCTTTTTGGGGAACGTAATGCCGTAAATACGAGTCAACTGTTTGCGTTTTTCATCTCCACGCCAGTAAGCTCCCGCTACGCTAAGCAGTTTGATGGCTTTGATTTCGCCGGTATTGGGCAGGTGCGGACCACGGCACAAATCGGTAAAATCGCCCTGCGAATAGAGGGTAATCGTCCCGTCGGACAAATCGTTGATCAATTCGGTTTTATACTCCTCATCTTTGGCGCCGAACAATTGAAGCGCATCTGCCTTGGAAATATCTTTACGGACGATAGCTTCCTTTTTAGCAGTCAACTCAATCATTTTTGTTTCGATAGCAGGCAAATCACTCTCTTTAATTACCGTCTCGCCCGGATCGACGTCATAATAAAAACCGTTTTCAATTGCCGGACCTATACCGAATTTAATACCGGGATACAGCTCCTGCAAAGCTTCGGCCATTAAGTGCGCCGATGAGTGCCAGAAAGCATGTTTGCCCTCTTCATCATCCCACTTATGCAGTTTGATGGAAGCATCGGCTTCTATTGGGCGGGTGAGATCCCAAATTTGTTCGTTTACACTAATGGCCAACACCTCTTGAGCCAAACGGGAGCTGATACTTTCAGCCAATTGTTGTCCGGTTATTCCTTTTTCAAACTGACGAACCGAACCGTCGGGAAATGTGATATTAATCATGTTTTTTGAACCTTACAAATGGTTTTTTATTTAATGGTGCAAAGATACATTTTTTTTAGAAGCGTTCTGCACTCGCTATGAAATCGAGGCTCATTTTAGTGTTTGCTAAAAGCCTGTAGGTAAAATTCGACAAGCTGCATCTTCGCCCGCGAAAACGACATATCGTAAAGCAAATTAAGAGAGGAATAGGCAAACTGGTTCTCTCCGAAGAGGTTGCCGAGAACGTTGATTGGGTTGAAATAAAAGAAAAAGAAAATATTGCATGTTTGAATCTTCTGAAGCCAGAGAACAAGCCCCAAAAAACATATTATATTGTATTACAATAAATTATGCAATAATCAACAACAAAGAATTTTTATTCTGTCTCATTCCACGCTCCATTATCTTTTCTTAGATGGAATTTGTCTTTAGGAAAACGAGCAGGAAAATGTCATATTCGAAAGTCAATCGATTATTTGCATCTTTTTCATTAAGAAAGAGGCATTTAATTTAGTGCTAATTCCGGGTTTTAACTTATAGTCAAAAAACAGTTGATTGTCGGTCAGTTCCACTTCAAAGCAATGGTTGGTAACACAAACCGGATATTTTTGCTCCAGCTCTCCAATAACCAAATCGTGCGTTGCAATTATCACCATTGCATTGAGACTGATGAGTTTTTCGAGTAAACCTAACGATCCGGTCTGCTTGTCTTTGGTATTGGTACCACGAAGAATTTCATCGAGAATAACCAGCGTACGCGGATGGCGTTGTACATGCTCTATAATCTGTTTAAGACGAATCAGTTCGGCATAAAAATAAGATTCGTTATTGGAAAGCGAATCTTGTATCTTAATGCTCGAGAATATATCACAGGGTGTGAAGTCAAAACTTTTAGCTGGAACAGGAGAACCGTTCATGGCAAGTATAAGATTCACAACTACCGTGCGTAGAAACGTACTTTTCCCCGCCATATTGGCTCCGGTAATAATTTGGATAGACGGAGCGCCCGCAATCGATACGGAGTTATTGACGCGAACATCAGGATGAAGCAATGGATGTCCCATTTCGGCCACATCGATTTTAAAATTGTTGTCCGAGATTGAAGGATAGGCAATCGTGTCTCTGTTGTTGAACGCAAATGTGGCAAAACTCATAAGCACCTCCATTTCAGCCATTGCCGAAAACCATCCGTTCACTTCGTCTTTATGACGAACCTTCCACTGCATGAGTAAATAGTACGTGTGAATATCGAATAAAAAGACCGCATTCAATACAAAAGCCAGTAAAATATTGTCGCGAATATCAAATAACGCAAGAATGCGGAATAAAGAGTACAACGAGCGACTGGCTGTACTTTCTCCTGACAAGAGCTTTTGCCGGAGATTGCGGAGATAATCGGATTGAAAATCTTCTTCTTCGATTAATTTGAAGAGAGTTGTGTACTTTACAAAGGTTTTTGATATATTTTCCAACTGGGAGTGAGCCTTAGCAATCGGACGGATTTGACGACTTACCATCCATAGTGAAATAACAAGAGGAATGAACACAGAACCCCATGTAAGAATCTGGATTGCAGCCAAAATCATCCAAAGAACATTGATAACTCCAAGGATGACAGCAACTTTCCTGACAAACGATTTTTTCTCACTCGGTTCGGACAACCACGATTGTAAAGCCATCGCTTCATGCCCGTTTTCGGGTGTCGACATGCCATTTGCCTGAAAGTTCTGGATAAAATCGTTCCTAGAACTTAATTCTTTGATGGCCGCTTGTTTTTCACGTATCGTTGCGGAATCTTTTTCTTGATTACAAAGCGCTTTTGCAAAAGCAATACTACCGGAACGAGTGGTACACCGATTGAGATATTGGTAAAGCGAACCGTTACCAAACAGATCAAAATCATTCGCCAAATACGGATTGATGGATGCAAATCCACTGCCGGTGTCTCTTTCGGCATAGTTATGCGCGAGAAAAAGGAGTTCGTTCCGATTGACTTGTATTTTATATGATATCAACGTAATACGGTCTTCGAGTCGAAGGTTGAGGTTGACGAGAACCATCAAAGCCCCTAACGACAATAGAGAAAATATCATTACCACAGAATAACGACCGACAACAAAAAAGAGGATAAGAAAACCGACAAATGCCAGAAATGACGTAAGGCGCATCCATGACAAGAGCAAACTCTGCTTTTTTAGTATTGCAAGTTCTTTCTCAAATGTATCTATTCTTTCCTGATAGTAATTCTGTGATGACATCGGCGGTGATAATTTTACAGGACAATCAGTTTTCTGTCTTTCTGGCTTTTGAAGGCTGCTTCGATAATGCGCATCACGCGGATACCGTCGTCGGCTGTGACAGGCATGGCTTTGTCCTCGGTCAAGGCGGTGTAAACTTCGTTATAAAATTCCAGATAATTACCCTGTTCGCTCTCTATTTTTTTACGAATAGTTTGTCCATTTTCAAGGTAGCTGATAATACCCTGTTCCGATACCGGTTCCGTACCCCAATCCTTGGTACCCGGCTTGGCTCCCTGCAACAAAACACGCTCTTGAATATCAGCTCTCGATTTGAGAAAAGAACCGTTGGTGCCGTGAACAATGTAAGCTGGCACCGACTCTTTGGCAATAAGTGTGGCTTTCACCCTCACATGCAGAGTTGGATAGTAGAGCAATATATCGAAACAGTCGTCCACGATGGAAACAGGACGAATGGTGCGTATATCAGCAAACACCGCCTGCGGCATACCGAATAAAAACAAAGCCTGATCGATAGCGTGAGGCCCTAAATCTTTGACTATACCGGAACCTGAATTCGGTTCTTCCTTGTGTGTTTTGTAACTCAAGTCAAGATTATAACGATCGAAGTGAATTTCCATTTCTGTTAATTCTCCCAGCTTGCCGCTTTCGATTACTTTTTTTACCGTCAGGAAGTCGCTATCCCAACGTCTGTTTTGGTAGACGGCAAGCTTTTTGTCCTGTTTTTCAGCCAGTTTTTTTAGCTCTTCAGCCTCAACTACCGTCGACGTAAAAGCTTTCTCCACCACAACATGTTTCCCGGCTGCGAGAGCTTGTTTGGCATAGTCGTAATGGGTATAGGTCGGTGTATTTACAATTACAAGTTCTACAGAATCATCGTTCAGCACGGCATCCAATGAAGCGTAAGAGCAGGTTCCGGGATAAGCGCTCTCAATCATTTTTTTGCTTCTCTCCCATGAACCTGCCAATCTAAACCCTTGATGAAGATTGATAAACGGGGCATGAAATACTGTGCCACTCATGCCGAATGAAAGTAGTGCCGTGTGGATAGTACGCATATTTCAGGAGTTGAATGTTATTCTAACAATTTGTTTACTATAGTTTTCACGTGTATTTGTGCAGTATTGAGTACTTTAATATTAAATTCTTCGTCATGTAACATCAGGGGAAGCTCTGTACATCCGAGAATAATGCCGTCACATTGTTCTTTGTCGATAATTTCGTTACACAATGCCACCAGTCGGGCTTTTTTTTCTGGAATCACAATTCCCTCTTCCAATTCAGGAAAAATAATGTTGTGAACGATCTCTTGATCTACAGAAGACGGAATTGCTAATGCGATCCCGTGGCGTCGAAATTCATTCTGATAGAAATGATTCTGCATCGTGAAACGCGTACCAATCAACAATAGCTTTTTTAATCCGAGGGAGAGAGCCTGATTACACGTCACTTCCACAATACTGATTAATGGAATAGGAGAACAGGCTTTTATGTCGTCAAACACAACATGGGGTGTATTGGAGGCAATTACGGCAAATGAGGCTCCTGCTGCTTTTAAGGCGACTATAGCATTAAGCAATAGGCTGGTCACCCCTGAATAGTCTTTATTGTCGATTAAAGTCAACATTGCAGTCATATTAATGCTATTGACGATAATATGTGGATAGTTAACATCGTTCGACAAAGAACGATAACCGTTGATAATACCTTTGTAATAATCGATGGTCGATTCAGGTCCGATTCCCCCTACAATCCCAACTGTATGTAAATTTGTTACCATAAAACTTAAATGCAGACACGTTACAACAAACATGCTGCAACGTGTCAATGATTCATAAATGGGAAGCTACCGAAAGGTATATCTTGTCCAGAGCAAAATTTACCTGCTATGTCTTTAATTGAAATGGTAAAGAAATATCACCGATCCCTGAAACGCCGGTTTGTTACTATCTTTAATTTCCATCGTAACACCGATTTCGGCTTTGATAACACCTCGCAGATTAACTGCCGATACCAGCGTTGCTCTCACGCGAACATCACTTCCTACCGTAACAGCCTGATTGAACTTCAGCTTTTCAATGCCATAATTGACAAGCAGTTTTGTGTTTTGTACATCTACAATCTGCGCCCACAGAACGGGAAGCAACGACACGGTGAGGTAACCGTGAGCAATGGTGGCTTTGTAGGGACTCTCTGCCTTTGCCTTTTTTTCATCGACGTGAATCCATTGATGATCGAGAGTTGCATCGGCAAATAAATTAATTTGTTCTTGGGTGATCGTTAAATAATCGGATACGCCTAATTCTTTTCCAATATAAGGTTCGAAATCTTGATAGCTGGAAATGACAACTTTACTCATGCTTTTTGGTTATTTGGTTGGTTAAATCAATCGGACACAAATATACAAAGTTTCATTTGTATATTTTGTGAAATTAAAGCGGTTGGAACAAAAATAGTTGATAGCCACAACTTTTTAAATGCAAAAAATGGGATGAAGTTTTTATCTGCTCTTTTTGGTTAAGAAATAGAGTCGGAGAAACAGAAAATAATATATCCGATAGAGACAAAAAAAACGACAGAGATGCTTGTCGTTTTGTGTTTCTGTAACAACAGATTTTCGCCTTTTCCGTCCACCAGAAGCCATGTCTTTATGAAAAAAAACGCTTGCTCAGAAATTCAGTAAATTGCTCTTTGTAAGAGTCTGAGATCGGAATATACGTTTTACCAAACACGATGCGATTACGTTCGATGGTTTTGATTTTGTCGAGTTGAACAATAAAGGAACGGTGTACTCGCATAAACCGTTCGACAGGCAAGCGCTCTTCCACTGTTTTCATGCTCATAAGCGAAAGAATAGGTTCCGATGTGTTTTCGATGTAAATCTTCACGTAGTCTTTCAATCCTTCCACATAAAGAATCTGACTGAGGAAAATTTGCACCAACTTATATTCTGTTTTCACAAAAATGGAATCGTTACCCGCCTCTCCGTTATTCTGATTACGAAGTAGATCAAACCATTTGACCGCTTTGTTGGCAGCCTGCAGAAATTCCTGATAACTGATGGGTTTCAGCAGGTAGTCAAGTGCATTTACCTTATATCCGTCGAGTGCATATTGCTGAAAGGCAGTTGTAAAGATCACCTTAGGTCTGTCGCCTATCATTTTTGAGAGCTCCAGCCCGTTGAGTTCCGGCATTTGGATATCGAGAAAAAGAAGATCTATACCTCCCTGATGAATTGCCTCCATAGCCGCAATGGCATTGTTGCAACGCCCTACAAGATTGAGAAAAGGAGTTTTCCGAACATAACTTTCAAGCAGATCGAGTGCAAGAGGTTCGTCATCAACAATCAGACAATTAATCATCATACAAACAGTAATTTATCATTTCAACGAGAACTCAAACAAGGGGAAGAAAAGCCGCTCCGGGGAACGGCTTTTCAGCACATATTATTTTTGACGTTTCAAAACCAAACCAGGATTTTCTTGTCCGTCAGGAGCCGGCATACCTTCAGCTTTCAATGTAATCGTATCGTCATCTTTAAAAGTGCCGACATTTTTCATTGTTGTTCCGTTAAAATCGATTTCAAAAGAGAAACCGTCAGCGGTAATTTTTCCGTTTGAAATGGGCATGTCTCCTTGAGGAGTTACAATCGCGCCGGTTATTTTATCACCGTCAGTTGTAAATTTGAAAGTCATTTCCATTCCTTGGCCACCATCCGGTCCGCCAAATGACGCTTTCCATGTTCCGTCAATTTTACCGGCATAAGCCTGCAAAGAGAAAAGCAGCGCAAATGCTACTGCCACTAATGTTTTCATAGTTAAAATGTTTTAGTTGTTAATAATTAAGATAATAAAAGGATGTTTTGAAATTAAAACCTGATCTTCAATTCGGACAAATAACTGTTTCCCTGATTTTCGAGGGTCAGTTCATAGCGTTGAGGATAGAGCAAATCCAACCGTTTTTTTAGATTCTCCTGACCAATGCCTGATCCGCTTTTATCTTGTCGTGTTTTTGGAAAAAAACTGTTCTCTACCCGGCACGTCACCTCTTTTCCCTCTTTTGAGGTAATTTTGATATTGATAAACGACGGATGCGTAGGACTCACTCCATGTTTGAATGCATTTTCAACCAACGAAATGAAAAGCATCGGGGCTATCAGATCGTTGCCTGACTCAATATCAAATTCGGTGGTCAGTTTCACCTGATCGGTGAGACGGAGCGACATCAGTTCAATATAGCTTTTCAGAAAATTGCTTTCTTTCTCAATCGGGACAAAGTTATCGTTATTTTCGTATAATACATAACGCAGTAACTGACTCAAACGGTGAACTGTATCCTGTGCCTGCTCGGGGTGCACCGGGATGAGCGAATAGATGTTGTTGAGGGTATTAAAAAGGAAATGAGGATTGAGCTGATTCTTGAGATTCTTCAATTCTGTTTCAAAACGTACCTTTTCTGTTTCTTTCCTTTCATTTTCGGTTTTGTACCATTTGCCAGTCATACGAATCGCAACGCTTACTCCTACAGCAAAAAGCATGGATGTCATATCCCTGAAAATGAACGCAAACGGTGGCGGCGGCATCGGACCGTGACCAAAATGGGCAAACTCGTATTTTTGATACTCGTGAAGAAGAACTGTGCAAACAATGATGAGGATAATATTGGAAATAGCAAATGTCCATACTTTGCGATCGAACAACAACTTATCGATCAGATACAGGTAATTGGCATAAAACACAATGAGGAAACTCAGTGTGTATACCATGTATCCGATGTATTGCTGAGGCTTGATAGCATGACCTCCAAACATAAAGATAAAGGGAAAACCATAAAATGCACACCAGGCAAGCAAATGAATAAGAATTTCAATTTTGGAATTTCTTATAGGAAATCTCATCGTGATATTTTTTTAACAAAGATACGGTTTGAAGTCGAATTTTTCAAAGAAAACGATTGGGGGCTGCCGGTTACGGCAATCCCCAATACATTTCAATCCAAAGTGTATTTATTCATATCTCAACGCTTCGATCGGATCAAGGCTGGCAGCTTTACTGGCTGGATACCATCCGAAGAAGATACCGGTAGCCGTACATACTGCAAAGGCAAGGAAAACCGTGTACAACTGAATAAAAATAGGCCATCCGACAGCAAATTTCACAAGTAACGAAACTCCGACTCCGAAAATTACTCCGATCACACCGCCGGTAACACTGATCAGAATAGCTTCTATCAGAAACTGTAGCAAAATATCGATACCACGGGCTCCGATCGACATGCGAAGACCAATTTCACGGGTTCGTTCGGTTACGGATACATACATAATATTCATAATACCAATACCGCCTACCAGAAGCGAGATGGCGGCAATGGCAGCTAACAATACCGTCATCATATCGCTGGTAGAGGTCATCATGGTGAGTAACTCTTTTTGCGAACGGATACGGAAATCGTTATCAGCATCTTCTGCCAATTTGTGCGATTTACGCAGTATGGTTTCCATTTCGTCCTGAGCGGCATCCGACACCGCTTCGCTACGAGCCGAAGCAGAAATGTTGTTGAAGTAGGTGATCGCCGCAATACGTTTCATTACTGTTGTATAGGGTGCAAGTATCACATCATCCTGATCCTGTCCCATCGAATTGTTCCCTTTCTCGGTCAAGACTCCTACCACGCGCATCGGAATATTTTTGAAACGAATCACTTTACCTACAGGATCTTCGCCGTTGGTAAAGAGATTAGTAATGACGGTTTTACCTATAACACATACTTTTGCGGCTGCTTTTATATCCTGATCGGTAAACATATCGCCTTCGGCAATGGTGTATTTACGTATGTTCAGATAACTGGCGTTAACACCCGACATGGAAGTCGGCGTATTGTTGGTGCCATAAATAGCCTGACCGCTGGAACTTACTATGGGAGTGATATCTGAAAGATATTCACTCTGATCGAGTAATGCCTGATAATCGGTCTGTTTCAGAGTTTGCATACTACTGGCATCCTGACGAACGCCACCCATCATTCCCTGTCCGGGCTCTACAAAGATCATGTTAGACCCCATTTCCGATAATGAGCCCTGAATACTCCGTTTGGATCCCTGTCCGATAGCCAGCATGGTAATCACCGAAGCTACACCGATGATAATGCCGAGCATGGTGAGGAAACCCCGGAATTTATTATTGCTCAAGGCGCGCAGAGCGATCTTGAACAAATTGCTAAAATTAACATATCGTTTAATCATCGAGTTTCGGGAGTTTAAGTAGTGCTTCGTGAGCCGAAGCAATATTCGTATTAACACTGTCTTCAAGTACCAATCCGTCTCTCAGCACAATATTACGACTACTGAATGATGCCAGTTCCGGATTATGAGTTACGAAGATGATAGTGCGCTTTTCTTTTTGATTCAAATCCTGAAAGAGCGAAAGAATTTCGAAAGAGGTACGCGTATCGAGGTTACCGGTTGCTTCATCAGCCAGAATAATGACGGGTTCGTTGACCAAAGCACGGGCAATAGCAACACGCTGTTGCTGTCCGCCCGACATCTGGTTCGATTTATGATACATTCGATCGGCCAAACCGACTGATTTCAGAGCTTCAATCGATTTTTGTTTTCGTTCTTTGGATGAAACCTCGGCGTTGTAGATCAGCGGCAGTTCCACATTTTCCACAGCGGTAGTTTTCGGCAAAAGATTGTACGACTGAAATACAAATCCGATTTTACGGTTACGAAGCATTGCCCGCTCGTCTTTATTCATCTCTTTGATCGAAATTCCGTCGAGTTTATAATCTCCCTCTGTAGGAGTATCAAGACATCCGATAAGATTCAGCAACGTAGATTTTCCCGAACCGCTGGTACCCATGATGGTAACAAATTCTCCCGCCGATATCGAGAAGGAGACTCCCCGCAGAGCGTGAACCTTCTCTGTGCCGACAATGAATTCGCGTTTCAGGTTGACTACTTCAATGATATTTTTTGCCATGATTAATTAGCTGTTTTGGTTCTTTTACTATCGTTTCCCGGGCGTTTGGGCATAAACGGACTGCTACCTTCCGATTTTTGTTCACTCAACGGTGCTGTCACAGCTGCCTTTTCGCCGATAATGACTTCGTCACCGGCCTTTAATCCCTGAAGTACCTCGGTATGCGTGGCATCGGTCGAACCGATCAGAATTTTCACAGCCTTCGATCCTGTCGGTTGTTGAATCCATACCTGTTTTTCGCTGCCGCCTGTTTTGTTCACTTTCTTGCCGGTCGGACTGTAATTGAGTGCTTTGTTGGGAATAATAAGTACGTTATTCTTTTCCATCGTATAAATGTTTACACTGGCTGTCAGACCCGGTTTTAGTTTGAATTCAGGATTGGGAGCCATTATCACCACTTTGTAAGTCACCACATTTGAGGTAGTGGTAGCTTCAAGGCGCACCTGCGTCACTGTTCCCTTAAATATATCGTCGGGATAAGCGTCAACGGTAAAGGTTACGTTCTGACCCTCTTTTACCTGTCCGATATCTGCCTCATCCACATTGGCCAATACCTGCATGTGGCTCAGGTCGTTGGTGATGGTAAAAAGCGTAGGAGTGGTCATGGCTGCGGCTACGGTTTGACCCTCTTCAACGGCACGCGAAAGTACCACTCCGTCAATCGGTGAATAGATAGTTGCGTAGTTGAGATTGGTTTTTGCTTTAATCACATCCGATTGTGATTTTTTGTAATTCAGCCTTGCCGTGTTGTAATTGTATTCTGCCGTTTCGTAATCGGTTTTGCTGACAGCCTGTTTGGCATAAAGGTCTTTGATGCGGTTAAAGTTTTTTTCCTGATAATCCATCTGTGTCTTATTGACATTCAGATCGGTAAGAGCACTTTGATAAGTTGAATTCAACACAGTCTTATCGAGTTCAGCCAAAAGCTGGCCTTTTTTAATCACTGAATTGTAATCGACATAAATTTTGGAAATAGTTCCTGATACCTGTGTACCGACAGTGATTGTTTTAATTGGCGATACAGTTCCGGTGGCAGTGACCGATGCCGAGATCGTTCCCATAGTTACCTTAGCCGTTTCGGGAACGGCTGGTTGCTGTTTATCCTTTTTACAGGTGAAAAATCCGATAAGGATAAGCACCAGAATAGCTGCAATGCCGATCCATATTTTAGTTCTTTTGTTCATGACAATATTATGGTTAAGAAATTAATATTCAATTATTGGATAGGTATGTTCTGATAGAAATTCAACAATTTCAGATTGAGCACAGCCGAGTATTTTGCTTGTAAAAGTTCCATTTGTGCAGTCAGATAAGTAGTTTTGGCAGAAAGCAATTCCACCGTATTTTTCATTCCCAGATTGAACTGATCGTTGATGAGCGAATAACTGATTTCCGACGACTTCACCTTATCTTTGGCGGCCACGTATTTGCTTTGCGACGAGATAACATCCTGATAGGTGGTTTCTATGGTTTTCAACAATGTCTTTTGTGCGGCCGTATAATCGAGTTGTGCATTTTTGATCTCGTACTGAGCCATTTCTACTGCCGATTTGTTCTGACGATTGTTAAAAATAGGAATGCTAACCGTTACTCCAAGACTTTGATAAAGGCTATTATGGAGCTGTGCGGTAAATTTCTCGTTTGTGTTATACTGGTTACCTGTTCCGATACTTCCCGAAAGAGAAACCGTAGGATAGTAAGCCGCTCTACTCTTGTCAAGCGACAATTCGGCTATTTTAATACTCATCTGACTACTTTTGATTTCGGGACGGCTCGAAAGAGCAGCATTGTATATCTGACTCTTTTCGGCAACAAGCTGTAACACATCGGCATCATTAATTTCAGGAAAAACGATATTCAACTCGTCATTGATATCCAGTTCCAGCAATTGTTTCAAGGTGAGTTTGGCCTGATCAAGGGTATTTTGAGCTGCTGTCAGCGTGTATTTATCACTACTCAACTGTGTCTCTACCTGAGCATAATCATTCATAGAGGTAGATCCGGCATCAAGCAGCTGTTTTGCCCGTTTCAACTGTGCCTCCGACGATTCGACGGTTTGTTTGTCGATTTTCACCGCTTCATTGGCATACAGAATATTGAGGTAAGCCTGTGTAATGGCAGTGGTGATGTCGTTCTCTGTAGACGAAGAGGAGAGTTCCTGCAACTGTACCTGCAACCCTTGTTGTTCGATGTTTTTGGCAATTTTACCCCCGTTCCAGAGCGTCATCGACGAACTGACGGAATAACGTCCTGAAACACTGCTGCTGTTGTGGTACGAGCCGCTAAGTCCGGCTACCCGGCTATTGGAGAATGTTTGAGAGACCGACCCATCGAGTGAAGGCAAGCGGGCGGCTTTGGCTGTCAGAAGATCCACTTTGGCTTCCGAAACACCAATTTTCGATTTCTGAACCTGAATATTGTTTTTCAGCGCATACTCAATGCTGTTTTTCAGATCCCATTGCGCCGGTTTTTGCTGCGCGAAGAGTTGCAATGTGCAACCGATACAAACAAGCAATCCCAGAATAGTTTTTTTTCGAAACATATAATTGTTTTTTTCAGTTTTCGAAAACAAATCTACGACACGGAATCTGTCCGATACAATTATATTATAAGAAGTGCCCTATTTTACCGATATAAATTGGAATTTTGTCGACGAATCGGAAAAGAAAACACGAAACGGATAACGACGTTGGTATCTGAAAGCAACGTTATTATCCGTTTCGTACGACAAAAAGCCGGTTAAAAAGAGGAGGGTTATCGCCTGTTTGACAAAACAACGTATCGTATGGCGAATCGTATTAAGACAGGGAATGCTTCATGTAAAAAATAGTTGTGGCTTTGTGGACTAAGGTTTCGGTCACTACAAATCCTTTTTTACGATAGATCTCTACATTTTGGGTATTCGCCGTTTCCAAAAACAGTGGCGTTTTCAACGATTTGCACACCTCTATCACAGGATTCATCAGTTTACTTGCCAGCCCTTTACCTTGCGCTTCGGGCAATACCCCGATGGTGTAGAGGTACCAGTATTTTTGACGCTTGGGAAATTGACGGCTCGAATCGGCCTTGCTCTTCAAATTACGAATCACGCATGGAACGCCCATTTTAAACAGAAACAGCAGATTCCGTTTTATAAAGTTCCAGGTAAACCGTTCTTTGGCTTCGTTTTTCCACATAGCCACCGCCAAGTTATCGTTGGTAACATAAATACAACCGTTTTCCAGTGTTTCGTCAATCGTATAGTCCATAATTACATCGAGTTTATGTTTATACCGCGATTGCTCGATGAGCCACTTGATACAGGGGTCGTTTTTGAACGATTCGATCAGTACTCTCTTGATGGTAGGTTTATCCTTTCGGTTTGCCAAACGCAGATTGGCATTGTCAATTTTCAGTTTCATACAAAATACTTGTTCCTTTCTTTTTTGACAAAGGTATAGCAATGAACGAACACATCATTTGATATATGTCAAATAAATCGTCGTTTAGTATTTTGCACGTATCCGACTCAATGTCTCAAGACTTATGCCCAGGTAAGAGGCAATATAGGTTAACGGTATTTGTTGGATAAAATAGGGATACTCTTCCATCATAAAATGATAGCGTTCGGCAGCCGTACAAAACTGAAGGGAATAAAGCCGCTCTTCGAGCAGGATGACATAACCCGATATCAGTATCTCTTTAATTTGCTGCATGGATGGGTTCTTCGCTTTTATCTTGTCGAAATCGGATGCTTTCATGCGGTATATTTTGCAATCGGTCATTGCCTGTATGCAACCGATGCTCTTTTGCTGTAACATCAGGCTGGTGAAATTGGCAGCAATGTCGTTCGGAAAATCGAAGTTGGTAGTAATCTCCGTTCCGTTCTTGATGTAATAATTGCGCAAAATGCCTTCCAATACAAAATAATAATAGTGACATACCTCTCCCTCTTTCACTAAAAAATCGTTCTTTTTTAACGAAACCAGTTGAATATACTCTTTCATATCGGTTTCCAAAAGCATTTTCAGCATCGACATTATTTTATCCTTATAACGCTGGAGATCCATTCTGATATTGTTTATTTCGTTTCCGGTAAGAGCAAATAATTGTTGACGCAGGATTGGTTATGATGGCAATTCAGGGTATCAGCAACTGCATTTCGCAATTTTTACAGTCGAATTGCAGCAAAAAACGATCGTTCTTTCCCTGCAAATAGAAAGGTTCGCGGGGAGCCTGTTTCGGATGTTGCTTCGAGGGACACCAACCCATTTCGTATTTCAGACAATATTTGGTAATCATTACCGGCTGTCCGGGTTGAAGCTTTCCGCCGGCTTCGAGCGCCTGTTCCACCTTCGCCACACCACGATCGAGATAAAAAGAACGCGCTCCGGCATTGGCCACATTGCCCCGATAGGTTAACGATTGCTCGGGATATGCCGGTTTGTTGTCCGTTTTCGGACGTAGTAGCGGGCGGTGGTTGATCCTGACGGCCTGCTCCAGTTTGGCAACCGTCTGGCGACGCCATTCGCTCACCTTCGATGCCGGAAAGAACCACGGCGAGGAGAATTCGGTACGGATCGATTGCAGTTCGAAATCGGTATTCCCCAATTTACTGAATTGAACTCTGATATTTTCCTTTACATCCGAAAAATCTTTGGTAGACAACTCTTTTTCGCACGGAATGTAGAGCATAACGCGGTTGCCTTCTGCGTCGGCTTCGATGGAAATACCGGTTGCACTCTCCCTGAGTGTCAGTTCGACCTGAATCTTCCTCTCTGCCGATTTTTTGGACAGCAATTTATCAAACTCCTGATCGAAATTACGGTAAAGCATAATCCCGCTTTTCAGGTGTGGCATCTTCAGCGGCGTTACGTTATCGCCCTCCACCCGATTGACACGAATACCGGTAAACTGACCGTCGGGAGCAAGATAACAGAGCCCGTCGCCATTGGCCAGCGGCACAAGACTTTTCACCGTAAACGAATTTCGTTCTATTCGTTTAGCAATACCAATCGGTTGCCCGATCGATTTGGGTGTAGCGGTTTGAACCAGTCCGGTGTTTCGTTCCGTCAGAAAATAGCTGGTAGCACCGCGTTGAAAAGTTCGTTGCGGATCGGGCATAAAGAAATGCCGGGTTGTTCCGGACGAAGCTTTGGTATATTTTTCCGAGTCTTCCAGCAGTGCATCGAGCTTTTGCCGGTAGTAAGCCGTTAGGTTTTTTACATAATCCATCTCCTTGAGCCGCCCCTCTATTTTGAACGAAGAGACACCGGCATCCAGCATGGCACCGAGATGAGCCGACAGATCGAGATCTTTCAACGACAACAGATGACCTTCGGGCGAAAGGCGGTTGCCGGAAGCATCGACCAGCGAATATGGCAAACGACAGAGCTGAGCGCATTCCCCACGGTTGGCACTGCGTCCACGGGTTACCTGACTGGCATAACACTGCCCGCTATAACTTACACACAAAGCACCATGTACAAAACATTCGATACGGGCTTTGGTATGCGAAGCAATCTCCCGTATCTGCTCCAGCGACAGTTCGCGAGCCAAAACAACTTGAGTAAACCCGGCCTCTTCCAGAAACTTAACCTTATTAAAAGTACGGTTATCGGTTTGCGTGCTGGCATGTAATTCGATGGGGGGAAGATTCATTTGCAGCAACCCCATATCCTGCACAATCAGCGCATCGGCTCCTGCACGATAAAGTTGCCAGACCATCCGTTCGGCCTCAGCCAGTTCGTCGTCGCGCAAAATGGTATTGAGCGCCACATACACCCGTGCATCGAATTTACGGGCATAAGCCGCCAATGCTTCAATATCGGCAATGGAGTTACCGGCAGCAGAACGGGCACCAAACTTGGGTGCTCCTATGTAAACGGCATCGGCACCGTGGTTGATAGCTTCAATACCAATTTCGGCATTCTTGGCAGGCGAAAGCAGTTCGATGGATCTCTTCATAAATGGAATTCTGAAATAAGTTGCAAAGATACATCAGTTTTTTGATCCGATTGGGACGAAAAAAAGTCTGTCGCAAAACGGATTAGTATTTTTCTCTTTCTGCTTTGTTTTCTGCATGTTCTGCATCTCCCACCGGCAAGTATCCTTTGTTGGTAAAGAGAGAGTCTATGCTGCCTGAACAGGACGTATTGCGGGTAGGGTTAGCAATGCATCATGGTGCATTGACCCCAGCAGGTACTTCTCTTTGGCAAAGGATTACAAAATCAAGGTCGATTGCAGAGGGCACCACGGACCGGCCAGTCGGGGATGGCGTGTGTTGTACCACCGGAGGTAGATGTAGAGCTTTTTTCCACACGACGCACTCCCCAAATCGAGCGAAAGAATACCCCGGGTCGACAGTCCCGACTTTAACCCGTCGGCTTCGGCCGAAACAGGCGGTTCGGTACCCACGCAATAGAGATACTGCACACTGTCGCCACCCTCGTAGATTGCCGCACGCCCTCCGGTAATGGTGTAGCACTTCACGGTAACCATGCCTCCGCCCAAAGGAAGCAGCCGAACCGCTATCTGTTCGACGATGGAAGCGGTGGGCACCGAGCGGCCACTCTTTTTCAACGAACCGCTCTTTATGTTGAATATTTCGTAATCGGCAATCACAGCCGCCGTCGACGAAGCAATCCGGTCTAAGAGATGATTCGTCCGGTCGTATGCTACCACACTATCGATAAGTGCCAGCAACTGATCGCGGACGGCCGTGGTACGACCGTTTTTCTTATCGGCATATAACCGGTACAGCGGCGACCACTCTACCCGATAGGCTTCCCACCGGGCAATTTCGGCATCCGACAGGCCGAGTCGTATACCATTCGGAGGGGTCGATTGTTGCATATACGCTGCCGTATTGGCCAGATAGATGTCGAATTCGTTAATCGTTCGGGGGATGCGGGGAATACGTGCCATAGAATGATTTATAAGGTTTCGGCAACAAAAATAATACACAAAAGAGCCGTTGATAATGCTGCAACCAAAAATCTGCCAATTATTGCTCTAAACAAGCTTAATAAACCGGTTTACACCATTTTTAATGCTACCATCCTGTTTTGCATACCAAAAATCCTGTTTATAGTTTCTACAAACAGAATTATAGCTTTTACTTTCCTGTTTTTTATATCTTCAAACCTGTTTTTAATGGCTATAAACAAGCAGGTTGTTTTAAAAATGTTGTTTTTCGATACTATAAACCGGAAAGTTATAGCTACAAACAGGATTGTTACATCTATAAACAGGATTTTTGAACTTACAAACAGGAGAGTTATGTCAATAAACAGCAACGTTAGTACAATGTGGAAAGTTTAATCGGGACGGCACATGCAACTCTATCAAAGCGATCTAACCCTGTCTGTTTCGACAAGCCATTAGAGTTGATAAAAAAGTCAAGACGGCTTTATATCTGGGAGTACCGACTGCCCCGAGAAACCGGCAACAGCAACAGTCGCGTTATCTGTTTGCCGGCCGAGGTTGCCTTATCCGATCGACCAACTCTTTGGGAGCTTTGGAGGGAGAACCCGAATCGAAAGGAGGCTGAGGATCATACTCGATGGCCAACTGAATGGTTTTTGCAAAATTTTCATCCACTATCCGACTCAACAGATAGAGCGACATATCGATTCCGGCCGACACGCCTGCCGATGTACTAATTTTACCGTCAACAACATATCGATCGTCTTCAATAATAGCGCCATACGTTGCCAATTGATCTTTCCGATTCCAGTGGGTAGTAGCCTTTACACCGGTCAATAATCCGGCCGCTGCTAGCAACAAAGCTCCCGAACAGACGGATGTTGTCCACTTGCTTGTTGCATGAACTGTGCGAAGCCAGCAAAGGATCTCTTGATTGTCCAACACCGAATCGATGCCGAATCCGCCGGGTATTACCAGCATATCGGGGTTGACAATCTCATCCGGCAAATAGTGTGTGGCAATCTGCAATCCTCTGTCATCGGTATACAAACGACGTTCGCATCCCACCATACACACCCTGGCATGGGGAATGCGCGACAATACCTCGTAAGAACCCACGACATCCAATGCGTTAAAGCGGTCGTAAAGCAATATGGCAATCGTAAACGGTTCGGTCATAATTATTGGTTTATCGGTTATGCGTTGTCTGTCTCGATCGATTATCGGGCACGTTGCCGATAATATGCTAGTAGCATGTCATTTTTCCACAAAATGCTTTAGAGCTTCCAGGGGCATAAAGGTACGCTTGGCCGTTGCCTCCAAATCCCTACCCTCTTCTTCGTAGATTCTGTTCAGGAAGATAGACATCTCTTCTCCTATTTCAATCAAATGGCCATCCGGATCGTAGAAACGAATCGTGCGTTGTCCCCAAATCTCGGTATTGACCTCGTGCAAAAAGAGAACGTTGCCGGCTTGCAAAGTTTGAAATATCTCCTCTATTCTGTCGGTTTCAAAATAGAGCTCAAACCTGGAGGTACACTGTTTATTCGTAATATTATCGGCCCCAAGTGTTTTTGAAATGATATTGGCGGGATCGATTTGCCAAATGGTAAACCCCTCCTGAAAGGTGATATTCGTTCCTCCATTATCCATTATCACCGTACACCCGAGAACCTGAGTGTAAAACGCTTTCGATACGTCGGCATTACCGACAAACAGTACCGGTTGACATTTTTGTAGTTTCATTGTATTGTATTATATCGTATTATTATTTATAACAACGTCGTAGAGAAAAGAACCAGATAAAAAATTACATAGCAGCCTCGCCAAGCTGTCTTGCTTTTTCGATCCACTGTTTTCGTTTGGCTTCCGATGTATATTTCACCTGTCCGAATTTGGTGACCCGTACCGGCTTTACCCCGCAAAACTTCAGAATACCGGTTTTGAAGGCAACGATTCCGGCATCGCGATAGGCAAGTAGGTTGTACCATACAGGTGCATCCATGGTAACGATAAGACGTGCGGTTTTGCCGGTAAGTAACTTTTCGGGAAAAGGAGAATTGGGCTTATCGCGAAAGACTTTGCCCGGTAGAAATACCCTGTCAACAAAACCTTTCAACAGCGCAGGCTCTGTTGCCCACCAGATAGGATATACCACTACAATATGGTCGGCATCAAACAATAATTGCAGCGCATGTTCCAGATCGGGTTCCATGTCGGTACGTTTCCGGTATCCGTATTGCAACACCGGACTGAATTTCAATTCACCAAGATGTAGCAGATTTACTTCATTTCCGGTAGACGTGGCTCCTGCAGCGTAACTTTCGGCCAGAACTGCACACAGGCTCTCCTTATCCGGATTACCATCGATAATCAAAATTTTCTTCATACGTTCGGAATAATCTATGACATCAATACCGTACGTTGCACTCACAGCCAGTGAATCGCTGCTGCATTACGATACGGAATCTTGGCATAACTATATTTCGGATAACCTACCATCAGAGCCGAACGCACGGCATGCGATTCGTTCAGACCCACGATATTGCGCACTTCCTGAGAGTAGCCTAGCGCAATCATAGCAAAGCCGGCCCAGCATCCGCCAAGACCGTACGAAGGTAGTAATAATTCCAGATGTGCGGTAGCTATAACCGAATCAATTGTACCTCCGGTATACGAAGCGTCGGTATAACCGATGACCAGGTTTCCGGCACCGCGACAGATAACATCTTCGCCCTGTTCAAACGAACTCACCAACACCTGAAAATTGAGATAAATTGCAAGTTGGTCTTGCGCATCTATCATGGTTCTCATCCAGTCGATAACTGCACAGCTCAGCTGACGGATCCGTTCGGGCTTCGAAATTACAATCCATTTGTTTTGTTGCTGATTGATACCGGTCGGAGAATAACGTACCGCTTCGAATATCTTTTCAAGAATCGGTTTGTCAACCGGTTGAGGTAAAAAAGTTCTAATGGATCGGCGACTACAAAAATATTCGGATAAACTTTCAGGGTTGATTTCATGCAACTTATCCTGACAGATCGTTCTCATTGCCGGTAAACGGTGGTGTTTCAATGCAAGAGAGGGGCAAACGGCTTCGCAATGTCCGCAAAGAACACAGCGTTGTTCATTTTCTTCCGCCACAAACGGAAAATTTTCATCGTTTATTTCGATGATGGACATCGGACACACGGCCTTACAAATACCACATCGACGGCATTTGAGGGAATCAGCAGTTAATAACGTCATAAGAATAGGGGAATATGATTTACAAAGCACTCTTCAAATCTAAAATAGAAGTTGCAACCGGAGAATCGCGTTCCGGCTACATACTTCTATCTCCTACTACTAACCAAAGAATAGACCGGAGCGGGGAATAATCGTCATCAGACAGATATCATCTCCCGTTTTTATACTTTTGAGTAATTCCACGTCGACTTCACATCCGAATGCCTTTTCGAAAAGGACTTTGCTGTAACCGGTGGTGCATTGGCACCACGTTTTGGTTTCCAGCCGGTCGACTTCGGCCAACATCGGACAGGGACAAAACGGGAACATCAGGTAAAGGGTTCCATCCCGATAGGACAAACCGGCAGCTTTTGCTTTGTCGTGAGAGGCAAACTCTTCCAGACTGGACGATGCAGCCATCAGCTCTTTCAGCAGCGCCAGTTTTTCGTCCATAGCATAGCCACACTGGCACTTTATTCTGATTCTTTTTACAGTAGCGGCATCAAAACGGGTTTCCAATCGTTTCATGGTATTTTTCACCCAAGTCGGATTGTCTTCCTGTTTTTTCTCCACTACTTCGGATGCAGTGGTTTTGTCACTTTCAGTTTTTACAGCATGGTATATCGCCTGTTCCTGAATTTTTCGTATATCGAACATAGTTTTATTTTTTGAAAATTGGAAAATTGGAATCCGGTTGGACAATTACTTGTCGTCAACCGAATTCCGTTGTTTTTCAAGAAGTAAAACCTTGTTTGAAAATTTTCCAAACTTCGAAACATTAACCTGTGGTTTTCGGAGGTTAACTATGCTGTCAATATCAATTTGAGTGTTGTTTTCATAACCGGATATTTAAGTAATAGCTGGTATTTCTGGAATAACGACAATTTGCGAAAAAAGGTGTATCCTGAGTTTTATGTATACACCGACATGCAGATAAAATTATCGTCCGTCTTAAGGTGATGCAAAGGTTGCCATTTTTTCCTGAACGACATTTTATTTTTTGATGAGTGACCGATTTATGGGAATGAATGGCTTTTTTTGCCTAAATTCATTCATGCTCCCGATTGACTTCATCAAACCATTATTTTGCGCAGAAGCAGAACTGATTTTCAATGTTATTGTCGGATTACAATTAGCTCCGATTATTGCTGCCTTTAGTCAACAATCAGCATTAGCCACATCCGACAGTACCCTGCACATTCTGCATATTTCATACGGATATTCCAGCAAGTCAGATACCTGACTTTTCCATCGGATATAGTGAAGCGTTTCGCGGTGTACGACCTGAGCCTCCGGCGTATTGTAGGCCTCTAGTAAGTAAAAAACATTTTTTTTATCCATATCTTTCAGAAATTCAAATAGCGGAATTCCGGACTCCTGTTTACTGTTACGCACATTCTCATCAGTAATTTCAATAAACCGAGCTATTGCTTCCGGCTTTACTTTAAATGTTACTTTTACTATCAACATGGCTGTATCTATTTTGAATTGAAGGTTCTCCGTAATTTCACGTCTCTTTTCATCGTCGACAGGTATTCCGTGCGATGTACGGCAACTACATTGTCCGTAAGGCTTCTTTAAATTTTGAATTTTGCCAATATTTTTGGAACAGCTTATCCTTTTTGGGATTGGGAAGTCGTTCGCCCTTAGGCATATTCTTTTTGTACATATTGGCCTGCAACAAATAATAGATCGTTTCTGTTAAATTATCGACCCGGGCATATACGTAAGCCAAATTATAATAAAACATGGGGAAAAAGCTATCCATCGCAATGCCATCATTTAATACAGAAACAGCTCGCCCTATGTGTCCTGATAATCCATACGCCAATCCTAAATTTGAAATCAACCAGTAGAGCTGATCTTTATTTAATAGCTGATCTGTTTTATCCATATCCAGTGCTTTTTGCAGTGTTTTTGCAGCTAACAGATAATCGCCGTGGTTGAAATAGATCGTACCATCCATAAAATGTTCTATCGACGCATGAGAATATGGTGATGTAATTTTGACATTGTTGAACACTTGGTTAAAATGCTCAGCATCGGCATCGGTATAGTGCGATTTAATTAATTGAATCGTAATGCAAATGTTATTGCGAAGAATATAAGCAACAACATTTCGTTGATTGACAATAATGCCGTTGATAGAAACAATAAAATAATCAGAAAAAGCACAATCTCCCGATCCGTATTGAGTGGAATCTAACACAAGTGCCTGTCTTTCGACAAAAAATCGTTTAAGTTGAGTCCAACCGATGTCTCGCATCTCTCGTGAATCGGTCAGCTGTTGGACATTCTCTTCCATACCGACAGAGACATACACGCCCGATGAATCGTTGAATGCCGATATGTATCGTCCTTCCGATTGACTATTCAGATCCATACTCTGCTGCTCATATCCGGGCAACTTTAACTGGAGAGCCCAGCGGAGACTTGGTAACGACACCTTCAACGAGTCTAATCCGAGAGCCGTCGCGGAAACGGATACCGAATAGGCAAACAGTAGTAGCAGGAGTATTTTTTTCATGAATAGACCTATAAGCAAAATCGTCTTCAAATATACGTTTTCTTAGTTAATTTTTTATACTACCACACAATTATCCCCCATTTTATTCGATGCCAGTAGGATCATACGCCGAACTCACATCCGCATTACACTACTGACAATGAGAAAATTTTGCGTTAAACCGATCTTACTACATTCTATTCTTTCTGCAAATTAGCTTCTTTCGTTCGCAGAACATTATTTATGATCCGATGAAATTCCATAATGTACCGTTTTCCGGTATGTAAGAAAAATTTTTACCTTTGTTGCATGGCAAAAAAAGTGCTTATCACCGGAGCAAGCGGTTTTATCGGAAGTTTTCTGGTAGAAAAAGCATTGGCAAGCGGATACGAAACCTACGCAGGAGTGCGGGCAGGCAGCAGTCTCGAATATCTGCAGGACGAACGTATCCGGTTTGTCAATCTGTATTATTCCGACCAGAAACAACTTACGACACAGTTGCGAAATATGACTGTATCCGAAGGCAAATTCGATTACATCGTTCACAATGCCGGAGTTACCAAGTCCGTTAATCGCAATGCTTTTGAACGGGTCAATTTTCAGTTTACGGCAAACTTGATTGATGCCTTGATCGATGCCGATGCCGTGCCCGAAAAGTTTGTGTTGATGAGTAGCCTCAGCGTGATGGGGCCAGGTGACGAACTGCACTATTCGGCTATTCAGCATCACGATGTACCTCAACCCAATACGGCTTACGGTCGAAGCAAGCTTCACGCCGAAGAGTATTTGCGTGCACAAACGAATTTTCCGTACGTTATTCTGCGTTCCTCGGGGGTTTATGGTCCGCGTGAGAAGGATTATCTGATGATGATTAAAACCATGAAATTGGGACTGGATATAAGTGCCGGCATGCGCCAACAACGGCTCACTTTTGTCTATGTACGCGATCTAGCGGAGGCCGTCTTTATCGCCTTACAATGTCCCGTTACCGGCAAAAGCTACTTCGTGACCGACGGAAACGAATACACAGACCGGGAATACACTGCATTGCTGCGCGAATTGCTTGGTAAAAAGTTAGTACTCAGGCTGACAATTCCCCTATCGGTTATCAAACTCATCTCCATAGCTACCGAAGAAGTATCGAAGATTACCAAACAAGCTTCAACCCTCAACCGCGATAAGTTTCGAATTATGAAGCAGCGCAATTGGCTGTGCGACGTAGAACCTTTGCATAACGAGTTGGGCTTTCATGCGGCATACGATCTGCGTAAAGGGTTGGAAGAGTCGATTCGCTGGTACCGGGAGCACCATTGGATCTGATTTCCAACATATAAATCAAAAAAGAGTCTGCAACAAAATGTTGCAGACTCCTTCATCAAAGTATACTTTCGGTAATCAGTCAAAATAGGTGTAGCCGGTCTCAGCATGGTACGATTCGTCCAGACCAAGAGCCTCTTCTTTATCGGTAGCACGAATTCCGATGGTAAGCTGTACCAATTTGAACAGAATAAAAGTACCAACAGCCGAAAAGGCGATGGTGGCACCCACCCCGATCAGTTGCACCACAAATTGATGTGCATTGCCGTAGAAAAGTCCTGCGGCAGGATGAGTTCCTGCAGTAACAAAATATTTGGTAACAGCAGGTGTGGCAAACAATCCGGTAAAAAGAGTTCCCAAAATACCGGCCACTCCATGAATTCCGAAAACGTCCAACGAATCGTCGTATCCCAGTTTAACCTTTACAAAAGCCACCATCAGAAAGCAGACAATGGCAACAATCAGTCCGATAGTCATAGCTCCTTTTACATCTACAAATCCGTTAGCAGGCGTAATCGCAACCAGCCCGGCAACGGCTCCAGTACAAATGCCTACTACAGTCGGCTTTTTACCCACAATCCAGTCGAGCACAGCCCATGCAAAAGCAGCAACGGCAGTGGCAATATGAGTTGTAAGAAAAGCATTACCAGCCAAACTGTCGGCACTCAAACCACTACCGGCATTGAAACCGATCCATCCGAACCATAGTAAAGCAGCACCCACAGCAACAAAAGGAATATTATGCGGGGGAATGGCGTGTCCCTGATAATCGCGACGACGACCCAACAACAGAACAGTGACAATGGCTGTGATCCCGGAATTGATTTCGACAACCGTACCTCCCGAAAAGTCCATCAAACCCATTTTGTTCAGCCAGCCATCAGCCGACCATGCCCAATGTGCAATGGGGTTATATACAAAAACAGACCATAAAAGAATAAACACAAGAAAACCTTTGAAATTGATACGCTCGGCAAAAGCGCCAATCACAACCGCCGGAGTAATAACGGCAAACATACATTGGTACATGATGTAGACAATATGAGGAATGGTACCTACCATTTCAGGCGATCCATTAATGATTCTACCGGTGGCCTGTGCATGGGATATAAAGTAAGGACTCAGGTCGCCGGCGCTAATACCGTTAAGAAAAGACCAGTCGAATCCACCAATAAACGGAGCCAAGGCTCCTTTAGAGCTACTAAAAGAGAGGCTGTAGCCACAAACAATCCATTCGATACTAACGAGTGCCGTAATGATAAAACACTGCATCATAACGTTCAGAATGTTTTTACGACGTACTAGACCACCATAAAACAGGGCAAGACCGGGAATCGTCATTAAAAGAATCAGGGCGGCAGACATAATAACCCAGGCAGTATCGCCTGTATCTACCTTAGGAACAGGGACGTCGGCCACAATAGTGACGCCTTGTGCAAGCGCAGGAAAAGAGCATACGATAAGCAGAGCTATCGCAGCCAAAAGTGATTTTTTCATATAAGAATAAAACTAATTTGCTTTTTAAGGTATGGCGTCAATGCACCATAAGAATCGGAAACGAATGTTGCAGATGAGCTCTGCCTCTATTCTTCTTTGTTGTATAATGCTTCGGGACCGTTTTCTCCGGTACGTATACGGTAAGTTCCTTCAATGTCGGACACAAAAATCTTACCATCTCCGGCATCTCCGGTACGAGCCGAATTGATGATGGCATTAATAGTTTTTTCGAGATTGACATCGCGAACCACCACCGATAACATCCGGCGTTGAATGTATTTGGATTGAAAAACCTGCCCCCTTACGACCTGTTCTTCTGTGGATTTTCCAAGACCGGTAATATCCCAATAAGAGAACCATTCGATTCCGGTATCGTACAAGGCTTGCTTCACGTCCTCAAACTTGGATTTGCGGACAATTGCTTCGATTTTTTTCATTTGTAAAAAGAATTGTTTTCTAAGGCTTGTGAGAATATAAAAAAAGACAGTTTATTCTAAGGTTTTCCCGCGACAAAATACGAGACTGTTATGCTTCACAAAAACAGTACAAAAATAGAGGATAATTCTGGTTCCGAAAAACAAAAAGATACAAACTCACGTACATTCGTGCAAAAATGTTGTTATTTAAATAAAAAAGTATCATTATGAAATTCAAAAAGCCATTTTTAGACATTTTGATACAGTTAAAAGGAGAGGCAATAGACTAAATTCCTGGCTAAGCTAACAAAATGTAAGAATAGAATTAGAGCAAAAAAAGAAGAAGGAGAATGACCAAGAATTCTATAACCTAACAACGATTACAGAGACAAAGATCAAAGGAGCCATGCAATTTATGACTGTTGTGAAATAAAAAAAGCTGTTCCGAAGAACAGCTTTATCTGGTTAGGAGCCTCTTGTCGGATTCGAACCAACGACCCCGAGATTACAAATCACGTGCTCTGGCCAACTGAGCTAAAGAGGCAAGTGGGTAAGCTTACTACATCGCACCGCTACAACCAAATACCCTTGCTGCGATCAAGCCCTGGGGGATTCAAAGGGAGCTGGTCGTGTAGGACTTACCCGGCTGCAAAGGTACACTTTTTTGCTCATTGACCAAATAGGTTATGGCATTTTTTGACGCTTTCGTGCAAAAACACCATTATACATCTATAAATCAATTACTTAATACTAAAATTCACAACTAATTTATTCAGCATCTCCGTTTCGTGCTACATCCTGTGTTTTCAACGGATTAGCCATTATTTCCTGATAATTCCTGCGGTTCGTATAAACATCATATGCCAGAAACAATGCGTGTCGGAAAGAGGATTCGGATGCAATATTTTGCCCTGCAATCTCATAAGCGGTGCCGTGAGCCGGCGAAGTTCTGATAACAGGTAAACCTGCCGTAAAGTTAACCCCATTCTCCATTGCCAAGGTTTTGAACGGAGCCAAACCCTGATCGTGATACATGGCAAGCACAGCGTCGTAATTGCGAAATGCACCAGAACCATACAATCCATCGGCAGAGAGAGGTCCAACACACACAATACCTTTATCGGCACACTTCTTCAACGCCGGGATAATAACATCCTGCTCTTCCGTACCAATTACGCCGTTATCGCCCGAATGAGGATTAAGTCCCAATACGGCAATACGGGGACGTATGATACCAAAATCCTCTTTCAGACTCTGATTCAATACCCTGAGTTTTTCAATTATCAACTCCTGAGTAATAGCTGACGGAACTTTCGAAATAGGAATATGTCCCGTAACAACAGCCACGCGGGTAATTTCGCTTACCAACAACATAAGTGCCTTACCTTTATCGATAAAGGTTTTTTCCAAATACTCCGTATGACCCGGGAATGTAAACTGCGCCGACTGAATATTACTTTTATTGATCGGAGCGGTAACAATGGCATCTATTTTTCCGGCTTTCAGATCGCGCGTAGCAGCTTCCAAAGCGGTAAAGGCTGCCTGTCCGGCCATTTCCGTCGATCGCCCCAGTTCCACTTTTATCTCTTCCGAACAACAGTTTATAATATAGACCTTACGCCCCACTGCATCTTTCGCATCGTTTATAGTGGTCAGCCCCAAATGTTCAATATTTAATGTTTTACGGTAATAGGAGGCTACTTTTGGTGATCCATAAATTACCGGTGTACAAAATTCTAAAACATGGTTTTCAAGTAACGTTTTGAGAATCACTTCATACCCGATACCATTAATATCGCCATGCGTAATTCCGATAATCATCTTTTTTTCTTCCATTGTACAAATTATTTATTATCAGCTTCAAAACTCTGTTGTTCTGAAGAATCTGTATTTTTCTTTGCCGACGAGAGCATTCCGCAGGCTGCCAAAATATCCTCACCTCTTGAACGACGAATCGTGCAGGTGATACTATTTTCGGTCAGATAATCGCGCAGAAAAACCATCCGTTCATTATTTGCGCCCTTCAAAGCAACATTGGGGATGGCATGAAAACGAATCAGATTGACCCGACAGGGAATCCCTCTAAGAAGGCGTACCAGTTCGCGGGCATGACGCATCGAATCGTTGAGACGGTCGAACACGATATACTCGAACGAGACCCGACGCTGATGCCTGAAGTCATGTTGTTTGACAACTTCTAATATTTTTTCGATCGGATAAGCTTTTTGGGCAGGCATTAATTCGAGACGCTCCTTATCAAAAGGTGAATGCAAACTAACAGCCAAATGGCACTGAGAATGTTCCAGAAACTGCTTCATACCTGGAATCAGTCCTATAGTGGAAACTGTAATCCGACGCGGGCTCCAGGCGTAGCCCCAAGGGGCAGTAAGTATCTCTAATGCCTGCAATACCTCCAATGTATTGTCGAACGGCTCACCCATACCCATAAACACCAGATTGGTCAACTGGTCGCTTTCGGGAATAGAGAATACTTGGTTTAAAATTTCGTTAGCTGAAAGGTTTTCTGAAAAACCCTGTTTGCCGGTCTGACAAAAAAGACAATTCATTTTGCAACCCACCTGAGACGAAACACATAATGTGGCTCTATCCTCTTCCGGTATAAACACGCTTTCAATAAAATGTCCGTCGGAAGTCTCAAAAAGGTATTTCTTTGTGCCATCCTGTGATTCTGCCGTTTCCACTGGCAATTTTCGCCCAACTTCGTATTTCAGAGCGAGTTCGCTACGTTTCGCAATCGAAAGATTGGTCATCTGACTTATTTCAGTGACTTTTTTTACGTAGAGCCAATCGGCCATCTGTTTTGCTGTAAAAGCAGGCATTCCGTTTACAGAAGCCACATCTTTCAATTGTTCGAGGGTTTTACCCAGTAGAGTTTCTTTTGTCATTCCTTTGATTTACATGCAAAGATAATAAAAACAACGCGGAGAATGAAAAAGGCCGGTTCTCAAGAACCGGCCTTCTGATTGAAAAATCGAATATTACTATTCTTTATTCAATGCTTCGTATTCAGCATTCATTTGCAAACGATAATAAATACGTTTCAGGTCTCCTTTCAGTTCGGCATCTTTCGGATTCATTTCATACGCTTTTTTGAAGAAAGGGAGTGATTGTTTAAACAGCTCCTGAGCTTTATTTTGTTTCTGTTTTACAACAGTCATATCTTTAATGTCATTGGCTTCCTGAAGAATCGAAGCCGCCTGATTGTAATACATACGAGCGATCGCATTTTCAGCTTCGGCATAGTCAGGTTTCAGTTGTATTGCTTTCTCGAAAGCAGCTTTAGCTCCATCATAGTCTTTACTCTCTTCTTTCAAACGACCGCTTACAAAATGGTATTGAGCCACATTCGGTTCTTTGGCAATCGCCTGATTCAAATATTCCAACGCTTCTTTATTTTTACCGGAATAAATGAAGTTATTAATCAAATTTTGCAGGAAGAAAGGTTCTGCCGGATATTTATCAAATCCTTCTTTCAATGCGGTCATATATTTTACCGTATCTTTCTTTGCATAATATTGTTGATAAAGAAGTTCGTACACATTTTTAGTCTCATAATTGTCAGCTTTCAAACTCTCCAAACGTTTGATCGAGCCTTCAATATCGTTAGCGTTAATGGATGCAATAGCAGCATAATATTTCACCATTTTGTAGGTCGAATCTTTCTTTAATTCATTCGGTTTGAAAGCAGGAAAATCGGCAATACTCAAATAAGTATCAAACGCTTTTACAACGCCTGCAAAATCTTTTTTGTCGAACAATGCACTACCGTAACGGATGAGTTGACCATCAGTATAGTATGTTTGCAGTAAAGCTTTGATATCTTTTGTGAAAGCAGGTTTTACCTTTCCTTTCTCATTGGGTAACTGATCAAGATCGTACGCTTTTTGGAAATATCCGAAAGCCTTGACGATACTTGTTCCAGCAACATCCTGATCGAACTTTTGTTTCAACAGTTCTTTCTTGTATTCTTTCGAATTCATTTCGTTGTAAACATAACCAGCTGTATACCAAGTTTCGGCAAGATCTTTAGTTGAAGGATCAACCAACGCAGCTTCAATAGCAGAAACAGCCGATTTAAAGTCCGGGGTTTCTGCAGTGGCATCACGCTTCGCTTTCTTCACGTTATCTTTTTGTGCAAATGCACTGCAGGTAACACCGGCAATAAGCATCAAAGATAAAAATACTTTTTTCATAACAAGGTTTTTTGAGAGTTTAACTTATTTTGGATTTATCATTTCGACTCTTCTGGAGCATTCGAGTTTTCGTTCGTTACTTCGGGTTGATTAGGAATAATTTCTTCTTCCACTTCCGACTGCACTTTACAAACGGATGCAATCTCATCATTTCGTTTTTCGAGGTTGATAAGACGTACACCCTGCGTTGCACGACCCATCACACGGATATTAGCCATCTTCACACGAATCGTAATGCCCGATTTATTGATAATCATCAAATCGTTATCATCCGTAACGCTCTTGATCGACACCAGTTTTCCTGTTTTATCCGAAATATTCATTGTTTTAACACCCTTACCTCCACGATTGGTTACTCGATATACGGCTTCAACCTGACCGTTTTCATCTACTTCGTCAAGCAACGTACGTTTTCCGTAACCCTGTTCGGAAACAACCAAAATAGTCTCCTGAGTAGGGTTTGGAACGGCAATCATGCCTATAACTTCATCGCCATCATCATCCAGCGTCATGCCTCGTACACCGGTAGCCGTACGACCCATCTCACGAACTTTCGATTCGTTGAAGCGGATAGCACGTCCGTTTCGGTTGGCCATCACTACTTCGCTATTTCCGTCTGTCATACGCACCTGAATCACGGCATCATCCTCACGAATCGTAATTGCATTTACGCCGTTTGTACGCGGACGAGAATATGCTTCGAGACTGGTCTTTTTAATAACACCTTGTTTGGTACAGAACAAAAGAAAATGTGATTGGTTAAATTCAGGATCATCCAATTGTTTAATACGGATAAAGGCATTCACCTTATCATCCGAATCGATATTCAACAGGTTTTGAATAGCGCGACCCTTGGTGTTTTTAGCACCTTCGGGTATTTCATACACCTTCAGCCAGTAGCAACGCCCTTTTTGCGTAAAGAACAACATGTAGTTGTGCATGGAGGCAGGATAGATGTATTCGATAAAATCTTCGTCGCGCGAGTCGCTACCCTTAGAGCCCACACCTCCACGATTTTGAGCCCTGAACTCGCTCAATGGCGTGCGCTTGATATAGCCCAGATGCGAAATGGTGATAATCATCTCTTCATCGGCATAAAAATCTTCCGGGTTGAACTCTTCCGAAGCATAAACGATCTGAGTACGACGTTCGTCTCCGTATTTGTTCTTGATTTCAAGTAACTCTTCGGTGATAATACGCATACGATGCTCCTTGTTGTCAAGAATATCTTTTAGATTGGCAATCAGAGCCAAAATATCCTTGTATTCGGCATGAAGCTTATCCTGTTCGAGACCAGTGAGCTGACGCAAACGCATTTCGACAATAGCACGAGCCTGAATATCGGAGAGCGAGAAACGTTCCATCAAACTGGCACGGGCTTCGTCGGGAGTTTTCGATCCTCGAATGATAGCAATCACCTCATCAATATGATCGCTGGCAATAATCAATCCTTCAAGAATATGAGCTCGCTTTTCGGCTTCAGCCAGTTCGAACTGCGTACGACGAACCACCACTTCGTGACGGTGATCGACAAAATGACCGATCAGTGCTCTTAAAGTGAGCATACGAGGACGACCATGCACCAGAGCGATGTTGTTTACACTGAACGAGGATTGCAGCGCCGAATATTTGAAAAGTTTGTTGAGGACAACGTTGGAATTGGCATCGCGTTTTATATCGACGACGATACGCATCCCTTCACGGTCACTTTCGTCATTAATATTGGAAATACCCTCAATTTTTTTGTCTTCCACCATGTCGGCAATAGCTTTGATCAGCTCGGCCTTGTTGACCATGTATGGAATTTCGGTAACTACTATTTTTTCACGACCGTTTGATTCGGTTTCTATCTCCACTTTAGAGCGTATAACAATACGGCCACGACCGGTTTCGAACGCTTCGCGCACACCAGCATATCCATAGATAATACCTCCGGTAGGAAAGTCGGGAGCTTTCACATATTTAATCAGCTCCTCGGTTGTAATTTCACTGTTATGAATATAAGCAACGGTAGCATCAATAATCTCCGACAGGTTGTGAGGTGGCATATTGGTAGCCATCCCCACGGCAATACCGGAAGCTCCGTTTACCAACAGGTTGGGAATACGGGTCGGCAATACGGTCGGCTCCTGAAGCGACTCATCGAAATTAGGTTGGAAATTGACGGTATTTTTGTCAATATCAACCAGCATTTCTTCTGCTATTTTTTGCAGACGGCATTCGGTGTAACGCATAGCCGCAGGCGAGTCTCCATCCACGGATCCAAAGTTACCCTGACCGTCAACCATTTGATAGCGCATGGACCATGACTGAGCAAGGCGTACCATAGCAAAATAAACGGAAGAGTCTCCATGGGGGTGGTACTTACCAAGTACTTCCCCTACAATTCTTGCCGACTTTTTATATGGCTTGTTCGCATTCACTCCCAACTCATTCATGGCATATAAAATACGGCGGTGAACCGGTTTAAAGCCATCTCTAACATCAGGTAAGGCTCTGGAAACAATCACCGACATCGAATAATCGATGTAGGACGACTTCATTTCCTCCTCAATATTAATCTTTATAATTCTATCGTTATCAATCATTTACAGCGTAAATTTTGAATTTGTTTTTTTGCTTGAAAAAGCGCACTAAGTTACACTTTTTTATATGTACCGCCAAACCGGAAAGGTTATTTTATTAACAAAACGATAAAAAAAATAACCGTTTAGCTCATCTCTGTCTCCGATTCCAAACCACACAATTGGGAATGTCGAATTGGGGATAAAGATCCGGCGGAAAAATACCGTACAAAGCCGAACCCGACCCTGACATCGAAGCATACACGGCTCCATTTTTATAAAGTAACTCCTTCAACTCGGCCAATTCGGGATGGCAGGTAAAGACAGATACCTCAAAATCATTGACCACCCCACCCTTCCACTCTTCTACCGGTAAAGCAATAAGCGTTTTCAATGAGATTGCCGGTTGTCGGGGAACAACCCGGGAGTAGGCTTCGACTGTCGGAACGGCCACATCGGGCTTGATGATTACAATATGGTAGTCTCCCAGATTCACTTCTATCGGTTCGAGAATATCACCGATGCCGGTTGCAAACATGGGTTTGTTATAAATAAAGAACGGACAGTCGGCACCCAGACGAACCGCATAAACAGCCAACTCTGCTTCCGTTAGCCGAAGATTGAAATACCGGTTCAGCAACGAAAGCATAAAAGCACCATCGGCCGAACCGCCACCCAAACCGGCTCCAAACGGAATATTTTTACGGAGATAGATATTCAGGTTATCCAGGTCGTAATCTTTCTTCAGCAACCGGTAAGCTTTCATAACCAGATTTTTCTCCGCCTCTCCGGCAATGGGAATACCCGAGATAGTGAGCGAAACAGAATCAGCCGGTACCACTTCAAGCGCATCTTTCCAACCCACAGGATAAAAAATGGTTTCAAGGTTATGATATCCGTCCGAACGCTTTTCTACAATGTTCAGACCCAGGTTTATTTTAGCATTAGGAAATGTTATCATGATTAGCCGGCGTATTTTATTTACAAAAATAGGCAACAGATCAACACCCGCAAAATAAAATTTCGACCGTACAAAAAGTTATCAACACCTATGTTCATAACTATTCCTGACAAATGATCTTATAGGCAGTAAGATTTTGCTTAATTTTGAATGTCAAACTTAAAAACTCCTGATGGAAACTAACACAAAGAATACAAGACGTAAAGCTCCTTCCAATAATTTCGTGCCGAGTGCGAATGAATACGGGAAGCTCCCACCACAAGCCGTAGAATTGGAAGAAGACGTGTTGGGTGCCATCATGCTTGAAAAGGATGCCTACTCTATAATTAGCGACATTCTGCGTCCCGAATGTTTCTACAAAGACTCCCATTCCAAAATATTCAAAGCGGTAGTCGACCTCGCTATCAAGCAGGAACCGATCGACATGCACACCGTCACCGAGCAGCTGCGCAAGAACGGGCAACTGGACGAAGTGGGTGGCGCTTACTACATCACCATGCTGACAGCCAAAGTGGCTTCGGCAGCCCATGTCGAGTTTCATGCACGCATTATTGCGCAAAAATATCTTGCCCGCGAACTGATACGGGTGTCGAGTGAAATTCAGACAAAGGCTTTCGACGAACGTTCGGATGTGGACGATCTGATGCAGGAGGCTGAAGGAATGTTGTTTGAGGTATCGCAGCGCAATGTCAAAAAAGATGTTGTGCAGATCAATCCGATTATTGATGAGGCAATCAAACGCATTCAGGCGGCAGCAAACCGCCCCGAAGGATTGAGCGGCGTGCAAACCGGATTTCACTCGCTGGACAAGATGACATCCGGATGGCAGCGTTCCGACCTTATTATCATTGCCGCTCGTCCGGCTATGGGTAAAACGGCGTTTGTGCTTTCGATGGCCAAAAACATGGCCGTCGACTACAACACTCCGGTAGCCATGTTCTCACTCGAAATGTCGAACGTTCAGTTGGTAAACCGTTTGCTGATGAACGTTTGTGAAATAGAGGGTGAGAAAATCAAGAACGGTAAGCTGGCGCCCTACGAGTGGGAACAGCTCGACTACCGTCTCAAAAAACTGATCGACGCCCCCATCTACCTCGACGATACACCCAGCTTGTCGGTATTCGAGCTTCGTACAAAGGCCCGCCGACTGGTAAAGGAGCATCATGTAAAGATTATGCTGATCGACTACTTGCAGTTGATGAATGCCAGCGGCATGAACTTCGGAAGCCGCGAGCAGGAGGTAAGTATGATTTCGCGTTCGTTGAAAGGGTTGGCCAAAGAGTTGGATATTCCGATCATTGCCCTTTCGCAGTTGAACCGTAGTGTGGAAGGACGTACCGGAAACGAAGGCAAACGTCCGCAGTTGTCGGACTTGCGTGAATCGGGAGCGATTGAACAGGACGCGGATATGGTTTGCTTTATCCATCGTCCCGAATATTATAAAATAACGGAAGATTCGCAGGGAAATTCGCTGCTGGGAATTGCCGAAATAATCATTGCAAAACACCGTAACGGTGCCACCGGCGACGTACAACTCCGATTCAAAGGGCAGTACGCCAAGTTTATGAACCGCGACGATGAAGATCAGGACGAATACAAGGGATTCGTTTCAAAGATCAGCAACGAGGATTCGTTCAACCAGCAAGGTGCCCCGGCAACCACACCCGATTTTCCTGCCCCACCCCCGTTTTTAAGCGGATCGGGCAACGATGTTCCGTTCTGATATCATACCATGACACCCACGCAGACGAAAAGAGCATTGTTTGTTACAGAACAATGCTCACTTCTTTGAAAGCAAACGTACGCTTCCGACCATTTTCGGTTTGCAGCACCAGATGGCCGCTGGGCAACACATCCACAATGGTGGCTCTGAAGTTTTCGTCGCCGGCTTTGTATTCGTACAATCCGTCGCTGCGGTAAAGTGCCGCCATATAATCTTCGTCGAAACAATTCAACTCTTCGCGCAAAAGTTGAATATAGAGCATGTAAATGCGCTTTACGATTCGTTTGAGCAAATCCTCCCGATCGTACATTTTTCCAGTGATCTGGCGCAACGATACCGGATTGAGAGCACCTCCAACAAACGTCTTCTGGTTTACGTTCAGTCCGATTCCGATCACCGAATATTGAATATTGGAACCACACAAATCATTTTCTATGAGGATGCCGGCAATTTTTTTATCGTGCCAGTATATATCGTTAGGCCATTTGATACAGACATCGTCCACCTCCTCTTTCAGGACGGCAACCACGGCCAGCGACACCATTTTCGAAAGAACAAATTGTTGATTCGCTTCAATGCTACTGGGGAACAACAGCATACTGAACAATAAGTTCCTGCTGTCTTCCGATTCCCATACATTTCCCTTCTGTCCACGTCCCTTGGTCTGAAAATCGGCACTGACCACCACTCCTTCCGACAATTGTTCGCGGCTCGAAGCGAGCAGTTCCCGAAGATAATTATTGGTAGAAACCGTTTCACGAAGACGAATAATATTAAACATGTGCTCTGAATTTTTATCTCTTTGATTTTTCTTTCAGCAGTATTCGTTATGGCTGCTTTTGAAACAATACAAATATAGAAATTATTGTTCCCCATTATCACGTAAAAGATTATAACAAAATCAGAAATGAAGTTAAATGAAGATTTATGCAACCAGCAACCAATCGCTAAAATACTGATAACCTGCTCTAAACCGAACAGATCACTTATTGCCGTAGATAACCGCACGGACGCGATCTGTCAGCCATTAAAACAAGTACCCTGAACTCTCTTTTATTACTCTATTTATACAATTCTCACACTCCTACATCTCTCATTACATGCACCTTTGAACACAAAAATGCATTATTCATTTTTTTAGATATTGACAAGAGTCGTTTCTTTCAATACATTTGTTGTTACAATTTCAAGTGATTAAACACAGGCTAACATTCTAAAAAATCAAATTATGGAACTCAGTGCAAGAAACAAACTGAAAGGAACGATTGAAGAGATCGTAAAAGGTGCCGTAATGGCCAAAGTAAAAGTAAATATCGGTGGTGGCAATGCAGTCAGTTCGCTGATTTCGGTTGACAGCGTGGATGAACTACAGCTCAAAGTGGGCGACGAAGTGTATGCCATTGTGAAATCCACCGAAGTGATGATTGGCAAATAACCTGCCCTCTCAAACAATGCCGGACTGCTTTTGCCCGGCATTGTTGTACTTACATTTGTGTAGGATGCATCATCCGGCACACACCGAAATGTAGTATACAGGTTACGCGTTTTATGGCACAAACCTGCAACCGAACTGGATATAAAGCAGATAACACGGCTGGCACACTAATTGTTTTTCACTTTATTGTATTCATTAAAAAACTCCGATTGCCATGTCGCTTCAAAATGCACTGATATTTATCCGCAATGTGGGCACCAATGCTCCGCTGCGAAAGGCTTGTTACAAATGCCGCACAAAGTCCGATCTGCTCGAACTGCTCCACAACGAGGGCATCGGGTTTACCGAAAACGAATTTGAGGAAGCGGTCAACGTATCGCTGTTCAAATGCCAGACCTACGACGAAGCCGACGAAGTAAAACAAACGGAACTCTGGTTCCATCTATTTGCATAATCCGTTATGACTATCCAAACGAAGCACGACGAAACCCCGTTACCCGAAGATAAAATTGTGTTCTACGAACTGGAAAAGGTACGGTTTGTGGTAAAAGACGGAACCGGTCTCGACATCGCCTATGCATACGAGGACCTGGTTTTTTCCGAACATGCGCTGTTTATCATTCAGTTTGACGGACAGGACTGCAATAGTTGGAATTGCTGGTTCAATCAGGAGTGCAACGCTGCCGATCGTCTTTCGTTGCTCAAATCGCTAACGGCATCGGCCAATCTGAATAACGTGCTGTTGACTTATCAGGGAACATTTGAAATGTCGCAATCCGAGGGAGACGATGAGATCACCCTTCGGTTTTCAGAACTGTAATACAGGTACGGCTTTAAGCACTTTGCTACTGTAAAAAGATAGGCGATGTAGAAAAACAGGAAGAGATACGACTACGCGCAGAGGAAACAACACGGCGAGCATTAGCGGTTGGAATGCAAACATACGGCATAAGACACAAAACAGAAGCCGATGATTGCAGAACAGAGAGCGATGGTGATAAAACATAGGCGGATGGTAATCAAACATAGAGCGATGGTGACAAAACACACGGCGATTGCAGTCAAGCACACGGCGATGATGATAAAACATAGAGCGATGGAGTGAAAGCACACGGTGATGGTAACCAAGCACACGGCGATGAAGCGAAAGCACACGGCGATGGTAACCAAACATAGAGCGATGGAGTGAAAGCATAGAGTGATGACAGGCAAACATTGGCGGATGATAACAAAGCATGGAGCGATGAAAATGCTACAGAACAATGGCTAAGCGAAACAAATAGGACTCTTCTCCAATCCTCGGGAACCGAATTTCAATAGTAATCAATCGGCATGCGAGATAATATTATCATCTTATATTTGCTTTATTATGCAGTAAATGCCTCCTAACCTTAAACGAGAAGAATATGGATGTGAAATGAGAAAATTTTGTTTGTTTCGCAATGTTATAACCTTTTCCGGAGAAAATACAGGGATAAAAAGCAAATTACCATTACATCTACCGAACAAATAACCGGCACTTATCCAGATAATTTTTGATTTCGGCGGCCACCAGTTGTGTGGCGTAACCGTTCCAGTGCGAATCGTCGGGGTGGTAGAGCAACGCACCCTTGCGGCGTTCGTTGTTATAGAGCGGCAGCAGATTGAGCGTGGTGATTCCCTGTTGACTCAAAGCTGAGTCGAGCCGGAAAAGCAGATCGGGTTGCGATGGAAACGGTACCAGATCGTAATAAACCGTCTCTTTGTTGGGCATGGGCAAAAAGAGGAAGTCGATTTTCTGTGCGTCGCAATACTGCTTGTACGAGATCAGGGCACGGGTCACCGATTTAAGTCGGGCATCGGCTTTGGCCACCGCCTTTTTGCCCTGCAAAAACAACATGTGATGATCGACCGGAGAGATCAAACCGGAGCCTTGTTGTTTGTTGATGCGTGCCTGAGCCCAGCGGATGTCGTAGAAGCGGGTCAGACGGTCGTAAAACGCATCGAAGCCCGTCAGTCCGTAGAGTTTTCGCTTCACATTATACGATGCCGTATTCACGTCGAACGGACGACTCAAATGGCCCGTCACCGGCTTGGGCACACTGCGTTCCACCATTGAAAAGATCAGCAGTTTCGGTTTGTGCATGATGCCGTTTTTCATCAAATAGATCATATCGTCGAGCGAGGAAGGGGCCATGTTGTAGATCTTCAGTTTACCTCCCGTCAGCGCCGTCAGTCGGGCCGTCAGCGTCTGATCCTGACTCAGCCCGGTACCGGCCACAAACGAATCGCCGATAATCAGCACATCGGGATCGGCAATAAACCGATCGTTCCGAAACCCCCACTCGTCGGTCTTCCACACCACCTTTTTATCCATTGCATTGGCCGTATGATGACCCAGATCACCTTGTTCGGTCATATCGAGCGTAATGTTCGGATAAAACGGTCCCACGCGGGGAATCTGACTCGAGTAACGCAAACTCTCCCACAAACGGTAGGTAAAGAAGTTAGGCGGCAATATAAAAGCCTCCGTTATCCAGAGCAGAAGTATCGGAGAGGTAAACAGCAGGAACTTCCTCAAAAAATGTTTCATTTGTGGCTGCATCATACGCGTTAGAATTGAAAATAAATAAACTGTTGACCGCTACCACGGAACAGGATGATGACAATAAAAATAGCGTAATAAAAACTCCAACGCCACACACTATGCCAGTTGTTGCCCACACCACCCAGCGCATACGAATGTTCCCTTCCGCTCCACTCGACGACAAAAAAGAAAATCACGCAGACAATCGTCAACCAGGGCCACACCTGCGGCAACACAAACAAGGAGGCATCGAATATCCCGCTCAGGTAAGAAAAAGCGTGGTTCATATCTTCGGCCCGGAAAAAGATCCAGGCAAAAACGGCCAGCACAAAAGTCAGCAACATCTCACCGGCTTCGCGCAATGAAGGTAAACTCTTTCCTTTGGCCACAATATCGATGTGATTCCGGTTCATTTTAAACACCACCAGCGGCATCATAAACAGTGCATTGAGTGCACCCCAGACAATAAACGTCCAGTTGGCGCCATGCCAAAAACCACTTACCACAAAAATGATAAACGTGTTGCGAATCTTCATCCACATGCCGCCCCGACTTCCGCCCAACGGGATGTAGAGATAGTCGCGAAACCACGATGAAAGAGAAATATGCCAGCGACGCCAGAACTCGGCCATATCGCGAGAGAAATAGGGATAGGCAAAGTTGCGCAACAGTTCGAAACCCAACAAACGCGCCGTTCCCAACGCAATATCGGTGTAACCCGAGAAATCGCCGTAAATCTGAATGGCAAAAAAGACGGCGCCTACGACCAACGTACTGCCCGAATAGGCTTCGGAATGGGTAAAAATCTGGTTGGCATACTGCGCACAGTTATCGGCAATCACCATTTTTTTGAACAATCCCCACAAGATCTGTTTCAATCCGTCCACCGCGCGGTCGTAGTTGAATTCGCGCGGACGCGATACCTGCGGCAAAAGGTGCGTAGCCCGTTCGATGGGTCCGGCAATCAGCAACGGGAAGAACGAAACAAACAACGAATAATCAATCAGATTGCGTGTCGGTTTGAGCCGGTCGTTGTAGATATCGAAAATGTAGGAGAGGCCGTGAAACGTATAGAACGAAATGCCGACAGGGAGAATAATGTTGAGCGAAGAGATTTCGGTAGCAAACCCGACGGTATGCAATAAACCGGACAACGATTCGGCAAAAAAATTGTAGTATTTGAAAAAGCCCAACGAACCGATATTGAGGGCGACACCCGACCACAACCAAAGTCTCTTTATACGCGGATTAGAAGCGTGGTAAATTTGCAACCCGGACAGATAACACAAAAAGGTAGAGCCTGCCAGCAGCAAAAGGAAACGAACATCCCAACAGCTGTAGAAATAGTAACTGGCAATCATCAGCAACCAGTTTTGACCTTTCAGTGATTTACGGAACGGAAACCAGTAAAGAAAGAAAACAATGCAGAAAAAGAAGGCAAAATCTATCGAATTGAAGAGCATATACAAAGAAAGGTCGGAATGAAACGGAAAAAAGCACCACTCACATGTCGGTGAGCGATGCTTTTCGTATTATAAAATAGAAATTATTCCAAAACGGTTACCCAACCGTGGGTATCGGCTTCATCTCCATATTGAATGGCGCGTAAATGTTCGTACAATTTTGTAGAAACCGGACCCGGAGCTCCATCTTTGGAAATAACATACGATTTGTTTTTATCAATATCGTCGATGCGCGAAATAGGGCTGATAACAGCAGCTGTACCGCATTGACCGGCCTCTTCCAACGTTGCCAGTTCTTCTTCGGGAATCTGACGGCGTTCTACTTTCAGTCCGAAATCTTCGGCCAACTGCATCAAACTTTTATTGGTGATTGACGGAAGAATTGAGGTCGATTCGGGAGTAACATAGGTATTGTTTTTAATGCCGTAGAAATTGGCCGGACCACATTCGTCCACATATTTCTTCTCTTTGGCATCAAGATAAAGAACCGACGAATAACCCATGGCGTGCGCTTTTTCACCAGCAACGAGGCTGGCAGCATAATTACCTCCCACTTTGAAAGTACCGGTTCCCAGAGGAGCCGCACGGTCGAACTGGCGCAAAATAACCACCGGCGTAGTCTGGAACCCACCTTTGAAATAAGGCCCTACCGGAGTGACGAAAATAAGGAAAAGATATTCGTCGGAAGGTTTAACACCCACCTGAGCACTGGTTCCGATTAATAAGGGACGAATATAAAGAGAAGCTCCACTTTCGTAAGGAGGAACAAAACGTTCATTCAATTTCACCGCTCGTTTTACCGCTTCTACAAATTTATCGACAGGCAACTTTGCCATCAGAATACCGTCTGATGTCGATTGCAGACGCTTAGCATTTTCTTCGATACGGAAAATGCGAATTTTGCCGTCTTTACCTCTAAAAGCTTTCAAACCCTCGAATGCTTCCTGTCCGTAGTGCAGACAAGTAGCTGCCATGTGTAACGAAATAGTGGTGTCGGTAGTTTCTTCAATTTCTCCCCATTGGCCATCTTTATAGGTACAACGTACATTATAGTCCGTTGGCATATAACCAAATGAAAGCTCCGACCAGTTAATTGAATCCATAATTATATTTGTACTGAAAATTTTCTTGCAAAGGTATCATTTATTTAGCTCACGACAATGCAAATCCATATTAATTCACAAAAAAAGCAAAGAACAAAAGACATTCTGTCCGAGCTATTGCTTTTCTGAAATATTTCTTTTGTCGGATGGTGCATCCGCTAAAAAAAGAATTATTTTTGCAGGAGATACAACAGGGTTGGACAAGCAATATACTTTATTGATTTCCAAACATTCTATCATTGTACATTGCATTCAGACAAAAACAAGACCCGTTCTCGATCCATTATTTCAAACAATTGAATTATGCAACGACATTCAATTCTCGCTCTGACATTCTTCTTTTTTTCACTGGCCATCCATGCGCAAACCATTGCCGAAGGACAAATTCTGATTAACAATCAACGCTATTCCGAAGGATCGCATATATTCTCTGCTATCTTAAAAAAGAGACCTAATGATGGTGCAGCCAACTATGGGTATGGGCTATGTCAGGACAAGCTCGGCAACAAGGATGAAGCAATCAAAGCGTTGCAAATAGCGGTAAACAAAAAAATCGGCGCCGCCTACCCTCTTTTGAGCGAGCTTTATTACGAACAATACTATTTCGACGAAGCAGTTTCGGTTATTGAGAAAGGGCTGACGTTGTTCAAAACGAATCCGGTTGAAACGGCAAAACTCAACAAGTTGTTGGTTAAAGCGAAAATTGGAGCTCAATTGATGCAACATGTCGAAGCCATTACAATTGTCGATAGTCTGCAGGCTACTAAAAAAGACTTTTACAAATATTATTCCATGGGCAAAGACCTCGGAACCATTATTCCAACCAAACAAATTCACAAGAATGCACCGGAAGGAGCCTTGGCCTATCGTTCGCAACGCGGCGACCGGATAATCTTTGCCGACAGCCTGAGACATCGGTTGGGACTATACGGCACCTTTCAGATGATCGATTCATGGAGCGACCCTACCCCATTGAGCGATATGGTAAATGGTATCGGAACAACAATCAACTATCCATTCGTATCGTCCGACGGCGTCACCCTCTATTTTGCAGCACAAGGAGCCAATTCGGTAGGAGGCTACGACCTTTTTATCACCCGTTTCAACTCGAAAGACAACAACTATTACGCTCCTCAAAATATGGGCTTTCCGTTCAACTCCACAGCAAATGATTACCTGATGGTGGTCGACGAAATCAATAATGTAGGATGGTTTGCCACCGACCGCAATCAGCCCGAAGGAAAAGTGATGATCTACAAATACCTGACCAATGCGGAAAAACGGCTGATACAAACAACCGATAGCGATTATTTGCGACTCGCTGCGCAACTGAAAAGCTACCGAAGAGGAAAAAACGTCAAATCAACCATTCATAACACCCCGGAACCGGAATCATCAGCTTCGGTAAAACCGGCTATGGAGTTTCAGATCAACGATACGATTCGCTACACCTCTATCGATCAGTTTAAAAGCGAAACAGCCCGCGCGCTCTATCAACAGGCCGATTCGCTGGAAAAAGAGCAGAAACAGTTGCAAGACGAACTGAACAAACAACGAACGCTCTATAGTACAGCAGAATCTGCAGAAGAAAAGAGTAAGATTCAACCCGAAATATTACGTCTCGAACGACAGGTAAACGGATTATTAGGAAAACCGCAAAAACTCTATTTGCAGGCTCGCTTAACCGAACTGAAAGAAAAATAAAAACCCTGCATGGAATTCATCTCCAAGGTCACATCTTACATCAAAACACACAACCTTTGCCCTCATGGAGCCAAATTGATTGTGGGTGTCAGCGGAGGCGCCGATTCAATAGCATTGCTTCATTTTTTGCACCATACAGGTTATCAATGCCTTGTTGCCCACTGTAATTTTCATCTCAGAGAAAAAGATGCCGACGATGACGAAGCATTTGTAAAAACAATAGCGAATCAATGGCATTTGCCCTTTTTCAGTATCGGATTCGATACCAATGCGGTGGCTACAGCCAAGGGAATATCGATTGAAATGGCAGCCAGGGAACTCCGTTACGATTGGTTTACCTCGTTAATGGAAGAACAACAGGCGGAAGCTATTGCCGTGGCACACCACCTGGACGATTCGATCGAAACATTTTTCATCAATCTATCGCGCGGTACCGGTTTACGGGGTTTATTGGGCATTCAACCACGACAGGGAAACATTATCCGGCCATTTCTTTCTGTCACCAGAACTGAAATAGACAATTATCTATCTGTCAATTCACTAATACACCGAACAGATCATTCCAATTTTAATCAGCTAATTATTCGCAACAGAATTCGTCACTCGTTAATACCGGTTTTTGAATCGTTCAATCCTTCTTTCAGACAAATCATGGAGGAGAATTTTACCCGTTTGGGAGAGCTCAACAACGTAACGAATGGTCTGATTGATGCATTCCGAGAGATGGCAGTCGTTACGCACAATGGTTACTGGTCTATCGCTATCGATCAATTGAAACAGCAACAACCGAACATCCATTTTTATCTTTTCGAACTGTTGAACCCTTACCATTTTAATGATGCTACGGTCAACAATATTCTTGCAAACCTTGACGGAGAATCGGGTCGGCAGTTTTTTTCGGCTACACACCGAGTCATAAAAGATAGGAATCAGCTACTCGTTGTTCCGTTAATGCCGGTTGACGAGACCAAATATATCGTTCCGGTCGGAACTTCGTCTACCGAAATACCAATCAAGCTCACCCTGTCGGATCCACTGGATGCCAACGGATTTGCCATAGAAAAACAGAAGGAAGTAGCTTGTATCGATTTTGACAAGCTTTCGTTTCCCCTTACAATAAGACATCCAAAAGAAGGAGATTTCTTTTATCCGTTCGGCCACCAGGGCAAGAAAAAGTTGAGCGACTTTTTTATCGATCAAAAATGGAATTTACTCGAGAAAGAAAATTGCTGGCTCTTAATATCTGACAAACAGATTGTTTGGATCATTGGGCATCGATTAGACGATCGTTTCAAAGTAGACGCGAATACTAAAAAAATATTAAAAATCAGTTTTTTCGGAACCCTTGTGTGATTTCTAAAAAAAATGTATCTTTGCAACGCAAAACTTCACGAACTACTTCGTCTTTTGTACCTATCATTTGCAATAATCCCTTATTATTTATAACAAGACTCCGGTTCCCACCAAAGAATCTGATATAAGAATTTTTCGTGCTTAACGCGAAATCCACTACTAAACAACAATATGTATAATATTTTAGAATTACGAGAGAAAGATCTTGCTGATTTGAAGGCGATTGCCAACGAAATGAAGATTAAACGCTTTGAATCGTTGTCAAAAGATGAACTTGTTTACAGAATTCTCGACGAGCAAGCAATTACCAAAGCTGCAGAAAAGAAAACTGAAGCAAATGATGTTGATGATGCTAAAAAACGAAGAACCCGCATGAAAAGCAGCAATAAACCAGTTGCCGGCAGTAGTGGAGACTCGCAGAAACCGTCACAATCAGCGTCTTCCTCTCCTAAGAAAGAGGCTGTAGGAACAACACCCTCCAAGCAAGAAGCTCCGAAAGAGGCTTCATTCACACAAAACCAAAAGCCCAGACCACAAAAAGGCAAACAGCAACAGCCCAAACAAGAAAACGCTAATCCGGTTTCGGTAAAAGCCAAACAACCCGTTCAGGATACTTCGGAAATCGTTATCGAAAGTACCGCTGAAGAAAACGAAACGACTCTCGCTCCCGAAACTATTGCTATCCAAGAGACTCCAGTTGTAGAAACTCCGGTTGTAAATCAGAATCAACCAAACAAACAACAACGGCCGCAAAACAATAACAACAATCAAAATAATTACCAAAACAATCAGGGTAATCAGAAACGGCAAAACAACGAGCCGACCGAAAAGCCTTATGAATTTGAAGGCATTTTGACCGGTTCCGGAGTATTCGAGCCGATGCAGGATGGCTACGGTTTCCTGCGCTCACCGGACTACAACTACTTTACCTCTCCCGATGATATTTATGTATCGCAATCACAAATAAAACTGTTCGGACTAAAAAAAGGTGACACGGTAGAAGGTGCTATACGTCCTCCGAAAGAGGGTGAAAAATATTTTCCGCTCATTAAGGTAACAAAAATCAACGGCCGTTCGCCCGAATTTGTGCGCGATCGGCTTGCTTTCGACCACCTCACTCCTCTTTTTCCTGACGAAAAATTCAACCTGACCACCGGCAAACACGATCCGCTTTCGGTTCGCGTAGTAGATCTGTTCTCTCCTATCGGCAAAGGACAACGCGGTTTGATCGTGGCTCAGCCTAAAACAGGTAAAACTATTTTATTAAAAGATATTGCCAATGCCATTTCGGCCAACCATCCGGAAGTGTACATGATTATATTACTGATCGATGAACGTCCTGAAGAGGTAACCGACATGGAACGAAGCGTAAATGCCGAAGTCATCGCATCTACCTTCGACGAACCGGCAGAACGCCACGTAAAAGTAGCCGACATCGTGCTTGAAAAAGCAAAACGATTGGTGGAATGCGGTCATGACGTTGTAATTCTACTTGATTCCATTACCCGTCTGGCTCGTGCCTACAACACGGTTGCTCCGGCATCCGGTAAAGTCTTGTCTGGTGGTGTGGATGCCAATGCACTACATAAACCGAAACGTTTCTTCGGCGCGGCTCGTAACATTGAACACGGAGGCAGCCTCACCATCATTGCCACCGCTTTGACAGAAACGGGCTCGAAAATGGACGATGTGATCTTCGAAGAATTCAAAGGTACCGGTAACATGGAACTGCAGCTCGATCGTAGACTTTCGAACAAACGTATCTTCCCTGCCGTTGATATTATGTCGTCGAGCACACGTCGCGACGATTTGTTGCATGATCCCGAAACTCTTAACCGAATGTGGGTACTTCGTAAATACCTGTCCGACATGAATCCTGTTGAAGCAATGGAATTCTTTAAGGAACGTCTCGAACGTACCGAAAGCAACGAAGAATTTCTGGCAACCATGAACGGATAATTACCGATAACAATAATTCATCTTACAACAGAGCATATAGACACTTTCTCGTCTTATGCTCTGTTCTTGTATAAAGGCCAATGTCACTACCTTACAACGATTACTCAACTCGACTGCGGGAGATTCTCGGAACGCGGATTCAGAAAATTTCCATCAATGCCGGATTTACCTGTCCAAATCGTGATGGCAAAGTAGGAGTTGGAGGATGTACCTATTGCAACAATCAAACGTTCAATCCCGATTACTGCCAACAGGACAAAAGCGTGACCCAACAAATAGCCGAGGGTATCGCATTTTTCAGAAAGAAGCATGACGAACAAAAACACCTCGCCTATTTTCAGGCATATACAAATACATACGGCGACATTGCACATTTGATCGATCTATACGAGGAGGCGTTGAGCTATCCTGGTATTATCGGTTTGGTAATCGGTACACGCCCCGATTGCATCAACAAAGAACTTTTAGATTACTTACAGGAATTATCCGGCAAATGCTATGTCATGGTTGAATACGGCGTAGAATCGACCTGTGATGAAACACTGAAAGCCATCAACCGCGGACACGATTTCGCTACGGCGCAACGAGCCATCCGGGCAACCGCGCAACGGGGCATCCATACCGCAGCGCATCTTATCCTCGGCCTGCCCGGTGAAGATCGCACCACCCTCTTGTCACATGCACATCAACTGTCGGAACTACCGCTTACGACCATCAAATTGCATCAGCTTCAACTTATTAAGGGGACGGTTATGGCTCAACAATTTGCGACGCACCCCGACCAATTCCGACTATTTTCGGTCGATGAATACATCGATCTGTGTATCGACTTTTTGGAACTACTGCACCCGAACATCTCCGTCGAACGATTCACCTCCCAATCACCACCTCATTTGCTTATTGCCCCCGACTGGAAAGTAAAAAACCACGAATTTGTGGTGAAATTGCAACGCCGAATGATTGCCCGAAATACGTCGCAAGGAAGATTATACCTCTACAAATCTTAATCCATCACCTCTACAAAAAAAAACCGACAAGAGTAAACTCTGTCGGCTTTTCTATGATATACCGTTACGGGTCAATAAAACAAGACGGAAACTTTCGCCGGATGTTGTAATTGTTGATTCCATTTCTTTACATAATCGAAAAAATCTTTCGATTGTTTGAAACCACCCTCTTCCTGCTCCCAAGCTGCAGTAATATGATAAGTAAAGTTCTTACCCTCCAACAATAAAAGCAGATTGTCTTTATCGGATACCGATTGTTTCAATACCGATTCTGGAACTGAAACTGCCATTCCCACAGTTTGAGGTTTCGCCCGGACATTGTCTGTCACCGGATATTGCAGGCCTGTTCCCCAAATAGCAACGACACCGGTCACATCGGTCATTTTTTCTGCCGTATCGAAAAATGTCTGCACACCGGTACAAAGTGTAGTCGATTTGTTTTGAGTCACCTGTACTTCCATATCGCGATGCCCCGCATAAATGATATAACGCTGCTTTATGTCAATAGTTTTACCACCATATTGCCATCCGTCGGCCTCCATTTCAATGATGGAACGGACCGGACCACTCGCAATCACCCGCCCGGTACGATTGCTTACCGGCGAGATATGAGTAACTTTTTTTCCGTCCCAGCCTTTAATGGTTCCACAACCAGCAGTAGCTTTCACCCATAAAATATCATCACCGTAACCTTCGGCAATCTGCTGATCGGTCGGATACCATTTCGTATCCATCAATTCCAACTGATGTTTCTTTTTTCCATACAAGTCAACAGTCTGTTTTTCGTCAAAGTAGAGGCGATATGCCATGTACTCCGATTCGATGGCAGGACCATGATGGTGCAGGCTACGATATAAATTTCCTGTGGGAGACGATTCTTCCACTGTTGGTATAATGGCTTTTGTGTTGGGATCTTTACGCCACATTTGAGCATGAGTTTTTTTCGGAAATTTCTTATAAAGCGAACTATCGGAAGCCACTTTCACCGACACGGTAAGTTTTTGCTTCGACTTCAGATTGACCAAAAATACCAGTTCATCCGCAGAACCGTCACGATTCAGGTCGTCAAGTTGAGAAGCGATCTGCTTGCTAGCAACATTCACTGCAGCCGACACTATTTTTATTCCGCTTTTTGTACTCAACTTACTGACAGGAACCACCACCGGAACATTATTTTGTGCCAATGAAGAAATATTTTCTACTGTCACGCGAACGACACTTGCTGCTTGAGCACTCACAACTCCGAGGCAAACAGCGAGCAATATTAAATATATTCTATTCATTATCAAATTATTGGTTAGAATCACTACTATTTCTTTTACGATTAATTTCATCACGCAGACGAGCCGCCTCTTCGTACTGCTCGTTGGCAACAGAATGTTGTAAACGCGTCTCAAGCTCTTCAAGCGAAGGCTCCTTGTCCAGCGCATCATCTGCTTCGGTCACCACCTCGGCCTCTGTCTCTTCCTCATCTATCGAAATAGCATACTGATCAAAAAGCAACTGGTCAATAAATATCGGACAAGAAGCCCTGATTGCCAGCGCTACCGCATCCGACGTTCGGGCATCAACGGTAAGGGTCTTTTCGTTGTTCAGCAAAAGTAATTCCGAATGAAAGATTCCCTTTTCAAAATGATGTATATAGACCTCTATCAGTTCTATTTTAAATCCGGATAAAGCATTCAAAATCAAATCGTGAGTCATCGGACGAGGCGTTTTAATGTTTTGCAATTGCAACGCAATCGATTCGGCTTCGGCATGTCCGATAATAACCGTTATGCGACGCTTACGGCTCTCATCTCCCAAAACCAGTGCATACGTATTGTTCTGCGTTTTGCTGCTTATCAAACCCTGTATGGTTAATTTAATACGCGAACTCATAGTGTCATGTTGAAAGTTTAAGCAAACATACAATTTTTTTCCGTTACTTCTTTCCCGTCACAGCCTATTTTTCACATCCACAAAAAAAATCAGCAGTTCCGCCATAGAAACTGCCGATTTAAATCGCTATTTCTCCGAGCGACTATTTTTCGTTCCGTTTTTGAACATTGTAATAAATCTTCATCTGATTGGCAAGGATTTTGGTAAAGCCTTTTACATCATCAGCACTCCAGGCCCGGTTCACCTCTCCATATTCACCAAAGTCAGTCTTCATCAAATCAAAAGAGCTTTCGATTCCAATCAAGGTATAACTGTACGGACGCAGCTGTACCTTGACCGTTCCAGAAACATTTTGTTGTGTACTTTCAAGAAATTTTTCCATATCGCGCATCACTGGTTCCAGATATTGAGCCTCATGCAAAAACATACCGTACCAGGTTCCCAGCTGATCTTTCCAATACTGTTGCCATTTGGAGAGGGTATGCTTCTCAAGCATTTTGTGCGCATTGATTATCAACAAAGCTCCGGCGGCTTCAAAACCGACACGCCCTTTGATGCCGATAATCGTATCACCAATATGCATATCGCGACCGATACCATAAGCAGCTCCGACTGCCTCTACTGCACGAATAGCTTCAATTTTGTCATCATAAGCCACACCATTTACACCGCAAATTTCACCTTTATTAAAGTCGATGGTAAGCAATTCACCTTCGTGTTTAGTCACCTGGCTAGGGTATGCTTCTTCGGGAAGTGTTTGATCTGACTTCAAGGTTTCTTTTCCTCCCACGCTGGTTCCCCACAATCCCTTGTTAATAGAGTATTCCATTTTAGCGAAATCAGCCACGTAACCGTGTTCTTTCAAATAGTTGATTTCATATTCACGGGTCAGAGTCATATCACGGGTAGGAGTAATAATTTCAATTTCAGGAGCCAACACCTGAAAAGTGAGGTCGAAACGAACCTGATCGTTACCGGCACCGGTGCTTCCATGAGCAACATATTTGGCACCGATTTTTTTTGCATACTCAATAATGGCAATGGCCTGAAAAATACGTTCCGAGCTGACTGAAATCGGATAGGTTCCGTTGCGGAGCACATTACCGAAAACCATGTACTTGATGCTCTTTTCGTAGTACTCTTTCGTAACATCAAGCGAAGCGTGAGATGCTGCTCCCAGTTTGAACGCACGTTCTTCAATACTCTTTAACTCATCGTCCGAAAATCCACCGGTATTAGCAATTGCCGTATGAACTTCATAACCCTTTTCAACCGATAAATATTTGGCACAAAACGAGGTATCCAAACCTCCACTGAATGCCAAAACTACTTTTTCTTTCATGTGTAATTTTCTTTATATCGTATCTCCGCAAGCGAAAGATAATTGTTATTCTTTTGATTTTACTTTGACAATTTTTTTGTCGCTCTTCTTCTTTGGTTTAGGAAAAAGCTGAGAAAAGACCTTCTGCCAAGCACTCTGTTTCTTTTTGTCCGGCGTATGCTCTTCCGGGTCGTACAACATTCCAGTACAAAGGCACATTTTATAGTTATTACGCTTTAAAATATCGAAATTTACACAAGCTTCGCAGCCTTTCCAAAAAGATTCGTCATGGGTCAATTCTGAAAAAGTAACCGGCCTGTAACCCAATTCGGAGTTAATTTTCATAACCGCCAAACCTGTGGTCAAACCAAACAGTTTCGCATTAGGAAATTTTTCTCTCGACAGATCGAACGATTTTTTCTTAATTGCTTTGGCCAGCCCCTGACCACGAAATTTTTCGACAACAATAAGTCCCGAATTAGCAACAAACTGTTTATCTCCCCAACTTTCGATATAGCAAAAACCTGCAAATTCACCCCCTTCGGTTAATGCAATAATAGCTTTCCCTTCCAGGATTTTCTTTTCTATATATTCGGGAGAACGTTTTGCTATACCTGTTCCTCTCTTTGCGGCTGCGGCACTAATGGTTTCCAAAATGGTATCAACATACCTCAAATGACTCTGATTGGCAACCACAATTTCAATTTTTGCTCCTTCTGACATTTTATATTTTACATTTATAAAAATGAAACTTGATGATAACTCTGGCCGTACCAGACGGCACTGTGACACTATATAAACGCGTTTCTTTACGTTGTTTTTTCTGTCTTTATTTCAGGGAAAAGTTCACCTAACAAAGAAAGCACATCTCTTCTCGACGATTTTTCATTGAGTGCCAAAAAGATAGTATCATCTCCTGCAATAGTACCCAAAATTCGATTATCCGCATAATTATCAATACTCCACGCCAATGCACTTGCAAAGCCGGGACTGGTTTTGATTACTCCCATCGTACTCGTAAAGTCAATGGAAATGATACCTCCCGGAATACGATTCGTCGTTTTTGAACTGCTCTTGGTACGACCATATTCCACGACTTTACTCGAGAGTGAATAGCGATAACCACTTACTGTCGGAATTTTTGCGACTTTCAATTGCTTGAGATCACGGGACAATGTGGCCTGAGTCAAATCAAAACCACTAGTTTTCAGTACATTAAGCAACTCATCTTGACTGCTAATATTGAAAGAAACAATAATCTCTTTGATTTTGTCTAAACGGTCTTTCTTTCCCATTGTGAATTTTTATTCATTTGTGGACGCAAAATTATACATAATAAATGAGCAAAGCAAGTGCTTTTGTGAGATTCAAACAATATTTTGCAAAGTTTTACAATCCCCCATTATTCTCTATTTTTTTATTTCCTCAAAAAAATATAGTTCTATGTATTGCATAGTACTATATTTTACATTATCTTTGCAACAAAATAAGGACAACATGACTGCTGAAAATGTAAAATCGCAAATGCGCAAAGGAATTCTGGAATACTGCATTCTGCTTCTTCTGGACAACAAACCTGCGTATGCCCCGGATATAATTGCTTCACTGAAGGAAGCACAAATTATTGTTGTTGAAGGCACGCTCTATCCGCTACTTACACGGCTTAAAAACAGCGAGCTTCTCTCCTATCAATGGGAAGAGTCGAGCCAGGGACCACCCCGTAAATATTACTCCCTAACAGAGCAAGGCCGCAACTTTCTGGGCGAACTTGAAAAAGCATGGGATGAACTGACGGATACGATCAATTCTATCCGAAATCAAACCAAGAGCTGAAATAAGAACTAAATTTGTAACAAATACAAAGCAGGAAGAGCTTTTCCAAAACATTAAATCATTATGAAAAAGACGATTACAATCAATCTGAACTGTACTGTGTTTCAAATTGATGAAGATGCTTACCAAGCACTGAGTGAATATTTCAATGCCGTGTCACAACATTTACAGGAGGAAAACGGACAAAACGAAATAATGAATGACATTGAAGCCCGCGTTGCCGAATTGTTTACCGAACGGCTCCACAAATCAGCTCAGGTGGTAACCATCGGCTTGGTCGAAGAGATTATTTCCATCATGGGACATCCGTCCGATTACGGTGATGAAAACGAAACTACTACCGAAAAAAGCACCAAAGAGTCCGAAAGCAAATATCGGACAACATCCAAACGTATTTACCGAGATCCCGAAAAAGCGATATTGGGAGGGGTGCTGAGCGGTTTTGCCATCTACCTAAACATGGATGTGGTATGGCTCCGTATTATTTTTGCTCTTCTGGTGATCTTTGGCGTAGGAACCATTATTCCTATTTATCTTGTATTGTGGTTGGTCATTCCCAAGGCCGAAACTACAGCACAACGCATGGAGATGCACGGGATTGACGTAACAATAGAAAATATCAAGGCCGAAGCCAACAAAGTAAAAGAACGATTACAGAATTATGTAAGTCCCGAAAATATTGATAAAAAAAAAGAGCAAATTAAAGCAAACGCGAGTAAAATAGGCGATTATGTTAATTCTAAAGATTTTCAGCATAATGTACATGATGTTGCCAACACTACTACAAGGGTGGCTCATGGATTTTTTAAAGGAGTTTTCGCTTTCATTGCCGGGGTTGTCGGGTTGGCCGGAGCTATTGTCGTTATTGGATTGGTTATCGCACTAATTCTTTCATTGATAGAGCCAAACTGGTTCTTCATACACATGACAAACGAGGCTGTAGGCACCTATTTTCTAACAACCGGTAACATAGCCATGGTTCTACTGGCATTGTTACTGTTGATTGGAGTGCCGGTGTTCTTACTGTTCTACATTGCGGTTAACATACTATCCGGCGATGTACATCTCTCTTCCACTTCCAAATGGGTTGCGCTGCTTTTGTGGCTGGCCGGGCTGTTTTTATTAGTTAGCCTCAGCTCGCAATTCGCCTATCTGCATTGGTTTTCCTGGTTATAATTGCAGCGAACTGGACTATCTATATTACAAGGCTGACTCTTTTAGTTAAGAGTCAGCCTTGTTTGTAATATTCCGGAACAATTTATATATCCGGCTTCGCTGTAATATTTTTCGGCACCGGGATGAAGCGGCACACCGAAATTCTGCCAGACTGTTTTCGGATCATAGGTGTAAATCCGGATAAACCATTTCAACGAAGATTTTTATAAATCTCTTTGGCTCAATCCACGATACGCCGAACTCAACATGGTACTGGATGTCAATCCGAAATCGACACGCGCGTTGAGACGTACATTGACTCCATCTTCCAGATTCGCTTCATCCAATGGCGGCGGGTAATCGTGCGTAGAAACAAGTCTGGGACCGTATAACCGGTTGCAATTGCGACAAATAAGAACCGAATAGCCGTACGGTTTCATCGACTCCTGCACAAAATCACCCAGTTCGCCCCACGGACAGCCGCTGTCACACGCCCCGGCAATCACCGGACGCTTGACCTCTCACCCCGTTTTGCCAACATCAATGGTCTCTTGTGCCTGAACAGCAGCAAAGGGGAACATTGTTATCACCCATAAAAGTGTAACGAAAATTAATTGCGTTGTTTTTATCATCTGACCAATTATTCAAAAATCAATCAATGGAACTTTCCTGGCACACTTCATCACGGTGAATTAATATTCTACCAATTACCGACTAACAGTTGATTAGTTAGCCCAGGCGGCGCCTTCCGGTGTGCGGCGCCATTCGAAGTACGAATCGAGCACTTTCAACGATTCGGCACTGGGCACCGGTCCTGTGTGGGGAGTCTGCTGAAAATACATCAGCACCGGAGTGGCATCGCTGAATGCAGGCCAATGAGGCAATCCGGCACCATTGGGATCGCCGTATTTTGCAAAATTGGTCCAGTAGGTAGCCATTGCTTCCGAAATCTCCAGATCGGTTTTGGATGTCTGGGGATTTTTGGGATCGAGGTGTTTGAACACGTAAGCCACCTCTTGTCCGTGAGGAGAACCGACACCGGCCCGGGGCGATCCTTCCGGATAATCGGGATGTTGATCGAAATAGTAGTAGAACACTTTCGATTTTCCGGTTTGTGCCTGCAAGCGAGCCCAACTCCATGTTTGCCATCCGAACGCGGCATCGCGCGCCAAATCACGGGCTGTTTTCGGAACTGTAGTTTCACCTACCGGATATGCTTTGATCAACGCATCGGCAAATTTACCGTACCGGGTTTTCACGCCGTTGATGTAGTCCTGCGGTGTTCTGGGAGGAGAAAAACTGGCACCTTCGTCGGAGTTATAACCCACCAAGATAGCCACATCGTTATACTTACCGGCTTCATAGAGTTTATGCTGATCGTCGGGAATTACATATCCATCCACAATGGGCCAGAACATGCCCAAACCACGGCTGGCAGGTAATTTATCAGGCGCAATTTTACGCAGTTCGGCTATAGATGAAACACCGGCATTCTTCATGTAAGTAGCTCCATCCCGTTCGGCATCTTTCAACCGTTTCATGTTCTCGCCGGGATAGGTTATCGTTTGACGCGAAGGGCCGAACGATCCACCGCTTTCTGAAATAGCGCCGGTAAACAATCCTTTTGCCTGGGGCGAAGCGCACAACATGCTGACAGCTATACCACCGGCCGATTCGCCGAAAATGGTCACTTTATTGGGGTCGCCGCCGAATGCAGCGATATTCTTCTTAATCCATTTCAAACCGGCAATCATATCGAGCAATCCGTAATTGCCGGAGACATGATTCGGGTTTTCGGCGCTCAGTTCGGAGTGAGCAAAGAAGCCCAGTTGCCCCACCCGATAAGCGATACTGACCAAGACAACGCCCTTCTTCGCCAGGTTTTCACCGCTGTAAGGCCATTCGGATGTCGCTCCGGCTCCAAAACCTCCGCCATAAATCCATACGAATACCGGAACTTTTTCTTTTGCCGTTTTCGCCGGAGTCCAGACGTTCAGGTAGAGGCAGTCCTCGCTTTTCCCCGAAGGTGGATTTCCGCCCTGTATCGGTCCGGGAGCAAATTTGACAGTTTGTTTTACACCTTTCCATTTAGCAACAGGCTGAGGAGCCTTCCAGCGAAGATCGCCGACAGGAGGTGCTGCAAAAGGAATTCCCTTGTACACCGTCAACCCATCTTCAAACGTTCCTTGTACCGTCCCATCCGTGGTTTTTACCGGAGTGGGCTGCTGCGCGTTTATGAAGCCGACAGAGAGCATCAGCAACAACACCACCAGCGTGAATTTGTGTTTCATGTTGTTTCAAGTTTATTTAGTTGAGAATTAGGTTTTATGATTGATTGCTATTTCTTGTTTTCGATTTTCCGACAGTAAAATATACCGGGTAACCCCGCTATTTTTCCCCTTCTTTTTTCAAACAGAGAGATTTTGTCAGAAAACTCAGACTATAATGACGGCTTTCAACTATCGCACAGTAACCGGCTTGCAATCATAAAAAAATACAATAATATCGATTCAACTTTCAGCAAAGCAACATCGTAAAAGTCTGTTTCTGCGACACGCTTCCACCCTGCCGTAACCGACAGCGCTATTCCGAAAAATACAATCAGTATTTGTTATTGATTAATAGTTTTTTAGCCATCGGAAGTTAAGTAAAAAACAACGATAAAACAAGTTGAAAATGAAGCACAAATAGTTCTTTTTTTCAACAGTATTTCATCCGGTCAAGCGAAAGTGCACACGAAGTTGTGGCACAAAGAAAAAATAACAACAATCAGTAGGGGTAAAAACATCTGCGGTTGTCATAGTAGAAAAGGAACTTCCATTTTTTGTGTCGCAATCGTTAATATGTACCTTTGCAAAAAAAATATGATTATCTGTTCAAAGCAGACTATTACGATCATAAAGTAACCGACATTCAGCGTGATTGAACCGAGAAAAGACATTGTAGCGGCGTTGCGACAAGGTGATTCGGTAGTCTTCGAACAATTGTTCGACGATTACTACGAGCGTTTGTGCAACTATGCCAACTCTTTTCTCGACGATATAGACGAATCGGAAGAGGTTGTCCAATCCACGTTTATTACACTTTGGGAAAAGCGAGACAAGCTGGATATTCAGATTTCGGTAAAATCGTATCTGTATCAGGCAGTGCACAATCAGTGCCTCAATAAAATAAAACACGACCGGGTAAAACAGTCCCATTTCGAATATATCACCTATCAGAACAACGTGGAAGCGCCCGACGGTTATCAGCGCATGATCGAAAAAGAACTGGCCGAAAAGATCCGTATCGCGGTGGAATCGTTGCCTCAGCAATGCAGGATGGTGTTTACGCTAAGCCGGTTCGAGAATCTGTCGTATGCCGAAATTGCCGCGCAACTGAACCTGTCGGTAAAAACGGTGGAGAATCATATGGGAAAAGCGTTACGCATCATGCGCACCGAACTATCCGATTATTTACCGTTGCTTATATGGCTATTACTTTCTTACTTTTAATTTATCGATTCATTGATTGCAGAAGATACACATATTGACCCCATTATTGCACGATTCCTTGCAAACGAAGCATCGCCAGAAGATATTCGTCTGTTGAACGAATGGATGGCTCTGGACGATGCCAACAAGCGCTATGTGGAGCAGGTGAAGTGGCTAAACGACAAAGCGGCCTCTTCGTGCCAATATGTAAAGGTTGACAAGGCGAAGGCATGGGAGAAAGTAAAAGCCCAAGCCATCGACTCCGTGCCTGCAAAACCGCGCTCATTTCCCCGAATGCAATCGACATGGATGAAAGTGGCCGCGGTCTTCGTTCTCGTGTTGGGGTTTGCCTCGTTAGGCTACCATTTCTGGTCGCTTTCGGAGAAAAACACCATGCAGTACAGCATTGCTTCTGCGGACATTTCGGTCAACAAAACCATCGGCGATAATGTGCAGGTATGCCTCAACCGTCAAACTACGATAGCCGTAACGGAAAACAAAAAGAAGAAAACAAAAGAGCTGCAACTGTCGGGCGAAGCCTTTATTCAGGTAAAACATGCGAAAGAGGAGCAATTGATAATCAAAGCCGGAGAGACGCAAATTAAAGACATCGGCACCTCATTCAATGTAAAAGCACGCCCCGGTAACCCTACAATAGAGGTTTTTGTGCAAACAGGAGAGGTGATCTTCTTTACGACGGATCAATCGGGCATTACACTCAGGCAGGGAGAAACCGGTATTTTCGATAACCAAACAAAAAAATTCCGCAAACTGGCGATGCTCAACCCCAATGTCGATGCTTACAAAACACACCGGTTCGTATTTATGGATACCCCTTTGAGCGAAGCTGTAAAAGAGATAAATGCCGTCTATCCCGGTGCCATTACAATCAAAGATCCTCTTATTGGAACAAATACAATTACCGTTACCTTTGATAATGAACGCATCGATGCTATGGCATCCGTACTGTCGGAGACGTTGGGATTACAACTTACCAAATCCGGCAACGGATATATTTTACGCTAACAAACATGTCGATAGTTACAACCAGAAAAAAGCTACTTTTCGCGCTCCTATTTCTAACCTCATGGCAGTTTCTCGCTGCCCAATCGACATCCGACTCCTACCTTGAACGCAGAGTAACATTGGCTGCAATCAAACAACCCATCGAAAAGATTCTGAATCAACTATCGGAGCAGGTGGGATGCGTTTTCTCGTACAGCACAAAAACCGTCAATGTGCAAAAGACAACCACTCTAAAAGCGACAAACAAGCCGGTAAAAATTGTTTTGGACGAAATTTTCGACAACCAGGTAGGGTATATTACACGGGGAAAATATATCATCCTGAAACCGCTCAACGACCACAAATCAACAAAAACGACCGTTCTGGAGGGGTATGTATTCGACAGAAAAACCGGACGGCAAGTGGCCGATGCCAGTGTGTACGACAAGAGAATGACATTATCGGCAATCACAGACCAACACGGCTATTTTCGCATCGAAGTTCCCCGTAAACAGCCTATTCCCAACCTACAGATCAGCAAGGAGGGTTATGCCGACACCCTGCTGTTAACCGCATCGTCCGGTTCATCATTGCACATGATGACTCTAAATTTAGATGAAAACCGTCGCAAAAAGAGCTCTTTATCTAAATTTATTCCACAATGGCTTTTGCCCCGTAAATTAAAAATCCACACGGCCAACCTCACCGATTCCATTTTCCGGAAAGTACAGTTTTCGCTGTTTCCAATGGTGAGTACGAATGCCTTGCTGACCGGTAACACGCAAAACGATGTCTCGCTCAATCTTACGGTGGGTTATGTTTATGCCATCCGCAAATTTGAAGTAGGCGGCGCTATCAATATAGTGCGTACCAATGCCAGCGGTTGCCAGCTTGCCGGAGCGGGAAATATTGTCGGAGGAACGGTATCCGGATTTCAGGGAGCCGGAGCATTCAATGTCGCACGCACCGCGTCGGGTGTACAAGCCGCAGGAGCAGCCAACATCGTATCTGAAAATGCAACCCTGCAGGTGGCAGGGGCTTTCAATTCTGCCCGAAACAGCTCCCTTCAACTATCGGGCGCAGTAAATATCGCTACCGACACAGCCGATGTACAGTTGGGCGGAGCGATGAATATTGCAAAAGAAAGCAAAGTGCAGATTTCAGGAGCGGTCAACATGGCGCAGGAATCTTCGGTACAGCTGAGTGGTGCGGTAAATATTGCGCCGAAGAGCACTACAACCCAAATTACCGGTGCGGTTAACATTGCAGGCAAAAGCAATGTTCAAATTGCGGCAGTTAATATTGCCCGGCACGTAAAAAACCTGCAACTGGGAGTTATAAACATTGCCGATTCATGCTCAGGCATTCCTCTCGGACTATTCAGCTATGTGAGGTCGGGCTATCACCGACTGGAAGCATCCATTGACGAATCGTCGTTTGCCACCATTGCCTACCGATCGGGAGTACAGCGATTCCACACCTTCTTTGAAGCCGGAGTTGCCACCAAACATACACCCGACAGATTGTTCACGTGGGGCTATGGCATCGGAACGTCGTTGGGAAAGACACCGAAGATGCTTGTCGACTTCGATCTGTCGGTGCGCCAGTTTGCCACTTCGAGCACGTTTCTGCAAAACGGAAATCATTTCAAGCTTTACTGCGGCATCGACCGAAAAGTCACCTCCCGGTTGTCTGTCGCCGTCGGAGTTGCCTACAATATGCTGGTATATAAAAACAGCGAGGCCAACCAGCAAGCCTACTCCTCAATCGCGCCCTACACGCTCACCAACAACATTGTGGGCAACAATACCTGCCTGAAATCGTGGATCGGCGGAAAAGTGGCACTTCGCTTTTTGTAGTATTTTTGAAAAATAATCAGACTTTTTTACCAATGCAATAGGGGTATGTTATTTTAAGGTTGTCATAGAGATATAATTCAAAATAAACTATCTCATGAAGCTTAAAGCAACAATGACCGTTCTTCTTGCGTCTGCTTTTCTGGCTGTCGAAACAGGCAACGCGCAAACAATCAATACTCAAAAACACGAATCCGACTCGATTCGCAGAGCCATGCAACTATCCTTTCTTCCCTACATCGGTACGGATGGCAGATCTTCCGGCAAGGTTGACTGTCATGTTTCATTCAACATTCTGGCCGGAACCATCCGCAGCGTCGATGGTTTTGAAATGGGAGGCCTGCTCAACATGGAGCGTCGCGATGCCGGAACCTGCCAACTGGCTGGAATCGGAAATATCGTTGGTGGCAAAACAAAAGGATTTCAGGCATCCGGTATTTTCAACCAATCGGGCAGCGTAGATGGTGTGCAGATGGCTGGAATCGTAAACAACACGCGAAAGATCGATGGCGTACAAATGGCTGGCATTGCAAACAACAAAACAGAGGGGAATTGTGTTCAAATGGCGGGAATTGCAAACAATGCGCAACATGGTAAAAACGCCCAAATTACGGGTATCATAAATACTGCCGACTCCGCCAGCATACAAATCGCCGGTATTGCAAATTATGCCCGTAACGTAAACGGTACGCAAATTGCAGGTTTGGTAAACGTAGCAAAACGGGTAAAAGGTTGTCAGATAGGAGTCATCAATATTTCCGATTCATGTGGCACGTCTATTGGAATTATCAATATCGTAAAAAATGGGATCCATCAACTCGACATTTATGGTGACGAACTGTTTTACAGCAATATCGCCTTTCGTTCGGGTACCTCAAAGCTATATACGTTACTGACGGCAGGTATCCGTCCCGACAACCTGAATGCACCTCTCTGGACATACGGTTGGGGTATCGGTACTTCGTGCTCCGTTGCACGCAAAACAGCGCTCGATTTTGAAGGAGTATTCTCTCATATCGTAAAAAAAGGCGATTTCCGAAACAATTTTCTGTACAAGGTCGGCGTAAACATCGATCAGAAGCTCGGCAACAAAACATCTCTTATCGTTGGGCTCACCTATAATTTTCTTTCAACCGACACGCGTAGCTCCTATTACAACTCTACCTATTCCGACATGGCACACTACTCGTTTACAGACCACACTTATAGCCGGTATAACCTGAAAAGCTGGTTGGGAGTAAAAGTGGGTTTGCGTTTCTTTTAGCACTACTTTCCGATAATCGATCCGACTGTTCGGATACCAAGAGAGAGATTGCCTCCGGATAAACAAGAGGCAGTCTCTCTTTTTCGTTCACACGCAAACAATTGCTATCCCGGCAAAAATCGTTACTTTTGCAACAAAATTGTATCTATGCGTATTGATATTGTTACCGTTCTGCCAGAGCTACTGGAAAGTCCTTTGAATCATTCAATTGTAAAGCGTGCCCAAGACAAAGGTTTAATCGAAATTGAGGTGCACAATTTACGCGAATACTCGAACGACCCGAAACATCACCGTGTCGACGATTATGCTTTCGGTGGAGGTGCTGGTATGGTCATGCAAGTAGAACCGATTTTCCGGGCCATCACGGCGCTAAAGGAAAAATACGCATACGAGGAGGTAATTTATACCTCTCCCGATGGGGAAAAGTTCAGCCAGCCGCTGGCCAACAGGCTATCGATTGGAGGGAATCTGCTGATCCTGTGCGGACACTACAAAGGCATCGACCAACGCGTACGCGATCATCTGATCACCAAAGAAATATCCATTGGAGACTATGTTTTAACCGGTGGCGAATTGGCCGCTGCGGTAATGACAGATGCTATCATTCGCCTTATTCCGGGCGCAATTGGCGACGAACAGTCTGCCCTCTCAGACTCGTTTCAGGACAACCTGCTGGCACCGCCGGTTTACACCCGACCGGCTGAATTCAATGGCTGGAAGGTTCCCGATATTTTACTTTCGGGACACGAGCGCAAGATACAGGAATGGCAACTACAACAATCGATCGAACGCACCCAGCGCCTCCGGCCCGATTTGCTCGACTGATGGTACTGGGATATTTAGCTTTCGTCAACCTGTTGAGCGGGCTGCTGTTCTGGAAAGACAAGCGGGCCGCGAAAAACGGATCGTGGCGGGTTCCGGAAGCACGGTTACACTTACTGGAATTGCTGGGAGGCGTATTCTGCAACTGGGTGTTAATGTATGCCATTCGTCATAAAAACAGGAAAATCAGTTATTACGCCATAACATACCTGCTACTCATCGCATGGATAGCAGCATTGATTTATTTTCCGAGAATAGTACAATAACAAGCAAGAAATAAACACAATGATAAAAACAGGAATTATAGGAGGCGCCGGTTACACGGCCGGAGAGCTGCTCAGGTTACTGATTAACCACCCGGAAGTAGAAATCACCTTTGTGCATAGCGAAAGCAATGCCGGCAACAAAATCACGGCCGTTCACAGCGGTTTGCTGGGAGAAACCGATCTGGTTTTTACCAATAGTCTGGAATTACTGTCAACCATCGACCTGCTGTTTTTCTGCACGGCACATGGTGACACAAAGAAATTCATCGACAGCCACGAACTACCGGCCAACCTGAAAATCATTGACCTATCGACCGACTACCGGGCCAAACGTACCGATCACGATTTCGTGTACGGTCTGCCAGAACTGAATCACGATGCGATTGCACAGGCTCAACACATTGCCAACCCCGGATGTTTTGCCACTGCCATTCAGCTGGCAGTATTACCATTAGCAAAAGCAGGTTTGCTGAACGAAGTTCATGTAAATGCCATCACCGGTTCGACCGGTGCCGGAGTCAAGCCCGGAGCAACTACCCACTTCAGTTGGCGCAACGATAACATTTCGGTTTATAAAGCGTTCGAACATCAGCATCTCGGCGAGATAAAGCAATCGATCAACCAGCTACAGACTTCGTTCGAAGCTCCGGTCAACTTTATTCCCGTTCGCGGTGATTTTGCACGGGGCATTTTCGCAACTGTCTACACAGAATGTAATCTCCCGCTCGAAGAGGCTCAAAAGCTATACAACGATTTCTATGCGGGGCATCCGTTTACTATTGTTACCGACAGCAACCCGGATCTGAAACAAGTTATCAACACTAACAAATGCCTGCTCCATGTTGAAAAACACGGCAACAAGCTGCTCATTATTTCTGTCATCGACAATCTGTTGAAAGGCGCATCCGGGCAAGCCGTTCACAATATGAATCTGCTTTTCGGTCTACCTGAAAACACAGGACTAAAACTGAAACCGGTAGCATTCTAATTCGACAGAATACAATCCCCCAAAACCGAAAAAGTCAAAATGCTTTTTCGGTTTTTTTTATCTAATTTCTACTCGAAGATTTCTCCGGTTTCTTTATAAGTTCTCTGGGTTTTTGCTTATCCAGAGGTAACTCGGTCGGATTCCAATCCTGTTCAATATCCCAATTGGCACGCAACGTGATTTTTGAAGGGAAATAATAGACCTGTTCCGGATCTCGTTTTTGCTTATAATTGCCAGTATCCCATTGTCCATTATCATTGGCATCGACATACATCCGCAAATAATAATCGCCCGGCATCAAATAACTGAATGTGTTCTGAGTTGGCTTTGCTTTGAGTGTTTTTATCACTTCATCTTTACTGTTCAGCAATTCCAACATCGCATGCTCTATGAAGGGCGAAAGGTTAACAATCAATGAAGAATATTCTTCCAACGCTCTTACTCTGAAAATTTGTTGGAAACTGGCGTTATGCAATCCCTTCCAGTTGGTAAACAGAGCCGAATCCATCTCCAGCTTATAATGTGTATCCGGTTTCCACGGATAAGCAATGGACCATGCTAAACCGACATCATCATCTTGTTTCAAATGAATAACAGCCGGTTTCCATAGAGTATCCACTTTTACAAAAAACCGCAATCTGGAAGAGTCAACCGCAACAACCGGAGATTCAAATTTAAAACGAATTGATTTGTCAACATCCATATCCGAAGCCAAATTGGAATTGACATTCCATGTTTCTACCTTTTTATTCGATTCTTTCTTGTCTTTGTTCTTTGCAGATAACAATCGTTTGGAATGAAAAAATTTAAACACAAGCGTATCCGTTTGCGACACTAACTTACCCACTGAATCCGATTTAGAATAATACAACACCATTTTCAGCGTATCCATTTTTGCCGCAACCGTATCTTTCAACCAATAAATCAACGTGTCATTCTTTAGACTCCGTTCTAGCAAAGGAGGTTGTTTCCATTTAAAATTCAACGGCTTAAGAACAGGCAACGTATCATTTTTGGCTCCGAAACAGAGTACAATCTTATCTTGAATCGGACGCTCACTTTTCACCAGCCGTTGACGATAAAATTCTTCTTTGTAATATCGCAACACAAGCGTATCAGGCAAGAATCGCACATAAGGGACCTGTTTTATCGTATCTATTTTCATCGAATCGGTACGAATGGTATCATTCCGCACAGCCATTTTGAAGGAAGTATGCACCGGTTTTGAATAAGATGCCAACCCTTCGGCCGGTTGATCGAAAAAGAAATTACCATTCATATCATTCAAAGCAAACACACGGTAATCACCATCATGAATGCCTCTTATGACAAACGTCCCCTTTTCGCCTGTTTTAGCCACGCGTAAAAGCGGAATATGCATAAAAGCAGAATCATGCAGATTTTTATGAATTCCTGTAATAATGTTTGCCATTGGGTCGAGGGTATGGGCATCCAACACGGTACCCGCAATCTGCATGGTATCAATGGATGCTCCTGTTGAAAAGCTGAAAGCAAAATTATGCAGTACGTTTTTTTCATTATTATCGGCTAAGGCATCACCAAAATCGATGGTATAAGTCGTATTTAATTTCAACGAATCATTCAATACAATCGACACCCTTTTACCGATCGCTTTAATTGATGCCGGTTCTATCTGAGCTGGCGAAATCACCACCTTTTCCGTCGGATTTGTCAGCTGAATCAACTCATCAAAATAGAGATCGACATGCCTATCTTTTACATTGATTTGCTCCAAAGCAGGAACACTTCGCTCCAATACAGGCGGAGTAACATCTTTTGGACCACCAGTAGGACCCGTTCCCCTGTTGGCACAGGCAACTAATAAAAGGCTACATAAAAGTGCCGAAAAAATTCGAAAAACAGTCAATTGAAATCCCATTCAAAATTAGGAAAACCCCGTTAGTTAATTAGAGCACAAAAGTACGAATGTTTTTCGATTTCCGATAGACTATAAAACAAACGATGGCTTTCGATCGAAAAGGCTTTAACAACACCTTCTATTACTTCAAAAGGATTGTAATAAGCAAAAAAGCTGACGACATTGTTTTTTCTTAATATTAACATCGTCCACGTTAGACTTTTTTCTATCTTTGTCTTCTATATTATGAAAATTCGCTGGAAAATAGTATTCATTTCAATCGGCTGTTTATTAGTCGTTTCTTATCTGATTTTTGCCGGTATTTCCTTTTCGGGCAAACTATCGTCCGAGGTGTGTCATGGCGTTCAGGTTACTGTCGAAGATAGTTCGCAGATCGGGTTCATCACGTCCAAAGAGATTTACCGTTTGCTCGAAAGCCGGAATTTGAATCTGGTTGGACAAACGATGAAACAAATCGACATCAGCAAGGTAGAACGGGCGCTACTAAAAAATCAGTACATTAACAAAGTTGATTGTTATAAAACACTGGATGGCAACATTAAAATAAGTGTATGGCAACGTAAGCCGATTATCCATGTCATGACAACGGAGAATTATTATCTGGACGATGATTTTCACAAAATGCCTTTCGTGCCGGGATATTCCACCTATGTTCCTATTGTTTCGGGAACAGTCAGCTTGGGCTACATTCACAATAAATTGTTTCCATTCATTCGTTTTCTGCAGAAAAATGAATTTTGGAATGCTCAGGTAGATCAAATTTATGTTCAAAACGATTCTACGGTCGAACTGGTTCCCCGAGTCGGTGATTGTATTATCAATCTGGGTTCGATAGATCGATACGAACAAAAACTTGACAAACTGATGGCTTTGTATACAAAAGCATTCAACTCGATCGGCTGGAACAGGTATTCGTACATCGATCTGCAGTATCGAGACAGAGTGGTGTGCACAAAAAAATCGGACGAGCCCGTCCCTGAAAAACCAGAAGCAGAAGGTAGCGAGCCTATACAATAAGCAAACGATAAAATTATGGATACAAACAATATATACGTTGCTCTCAATATCGGAAGTTCCGAAATCACAGCAATGGCCGCTCAAAAGAATGAAGAAGGTCAACTGCGCATTTTAGGTGTAGAAAGCGGTACCTCGGAAGGAGTTCGTTACGGAGAGATTATCAATCCCAGTAGCACCAGTGCGGTGGTGAATCGCCTGCTGAAACTGCTGCAAAACCGTATCGGTCGTGAAATCGGACAAGTATATGTGGGATTAAACGGTCGATCGCTCAAAACACTCAAAGCATCGAACGGACGTCAATTGGATAATGGAACCGAAGTAACGGACATGCTTCTTCACGAGATGATTAGTGAAGTGAAAGATGCAAAAACCGAACAAGGCGCCATCTATGAGGTCTACATGCAAGAGACCAAAGTGGATGACGAGATCGAAGCCTCGCCTATCGGTTGTCTTTGCGAAAAAATACAGGCCAGTTACCGTGTTATTCTGGGGAAACCCGAGCTCAAGACAAATATTGAACGCTGCATTGACCGGGCTTGTTATGCGCTGGCAAGTGCTCCGATACAAATTGTTGCAACGGCAGAAGCTCTCCTTTCCGCCAATGAAAAAGAACAGGGATGTGCTCTGGTTGATTTCGGAGCTCATTGCACCACGCTGGCTATTTTCCATCATGGCTATTTGCGCTATCTCTCGGTGATTCCTTTTGGGGGCAAAAATATAACGAAAGACATTGCTAGCCTCGAACTGTCGGAAAGCATTGCCGAGCAAATTAAAATACAATTTGCCAACGCCATCAAGAGCACAGTAAATCCTTCGCAACGCATCACACTGAAATCTGAAATACAAGGCATAGAACCCAAACGCATTCCGCTTCAAACACTGGCATTTATTACCGAAGCACGAGCCAGCGAAATATTGGATCTTGTGCTGGTTCATATCCAGAAATCGGGATTATACGGTCATCTGGGAGCCGGGCTCATTATCACCGGGAATGCTTCGAAGCTACAAAACATGGATGCCCTGATTCAGCAGAAAACCCAATTACCAGTACGGATCGGAACTCACAGCAGTCATCTTGAAGACGGAACAGCTGAACGGTTTCATGACATTTGCTATTCGCCGTTAATCGGACTATTATTATCGGCTGATGCCGATTGTAGCTATAAAGAAGCGGAAAAACCAGTAGAAAGCAGTAAACCTACAAAACCGACGAAAGAGCCTAAAATTAAACGCAACAACGTACTCAATAAATTTGGGAATAAATTAGCTAGCGGATTTGAAAGTTTGTTCAAAGATGAAAATTAAAATCCAGCCTATTATCTCAAAGCACAAACCGAATATTAAAGACTTGAAACACATAACTCAAGAATACTATGGGACAGGAAAACGACTTAATTGATTTCATCCTCCCGATGGAAACCACCTCTATTATCAAAGTAATTGGCGTCGGCGGCGGTGGTGGCAACGCAGTGAACCACATGTTTCATCGCGGTATTACCGACGTAACCTTTATCGTGTGCAACACCGATAATCAGGCGCTTCAAAAATCGCCTGTTCCTATCAAAATCCAGCTCGGTGCCGAAATTACCGAGGGATTGGGTGCCGGAGGGCGTCCCGAACGCGCCAAAGATGCAGCTATGGAATCGCTGGAAGACATCGAAAAAGTATTGAGTACCAATACAAAAATGGTGTTTATCACTGCTGGTATGGGCGGTGGAACCGGAACCGGAGCAGCCCCTGTAGTGGCCAAAGTAGCCAAAGACATGGGGATACTGACGGTAGGTATTGTTACCATTCCCTTTGCATTCGAAGGCAAGAAAAAGATTGCTCAGGCACTCGACGGAGTAGATGAGATGGCAAAATATGTCGATGCATTGCTTGTAATCAACAACGAAAAATTAAGACTCATTTATCCAGATCTTGAACTTTCCAATGCATTCGCTCAGGCCGATGATGTACTGACCAATGCGGCCAAAGGAATCGCCGAAATTATAACTGTACCCGGATATATCAACGTTGACTTTGCCGATGTATATACCATTATGAAAGAGGGTGGCGTTGCCATTATGAATACAGGATTTGCGGAAGGAGAAAATCGGGTCAGCAAAGCTATCGAAGATGCACTTCACTCGCCCCTTCTGAACAACAGCGATATACGCGGAGCAAAAAAGATTTTATTAAATGTTTACTGCTCCAACTCCAACCAGATTAAAATGGAAGAGGTTGCCGAAATCAACCGATTTATGGAATCCACGGGTTCGGATATGGAAGTTATCTGGGGTGCCAGTTTCGAAGACGGATTGGACGATAAGGTAAAAATTACTATTATTGCCACAGGATTCGGCATCGAACAGATACCAGACATGATAGGTGATAAAAATATAGAAGAGCTCCATTTTGCAAAGAAAGCCAAAGAACCAGAACTGGAAATAGTACGACCTGTCATAAACACGGCTCCCGTTGTTGAAACACCCAAGCCTACACCCCCACCGGTAGAGACACAACAACAGCCGATACCAAGCCATAAGCAAATGGATAAATTCTATGGCAACGCCGTCAAAAAAGATATGTCACAACTCAGTTTTATGCTGGAAGAGATAGAAAACGACGATACTTTGTCTGAAATTGAAAATATACCGGCTTACAAACGCAAACAACAATAAAAACAAAAGAGATAGATTATGGGACTTTTTGAAAAAATCAGCGACGATATCAAAGCCGCAATGCTGGCCAAAGAAAAAGTAAAATTAGAAGCGCTTCGCGGCATCAAAAAAGAGTTTTTGGAAGCGAAAACGGCAAAAGGGGCTGACGGAGAACTGACCGACGAGCATGCCGTAAAAATTTTGCAGAAAATGGTTAAGCAGCGTAAAGATTCTGCCACTATTTACACCGAACAAGGACGTCCGGAATTGGCAGAGACCGAATTGGCCGAAGCAAAAGTAATAGAAGGTTACCTGCCGCAGCAGATGAGCGACGAAGAGCTTACGGCTGCCATTCAGGCAATTATTGCTCAGGTAGGCGCTACCGGACCGAAAGAGATGGGAAAAGTGATGGGCGTTGCCAGCAAACAGTTAGCCGGTAAAGCAGAAGGCAGACTTATCTCCGAAAAAGTAAAAAGCATCCTCAATTCGCTATAAAATAAACGACTGATATAAAGCGGAATATAATATTAAATATATTCTGCTTTATTTTTTTATGTTTATTTTCCATTGGAAAATATTGCTTTTGGAAATTTACGTATTATCTTTGCATCAAAATAGAAGAAAAATGGCGCCCGAACAAAAAACAAATTGCATCTGTATGCTTCGCAACATACATAAAGCAATCGGAGAATGCGAGCAACAACTCATCAACCAATTCGGACTAAACCTGAACGAAGCTATGACGCTATGCACGCTATGCAAACAATCGCTTTGCGCATCGGAAATAGCAGAGGCGGCCGGAATGCAATGTCCGCAAACCTCCAAAGTGATCAAATCGTTGGAGAAAAAGGGCTTTTTACAACGCCAGTTCGGAGAATCGGATAAAAGAAATATGTTTTTCGTCTTAACCAATCCCGGCAAAGAGATTCAGCAACAAATTACGCGCTTTGAGCTCTGCATACCGGACATACTGAAGAAACTGATATGAAACAAAAAATCGTACTATGGGTCAAAAAGAACCGGCTGACCCTTATCGGAGTATGCGTCGGAGTCGTTGGAGGTTTTCTCTACTGGAAATTCGTCGGCTGCGCCTCCGGCCAATGCCCTATCACCAGTTCGCCGGTCAACAGCTCGCTATACGGCGCTTTAATGGGCGGATTACTATTCAGCATGTTCAAACGGAAAGAGACCAACGGAAAAGACGAACAAGAAACTAATTCCATAAAAAATTAATTATGAATAAATTAATCATCATCAGTCTTGTATTGGCAGTTGCCGTAGCATCGTGCAGTGCAAAAAAAGGAGATGTAGCAAAAATAACAGAAAACAATAAAAAAACCGAACATAAAATGGGAACAATAGAATTAACAAAAGCAGATTTTCTTACGAAAGTTACGAATTTCGAGAAGAATCCTAACGAATGGATTTTTTTGGGAGACAAACCGTGTATCATCGATTTTTATGCCACCTGGTGCGGTCCGTGCAAAATGCTCTCTCCTATTTTAGAAGAGCTATCGCATGAATATGCCGGTAAAGTCAATTTTTACAAAGTCAACACCGAAGAACAACAGGAACTAGCAGCTACATTCGGCATACAAAGTATTCCAAGCCTGTTGTTTTGCCCTATGAAAGGAAAGCCTCAAATGGCCATGGGAGCTTTGCCCAAAGAGACATTGAAGCAGGCAATCAATGAAGTTCTTCTGAAACAACCGGAACCTGCAAAATAAAAAAATATGGCATTATATGTTGACGAAAACAGATGTCCTCAAAACCATAAATGCCCTTTGATCGGAAGCTGCCCGACCGGAGCAATTTCGCAAACAGGGTTCGGACTACCCTCAATCGATGCAGCAAAATGCATCCGGTGTGGCAAATGTACCAGAATGTGCGGCATGTCTGCCATTGGCAATACTGAAAGCTAATTAATGCAGACAAAACTATGCGCGATAGCGATAGCATATCGCTATGATTGCAAAAAATTTTCCCTACTTTTGTACGTATAAAAGTAGGGATTTTTTTGTTGAATTAAATCGCAATTATGTTATCATCCAAAAGCAAAAGTACCATTAAAGCAGGGTATCTTGTCGCCTTATTTTTGATTGCAATATTCTATTGTTCTATTGTCAATGTTTTTTTTCTGAATTTTATAGCTCAGGTTTTTATACTATCGGTACCCTTTGTCATCTATTATTTTGTAAAAAAATATATCAGTACTCATTCGGAAGAAAACTTAACATTCGCTCCTGTGTTCGGACTTTCATACAGCATATTTCTTATTTCCGGTCTCATCACGGAAATAATCAAATTTTTATTTTATCAATTTGCCAACACCACCTATCTGCCGGCAAAAATCGACGAACAACGCCAGATGTATGAACGGATGGGGTTACTGAGCAACGAAGCATCCAGAGCATTCGATATTCTTTCTGTTCCCTATCAAAACACGATGCTCGAATACCTTATTATGTACATCATTTTCGGGTCAATAGCCTCATTGGCAATAGCATATATTGTAAAAAAGCACAAGATGCCTATTGAATAAATGACATGTAATACTCATCCTTGTAATCTTTGAACGAATCAACTTATGGATATTTCAATTATTGTTCCACTGTATAATGAAGAAGAATCGCTACCCGAACTCTACGACTGGATTGTACGAGTAATGACCGAACATCAATTCAGTTACGAGATTATTTTCATCAACGACGGGAGTACCGACCATTCGTGGCAGGTAATTGAAGATCTCCAAAAGAGGTCACCCAATGTGGTAAAAGGCATCAAATTCCGTCGAAATTATGGAAAATCGCCAGCGCTTTTCTGTGGATTCGACAAAGCTCAGGGAAATGTAGTAATAACCATGGATGCCGATTTACAGGATAGTCCGGAAGAGATTCCTGAGCTGTATGACATGATTATCAATCAGAAATACGATCTGGTTTCGGGATGGAAAAAGAAACGGCACGATGGCACCTTTACCAAAAATATTCCATCCAAAATTTACAATGCGACGGCACGCAAAGTGACCGGATTGAAATTACACGATATGAATTGTGGGCTGAAAGCGTACCGCAGCGAAGTCATTAAAAATATCGAAGTATACGGTGAGATGCACCGCTATATTCCCTATCTGGCAAAGGTAGCCGGGTTCAAAAAAATCGGCGAAAAGGAGGTTGCTCATCAGGCACGCAAATTCGGCACATCCAAATTCGGATTAAACCGTTTCGTGAATGGCTATCTGGATCTCTTCTCGCTCTGGTTTCTGGCAAAATTCGGCAAACGCCCCATGCACTTCTTCGGTTTCTGGGGAAGCATTATGTTTTTGCTCGGTTTTATCGCCGTACTGGTGGTTGGCGGCATGAAATGGTATGCGCTCTCTACCGGCACCCGCTCACCATTGGTAACATCGACACCCTATTTTTATCTGGCACTTACCACCATGATATTGGGGACACAGATGTTTTTAGCCGGATTTTTGGGAGAACTTATCTCCCGGAACTCTTCCGAACGAAACAACTATAACATCGAGAAGACAATTTAAGGTTTACCCTCGGGAGCTATCGATCGCTACGCGCAGGTTGCATTTTGAACTCTGAAACTTGAAATTATTCTATGGATCTTTTGCTTGACATACTGAAATATACATTACCGGCAGCCTTAGTGGTCTTTGCCGTCTATATTGTTTTGAGGCAGTTGCATAATGAAAATGAAAAGCACCGTCGCTACGAATATTTACGTACCTCGTCGCAACTGATCACACCTGCCAGACTTCAGGCCTACGAACGACTAACACTCTTCATCGAGCGAATGATGCCCGACAATCTGGTGATGCGCCAGTCGTGTGCAACGATGACAGCCGAAGCGTTGCAAAGCCAGCTTTTAAGCACCATTCGCAGCGAATACGAGCACAACGTTTCGCAACAACTGTACGTTGGAAACGACGTCTGGATTCTGGTAAAGAATGCAAAAGAGAGTATGCTGCAATTGGTAAATAGTTGCGCCATGAAGTTAGCCCCCAACGCACCGGGCATAGCACTGGCACAACTGATTATTGAAACCTATAATGCTACCAGCGAAACCACGCTCGACATAGCAATCGACATGCTAAAAAAGGAGATGACCGAACGGTTAGGATAATTGTAAAATCGCGAGACCATTCATCATACGACCCGGTTGAAATGAAAAAGAGATTAATTATACCCATTGTCATGGCACTCATCAGTACTACCTGCTTTGCGACGACGAATGCTGCTACCAAACAGTATATTTCCAACAATGCCATTACTGCGACTATTGCCGAAATGACGCAAAAATACGGCAGCAATAATCAAATGGAACGAGGCATACGGCAAACGGCCGCATTCTGGAATGCACAGGATGGCAGCGAAGCCGACTTCACCCTCTTCTGTACCGAAAATTACGCCTCTACCGAAGCACAAAAGCAAGCATTATATACCAAGCTATCCGGCGCTTTCGAAATTTTGTTCGGAGCCTACAGTACCATGGACATCCACCTGAAGATGCCGGTGCACGTGGAGGGATCGGACATCACACCAATCGATGAACTGTTCGGCGGATACGATGTATCGTCACATTTTCAGGAAGATATGTTTGCCAACAAAGTGGCTTTCATCACCATGCTGAACTTTCCGTTTTACACGCTTCAGGAGAAGAATGAAGCAGGTAAGTTGTGGAATCGCCGGCAATGGGGATATGCCCGCATGGGTGATCTGTTTGTAGAACGCACTCCAGCTTCGTTGAAACAGAATATTTCGGCTGCCGCCATGGCGGGCGAAAATTACATTGCAGGATACAACATCATGATGGGACAGTTGGTAAACAACAAAGGCGCGAAACTGTTTCCGGCAGATATGAAGTTGCTTAGCCACTGGAACCTGCGCGACGAACTGAAATCGGATTATGCCGACAAAAAACAGGGGCTCGAAAAGCAGCAGATGATCTACGCGGTAATGAAGCGTATCGTAGATCAAACTATCCCAAAAGAAATTATCAACAACGCAACATACGAATGGAATCCCATTCAGAACAAAACATGGAAAGCGGGAAAAGAAATTTCGCTGGCACCGGAAGGTAATCGCCGCTACGAGATATTGCTGAATCAGTTCAAGGCTCAAAAAGCCGTTGACGCTTACACGCCGCTCTACCCTACGCACATCCAGCGTTCGTTCGAGCGTGGCATGGAAATTTCATCGGCCGAAGTGGAGCAGCTGTTTACTGCCTACCTCTCCTCGCCACAGGTAAAAGAGGTGGCCGCGATCATCAGCAAACGGTTGGGCCGTAAATTGCAGCCTTTCGACATTTGGTACGACGGATTCAAGGCCAGAAGCATCATTCCGGAAGCCGAACTGACGGCAAAAACGCAAAAACTGTATCCGACGGCAAAAGTTTATGGCGACGATATGTTCAACATCCTGACAAAGCTCGGATTCACTCAGGCTGAAGCCAAACGGATTGCCGGAAACGTAGCCATTGACCCGGCAAGAGGTTCGGGACACGCCATGGGATCGGAATCGAAAGTGGAAAAAGTTCGCTTGCGCACCCGCGTTGGCGCCAACGGCATGGATTACAAAGGCTACAACATTGCAACCCACGAATTCGGACACAATGTAGAGCAAACTATCAGTTTGCACGATGTGGACGACTACATGCTGCACGGCGTTCCCAACACGGCTCATACCGAAGCGTTGGCCTTTGTGTTTCAGAAACGCGATCTCGACCTGTTGGGCTACACTGGGAAAAACAGCGATCTGGAAACGTTGCAAACGCTCGATACCTTCTGGGATGTATACGAAATAATGGGAGTGTCGCTGGTCGATTTGCATACCTGGCAATGGCTCTATGCACATCCCGACGCGACTGCTACCGAACTGAAAGACGCGGTAGTAAATTGCGCGAAAGAGGTATGGAACCGGTTCTATGCCCCTGTTCTTGGTGACAAAGACTCGCCGGTGTTGGCCATTTACTCGCACATGATCAACGATCCGCTGTACCTGTCCAACTATCCGTTCGGATTCCTTATTCAGTTCCAATTGGAACAACATTTTACTAAAGAGACCCTCGCTACGGAGATCGAACGCATCTATTCACAAGGCCGGTTAACGCCTCAAATATGGATGACTGGAGCCGTAGGAAAAGAAATTTCTACGCAACCGTTGCTGGATGCCACTGAGAAAGCGATTAAAACGATTACAAACAAATAAAGTTTATCATTATGAATTTCATCGATCTTGCCAATAAGCGCCGTTCGGTACGCAATTACAAAGCACAACCGATCGAACAAGAGAAATTAGAATATCTGCTCGAAGTTGCTCGTATAGCACCCTCTGCGGTCAACTTCCAACCTTGGAAAATGATCGTCATTACAGATAAAAATCTACTGAACCAGCTACAAGATTGCTATCCACGTGAATGGTTCAGCACGGCACCAGTCTGCATTGTAGTGTGTGGCGACCATACGAAATCATGGAAACGGTCGTCGGATGAAAAAGACTATTGTGATGTGGATATAGCCATTGCTACCACCTATCTCACATTGGCAGCCACCGATCTGGGGCTGGGAACTTGCTGGATTTGCAACTTTGATGTACGGAAATGTGTAGCTACACTCTCCATCCCCAAACACATGGAACCCATCGCGCTCATCCCGGTTGGTTATCCTTCCGATCCAAACGATCTGCTGGAAGAGAAAAAACAACGCAAGCCTTTATCGGAACTGGTAGAATATAAATAAGCGAATGAACCGATTCCTTTCATTGGCGTTACTTTTGATTGCAGCTGTGATATACATTGCCTGTACCAACGATAAAAGCTGTCATGAGAATCGTTATGTGGCAATGACATCCGACTTTTATACCGTGAAGAACGATAGCACAAAAGTGTTTACAATTGACAGTATTTGGGTCAAAGGACTTGGCAACGATTCGGTGCTGTATGCGAATACCAAATCGGTAACAACCATTAGTTTACCGTTGCATAAACTACAGGATACCAGTCGATTTGTTATACGCTTCAACAATATATATGATACACTGACAATTGTACACGCCAATATTCAGAAATATCTTTCTTTGGAATGTGGTTGCCTTGTAACCCATAACATCGACTCTGTCAATAGCTATTCGACCACCCATAAAGTAAAACGAATAAAAGTAAAATACAACTATGTCAGCACTACTGCGAGAGAAAATCTTCAGATATATTTTTAGTTTGCTGGCACTGGTGATTTTTATTCAGGGCGCTGTCGGTCAGCAAAACAAAGACCGCAAACCAGCCGTAATGCAAACACACAAAAAGCAGGTAAAAAAGAAAACCGAACCACAACCTCTACTTAGAGCTGTGACGGTTCAGACCGATGTTGCAGGCCCATTCATCAGCAAACTACAAGGTTCAGGAATTTCTTATTACGAAGCATCAGTGGATGTTAATCTTCGTAACAAATGGTTCCCGATTTGGGAAATCGGCCATGCCTCCATCAATCATGTTACCGATGAAGGAGGACAGTTCAATGCTAAGGGGATGTATAACCGAATCGGAATCAATGTCAATCTGTTGAATATAACTGACCCGAAACAAATTACACCGTCTATTCTGTATGTCGGTGTCCGTATGGGTTTTGCACCTTTCAATTACGACATACATAATCTACCGCTTAAGGATGAGTACTGGGGAAACAGTACTATCACAAATTTGGATAATCTGAAGTCTACTGCCAAATGGGGAGAACTTGTGGCAGGCATACGATTGAATGTACTTAAAAATATTACGATTGGTTGGAGTGGACGCTTGAAAATAGGCTTGTCGACCGGAAAGGAGAGCTACAAACCTTGGTACGTACCGGGCTACGGCATCACAGGAAGTTCCGTCTGGGGATTTACCTATAATATCGGATACACTATTCCGCTGAAATAATACGTAATCTGATGAAGAAAATAAACGACACCTTCGGATATTATATTTTCTACGTTTTTGCAACACTTCTGGCATTGATGCCACTTTCGTTGCTTTATGTAATATCGGACGTTCTTGCATTGATTGTGCACCGAGTGGTTCGATATCGGTTGAAAGTCGTGCGGACAAACCTGCGCAACTCTTTCCCGGAAAAAACCGGTAAAGAATTAAGAGTTATCGAAACTCGGTTTTATCGCCATTTGTGCGACTATAGCATGGAGTTAATGAAAATGACCCGGATCTCCGATAAAGAGTTGGACAAACGCATTAGCATCGACAACTTCGATCTTTTGTATGAACAACTGGATAAAGGCAAAAACGTCATTCTGCTCCTTGGTCATTACGGAAACTGGGACTGGCTTTCTACACTGGAGCGCAAATTCAAGCCGGGCATCCGTTTAGCCGCCGTGTATCGTCCATTGAAAAACCCCAGTATCGACGAGTTGTTTATCAAAGCCCGTGAACGGTTCGGCACATTCAACATTCCGAAAAACAACACTCTACGAGCCATGATACGGATCAAGCAAAGTAAGATTCCTCACGTTGTTGCTATGGTTTCGGATCAAACACCCTCCAGCAGCAATCTGGAATACTGGACCACCTTTTTAAATCAGGATACTCCAGTGCTAACCGGTATGGATCGCATTGCACGACAACTTGACTTTGCCGTTTACTACATCGATTCCGAAATAATCAAACGGGGTTATTACAAAGCAACACTCTCTGTTATTGAAAACGATCCGGTTTGCACACAACCTTACGAAATATGCGAACGGTTTATCCGCAAGATGGAGCAAACCATTCAACGCGATCCGGCTTATTATCTCTGGTCGCACAAGCGCTGGAAATACAAACGCGAAAAATGAAAATCAGTATTGTTATTTTGAACTATAACGGGAGACACCACATGGAACGTTTTCTCCCGTCGGTAGTACAGCATACAACGGTGCCCGATACTGAAATTGTAATTGCTGACAACTGTTCGACCGATGATTCGATCGCTTTTCTGACAACGACCTATCCGCAACTCCGACTGATTCAACTCGATAAAAACTACGGATTTGCCGGAGGGTACAATCAGGCTTTAAAACAAATTGAAGCCGAATATTTTATCCTGCTGAATTCGGATGTAGAAGTAACACCGGGATGGGTTGAAAGTTTGGTCAGGATCATGGACGAACGTCCCGAAGTGGCCGCTTGCCAACCGAAAATAAGGGCGCTGAATAACAGAACCCATTTTGAACACGCCGGAGCATGCGGCGGATTTATCGACCGGCTGGGTTACCCATTCTGCCGGGGACGCCTGTTTTCATCACTCGAAGAAGACAAAGGACAATACGATACTATCCGCGAAGTATTCTGGGCTACCGGTGCCTGCCTCTTTATCCGTTCCAAAGACTTTTTTGATGCGGGAGGTCTCGACGATACCTTTTTTGCGCACATGGAAGAGATCGACCTTTGCTGGCGTTTGAAAAACAGGGGACGTTCTATCCTCTGCATACCACAAAGCACCGTATATCATCTCGGAGGAGGTAGCATGAGCAAAAAAAACTGCCGCAAAACCTACCTGAATTTCCGTAACAACTGGTGCATGTTGTACAAAAATATGCCTGACGACGAGTTACGAAAAATCGCATTCCCACGTTTTGTACTCGACTATTTAGCCGCGCTGCAAATGGTTCTGACCGGACAATTCGAACATGCGCTGCAAATTCCCAAAGCCCGGAAAGATTACAAAGCGATGAAGATTGAGCTGGCAACAAAACGGGAAACCAATTTGCGACTGACTACAGTGCCCCACCCTACAGGGATTCTCACGGGAAGTTTGTTGTGGTTGTATTACATGAACGGCAAAAAACGCTTCAGCCAGCTGGAAAAGAAAATCCGTTGATTTTAATTTCTTCAAAATGGATAAACGATCGGTTTTTTATATTCTTGCCTGTCTTACAGGATCTATCCTGACGGCCTGTAATCCTTCATCCGGCAGTAACAAATCGGGTGCTACTCCTCCAACTGTTCAGGATCGCCCTACGCAGCATGAGACGATAAACAATGCAGCAGCCATACTGGCCAAAACCGAAGTGCCGATCCTCTGTTACCACCGCATTGAAGACGGGAGAAAAGACGATTACACGGTAAGTCCGGCACTATTTGAGGCCCAAATACGTGCGCTTGCCGACAGCGGTTACCACGCCATTCTACCCGATCAGCTCTACGGCTACCTGGCTCATAACGAAACGCTGCCGTCAAAACCAGTGATGATCACTTTCGACGACTCACGCGTGGAACATGCCACCATTGCGGCGCCGGTGCTCGAAAAATACCACTTCAAAGGCGTCTTCTTTATCATGACCATCACCTACAACAAGAAGAATTATATGACCAAGGATCAGATCGCGCAGTTGGCCAAAGCGGGACATACCGTCGCCTTACACACCTGGGATCATACGATGGTAACCAAATACAAAGAAGCGGCAGACTGGAAGAAAGAGGTAACCGACCCGAAAAAGGGATTGGAAAGCATTACGGGCAAACCTGTTGATTATCTGGCATATCCTTACGGAATCTGGAATCACCAGGCTACCGAAGAGCTGAACAAGCAGATGAAGATATCGTTTATTCTTATCTCGAAGCGCGATTCGGTTTATCCGTTACAAACAGTGAGAAGAATGGTGGCTCCGGCATGGACTCCACAAGGCTTGATAAAAGCCATGCACAAAACTTTTGAGAAGAAAAGCTAATGAGAGTATCAATCAGATACTACTCGCTATTTTTGAAATTTTTTCGGCGACATCATTTACAATACGAGCTGTAATTCCCCAGATAACACCCTGACCGGTAGGATACGCCAACACTTTGTAGAGATAATTTCCCCAAGGTGTCTTATAGCGTTCGGGCAAACCCAACTGCTCTACGGGTAACAAAACAATTTGTTCTCCGGTTGCTGCATCTACCGTTGTTGAGTGCACCTCTACCTTCACATTATACCGTTCGGGGCTGTGAGTCAGAAAATAGGAGACCGGCAACGTAATGACCCGTTCCACCTCCTGCGCATTGACCGAGAGGTCGTCGAGCGAAATATCGGCAATACCCACAAACGCGTCTACCGTTACACCCATCGGTGCCACCAACGTATTGACACGCCCGATAATTTCAATTTTTTCGGCCGGGATACCCATCTCTTCATAGGTTTCGCGCAAGGCAACCTGTTCGAGCGACGTATCGGCTTCATCTATTTTACCTCCGGGAAAACAGATTTCTCCACCCTGCCGGATATCAGCTGCCCGTTTCTCAAAGACAAAATGATACTCTCCATCTATCGGAACCAACAACACAAGGACTACCGAATTGAAATACTCCTCTTTGCCGTGAATTCCCTCTTCGAAGCCTAATTGAGCTTTAATTTTGTCAAAATCAGCTATCAACATCTCTTTTCCAAACGTTTTACTGATACTGAATATAGATAGGCTTGGGTTTGAGCTTCACCAGATCTTCCGGCGTAAGCATTTGGTGTGGTGGCCGTTTCAGATCGTTTTTGTAGAAAAGTTTGAATCCGGCAAACTGTACCGGTTCGCGATATACATATTGCTTGTAGGTATCGTGCTTGAGCACAGGAGCTCCCCACCCATCCATATTCATCACCAACTGTACCTCCTGATGATGCTTTATCTGTTTGTAATTGGTTACCATTCCCTGAGTAAAACGGTGCACAACCAATATTTTGGTCGGAAGATTGTATTTTTTTACAAGATCGGTCAGATAACCGGAACAATAATTTACATCCTCAGCATCGAAGGTTCCGATCTTCTTGCCGGGCAAACTGCCGTTTTTCATCGAAAATTCCGGATCGATGGCCAAGTGCACATTCGGTAATTTCAAATACGATTCCAGTAGCGGAACTTCATTTTTCAGATTGCTGAGAGCCACCTGTATATCCAGAAACACGATGGCATTTCCCATTTTAGCAATCGCCAGGGCAGAATCGATCTGATGCGCCGGCATCCGCATACGGTATTTGCCATCTTTGCCCGGGTTGCCCTGTGCTACCACAGCAATGTAATGAATTGCCGGCACAACCGGTGTAGAGGGATCGGCAGCCTCCCATGCTTTCATCTCTTTCCGAAGCATCTCCCATAAGGTATCCGGAGCATATTCGCCCAGTACCCCCATCTTTTTCGAGTAAAGATTACCGTAATAAGCCACAATACGTTTGTAGGGAAAAATAGCCCCCTTCATCGGATACGGAAGGTGTTTTACCGGCCAGCGCCCGGTAGTGTCGCCATTGGCAAGTGTAACCAGTTTTTTATTGTATTCCACCGTGTCGACCAGTTCAGACACCGAAGCTTCGCGAAGCACTGTTTTATCAGCACTTTTAGATACTGGCGCCGACTTGCCGCTTTGCATACAGCCGCCGGCAACGATTGTTGATGCTAAAATAAATGGGAATAAAAATTTACGCATACGAAGAACTTCTTGTGGTTATTGATTTACTCAAAAAAAGAGATCTGCCCAGTATTACTCTTACGCGTTGAACGGATGGCAGGTATCACTTGTCAACAAAGATAACAAGAAGTTATTCCACTTCCAAATGTACTATGAGCACCTCAATTTTACATAGTTCAAAATAATCTCCACCGCTTTATCGATGCCAATTTTGCCAGTATCGATACAAAGATCGAAATGGCGGGCATCGCTCCACTTATTTCCGGTAAATGTTTCAATGTAAAGGCCTCTCTCTTTATCGTTTTTTTCTATCACCTCACTCGCTTCTTCAGTGGTCATAGTGCCATCATGAGCAATGCGGTCGACGCGAAATGCCTTATCGGCATGAAGATAGACCGTAATCAGATTCGGATAATCTTTCAAAATTGCGTATCCGCACCGTCCGATAATTACGGCCGATTCTTCTTTGGCGACATGTTGCAGAATTTCACTCTCTACCCTAAACACCTCGCCCGTGGTTGTGATGCGTGTACCGGGAGGAAACGCTACCTCGGTTGCCAGAGCATTGAACTGAAAAAATGATTTCCAAAACGATTGCATTTTCTCGTCCCGTTCGTCCAGTTCTTGCTCCATCACAGAGAGCTTTTTTGCTGCCCTGCTTACAATTTCACGGTTAACGCAACGGATATTTAATTTCTCGGCCAGTTGCTGACCAACAGCAGCACCTCCACTCCCTAACTGACGACTGATGGTAATGATTAATGGAATTGACGTTTTCATCTGGAATTATCTCCTTTTATTTTTTGTTTCTTTGATGTCGAAAATATACTACAAAAAATGGCAAATTATACACTTCCGGGTACTCTTTATTGAGATCGGTATCAAAAAAACTCTCCGACTCTGCAATCGGCATGCATAGTCGGAGAGCTTATCTAAAGGTTTTGGCTTTTCAGAACACATTAACGTTCCCAAAACTCATTTTACCGGTTACCAAATCAGAGCTTGTTTTTCTTTCGGCAGATACATTTTGTCTCCGTCTTTAACGTTGAAAGCATCGAGAAACATATCGATATGCGGCAATGTACCGTTGACACGCCATTGAGCCAGCGAATGCGGATCGGTCTTTGTCAAACGAACTTTTTCCTGATCACGGATATTGCTTGCCCACACCGTAGCGTAAGCGATAAAGAAACGCTGTGCCGGAGTAAAATTATCCATTTTATCCGAATTAATATCTCCTTTTTTCATTGCATTTTGCATAGCGATATACGAAATATGAAGACCTCCGTTATCAGCAAGATTTTCGCCCAGTGTCAGTTGACCATTAGCCTTGGTACCGGGAACCACCTCAATGTTACTGAAATAGTCGGACAACACTTTGGCCCGTTCGTCGAATTTCTTCGAATCTTCGGGTTGCCACCAGTCTTTCAGGTTACCAGTTAAATCGTACTGACGGCCTTCATCATCGAAGCCGTGAGTCATTTCATGACCGATAACCACCCCGATAGCACCATAGTTGGCAGCATCGTCGGCCTGTTGGTTGAAGAAAGGAGGTTGCAGAATTGCAGCCGGGAAGCAGATTTCATTGGTCGTCGGTTGATAGTAGGCATTCACAGTCTGAGGTGTCATCAACCATTCGTTTACATCGGTAGGTTTATCTACCTTGTTAAGCATATAGGCAACATCGAATTGATTAGAACGCAGGATATTGGCAAAATAGCTATCGGAAGCGATCTGAAGTTTACTGTAATCGCGCCATTTATCGGGATAACCGATCTTAATATGAATAGCTTTCAGTTTGGAAATTGCGGTATTTTTGGTCTCCTGCGCCATCCATTCCGAAGCCTGAATGCGTTGTGCAAAGGCATCCTGCAGATTGTGAACCAGTTCCAACATGCGTTTTTTAGCTGCCGGCGGAAAATATTTTTCCACATACATTTGGCCTACTGCTTCACCAAGTGTTCCGTTGATAGTCGTTACCACACGTTTCCAGCGCGGACGCATTACTTCGCGACCCGACATTGCTTTGCCGTAGAAAGCAAAGTTAGCGGTTACGAAATCGCTGCTCAAATAGGGTGCTGCCGTGTTGATTACATACCACGCGAAATATGCCTTAACGATTTCCGGTTTTGTTGTTTTGAAAATATTCTGAACCTCTTTGATAAATTGAGGCTGCGCAACATTCAGACTTTTCAGATCGGGCAAACCGACACTCTTGAAATAGGTGGCAAAATCAACATCAGGAGTTATTGCAACCAATTTGGAGAGATCCATCTTGTTGAAGTTTTTGTGCGGATCGCGCAAAGTCACCCGGTCAAAAGAGGCTTTGGCTAATTCCGTTTCTAATCCCATCACCTCTGCGGTCAGTTTGCTTGCCGGCATTTTTACCAGTTTAGCATAACCCGACAGGTTGAAGAGCTTTGTCATCATCTCCTGATACTTAGCCCTGATCTCTTTGGTACGCTCATCGTTGTCCAGATAGTAGCTTCGTTCTCCCATACCTGTACCGCCCTGATACAGCCAGGCTATCGTCATCTTACTATTTGTATAATCGGCTTCGGTTGTCAAATCGAAGAAGGGAAAAATTCCATTTTTATGCAGTGTAATCAGCTCTTTCTGTAACTCTTTCCGGGTAGAAAGCTTAGCTATAGCTGTCAGCAACGGCTTAATCGGAGCGCCACCTTGCTGTTGCAATTTCACGCTATCCATTCCAAGCTGGTACAATGTGGCTATTTTATCCGGAATCGAGCCGGGAGCATTTTGTTGCTTGGAGACTCCTGTAATCAGATTCTTCAATTTTGTCTGATTTTCTTCGTTCAATTGATCAAAACTGCCATAGCGGGCATACTCTGCCGTCAACGGATGTTTTTGCATCCAGCCGCCACAAGCATACCGGTAAAAATCATTTGCCGGATTCGCCGTCATGTCCATATTGGCACGATCTATTCCGGACGTCTGTTCCGTCGACGGAGCAGGTTTGGAAGCTGTAAAGAGGGCAAGAGCACAACCTGCCAGAATTACACATTTCTTCATTCGTCAAAAAATTTAATGTAAATAATGAATCCAAGAGTGTCAATCATTCTCAACACGACAATAGTATTGAGATAAATCGACCTGCAAAGTTAAACGAAAAAACAGAACGGCGATCATTTTTACGAAAATATATACAAAATCAACTCCTTTCCGTCAAAAAAAATGGGCAATACCAACTTTTTGTCAGTATTACCCTCTGTTTTTTATTTATCCGGTTGCTGCTTAACGCGGCGACTCTTCTTCAAAATTGACATCGCCGAATCCTTCGCTATCCAGTTCTTCGGCGTCAAACTCCTCATCGCCATAAAATTGTTCATCGATATCTCCTGTAGACTGAGCAACGGTGACAGTATCAAAATCAATATTCTGCTTCGGAGGCTGGCCTTCGGAGCGGGTACATACAGCCTTATCGCTGTCTTGTCGTGGAATCAGTTCCTGCATCGTAATAAAAAATGCACGATCGGCCATCAAATCGAAATAATAGAGAAGCTTCTGTTTTTCTTCGGTAACATAGTCCTCAAGCACAGTAGTATCCATTACCAAATTATCGTATTCGGAGCTGGTTTCCATTTCAATCAGCGTAATCTCTTGTTGTTTCTCCCACGAGTCATCGCAGAGAAAAAAAGAGGTAATCTGATCTTTTTCATAGCCGACGGAGTCTAAAATAGCATTGTGCAAATCAAAAAAAGTAGCACTTGCATCAATGGTAATTTCACGCATAAAATCGTCCACTTCGTCTGATAGAATAAGGAATTTGTAGAGCATAAATATAAGTTTGAATTCGGCTGTAAAGATAGTACATTTTTAAATGTACTCTATCAAAAACGACCACTTTTACTTTTTCAACGGACTTTGTCTTTCCAATTTTTTGGTCTATATTTGCCTCCAATATCGAAGCAGCTCTCCCGTCGTTGCTGGCAACTGAATACCATTCGGGAAGGCTTTCAATTCGTTACAAAAACATGGAGAATTTTATCGTTTCTGCCCGAAAATATCGTCCGGCCACCTTCATGTCGGTGGTGGGTCAGTCTGCGCTAACGGCAACACTGAAAAATGCGATTAAAAACAACCATCTTGCCCACGCTTACCTCTTCTGTGGTCCGCGCGGAGTAGGAAAAACGACTTGTGCCCGTATTTTTGCAAAAACGATTAACTGCGCACACCTCACCGAAGATTTCGAGGCATGCAACGAATGCGAATCGTGCCGTGCTTTCAACGAACAACGCTCCTATAATATACACGAACTCGATGCAGCTTCTAACAACTCCGTTGACGACATTCGTACGCTCATCGATCAGGTACGGATTCCACCGCAAATAGGGCACTACAGTGTTTACATCATCGATGAAGTCCACATGCTTTCGGCTTCGGCTTTCAACGCTTTTTTGAAAACGCTGGAAGAGCCGCCGGCCCATGCCATTTTTATTCTGGCTACGACCGAAAAACATAAAATTCTACCCACCATCTTGTCGCGTTGTCAGATTTACGATTTCAATCGCATCAGCGTAAACGACACCGTAGAACATCTCCGGCACGTTGCTCAAAAGGAAGGTATTACCGCCGACGCGCAGGCTCTCAACGTCATTGCTCAAAAAGCAGACGGCGGAATGCGCGATGCGCTTTCAATATTCGATCAGGTGGTCAGTTTTTGTGGCAACAACATTACCTATCAGGCAGTCATTCAGAATCTCAATGTACTCGATTACGACTACTATTTCCGGCTGACCGATATGTTTCTTGAAAACAAAGTGAAAGATGCACTCTTGATCTTCAACGAGATTCTCAGCAAAGGATTCGATGCCCATAACTTTGTAGGAGGTCTCAGCGCTCACCTGCGTGATGTGTTGATGTGTAAGGATACCGAAACCGTACAGTTACTCGAAGTGGCCGATTCGGTCAAACAATCGTACACCACGCAGGCGCAGCGATGTCCCACCGATTTTCTGTATGCGGCGCTGGCAATCATAAACGATTGCGATCTGAATTTCAGGCTCAGCCGAAACAAACGACTACTTACAGAACTTACACTAATCCGTCTTAGCCAATTGACGGACAAAAAAAAAAATGAGTTAAGTGAAGAGGATATTCTTCCTCCCATCGAACTGATCCCGGAAATGCATTTGGGTCAACCGGTCGTTACGCAGGTTTCCCCCGCACCAACGCGACAACCCGTTCCCAACAAACCGACAGCTGCGGCTCCGGCCACACCGACTGCAAAGCCGGTAAATAAAAATATGCTGTCGACTCCGCCTCCGATCAGTATCTCCATAACCAAACCATTTGTACAACAAGAAAAGACGGTAGTACACACCACGACCAAAGTATCAACGACGGAGAAACAAGACAACCCTTTTTCGGCCGATTCGCTTGAAAAGGCGTGGAAACACTTTGCCAACGAAGTGATTCCGGAAAAGACGCATGCCAAAAACATCATGCTCAACAACCTGCCCTCTATTGAGGACAAACACAAGCTAAAACTTGTTCTCGACCAGATTCTTCAGGAAAATTCTATCAATGAAATATTGTCCGAGCTGCTTGCTTTTCTCCGGCATAACCTAATGAACGATTTCATCAAGCTGGAGATTATTGTCGACATCACTAAAGAGAATACCAAGGTGATGTCCCCTCAGGACAAATTCTCCAAAATGGCAGAATCCAATCCGGCCTTATTGCGTCTAAAAAAAGAGTTTGGTCTGGAAATCGATTGAGCAAACCCTCTGCCACGGCCTTTTTAGTATTTTTTGTCGATGCACTTGAAATAAATTATGTACATTTGCACTCTCGTTGTCACATTTCATTTTTCCTGTCAAAACGTTGTGCAGTTCGAGCAGCAAAACTGGGTGTAAACTTGTAAACAAGAGCAACAAAACATTTCTATTAATTTTTTAGATTCAAATGAAGCGTATTCTATTGCTTTTCTTTGCTTTGGGTTTCATTGCTTGTTTGGCTCAGGCACAAACAACTCCCCAAATCTACTCCCGATGGAGCGGTCGCGTATTAATCTGCAGCGACACGTTGAACATTTTCAAGTCTTATCAATGGTATGTCGACTCAATATCGCCAACCGGCATAGATTTAACACAAGAAAAACCAACACATTTTGGTCCTATTAATGGAGCTACCTCGCAATACTACACCAAAGGTGGAGCAGGAATGTATGGATATTACTATGTTGTTGCCACTTTAGCAAACGGGACGAGTCTGACTTCCGACACAGTTGCCTTCCATGTCAGTTACACATTATCAAAAGTTTCTGTTGCACCCAATCCGGTATCTAAAAACAGCACAGTGAGCATAAAGACGACCTCGTCAGACATACAATTAGCTAAAATTCAGATATTTACAATGAGTGGGGTAATGGTTCGCCAGTACACCACCTCCGATATTAGTGCAGCCGTAGAAGCTCCATCGGTAGTAGGTTGTTACATGGTTCGCATTCAACTCGAAGATGGCAGTACGTCAATCCAAAAGTTGTTTGTAAAATAATCTGTCACCCATTTTTCAATAAGACAAATGAAAAAAATAATCGTTTCTTTATTCGCGATATTACTTTCCATTTCCATGTTTGCTCAAAAGCTTCATCTAAAAGGTTTTGAATTATATGGAAGTGCATCAACCGGTATGTTTGGATACAATTACAATCCAGCGAATGGTTCGCAACTGAATGGCCCGGGTTTACGGGTCGGAATTGGCGGAGGCTTTTTTCCAACTCCTCACTGGGGCTTCACCACCGGAGTGGACTTTGCCACTTACACAGCTTTTTCAAGCATCAAAGCCGGGACTTCCTATACGTATACAACCTACGATAGTGATGGATTACCATACACAGAACAAATAAAAGTCGATAGCAAAATCAAAGAACAGGATATTCTGTATCGCATCGAACTCCCTCTGATGCTGCATTATCGTTATTATCTCCCCTCCGGAAATGCATTGTATGTGGCTGGTGGTATAAAAGTGTCGCTTCCTTTGGCTGGTTATTATCATGTAAGCGGAGGTTCAGTAACAACTACCGGCAAATACGAAAATCTCAATACCACTTTATCCGACCTTCCATGGTTAGGTTTTACCTCTACCGATTTAAAAGGCAATCATGGCATGCTTTCCACCCAAAAGTCGTACAATGCTTTATTTGAAATAGGATATCTGAAAAAACTACGAAAAACCACCTATCTTACTTTCAGTGCTTTTGGCGAATATGGACTTAACGACGCACAAAAAACAGTAGGGTCCACTAATTTAATATATCCATCTCTTCAATATATAGGTATTCCTTGCTCCAATACAGTTAATTTCAATCGTTTAATGTCATTTGGAGTAAAAGCCGCCTGGCATGTTAATATCAGTGGCGAACCTCTACCGAAAGGAAAGAAAAAAACCTACGAACAACCTCAGAAATCCATTGAACCGCCATCTAATAACCAAACAAAAGGTGGACATCAACGAATGGGTCGATAAACGGACAAACACTAATTTATCACAATTTCAGGTTGATGCAGAATCAATCTTCAAGAGAATAACATTTTATGGGAAGAGCATTTGAATACAGAAAAGCACGTAAAATGAAAAGATGGGGCAATATGGCCCGCGTGTTTACTAAACTGGGTAAAGAAATATCAATTGCGGTAAAGGCCGGTGGACCTGATCCGACCGGTAATCCTCGGCTTCGTGCTTTAATGCAAAATGCAAAAGCAGAAAACATGCCGAAAGAGAATGTGGAACGTGCCATAAAAAAAGCCATTTCAAAGGATGAAGCCGATTACAAAGAAATGGTTTATGAAGGCTATGCTCCTCATGGCATTGCTGTTGTTGTGGAAACTGCAACCGACAATCCTACCCGTACTGTTGCTAATGTCAGAAGTTACTTCAATAAATTAGGAGGTTCTCTGGGAGTAACCGGTAGCCTTTCATTTTTGTTCGATCGCAAAAGTGTTTTCAAAATCGTTCCGAAACAAGATATGGATTTGGAAGACATTGAATTTGAATTGATTGACTATGGTGTTGACGAAATTTTTGCCGAAGAAAATGAGGTAATTCTTTATGGCGAATTTGAATCGTTCAATAAGATACAGAAGTACCTTGAGGAAAACGAATTCGAAATTATCAGTGCCGAATTTGAACGTATTCCCAACGACACAAAAGAATTGAATGAAGAAGAACAAGCTCAGGTAATGAAACTGATTGAAAGAATTGAAGATGACGAAGACGTTCAAAACGTCTATCATAACATGAAATAATAACACTTGTCTTGGTATACAAAGGCCCTTCGTGTAATCACAGAAGGGCTTTTTATTCTTATTGACTATGCGCCATATTTGGGTTATCCTAATCATCGAGAGTCTGCTATGTGGAACAATTCACGCCGGCAATTTATCACGCGAAGAGTTTTCATTAAAGACATTGTTTGGTAAACTGTATCAGGCACCTTCAGACTCCCTTCGGTCTCTTTTGAACGATTCCATTTGTCAACAACTGAATGTCTCGCTTCAGAACGATTCATCTTTTGAGTATGCATTCGACTCACTTCCCTATCTGGGCAAAGTCTATTCTACCGATCGGAAGCTCAGAATTTATTCGTGGAACTACATTTCAACCGACGGAGACTATCGTTTTTTTTCTTACTTTCAATTCGCCAGCCATAAATTGGTTTATTTGGCACAAGACCGCTCAGGCTACCTACCCGAAAACGATCGTACTATCAATGCAAAAAATTGGTATGGTGCCCTTTATTACACAGCTATTCCGGTCAGCTATCAAAATGAAGTCCATTATATTTTACTGGGATGGTCGCACTATTCGAGCGATCTGAATTTCAAGGTCATGGATGTACTTTCGATAAAAGAGAATACACTCACTTTTGGACTGCCTCTATTCATCCAAAATAACCAAAGCAGTTACCGAGTAACACTACCATACTCGTCCGGGCATACACTAGCATTACAATATGATCCAAAACGCAATATTTTAATATTCAGTCATTTGAATAACAATTCAACCAAAGAAAATCGAATACCAGACGAATCTTTTTCCGGATTTCAGCTAACCTCCGATAAATTGATTTACAAGGACGAAGTCACATTCGATCATCACGAAATAACAACACCTCGTACAAAAGTAGAATATGGCCTCGAAAGGAAGAAATAATTGCACAATTTTTATTTACCCTTTGGGAATTAAGGAAAAACAGTTACCTTTGCAAACCATTTAGCCGTAATCGCTGGCAGAAGAGAGAGAACTGTTATGTTGCGTGCTAGCTCTAAATTAATTAATTGACAAACAATGGATTTAGTTAAAGTTGCAGAACAAGCTTTCGCTGTAGAGCGTAGCCTTCCTGTATTTAAAAGCGGTGATACAATCACTGTTGCTTATCGTATTATTGAAGGAAACAAAGAACGTATCCAGCAGTACAAAGGTGTGGTAATTAAAATTACTGGCCATGGGGACAAAAAACGTTTCACAGTTCGTAAAATGTCCGATAATATCGGCGTTGAACGTATCTTTCCGATGGATTCTCCTTTTATCGATAGCATTACAGTGAACAAAGTTGGTAAAGTTCGTAGAGCAAAATTATATTATTTGCGTGAACTTACCGGTAAAAAAGCCCGTATCAAAGAAAAACGTATTTGATTTGTTTCTCAAACAGTCAATGATAAAAAGGAAGCTCACGCGAGTTTCCTTTTTTTGATTGTAACGTTAGTAGCAAAAATGAATCTGATTATAGACCAAGGTAACAGCTCTGTCAAAATTGCCGTCTTCGAGCAAGACAGGTTATTATTGGTTGAGAGGCATTCCCTTTTGACTCAGGAAATCATTGCCGCTTTTTTCAACCGTTTTCAAATTACAGCCGTTATACTTTGTTCGGTCATTACTATTGATGAAACGACAAAACAATACCTGCTGAAACACCCGGCCTACTTCATAGAACTGACCCACGAGACTCCACTACCCATCAAGAATGGATATTCAACTCCTCAAACTCTTGGAAAAGACAGAATAGCTGCGGCTGTGGGTGCCAACTGGCTGTGTCCGGATACCAATTTACTGATTATCGATGCAGGAACAGCCATTACGTACGACATCGTTTCTGCCGATAATACATTTCAGGGTGGAAATATTGCTCCGGGAGCCCGAATACGGTTTCGTGCATTACACGAATTTACGGGCAAACTGCCATTGGTCGAAGAAAAAATGCCCAATTATTTAATTGGAAAAAACACGATCGAAGCAATAACGGCAGGAGTCATGCAAGGTATTGAATTTGAAATAGAAGGATACATAACTTTGTTTATGCAAAAGTACCCAAGTCTTTCAGTTTTTTTAACTGGTAGAGGCTCAATTCCTTTTGTGGCAAGGCTAAAAAACCCCATCTTTGCAGAACCAAACTTAGTACTGATAGGACTTAACCGAATATTAACTTATAATGCACAGCTATAGAATCGTTTGCGCACTTGCTGCTTTAATAATGGGTGTTGCCGTAATGGCACAAAACAATACTAATTCGCCTTATACCCGATACGGGCTCGGAGAATTGCGAGAACCGGCTTTGGGACGTAGTCAGGCAATGGGTGGCATTGGATACGGAATACGAGACCATGCCTCTATCAATCCGGCAAATCCGGCATCATACAGTGCAGTTGATTCCATGACTTTTTTGTTTGATTTAGGAATTTCCGGCTTAATATCACAGTTCAATGACGCTAGCGGGAGTCGTTCCACTCATAACGGGAATTTGGACTATTTAGCTATGCAAATGCCTCTGAATAAATATGTCGGGACAAGTATCGGGATCATCCCGTTTTCCGTCACTGGATATGACTATTCTTTAACCGGAACAACGAAGTTTTCCGGGCTTACCGATACCATCAATTATACTCGAAGCTATAAAGGCACGGGAGGAATCTCTCAGGTATATGCCGGTTTATCGGTACGACTCTTCAACCACATATCACTTGGTGCCAATGCCATTTATCTGTTTGGGAATAATACCTATTCACGTGGGTTATCTATTGACGACATATCAAATTCCTCGCTGACCACACACACTACTTCTGAATATATCAAAATAGATGTCAGCTCATTTAATGTTCGTCTGGGCACACAAATTTTCGGAAAGGTTTCTAACAAAGGATATGTCACAATCGGTGCCATGTTTGAACCAAAAATGAACTTGCATGGTTCGTATGATATGCTGATTCTGGGATTGGACAGCACAATCAAAACTCCTACATCTCACTATTTTGAAACTCCGATGCAGTTTGGAATTGGAGCAAGTTACACATACGATAACCGATTAACTATAGGCGCTGACTTTTTGCATCAAAACTGGGCCAATGCCAAGTATTTCGGGCAAACGGGAGTACTTCGTAACCGGGAGAAAGTTTCTATCGGAGGCGAATATATCGATAATCCTTATGGAAAGACCTATTTCCAACGTATGAGTTTCAGATTCGGAGCATATTATTCCACTTCTTATATTAATGTCAATGGTTATACCCCCAGTCAGAAAGCCATCACTTGTGGATTCGGCTTTCCGCTCCGGTCATCCAGAAGCTTAGTCAATACCTCTTTTGAATATGGTATAAAAGGAAAATCGACGACAAGTTCCATTCAAGAAAATTATTTCCGATTTACGCTGGATCTTTCATTGAACGAAATCTGGTTTTTCAAACGTAAACTTTAATATTGACGAGAAGCTGGCAATAGAAATGCATCGACATAGCAAATACAAAATAAAGTGCTTAACAATCGCTCTTGGAGCGGTTGTTTTGTGCTTTTGTACAGGATGTACAAAGACAGAATCAGAGGCTCCGGTCAAACAGATAGACAGAACCAAGCTACCCAGAATGTATGCTGAAAACGTAACGACACTGATCTCCGATTCCGGAATCACGCGTTACCGGATTATTACTCCGGCATGGTACATTTATGATCGGGCTACCGAACCGTACTGGGCCTTTCCAAAAGGTATACATCTACAACGATTTGACCAGTCATTCCATGTTGATGCCGAAATAAACTGTAAAAAAGCATATTACTTTCAGGTAAAGCAGCTTTGGCGTTTGGACGGAAAAGTACGGATGATTAATATACAGGGGGACATGTTTGAAAGCGAACAAATATTCTGGAGCCAACGCGATCAAAAGATATATTCCGACTCTCTAATAAAGGTTACACAGCATACAAAAATAATTACCGGAATAGGTTTTGAATCCAATCAGACGCTGACACAATATACAATTAAGCAGCCTAAAGGCATTATTCCGGTTAGCCCAGCCATGTAATATCAATGGATATTTACTTCATTATCAGTCTCTCTCTGTTATTTTCTGCTTTCTTTTCGGGAATGGAAATAGCATATATCTCTTCAAACAAATTGAGATTTGAATTGGAGAAGAGTCAGAGTCATGTCACCAATTTTTTTCTATCAATTTTTTACCGCTATCCCGAACAATTCATTACCACTACGTTAGTAGGAAATAATGTAGCCTTGGTCATCTTCAGCATCATGACCGCCGAATTGATGCATCCGCTGCTCTCAATTGTCACTGGAAGCGATTTACTGATTTCACTACTGGAAACAGTTTTGGCCACCGTTTTCATCTTGTTTGCCGGAGAATACATTCCGAAAATCATTTTTCGTTCTAATCCCAACCTATGGTTGCGTATTTTCTCGCCTATCTTCTTTTTGTTCTATATTATTCTTTATCCGATTTCAAAAATCAGTATATGGCTTTCGGTCGGCATGCTCAAATTGGTTGGAGTTAACGTAAATTCAAAACATCATCATGTTTTTTCCCGAGTCGATCTGGATCATCTTATTCAGGAAAGTATTGAACACCAGGATGAAGAGCAAGACTTGGATACAGAAGTGAAAATATTCCAGAATGCACTCGATTTTTCTTCCGTCAAACTACGCGATTGCATGGTACCTCGCACCGAAATAGTTGCCATCGACGAATCTGAAGCGTCGCTTGCGCAGCTGAAACAGTTATTTATTGAAACCGGACACTCGAAGATACTGCTCTACAGAAACAACATCGATTCCATTGTCGGCTATATACACTCATCCGAAATGTTACGCCATCCGGACACGTGGTCGCAACATATCAATAGCGTGCCTATCGTACCGGAAACGATGCAGGCCAACAAGCTAATGAAACTTTTCAACCAGCAAAAGAAAAGTATTGCCGCCGTAGTCGATGAATATGGAGGAACTGCCGGTATCGTAACCCTAGAAGATATCCTGGAAGAGATATTCGGGGAAATAGAAGATGAACACGACCGGAGTGGACTCATTGCAAAGAAGCTGGAAAACGGAGAGTATATTCTGTCAGGAAGAATGGAAATCGATCAGGTGAATGAGCTTTTCGACCTTCAAATACCCGAATCGGATGAATATAGTACTATTGCCGGCTACATCTTAAGCCATTATCAAAGTCTTCCGAAAGTCGGTGAATCGATCAAAGTGCATCAGTTCAACTTTAGGATACTGAAAGTTGAAAACAACCGTATAGATTTATTGAAACTATGCCTCGACTGATTTATTCGTAAATAAGCTGAAGTTGACATTCCCATACTGACGATGTTCCAGAAAATTGGGATCTGCACTGAAATTCTGTTTGGCCGAATGTTCCAAAACAAAAATTCCAGTCTCATTCAACAGGCTGCTATTCAGAACTAAGCCTGGCAACGACGGCAATTCTTTCATTTCATAGGGAGGATCGGCAAAAATGATATCAAATTTTTCCTTTCCTTGTTGAATATACCGAAACACATCCATCTTAATCGGAAAGATTACCTTCAACAATCCGAGGTCTTGCCTGATCTTATGGATAAATGCCAAATGTTTGTCACTCATTTCAACACTAACGATACGCATCGCACCCCTTGAGGCAAACTCATAACTAATGCTGCCGGTACCGGAGAAAAGATCCAGTGCAACACACGCTTCAAAATCAATATATTTATTCAACACATTGAACAACGACTCTTTAGCAAAATCGGTGGTGGGACGAGCCGTAATATGTGTCGGTGGAGAAAAACGACGGCCTTTGAATTTTCCGCTTACAATTCGCATAAGGGTAGGTAAAACAAATCAGTAAATAATTCGATCGGTTCCGTTTTCAGTTCCGGAGCCAGTTGATATTCCTCTGGGAAAGGAATCAGGTTCAGCTTTGCAAAATATAGTCGCAAGAAAGCCACTTTTTCATCCATCACATTCTCCACGCCTTGCACATAGAGACCTGTTTTATTAGCATTCAGACCAAACTGATCGCCCAACCTCATAATCCAATAAATAACATCTTCGCGGGTCTTAACGGAAAAATGGTTAAAAAAAATCAGCCGTCCACAATCAAACAGACATACCGACAAAACGTTGTCCTGCAAACGAATTCCCATCGTCACGTTTGTCTCCGTACGCGATAAATCAGCCATAGCAATAAGCAACGCCGACGATATATGGATAAGATTACCTTGTGGAAAATAGGGCGCAATAAAGGTTTTGAACGAAGGCGCTACTGCAAAAACATTCACCGCCGACAGCGAAGGGAGATAATGCTCAAACACTTCATATTCTTCATTAAACTCCGCAGTAAAGCTCAGTAAATCACGTTTATTCTCTTGTCGAAACAAAACATTGGGAACAAGCACAGTAGGTTGAGTGTCAAGAGAAATGAATACACGGGCAAAAGAAATTGCCGACAGTCCATCAAACAGTTCAATTGTTTTTGTCAGCGAAATATGGTTCACCCGTTTGATTCCGACAAACGATCTGGAAGCATCGTCAAGAATCACAAACGAGCAATGGTCATCACTAAGATGAAGCCATAAACTGTAGCGATTTGCCTGTTGAAGCCGGAATTCGTCAGAAATAATTTCTATGTCCATTGTACTTTTCACTTGGAAGCTGATTAGCCCTTTGTTCTACAAAAGTACAAAAATATCTTCACTTGATACAATGCAGTTTCGCGTTGGCAAATTACATTAAGAATGCGGCTTCTTCAACCAAAACGGTTTTATAGTGCAGGACGTTCCAGTTACCTTGTTCATCCTCTACTAAAGCCGAAAGACTTTCAACCCAATCGCCCGAATTAAGATAATGAATATCACCGTAATGGCAATTTGCCGGCGAATGTATGTGTCCGCATATCACACCATTACAATGCCGATGTTTCGTCAGTTTCACCAATTCCTTTTCAAAATCAGAGATATACGAAACCGCACTTTTTACTTTTTGCTTCATATGCTGAGCAAGAGAAAAGTAGGGTTTGCCCCGTTTGATTCGGAAATAGTTATACACCCTATTCAAATTAAGCAACAAGTTATAGCCGACGTCGCCTATCATCGCCAACCAGCGCATATTGACTGTAACATTGTCAAACACATCGCCATGCAATACAAAATAGCGTTTGCCATGCGATTCCAGTACGTAATCTTTCACAACCTGAATATTGGGAAATGCAAATGGAACTATTTTATCCAGAAAGTCGTCGTGATTACCTCTGACATAAATAACATCGGTATGTTCTTTTACAATTTTTGAAATCACTTTCTTAATAAACTGTGTGTTCGTTTCACTCCAGTATTTCTGAGATTTACGCAATTGCCATCCATCAATAATATCACCATTGAGAATAAGCTTGCTACACGAAAAAGCAGACAAAAAGCTCAGCACTTCGTCCACTTTGCTGTGTTTCGATCCCAAGTGAATGTCGGAAAGAATGATAGTGCGGAAACATGTTTGCTCAACCGGATCTCCGAAGCCATCAACCATTTGAAAATCTTTATTCAATTTCAAGATACAATTAAATTTACATTAAATCCATCACAACTGACTGATTTACAATACAAATAACTATCATTAAATTCAAGTTGAAAATAGACCAAATACATTACTCTTTTATTACATTTAGATTACCATAATGTTGCGTCGTTTCTAAAACGAAAGATCCGTATAAACTGGAGTATAAAATGATATTTTTCCCTACCTCAAACTAAAAACTATTGGCAAAAAGAAAAAAAGATATTACCTTTGCACCACAATTGAGCGGGGTGTAGCTCAGCCCGGTTTAGAGTACGCGTCTGGGGGGCGTGTGGTCGCAAGTTCGAATCTTGTCACCCCGACCAAAACCCTCAAATACCGCCTTTACAGGCGGTATTTTTGTCTCACGAGATATTAGCTCAGCTGGTTTAGAGCGTTTGCTTGACAGGCAAGAGGTCACTGGTTCGAATCCAGTATGTCTCACCAAAAACAGAGTCACTTACATCTTTTTTGTAGGTGACTCTGCTTTTTCTGCTGCTGCATCCGGCTTTACTTCTTCAAAAAGTGCGTTAATACTCTTTTTTACAGGTTTTATTCCATAGAGTTATTTAGTTTCACGTATACGGGCTACCTTTGCGTCAACTATTCTTTCCGGTAAAATGAAACGACTACTCCAACAAATCGAATTCATCAAGGAGATCGATAAAATCAAGTATATTCTGCGTAGAACCAAACTAATCAACAGCAACCGACGCGAAAACGATGCCGAACACAGCTGGCATCTGGCTGTGATGGCCATGATATTGGCGGAACATGCCAATGAGCCTGTTGACGTGCTGAAAGTAATAAAAATGGTGCTTATCCACGACATTGTAGAGATCGACACCGGAGATATTTTCATGTACGATACCACCCGAAGTCATACCAACACCGAAGAAGAACGCAAAGCGGCCCACCGCATTTTCGGAATGTTACCGACAGCACAAGCCGAAGAGTTGATGACGTTGTGGGAGGAGTTCGAAGCGGCAGAATCGAACGAAGCACGGTTTGCCAAAGCGCTGGATAAGCTGGAGCCACTTTTGCAGAATGCGTCGAACGACGGAGGCACCTGGGATGAATACGATGTACGATACGACAAAGTATACAACAATCAACACCAGATTGCTGAAAGCTCGGATTTACTATGGAAATATGCAGAACAACTGGTTAACGATTGCGTCCGACAGGGCATCCTGAAAAAATAGCCCCCATGCCGATGGGTCGATCTACCACATGTTAGGTAGCAAAATAGCCCAACTGCGTTATTGATTTCCATGAGAATCAAGACTACTTTTGCAACAAAAAAGCAAAACGATGTCAGAACAGATTCTATTTCCAGTGGGCGATCAAACACGCGCCATTCACGCCGGAGAAGCTCCGGATCCCGTAACAAAAGCCTCCTCTCCCAACCTTGTAATGTCAACGACCTATGTCGTAGATGCCGATACCGGTTTTTCGGTCGAAGGCCTTCAGGAGAACGATCCGTGGATCTATTCCCGCTGGGGCAACCCCACGGTTCATCAGTTGGAGGAAAAACTGGCCGCCTTCGAAGAAGCGGAAACTGCGGTTGCATTTGCCAGCGGTATGGGAGCCATCACTACCCTACTGTTTCACCTGCTTCGTGCGGGCGATCATGCCATTATCAGCGACGTAGCCTACGCCGCATTATCGGAAATCACCAACGATATGATTCCCGAATATAATATCGAAATCACGAAGGTCAACACTTCGGACAGTAAAGCCATAGCAAAAGCCATTCGTTCCAACACCAAACTGGTGTATATCGAAACGCCGTGCAACCCGCTACTGCGCCTGACCGACATTCAGGCTGTGGCTGCAATTGCTCGTGCTGCTGGTGCCAAACTGGCGGTAGACTCCACGTTTGCCACTCCGGCGGCAACCAAACCCCTACAACTGGGTGCCGATTTTGTAATTCATTCGCTCACCAAATACATCGGCGGACATGGAGACGCGCTGGGTGGAGCCATACTGGGAAGCAAAGCCGACCTTACTCCCCTGCGAAAAAAAACTGCTATCCGTTTCGGAGGAACACTTAGCCCTTTCAATGCATGGTTGATTTTGAGAGGCGCCGCCACCTTTCCGCTACGGATGCAGGCACATCAGGAGAACGCACTGAAAATTGCCAACTATTTGGAAAATCACCCGAAAGTAGAGCGCGTAATCTATCCCGGATTACCCTCGCACCCTCAATACGAACTGGCCAAACGACAAATGAAAAATTTTTCGGGCATGGTTACGTTTCGTATCAAGGATGGAGCCTCGCAGGCCAAGATATTTGCAGACAAGTTGCAAATTATCCACTATGCCGTCTCGCTGGGGCATCACCGTTCGTTGATTTTTTATCTCGATAGCAAAGCGCTGCTGGAATCCTCGTTTCATTTCGATACACCCGAACAGTTAAGTTCCTGGAAAGAGTATGCCGGAGACGGACTGTTTCGCCTCTCGGTAGGACTGGAAGATGCCGACGACCTGACCCGTGATTTGGAACAAGCACTGGAATAACGATTGGGCAGGTATTGATACGATAAAAAAAGTATCCGTATCTTTACAGCACAATTGTAGTACGATGACCATAGAAGAGGAGTTACTAAACAGTATTGAGCAGCAGTTTGAAGTGCACCGCAATTCCAACCTGTTTTATCGGAATCTTGACATTGACAATCAGTTTTTGCTCGACAGCAAGCAGACCATTTGCAAACACCGGGATGAATTACTTCGCATCGACAGTGAGCAGATGGAAGCTCCTTGGATTGACCTGATGACGAAAAAGGCTCAGCAAGCCTTTTCGCGCTGCAATCAATTCATCGATCTGCGGCAAGAGCATCTTGCACAACTTCGTGTTGTATACAAGCTGCTCTGGAAGGATATTATTACGGCTCTAAAAGAAGATGCAATCGATTTTGAGAGGCTGCAACAAAATCACATCCACAGACTGACCGCGTGGATAGAGCAAACGAATGGGTTTGTCAGCACGATTAATACACCCGACATTCCCGAAGCTATTGAAGTGATCTGCGCCGAATATTCCGCGCAACTTCAATTGCAGCTGTTGCAAATTGATGCTGACACGCTTATGCAGCCTGTGCTGGACATCGGATGCGGGGAGCACGCCTATCTCACACACTATCTTCAGAATCGTCAGATAGAGGCATTTGGCATGGATCGGATAGTCGACAATAAAAGCAACAACCGGTTGATCTGCGCTGACTGGTTCGATTTTCAGTTTGCCCCCGATCAATGGGGAACAATCATCTCCAACCATTCGTTTGCACTGCATTTTTCGCATCAAAACCTGCGAAAAGATGGCAATTACATTGAATATGCTCAAAAATACATGGAGATACTACACTCGCTGAAACCAGGAGGAGCCTTCCTGTACACACCGTCACTGCCCTTTATCGAACAATTTTTACAACCAGAGTCCTATCAGGTTACCACCTACCCTGTCACGGAACATCTTTCAACCACCCGGATTGTCAGAAAAAGATAATCGCGTTATTTTACTCCTATATTTGTTCTTGGTTATGAAACAGAATGATTACATTTGTTTCATACTATAATAAATTTTTTATCTATGGAAGTATGGAACTTCATGTTGCTGTAAATGATCACATTGCCCTTGGGTGTTGTGAAGCAACATGTTCGTTTCGTAAAAACATTTTATTTTCAACGACAATGGAAAATCAGGACAATCAAATCAACATCGAACTTTCGGCAGAAATTGCGGAAGGCACCTACTCCAACCTGGCAATCATATCCCACTCTTCTTCCGAATTTGTGGTCGATTTTGTACGTATCATGCCGGGCACGCCTAAAGCCAATGTAAAATCACGCATCATTCTGACGCCGGAGCACGCAAAACGCCTGCTATTTGCATTGGAAGAAAATGTAGCGAAATACGAAGCTGTATTTGGCAAAATAAAAACTGCCGAAGGAGCTTACAACCCTCCCATGCCGTTGAACTTCAACGGTGGTGAAGCCTAAAAATAACGTCACAAAAAAACACCTCCCTGTCTTCTATAAAAAACAGGGAGGCTTTTTTACACAGATGTACATCTGTGCTTTTCTATCCGTTAAAACTACACCAATACGGCTTTCACCGCTTTTTACTTTGCATTACTGACATACACTTTATATTGCCAGGGCAATAATGTTGCTCCCTCCAAACGTGATATATCCGTTTTCATATTTTGAAAATAGTCTGTAAAAACACCGCCCGGCTTACTCATGGTAAAGTTCACCATCCGGTTCTGATCGCTCAGGTTCAATACTACCAGCACCCTACTCCCCTTTGCCTTACGTTCAAATATGTACAAATCCTTATTGGTGGTGGCATAGCGAATAAATTTACCTCCGTTTTTGCCTACGGCAAGGGCTGCCTGTGAGTGCTTCAACTCGTTCAGTTTTTGGTAAAAAGTAAAAACGCCCGGGTTATTCCAGTTTGCAACCGTATCTTTCTCAAAGAAAGAGAGACGTTTCTTCAAACCGACCTCCTGTCCGGTATAAATGAGTGGCATGCCCGGATAGGTATAAGTCAGCACCACAAACGCATTGGTACCGGCACCCATGCGCTCATATTCCGATCCATTCCATGAATTTTCATCGTGATTGGTCACAAAATTCATTTTAAACGAAGCCGGAGAATAGAGCGAGTCGTGATGCGCGAGCAATATATCAATGTCGGCCGCAACCTTTTTTCCTTTCGCAATGTCGTTCATCGTACTTAGCAAAGGCCAGTTGTAATCGGCATGAAAAGCTTTCTGCGTCAGTTCTGCCTTATCCGCTTCGGCCAACATGAATACCGGCTTGATTTTATCGAGTTTTGCCCGTGTATCGTCCCAAAAATCGGTAGAAACCTCACCGGCAACATCGCAACGAAAGCCATCCACATCAAACTCCTTCACCCAATAAGCCATGGCATCCTGCATGGCCTCACGCATCGCTTTGTTTTTATAATCCAGTTTGGCCACATCCGTCCAATCGAAAGGAGAGAGGATACGTCCCAAACTATCTTTCACAAACCAATCGGGATGCTGCGTTACCCACGCGTTGTCGCGTCCGGTATGATTCGCTACCCAGTCGAGAATGACTTTAAAACCCATTTCATGCGCTTTTTGAACGAGCGCCCTAAAATCTTCGGCATTACCAAACTCCGGATTAACCTTGTTGTAGTCTTTTACAGCATAATAGCTACCCAAAGTGCCTTTGCGAGCCTCCCGCGAAATAGGATATATCGGCATAAACCAAAGGATATTCGCGCCCAATTCCTTGAGCTGTGGCAAGTGAGTCGTGAAAGCATTAAACGTTCCCTGCGGAGTATACTGACGAACGTTCACTTCATAAATCACAGCATTTTTGCTCCACTCTTCGGGACTTTGTGCCTGCTGTACCGACTGGCACGAGGCCAACAATGCAACAAGAACAATAAACAGAGACAAATTTCTGATCCTCATAGTTATAAAAATTAGATTATGAAAGTTACAAGTCATTCCAGCTGAAAATTAGTTGCCGCCATATACATTCAAGACCGGCAACGCTTTGTGATCGAAATCATAGAAAGCCTGATTCTCCCAGTTAGAACCATCCGTAGCGGTTGAACCTTTCCAGGCAATAAATTCGCCTCCCCAATAACAAAAGCCAAGTCCTTTGGCAAAAGAAGAGGATATATCACGAATTTTGGCTAAGAAATCGTGCTGTCCAACCGCAGTTGCGGGATACCCACTCAGCAACTGATCGTTTGTTCCTACAATGTTATTCGTCCAGTCCGACCAACCCAATGTAAACGGATAAGCCGTTTCGGCAATCACCACCTCTTTGTTATAAGTTGATGCCAGCATGCTAAGGGTAGACTGCAACAAATCGAGATCTTTTCCATGCCAAACCGGATAATAGGAAATGCCAATGATATCGTAATCGAGCGATCCGAACTGAGAAAACAACCACTGAGCATCCTTAATCCCGGCACAATGCAGAATGATTTTGCTCGTCGGGCTTGATGCTCTCACAGCCTTAATACCTGCATCCAGCAATGCCGTAAACTGACTCATATGATCGGACTTGCCCATCGGCCACAGAAACCCCGCATTAATTTCATTTCCAATCTGAATATAATCGGGTTGCATTTGTGTTACTACACGCCGGGTATACGCCGACACGCTGTCTTTGAGCGCATCAAAAGTGCAGGAAGACCACGCACCCGGCAAAGTTTGCGCACCCGGATCGGCCCAGGTATCGGAATAATGCACCGTAAGCCACACTTTCAGGCCGAGCGCTTTACTCCGCTGCGCCAGACTCTTCACCTCGGCAAATCCCGAATGACCGTCAGACGGCGCGTACCACAATCGCAGGCGAATGGTATTGCAACCCACATTTTTGAGTGTGGTAAGCATACCTTCTGCCTCTCCCGACAGATTATACAGCTTCACTCCGGCGGCTTCGATCTGAGGAAGAAACGAGACGTCGGCAGCACGGATAGAACAACTGCTCTGTGGCGTTACCACAACCGCATCGGACTGTTTGCACGAGATCAACACCATCGCGCACAGCCAGATAACGATTCTGCCGCACGAGAAGCTATTCATCACGTTTTATCTTTTACAAACACAACCGAACCGGCAGCAATAAGCAAACAAATACCCGCCATCAGAATGGCATAAACCGCATCGGAATTGAACAGATGCTTTACGATCGGTCCGTTAACCAAACTACTGATAATCTGTGGTATGGTAATAAAGAAATTGAAAATACCCATGTAAACGCCCATCTTGGCGGGAGGAATGGAACCGGCAAGAATAGCATAGGGCATTGCCAAAATACTTGCCCAGGCAATACCGACACCAATCATGGAGGCAATCAGCCAATACTGATTGGTTATAAAATAGATGGAAATAAGCCCGATTCCGCCACATATCAACGAGATAACGTGCGTCATCTTGCGATTGGTTTTAGCGGCAATCCAGGGCAGAGCTAATGCAAAAAACATGGCTACCAAGTTGTAGACTCCAAAAAGAATGCCCACCCAATCGCCCGCCGCATCGTACGCAGCCTTATTGGCAGGATTTTTGAGCAGTTCACCGTTTTCAAATTGCACGCCATAGACATGAGATGCCACAGCCGGTGTGGTAAATACCCACATGGCAAACAGAGCGAACCAGGAGAAAAACTGAACGACACCCAATTGCTTCATGGTTGCGGGCATCCTTACAATATCTCTGAATATCTGCATGATACCCGACTTCGGTTCGCCATCGGCCTCACTTTCGTCCGAATGAAACTGACGGTACTCCTCAGGAGGATACTCTTTGGTGCGTACGATAGTCCAGACAATAGTACCCAGCATCACGGCAGCACCAATATAAAACGCAATAATTACATTTACAGGCACTTCGCTGTCCGGAGTTCCTTTACCAATATCAAACCATTTCATCATGGCATAGGGCAACCACGAACCAATCACAGCTCCGATACCGATCAGAAAAGTTTGAACGGAAAAACCGGTAGTACGTTGTTCTTCGGGGAGCAAATCGGCCACCAAAGCCCTGAAAGGCTCCATAGCAACATTAAAAGAGGCGTTCATGATGGTCAGCATACCGGCACCGATAATAAGCGGCGGCATCAACGACGACAAGGCTGCTGAATTAGGCATAAACAATAGAGCAATAGCCGCCAGAATAGCACCTGTCAAAAAGTATGGTTTTCGTCGTCCGAGCTTGCACCACGTGCGATCGGAGTAGTGTCCGATAAGCGGTTGAATAATCATACCGGTAAGCGGAGCTACGACCCAGAACCACGACAAGGACTGAATATCGGCTCCAAAGGTTTGCAATATACGGCTGGCATTGGCATTTTGCAATGCAAATCCGAACTGAATTCCAAGGAAACCGAAATTCATATTCAGGATTTGTGCTGTAGAAAGTCTTGGTTTTGTTTTCATTGGCATGTTTATAGGTTCAGTATCAGTGTTTATCTTCCGGTCTCTTTGATTAATGCTTTTACCTTCTGATTGAACTCGTCATTACCCAAGAGTTGTTCAAGCGTGATATGCATCCGGTACCTCCAGTAATGGCGGGGATTAGCCGGAACGTTAATGCGCTCTTCATCCGGATTTGCCCTTCGGATATCGCCATCGATCGACAACCAATCCTGCAAAGGAAAAATGGCCAGCAAAGAGGGTGCCCACAAATGGTTGCGAACGATGTTGCTGCAAATCGACGGTTCGGCATAAACCGGAGCTGCACCCCATTGTCCCAATACCTGATTGTAATATTGCTGACGCAGCTCACCATCCTCCTCCCACCAGCCACGCAAGGTACTCATATCATGCGTCGAAGTGGTCGCCACGGATAAGTAAGGATAGTAATTCGTATTGGCGAATTTCCGAGTTGGATCTTTCGGCATTCGCTGAATTTCAAGGCTTAACATATGTAATTGTTTCATCACATAAGGTACACAAGCCGGAATCATCCCCAGATCTTCGGCACACACCAACATGTCTGTTGAAGTAATTAGATCGGGAAGCTTTTGCATGGCCTGCTCGTACCAAAAATAGTTATGCCGCTGGTAATAGAAGTGGTCGTACAAACGGTCGAAAGTATGTTTGTCGCTATCCGATAACGCCCGATAGCTATAGGTGTATTGAGCCGTTATTCGGGGATGATATTTTTGAGGTTCGCGTGGATCGGAAACAAACAACACTTCGGCAACCAAAGCATACAATCCGTCACGAACATCCGAATCGCCATTTGTCGCGGCAAAATAGGTTTCAATTTTGCGCTGCGTGTCGAATTGTTCCTTCAACTGAAATATGCCGTCGCCCTTATCCTGTAAATATTTCTGAATAATCTGATCGGTTTTCCGGCCAAACATTTCACTCAGCTGATAGTAACGAATGTAGGGTTTAATATGCCGCTCTTCGTCAATCCAGAAACCATTGGCCTGCAACTCCTGTATGCTCATAGGCAGTGCCGGACTGAAATGACCCAACAATCCCTGAACAGCATCCATCGGTATCTCCCAAATCCGGAAAAAGCCCAGCAAATGATCGATACGGTAGGCATCAAAATAGTTGGCCATCTTGGTAAAGCGGCGTCTCCACCAGCGGAATCCATCCTGCTTCATTTCGTCCCAGTTATAGGTCGGAAAACCCCAATTCTGGCCGGTTATCGAAAAATCGTCGGGAGGTGCCCCGGTTTGGGCATCCAGATTGAACAGATGCGGCTCCGTCCAGGCTTCCACGCTATTGGGACTCACTCCGATAGGAATATCCCCTTTCAGAATAACACCTTTGGAACGAGCATAGTCGGATGCCTCTTTCAATTGGCAATGCAAATGGTACTGTAAAAAGCAGTGGATAGATACCTCTTCATAGGCTTCCGAATGTTTATCACACAACTCCTTTACAATTTCAGACCGGTAAATCGCATATTGTTTCCATTGATGAAAGTCTACCGTTTGGTATTTATCTCTCAAATAGCAAAATACGCAGTACGGATATAGCCACTCGCTATTTTGATCTACAAATTCCTTATAAGCTGCCGATTTCAACGTCTTGGCCGCCTGTTCCTTGTATGCAACCCGGTATATCTGCCATTTGGCTCCGGACACAGCTTCATAGTCGACCTCGGGTAGTGCATTCAGCTCCTTCTGTCTGGAGGCTATAAATGCATTGATTTCCTTGCTTTTGAAACCTCCAAAAACCGACAGGCTTAGGTACAGCGGATGCAGGGCAAAAATAGTATTGGCATTATAGGGATAAGAGTCTGTCCAGGTATGAGTCATCGTTGTATCGTTCACGGGCAAAAGTTGTACTACCCGTTGTCCGGTCAATGCCGCCCAGTCTACCATTTTCTTCAAATCGGCAAAATCGCCAATTCCAAAACTCTCTTCAGAACGTAACGAGAACACAGGAATGGCCACACCGGCACATTTCCAGGTAGGATTATTGCCTCTGTAAACACCACAGGTAACCGTTAGAGATTCCTGCAGAGGTGGTAGTTTTTTCACCATCCGGTTATCTCCATTTTCCCACTGCTCTATAGAAAGTGTATTCGGGTCAACCACGGCAAATTTGTATTCAAAAGGAGCTTTTAGTTTGGACCGATCGAGCGTAATACTCCATAACGGGAACGCATCATTACTCATCAGCAATGCCTTCTTCACCGCCCAATTACCTAAGGTGGAATTATTACCAACAATGGCCAAACACTGGTCATCCCGAAGCTCAGGAGCAAAAACCTTAAAGGTAATGGACAATACAAACGATTGAGGTTCCGCTACCCGTTTTATGGCAGGAGCAAAAAATGCTTTCGTAAAAGCCGATGAAAAAAGCGGACTGTTATAGGGAATACCCATCCATTGATCCTCGAGATGGTACACCGATACGTGTTCTGCTTTCTCAAATACGCGAGGTTGTCCCCACTCTCGAATCACCGCTCCCTCCTGATTTTTTACATAATAAAAGTAGGTAAACGAATTTGTATCGGTGGGAATATCAATAGAGAGGTTCCACCTGTTTCCATCTGCATAAGACATTGCAACAGAATGCAATTCTGGGATTGAACCGTCTACATATACAATCTGTCCCCACGAAGTAGAATAATCAACAGAAAAAAATAGTTTCATACAGCATATATCGTTTGGCAATCAGCAAACCATTGAACTGATAAAGGTTCGTTGATTCCTCATTAACAATCAAAAAAACATTCCACTCACAACAGTCCGTCCGGGTCTCACATCGGCTATTTTTCCCTATCGTGTAGTCTCGCGGACAATCAATTTGGTCTTTATAATCTTATTCTTTAGTAAAGGAGTATCCCCCTTATACCTTATTTTTTCCACCAATAGTTCCATCGCGCTCCGGCCGACATCCAATCCGCTCTGACCCACAGTAGTAAGCTGAGGATCGGAAGCAATAGCTGCAAACCCGTCGGTAAATCCGCAAATCGAGACCTCTTCCGGAATCTTAAAATGCAACTGTTTGGTCGCGTGCAATATGCCCAACGCAGTCTCATCGTTTACCGCAAAAAAAGCATCCGGCCTGTTGTCCGACTGCAACATCTCTGTTGCTACCGGAATAGCCTCATCGTAATTGTCGCAGATCCGGATCAACTCTTTATCAACCGACATCCCGTGTTTACTCAACGCATCGAGATAACCTCCCCGACGGTTCTTCGAGATTTCAAGGTTCAATGGCGAACAGAAAAAAGCGATTCTTTTACATCCGGTTTTAATTAAATACTCCGTGGCAGCCAGTGCTCCGGCATAATCGTCAATTACCACTCGGTTCGAAGGAATGTCCACACAAATACGATCAAAAAATATAACCGGAATATGATTATCCACTAATTCCTGAAAATGCTCATAATGAGTGGTTTCTTTGGCCATGGATGTCAACACGCCACAAACATGCGACGAGATCAGTTGCTGCACGCTACGCCGTTCTTTTTCAAAATTATCGAGCGACCGGAACAACATCACACTAAAGCCCTCTTTCTCTGCCACATCCATAATTCCTTCCAGCACGGAAGAAAAAAAATGATGTATCATTTGTGGAACAATAACCCCAATAACGTTACTCTCCTGCTTTTTCATGCTAAGAGCAACCAAATTTGGCTTGTAATTATGCAAACGGGCATACTCACTAATCTGTCTTTTGGTCCCTTCACTCAAATCAGGGCTGTTATTCAAAGCGCGCGATACGGTCGATACCGAGACATTCAGTGCTTTGGCTATATCTTTTATGGTAATTTGCGGGTATGGCATATAAACTTAGGTTATTACTGTTCAAGCACACAATCAGACTCTCTTCCACCTACAAATGTAGTCTATCGCTTGCATATTTTTATCACTCTGTATGTACCATCCGTAAAAAATATCTTCCCGACATAAATACCTGATGACAGCCCGGAAAGCTCAATTTCATTCGCTTTTGTTCTCCTGCCGGCGACAATGCGTCCGCTCATATCTGCAATTTGCGCCGATTGAACGGTGCCACTGGAAACAGACAATACATCGTTCACCGGATTGGGAAAGAAGGTAATATTCCGGGTCGTAGTTGTGTCCTTCGGAGCTGGTGTTATACGAATGTTGGTATATATTTTCAAACCGAATTGAGGCAACGTAACCGGCATGGTCGTATTGGTTACCACAAGCGAATCACCCGAAAGCAGGTCATACCATGTTCCGGCTTTGTCGAACGCGGCGGCAGTAGAAATGGCTCCGGTACCAGTAAAATTGCCGAGTACTATTGCCGAAACTGTCCCATCGGTCAAATAGACTCTTCTTCCTGACGACCAGTCGCTTTGAGAGACTTGCCAGTTCCAGCTCGTGGGGTTGGAGAATAGTACTGGATATTTCAATCGCAGATTCAACACCTTAGCGTACACGTCATGCAATGCTTTCCGGGCCGGGATATCCAAATATTTCCATTCGGCAGCCATGGAACTCATTATATTGTTTCCTCCGGCATCTTTCGAATTATAATTGGCTCCCAGTTCGCCGAACTCCCACATCATACGGGGACCGGGACTCAGGAAAATAAACGCACTGCACACCGCCAGTTGTTTCATCACGTTCGTAGTATCTTTTACTTCCGAAATCCCCCAGGTGATGGCTTTATAGCCCATCCGGTACTCGTCATGGCTCTCGGCATACGCCACCCTGTTGGTAGGAAGAGAGACCAAGCCTGCCGACTTTGATCTGGATGCCAACAGAGAAAAATCCGACCCGGAAACATAACCCATAGCTGCTTGTTCAAACGCGTATGAGACGTTACGCCACAACATCGTGCTATCGTAAGCCGCCAACGCATTCTCTTCGGCATCGTCGCAGAAGTGCTCCAGAATAGTGTACGCCTTCGGATTTGCACTCTTTACGGCATCGATATACACCTTCAGATTATCGATCCGGCTTTGGTCGTAAGTACTACAGTTCAATGTCGCATTGGGATTAGACGCTCCTCCGTTCGACTGAGTCTGGGTAAACCCTTTCGTCATATCAAACCGGAAGCCATCCGCTTTATACTCGGTCAGCCAGAACTGCAAAGCTCTCGACAGCCACGCTCTTACCGGAGCATACGTATGATTAATATCGTTACCGACAAAGTAAGGATGTGGGGCTAATGCATTATAATAGGGATTCGTCGCTGCCGGACGGTTATTCGCCGCATCCCAATAGACCATACAGTAAGGACTTAAGCCCCAGGTATGATTTAGAACAATATCCAGAATCACCGCAATACCCCGTTTATGACATTCATCCACAAATTGCTGATAATCGGCTTTCGTTCCATACGCTTTATCCGGAGCTAAGTAAAAATTAGGATTATAACCCCAACTATTATTTCCGTCAAATTCCATAACAGGCATCAGCTCCACTGCATTTACCCCCAGCTCTTTCAAATAATCAAGTTTGCCGACGGCAGCCTTCACCGTTCCCTCGGAGGTAAAATCGCGTAACAACATTTCGTAAATTGTCAACTGAGACTGTAATGGTGGCGTAAAAGTTGAGGTGTATTGCCATGTATATGTGGTCGGTTCTACAGTAAAACAGGACAACACACCGCTTGTGAGGCCGGAAGGATACGATTTCAAATTCGGATAAACAGTCGGACTGATATATTGATCGTTATTCGGATCCAGAATTTTTTCACAGTACGGATCTGCAACGCGAATCGGTGTCACCCCGGTCAAGCCATCGATATAGTATTGATAGGCATGTTCCTGCGTAGGATCAAGCCCACTGACCGTTAACCAATAAAAATTCACATCAGTACCATACGTTTTGTTTTCCGACTGAAGATTCATTTGATAACTATTGTCGAGCCGATAGCGATTGAAGTCGCCCAAAAGAAATACGCTGGTTGAAGACGAAACCGGAACATTTTTTCCCAACGATAAACAAAAAGTTACCGATCCGTCTCTGTTTTTTGTTATCCCCTCTTTCAATCCGGATGGTCTATCGGCCAAATTTTGATTTTTAGGTATGCAAACGTATGATGTATCCGAAGAGGTTGATCCGTTTGCCGTAGTTGTAGCTATAATATAATAGTTGCCGGGGGTGGCAAATGTGTAATCAGAAGATAGTGTAGTCGCGTTATTTGCTTGGGCGACAGGAGGGGTGGAGGTTATATTCGACGTCGAGGTAGTACCGACAAACAGCGCCATATTTCCGCTTATGGAAGCATTTGCTGCAATTGAGATTGTGGAATTTAGCGGTACTAAGGTATTGGAGATAGGATTTGCAATTTTCACTGTCAGTCCCGATTGATACACCGGAATAAGGATGTCCGATCCGTCCGCATTGCGACCGACCAACGATCCGTCGGCATTACGAAATACGAACGCCAGTTGTTTCATAACCTCAGTCGGATCTGTTATGCCATAATAGGAATAAATATCGGGCGTAACAGACAGTTGCCATTTGTTGTTGCCGAGAGAAGTCAGTCTGTTTTTGGTTATGTTTGCCGAAGATTGATTCGTTGAAGAAGGCCAATCGGTCACTACATGTTTCCAGTCGGTCGACGATGTACTGGAGCTGGTAATTACTCCGGTATGCGCATATATTGGGCCGGCATAATCTTTTAAGACAGCATTGCCATGCGAAGCATCAAAAACCACCGTAATCGCCCCGGCATCTTTTGTAATAATTACAGGAGTTGTGGTAACTACCTGAGCAGAAAGAATCCCCGTTATATATAAACTGACTAAAAAGAAGCAATTACGCAGCATAATATATGAATATAAATACGAGGATATAATCAGATTTAAGGGTAAAAAGAGAGAACTGCCTCCCGGGTTCGAATAAATCCGAGAAGCAGTTTAAATATCAGCATTATTGCTTGGTCAAAATAATATTGTAACCAGGTTTACCATACTGGCGAACGTCTAACGTTACTGTGTATGTACCGGATGCAGTTACAGAGATATCACCTCCGCTGGTCGTATACTTACCAGAAGCCGCATCATAACCAAAGGCCACATCCCAGGCTCCGTTAGCTCTGATTTTGAACTTATCTCCGGCAGCAAATGTAACGGTAGCATTCCATAGTTTGGTGGTCGCATCGAATGTCATATTCACATCATTAGACCAACCGGAAGCAGCGAAACTACCAATAACGCCCCATTTCGTAATGGCTACATTGGTACATGTTTTAGCATTCAAATCCACATTAAATTTGTAATAACCCGAAGGCAACGAAATATTCGGATCTCCGTCAGTATGAATCAATGCGAATGTACTATTTGGTTTTGACGTAGCTATGTCGGCAGGTTTCCAGCACAAAGACCAGTCTGGTTTTTCTGCAAATTTGAAAGATGCAGCAGCTCCTCCGTTACTCATATCCAAGAAGCCTTCATATTTACCATTATTGGCCGAAGAATAAAGAATTGTATTCGGATTAGCCGGATTCCAATTTCCACCCGCATAGGTTCCCTGATAGTCTCCCGGCACATATAACAACCCATAGGTTGGATAAGGATTCACCTTAATAGTCACCACATTGGAATAAAGCGGTTGCAAATCAGTTCCGATAGTTGCCATTACGCGAACGTCAAAACTCGCTACAGTACCAGGGGTGCTATTTAGTAAGCCTTCACTGGCAATCGGCGTATTCAATTGTGCAACAGTTATTGCCAAAGTATCTTTTGTGGAAATTATTATACTTTGAGCATTCGCAAAATTATTACCCGCCTTATCAATCTGCAACGTGTATGTAACCGTCGCATTGGCGCCATAATTAGCCGCAGAGCCCTTAAAAGTTTCAATAATATTCGAGGCGCTATCCTTGCTTAAGACATATACTCCTGAAGTTGTATTATAAGAAGGAGACAAATGAGTTGGTGTACTCAACGCTGGCGCCGTAGGATTTGCAGAAATCATTATTTTGGCATCATCCGAACAAGCAACCAACAAAATCGCTACAACGAAAGACAATAATATCAATAGGTTTTTCATAGGGTTTTTATTTATTCAATTAATAGCCGGCATTTTGTTTCAAATTAGGATTAGCCCCTAAATCAGATGAAGGAAGCGGATAAACATTCAGGTGATCATCAACAGCTTTACCTGTCTTTAGACCGCCTTTCCATTCCCACAAATAATCACTGGTCGTTAATTTTCCAAAACGAACCAAATCACTACGCCGTGTACATTCCCAAAACATTTCACGAGCGCGTTCTCCCAATATAAAGGAGAGCGTCAATTGCGTATCCGTTATTCTCAGGTCTGTCGCGCCTGTACTTCCTTGTGCTCTATCACGCAACGTATTAATATAACCTAAGGCTGTAGTTCTGTCACCACTTGTTCCCCCACGCAACACAGCTTCAGCATACATCAAATAGATATCGCCCAAACGAAAGAGCGGAAAATCGGTACTTGCAAAAGAGGCTGTACTCTTGATGCCGGCACTACTCTTATTACTATATTTCAACACCTGCACTCCTTGTGTAAACTGAGAGAGATCATCTATACTCGGATGATTAAAACCTGTATACAATCTGGCATACCGTGTATCAAGTGTATAATTTGCCTCATCTGCGGTAAATCTTGCTGCAAATTCTTTAACCGCTCTATTACCGCCCCAAGCGCCCGGGGCACCTGTAAGAGCTTGAATATCGCCATTTACAGCACTACTTTCCAAAAACATTGTGCCGCCCCATGTAGTCAGATTAGAACCATCAAAAACAACCGGGAAGATAATTTCTCTTGAATTATAATTATCCGTTACATAAAGATTTTGATAATTTGGTTCCAAACTATACCCCTCAGCAATTACTTTCTTACAATTATCAATACAAGAGGTATAATACTTCGTTGTATTGGTGGTACCTAAGTACGTATCGGCATTTAAATACAGACGAGCCAATAATGCCCACGCAGAAGCTTGATTAGCATGTCCGTATGTACTACCGAATCCCACTGTAGATTTCAACATCGCCGTTTGACAATCGTTCAATTCGCTTTCAACATAATTAAAGATCTCTTGAGCTGTAGCATAAGGAGGCAAATCTGACGTTCCGAGTTTACTGGCATCAGTAACCATCGGGCCATTACGGAACAAATCCAATACATTAACATAGGCTAACGCACGCAAAAAGCGGGCTTCGGCACGGAATGTATTAATAGAATCCTTCAACGATTGAGAGACACCGCGCGCGGTTAATTTATCCGCTGTGGTCTCTTGCAGAAAACCGGTTGCAATTGTAATCTGATAATACAACCGAGAATAAAAACCATTAATATACGGATTCGTAGGTGTCCATGTCATAGGATGAAAGTCCATCAGGGTTCCATCACTTTGCCAGCAACAAATAGCTTCATCAGTTGGTAACTCTTGCAGATTCCACAAAGGACGGATATAACCGGCCTGACTACCACCATCGTATCCGGTAATGTCTACTTTATTATCTGCTCCCTGAATACCTCCGGTGGACAAGCCGGCGTAAATCTTAGCGATATATTCCACATAAGGAAGCGAAGTATTCGTGAAAGTAACTGCTGATGTCGTCACTTTCGGGTCGAGCGGTATTTGGTCCAGATCATTTACGCACGAATTAAGCGTAATAGAAGCAAATGCTACCGCGGCAAGTATTGAAAGATATTTAAGCTTTTTCATTGTATATACGATATTAGAAGTTAACTCTCAAGCCCATGATAAATATACGAGGACGTGGATAGATATTGTTGTCAACCCCATCATTGTTGTTTTCAGGATCCAAACCTTTGTACTTGGTTATGGTAAATACATTTTGTACCGTACCATATAGCGCCGCTCTCATCTTTGTTTTGAATAAGTTTTCGAAATTATACCCGAGAGTCATATTATCCATACGTGCAAAAGATGCATTTTGGATATAAATATCGGAATAGAGCTGTGATGATGCGAAATTGGTAGTTAACGTATTCGATACAATATTCTTCAAAAAACCGGAAGAATCGTAGGTGTTGTTTTTGAACCCCAGATTCGACTGTACGTTGTTATAATTGTAATTACCAATACTTGCATGCATTGCAAAATTGAAGAACCAGTTTTTATAAACTACTCTTGACGATAATCCCATCGTTACCGGAGGAGTTGCGGTATGCTTACTAATATAATAGTTATTTGAAGTACCCACATTAGCATAAGCTCCTTCAATCGGCAAGCCTTTTGAATCGTACAATTGTTTATACACATAGTACGCATTTACAGGATGCCCTACTTGGTCAATCAAAATCGTATTTCCTGTTCCTCCGGTAATTCCTTTCAATAATATACCCGGGTAGTCAGAATTAGTGGCACGCGTTAGTTTGGTAATTTCATTATGGTTGTAGCTGAAGTTGTAGCTCACATCCCAAGTAAAATCTTTCGTTACGATAGGTTTGCCGCCCAAAGTAACTTCAACTCCTTTATTTTCAAGACTACCAATATTAGATATCAGGTTATTAATAAAATTGGTTCCTGCTGCAATAGGGATTGTATTCAACAGGTCATCGGTAACCCGTTTATATACATCAACGCTTCCGGTAAAACGATTATTGAGAAAACCGAAATCCAATCCGACATTGTAGGTTGTGGTGGTTTCCCATTTCAACGATGTATTATAGGCGCTATTACGCAAAAGATGATAATAAGCGCTACCAAACTGATACATAGCATCCGTATAGGCACTCGTTTCATAAGTAGCCAAATAGGGATAAAATCCAACTGCAGCGTTGGTTATATCCTGCTGACCGGTAACACCATACCCTAAACGCAATTTCAAATCATTCAGCCAATTGACATTTTTCAAAAATGATTCTTCTTTTATCTTCCATGCAAAAGCCGCAGAAGGAAATAAACCCCAACGATTATCCTTACCAAAACGAGAACTACCATCATCACGCAGAGTGAAAGTAAGTAAATATTTATCCAGCAACGTATAATTCAAACGACCGAAGAAAGAGACTAACTGATAGGCCTCCGGATAATCAACCCGTGGAGAGTTACTGGTGGGATTGGTAGCAAAATAGTCTGCACTCCAATTCGTATCATAAAAATGTTGCCAAGAGTAGCCTCCCATCACATCCAACGAATGAATCCCTATTTTTTTAGTGTAATTTAGATAGAAATCCAACACCGTGTTACTTTTGAACTGATAGTAAGGATTATATTCGGCAGAACCCGATTTATCGTTACCCCACACATACGAAATCGGAGTATTTGCTTCAATTGACTTAGAACCATTTGTTTTGGAAATATCGTATGCTAAATTCAAATTGGCACGTAAGTCAGGGAATCCATGAACTTTGTAATCGAACTGAATTCCACCGGTACTTTGATAGACATAGGAGAGATCATGTTTCTGCAAAAGTGCCGACAATGGGTTAGCAAGTGCGATTTTATTAGGACCCGTACTCAACATGCTCATATAATATCCATTTCCATAACTCTGACCATCAGCTGTCTTAAGCGATCCATTTAAAGAATAAACTGGTTGAGTAGGATCGAACTGTATTGCAGCTCCAATAGCACCGGTATCGGCAAAACGGTTAGTCGAATAAGAGCCTTTTGCATTTGCGTTTACCTTCAAATGGTCATTCAAAAAAGTTGGATTCAAATTAATGGCCACTGTTGTACGACTATAATTGGACGTTTTCAGAATACCATCCTGGCTGGTATAACCTACTGATACACGATATGGCAACTTGCCTGTTGCACCGGCCACACTAAGGTTATGATCATGCCCTAATGCCGTCTGATAAATCTGTTTTTGCCAATCGGTAGAAGAAGTTCCCAACAGAGCAATTGCGGCTGGAGTTGTACTCCATGCTGATTTTATATACGTTCTGAATTCGTCAGCACTCAACACATCAATTTGCTTGGCAATGGTACTAACCGAAAAGCTTCCATCATATGAAATCGTCAGCTTTTGCTTCAACGATCCTTTTTTGGTCGTAATAAGAATAACCCCATTGGAAGCACGCGAACCATAGATTGCAGTTGCCGATGCATCCTTCAGGACAGTAAAAGTTTCGATATCCTGAGGATTAATGGACGACAGAGGATTAGCCTCCCCTTTAATTTCACCTGACGACAAGGGAACATTATCAATAACAATCAAAGGATCGTTACTTGCATAAATGGAAGAACCGCCACGAACCCGAATAGTAGCTCCTCCACCGGGAGCTCCACCGGCTGTCGTTACATTCACACCTGCAATTTTACCACCCAGCATATCGGTCATAGAAGTAGCCAGACCTTTCGGTAATTTATCAGCGCTGATAGCAACGACAGATCCCGTGAGATCATTTTTCTTCACCTGACCGTAACCAATGGCAACCACCTCAGACAAAGCAATGGCACTTTCTTGTAATATAACGACTACACTGGATTTTCCGGCAATTGATAGTTCTACATCTTTATAACCTATAAATTTCACTACCAAAGTTGCATTGGATGAAGCATTGAGGGTAAAGTTACCATCTACATCGGTAACCGTTCCTGTTTGGGTACCTTTTATAATAACATTGGCACCGACAATTGTTTCTCCTGTTTTGGCATCTTTGACAACACCTTTCACAGAAATTGTTTGGGCGGAAATACTCATCGCAAAGAGAAACGCAAAGAGCATTGCCCACCCTCTACGCAAGGATAGCGTAGAAAAAACGTTCAAATTCTTCATGCATAAAATGATTTATTGTTAACACTTGAATTAATTTATCATAAGCACAATTGCACAGAGATAAATTCACAGACAAAAATAGGTCGGCAAATTTCAAGATGTTTTCACAAACGTTTATTTTTAATAATATATTACAGCAAACGTTTGCACTGCATGAAAAATATACGAAAAGAAAGAAAAAAGGCAGATCAGCGTAAATCGTTTATATTTACCTTAGAATGAGCTTTTACATCAAACATAAAAGCCTTATTATCAGCGGATATTTTCTGAAAGGATTTTATTATCACAGTCGTTTTCGATCCGTCACGATCAAACAACTGCAACGATTGCGGAGCATTTGTATGTTTATTAATTTTTACAATAATTCTAAATTCATTGGCCGACTTGGAGGTTGGAAACAGATCGATGATTATCTGATTGGGAGTGGTACGACTCTCACGATTCAACATTATTTTTGTATTATTTCCACTATATTGTGATAATACCGACAATGGATTCATTTGTTTTTGATCTTTGGCTGATATAGTTGATACTGTGACTTCATTATTCTCCGGAACAAATACCCATTGTGTCTTCCCGTCAAAATAGGATTCCACCCCGTTCATGCTTAATTTGAATTTATTGCCCAATAACATCAGTGTGCCCGACAAGTTGCTTTTCTTTTTACTTGCCGATTCCATGGTCGTTGAAAATAAAATCTTGACCGCAGAACGTTTCATCATAGCCACCGTTTTTTCCAAAACGGCCTTAGCTAAAGGTTCTTGTTGTGCATACAGAAAAGAGGTTGCACATAAACTTAACAGTGTAATAAGAATATACTTTCTCATTTTTAGATACAATTAATTATCAATCAACGGACTCTATTTCTGCGGTTTCACGAACTGATTTTTCATAAACCAGTCGGTAAGCATTTCCCTCCATATCTTCCAAAAAGAAACATTGGTTCTCATCCCCCATCCATGACCACCGGTTGGGAATATAACAAGCGAGGCCGGTATTTTATTCTCTTTCAACGCATTGTAAAATTGAATACTATTTGCCGGAGGTACAGCTCCATCATCATCGCTAAGAAACAAAATAGCAGGCGGCGTATTGCTCTTCACCTGCAATTCGTTAGAATATAACCGTTCTAGTTGGGATGTCGGGTTCTGCCCTAACAGGTTGAGACGAGAACCGGCATGAGTAAGCTCTTTCTTCATAGAAATGACCGGATAAAACAACAACATCAGATCAGGACGGGAAGAGAAACGTTCAATCGCATCGGGTGACTGTGTATCGCCACTATCGAAATGAGTTCCCAGTGTTGACGCAAGATGACCTCCGGCAGAAAAGCCAGCAATCGCTATTTTTTGAGGGTCAATATTCCATTCGGCAGCATGAGCTCGTACCAACCGGATTGCCCGTTTAGCATCTATCAGTGGAATATCCGAATGTCCATTGGGCAACCGATATTTCAGCACAATTCCGGCAATCCCTAACTCATTTAACCAATCGGCAAACTGATAACCTTCATGAAAGGCTGCTTCACCAACATATCCTCCGCCCGGACAGATAATAACCGCAGCTCCTGTCGCCTTAGTAGTCGGCCGTTGAATCGTAATGGCCGCTTCCGAAATATTGACAATACGATGTTTATTTTCAACCTTTTCAGGTGCTATAATTCCGTTACTTTCTTTCGCTCCATTCGGCCACAACGGCAAAACAATCTGCTTTTGAGCCATAAGATATGAGCTACAAACACTCAGAAACAAAATTGATGTTATTATTACGTATTTCATCACCCGCTTAGTTATAAATGGTTTATCTACTCCTTGAATAAAGATTCTACAAATTCCTCTTTAGAAAACACTTGTAAATCTTCCATTCCTTCTCCCAAACCGATATAGTGTACCGGTATTTTAAATTGATCCGAAATTCCAATCACCACACCACCTTTTGCTGTACCATCCAGTTTGGTGATAGCCAGTGCAGTTACCTCTGTCGCTTTTGTAAACTGACGTGCCTGCTCAAAAGCATTTTGTCCGGTAGAACCATCTAACACCAATAGCACTTCGTGTGGTGCATCCGGAACCACTTTTTGCATCACATTCTTGATTTTGGTTAACTCGTTCATCAGATTCACTTTATTATGCAATCGCCCAGCCGTGTCAATAATCACCACATCAGCTCCATTCACCTTAGCCGAGCTAAGAGTATCGAAAGCAACGGAAGCCGGATCGGATCCCATCTGTTGTTTCACCACAGGAACCCCTACTCGCTCGCCCCAGATAACCAATTGTTCGACGGCCGCAGCACGAAACGTATCTGCCGCACCCAGATAGACACTTTTCCCTGCTTTTTTGAACTGATAGGCTAGTTTACCGATAGTTGTCGTTTTTCCAACTCCATTTACACCCACAACCATTATCACATACGGTTTCTTATCCAATGGATTGGTAAAATCAAACATTGCTCCGGTATTATTCTGTTCCAGCAATGCAGCCACTTCTTCTTTTAAAATAACATTCAATTCCGAAGTCCCCATATATTTATCACGAGCCACACGCTCTTCTATACGTTTGATAATCCTCAACGTAGTGTCAATACCGACATCCGAAGTTACCAAAACCTCTTCCAGATTATCAAGTACCTCGTCATCTACTTTCGATTTACCTGCAATCGCCCGTGAAAGTTTTGAGAACACATTGGCCTTGGTTTTTTCAAGCCCCTTATCCAATGTTTCTTGCTTTTCTTTTGAGAAAAAATTAAAGATCCCCATTGTTTTATAGTTGATTTATAATCAGATAGGATTGTTTTGTTTGAACTATCAAATGTACAAAAAAAGAGAGAGAGATACAACAAAGGCTTAGTCTCAATTTGGTTTACAAACAATCATTTATTTTGTACTTAATTTTTACAATTATAAATAATATTTACTTTGTTATTGTTCGTTATATTTTCAACTATCATCTGTTGATAACTTGTTCGTATAAAAAAAACGTACTACTTTTGTAGACCAAATCTAAAGAGGGTATTGTTGTAGAGATACCCAGCAATATCAATAAAATAATCGCCATTAGCGTATGCGTGTCAGCTCAATTTACATGTGCTTATTAGCATGTTTATCTATTCCTTTCTTTTCCAATTGCTGCATCACTCCCAAAGCCTATTGCGGCAGCAAAGTATCCGATTCTGAGATGTTTCAGGTCTCAGGAGAAAAAGATCAAGTCAACATCAATGGTAAAAACTATCTCGAGGCAACATTACTTGTCAGAATCGATTCTCAGGTTGTCGGCAGTTATCAAAAAGGATGGCCAAAATATGTTAAGGCAAAGGCTGGAGAAAGAGCAATCGAAATTCGACACTACAGAGGTTGGAATGCCAGATGCAATAAACCCACAATAGCAGTCGCGACAAAAACAGGCTGTACAACGCCCGATTATCACAAGCACTATTTATTACGTTTCAAAGCCGATAAAGAAAAAAAATATCTGATTTCATTTCGTTCTAAAACATCCAATACGGATATTCCAGATATACTTCTTATTGATAAAACGACTGGCAAACCAATCAGCTGTCAGGTCGAAATAATGAATCAAAACGAATTGACTAGTCGTTAAGAAAAATCAAAAGTCAATTCATCAATAAATTGAGAGTCGGTTTTTTGCATCTACAAAATCCGCATTACATCACCTTAACAAAAAAAAGAACGCCTCGGTATCCGAAGCGTTCTTTTTTGTTACATAAATTTATCGTTTTATTCATTACCCTTTGCATCATTATGCACAGACAAAACCGAACGTCCTGAGGGATCGGCATTTTTCTTAAAACTTTCATCCCACTCCAAAGCGATGGGAGTACTGCAAGCAACCGATGGATCGGAAGGAACCGTAGATGCAGCAGAATCGGATGGAAAGTGTTCCGTGAAAATAGAGCGATAGAGATACTCCTCTTTGGTTTTCGGAGGATTGATCGGGAAACGAAACTTGGCATTTGCAAGCTCCTGATCGGAAACCTTTTCGTTAGCACGTGCCTTAAGGGTATCAATCCAACTATATCCCACTCCGTCTGAAAATTGCTCTTTCTGACGCCAGGTCACCGATTCCGGAAGATAAGCTTCAAACGCTTTTCGTAGAACCCATTTTTCCATATTATGTTCGGCTGTCACCATTTTATCTTGTGGATTTAGGCGCATCGCTACATCAAGGAATTCCTTATCGAGGAAAGGCACACGACCTTCTACACCCCATGCTGCTAATGATTTATTAGCTCGAAGACAATCATAAAGATGCAATTTATCAAGCTTTCGAACTGTCTCTTCGTGAAACTCTTTTGCATTCGGTGCTTTATGAAAATAGAGATAACCGCCAAAAATTTCATCGGCTCCCTCTCCCGAAAGTACCATTTTCACCCCCATCGACTTAATGACGCGAGCCATAAGATACATTGGGGTAGATGCCCGCACCGTAGTTACATCATAGGTTTCAAGATGGTAAATCACATCGCTTACCGCATCAATACCCTCTTCGATAGTAAAATGGATTTCATGATGCACCGATCCGATATAATCGGCCACTTTGCGAGCTGCAATAAGGTCGGGCGAGCCTTCAAGACCTACTGCAAACGAATGCAACTGCGGCCACCAAGCTTCCTGCATATTCCCATTTTCAACACGTTTTGACGCAAATTTTTTAGCAACCGCCGAAATAATAGACGAATCCAACCCGCCAGAAAGTAACACGCCATAAGGCACATCCGACATCAATTGCCGGCGAACAGCATCTTCGAGAGCTGTACGTAAATCATCAATACTTGTCGAATTATCTTTCACATTATCGTATTGCATCCAGTCGCGGGTATACCATTTTTTCACTTCACCGTCTGGACTATAGAGATAATGTCCGGGCATAAATTCCTGAATGATATTGCAATATCCTTCCAATGATTTTAATTCCGAAGCAACATAAAAATTTCCTCGTTTGTCCCAACCCATATAAAGCGGAATAATCCCGATATGATCACGGCCAACCATAAACAGATCTTTTTCTTTATCGTACAAACAAAAAGCAAAAATCCCGCTTAACTCTTCCATGAAATCAGGACCCTTATCCTGATACAAAGCCAAAATAACTTCACAGTCCGATTTGGTCAAAAACTCATATTTACCGGCATAGCGGTCACGAATTTCCTGATGATTATAAATTTCACCATTGACAGCAAGAACCAAATTTCCATCTTTACTAAACAACGGTTGTTTTCCCGAAGCCACGTCGACAATTGAGAGGCGTTCATGCGACATAATCGCTTTTTCTCCGCAATATATACCCGACCAATCGGGTCCACGGTGCCTGATTTTTTTCGACATCTTGAGTACCTGAGCACGCAAATCTTCTGCTTTTACCTTCAGGTCGAATATTCCTACAAATCCACACATATTATCGTTTATTTATCAATTAGTTATTCTTTTGGCAATAACACCGATGCAAATGTACATGTTTTTTCTCATATAAATATCATTTTGCTTTAATAAAAAACCTAACATATTACATATTGACGCAAAAATATGCAAATCGCCATACATTTTGATATTTATTCATTTTCATATATACCCCCTGTTTTCTTACCCCGATATCAGAAAAAACAGACTATTTACATCATCACCCTATCTCAAAACAACCTTTCTATAAAAAACAACCTGTTTTTAGAGGCATACCCCAAAAAAACGACAAATCAACCCCACATCAACGATGTAAAATTGATTTGCAGTTAAAAAAGACAAAATCGATTCTTTACTCATTACTGATATTAGGACGTTCAAGCCCGTATCCTTTTTTAGCATCTTCGTGTTTCAGTAGAAATGCGAATAAAATAGCCACTACACCAAAACACGCAAATATAAGCATCGGAAGCGTATAATTATACTGTGTTACGATTTGCTCTTTACCTCCAATCATTTTTGTTGCTGTACCGATAATACAATATTTATCCAGCACATATCCAATTAAAAGAGGAACGCCCATCAATCCCCAGTTCTGTACCCAAAAAATCATGGCATAAGCCGTACCCAATTTATTATGCGGAATAATTTTGGCAACCGAAGGCCACATAGCCGAAGGCACCAATGAAAAAGCTACTCCCAAAACCATTACCAATCCAATAGCTACGGCAAAACTATTCAACGACGGGATAGAGAACAACAAGTGAACACATACCAATAAAATAGCACCCAGGATCATTATACTAGCAGCCTTCCCTTTTTTGTCCGAGATTCCACCGAACAAAGGAGTCAGCAACAATGCACTTGCCGGCAACAATGCAGGAATATAACCGGCAAAAGTATCTGAAACGGCAAATTTCTGAACAATCAAATTGGTAGCAAACTTAATAAAAGGAAATACTGCCGAATAAAAAAGCACACACAAAATAGCGATATACCAGAATGCTCTGTTTTTTGCAATTTCAGTCACATCCGAAAACTTAAACTCATCATTCGACTGTATGCCGGCTGCAGCTTCTTCCCTGTCCAATCGTTTATCGAAAATATTAAACAAGCAGAACACCAGTAACCCAAGCCCAAGTAAAACGAGCGACAAAAGCACTGGTGTGCTCACACTTTTAGTCAAATTATACAACGGTAGTGGAGTAAACATGGCTAAAGCCGTTCCGATACGCCCGGTTGAAGTATTCAAGCCTATAGCCAAAGCCATTTCCTTTCCCTTAAACCAGCGAACCACTGCCTTATTGGCTGTGATACCAAACATTTCGCAACCGACACCAAAAATAGCAAAGCCCAGCCCGGCCATTAAGGCCGAACGGGATGTTGCACCCAGAATTTCGAACGAACCCACAGCAATTGTAACTGTTCCGTTGATATGACCTGCAACAGCCCAATACTTTATCAACGCACCAACCAACATGATGAGAATAGCCAAAATACCAGTAAAACGGGTACCCAGTTTATCCAGAATCATTCCGCCGAAAACAAGCATCAACAGAAAAACATTAAACCACCCGTAACCACTGGTAAACAGTCCGTATTCGGTTGCAGACCAATGCAAATCGGCTTGCAGATATTGTTGTAACGGAGCCATCGCATCCGTCAAATAATACATACACATCATTGTAAACGACACCAGCATCAACACCAGCCATCTCATCCCTTTTGCATCGCGCAACGTTTTCTGAATCTGTTCCATTGGTTTTTCTGTCTAAAATAATTTGATTGATAATAAATTATATCCTATTTTTTTCGGGCAAAGAGTGCCTTCAAAAGTAAAATAACAATAATACATGAAGACATGTAGAGCGCAAACTGCCCGTATGGCCTTTCCGGAGTGTTGACGATAAGAATAGAAGAGCCTACAAATACCCCGATAATCAGGATAGCAGACACCATGCGATAACCGATATTTTTAAATACCCGTGTAACCGGATTCTTTTCGTCAATATGCACCTGATGGTGCATGGTGCCTTCCTTGATTTTATAGAGAATTTCGTTTACCGTAGAAGGGAGTGTATTGATTAATGTAACATAATCCATCGCTGTATCGTAAATGGAGGCCGCCAGTTTTTTAGGACTGAAACGAGTCATAACCAGTTTTTTTGCATAAGGCAGAACAATGGGAGTTAAGGCAATATCCGGATCAAGATTTCCGGCAAATTTTTGCAATGTAGCAAGCGATTTTGCCAGCATAAATATTCCGGAAGGAATTTTAAGCTGGAATAATACCACCAAATTGATACAATCCTGCATCACTTTCGAGAAATCAATCTCTTCGGTTGTAAGGTGACTATATTGCTTCAAGATCTGATCGATTTGGAATTCCATATCTTCAGTCTGATCAAAGAATTTTACGTCGCATAATGTAAGCAAAGAAGAAGCTATGGCACGGGTATCACGACGCACAAAACCCATACAGAACTGCGACAGAAAACTCATTTCACGGGGACGTAAAACACCAACCATTCCGAAGTCGATAAATGCCACAACATTATTGGGCAGAATAAAGAGATTACCAGGATGCGGATCGCCATGAAAAAAGCCCTCTTCCAAAATCATTCTCAGTAAGGCATTGGCTCCATTCACGGCAATCTGATGCAGATCATAACCTTCCGACTGAAGCCGTTGAATATTATCCGGAGCAATACCTACTATTTTTTCCATAATCAACAACTTACGTGTCGAATATTCGATATGAACAGCCGGAATATGTACCGTAGGATCATTTTGAAACATGAATTCAAACCGCTTGATATTCGATGCTTCGACCGTATAATCAAGCTCTTTCATAATCTTATCCTGAAACTCGGAGATAAATCCCAATACATTGATGGCCACCAAATCGGGATAATTTTTCACCAATTGTTTGGCGACAAAGTGCATCAGGTAAATATCCAGTTTTATTTTACTGATAATATGCGGCCGTTGAATTTTAACAATCACCTCTTCGCCCGTATGCAAACGTCCCTGGTAAACCTGACCGATAGAAGCCGCTGCCAAACAACGGTGATCGAAAGCTGCAAAGACATTCTCGATCGAATCGTTCAGTTCATCTTCAATCAATTTCACGGCGGTAGTATCGTCAATGGGAATTGCCTTCGACTGTAGTTTTTTCAATTCGACACGAAAACGTTCGGAAATGATATCGGGACGATCGGCCAAGATCTGTCCGAATTTTATGTAGGTCGGGCCCAGTTCTTCGATAGTAAGTCTTACGCGCTCGGGGGTAGTACGCACATCGAGTTGAGCCTTCGGATGGCGACGCAACCGCCGTTTTCCCATTTTAGTCCGATAGAACCATTCACGAAAGGCATGTTTCGCCAACACCCTGACAATCTGCAATGCCCTTGCAAACTGAAGCCATGTAGTGTAAATCCGAAATATTTTCATTGCTGTATACAATTTATGAAAACGAGACCCGATTATTTATTCTTCATCAGTTTTTCAACATTGGTATTCAGCCGGTTGACAGCTTCGGTAAGATCATCGAGCCGTTTTTCTATGGCATCGTCATTACGGGAGAGAGATGATATTATTTGTTCGATGGAGAGCTGATCTTTCAATCCGTCAAGACCAGTAAGAATTCGTTCTCCCACTTTTTGAGCCGTATCCGGTTCGGTACCCATCTTTTCTTCCAACACGGAACTTATTCGGTCTATTACCGCTTCCCTATCCTGCATGCTGGTTGCAATTCCCAGACGCAGCAATAAATTCAAGGCTGAGTTCATACGCGAATAATGGTTTAACGGTCATACGAAACAGACTCCACCAAAACGGAGACCGTTTCATATTCTCAGAAATTAAATATTTTATAAAAATCGGCTAATGCAAAGATACTCTTTTTTCTTATTTTTATCCGAAATTAATTCACATTAAAGTGGTCGGACAGAACTTCATGTTGATCCTTTACACCTTCCAGTACGTTCTTTTTTGAATCTGTTCATTGCGGAGAATATCTTCTCTCAGGTTTCCGTACGAATCGAAAATAAAACGACCCGACAAACGAATGCATAAAATCACACTGATCACATTGGCTGTAAAAACAGCTAGCATCATCATTATTTGATATTTAATTGCCACTGACGGATCGTTACCTCCCAGAATTTGTCCCGTCATCATTCCCGGTAACGACACCAACCCAATTGTAGCCATTTGAGCAATCGTCGGATTGAATGCCTTCTTCAACGCCTCGCCGATAAAAGGAAAAACCGCTTCGTGTTGTGTAGCCCCGGAGGCCAATGCAAAGCGGAAAGCCGTCCTATTTTTATAGATGTTGTGATAAAACGAATTGGAAGCTATCACATTGGATTGCATAATATTACCCAATAGCATTCCGGTAATTGGAATAAAATAACGGGCATCCAGCAAGTATCCGATACGAACAGTAAAGCCGAGAAAAAAAGTATCGATAATAATCAGGGTAAAAACAATTGAAATAACAAAAGGAATCAAAAAATAGTTGAGTTTCAATTCTCCCCGCCGGGCAATAGTCTGGCAGGTAACCACCAGCATTACCAACACCCACGCCATGTTCACCCAAGAATTGTTCAGTTTGAATATGTAACCCAAATAAATCCCGACTAAAAAGAGTTGAACGGTCATTCGCAATACCGAAATTATAGCGGATTTGACCAAGCGGGTCCGATAATATCCGAGAACAAACAAGGGAATCACAAGCAACAGTTCACTGATAAGCAAGCCCGTCCAACTAATATCGACCGTAGAACCCATTGGCGTCAAAGCGTTATTATTTTATTACAGTGCTCATTCCAGACAGCATCATGGGAAGTAGACAAGATAGTTATATCCGTATTACCCAACAACAAATCAACCACCTTTTTTTTCATTTTAGCATCCAGAGCAGCTACCGGCTCATCGAGAAACAGTACCGGACGCTGCAATAACATAACCGTCAGGATACCGATACGCTGTTTCTCCCCTCCAGAGACAGAACCGATCGGATGATCCAGAATGTCCGGTTTAAGATTCAACTCGTCAAACCAATATTCGATCCGATCCAAAGTTGGTCGCTTCGGCTTATTAACCTGATACTCAAATGGCATATAGATAAACTCACGAACCGTTTGTGTCGACAACACATTGATTTCCTGAGGCAACCAACCCACCGCTCTTCGTATGTCCAACACAACGGCAGGCAATAACGGTTTTCCGTCAAAAGACACTTCACCCTGATAACGACGCTCAAAGCCGAGTAATACGTTGAACAAGCTACTCTTTCCTTTACCGGATGGACCACTGACAGCGATTTTATCGCCTTCCTTCAGATCAAAGCTGACCGGTGAAAAAAGAGATTTACCATCAAAAGCAACCGTCACATCCCGAAGCGAAAATATCATTGAACAATTACAAAATTATAAATCGAAGCCAATATCGCGACGAAAGTATTTTCCATCGTAATCAATTCTCTGAGCATTGGTAAACGATTGAGCCAACGCCTCATCTTTGGTTGCGCCATAAGAGCTGACAGCAATTACACGTCCGCCGTTTGTAACCACTTTTCCGTCCAACTCTTTCGTCCCGGCATGAAAAACAATGCTACCATCCACTTTATCGAAACCGGAGATAACTTTTCCTTTTTCGTAATCTTCGGGATATCCGCCCGAAACCAGCATTACGGTAACGGCACTACGGGAATCGAATTCAACGTTTTTTTCATTCAAATTGCCGGCAGCAACACCTTCGAACAGATCCACAATATCCGATTTCAATCGTAACATAACCGCTTCCGTTTCAGGATCACCCATACGGGCATTGTATTCGATCACCACCGGTTCGTTCTTTACTTTAATCAGTCCGAAGAAAATAAAACCCTTATATACAATCCCTTCTTTGTTCAACCCTTCAACTGTGGGACGAATAATGCGATCTTCCACTTTTTGCATAAACCCGGCATCTGCAAACGGAACCGGCGACACCGCTCCCATTCCACCGGTATTCAGGCCTTTATCCCCTTCGCCTATTCGTTTGTAGTCTTTAGCTTCGGGCAGTATTTTATAGTTTTTCCCATCCGTAATAACAAATACCGAACATTCGATCCCCGACAAAAACTCTTCGATTACAACCGTATTGCCGGCAGCTCCGAATTTCCCCTGAAGCATCTTTTTAAGTTCCTCAACGGCCTCTTCGAGATCATTGAGAATTAAAACCCCTTTGCCGGCAGCCAGCCCGTCGGCTTTGAGCACATAAGGAGCTTCGAGCGTTTTCAGAAAGACAATGCCCTCCTCGATAGTATCGATAGTAACACTCTGATAACGTGCCGTTGGAATATGGTTGCGTACCATAAATTGTTTGGAAAAATCTTTACTGCCTTCCAACTGAGCCGCTAATCTATTCGGCCCGATAACCGGAATTTTATTCAACTCCACATCAGCTTCGAAAAAATCGACAATACCTTTTACCAATGGATCTTCCGGCCCAACAATAACAATATCAATTGCATAGTCATTAACAGCCTTCTTGATTGCCTGAAAATCGTCAGCCGCAATGGCTAGGTTGGTGCCTGCCGAAGAGGTACCTGCATTGCCGGGGGCAATATAAAGGTTCGACACTTTAGGACTTTGCGCTATTTTCCATGCCATAGCGTGCTCTCTCCCGCCCGATCCAAGTAGTAAAATGTTCATAATGAGATTTATAGTTATTTTAATTGTTTTCTATTTTTCATCCTTTGCAGGCTGAACAATCGCCTCAACGGACAGTGATTTCTTTGTTTTCGATTCAAAATCAACGGTTTGATGCTCCCGTTCCACATCTTCTCTCGATTTGCTGGTAGTAACCAAATAGACTCCCGCAAAGATCAATACGGCAGCCACAGGTTTGATCCAGGTAAACTGATCTTGACCGATAGAAATAGCTATAAAAGAGGCTATTAGCGGTTGTACGTAATTGTACATACCAATCGTAGTCGGACGAATTCTCTTTTGGGCAACCGGCATCAGCAAATAAGTAATAAAGGTGGCTCCCACCAACAGATAACCATAAGCCATCCATTCGTTGGCAGAGCCGTTGACAAAAAGATTGGCCGACATCAAATCTCTGTAACCAAACGGAAAAGACAAAACGGTAGAGAAAAGAAACATCCACTTCATAATAGTCACCGGCGAATATCGCTTCGACACGTCACGTGTTACTACCAAAAAGAACGCATACATCAAACAGCTTAGAGCGCACAACAAATCGCCTAACTCCGGAGCCGACTTGGACATGCCGGGTGAAGCATTGGCCGAAAGAATAACACACAACACACCAAACAAACCCAGAAATACTCCACCCGCTTTTTTGAACGTAATAGGTTCTTTCAATATGAAAAACGAAATAACCATGGCCATAATGGGCATCACGGTATTCACTATAGAAGCATCGGTGGGTGATGTGTATTGCAACCCGAAGATAAACAATGCCTGATTGAATCCCACACCAAGCATAGAACCCAATAGTAAGGTAAACATATCTTTTCGGGGGACTTTTTCTTTCTTAACAAACAACGAGACCGTCCAAAAAGCGATCGCTCCGAAAGCAAAACGTGAATAGGTCAAGGCCCAGGGCGACATCCAGTGAGGCATCAGGTGCTTGGTGATCGGGAAATTAGCTCCGAATATGATGGCAGCCACAAATATGGCAGCATGTCCTTGCAATTTTGTCTTGTTCATTTCAACATAAATTGATTATAAATCTCACAAACAACAGTTTGTGCATATTTGCAAGGCATTAGTTTTACCGGTTCAATAACGATGCAAATTTACTACAAAAAGCCCTTGTCAACACTGTTTTCCGGAAATTACTTTTCTTCTTATCCAATCACCGACAAAAAACAGAGCAGGCAGAATGGTTTACCATCCTGCCTGCTTACTCAATCAATCATGATGAGATGATTTAATATGGGTTTTCGCCATTATATTCATCAACACGATTTTCAATTTTAATCACTTTATACCAGATGCTCCCATTAAACATTACAGCCTGATACTGAATACCATCTACAATATAAAAGGTATTACCATCAATTACCACCTGTTGCCCACCGTCCGGAATAGTTTGTACCAAAGCACCCAACGGAGGCTGTACTACTACATATTCATTATTATAACGCTGGTAATAAGTTCCTGCATAATAATAATAGGCCAGATTGGCAATCGAGAAAGCCACAAATCCTACCGGCAATGTAGAAATACGAAATCCGACAGGAGGAGCAACAACCAAAAATGAAGAACCATAAGGCCGGTAGTAAAAACCGTTACGATATACATAGCGCTGTCCGTTATGCATTCTCCAAACACCCCCCTGAGGCATTACTCTTACCGTCGTTCCACGAGCCGGCCATCTTCCATAAAACCGATCATTTCTGGGTTCGTAAGGTCGACTGTCGCGATATTGCGAAGGATTGGAACGTGAACCTACAATTCGTTCATTGCCGGATGAACGCCCGTCATTTCGACTGACAGTTCCGCTGGTATTCTCTCGTGCCGGAGGCGTATTCGAACGGGAAGCTCGGTTAACCTGAGCAGAGCTACCCCGGTTTGCAGTACGACTACCCTGTTGATTCTCTGCTCTAACCTCACTACGGCCTCGGGAACCTTCCGATTTCTTATCCCGGGAACCTTCGCTCCGTTGAGCAACAGCGGGCAATACAGTTAAGAACGATAGAGCCGCAACACAAGCGATAGAAAAAAACGAATGCATCTTTGCATTGCCGTCTACCAAACGGCTTGATTTTGTTGATGTCATAGTGTTGTCTGTTTTTAGGTTGTCAGACGCTATACACGCGCCTTTACGTATTTATTAATATGACACGAGCCTGTAAGAATAGTTTAATCGACTTTCACCACCAAATAACGGGATACGCTCCAAAACTCTTTATAATCTTTGATAGTCAACACATAGTTTCCATCCGACTTATCCAACGAGTACGAACCTACCGGATGCGTAGTAAGTACCTTTGCCTTTTTCGAATAAAGAGGTATGCTCTTCACCTGACGAATATCGACCTTCACAAAATATTCCTTATCGAAATCCCTTTGAAGTACTTTGGTCGAAGAAAGAAACCCTCCACTGGTCAAAATTTTATGCTCTTTCAGCTCTTTGGTCGATCCGAAGACATACCAACCTGTGGCTAATTTCTCGTCTTGACTAACAATTTGCTCCTGTTGTGACTGGCTCTGGGTCTTCAGATTGGCCACATCCTGATTCAGGGTCTCCACATTTTTGTTAAGATCGGCAATGGCTGCATCTTTTATTTGCAACTCGTTCGACAACGACTGAATCAGGTCTATTTTCTCGTTTAGCATATTATTCAAACGCTCGATGGTTTTGCGCATCTCACGGATTTTAATAGCACTTTTGCCCATTTTATGCGTTAATGCTGCAATTTGCTCCTTATTCTTTTTCAGCATATCGGTCATCAGAAGAATATCATCATTGATCTTCGACCGGACATCCTGATTCGTATTTTCCGACGATTTATTAATCTGAATATAATTCTCCATTTGCTTTACCTTATCGAAATTCGCCTCAATTTCATTCATCGAAGCTAAATATTCGTTGGTTTCACTTTCCAATTGAGCTTTTACCTGCATCAAAGAATCGTTCTGTCGCTGCAACGATTCGACATCGGCAGGTTGTCTGTGGCACGAAGCAAATACCAAAACAGCAAGTACAACAAGTAATTGTTTCATAACAAATTGATATTAAAAAATTTAAGCTAATTGTTCTCTATCGCCTCCTCCGATTGAGGCTAAAACAAATGTATAATTAGTTTTCCAATCCGGCAACAACGACAACAATCTCTCCTTTCGGTTGTTTTTCGATAAAATGAGCCGCCAACTCCGTCACTGTTCCCCTAACGGTTTCTTCGTGTAGTTTCGACAATTCGCGCGAGACAGAAGCTTTGCGTTCCACACCGAAATATTCGGCAAACTGCTGTAGGGTTTTTACCAAACGAAAAGGCGATTCGTAAAATATCATGGTGCGCGGTTCAAGCGCCAGCTCTTTCAGTTTGGTCTGACGACCCTTTTTCTGAGGCAAGAAACCTTCGAAACAAAACCGATCGTTGGGCAAACCCGAATCGACAAGTGCCGGAACAAATGCCGTAGCTCCGGGCAAACATTCCACCTCTATTTCGTGAGCCGCACACTCACGCACCAACAAAAAACCGGGATCGGAAATGGCTGGAGTACCAGCATCCGAAATCAGTGCAATATTTTCGCCCCGCTCTATTCGTTCGCAAATGGAGGCTACCGTTTTGTGTTCATTGAATTTATGATGCGACATCATACGGGTTTCAATCCCGAAATGTTTCAACAAAAAGCCCGAAGTTCGGGTATCTTCCGCCAAAATAAAATCCACCTCTTTCAAAATGCGGATTGCTCTCAACGTCATATCTTCGAGGTTTCCCACCGGAGTGGGTACCAGAAAAAGTTTTCCCATACGTTACAAAAACTTGCGCTGAACCAATTGGTTAAATTCCACCACACAATTCGACTCTTCCGGCCAACCGAATGCCGACAAATAGGCCATCGCCTCTTCTAACGACTTCATTCCATTGAGTGTTTGCAGGGTTGTATTCAGTTTCTCTCCGTTACCGTTAAACAATTCACGCTGAAAACGGAATCGTTCAGCTAAACTTAACGCTTGCCTGAGATCTTCCACTTTGGCATTCGATAAAATGTTTGCTAATGAAGATCCTGCCTTTTCCGAAAGCTGATCGTTCAACGAATGTCCATTAGCATTCAACACTTCAGCCAATGAACTCTTCGCCGGTTCCTCTTGCGTTGTTTCAACCATCGGTTGAGCTTCGGGAGCAGGTATTGTCACTACCGGTTCGGGAATAACCTGAATTTCGGGATCGGTAACCGATGCGATTTCGGGTTTCGGTTCCGGCTCGATTTTCACTTCCGACACCGACTCTTTTTCAACCGGAGACTCCTCCACAACCGATCGTGCAACCGGTTTCGACTCTATGGCAACAATCGGTTTGATGCCGGCAAGAACAGTTTCTTGCAGCTCGCTTAATTGTGTCAGACACGTTAAAATATTTTCTGCTTTTGTTTTCGCCAGACCCAAAAAGGTAGCCGATACAAGATCACTTTCGCCAAATCCCTTATTCAGAATGGATAACTCCTTAATATCTTTATCAATTAACGCGAGCAAAACTTCTTTGTTCATAAGTTTTTTTTCTTTTTTAATGGCAAATCAAAAGGCATATTTTACCTTTGCAAAAGCAGTGTAAAGATACAGGATAATTTTAATTTACGCACAAGCCAGCATACAAAAATACGATTGAAAAAGCAGAGTTTACGATTCTTTCCGAACACATTCGCTTCTCTTTCAAATCGACACATTCCAAATTCTGAAATTGAAATGATTTATTTTGAATCGAACTTTAATACCAACGGTAAAAAAGGAAGCATTGAGGTAATTTGCGGTTCCATGTTCTCAGGGAAAACGGAAGAATTGATTCGTCGACTGAAGCGTGCCAAGTTTGCCAAACAACGGGTCGAAATTTTCAAACCGGCTATCGACACACGCTATTCCGATGGGGAAGTTGTGTCGCACGATCACAATTCCATTGTCTCCACACCGGTCGATTCGTCGGGAAATATTCTGCTGCTTACCGGCGATGTGGATGTGGTGGGAATCGACGAAGCTCAGTTTTTCGACGAAGGCATTGTGGAAGTATGCAATCAGTTGGCCAAAAACGGCTTTAGGGTAATCGTAGCCGGACTGGATATGGATTTCAGGGGCGTTCCCTTCGGTCCGATGCCAGCTCTGATGGCTATTGCCGACGATGTGACCAAAGAACATGCCGTTTGCGTTCGTTGTGGTAGCCCTGCCTATGTATCGCACCGGTTGGTAGCCGATTCACATCAGGTTCTACTAGGCGAAAAAACCGAATACGAGCCTATTTGCCGACACTGTTTCGAAGCTGAAAAGAACAAGCAAGCTGAGACGGCAAAAGAGAAACAATAGAATATCCGATTACACTATCGGCTCTGAATGCAAAAACAACACGTTACCGGTTTCAACCCTCTGCATCCGAATAGCACAATATGTTTGCAAACAAACATTCCTGCATATCATTCAAAAAAACATTATTTCCCAGGCATCCTTTTTCTCCGGCTATACACTCCATAACCGGCACTCCCTGTTCGCTCCGTTTACACTCGAAATTGCGGCAAACAACGGATGGACTGAAAGACGATGCAAAACAAACTTACCGGCTATTATCTTCCGCCGACTACCACATTTGATTTGCGGATGGATTGCATACAATCCGACCTACCCACCTATTTAGAGTATATGAGCTTTGGTATCGGATCTGTTCCCCACCCCTTCTTATGCCTATAGAGGCAGAGGTGTCCGGTCCTGACAATTACCAGATACAATTGATGAAGGTGTTTCTCGTCTAAAAGCAAAAGCGATTTTTTCTTTCGTTGTCGGACGGAAGTGACCGTAGGAAAGATACTGTTTGAAGGAGAGAAGACCGTTTGGCCGATTCAAAAAAAAGGTATGAATCCATTTTTATTACCATTTTCAGGTATAATTACTATTTCAGCTTAAGCACAGCAATCATTTAATAAAACCATTATCTTTTTCTTTCCAAATAAAAAAAACAGTGTCTGAAAAATCAACATTTCTTCGCTTACGAGTGATATGGAATACAGGCCACAACGCCACGTACAAGCATCTATCAGAATCTTTCCCTGTTCATTTTCGAGCGAATGATGATACAATTCGGTACCATCCTCATCTCTGATGCTTAAGAATAGACAAATTATACTATTTTTGCTATTTAATTTGACATAAATAACATCTTGCTGTTTATTCCGGCTTTGATTCTCTGAACAACGCAGTGTCTTTGTATCATTGTTCCTATCGACTGCATGTGTCTTATGAAACAACCCAGACAAAAATTCAATAATATTTCTCATTTGATAACATACGACAAAACCATTTACTATCTTTGTCTTTAAGCCATATTGCTATTAAAAACAACAAAAGAATTATTTATACATGAAACCGTGATCTATGCGGTTATCTACAACTAGTGGCTCTTCCGTAACGAAAAGAGTACGTTTTTTCATAAACATTCAGAGGATCAATTGATTATTTGAGAAAGTATCGACTAGTAGAATAATGTCGGATTGATATCACATCACTCCGACATCCCAAATATCTAAAGAGAAAAATAAATATATTACAAACGTCTAATTCATTGAAAATGCCAAAATCTAACGATCCCCGCCCTTGGGCATGCATTTCACCTGAAACAAAAGTCTCTTTTGTCATCAAAAAGAATATAAGACACGCCTGTTCTTATAACAATAACCCACACCCCTCCCCCTAAGGCTGTAGACCCATCTATGTAAAATTAGAACGAATCAATTTATTGGCTACAAAAAACACTTTAACAAGAAGGATTTGGATCAATCTATCGGTTGTCCATAATAAACAGGACAAAAACCAAACTTTTCTTTGAAGGATACCCTTCACAAAGTTTCTTTAGGGAGATGAAGCAAAAACAGCGATCATAACCCGATCAATAAACTTGATACGTGTCGATGACAAATTTTTACATCGTTTTTTGTATTATGAATAAGTTATCGGCGAAACTCTTTTTGACAGGAAATATACGACAAATCGTAATTTCTAAATCTTCATAGATCTTCGCTACCGATACAATTTTTTACGGTGCAAATATATAAACACAATGTTTATTTATAGCATATAAAACGTTAATTATATACATCTTGTTTATTAATTATCCATAACGCATGAACAAATCTTTGATCCTAAATAGAATAAAGGAGCATTACAACTTCAAATCGGACGCTGAATTTGCTCGCTTTCTGAAAATATCGCCACAAGTATTAGCCAATTGGCACAGACGGAATTCTTTTGATTACGATGTTTTATACACAAGATGTGAAGATATTGACCCCAATTGGCTATTTTCAGGAAAAGAGCCGATGTTGAAAGACCGGGATACCGATTTTGATAATTCATCCGACTCACTTATACACAAACTGGAAGAATCGAGAGAAAAACTGATAGAAATGGATAGAGCTATTCAGGAAGAAGTTGACCGGCTAACCAAATTAATAGAATCGTTTCATTAATTTTGTGCAGAATAAAAAACAGATTCCATACTGCAATGCACACGACACGAAAAATAATCACCATCGGCGAAACTGTTCTCGACATTATTTTTAAGAACGACCAACCGATAGCCTCCACCGCCGGAGGCTCCATGCTCAACACCTCGGTTACGCTGGGGCGGTTGGGATTGCCTGTTCATTTCATCTCCGAATACGGCAACGACCCCGTTGGGCTCCGGATCGACCGTTTTCTTACCTACAATGGCATCAGCACCGACTATGTTTACCGCTACGACGAGGGGAAATCGGCACTGGCACTGGCTTTTCTCGACGACAGCAACAATGCCAACTACACTTTCTACAAAGCCTATCCGCAAAAACGGTTTGACATTGCTTTCCCTGAGGTAAATGCCGACGACATCGTGCTGTTCGGCTCCATCTATGCCATTACGCCCGAACTCCGAACCACGCTACGCCGTTTTCTGTTGTATGCCAAAAGCAAGAATGCCCTGCTCTACTACGACCCAAACTTTCGGAAAGCGCACCTCGACGACCTTGAACAGTTGCGACCGGCAATTCTTGAAAACATGTCGCTGGCTTCGGTAGTACGTGCCTCCAACGAAGACCTGGAGATTATTTTCGGAGCCAAAAACAGTAACGAAGCCTACGAAGCGGTCTCTCCCCTGTGCAACACATTGATATATACCTCCAGCTCGGATGCAGTCTACCTGAAGACGCCGTACAAAAGCCTGACATTGCCCAACCGACAAATTGAACCGGTGAGTACTATCGGCGCCGGTGACACCTTTAATGCCGGTATTGCCTACGGACTTTACAAACACCGGATAGGAAACGAGGCGCTACAACCTATGACGGACGACATCTGGCAACAACTGATCGGCTACGGCATTGACTTTGCCACCGAAGTATGCCTCTCGTACGAAAACTACATCACCACCAGCTTTGCTGTCGAATGGAACCGCCAATTTCCCGTTACAAACCAATAGCCGACCCGGAAAGCAGGTAAAGCACCATGCACCTGGTGCTTTATCTGCCCACTATGCCACATCCGGTACCCCCACTACGTTTGGCGGCACCTACCCACTTCCGTTTATACCTCACGCTCCTGTGTGTAACGATATAAGCCCAGCGCCGTGCTTTCAACATTTCGCTCCAGCAACCCCATAACCCGTACGATCGCCCTACCATCCGACGTTTTTTTTACTTAAGAGAGACACTGGGAAACAAAATAAAAATGAATCCGGTTGAGTCTATTATAGAGAAATAGCTGTAGATTTGGAACATAAAAATAAATGTCAGTCTTACCAAACACCAACAGTATAAGCCTTTTATGTCCGATATACGGAAAGAGTAGCCATACCGTTGAACAAGGCAGCGAAAACACCAGACCAAAGAAACGGATACGGGTTCGCTTTAGCGCAAGCGAAACCGGTTTCCGACCGGACTTAATAAAGCAAAGACCGAAAAAAGGAAGGAGCAAACAGGCCGTATTCTGTATAACGTAGTTCATCTTAAGTATAAGTTACGACAACTTAAGTATAAGTTGCTTCATCTTAAGTATAAGTTGCGACAACTTAAGTATAAGTTGGGCCATCTTAAGTATAAGTTGCGACAACTTAAGTATAAGTTAGGCCATCTTAAGTATAAGTTACGACAACTTAAGTATAAGTTGGGCCATCTTAAGTATATAATGCAATGGTGGAGCTCAACTCCCGACAAAACTACTCACTTTTAAATTTATAACAGTTTTACTTCTGGAATCTCCCCCTTTTTCATTATGTTTGTGATACCATAATTCTCTGCAAGGCCATTACTGCCCATTGCATTTGGGCCAAACCCGACTACGATGAACCCGAATACTTTCATCAAAAAAACACTCAAGAACTTTAATCTTGAACATGAACTCGATGATTTCGAAAGCATTCATCAGAACATTTCAAAAGATATTGTGTTCAAAGGAATCAACCTTTGGCTTCTGATGTTTGCCATTGTAATTGCTTCTGTGGGGCTGAACATGAATTCAACAGCAGTGATTATTGGAGCTATGCTTATTTCACCACTAATGGGTCCTATCAATGGCATGGGATATAGTATTGCCACCTACGACTTCCCGTTGTTTCGTCAATCAATAAAAAATTTCAGTTTTGCGGTATTTGTCAGTTTGGCTGCATCTACCCTCTACTTTCTTGTAACACCCATCTCTACGGCACATTCTGAATTGCTGGCTCGTACAAGTCCCACGGTATATGACGTATTGATTGCTCTGTTTGGCGGACTAGCGGGTATTATAGCCATCAGCAGTAAGCGGAAAGGTAATGTGATTCCGGGTGTAGCAATTGCTACGGCGCTTATGCCTCCATTATGTACCGCAGGATATGGGCTGGCAACGGCACATTACAACTATTTCTTTGGTGCTATCTATCTTTTTACCATTAATACGGTTTTTATTGCTCTCTCCTCTGTGGCCGTGTCTCAAATATTAAAATTTCCGATACGAACCATTGTAGAAAGTGTGCACAAAAAAAAGATAAACAGGATCATTACCGTGGTTTTAATACTGGTTTTGTTTCCCAGTATCTATTTCGGTTATAAATTAGTACAAAACGATAGGTTTATCGAACAAGCCTCAAAGTACATTGCCAACATTAGCATTTTCGAAGGGAACTACTTGTTAAAAAGCAATGTTAATGCAAATACAAAGAAAATCAAATTGGTTTTTGGTGGAGTATCGATGGGCAACGAACAAAAAAGTAGGGTAAAGAAACAAGCCATGGCATTTGCACTCGACAGTAGCATGGTGACAATTACACAGGGATTGTCGTTCGATATACTTGACAGTAAAAATGCCGAGGTGGAAACACTGAAGAGCGAATTGAGCAGACTCACTTTATTGACACAAAAGAAAACCATTCAAATAGATAGTCTTGAGGCAAACAAGTTGATGGGTATAAATCTATTGCATGAGATAAAGACACTGTATCCTCAAATAGAAACCTGTTCCTACTCATCCACTTATACTTTTGCGCAGACACATGCCGCACCTACAACAACAGTAATTGTTCTATTTGGCTTAAAAAAAGACAATTTGAGCAAAACAGATCAAACGAAAATTGCGCATTGGCTCAAAACGAGGCTCAATACTAAAACGGTAAAAGTATTTTACGAGAAGTACCTCTCCACTAAAAGTGCCAATTGAGGTCGCTGTTCGCTCTACGCAGTTCCGGCACATACCATAAGTTAATATTAATATTGTCTGCAAAGAAACATCTCCAGAAGAATGAAACACAGGCACAAACCTCAATTAATATGAAAATAGGATTAATCGGATTTGGAAAAACAGGTAAAGCAGTAGCAAATGTAATATTGCAAAACACGGAATTTTGTCTGGAATGGGTACTGCGTCAAAGCACCTGTTTAAATCACAGAAGTGTTCCCGAGTTTTTAGGTATTGAGTCGGATGAACCCGGATTGATATACTCAAGTGCCACAACCGAAATGCACGAGCTGCTGGATAAACACCCGGTAGATGCGATAATCGACTTTTCGTCTAAGACGGGCATCTACACGTACGGGCAGATTGCCGCCGACAGACAAATATCCATTATTTCGGCTATTTCTCATTATACACAAGCTGAAATAGATTTTTTGAAACAATTATCATCCCAAACAGTCGTTTTCTGGAGTCCAAACATTACCTTAGGTGTCAATTATTTAATGTTTGCGGCAAAGTTTCTCCAAAAAATAGCTCCTTGGGTGGATATAGAAATTATTGAAGAACATTTTAAGGGAAAAGAAGGGGTGTCGGGAACTGCTATTAAAATTGCAGAAGCATTGGATTTAGAAAAAACAGATATAAACTCGGTTCGTGCCGGTGGCATTATCGGCAAACATGAAATCATTTTTGGTTTTCCGTATCAAACTGTTCGTCTGATTCATGAAGCCATATCGAGAGAGGCTTTTGGTAACGGGACCCTGTTTGTAGTTGAAAATCTAAAAGGTAAAAAATCAGGATTTTACAAATTCGAAGATGTGCTATTGCCATTCTTTGCTTCTGGATCAAAACCATAAGACACTCGTTTGAGCGGGACTCCGCTTCCGCGCGATTATACCTAAAATCCGCATGTATATCTGCCCGTATCGGTTAGTTGATGTCATGGAGCATTCGGCTATGTAGTAAACGATCGCATCGGTGGCTCTGCAATCAGGAGTAATCGAAAGATGTAAAAACCCGACAGAACAAAAAGACAACACGACATCAGGAAACGGGATACCTAACAATAACCTTATGAACCGGAACAACAATTTTGATAACCGCATATACCCATCCGACAGCACCATCGGATGGCAACAGAGGGACTCAACTCAGCCACTCTTGTCGGTACGACAGGCAACCCGGGATATACTGGATTGTGCCGACGATTTTATCGTTATGAAGCAATCCGTCGACACGCTTTATCAATTGTTCTGCCGCATAACACAGGTAGATGCTTCCAACCTAAACGGCAACAAAGATATCATGCTCTCTTCCGGCAAGGCGATTTCTACGTCAGCCGCAGCCCACTGCCTGCTCGAGATGAAACGTACGGCTGTTTTCCTGCGGGGAATACACCGGGCAATCAGCAAAAAAACAGCGGAGAACAAAAGCAAACCCGTTCAACTATTGTATGCCGGCACCGGCCCTTACGGAACCCTGGTTATTCCGTTACTAACGCTATTGTCGAAAGAAGAGGTCAGCGTCGACCTTATCGACATCAATCCGGAGTCGTTAAATGCCTTGCAAACGTTAATCGAAGCGCTTCGACTGGAAAAGTATATCGGAGAAGTGCATTGCACCGATGCCACCTCCTTTACGGTCGGCAAAGAGTACGACATCGTTGTCTCCGAAACCATGCTGGCTTGTCTTAAAAACGAACCGCAGGTGGCTATTATGCAAAATCTTATTCCGCAGTTATCTCCCGATGCTATTTTCATCCCCGAAGAAATATCGATCGATGCGGCACTTACCAATCCGAAAATGGAACAGGAGCGGCTGTTTTATTACGATGGCAAACAACCGCCTTTCCGGCGTATTGCATTAGGCAATCTGTTCACAGTAAACAAACAGCACCTGGATACCGATCGCATGCAAAAGACAGTAACCATACCTGACGACAAAGACTTTCCGGTGCTGAAACTTTTCACGACCGTCCACGTGTTTGGCAATGAAATGCTGAGCGAAAACGATTCGAGTATCACGATGCCCGTTATTTTTTACAACTTGCACCGACAACCGGTCAGGCATGTTGCGTTTGCGTATGTACAGGGAGAAAAACCGCATATCGAAAGCCGGATAGTTGACACCCCCGACGAGGATAACTGAACAACACAAAAAACAGGAATCGGACGGATACCATCCATCGTGATTCCCGTTTTCGTATTCGATTCGGAGTTATCGTCCCGTTTCGGGATTCCAGTCACCGAAGATAGTGGGTACTGTATAGAGCTTTGCCTCCTTATCTGTGAGCTGATGGCTCCAGGCTACCCGTTGAGAGACGTTAGCCCCGGCACCCTGACTATTGTATTCGGCATAATACGCCGTCTTTTCGTTTTCGGCATTGTCCCAGTTGTTCCAACCTGCTGGAGCAATCACCTTGTCCATCTGGCACTCCAGATAAACCACTTTGGCATACGGCCTCCAGGGACGACCCAACACAAACGCACCCTCGGGAGCCGAACCGGTAATTTTACAATGCCGGAACACGAAGCCATAGGCACTCTCTTTAGGCGTAGAGGCGGCCGTGGCATATCCTGCCGTTTTACAAAACAGAGTGCAGTGATCGAAGAGAGCCGTTGAGAAACCGAAGATATAGTCGACCGTCCCTTCGATATAACAATCCTTGTAGTATTGCCTGCTTCTATCTCCGTGAGGATAAAGCGTATCCTGAAAGCCCAGAAACCGGCAATTGAAAAAGCTGACCTTATCTCCGTCGATACGCACGGCTACCGCCTGCCCCACTGGTCCGGCCGAATTTTCGAAAGTAATGTTTTCGGACGTAAAGCCATCGCCATAAATAAAGAAAGATGACGAACCGGAAGTTCCTATATTCTCTCCGAAACGATTCTTACGTTGCGCAAAATCATCGAACGTAAGGATTGTTGTAACTGCATCTTCGCCCACAAACGAGACGTTGGTTTTGGTAGACGACAGTGTCAGTTTCTCTTTATAGACTCCCGGTTTGATAAGAATACGGGTACGATTGGCCCGCAAATCGGGCACGGCATCGATAGCCTCCTGTACGGTTTTAAAATTACCGCTTCCATCCTTTGCCACAACAAAATCGTACTTAACTTGAGCAGAAAGAGAGACGAAAAATAATAATAACAAACTCGATATAATTATTCTATGCATACTTAATTCTTCATTGATTTCAAAGTCAATCAGCACATTTCAAAATCTTCAAATTGGCACATTGATTCAATATCCCAGTTCTTTCAACCATGCCTCTACGATAGGCATCCACAAGTCGGTAGAAACGGGATTATGCGTCAGGGCTATGGCGTGTTTTCCATGCGGAAAGATATGCAACGAAGCATTCACCTTCTTTTCGCGCAGGGCAATATACATCAGAGCGCTGTTGAACGAAGGCACGGCCGGATCGTCGTTGGCCTGCATCAGCAAAGTTGGCGGTGTGGTTTCGGTCACATGCAGATTGGGTGAAAACTTATCGATCATCTCTTTGCCCGCATTCTTACCCAGCAGGTTCTCGCGCGAACCCTTATGCGCATACGGATCGGCCAGCGAAATAACGGGCGAAAGCAGAATCATATAATCGGGACGGAACGAATATTTCGATAAAGAATCCTTCACCCCGGTAAAGTTTTCGGTGTAAACGCCCAACGAAGCCGCAAGATGTCCGCCTGCCGAAGTACCGAAAACGCCTATTTTATCGGCATTGTAGTGATACCTCCCCGCCAGAGCACGCACAAGCATCATAGCCCGCTGACCATCCTGCAACGGAGCCAGTTCGGGATAAATAATATCGGGACTCTGAGGCAAACGATATTTCAACACAAAAGCAGTTGCCCCCAAGGTATTGAAATACTTGGCAATTTGCGATCCGCTCACCACACTGGCTTCGCGGGCATACCCTCCACCGGGAATCACCAGAATGGCAAAGTTGCGGTTTTCCTCTTTCGACGGTGTATAGATTTCCATATCGGGCTGTCCCACTCGGTAAACACGTTCGTTGGCAATACTATCGCTGATAACAAGCCCCCGACTATTGGGCATCGCCCCTTTTTGCCAAAGCAAGACCTGAGTTTGAGCGATTGTCGTACAAGAAAGCGTACAAGAAATTATAATTCCCAAAGAGGTGCGTATTGCAGCATTCAATTTCATAACAAATTGTTGTTTGAATAAATTTTTAAAAATCATTTTGTGGATTCCATCCGTTACAGAAGCAATAAGAAAAATAATTACAGTCCGTTTCATCAAGCGTACAACTGATGAAGTAGCCAATAATTTACAAAGTTAAGCAAAGCCATCTATTCACAAACAAGGGCTAATCAATAAATGATTTGCCCTTGCTTTAAACAACCTCTAAATAACCACACATCTTCAAAAAAGACAATACCCTTAGCTTCTTAAACAACCACTTGAAATAAACGCTCTATTAATGCTTAAAAACTTTATCTAAAAAGGAAACCATATAGTCGACCGTGGAAGAAAACCAAGGTGAATATAACCAGAATGTGTGTGGAGAATTCTCAATATTATGCAGCTCCGAATAAACTCCGTTTTGTTTCAACAGATCAATCATTTCTGACATTCCTGCCGTAAAACGAGGCTGAGAGCTGGTAATAAAAACAATGGGAACGGAGTGTTTATCAACCCAGAAAATGGACGATGCCTCTTTCCATGTGTCCGGTTTCTCGGTATAACAACCGCCCAACCATACACAATCGGGAGAATCGGACTGACGAACCAAATTTAGAGATCCCGGAGCTAAGAAATCAGGGATGCCGTCAATATCTACCACAGCCTGTACATTACTCGTACCCATGGTAATTCCCTCCACCCCTTCAAACTGGGTGATGCCATTAGTCATTCCGACCAAAGTTGCCAACTGACCGCCAGCTGAATTGCCTTCAATAGCAATACGGGTGGTATCAATCGAATATTTTTCCGCATTGGTCTTAATCCAGCGAATAGCCGCTTTAATATCGTAAACAGCCTGAGGATATAACGCTTCGGGCGACAAACGATACTCGACCGGAATGGCAACGTATCCTTTGGCCGCAACCGATTCGGCCATGGGATGTTCCATCGTTTTATTGCCCGATCGCCACGCACCTCCATGAATCATGACCAAGGCAGGAAATCGACCCTCTTTTTTCGGCTTAAAAATATCCAAATGCAAATTCCTATCTCCATACGGTGTATTCTTCAATGTAGCATATACAAGATTGAACTTAGCTTCCACATTGGAAGGAACTACAGAAGGAACGATCTTTGCATTTGGATAATTTCGGCATATATTCTTCCATGCCTGAGTCGGAGTATAACTGGTATCACGCGGAAAGGAGTCGGCAAAAACACACGTATGTATAATAGATACACACCACGCAACCAACATCATGCGGATAGTCGATTTTTGCATAAAAAAATAAGTTTGTAAAATAGCAGGGACATGTAGACAATATGTCCCTGCTATCTGTTGACTAATTAATAGTTAGGATTTTGTGTCAAATTCGGATTATTGGTAAGTTGAATAGCCGGTATCGGATAAATACCCCTCCAGGCATCTGTGGTCGGACTTTCAACAGTCTGTTTATAGAACCATGTATCTGTAAAATATGTACCGAAACGAATCATATCCGCCCTACGCTTGCCTTCCCAGATAAATTCGCGTGCACGCTCTTTTTCGATATTTGCCAATGTCAGGTCAGTTGAAGTCCAAGCCGCACAATTACTTCGTGTACGCACCTGATTAACGAGATTTAATGCCGTAGTTAAATCCTGCCCCAAACGCACCAACGCTTCTGCTTTCATCAACAACACATTAGAGTAGCGATCAATTACATAATCGTTGTTAGCATTGTAGCTGGTAAAGGTTGCACCAACAGGTGAGTATTTCAACACACGATAACCTTCATTATCGGCAGCAGCCATACGGGTTGCATCTACCAATGTAATTAAATTGAGTTGCACACCACTTGTATTGGTCAACGGAGTCACACCATCCAAATAGTATTGAGGACCATATTCAAGCAGTTTTAAGCGAGCGTCACCTGTTTCGTAACGTTGAAGAGCCTTGTCGTCAAAACAATAACCATTAGCAGGCCCAAATCCCAAACCATATTTCTTTTGATCGAGGGCTGGCTGTGCATACAAAATGTATTGATTGCCTCCTACCCCTTTGGCTGGATCTATAGAAATAGCCGAAATAACTTCCGTATTATTCTCGTTGGTCGCCAAAAAACAAGCCCCCACACTCGGTTGCAAAGCATAAGCTCCGGTAGTAATTACATTATTACACATTGTCAGACAGTCACTGTAGTGTTCCTCTCCAGCATAAATCTTTGCATTCAAATAGACTTCAGCCAGAGCCGTATAGACAGCTTCTTTCGTCAAACGTGGATAATAAGACGACCGGGTAACAGATGTTACAGAAGGCAGATCAGCTGCCGCCGCTGTAAATTCATCCACCACAAACTTATAAACTTCAGCACGCGTACTGGTTTTAGGCAAGTTGGTTGCATCCACTCTGGCCGTAGTACAGATAGGTACATTTCCCCACCAATCCATAGCACGGTAATAGCCATAAGCCCGTAAAGCCTTAACCTCTGCAATCATGGCTTTGAAATCCGCTGCTTTCGGAGATGCCTCTAAACTCGCCAATACGGCATTGGCAGCGCCAATTTCCTGAAAGATGGTTGTCCATGCCGTAACCATTCGACCATTACTTGCCGTACATTTATGCGTCATTACCTGATCGACACCCTCATCATACCAGCCGCCGCTTGCTCTACCGGGGCAAAAAAACTCATCCGTTCCGTATTCTGTGAAACGCCATCCATCGCCACCGGCTGCAAAGAAATTACCAAAAAGACTATATACCCCTGCAACAGAGGAAAGAGCTTCGGTCTCATTCTGATAGTATGTAGTGGGAGACAACTGTCCATAGGTGGTTTCATCCAAATTTGTACACGATGCAAAAATCAAACCCACACACGATAGTACTATTAAAATTTTGTTTGTTTTCATTGTCAACGATTTTAGAATGATACATTAATGCCAAGACTATATGTCCTTGCTTTAGGATAGCTCAAATAGTCTACTCCAAGAGGTGCAGTTCCGGTACTTGATATTTCGGAATTTACTTCCGGATCGAGACCGGTATAATGTGTCAGACAGAATAGATTTTGAGCAGTGACATAAGCACGTGCATGAGATAAGAACGTTTTTTTAATGTTGAAATCATAACCTATCGTCAGGTTATCCATACGAAGAAACGATCCATCTTCAATAAATCGTGACGAGTAAACTTTTGCCTGACTACGACTTACTCCACTTGTAACAGCCTCTTCGAAAACGTTACGACCCGGCAAATTGCTTAAATAGGCCTGATTGTTGCGTGTACAGTTATAGATGTCGTTTCCGATAGTTCCATGAAAGTTCATCGACAATGACCAATTTTTGTAACTCAAATTGGTACCGAAGCCATAACTTAAATCAGGTTGTGCGCAACCGATAACTTGGCTTGTTCCATTGTTGGCATATTGTTCCATGCCATTGCTGTCGAAACCGATAAATTTTTTCCCATAAAACGTACCTAAAGGTTGACCCGGAGTAATCAATTGAGAATAAGAACCGGAGAGACCCTGACCCTGGCAAGGTGCAAACTGTATGTTTTTACCAACCCACTTATCATTACTCAGGCTCAATACTTTATTGCTGTTGTGGCTAACGTTGACATTAGCTGACCATCCGAAATTTTTAGAACGAATCAAGTCGGAATTCAATGTCAATTCCACACCGGTATTGCGAACGGAACCTACATTGGCAATTTGTGTTGAAATATAGGAAGGAGAAGGCACATCAACAGAAAGCAACAAATCGGAAGTCTTCTTATAGTACCAATCTAAATTACCCTGAATACGCCCTTTAAATAAACCGAAATCAATACCAATATCCGACTGAGCGGTCTGTTCCCATTTCAAATCAGGGTTAGAATATTGCTGAGGCATGATAACGGTAACCTTTGAAGAGCCAACAATATAATATGAACCATTTGCCCCAAGTGTATTCATAGATTGATAGTTTCCAATTTCCTGACTACCTGTAACGCCATAGCTGGCACGTACCTTTAAGTCGGATAGCAAATCGCTTTTATAGAATTTCTCCTGAGAAACCCGCCATGAAAAAGCTGCCGACGGGAATAGTCCCCATTTGTTATTGCTCCCAAAACGGCTGGATCCGTCCCGACGAAGAGTTGCAGTAAGCAGGTATCGATCATCATAATTATAATTGGCACGCCCATACATCGAAATCAGCTTGTTGCACTGGGCATAGCTTGTGGGAATATAAATTGTTGTAGCCGCATTTATTTTGTACCATTTAAACTCATCGGAAACAAATCCGGATGCGCTTTCAAGCCCACCTTCATCAAAGAAATACTGATAAGAATAACCGGCCATGGCGTCAATTCCATGCTTGCCAAACTTCTGATTGTACTTTAGGATTGTTTCGAGCAACTTACTGTAATTATCCAATTTTTGCATACTTACATAACCGTTGTAGCCGTTCCCCAACAAATTGCTTTTCGAAATATAGGAATTACGATCCACCACATTGGAGTTATAACCGCCATTAACCTGAAAAGTAAACGGTTTGACGAAATTGTACGAAGCGCTGATATTTCCCAAGAACTTTGTACTTGTTCTCTTATCAAGAATATCCGTTGTATAAGATACTGGATTTACTCGATAAGGTGCTACATTATAATAACTTCCACTTGCATCTCGAACCGGATAAGTTGGATTGAAAACATACGCCTCATAAAGAATACAACTTCCCATTTCACTACCTACGGTATTTGACACGGGAGCCTGATTCGTTATTTGCTGACCATAACTCATATTCACATCTACTTTCAGTTTACCGTCAAGTTCAAGATGAGTAAGATTTATACGACTGTTAAAGTTGGTAACATCCGAAGCTTTGATTACACCTTGCTGATCGCTATAACCCAACGATACACGATAATTACTTTTTTCACTACCACTTGTCATCGACAAAAAATGGCTTGTCGATATGGCTGTACGCTCGATACGATCTTGCCAATTGGCATTATCCCCTTTATCGTCTAATGTCAAACCAAGCTTATTGACAATAGCGCGATATTCATCTCCGGTCAATACGTCGAGCTGTTTTGATGCTTTAGAAATACCTGTATTGAAAACATAATCAATTTGCGTCTTGCCGGCTTTACCTCGTTTTGTAGTAATCATAACGACACCATTGGCACCACGCGAACCGTAGATGGCCGTTGACGAAGCATCTTTCAAAATATTAATTGATTCGATATCGTTAGGGTTAAGACTTGACAATGGATCGACAGCCTCTTCATCGAAATAGTCGGTAGTACTGCTCAGTTTGGAAGAGCTTACACCTGCTGAGGTTGAAATAGGCACACCATCAATAACATACAACGGTTCGTTAGAAGCAGAAATTGAGGTACCACCACGAACACGGATCGTATTAGAACCTCCCGGTTTACCCGAATTTTGACTGATATTCACGCCGGATATAGAACCTTTCATAATCTGTTGAGCCGTTAAACCCGATCCAATTTGAAAATGATCGCTACTTATTGAAGAGACAGATCCGGTTAAATCCGATTTTTTCATTGTTCCATACCCAACCACTACTACTTCATCTAATTTTTTAATGTCGGGAGATAAGGTTACTTTCAGTGGATTTGTTTTATTAGCAGCCACTCGCTGATTTTCGTATCCGACAAACGAAAAAACCAGCATGGAGGAAGAACTTGGTACTTCAAGCGAAAATTTTCCATCAAGATCTGAAATAACCCCGGTTTTTAATCCCTCTATAACAATGTTCACACCGGGCAGTGTTTCACCAGTATTGGCATCGATAACCGTACCTGAAATACGCTTTTGTCCGCCTGTGGCTGGTGCGCTTTCTTTTTCTATTACCTTAGAAGGTGTAAGCACAATTAGATTATCGCTTTTTTTCTTCCAAGAAATACCGCTTCCATTGAATATTATTTTCAACGCATGATCAACGGGAACATTATTGACATTGATGGAAGTTTTGGTATTAAGTGCAGAAAAATCATCATTGTAAAAGAATTTATATTCCGTAGATTTTTCAATCATTTTCAAAATTTGCCGTATAGGCTTGTCCTTTACATCTAATGTTACTTGCGAAAATGCCGTAGTTCCGACACAAAAAACAAGAGTCGCAAGGCATAAAAGACGTAAACAATTTTTTTTACTTCGTAGTAAATTGTTTTTCATCGTAATTTTCATACTTTTGTTGAGTTAAATGATGACACTTAGGTGCATTTATTGTGGTGATGTTTGCACCTGAATTAAAAAATCATTATTGGGAAGGTGGTATAGCAATAGCTGTTCCACCTTTTTTTGGGGGAAGAAGGGTCAACTTGTGTTGGTCATAAAATTAATTTTAAGGTCTTACTATTAAGCTCTTTACTTGTTTGTATTTCTACTTGTTACATCATCATAATAGGGTATCATTTTTGTATTTTCCGATAAGTAAATCACAGAATCCTTAATTTTATATGACAGTGGTGAAGTCACTGCAAATATTTGCAGAATACTGGAAAGACTTGTATTGGCCAATGAACCCGAATAATGACAGCCTTTTAAAAATTCGGATTCAAAAACGAGCTTTACATTATAATTTCGTTCTAAAACAAGAGCTATATTTTCAAAAGTTTCCGATTCGAAGACTAATTGATTATCTCTCCAGCTGGCATATATATTGCTGTCTTCCACATCTCGTTTTACCATTTGACGTGCAACGCGATCATAAATAATTTTCTGATTAGGCCGCAAATATAATTTTTCATTACCGTCATTTACTTCCACTTTCCCATGCACTAAAGCGGTAGAAAATTGTTTATCTTCGCCATACGCTTTTACATCAAAAGCAGTACCTAACGCTTTCACCGAGAATCCATGACTTTGAACAATAAACGGAGCACGTTTATTAGGAGCAACTTCAAAATATGCCTCTCCGTCAAGATTTATAATACGTTCCTTCTGGTTATAGCGACTTCCGTAAGTCAATGTAGATCCTGAATTGATCCAAACTTTGCTACCATCAGGTAAAATCAACGATGCTTTTTGCCCCTTTTCCACCTGAAATTTCATATCCGACAACAATAGATTTTGACTATTCAGATGCAACAGATACACAGATAGGGAGGTGGTTAATAAAACGACTATGGATGCAGCTACGGCAATCCATTTCTTTACATTCAATGATCGTTTAGGTGCAACAATCGCGGTAATATTTTCAAAAATCTGTTTCTGAACTGTCGGATTCATGGTGAAGCTTGTTTCATCCCATCTTTTTCTCATCGACGTTTGTTCAAATTCAGGTTTGTTCATCCGCTGCAAAAGCAATTCAATTTCCTGCCGATTGGCTTTTCCTTCGAAATAACGTTCCAGTAATTCTATGTTGTCATTTGTTGCCATCCGTAATTTTCAATAGACATGTTAACCATCTACTTCCATTATATAAAACAATTTTGTTGCCCAAAACCTTTATTCAGGGAAGATAAATTCAATATTTTTAACTCGCATAAAAAACAAGCAGAGCAAATACTACCACCTCACAATAAGGTGTTAACTGCTGACGTATAAAATGAGTGGCTTTATTTAACTGAGATTCAACAGTATTCTCTGAGATATCTAATAGTGCAGCAATTTCTTTGTTTGACAGGTGTTTCACTTTACTCAGAATATAAACATTCCGTCGAGCAGGTGGTAATTGATCTATCAGCTTATTAATTTGTTCCTCGAGCATCTTGAATTCGACCTCTTTTTCCACCGAATTATCAAGTACAATCTCATTTTCAATAAGATAATCATGATAAAGAGATTCCTGTACGCGACTTTTAACAACATTCAGGAACATATTTCGTCCAACGGTGAACAAAAATGAATTAAACGATCCTTCGGTACGAATGTGCGGATGAATTTCCCAAATTTTAACAAATACATTTTGGACTATCTCTTCTGCAAGGTAACAATCGCCTTTAGAAAGATTCAAAACAAAATTATATAATCGTCCGCTATATTTTGAATAAAGGACTTCAAAACAGGTTACATCTCCTTTTTTAAGTCGTTCAAGCAAAAAAAGGTCGTGGTTAATTTCGTCATTCATAAGTAATACCCTATAAAAAACAGAACAATCCGATCATCACTTTCTCGCGTACCTCTGCAAATAGAATTCATTTCAGATTCGCAAACGAGGCAAAAATCATCCGCATAACGACAATTACTTATTTTCATGGTAAATAGACTTTAAGACAACCGCTCAATGGCACTGTAAGTATAACACAATTAAAGTACAAAAATCCATGACGATTAAATTATTAAAAATACTTAATAATATGCTAGCGCGAATTTTTATTAAAACAAAACCGATATTTCGGAGACAATAAGATCAAACTGTAAATTAATTACCCACATAATAACATTTTGCAAATTAGCATCTTAAATTTGTACGATATTCTAAACTCTTTAATTTATAATTACGATGAAAACCGGAAGTTCTATGGCTGCATTATTTTTTTCCCTCGTGGTACTCTTCGGTACCGGACTTGCTTTGCTGGTCAGCAACGACATGAGTGCATCGGCAAGTCATATTATTTTAGTAATCAGTCTTATTGTGGCTATTTTTGTTGCTTGGGCCACCAAAGTTGCCAATCAGTGGGATCGTGCCGTGGTGTTACGATTGGGTAAGTTTCAAGCCCTGCGTGGTCCGGGAATTTTCTTTATCATCCCAATTATTGACTATATCCCCTACTGGATAGATATTCGCGTTATCAGCACCTCGTTTAAGGCCGAGAAAACGCTTACCAAAGATACCGTTCCTGTGGATGTGGATGCCGTGTTGTTCTGGAAAGTGGTAGATCCGAAAAAGGCGGCCATTGATGTAGCCGACTATTACAGTGCCATCAGCTGGGCATCACAAACCGCCCTGCGCGACGTAATAGGCAAAACTATGTTGTCGGATATGCTGGAAGGACGTGAAAAGATCAGTGTGCTCCTGCGCAATATTATTGACGAACGCACCGAGCCATGGGGAATCAATGTTATTTCCGTTGAAGTGAAAGATGTCTTGATTCCTCAGGGACTTGAAGCCGCCATGTCGATGCAAGCACAGGCCGAACGCGAACGACAAGCCAGGGTGATTCTGGGCGATTCGGAACGGCAAATTGCCAGCAAATTTGAAGAGGCATCAAAAACCTATGCCAATAACCCGACAGCTTTCCACCTGCGCGCCATGAATATGTTATACGAAGGATTGAAAACAAACTCGACCATTGTGGTGGTTCCCAGTTCGGCTATCGAAACCATGAGTTTGGGCGGCTTGGCGGGAACAATAGCTCTGACCAAATCAATACAACAAGACAAGCAGAAAGAGCAGGATCAAGCTGGCAAAGAAGGGATTAGTGACATCGTTTATTGATGCTATGCTTTCTTTGAATTGAAGCACAGAGCTTCTTGAATCGATTATTCATCCATATTCTTATTCATAAAATGTCCGAAATTGTTACCAAAAACACCTTTCTGATATTACTTTTGTAAAACATAAACTACAAAACGAATATTATTATGACCAAAGATTTTTATACAACCGTTGAACAAAGACGTTCCTATTACGGTATCGGTAAAGAGGCTGTCGTTTCGGACGAAAAAATTAAAGAAATAATCGAGCATGCTGTAAAGTATACCCCTTCGGCATTTAATTCCCAAAGTGCACGAGTGATATTGTTGCTGGGAGCTCAACACAACAAGCTCTGGAGTATGACCAAAGAAATCTTGAGAAAGATCGTACCTGCTGAAAACTTCGGAGCAACCGAAGAAAAAATCAATTCGTTCGGTAATGGGTACGGCACGGTTCTTTTTTTCGAAGACAACAATGTAATTGATGCTTTACAGAATCAATATCCCCCGTATGCACATAACTTCCCCGTGTGGTCGCAACAATCGAATGGTATGCATCAGTTTGTAGTCTGGAGCAGTTTGGAAGCTGAAGGATTCGGCGCTTCGCTACAACACTATACCGAACTGATTGAAGAAGAGGTAAAAAAAGAGTGGCACGTTGCCGCATCGTGGAAACTGATAGCTCAGATGCCTTTCGGCAAGCCGACATTTGAGCCAGACGAAAAGCCGTTTCAGCCATTAAAAGAAAGGGTACTTATCTATAAATAACTGCAAAAAAACAAAATAGCACAACCCACGTATACGGATTGTGCTATTTTATTTTCAACAACACCTCTACGACAACTCTTTTTCAGACTAATCATATAGACATTGCTCTCGCATAAATCATGCTTTTTTGAATTTTTAGCCAGATGCAAACCTAATTTATACAACTCCATTGTGTAAGTACCTGAGGAATGCCTGACAACTGTACTTTGATTTTGCCTTTGCTCCTTGCCAGAAGATTGCGTACATAATCTGGTTATTGACCGAATCGTTTGGATAAGTAGTAGCACAATTCCAGAAAAACAACAGAATATCACCTTGTTTATTCTTGCAGGCATACGACCACCCACTTTATATATATTATTCACCGCTTTAGTTACTTTTGCAGCATACTGAGACCGTTCCAAATGGAACTTAGTAGCTTTCCGTAAAATATTTCCGCCGTAGGTTACCCATAGAATACTAAAAAAATCTATTCCCGAATAGAAAAAATGGCTCGACTAAACATTTTGCCGACAAATTATGCCCGTTTGTCTCTTTTTTAACCGCGATGTACCGACATAAAGTAACTTTGTTTGTAAAATTGCTGATCTAAATCTTTATTGAGTTGATAAAACTTTACCTATCTTAATAAGTCATCCAGACTTTCAATATTGTAATTGCTAAAAGGGTACTTACGGAGCTTAACAGCAACTATCCTTCTTCATTTTCAGATTCTTGCTTCTGTCTATATATGAAACATGTATTTGCATTTTATTGTAAGGGCATTTTTTCATATTTACGATTGTATTCCACAGGAAACACATCTAACACAAAGCAATAAACAAGAATTATCAGGATGATATTACAACTCAGTCATTCAACTCGACAAACAGATTCTGATAGTGATAAAAAAAAATGTATTTTCCCTTATATTTCTTCTTTTTATCGGGCTATATGCCTTACCTACAAACGATAAGCAACATTCCAACACTGTCGGCAGGTCGGCGATTATTCAAGAGGATACAACTACAAGTAACGACGTAATATCTCTCCATTTCCCTGTAAAACATACCGACTCCGGATCGGAGAACAAACTCACAGACGATAAATACCCGATGGATCTAAGAGATCCGAACAACCTAAAATCGACTGTATTCTACGATCCTGTATCAGGGCTTTACCTAATATATACTAAGGTAGGCAACATGGATATTGCGACACCAATTTCGATGACTCAGGAAGAATACAAAGATTATACCCTACGGACATCAATGCAATCGTATTGGAAGCAACGGAACGATTCGACCATCAGAAACGAGGATTCCAAATTCAAGTTTACCGATATGAAATTCAGTCTGGGTCCTGCCGATAAATTGTTTGGTCCTGGCGGAGTACAAGTTAAAATACAAGGCTCTACCGAACTGGATTTTGGAGTCACCAGTCGAACGATCCAAAATCCCACTTATTCGTATAAATTACAACATCCTTCGCCGGCATTTGATTTTACAGAGAAGATTCAGCTTAACGTTAATGGTAAAGTTGGAGATAAGGTCAACTTAAACATGAATTACAACTCTGAATCATCATTCGATTATGACCAGAAAGCCATTCAACTGGGATATACAGGCAAGAGTGATGAAATTATAAAAAAAATTGAAGTTGGTAATGTCAGCCTACCCCTAAATAGTTCTCTGATTACAGGAAGTTCAGCCTTGTTCGGAATTAAAACCGAATTACAATTCGGAAAACTAAATGTAGTAGCCGTAGCATCACAACAACAATCGCAAACCCAAACTGTCAGTTCCAAAGGTGGTGTTCAAACCACTAAATTTAATATAGCCGCCAACAATTACGATGTCAATCGCCACTTTTTTCTCTCCCAATACTTCCGCAACAACTTCGAACGGTGGATGAATAATTTGCCCTACATTACTTCAGGCATCATTATCAACAAAGTGGAAGTCTGGGTTACCAATAAACGGAGTGACTATTCACAGGCTCGTAACATCAATGCATTTGCTGATTTGGGGGAACAGAGTAACCTCACCAACTCACATTGGAGTGTGAGTAGTTCGGTCAAATATCCTTGCAACAAAGCCAATTCGCTCTACAAAGAAGTAACCGCTTTAGGCATCAGAGATATACAAACTGCAACATCAACACTGGAATCCACGTACAATAACTACGGCATGAATGGTGGTATCGATTACGAGCAAGTGGAAAGTGCCCGCAAACTCGACTCAACCGAATACATATTAAACAAGAAACTGGGATATATTTCTTTAAAAAGCGCCTTAAATTCAGACGAAATACTAGGCATTGCCTATTCGTACACGGCAAATGGAACCACCTATCAGGTAGGTGAATTCTCGACTGACGGTATCACATCGCCCAATACACTCACAGTCAAGCTACTAAAAAACTCCAATCTATCGCCGGCTATTCCTCTTTGGAAGCTAATGATGAAAAATGTTTATTGCCTTGGCGCTTCACAAATGCAAAAGACCAATTTCAAGTTGAACGTAATGTATGAAAACGACTCAACAGGCATTAACGTTGCCTATATCAATGAGGGATCCATTAAGGGACAGACGTTAATCAAGGTTCTGAATGTTGATAAGCTTGATTCCCATAATGAGGCTCATTCAGATGGCGTTTTCGATTATGTGGAAGGATATACGGCACTATCGGACAGAGGTTTTATTATCTTTCCCCAAAATGAACCGTTTGGCAGTTATCTGGCTGGAAAAATCGGCAACAACACCATTGCAAAGAAATATATTTTTCAAGAGATGTATGACTCTACACAAACAGTGGCACAACAATCGGCAAGTAAGAATAGATTTTATTTATCTGGTCAGTATAAAGGAACTTCGAGCACCCAGATTCAATTAAATGCCACTAGTATTCCCCGCGGATCGGTAGTAGTAACTGCCGCTGGACAAACACTGGTAGAAAATCAGGATTACACGGTAGACTATAATATGGGAACGGTAACCATTATTAACCAAAGTATCATTGCTGCCGGAACCGACATCAGCGTCAAACTGGAGAATCAATCGATGTTCGACCTGCAACGAAAAACACTGGTAGGAACACATCTGGAATATGCTTTCAGTAAAGATTTTTCCTTAGGAGCCACATTTATGCACCTGTCAGAACTACCTCTTACAACAAAAGTGGCTTATGGTAGCGATCCCATCTCCAACAGCATCTGGGGATTGAACACCTCTTATCGAACGGAAATGATGTGGCTGACCGATCTAATGAATAAAATACCCATGCTCAACTTGACCAAACCTGTGACATTGAGTCTCAATGCGGAATTTGCCAATCTGATTGCCGGACACTCCAGTGCAGTTACAAAGCAGGGAACCGTTTATCTAGATGATTTTGAAAGTTCCTCCACCAGCATCGATATCAGCTATCCTTACAACTGGTTTCTGTCCAGCACACCCGCCGATAACTCTTCCAGTGGATTGTTTCCCGAAGCAGCTCTAACCAATGATATCAATTATGGAAAAAACAGAGCTTTAGTCAACTGGTTTGTAATTGACAAGACTATCTTTTCAGGAACAACATCAAATGTTCCATCCTATATCCGTACCAATAAAAATCTTCAATCTAATCATCTTACTCGCCCCGTGCTAGAACAGGAAATTTTCCCGAACAAAGAGTCAACCTATGGCACTACCAGCTATCTATCGGTGCTCAACCTGAGCTACTATCCCACTCAGAAAGGGCCATATAATCTGGACGTCCATCCATCTTCATACAGTAAAGGAGTTGACATTAACGGCACCCTGTTACAACCTAGAACCCGATGGGGAGGTATTATGCGCAAACTAGAAACAACAAACTTCGAGACGGCAAACATCCAGTATATCGATTTCTGGTTGATGGATCCGTTTGTGAATGACACCGCCAAAACTAACACCGGAGGTGATCTCTATTTCAATCTTGGTGACATATCGGAAGACATTCTCAAAGATGGCAAAAAATTTTTCGAAAACGGGCTTTCAGCAACAGGCGATACCACTAATATCACCCGGACAGTATGGGGGCATGTCCCGACTACTCAGTCTTCCGTTTTAGCTTTCGACAACAGCAGCGATTCCCGTCAATATCAAGACGTGGGTTTGGATGGCCTAAGTACAGCGAATGAGTTTGCATACTCATCCTACAAAAATTATCTGACCGAACTAAAAGCCACCGTCTCGTCCGCTACTCTTTCCAAATGGCAAAGTGATCCGTTTTCACCCTTAAACGACCCTGCCGGTGATAACTTCAGACACTATCGGAATTCCAATTTCGATACAGAACAAGCACCTATATTAGAACGTTATAAACGATATAATGGAATAGACGGGAATTCAACCAATGACAACAGTTCATCCAGTTACTCTTCAACAGCAACTTCAGTTCCAGATGTAGAAGATATCAATCAAGATAATACACTCAACAAGTATGAAAATTATTATCAATATAAAGTATCTCTCCGCCGTACTGATATGGTCGTTGGCAGCAACTATATCATAGATCAAATTACACCCACGGTAACAATGCCTAACGGTTCTAAAAGCAGTGTCAGCTGGTATCACTTTAAAGTTCCCATTCGTGAATACACAAAAAAAGTGGGCTCCATCAGTGGGTTTACTTCTATTCGTTTTATGCGGATGTTTCTGACCAACTTTTCCGACTCTGCTTTTCTACGCTTCGGCACTCTTAATCTTACACGGGGAGAATGGCGAACCTATACACAAAAACTGTACAGTACAACAAGCGCACCATCGGTGACAGGCACACTCTCTATTTCATCGATCAACATCGAAGATGATGCTACGAAAACTCCGGTCAACTACGTACTACCTCCGGGCGTAACCCGTCAGGTAGATCCGACACAACTCCAAACGGTAGAGGAAAACGAACAATCTCTATCTCTCAAAACAGAGAATCTGGCTTGTAAAGATTCGCGAGCAGTATACAAAGCCACCTCTTTCGACATGCGACAATACAAACATCTGCACATGTTTACTCATGCCGAAAAGCTTACCAATGACATTACCAATCTGAAAGATTACGAGTTGTCGGTATTCATTCGTCTCGGTGATGATTACACAAATAATTATTATGAATATGAAGTTCCATTAAAACTGACTGCCGCCGGCACTTATAATGCAAATAGTTCCTCCGATCGTTTACTCGTTTGGCCATCGGAAAACGAATTGAATGTTGCTTTATCCGTCTTTACAAAAATCAAAAAACAGAGAAATACAGAGCGAAATACCAATTCTACCGTTTCACTGACCACCCTTTATTCCTACTACGATCCGTCATACCCCAAAAATAAGGTTAGTATTATCGGAAATCCGAGTTTGGCTGATGTGCAGGGAATGATGATTGGAATCCGAAATAATGGACAAGAGGTCAAATCAGCAGAAGTTTGGGTAGATGAACTCTCTCTTAACGATTTCAACGAAGGAGGAGGTTGGGCAGGTACCGCTACGGCAAGTATAGGCTTATCCGATCTGGGTACGATAAACCTGTATGGTAAGTTTGTCACAGCTGGCTTCGGTAGTATTGAACAAACTCTGATGGAACGAAGCCTCGACAATGATTTTCAGTATAGTTTTTCCACCAATTTACAATTAGGAAAATTCTTTCCCGAGAAGGCACATGTAAGCATTCCTTTCTATTTTTCTCATTCTGACGAACTAGTACGTCCTAAATACAACCCATTGGATGAAGACGAACTATTGGCCGATGCTCTAAAAACATGCACCACTGTAGCCGAACGCGATTCGATTTTATCTCTCGTCCAGACACGCCACATCACCAATAGTTTCAATATCACCAACGCAAAAGTGGATATCCGAAGCAAAAACCCCAAACTATACGATCCGGCCAATTTCTCCTTATCGTTTAGCTACAACCGAACCGATGATAAAAGCCCGGAATATGTTTACAGCTACACGAAAGACTATAGTGGAACGTTCAACTATTCTTATAGTAATACGCCGACTCCCTGGCAACCGTTCAAAAATAGCAAAACGTTGCAGTCTCCGTTGCTGAAACTGATTGGTGATTTCAACCTCAACCTGATGCCATCTTTAATCGCATATAATTCCAACATTACACGAACCTATACACAGTCGCAAGAACGAGATTACGATGCGCTGGAAGCAGGAACAACACAATCGAAATATGACCTGCTATCTTACTCTAAAGATTTTTTGTGGAACCGAAAATTCGATTTCAAACTCGATCTGACCAAAAGCCTCTCCCTTAGTTTTTCGTCAACCACCAACTCAAGAATCGACGAGTCGGATGGCCCGGTCGATGCCAATTTGTTCCCTGACGAATATAAAGTATGGAAAAACGCTATCAAAAAGAGCATTACCGACTTGGGACGCCCGCTGTTATACCAACAAGTATTCAACGCCACCTATACACTTCCTCTCAACAAATTACCCTATCTGGATTTCATAAATACAAAAGTGCAATATACAGCCAATTACGAATGGCAAACGGGAGTAACGACTGCATCCAATTTAAATGTAGGTAACACGATCAGCAGTACAGCACAAACACAAGTCGATGCACAATTCAACTTCGAAATGTTCTACAACAAAATAAAATTTCTTAGTAAAATAGCAAAAAAATCGGCTTCAGTTAGTCGAAATACTTCCTTCATCAAGAAGAACTTCAAACAAAATCTCACACTGACAAAAAACAAAACCGAAAAGATCTTTCATAAACTAAACACAACAAAGTTCACACTAGCAGCCATTGATACGCTTGGTAATCCTATTCATCTGCAATATAAAATCATCGATTCCAATACCATTTCGGTAAGTTCCAATCAATCTATTAAAACCACGGTGTACATATCATCGCAAATTCCTGTCAACAACACAACATCTAAAAGTATGATAGAATATGCCGCCCGCACACTCATGATGATTCGCAGAGGATCTTTTTCTTATCGGTACAGTCAAAACCTGACTTTACCCGAATTTACAGGCACGAGCAAATGGTTCGGACAATCATCCCTCACAGGCTCCACCGCTCCGGGATTAGGATTTGCATTCGGATTCTTCGACCAAAGCTATATAAATAAAGCATTGAATAAGGGTTGGCTGATCACGAACGACACGGTAATTAACCCAGCCACCTATGCCACCACCAAAAATTTCGAAGCTCGTCTCTCGTTAGAACCTCTGCCCCATTTAAAAATAGACCTTGCCCAACAATGGTACAGTGCAAACGAAAATTCAATAGAGTTCATGTACGAAGGAATGCCAACCACGTCAACCGGAAGTTTTCACATGAGCTACATAGCGATAGGCACATTTTTCAGAGGTGTCGGTAATGCATCCAACAACTACTCATCAGCAACCTATCGGAATTTCAAAGCAAATCAGGCAAAAGTATCCCAACTAATCGAGCAAAAGTATGCCGGACAACGTTATCCTTCCTCTGGATTCCTTACCGGTTCTGCTTTAGCAGGCACCGTTTACGACTCTAGCAACGGCAATATCAGTTCGACCTCTGCCGACGTGCTTATTCCAGCCTTTCTTTCGGCATATAGCGGACGGAGTGTTTCTTCGGGAAAACTGGGTCTTATTCCAAGCCTTTTACAATCGCTACCCAACTGGAGGATTACGTATGATGGTCTGTCGTCATTTCCATTGATTGCGTCCCACTTCAAAGCATTTACGCTTAACCATGCGTACACCTGCACATACACTATTTCATCGTATAGCTCTTATTCCAATTGGGTGAGTAACGGTGTTGTTGGCTTTAAGCCGGATGTAACCAGTGGAAATCCTATTCCATCCTCGCAATACGATATATCGTCAGTATCAATTACCGAAGCGTTTGCTCCGCTTATTGGTCTGGATGCAGTATTAAAAAATAGTCTATCGACCAAATTAGAATTTCAAAAACAACGCACAGAGACCCTAAACATAAGCAGTTCGCAACTGGTAGAAGTACTAAGTAATGAGTGGGTTTTCGGATTAGGATATACTATCAAGGATTTCAATGTCATTCTGAAACTCAAAAGTAGACAATCGAAAGTTAAAAACAACCTAACACTCAAAAGTGACCTTTCAGTTCGTAATTCAAAGTATCTTTTACGAAACATAGTCTCTGATGTTGCACAGGCCACTGACGGAGGCATCACAGCAACAATAAAAATATCAGCTGATTATGTATTTAATTCTAGAATTAATTTCAAATTCTATTACGATCGCACAATGAGCAATCCACTAATATCAACATCATATCCAATGTCTACAACCGATTTCGGAGTTGCAATAAAATTACTGCTAACTAAATAGTTATCTATTATTTTATCGCATTATTTTTTTCTAATGCACCGCCTGTACCGCCAAATATTTTTGCTATTTTCGACAGTTTTGCAAAAAAGATAATAATAAAACATTTTCAGTATTACTCTACGTCTTTGAATTTTACAATATAATAATAGATTAGTTTTTTTAGCACACCAACTTTTGCCAATTCAAAAATAATCCCGTCCTTTGCCTAACAATGTTAGATAATTTAACTGCGTTAGAATGGGACATCTGGAACGAAAGAAAAGAGAACAGAAAAACATACGTGGCAGCATCTTAAATGCTGCCATAACCATAGCAAAATCAAAAGGTTGGAATGCTGTAACCATCCGCAAAATTGCCGAAGCAATCGAATACAGTCCTCCGATTGTATATACCCATTTCCAGAACAAGGACGACCTTATTCGGGAAATTATAATTCAAGGCTTCCAAAAGTTGATCCAAACAAATCAGGAATATGTAGTGGCCAGTAAGAATGCAAAAAAACAATTGCTGGCACTGTCCGTTGCGCATTGGGACTTCGCGGTCGAAAACAGGGAACTCTATCAGTTGATGTTTAGCATCGAACGCCCGATACCCAATGAGGAGGCAGAACGGGGAAGCCTCCTGATAAAGGATATTTTTGCCCATGTGTCTGGCAAGGAAGGTCGCGAGTTGGACTCTATCATTTTCAATTGGGTCTGCTTATTGAACGGAATCATCGGAATGATTATGCAGTTCGAAGAGTCGGAGCATCCTTTTTTAGAGAAGTATGCCGTCAAGCCGCGCGATCTTTTCATGCAGTTTATGCAGCGTTTTATCAATAGCATAGCAACGACAGAGTCTCTTTCCAATTAAGTTTATCTATTTGTTATAATCTATTTACAGGTATATTTTTATGGATTTTCATTTTAAAATCACATCGTTTATGAATAAAAAATTAATGATCGGAAGCTTTGCGCTTCTTGCATTTCTCTCTTCGTGTGGCAACAAGCAAACCGGAGCCAATGCCCCCGAACAGATTAAAGCTTACTCGGTAGAAACCGTATCTTCTCAAAATGTAGAACTAAAGAGCATCTATCCGGCCACGTTGAAAGGCCAGGAGGACATCGATATTAAACCTCGAATCGACGGATTTATCGAAAAAGTCTTCGTGGACGAAGGTTCCATTGTACATCGGGGACAACCGCTTTTCAAGATCAACTCACCGGCATCCGTACAAAATGTTCAGAATGCACGGGCAAGCTATAATACGGCGAAACTGGATGTTGACCGAATTCGTCCGTTGGCAGAAAAAGGGATCTACAGTAAAGTAAAACTATCTACCTACGAGAATGCGCTGGCCTCTGCCAAAGCGGCTTTAGACGAAGCCAAAGCAATGGCGGGATGGACCACCGTTACCAGTCCGGTAAACGGCATAGTGGGAACCCTCAATTACCGTCAGGGAAGTTTGGTGAACAACACTACGGTGCTAACCTCGGTAGCCAATACCACGAACATTATCGCCTACTTTTCCATCAACGAAAAAGAGTTACTCACTCTGCTGAAAGATTTGAAAGGCAACACACAGGCCGAAAAAATCAGAAACATGCCACGTGTACAATTATTACTTTCCGATGGTAGTGAATACGAAGAAACCGGAAGAATTGAAACCATATCTGGAGTTGTGGATGCAACTTCGGGATCGGTCAATTTCCGAGCCTCTTTTCCGAATAAACACGGATTGCTGCGCAGCGGTTCAAGTGGTAAAGTGGTGATCCCTCAGCCAGTTAGCAATGCGTTGGTCATTCCACAGAAGGCAACTTTCAGTCAGCAGGACAAAGTATTGGTATTCAAAGTTGTCGGCGATTCGGTCGTACAAAAGACTATTACGGTGAAAGCAACTCCCGATGGTCAGAGCTATGTTGTATTGGATGGACTGGCAAGTGGAGAGAAAATTGTGACGGATGGCGTTGCCACACTGAAAAGTGGACAGAAAATAAAAGTAAAATCTCTTAAATAAGAATGCAATGCTAAAAACCTTTATAGAGCGCCCAGTATTATCCACCGTTATTTCGATAATTATTATAGTATTGGGTGTTATCGGATTGTACTTATTACCAGTGGAACAATATCCGAATATTGCTCCACCCACAGTCCGCGTCACTACCTCCTACAGCGGAGCCAATTCGGACGCTGTGCTCAATAGTGTGATTGTCCCTCTGGAAGAGCAAATCAACGGGGTGCAGGGTATGACCTACATGACTTCGACGGCAACCAATGGCGGATCGGCAAGTATAATTGTCTATTTCAAACAAGGTACGGATCCTGATATGGCGGCGGTCAATGTGCAGAACAGAGTGTCGCAGGCTGCCGCACTATTACCGGCGGAAGTTACGAAAAACGGAGTAACGGTACAAAAACAACAAAGTAGCAATATTTTGATGATTATGCTCAAATCGAACAATCCCGATTATGATGCAAAATTTCTTCAGAATTATGCCAATATCAACATTCTTCCGCAACTTAAACGTATTCAGGGCGTCGGCTCCGCCGGTTCGTTCGGTACACAGGAGTATTCGATGCGTGTGTGGCTGAAGCCCGACGTAATGAAAACCTACAAACTGACTCCGGCTGAAGTTACGGCAGCGCTGCAGGATCAGAATATAGAAGCGGCTCCCGGCCAGTTGGGTGCGCAGGGCAATCAGTCATTTCAATATGCCCTGCGGTTTACTGGTCGCTTAAAAACGGCAGAAGCGTTCGGCAATATTATTATCCGATCGAGTAATGCGCAGATACTGCGACTGAAAGATATAGCTACCATTGAGCTGGGCGTACAGGACTACAACTTTAAGACAATGAGCGGCAACCGTCCGTCCATTATTCTGGCCATCAGTCAGGTTGCAGGATCGAATGCACAAGATATTATCAAGGAGGTAAAAGTGGAGATGAAAAAAGTCGCAAAAGAGTTACCTCCGGGCATTGACTATCAATATGAAATGGATGCCAGCGAATTTTTGGATGCCTCTATCAATAAGGTAATCCACACCCTGCTGGAAGCATTCGTACTGGTATTTCTGGTTGTTTTATTGTTTTTGGAGAATTTCAGGGCAACTTTAATTCCTGCAGCTGCCGTACCGGTAGCCATTATCGGTACCTTCTTCTTCCTACTGGTCTTCGGATTCTCTATCAACCTGCTCACTCTCTTTGCCCTCGTACTGGCAATCGGTATTGTAGTGGACGATGCCATAGTAGTGGTGGAGGCCATCCATGCCAAACTGGATGCAGGCGAAAAAGATGCTAAAACTGCTGCCGTAAAGGCAATGAGCGAAATTGCACCGGCTATTATCTCCATCACACTAGTGATGTCGGCCGTATTTATTCCCGTAAGTTTTCTGGGTGGAACCAGCGGCGTATTTTTCAAACAGTTCGGTTTGACGCTGGCAATTGCCATTTTGATTTCGGCTCTGAACGCATTGACATTAAGCCCTGCGTTATGTGCTTTGTTCCTAAAGGCGGACGATCATTCGGAAGTTGCCAATAAAAATTTGATAAAGAAATTCTCCTATTTTTTCAATATCGGATTTGCCGCAGTAACGCAGAAATATAAAAAAGCACTTTATTTCCTTGGACAAAAGAAGCATCGATGGATTAGTGTAGCCATCATTCTGGTTTTTGCCATTATTTTCTTCGGACTGATGAAGATGATACCTACAGGCTTTGTTCCCCAGGAAGATAGCGGTACGTTGATGGGATCCGTAACCCTTTCGCCGGGTTCCTCATTCGAAAGAACCGACAGCATTACAAAAAATGTCGTAAAAATAGCCGAAACTATTCCAGGCGTCAAAAGTGTAAGCAGTTTGACGGGTTTTAGTTTTATGGGAGGTAGCGGAAGTTCTTATGGTGGTCTTATTATTAAAATGAATCCATGGGAAGAGCGTAAAACTTCAACCAACGATGTGGCTGCCATTTTGAAACAGAAGACGGCATCAATGACCGATGCTTCCTATATGTTTTTCGGCGTGCCTACCCTACAGGGATTCGGATTGAGCAACGGTGTGTCGCTCGAAATGCAGGATAAAACCGGCGGCGACATCAATACGTTTTTTGGTGTCACCACTGATTTTTTGACAAAACTACAAAAAAGACCAGAGGTGATGATGGCCATGACCACCTTCGACCCCCGTTTTCCGCAAAAAATGATTGAGGCAAATGTGGCGAAAATTAAGGATGCCGGTCTGACCCTTAGCGAAGTGATGTCGGTAATACAGACATACGTGGGTAGCTTATATGTTTCCAATTTCAATTCGTACGGAAAACAATACCGAGTAATTGTGCAGGCTGCACCCGAATACAGAACCAAGCTGGAAGATTTGAACGGACTTTCCATCAAAACTTCCAACGGAACAATGACCCCGATAACCGAATTTCTAACCATTCATGATGTAACCGGAGCCCAATCGCTCACCCGATTCAATCTTTTCTCGTCCATGTCCGTTACCATTATTCCGAATTATCCGAAGGGATTTACCTCGGGCGATGTCATAAAGGCTATTCGGGAAACACCATTGCCTGATGGCTACAGTTACGACTTCTCGGGAATGACCCGCGAAGAGGTCAACAGCAGTAACCAGACCATTATCGTCTTTATTTTGAGTCTTGTCTTCGTCTATCTGTTACTGTCGGCTCTCTACGAAAGTTACATTCTTCCTTTAGCAGTTATTCTATCGTTGCCGATAGGTCTGGGAGGAGTTTTTCTCTTCATCTTCGGCGCTATGCTGAGCGGTACGGGGATCGTAAACAACATTTATGTACAAATATCGCTTATCATGTTGATCGGGTTGTTATCCAAGAATGCCATTCTGATTGTGGAATATGCGCTTCAGCGCCGACAAAAGGGGATGAGCATTACCAAAGCTGCCATTAGCGGGGCAATGGCTCGTTTGCGTCCTATCCTGATGACCTCGTTTGCTATGATCTTCGGTTTGATGCCTCTGGCTCTTGCTAGTGGAGCCGGCGCCATCGGCAATAAGTCGATCGGTATCAGTGCGGTTGGCGGGATGTTGATAGGAACCCTTATCGGTATCTTCGTAATTCCCGTACTTTTTATTTTGTTCCAGACGCTTCACGAACGACTGAGCAAACATAAAATCGTGACGACAGATGATAGTGCTATTTAATTAACCAGTCAATCGGCAGAATCCTGTGTTGGATTCTGCCGACAAAGCATAAAACAGAAATTCAAATGACGAATCGATTTATTAAATACAAAACGTTGATCTTTTTAGCGACCGTATTGGCATTGGGAATAATCTCGTGCCGGTCATACAAAGATCTGGCCGAAGCACCTGCCCCCGATAGCAAGGGTCTGGTACGAAATATGCCGGAAAATATATCGGATACGACTTCCATTGCCGATATGCCATGGAAAGAGTATTTTACCGACCCCAAACTTCAGCAACTCATAGAAGAAGGTCTCAACAACAATCTGAACTTCAAAATAGCTATTTCGCGCATTAAACAAGCCGAAGCGACCCTGATGATGGAAGGAGCGGCCAATCAACCCACGGTATCTGCCGGTTGGCAGTTAACCCATACCCGTACCAGTTCGGGAAAACGCGGAACCGATGTGTTGGGATATTCCACCTCGGTAAACCAACTGGGTTTTTCCGCGTCGTGGGAGGTCGATCTGTGGGGTAAACTCAACAATCAGGCAAAAGCGAAATATGCTGCCCTGCTCAATAGCAATGAAAATAAAAATCTGGTACAAACCTCGTTGATTGCCAACATTGCAAAGGCCTACTACACCCTGCTTGCGTACGACGAACAACTGACAATTACGCGAGAAAACATCGCATCATTGCAAAAGAGCGCCGAAACCATGCAAAGTTTGATGACTGCCGGACAGCAAAATGCCGCTGCCGTGGAACAAAGTAAAGCGCTACTCTACAACACCCAATTGTCTGTTCCGACATTGGAAACTCAGATTCGCGTGCAGGAAGATGCACTTTGTGCACTACTTGGGCGCAAACCCGGACCGATAGCACGCTCGGCGATGGCCGATCAGTCGGTATCATCCCGTTTGTCGTATGGAGTACCTGCAAAAATGTTAGCTAAACGACCCGATGTAAAACAGGCTGAATTATCACTTCGGGCAGCTTATGCGACAGTTGATGTGGCCAAAGCCAACTTTTATCCGTCACTGACCATCAGTTCGGCATCCTTGGGTTTCGCGGGAGGTTTTACCGATTTCTTCAAACCGGCCAATATTGCAGCCAGCATTGTTGGCGGTCTCACACAACCGCTTCTCAACAAAAAGCAATTGAAGGGTAATCTGAAGATTGCACAGGCTCAACAAGAAGAGGCTTTATTGACTTTCCAAAACACGATTTTAACGGCCGGACAAGAAGTATCGGATATTCTCTTCGGCTATCACTCGTCGTTGAGCAAGAACGAAAATCGCGGCAAACAAATTACATCGTTGACCAAATCGGTGGATTATACGCAAGAGCTATTGAAAGCAGGAGAAGCCAATTACACCGAAGTGTTGTCGGCTCAACGCGACTTATTGTCGGCTCAACTAAACCAAGTAAACGACAAGCTGGAGCAGCTCACCTATGGAGTTAGCCTATACAAAGCGCTTGGCGGTGGAGTACGTTAACAAAGAGGCACGTTAAAACAAGAAGGTATTCGCAACAACAATGCTTTCAAACGAAATCGACCTATTTCCCCAACCGGCACCTATTCACGACTGTCGATTGGGGAATATATTTGTTTGAAGCAAGGTAATATTGAAAAAAGAAGAAGAAAACTATTTCTGCACATTCCGTTCCCGAAAAACGCCATCGGCATACCCTTGTATAGAACTATCGTTTGCAGCCAATCGTAATCGTTTTTCGGCCAAGAGGCAATACGCTTCATTCATTTCCACGCCACAAAACCGTCGGTTGAGCTTGCGGGCTACCACCGAAGTAGTTCCCGAACCGAGAAAAGGATCGAACACCATGTCGCCTTCGTTGGAACTGGCCAGAATCAGTTTTGCAATAAGCTTTTCAGGTTTTTGAGTCGGATGATCGGTATTCTCCGGCATCGACCAGTAAGGCACGGTAATGTCGTCCCAAAAATTAGAAGGATAAGTCAATCGAAACTTGCCCTCTTCGGTCTCTTGCCAATCTTTGGGCTGACCTTCGACCCGGTAGGGAGCCAGTACCTTCCGCTTCACCTTCACAGCTTCCACATTGAAGGTATATTGTCGGGCATTTTTCACTCCAAACCAGATATCTTCCATCGAGTTTTTCCAGTTTGAAGCGGCTCCCCTGCCCTTTTCTCGCTGCCAGGTAATACGGTTCAGCACCGTCAGATGCTCCTGCATTACCTTTTGCAAGGCCGAGGTACACTTCCAGTCGCCACACAAATAGAGTGAGCCTCCCGGTTTCAAACACTCCACCACACGCGAAAACCATGTCTCCAAATATTTCAGGTAATGAGCATCGGACATCTGCTTAAAGCGGGTACCTGCAAAATCACGGGTAAGATTATAGGGCGGATCGATGATAATCAGATCAGCAAATTGTTTCGGCAAAAGATCGAGCACTTGTATCAAATCGCCCCAAATAGTCCGGTCGGTAATTTGTTCCGGTGTTACAGGTTGTTGCAGGGTCAACAATTGTTGCCGCAGCAACTCTTGTTCGTCGGCATTGACAGTCAGCGTACGATTGCGGGGTGACCGTTGTTTTTGCATATTTTATCTTGAAATAAAATCGATTTATAGTTAAAGTCTATTCTGTAAACTCAGGAGGAATGCCTTTTACATTGAGACGACGCTCCATTCGAAGCACAGTCTCTTCCGATGCAAATGTAGTCAATTGCCGCCTGAAAATGGCATAGTCAATCACTTTACCATAGTATCTAGCATAAAGCTTTCTGAGAAAACGTTGCCATTTCCGGTTTCCCATTTCCATCCGCACAAGATGCCAGATTACAGGTCCAATGGTATATGTCACCCAGTTAGGACGATTGAGTGCTATCGGCAAATCTTCCGCTGTTCCTTTGATATTGGCAGTATAAATATGACAATTTTCACGCAACATTGCCCGGAGAGTATCATCGCCATAACTTTTCTGCAAACAGACCATCCGTAGGTATTCCGTCAACGACTCTTCCGCAAAACGGTTGTAGGGCGAATGGCTGTAAAGTGCCATAAAATAACCGTTCCCAACCCATTGATGAAGCGTTTCGTGACCTACCCAATACCGTTTATCGGGTCTCTTCACGTTAGCAATATATTTGGAACCCATCAACACGAATCCCGGCATCGACTGGCAAAAATCGAACCCCGGAAATTCGATATAGGTAAACGTAGAAGGACGATACCTACCGATAAATCTGTTTCCGAAGCGAAAAGCCTGAACGCTTTCACGAGCCACCGTATTTGCAACAGCAGTATCGGTTGTATGAAAAAAATAGTTGATTTGTATTCCCTTACACCGCCGAGAAAGTCCGATATAATAATCCACCGGAGCGATAAACAACGGCATACCTGCATTCACTTTGGCGTTGAAATGATATTGCCTGATCACCCCATCGAACTGATAATCACGCTGTTTTCCTGACGAATAAGCATAATAACGAACCGGAACCGTCAAATTGATTTCAGAGGAAGCTACATTATCGAAAAGATAGGGTACCCATTTACGGGCACGAACCAGCGCAATCACCCGATCGCTCTTGAACGAATCCGTTTCGAGCGTATAGTGAATCCTGAGTTGGAATTTCCGGCAAGAGGGCAACCGGAACTGCAAGCCATCCTGCGAACGACGGTATACAATCGAATCGCCGTTACAGGTAACGCTTCGAATGGGAATAATATCGGCAAAATGAAATCGGAGATCCGACAACGTATCGTTTTTCGCCAAGGTAAGCAGAGCCTGAACATCAAGCCATCGCCCAGTCGAATCGAGTTGCATATCCAAACGATAAGATACAATCCGCGCCCTGCGCTCTACTGATTGTCCATTCAATGCAACCAGCAGGATGATACCTAACCAAACAAGCCGTTTCATAGCTTCAGTTTATAAACCAATCTTTTTATTCGGCTTACTGGCTATTATACATATATTTCCAGAATTTCCGACGATTTTTGGGGAATCAGCGTCACATTGCTTAACGATGCCGGGAGCAATACCGTTTCACCTTTCACCATCGTTTCGTTACCACCATCATACCTAATTTCAACCGATCCTTCGATACACATGTAAATCACAAAGGAATCGAGATGATAGTAATCGCGCTCCAGCTTATCCGTCAATCGAATCAAATTGGTAGTAAAATAATTGCACTTCGCCAGTTCGCAAGGAACATTGTGTTGTGCTTCCGGATGGGTTTTGGCATCCTTCACGTAGGCAAAGTTGATGGCATCGAGAGCCAGTTCGGTATGCAACTCGCGCAGATTACCCTGGTCGTCCGTACGGTTGAAATCGAACAAACGATACGTTACATCGGATGTTTGCTGAATTTCGGCAACCAGACATCCGCGACCGATAGCATGAACACGACCGGCCGGAATAAAGAAAACATCCCCTTTCTCGACCGAAAATCGAGCCATCAACTGCTCGAGTGTTCCCTCTTCCAGATGCTTCAGATACATCTCTTTGCTAACATGGGGAATAAAGCCGGAGATTAGGTTGGCATTTTTTTTACCTTCCAGCGCATACCACATTTCGGTTTTTCCGAATGAGTTGTGGCGTTCGGCAGCCAATACATCGTCCGGATGTACCTGAATCGACAGATCGTCATTGGCGTCGATCAGCTTAATCAACAAAGGAAAAGTCTGACCATAAGCATCAAACACCTTTTTACCCACTAGTTCGTCCATATAAACCTCTATCAACTCAGGCAATGTATTGCCGGCTAACAAACCGTTTGACACCTCCGATTCGTCACCCGGCACACCCGATAGTTCCCAGCTTTCGCCGATATTCGGAAGTGTTGACGAATGTTTACCAAATTGTTCAAGGCGGTGACCGCCCCAGATGCGCGTTTTATAAATGGGGGTGAATTTTAAGGGATAAAGAGTCATTGTCGTTTAGTTTGAAAGGTATTTGAGATTGATCATTGACTTTTTTAATGAATGAGCAGCCGATATTTTGCCTGATCAAAAGCCCTAATTACACAACCACAAGTCTGCAACCTGTGCGAATATAACCGTCAAGCTGACCTGAAAGGCCGGAGCAAAAGTAGGAGTAATCTCGGCTTTTAGTTATATACTTCATATTGAATACAACTGGCATTAAATATCATACCTGCGGCACTTTATTGTATCCGGGAGCCTGTTTTTCTATAAATTTATCGTCCCGATGGAATCGAAATGCCATCGGCATGACTTGCTTATAGAAAAAAATCGACAAATCAGATAAAAAGTTCCATCGGAACGGCATGTGCTAATCTATCAAAGCGATCTATATAGTATTATGCCATTTCGTAATAATCTATTCGATATAAAATAAAATACAATCCTTATTTGGAAAACAGCTTCTGCCACCAGCTTTTATCGGACTGATTATGTTTCTTTGCATTGGCATAAGCGATTCGATAACTACGAATGTCGTCGATAATAGCAGACTGATGCTTGTCATTTCCGGAACATTCGAGCAACGATCCATCGATCGAATTCAGCGTCAGTTTATTGGATATAGGCATATACACCCGGTAGTGCCGCCAGATACCGTCCTTGCGGGCATACGACACCAGACTATCCGTTTTACCGGAATAAGTCACTTTAATTTTCAATCGATTACCGGATGCCTGATCGGTTTTGTTGAGTTTTAATTTATATGTAAGTAACAGGGCATTGCCTTTTTTAAACTGATTACTATCGAAATGAAAAAGTACTTTATTGCGCAGTGTTCCTGCCGTCAGATCAAAACGACGTGACATTGGCCACACATCCACCGTATCGTTTTCGGTAAGAACAGGAATAATTTGTTTGTATTTACCTGCATTTACATCTTTCAACAATGCCTGCAAACGAAGATTCACCTTATCATATACATCCGACTGGGTTTGGGGATGTACGGCATACCACACCATCGAGCTGTCGAAATCGGCAACTGACACATTGTATTTGTGTAAAATATACCGATAAGATTGCCGCTTGGCACTGTCGATATTTGCCACATTGCCTTTGACCGTATTACAAGCATCGGCCAAATACATATCATACAGCACATCGGTCATCGTCTTTTCCGACAGAACACCCTTCGGAGTAGAATTGCAGGCAAACAACAGCAAAACGGCCGAAAAACAAATAAGCAGCTTTTTCATACGATCATCATTTTTTCATCTAATAGAGGTAATAACACTCGATTTTGCTGACAATTATCACGATCTTTTTTGAATGTAGCACAGCAACATATTCACTTTATGCTTTTCCTTCAGACGTTAGGTCGTCCTGATTTTTTATTTCATTATCGGACAAATAACGACGGTAAAATAACAATATAAGCACCACCCCGACACTTACCGCACTATCGGCAATATTGAACACCGGACGGAAGAAAATAAAGTCTTCGCCTCCCCACAGCGGAAACCAATCGGGGAAATGACCCTCGATAAGCGGAAAATAGAGCATATCGACCACACGACCGTAGAAAAGAGAGGCATATCCCCCGCTTTCGGGCATAAATTGTGCCACCTGTCCCATACTATCTGAAAAAAGCAATCCGTAGAACATACTGTCAAGCAGATTTCCGATGGCACCGGCAAGAACCAGCGATATACTGATAATATACCCGATAGGCAACTGACGTTGAATAATTTTACGAAGATAATAGACCAGAAAGATTCCTGCTCCGATGCGAAACAAGCTCAAAAACAATTTACCGAACAATTCCATACCGAATGCCATTCCGTTATTTTCTATGAAATAGATATGAAACCAGCTGAAAATCTGGATGTCATGTCCAAGCTCAAAATGCGATTTAATAAAAATTTTGAGCGTCTGGTCGCACAACAGTATCAAAAAGACCGTCAGTATGGAAATTTTTGCCGTTTTCGAGAGTTGCATGGTGTGGTAAATGTTTTTTCGTTGATTGGATGGTTCAATTTAAAACGGTAATTAGCGGCCACCAGTAGGATGAACCGCCAATTACGCTCAATTATTGTTCGGGGTAAAAATTATCCGTAGATAATATTTCCATTTTCATCTGTAAAGTCATTTTCAAAGCTCTTATTGTATTGAGTCATTGCCCGCAGACTCATACCCATGCTTGAAAGACCTCCGTCGTTATAAAGATTCTGCATGGTTACTTTTTTAGTAAGATCCGAGAACATTACAATACAGTAGTCGGCACAATCTTCTGCGGACGCGTTACCCAGTGGCGACATCCGGTTGGAAAAGTCGAGCAAACCGTCGAAGCCTTTGATACCACTTCCGGCAGTAGTCATTGTAGGCGACTGTGAGATGGTATTGATACGCACCCCTTTTTCACGACCGTAAATATAGCCAAAGCTACGTGCAATCGATTCAAGCATCGCTTTTGCATCGGCCATGTCATTGTATCCAAAGAAAGTACGTTGAGCTGCCACATACGAAAGAGCCAAAATAGAACCACCTTCGCTGATAGCATCCATTTTCTTGGCCACCTGAATCATTTTATGAAATGAAATGGCTGAAATATCGAGCGTACTGTTCAATAAGTTATAATCCAGATCATCATACGTACGTTTTTTGCGTACATTCGGAGACATACCGATGGAATGCAAAACGAAATCGATTTTACCACCCAGAATTTCCTGTGATTTAGTAAAAACCATTTCCAGATCTTCCACTTTCGTGGCATCGGCGGGAATTACTTCGGCATTCAACTTCGTTGCCAGTTCGCTGATAGTTCCCATACGAACGGCCAAAGCTGTATTGGTCAATGTAATGGAAGCACCTTCTTCTACCGCACGTTCTGCCACTTTCCATGCAATGGACATATCGTTCAAAGCGCCGAAGATAATTCCTCTCTTCCCTTTCAATAAATTGTTTGACATACTGTTACAAATTAATAAATACTACATACCTATTTCTTGAGTGTCGTCGACAAGGCTATGACACTCAAAGTAAAACTACTATAAAAACAATCTAATTTATTCATTAGCAATATAAAACATTATCAACAATGTCTGATCCGGCTAATTTATCTTGCTAAAAAACGGTGCAAAGTTAGCAAAAAAACGTATCTTTGCAGCAAAATTCTTCACACCAGCATGACCAACAAAATCCTTATCCTCGATTTCGGGTCGCAATACACCCAACTTATCGGTCGTCGCATCCGCGAACTCAATGTCTACTGCGAAATTCATCCTTACAACCACTATCCGGCTCTCGATGCCACAGTGAAGGGTGTTATTCTCTCAGGAAGTCCTTTTTCTGTCCATCAGGACAATGCGCTGATTCCCGACCTCACTCCGTTTGAAGGCAAGATGCCCATTCTGGGCGTATGCTACGGAGCCCAGTATCTTTGCCACAGCAACGGCGGCAAGGTAGAACCATCCAATACACGGGAATATGGCCGCGCCATGTTGAACGTAACCGCATCGCACTCTCCTCTTTTTGCCGGAGTGAGCGAACGTACACAGGTTTGGATGTCGCACGGAGATACCATTACCGAAATACCTTCTAATTTCGAACTAATTGCTTCGACTGAAACGGTAAAAAATGCCGCATTCAAAATAAGTGGCGAAAACACCTTCGGCATCCAGTTTCACCCCGAAGTATATCACACCTCCGAAGGATCGCAAATATTAAAGAACTTTGTGGTGAATATCTGCGAATGTCAGCAGGACTGGACTCCCGATTCGTTTATCGAAAGTACTGTTAAGGAGTTGAAAGTGCTGTTGGGCAACGACAAAGTGGTACTTGGTTTGTCGGGTGGAGTCGATTCTACCGTAGCGGGCGTATTACTGCACCGTGCCATCGGCGAAAACCTCACCTGTATCTTCGTAAACAACGGACTGTTGCGTAAAAACGAATTCGAAAGCGTGCTCGATCAGTACAAGGGCATGAAGCTGAACGTGATCGGCGTAGATGCTACCGATCGTTTTCTGAACGACCTGAAAGGGGTGACAGAACCCGAAAAGAAACGCAAAATTATCGGTCGCGACTTTATCGAAGTATTCGATATAGAAGCACACAAAATACAAGACGTGAAGTGGCTGGCACAGGGTACTATTTACCCCGATGTTATCGAATCGGTTTCGGTAAACGGTCCCTCGGCAACTATCAAATCGCACCACAACGTGGGTGGCCTGCCCGAAACAATGAAACTAAAGGTCGTTGAACCGTTGCGCCTGCTCTTCAAAGACGAAGTGCGCCGCGTGGGCAAAAGCCTCGGCATTTCGCCGGATTTGCTGGGCCGCCATCCCTTCCCGGGACCGGGTCTGGGTGTACGCATCCTTGGCGATGTTACTGCCGAGAAGGTGCGCATTCTGCAGGATGCCGATCACATCTTTATCGAAGGGTTGAAAACATGGGGTTTGTACGATTCCATCTGGCAGGCAGGTACCATTCTGCTTCCGGTGAAATCGGTAGGCGTAATGGGTGACGAACGTACCTACGAAAACACCATCGCGCTGCGTGCCGTTCACTCTACCGATGGCATGACCGCCGACTGGGTTCATCTCCCGTACGACTTTATGGCGCAGGTATCCAACGACATCATCAACAAAGTACGTGGCGTAAACCGCGTAGTGTACGACATCAGCTCCAAACCGCCCGCCACCATCGAGTGGGAATGATGAACTACCTGTTTAATCGTTTAATCGTGGAAGTGTTGAATTGTTGAAATGTGTAATCGTTCAACCGCAAAATAACAGAACTATCCAATCGTTGAATTGTTTAATCGTTGAATCGACAGAACAGTTCAACGATTTTTTCTATTAACTGACAAGAGAGAAATGCCATGTATCTGTACAGCTTTGAAAAACTTGAAGTTTGGCAAGATGCTCGCCAACTTGTAAAGAAAATGTATCTGCTGACAAAGCAGTTCCCTGTTGAGGAACGATTTGGTCTGTCTGCTCAAATACAACGAGCAACGGTATCTGTCATGTCAAATATAGCCGAAGGAGTTTCCCGCAGTACCGTTAAGGAGAAGTGCCGTTTTATTGAAATCTCTTTCGGTTCGTTGATGGAGGTCTTGTCGCAACTCTATATGACGTTTGATCTGGAATATATCTCTGAACAACAATTCACAGAGACAAAAGCCAATATCGACAAATAGCCAATAAACTGAATGCACTGAACCGAAGCTTCCAAGCCAGATAACATTTCAGGTTACGATTAAACAATTACACATTTCCACAATTAAACGATTCAACAAAGATGCTCATAGATACCCATTCACACATCTACCTTCCCGAGTTCGACGAAGACCGGACGGAGGTTGTCAACAGGGCAAAAGCGGCCGGAGTGGCACATATTATACTGCCTAACGTAGATAAAGAGACGCTGGAACCGATGCTGGCGCTCGAAGCTACCGAACCGGAGTATTTCAGCGCGACCATCGGCCTGCATCCTACAAGCGTGAATGCTGCCTACAAAGATGAATTGGTGTGGGTGAAGCACGAACTCGACCGCCGACCCTATTGCGCCATTGGCGAAGTGGGCATCGACCTTTACTGGGACAAAACCTTTCGCAGGGAGCAGATCATGGTCTTCGAACAGCAGCTTCAATGGGCTATAGAGTACGACCTGCCGGTCATTATTCACCAGCGCGATGCCTTTGACGATACCATTGCCTGTGTAGAAAAATACAACTGCGACAAACTCAGGGGTATCTTCCACAGCTTTGGCGATTCCGTCGAATTTGCCCGTCGCATACTATCGCTCGGCAACTTCTACTTAGGCATTAACGGAGTAGTTACCTTCAAGAACTCGAAACTGAGTAGCGTACTCGAACAACTATCGCCCGACAATCTGGTACTGGAAACCGATGCCCCCTACCTCACCCCGGTTCCCTACCGTGGCAAACGCAACGAAAGCGCTTACGTACTACTGGTTGCACAAAAGTTGGCCGAAATTTACCATCTCCCCATTGGTGAAATCGGTGCGATAACCGAACAAAATAGCCGTGAATTATTTCGGTTAGATTAATACCGATCACCCCGATGGTATTGGAATGCCATCCTGACTTTTCAAACAACGCCGATAATTTATAATGAACAGCTTTTGTTGCCGTTATATATCGACAGGTGTCGTTCCTACAGAACTTTTTACTGCATGGGGCAATCATATTCTATAAACCTGTCATGCCTATGGCATTGTAGTCCCATCGGGACGATAGGGTTATAGAAAAACATGTTCCCGGGTACAATGAAGTGCCGTAGGTACGACAGTTGATACCGGTTGTATTCAATAGTAAGTATATACCGAAAAGTCAAGATGACTTCCGTATGTTTACAGCAATAGACCGCTCCCTTAGCAAATAACGTTGCAAGCCTTTCCCGACGCTTGCCGATCGGTTTGCTGCCGTTTTTTCCGTGCAAACCACCCTCCACCATCTCTTCAAATTGTCTTCGATTGTCGTGATAGCAAATTTCTATCGAACGACAACCGAGCCTGAACCGTCGATCAATGCTCCATCAATAGCCCAAACAAAACCGATCGACGCTATCGTTTTTTGACAAAAAAAAAGTTTTCAACACACTTGCACAAGCCGCAACTTTTTTATTAACTTGTCGGCGATTTATTTAACTATTATGAGATTCAAAATATCCCTATCTATCGATAAAGCGGCGCATGGCAATGCGTTACCGTTTAACTATCAATACGAAATTTCGGCGTTTATTTATCATACATTGGCCAAAGGAGATGCCGTTTATGCCCAATGGTTGCATCAAAACGGGTTTGAAACGGATGGCAAAAAATTCAGACTTTTTATCTTCTCCCCCCTGTCGATTGATAAAATTTCTATTGACAAAACAAACAATCGACTGTTATTACTGAGCGACCGGGCCGAACTGCTGATCAGTTTTCTGACTGAGCGCAGCACCGAAGAGTTTGTGAAAGGAATATTTGCCGAACAGCTATTCACACTCGGCGACCGGCAATCGAAAGTGCAATTCAAGGTGCAGGGCATCGAAATGCTGCCCCCACCCCGTTTCGATGGGGTGCTGACGGGCAATCTGCTGTCGCCCCTCTGCCTGTCGCGCAAAAACGAAGAGGGAAAGCTACATTACTTTTCGGCAGCCGACCCCGATGCCGGACGGGCGATCTTCAATAATCTGACAAACAAATACGAGGCATTCTACGGCAAACCGTTCGAAGGCAATAACGATTTCGACTGGCAAACGCTCGACGAACCCCGTACCAAACTAATAACGATCAAAGCCGGAACCCCGCAAAAGACCCGCATCCGCGCTTCGCTTTGCCGCTTTCGCCTGAAGGCCGACAACGAACTGCTACGGATTGGCTACGAAGCGGGACTGGGCGAAAAAGGGAGTTTGGGGTTCGGATTTCTATACCCCGAAGGTTTTTAAAAACCTTCGGGGTATGGGAAAACCTTCGGGGTATGGACATTCGCGTACGGATTACGGGCATCGCCATACCGATTGAAGGAATGGATATATCGATAGAGAAAACTATCGTACGAGTTCAGGGAGTTAGGATACCGGCACGAGAGGTTGCCATACCAATACGGGGGATTGCAATACCGGCTCGGAAAACGGCTATACCGATGCGGGAGATTACTATACTGATTGAGGCGATCAAGAATACGACACAGGAGAGATAACGGACTACAGTTCTATAAGACACGGCTTCCGAAGGGAAGACGATTTAGTTATAAACCTTAATTTTTTGCATTATGGAAGAAAAAAGATTTAATTGTAAAATGGAAGATGTGCCTGTAGTGGCTGGTTTTGTATTCGAAAGTTTTGAAAAAGACAAAGCCGACTTTGTAAAGTATTCCCCGATTTTTGCCGATCCGTTTCTTGCCAATGGCCAAGCCAAACAGACCGAATGTTACGGGATGATAAAATCGGGAGATGTACTGAAACAACAAAAAGCCGTTAAAGATCAGATTGATGCCCGGTTGGGCGATCTGAGGGTTAGTTTGAATCAGGTAGAGGGTTATCTCAAGTTGGCAGCCGGAACGCTGGATATAAACGATTTCGGATTGAAAACAATACGAGCGGCTATTTCGAACGACAACGTAGAGAAAACCATAGTGGAAGGACGTTCGTTGATTGCCAATCTGAAGCGAAACGAAGCGGCGCTCAAAGCCAAAGGCATGAGTGACGACCATCTCTCCACCCTGACTACGGTAGTGAATACTATCGATGAGCTGAATACGGGTCATAACACCAAAAAGAACGAACGCAGCCGGGCTTCCGGCAACAGCATCAAAACATTCAACGAATTGTGGGATCTGACGGGAACCATTCTGGATGCCGCCCGCGCCATGTACCGTGGTGTGGACGAGGTTAAACTGAAAGAATATACCCTTGCCAGTTTGCTCAAACGGGTGCACAACAGTCAGACTCCGGCCACCGACAAACCGGATACAGAGCCGAAGAAATAAGGAGGTGATTGATTTTCCAACCCCGAAGGTTTTAAAGCCTTCGGGGTTTAGGAAAAACCGGATAATCAGACAAGGGTTGAATTGAATATCATTTATATAATTATCCCATTACTGTCCCATTAAAATCTAAAAGTATTCTTTGAAATATTTGAAATTTAGTTAGTTACATCAGTTTTTCAAGCGCGACGATTTCAATTTTTAATTTTGCGGTCTAATATATAGGCTGCAATGAATAAAGAGAAATATGTGTTTGCCCAACTGATATCATTTCTGAACGAAAATAAGTTTCGTCGTATCGTTGATAAGTACCAAGGTAATCGATACATTAAGCATTTTAAATGCTG